>Ga0207755_100007_pt1 | contig 452427 bp, 385 predicted proteins | sample A23P2SouthBayCA_FD_187734 | JGI IMG/M metagenome (GOLD analysis project Ga0207755, IMG submission 187734) | Aerobic enrichment media microbial communities from Bioluminiscent Bay, La Parguera, Puerto Rico - A23 P2 (SPAdes) | ecosystem: Environmental > Aquatic > Marine > Unclassified ...
GGTGCTGAAGCCGGGATTGTCGACGTCGGGAGTGGGCTGCTCGACGGCAGGCTTGTCGGGCTGGGTGTCGAGGCCGGCGTCGGTGACCGAAGCACAGCCGGTAGCCAGAGCGATGACGAATGTGAAAGCGAGGAGTTTATGAGCGAGAGATTTCATAATGGTTGATCCTTGGTTTGTGTTCGTATTATTAAGTGTAACGCGATCGATTTATAGTACCCAGATATTGTATTTGCTCAGATCTTGAACATACTGGTAGTTGATTACAAGAGTAATCAAAGTTTGAATTGTTACAAAAAAAGTTGCCTTAGCATTATTTGAGCTTTTAAAATAATTTGTAACAAAATCTATTATAATATAAATTTTAATATTAAGTCATATTTGTAACAAGATTATAAGAGTATTTCACGTACTTCATGTTACAAAAAATGTTGTTTTCTAATTAATATAAATTTTTAGTTTATTTAAAATTATACATCATAAACTGTTAATTTCAATTCTAATATTTGTATGATTACTCAATAGTTATATATTTGGGCAAAAGGATATGTAATGGCTTCATTATTCCCGGGATCAGTAAGGATGGAGCAGTAATTAGGCTTTAACGACTACCTTGAGTAACTCCAGAGTTGATTATTCAGAATTAGTATATGCGCTTCAGCAGAACAGGGAGGGCAAGGCAAACGAATTGCTTGAAGAGCTCATGGATCGCCTCAAAGACTATCTGCAGGTGGTATTGAATGCAGATGAGAAAGATGCCGAGGAGTGTACTCAGCAAGCTTTTCTGAATGTGTATGAGCAGATACAAAAGGATAACATCCGTGAAGAGAAGTATATCTTTAGCTATATGATTCGCGCCTGTCGGCATGAATACTTCCGCCATTCCAAAGAGCAGCATCGCTTTAATAATCCCATGGAGGATCACAAGGAGCATCTTGTGGATCCCGCCGAGCAGGTCGAAAATCTTATGGACAAAGACCGTCAGAAAATACTGGAAGCCTGCCTTAATGAGTTGAGGGAGAAGTCACGTACATTTATAGAGTATTTTATTGACAAGCCCGATGCCACAACCAAAGAAGCGGCAGCCCATTTCGATATCTCGGGTGCCAACGTGCGAACCAAAAAATCACGCATTCTTAGTCGCCTGCACCACTGTTTCAAACGAAAGTGGAGGCAATAAACTACAACGGTATTGAGATCGAAAGTTGCGTACCGTTGATGCTTATCTTTTCGATGATGGATTGAAGCTGCTGATTGTTGGTACTGTTGAGCAGGTAAAGCGTTGAGTCAAAGAGCAGCAGAAATCCGCCCTGCAGGATAAGTGATTGTCCATAACCGGTAAGTCGGCCCGATTTTTTTCGAAGGCCACGTTCCCACAGGTATCCACCGGTTGCAATATATCCTACATTAAGGCCGATATTCAGCATCAGTATATTTTCAATGCTTTGGGCTTCCGACAGGCTTTCTGCAAATGAAAAGGAGGCGGGATCAGCTTGTCCATACTGATAAAGTGCTAGTCCGGCGATGCCCAGGTTTACGATATTCCAGGCGGCATTCATCTGGTGGAAGTATTTGTGGCTGCTGCTATTACTGCTGGTGAAATAGCCGAGGGTCCCTATAGCAATATTGGTCACGCTCCATCCGGCCAGGACATACATCGCCTTGGTATTCAGATCAATGCGCTGGCTGTTGAAATCGGTAAGCTGTTGCTTGATCTCTTGGCCTGGGCTAGCATCCGGAAGCAGCATGAGCACTGCAATGGCGATACCAAAGCTGATGATCCGCTTGCTGACTACTGTATTCATACCACTCAGTTATTAATGTTATTGGCCGACAGAATTTCAGAATCCGCGATAATATACACACGGTCATCCTGATTGGGTTCAATGACATACGTTCCTGTAAACCCACCAAAGGCGGGAAAAATTCCATACTGTTGACTAAAATAAAAACAGGGCAGTTTCATTGATTGACGCCCGCGTCCTCGTAACTGTACGGCCGGATGAATGTGTCCGCTCAAAATGTAGTTCTCGACAGATGCTGTTTCCTCAAGCTCATTGAGGTCGTGAACCAGTAAAAAGGGATCAATTACCATCTTCTTGAACAAGTTGATACGACCGGCGTGATAGTTATTCTTTTCGAGGATGTCATGATTGCCGATCACCAGGCTAACCTCCAGCGCGTGGTAGTCTTTTCGCCAGTCCAAAAACTGCTGCCACTCGCTGTTGATATCACTGTGGAAAAGATCCCCCAAGATAACCAGATGTTCAGCCTCGGTTTGACTAATAAGCTGAGAGAGATTTTCCAGGTTCGACTGATTGACCTCCCTGGGAACGGCAATGCCATTTTTTCTAAAATGCCCGGATTTCCCAATATGCAGATCAGCAACGAGCAGGGTCTTGCGCTTTTGCCAGTAGATGGCCTTCTGCGGCAACAGCCAGAATCGCTGGTGTTGTATGTTGCAAGCTTGAGCGTTTGGAATCATAGTGAGGCAAAAATGTGAATATTCCGATTTGAAAGCGAATAATAATTGGCTTGTGTTAGTAAGCTGGCACCCTCAACCTCGTTCTTTTTCCCTCAGAGGGAGAAGGATGTCCGAAAGGACTGGGAGGGGCTCAAGTGGAGAAGAAAATTGACCAGAGGGAGGCCAGGATTAGGGCATGTATATAGCCTCGGCGGCATCCTCTGCGAAACTCAGCGGTTGAATATAAACTCACATGCTCTTCGAGCTTTGCAACGGCCAGAGATCATATTTGTTAACTTGTTAATCATTGGTTATCGTGGCTCAAACCCGAAAAATTGCTAACGTATCATTCATGGAGATCGAACTGCACAGCATCCGCAAATCACTGAACAAAGCGTTTCTGCGAGAGACGATCAGCCGCGAAGATTTCGACCAGTCAGTTTTGCATCTCAGGAAGCTGGTGGACAAGATCGATGAGGCCAAGGCGGCCGACGAAACTGAAGAGCACCACAAGTTTTTACTTCCCGACTTCTTCAAGGGACTGGGATTTGACGAGCACTATATCAACACCGATGGACGTACCGACTTGGCAATCCACAACGGCCAAAAGAAGAGCGATACTGTTGGCGTGATGATCGAGACTAAACGGCCGGGCAGGAGCGAGATGATCAGCAGGGATAATCCCAATAAAAAAGCCCTGCATGAGGCCATCTTGTACTACCTGCGGGAACGGGTTGAAAAAGGGAATTCCGATGACAAACACATCATTATTACCGACCTTGAAGAGTGGTTTATTTTTGACGCGCAGGAGTTCCACCGGCACTTTATTGATAACGGGCCGCTGAAAGAGGAGTTCAAAAAGTGGAACGCCGATCAGAAGTCGAGTTCCAGTACCTCGTTCATGTACGATCTTATTGCGGATTACCTGGAGAGCTATGAGTCCCCGATTGAGGGCACCCATTTTTCGTTTGAGGATTACCGGGAGCTCATCGAAAAGCCGGATCCTACCGAAGAGGAAGAGCGTGAGCTGATTCCGTTGGTGAAGCTGTTGAGTCCGGTGCATCTGCTGAAGGAGACCTTTGCCAATGACAGCAACAGCCTGGATCGCCAGTTTTATAACGAGCTGCTGTATATCCTGGGGCTCGAAGAGCAGGAGGGCAGCAGCGCCAAGCTGATTGATCGTCCCGCCGAGGAGGATCGTATCCCGGGCACACTGATCGAAAGTACCATCAATACGCTGCGGTACGAAGATCGGCTGCGTCATGTGGACGAGCCCAAGGTGACCTACGGCGAAGATAAAGAAGACCAGCTGTTTGGCGTGGCCCTGGAGCTGTGTATCCTCTGGATCAATCGCATTCTGTTTTTGAAACTGCTGGAGGCCCAGCTTTATCGCTATCACCGCGAAGACGAGCATTTCAAGTTCCTGAATTTTGATACCGTTGATGAATTCGATGAGCTCAACAAGCTCTTTTTTCGCGTGCTGGCCGTTAAAGAAGACGACCGGCAACCAGCCGAGCAGCAAAAGTACGGGCATATTCCATATCTCAATAGCTCGCTGTTTGATGTCTCCGACCTTGAAGACAAGACCACCCGCATCTCAGGATTGGATGACAAGGTGACGATGCCGGTGTATTCCAAAACAGTGCTGAAAGACGAGCAGGGGAAATCGGAAAAGGGTAAAGAGCTGAACACGCTGGAGTACCTGTTCCGGTTTTTGGAGGCCTACAATTTTAGCGCCGAGGGTAAGGAGGAGATCCAGGAAGAAAATAAGTCGCTGATTAATGCTTCAGTGCTGGGACTGATCTTTGAAAAGATCAACGGATACAAAGACGGATCGTTCTATACACCCGGCTTCATCACCGAATACATGTGCCGCGAGACACTGCGGAAGGCAGTGGTAGAGAAATTCCGGGAGGAGCTTGGGTTACCCTCACCCCAAACCCCTCTCCCGCCAGCGGGAGAAGGGCTTGTTAATGATGATGGAAGAGGCCCCTATCGCACAGATTGGACATTGCCTGATTCTCTGGTCGAAACGGCAAGGCATCTTAGAAAGAATCAAACAGAAGCAGAAGATTTGCTCTGGGAGTTACTGAGAAATAAACAGCTAAATGGATATAAATTTCGACGACAGCATCCCATCAAACCCGGTTTTGTTTTGGACTTTTATTGCGTCAAAGAGAAATTGACCATTGAGATAGATGGAGAATATCATAATTCAGAAGATCAAAAGTATGCGGATGAAGAGCGTACAGCGATTCTGGAAGATAAGGGTATTGATGTCATAAGATTTCAAAATTCGGAAGTTCTGGAACAAACCGAGCAGGTACTGCAAGAAATAGCAGATACACTTGATCCTCCTTCCCCCGCCAGCGGGGGAAGGACCGAGGATGGGGGTAATCTAACGTTCCCCGACCTCTACAACTACATTGGCCCCAACCGGCCGATCTCCATCAAGCGAGCCAATGAGCTGGTCAACTCCATCACCGTGTGCGACCCGGCCGTGGGCTCGGGACACTTCCTCGTTTCGGCATTGAATGAGCTGATTGCCATCAAGTCCGATCTCGATATTCTGTGTGATGAAGACTACAAAGTATTCCGTAATACCAACGTACATGTAGAGCACGACGAGCTGGTGGTGACCCACGGTGACGACGAGCTTTTTGAATATAATCTCAAGGGCACATGGACGAACGGACAGATTGAGCGCTCGGTGAACAGTGAGATGCAGCGCCTGCAGAAAGCGCTGTTTGAAGAGAAGCGCCGGTTTATCGAAGATAGCCTGTTTGGCGTGGATATCAATCCCAACTCGGTAAAAATCTGTCGACTGCGGCTGTGGATTGAGCTGCTGAAGCACGCCTACTACACCAGCGACAGCGATCACCAAGAGCTGGAAGTGCTGCCCAACATCGATATCAACATTAAGCAGGGCAACTCGCTGGTAAGTCGTTTCGACCTGGATGTGGACCTCGAGCAGATCCTGGACGAGACCGACTACACGCTGGACGATTACAAGCAGGCCGTGGACGACTACAAGGAAACCCGCGACCAGGAAACCAAACGCGAGCTCCGATCCTTGATTAAAGAGATGAAAGAAGCCTTTACTGTGGGACTCGAAGAGCTGCACCCCGAGCGCGAAAAGTTGAAGGAGCTGAAAGACAAGCTCTACTTCGCCCAAAACCAGCGCGACTTTTTTGGAGATTCTGACAAGCACAGCGGCTCACAAGAGCTCGAAGTCGAAGAGTTAGAAGAAAAGGTTTCCCAACAGCAAGAAGTCGTGGACGACCTCGAGGCCGGTACCTTCTACCGGCAGGCCTTCGAGTGGCGCTTTGAATTCCCCGAAGTGCTCGACGCCGACGGACACTTTACCGGCTTTGACGTGGTGATCGGGAATCCGCCGTATATCGATATTAAGTCTTTGGAAGAAGGAATTACGGATTACTTAAAGGAAAATTATGATACAGTAAATAATCGGATTAATGTTTTTTCTGCATTTCTGGAAAGGGTTTTGGATGTAGTTAAAAGATCTGGATTTAAGTTGTCATTTATACTTCCTACTGCTCTTGCTACGCAAAAAACATATACAGATATCCGAAAACTAATAACTGATGAGTTTTCAATATTGGGATTTGTAAGGTTACCTAATGAGGTTTTTGGCGATAAAGCTGGTGATGTGAAAGTAGATACAGGAATTCTGATTTTGAGTGAATTTAAAGAGCAAAGAAAGACTGAAATTATTGGATATGCAGGATATGAAAGGATTGATGAAATCGATCCTAAAACAGCATTTATTCACAGTTTTAAAAGTCAAAATAAGTGGTCAGATAATGATGAATATGTTTGGAGGATTAGCACAACCGAGAAAGAGGACCAGATACTTGAGAAGTGTGAAGATGATTCTGTAAAATTAGAAGAGATCACTAAAATTAGTTTAGGATTGACACCTTACGATAAATATGCTGGACAGACACAAGAACAAATCAAGAACAGAGTTTTCCATGCTGACCATAAGAAAGATGAAACTTTTAAAAAATTATTGGCTGGAAGTGATGTGAACCGTTATTCAGTAACTTGGAATGGGGAAAAATGGATAAGTTACGGGGATTGGCTAGGTGCACCTCGTGAACAAGAGTTTTTTACTGATAAGAGAATAATAGTAAAGCAAATAATCGATTGGTCCTCAAAAAGAATTTGGGCGACTTTGACTGAAAGAGAATTATACAATAGCCAGAATGCCTTCAATATTCTTAAAAATTCTGACTATGAGTTGGAATATATTTTGGGGGTTTTGAATAGCAAGTTGATGACTTTTTATCATCGGAAAAAATTTCTTGATGAGTTTAAAATGAGATTTCAAAAAATATTAATTAGAGATTGCAGAAGATTCCCTATAAAGAGAGTCAACATTGACAATGCACGGTCCTTAAAAAAATATGACAGGGTAAAGTGGCTCGTCGATAAAATCCTCACTGCCAAAGAAGACGACCCCGAGGCCGACACCAGCGACCTGGAGGCCGAGATCGACCAACTGGTCTATGAGCTCTACGGGCTGACGGATGAGGAGATTGCGATTGTGGAGGAGAGTGTGGGGTAGGCACCCTCAACCTTATTCCTTCTCCCTCAGAGGGAGAAGGATGTCCGGTAGGACAGGATGAGGGTTAAAGTGGGGAATGCAGCCGACCAAAATGTAGCAACTCTATAAGGATAACTCTGCGGTTAAGCCAAACTCACACATGCTCTTCGAGCTGTAGCTGCATACGCTGAACGCGGTCGACAAGGCTTTCGGAGCTGAGCCGCTCGCGCAGCCGATCCACCATAATCGGGAAGGCAAAAGGCGTAAATCGCTCGGTCTGTTTCAGGGTAATTTGCTGCGACTGGATGCGCCTCAGGGCTTTGCGAAGACGTACTTCATCCAGCTGATAGGAAAGTACCTCATCATACGCCTGTTGGAGCAGCAGGTTATCCGGTTCGTACTGGTCGAACACATCAAAGAACAGGCCGGAGGAGGACTGCAGGTGTCGGCTGGCTTTTTTCTGGCCGGGAAAGCCCTGGAAAATGAGTCCAGCGATCTGGCAGATGCCCCGGAAGCGACGTTTGGCCAGCTCGGTATCATTAAGGCTGGAAAAAATATCCTCAATCAGGTTCTCATCAGAAAAGAGGTCATTGTCGAGCGCCTCTTCTATGGGGATCTCCTTATCCGAAAGCAGCTCGAATCCATAGTCGTTCATGGCAATGGAAAAAGTAATAGGGGTGAGCTGCGAGATGCGATAGGCCACCAGGGCCGACATTCCCTCATGCACGTAGCGGCCTTCAAAGGGATAAAAGAACAGGTGGTGCCCTTCGTCGGAGATCGTTTTTTCGATCACCAGTTCATCTTCGTCAGGCAGGGTAGACCAGTCGGCCTGAACATCAAGAATCGGCTGTATGGTTTTGAGCTCGATATCGTCCGTAGAGCCCTCGATGGCTTCGTGCATCTTGTGGCGCAGAAGCGCAGACATATTTGACGACAGCGACATGCGTCCCCCCATCCAGCTGGGCACCTTGGCTTTTGAGGTGTTGGCCCGACGCACGTAGGCGGTCATCTCTTTGGTGCGGACAAGCTCCAGGCTGCGTCCCGCAAACCAGAACGTATCCCCGGTATTCAGCGAGGCAATAAACCACTCCTCGATGCTGCCCAGATAACCGCCATTCAGGTATTTTACACGCATCATCGTATCGCTGGCGATAGTACCGATCGACATCCGGTGGCGGCGGATAATTTTCTTGTCCACTACTTTGTAGATCCCGTCCTCTTCAATCACTTTAGAGTACTCATCGTAGCTGCTCAGCGACTGCCCGCCCGTAGTGATGAAATCCAAGATCCAGCTCCACTCTTTCCCATTGAGCGTCTGGTAGGCAAACGTACTTTTGATCTCCTTGTAGAGCTGCTTGGGCTCAAAGCCGTCCGAGATGCCCAGGGTGATCATGTACTGGATGAGTACGTCGTAGGGCTTTAGGATTGGATCTCGGCTTTCCAGCGCAATTTTTTGGGTGGCGGCGGTCCTCAGAGCAGCGGCTTCGATCAGTTCGAGGGCGTTGGTCGGCACAAAATGGATAGTGCTGGTCGAGCCGGGCTGGTGACCACTGCGTCCGGCGCGTTGCAGGAATCGGGCTACGCCTTTGGGACTGCCTACTTGCACTACCGTCTCCACCGGCGCAAAATCGACGCCCAGGTCCAGGCTGGAAGTGCATACTACCGCTTTGAGTTTGCCTTCGTGCAGCGACTGTTCCACCCAGCGGCGGATCTCCTTGCTGAGTGAGCCGTGGTGGAGTGCGATAGTGCCGGCCAGCTCGGGCTTGGCTTCCAGCAGGCGCTGGAACCAAATTTCCGACTGGGATCGCGTATTACAAAAGATGAGCGTTGATCGGCTCTCTTCAATAATTGGCAGTACCTTGGGCAGCAACTTGGTGCCCAGGTGTCCCGACCACGGAAATTTCTCTACATCATCGGGCAGTATCGAGCGCGCCACTAGTTTCTTTTCAACATCCGCCTTGATGATCACGGCATTTTCGTTACTGGCATCGGCTCCGAGCAATACATCTTGCGCTTCCTTAAGGTTACCAATGGTGGCTGAAATGCCCCAGATATTCAAGTCGGGTCGCAAATGCTTGAGCCGCGACAATCCAAGTTCGGTTTGGGTACCGCGTTTGGAGCCCAAAAGTTCGTGCCACTCGTCCACGACCACGGCATCCAGGTTTTCGAAATAGGTTGGATATCCTTCTTGTGCCATCATGATGTGCAGGCTCTCGGGGGTGGTGATCAGCGCCTCCGGCATCTGCTCTTTGAGCTTCTGTTTTTTACGGGATGAGATGTCGCCGGTCCTTCGTGCGATTTCCCACGGGATCTCTAGGTCATCCACCACCTGCTGCAGCGCTTGTTCGATGTCGCGGGCCAGGGCACGCAGGGGCGTAATCCACAAAAGTTGCAGACCGTTATCGGCCAGCTCTTTATACGTTTCGGGATGCTCGTCAATCCAGTTGATAAGCACGGGCATCCACAGGGCGTAGGTTTTGCCGCTTCCGGTGGGTGCGTTCAGCAGGCCGTTTTTACCCGACAGGTAGGCTTGCCACACCTCACGCTGATAGTCGAACGGCTCCCAGCCCTGCTCGGTTAACCAATGCTCAATTTTTTGATGTCCCTTGCTGCTCATAGATTGTTGTAAAATTATTCTGAATCATGTAACGAAGTCGCTGAGAATATCATTTATGAATTTTGGGATAAACCGCAGAGAACACAGAGGTATTCTTATTCTTTATTTCCCAAGGAGGTTGAATAAGGATATGGCCGGCGTTGCTGATGGGCAATTAGAAAGAGCCAAAATATATTTAGGTGGTGTTCCTCTTGGCACTTCAGCGGTTTATCCTTATTAAAGAAGTTTTACTTGATTATCAGCTTAAAATATTTAAAATAACTGTTCAGCATGGAACAATAATCATTTGCAATGAAGAGGACTTACTATGGGATCCAAAATAACATCATTCGAAGAGTATAAAGCGGTTTACAATAGTAGTATTGCAGACCGGGAATCGTACTGGGCCGAGCAGGCCGAGTCGTTTGACTGGCATAAAAAATGGGATACCATACACAGCGGCAGTTTTGAAGAGGGCAATGTCAAATGGTACGAAGGAGGAAAGCTGAATATTACCGAAAACTGCCTGGATCGTCACCTCGATGAAAACGGTGACAAAGTGGCTTTTCATTTCGAGGCCAATGATCCCGACGAAGGGCCACGGTCATTGACCTATCGCGAACTGCACGAAGAGGTCTGCAAGTTTGCAAACGTACTGGAATCCAAAGGGGTGGAAAAAGGAGACCGTGTGGCTATCTATATGGCAATGACCCCGGAAATTGCGATTGCCACGCTGGCCTGCGCTCGTATTGGTGCCGTTCACTCTATTGTTTTTGCGGGATTTTCGGCGCAGTCGCTGGCCGATCGTATCCAGGATTGTGATGCCAAGATGTTAATCACGAATGATGGGCTGCAACGGGGAACGAAGCTGGTTCCACTGAAGGATATTTCGGATGAAGCGGTGGAGCATTGCCCGACCATTGAAAATGTGATTGTCTGCAAACGTACCGAGAATGATATTGACTGGGAGGATGGCCGCGATGAGTGGTGGCACGATCTGATGGAAGATGCTTCTTCCGAACATGAAGCCGTTGAGATGGATGCCGAAGATCCACTCTTTATTCTGTATACCTCGGGATCTACCGGTGCTCCCAAGGGACAGCTGCATACCTGCGGCGGCTATATGGTGTACGTCAGCTCTACCCTTGAAAATGTATTCCAGGTTGACCAGGATGATGTGTACTGGTGTACCGCCGATGCCGGTTGGATTACGGGGCATTCCTACATTATCTACGGTCCACTGCTGAATGGACTTACCGGAGTTATTTTCGAAAGTACGCCCATGTATCCAGATCCGGGACGGTTGTGGCAAGTGGTCGATAAATATGATGTAACTCATTTTTATACATCGCCCACGGCCATCCGTGCCCTGATGAAGGAGGATATTGAGTATGTGCAGCAGCACGATCTAAGCTCGATCGAAGTGCTTGGAACCGTTGGTGAACCCATCAACGAGGAAGCCTGGCACTGGTATCATGATAAGATTGGTAACGGTAAATGCCCGATCGTTGACACCTGGTGGCAAACCGAGACCGGCGGCATGATGATTTCACCGATGGCTGGAATTACCCCTACCAAGCCGGGCTATGCCACATTGCCATTGCCGGGCATCGAGCCTGCGCTGATGGATGATAACACCAAGGAAGAAATTAAAGGCAACGGCGTGCAGGGCGACCTGGTAATCAAGCAGCCTTGGCCGGGAATGACGCGCGGCGTCTGGGGCGACGAGGAACGCTATATGAATACCTACTTTGAAAAATATCCGGGCTATTATTTTACCGGTGATGGCTGCAAGCGCGATGAGGATGGGTACTATCGCATTACCGGTCGTGTGGATGATGTGTTGAATGTTTCGGGTCACCGGCTGGGCACGGCGGAGATCGAAAACGCTATTGACGAGCACAACAAGGTGGTAGAGGCTGCGATTGTGGGATATCCTCACGATGTGAAAGGCGAAGGTATCTATGCATTTATGACCTGCGACGATAGCATTGAGAATCCCGAGTCGTTCAAGAAAGAAATCCACGATCTGGTATCAAAGATAATAAGTCCCATTGCCAAACCGGATAAGATTCAGATTGTTGAAGGACTGCCCAAAACGCGATCCGGCAAGATTATGCGTCGTATTCTGCGACAAATTGCCGCGGGTGAAGGCGACGATCTCGGTGATACGTCTACATTGGTTGATCCCAGTGTGGTGGATGAGATCCGGGCTGGTAAGGCGTACTAAATGGTAATACAGCATCAATTTTTGATAGGGACGCGGCGTGCCGTGTCCCTATTTTATTTGTTGGTAATATTTAGGGGTAGCTACTTTCAAAAGTGGACCACAGCAACTCATCCGAGTTCTGAATTTGAAGTCGGATGAGTACAAGTTCCGGCACTTTTGAAGTGCCGGGGACTTATTAATTCAATGCTATTAGATTCTGAAACCCCGAAATATCGGGGCACGCCAAGTTCAGAATGACACGGTAACATAATTTCGAAAAAGCTCATTGAGAATAAGATATCCGTCGGATGAGAAGATCAGTCACCAGCAAAGTTTAAACTTGCAGTAGATATCCCGCCAGAAATAGCAGGATGCTTACCACCAGTAAGACAAGCCGGAAACGGGTTCGTCGCATAACGGGATGAAAAAACAATCCAAAGGTAAGGGGATTATCCGAAAGCCAATCGTAGTAGTGATGGCGATGTGCTTCGCCAAGTGCCATGGTTACATGGCCATGCAGGATCGTCAGCATAAAGGGCACCGAAAAGAAAATGCATCCCACATAGGTGAGCGTCAGTTCTAGCCCCACAAAATTAGCCAGGTACCAGTAGGGCCATGCAAATAGCATAAAAAAGGGCACGCTCAACAGCCAGTTGATGACACAGATGCGCTTAAAGTTCTTTGGGTGTAGTTCCTGCTGATTCATATCCAGTAAACAGTTGGCAGTTGCACTAGGTAGTTTTGTTAGCTTCTTGGATAAAATTTCTTTGGGTGTTTAATCATGTTGCCTAACATTTTACCTACTTCCAAATAGTTTGAAGTCAGGTTTTTGTGATCTTCGGCATTTATGTAACCACAATCTTTAGCAAAATCCAGCCAGACTATCGTTTCAGAACATTCGGAATCGGCATCGCTCATTTTGCTCCGAAAATGATTGGGGTAAATCCGTTTTCGATACCCTTCTGCGATGTTCGCACAAATAGCTCTCGAAGATCGCCTGATTTGATCAGTCAGTGAATAGGTCTCTTCCTTTGGAAAAGAGTCAGAGAGCTTAAATATCTTGACTGCCAACTGATAAGCTAGTTTATAGACTTTTAAGTTTTTGAACCCTTGATTCATAGCTTCGATTGTTTAATTAAACTGCTAAAGTATACTGCTACTGCCAACTCCTAAATTTGGCTTGCAATAAGCATCTCAATCTCACGGTAGGGCATATCAAAAATCTGGGAGAGTGATTTTTTAGTTAGATGCTTTTTATACACGTAGGTGCCATTGCGCAAGGCCGTGTTAGTCCACAGGCACTCACGGATGCCACCCGCATCGCCAATAGCTAGCAGGTAGGGCACAATTACGTTGTTCAGGGCATAGGTAGCCGTACGTGCTACGTTGGAGGGTATGTTGGGCACGCAGTAGTGTATCACATCGTGCTTCATGTAGGTTGGTTCGGAGTGGGTCGTCGCCTTACTGGTGGCAATGCAGCCGCCCTGATCGATGACGGTATCCACGATGACGCTGCCTGACTTCATCGAGGCCACCATCGGCTCAGTGACCAGGCAGGGCGCGCGTTCGCCTTCAAGCATGGCAGCACCAATCACGACGTCGGCGTATTGCAGGGCCGAGGAGAGGTACTGGTAGTTGGCAGTAGCTGTGATGATGCGCCGGTCGAGGGCGTTTTCGAGATGACGGAGCCGCGCCAGGTCATTATCCATCACAAAAACCTGTGCGCCATATCCCAGGGCCGTTCGGGCGGCATATTCGGCTGTGATGCCCGCTCCCAGGATTACGACCGTAGCGGGGGGGATCCCCGAAATGCCGCCAAGCATAATACCCTGGCCGCCTTCACTTTTTTCGAGATAGTGCGCCCCAATCTGTACGGCCATGGATCCCGTGATCTCATGCATCATGCGCACGATGGGAAACTCTTTGTCATCGCTTTTGATAAACTCAAAGCCAATAGCCGTTATAGCTTTTTTGATGAGGATTTCGATAAATTCTTCGGTGGTATTGCCAAGGTGCAATGCAGAAAGGAGTGTTTGATCATGTTCCAAAAGTTCCAGTTCCGATTCCGAAGGTGGCGCCACCTTCACCACCATATCCGATTTGCTGTAGACTTCATCAATACTGTAAGCGATTTCAGCACCGGCGTCGGCAAATTCAGAGTCGGTGAAGTTGGCCTCTTCGCCCGCGCCTTGCTCGAAGAATACTTCATGACCATTGGAAACCAGTACGGATACACCTCCCGGGGTCAGGCAAATGCGCCGTTCGTCGTTGGAGACTTCCTTTGGGACCCCTATCTTTAATGAAATATTGGATTCCGATTTCATCAGCCGCTTTTCCAGCGTCTGTATACCAATTTGTTCGGTTTCCAGTGGATTGATATCCATAAGCTTTATTTTTCTAGAAAAGGATTATTTAGCATAATTTAATCTACCTTCTGACGCTAAGCAAAACTCTACAACAAAATTAGCTTTTTAAAGACCGGCAGGACTTTTCAGAAGTTAGATAAGGTAATTAATAGATGAATATTTTTTAAACCCTGCGGTGGCTGGTTTAGATTTTTCAAAAAGAATTGGCAAATACTTCTTGATATGATCAATCCTCCTGTCCTCCTTTTCTAAGGAGGAATTCTCTAAATAGTTAGAAAGTAAATCCCTCTTGGAGAAGAGGGATCTAGGGAGGTTGATTATTTTAAAACGTTTTGACTGCCTCGGTTTAATTTATAACTCTTTTATCTAATAGTATTTATGAGTCTAAGACCAAAGAAAAGTTTAGGACAGCATTTTCTGACCGACGAGAATATCATCGCCAAAATTGCCGATGCTATTCCGGCCCAGGAAGGACATCGCGTTATTGAAATTGGTCCCGGGACCGGAGCGCTTACGGGAGAACTTATCGACCGTTTCAAGGATCTCGTTGCCGTGGAGCTCGATCAGCGTGCGATTGAAATACTGGAGCATAAGTTTGACGATCTGAATATTCATCACGAGAACGTACTGGATGTAGATTGGGAGGAACTTTCGATCGGAAAAGAGAAAACGCATGTGGTTGGCAATCTGCCGTATTATATCACCAGCCAGATTTTATTTTCGCTGCTGGAAAATCGAGCGTTCCTGTCCGATGCCTTGCTGATGATGCAAAAGGAAGTAGCCGAGCGACTGGTCTCAGATATCCGGACGAAAGACTATGGTATCCTGAGCGTGCAAACCCAACTGATGTGTACGCCGGAGATTCTGTTTCCGGTTTCGCGACACTGCTTTAAGCCGCAGCCCAATGTAGAAAGTGCAATGGTACGATTGAGGTTTGACAAAGGCGATCTTAACTGTTCGGATAAAAATCTGAAGACGGTGGTGCGCACGGCCTTCAATCAGCGGCGAAAGAAATTGAGTAATGCGTTAAAGCCGATCATCCCGAAAGACCAACTGCCCGAGGGATTCGACTTCGATAAGCGGGCCGAGGCTTGGGTGCCATCCGAATATGAAAAGTTGACAGCACAATTTGTGGAAGATGGCATTTTGACCTGAAATTTCGACTACTCTTTTTGGCCCCTGTTTTATCCATAAAAAGAAAACCACTTCATATTGACGTTTATGGCCTTCTAAGCCAGGGCGTCGAATAAATCTGCATTTCTCCAAAAGTTTGGTACGGTACTTGCTCATCTATGTACCTGTTGAAACGGAGTAAGGATTTTCGTTTCGAACTTCTTTGAAAAGTATTTCCAGCATTTTTTTGCTGAGGGTAAATGAATTTCAATTTCAACTAATAACTCAAATCTAGGAGTCATAAATATGGCTAAATCTAAAATCAAACCGTTAAGTGATCGCGTTTTGATTCAGCCAGCACCTGCTGAGGAAAAAACGGATTCCGGAATTATTATTCCTGATTCGGCAAAAGAAAAGCCGCAGGAAGGAACCGTTGTTGCGGCAGGACCTGGTAAAGTAGAAAACGGAAACAAGATTGAAATGTCGGTATCCGAAGGAGACAAAGTACTCTACGGAAAATATTCCGGCACGGAAGTTACGCTGGATGGTGAAGAGTACTTGATCATGCGTGAATCCGACATTCTTGGAATCGTTGACTAACACGCCATTTTCTCGAAAAATATTTAATCACAAACTCATAAAATTACAATAAACTATGTCTGCAAAACTAGTTCATTACGACATGGAAGCGCGTGATGCACTCAAGCAAGGCGTTGACAAGCTTGCAAATGCTGTCAAGGTCACCTTGGGTCCGCGTGGACGAAACGTAGTAATCGAAAAATCATTTGGTGCACCTACCGTAACGAAGGATGGTGTAACAGTAGCTGAAGAAATTGAACTGTCCAACAAGCGTCAGAACATGGGCGCTCAGATGGTCAAAGAAGTTGCTTCCAAAACCAGCGACGTTGCTGGCGATGGTACAACAACAGCTACCGTGCTTGCACAGTCCATTATCCAAACCGGTATGAAGAATGTTACGGCCGGTGCCAATCCGATGGAACTGAAGCGCGGAATTGACATTGCTGTGAAAGCAATTGTTGAAGAGCTCCGCAAAATGAGTAAGCCTGTCGGAGACAGCCTTGAGAGCATCAAGCAGATTGGTACTATTTCTGCCAATGGTGACGAAGAAATTGGCCAGAAGATCGCTGACGCGATGGAAAAAGTTGGTCAAGATGGTGTAATCACTGTTGAGGAAGCCAAAGGTACCGAAACATACCTCGAAACAGTAGAAGGTATGCAGTTCGACCGTGGCTATCTCTCTCCTTACTTTGTGACCGATTCTGAGAACATGGTCGCTGAAATGGAAGAGCCTTACATCCTGATCTTCGATAAGAAGATTAGCAACATGAAGGATCTTCTGCCTATTCTTGAAAAAGTTATTCAAACCGGTAAGCCGCTGCTTATCATTGCCGAAGATATTGAAGGCGAAGCACTGGCTACATTGGTTGTTAACAAGCTGCGCGGCTCGCTCAAGATTGCCGCTGTTAAAGCGCCTGGCTTTGGCGATCGTCGCAAGCAGATGTTGGAAGACATCGCTATCCTGACCGACGGTACGGTCATCTCTGAAGAGCGTGGTTACAAGCTCGAAAATGCTACCCTCGACTTCTTGGGTACCACTGATCGAGTGAACATCACCAAAGATAACACTACTATTGTTGGTGGACAGGGCAAAGATGAGGATATCCAAGCTCGTGTCAACCAGATCAAAGGTCAGATCGAATCTTCTACTTCTGACTACGATCGTGAGAAGCTGCAAGAACGTCTTGCTAAATTGAGTGGCGGCGTTGCAGTTCTCAACATTGGTGCTGCTTCTGAGGTAGAAATGAAAGAGAAGAAAGCCCGTGTTGAAGATGCACTGCATGCAACCCGCGCTGCTGTTGAAGAAGGCGTTGTTGCTGGTGGTGGCGTTGCGCTGCTGCGTGCACAGGCTGCACTTGCTGAACTCGAAGGTGAAAATCCTGATCAGGAAACTGGCTTTGACATTGTGCGCCGAGCGCTTGAAGCTCCGCTCCGATGCATTGCCAACAATGCTGGTGCTGAAGGTTCCATTGTTGTACAGAAAGTCAAAGAAGGCAAAGACGGCTTTGGCTACAATGCTCGAACTGAGCAGTATGAAGATCTTATGGAAGCTGGTGTTATCGATCCTACGAAAGTTACTCGTACGGCCCTCGAAAACGCTGCTTCTGTTGCCGGTCTCATGCTGACAACCGAAGCTCTCGTCTCTGACAAGCCTTCTGAAGGCGACGATGACGATGATGACGGACCTGCTGGACCTGCCGGCGGCGGAATGCCAGGCGGAATGGGCGGAATGGGCGGCATGGGTGGCATGATGTAAACCCACTGCTCGCTGACGCCTAGCGTCTAGCACAGCCTACGATTTAGCCCCATTCTCCTTCGTGGAGAGTGGGGCTTTTTTATTTGGGATAGTTTGGCCACTGATCTACACTGATTTGAAACAGACATGGCGGATTGGGCTATCTGCCGAACCAATTTTGAAAATATGCGTGAATCCTTTGAACAATCGGAGAGCTATGTTATGGCATTGATGACTGGGTGAATATGTAGGACGGCTTGATAAGACGCTTACTCTCAAACCGATCCATTCCAGATAATTATGCTGGCAAACCTGAAAAATTGGCAATATATAGCTTATAGCGATCGAATGGGAAAATGGTTCTCCATCAACCGGAGATGGTTGGAAGTACAGGGGCCGGGGCTTGATGCAAATAACAGGAAAAGTAATTGCAGCTATTTTACCAACTATTATCAGTCTCACTTTAATGGTAATGAAGATTTTGTTCCTAATCCGTCTGCAATAATTGCACAACAAAAGACATCGGTAATAGGTGCACTGTGGTTTTTTAATGAAAATGTTATTGAAGAGGTTAAAAATTCAGATGGTAGCAAAGAGTCTTTTAAAAAGTCTACAGATATTATAAGGGGAGCACCAAATCTTGGATAAGTTAGAAAAGAGTACTATGATCAACTTCAAGCTAATATATCAATCTGTTAGAATAGTGAATAAATATAAATTGTTTGGGTATTTAATTGTTATTATAGTTGGCTCATTATCTACTTGTAAAACGGCACTTGCCCAATCAGAAGCACCCGACGAGTTAATTAAAGGCACATGGATAGGAGTAATGCCGGAAGGCATTACCTGGGAGTTTACAGAGTCAAAATTACTTAAAGGCGGGGGCGATTTAGAATATTTTTATTCGGTGGTAGAAGGAGCTACGACTTCTCAATGTAGTGGTTCAGGATATGATGCAGTATATAACTCTGACCAATGGGTATTGATACAGCAAGATAACCAATCCACAGACTGTTTTATGATTGACCATATAAATAAAAACAGGCTCGTATTATTCAATGAAAGAGTAGGAAGGTATCTATCTTTCGAAAAAGAATAGTACTTAAGTATATATCCAACTACTGGCAATGAGGGAATAAAGCCAGAATCCAGATGAGCGGGATAGCCTGCTTAGCGACAGGGGTTCTCCACCTGTGCTATCCAATATGCTGGGTTCGAAGATTAGCTTTACAGAACAGCTTGTCTGATTAATAAAAAGGCGTTGGTTTCGTAATCAAATGCCTAAGTATATTTTGTCATGACGCAAGCATCGTAACTAGAGGTGGCAGCTCTTATTAACTCTGCAAGGGTTGGGAACCCTTTCAGAGTTTTTTTAAAAACTACCACGCATCAATATCCTCAGGAAATACTGGAATTTTGCCATTGTAATGCTGGGCCGCGTTGACACCCAGCACATCCAGGCGATCAAAATGAGTTTGCAGGCGTCGCCAGAAATCCGTCCAGTTCTGCTTGGATTTAGGCGACCAGGTCACTTCCGACAGCGCTGCAGCACGAGGATAGGCCATGTACTCTACCTTGTCTGCCGATTGCATATATTCCGTCCAAACATTGGCTTGCGCACCCAGCACAAATTTAGATTCTTTTACAGTCAACTCCTCGGGAATCGGTTCAAAACTGTACACCTCTTTGAGTGGAGAAAACCCACCGATAGCAAGTGGCTCGGTTTCGGGAACCCCTTGGTAGTAATCGAAATACAGGTGGCTACTGGGCGTCATTACGACATCATGATGCTGCTTGGCCGCTGCAATGCCACCTTCAGTGCCCCGCCAGCTCATCACCGTGGCGTTGGGTGCTAGGCCGCCTTCGAGGATTTCATCCCAGCCGATAATCTGTCGGCCGTTTTTATTAAGAAATTCTTCGATACGCGTGATGAAATAACTTTGCAATTCCTTTTCATCCTTTAGCCCTTCTCGTTGGATAACCTGCTGTGCCAACTCGCTTTCCTTCCACTGCTTTTTGGGCGCTTCATCCCCGCCAATGTGGATGTATTTGCTGGGGAACAGTTGCATCACTTCGGTAAGCACATTTTTTAGAAAAGTGAACGTCTGCTCGCTGGGACAGTAGATATCCTCAAAAATGCCCCATGTGGTTTTAACCTTGTAATCTTTGTCTTCGATACAGCCCAGCTCAGGATACGAGGCCAATGCTGCTGAAGCATGACCGGGCATTTCAATTTCGGGGATGATGGTGACGTGCCGCTTTTGGGCATAGTCCACTACTTCGCGGATTTCTTCCTGCGTATAGAATCCACCATAACGTTCGCCGTCATAGATGCCCGTTCCGTAGTGGCCTACCAGCGTGGAATCGCGCCAACCACCGATCGCTGTTAATTTGGGATACTGTTTAATCTCAATCCTCCAGCCCTGGTCTTCGGTCAGGTGCCAGTGGAAACGATTCATTTTGTGCATCGCCATCAGGTCAATGTAGCGCTTTACAAATTTGACCGGGAAGAAATGACGTGCCACATCCAGGTGCATACCGCGATATTTGAAACGGGGATAATCTTCAATCTTGACGACGGGGATCGTCCAGTCAACGTTTTGCGGTACCAGCGTGTAGTCGGTTTGATAAACTTGCGGGGGAAATAGCTGCAGCAGCGATTGCATTCCGTAAAACAACCCTGCCCCGCTGGGCGCTTTGATGGATACACGATCTTCAGCAGAGGTGAGTTGGTATGCCTCCGAATTTATGTAGTTAGCTGTATCCGAATCAATGTGCAGCGAGATAATATTTTGTGATTGCTGTTCAGAGGTAATGGCAAGGTCGTAGCCGGTAGCCGAATCCAGCTTTTCTTTCAGCTGTTTTACCACATTGTGGACTTCAGTGTTCGTGGTATCACCGAGAATTTTTGTTTGCCGATCTAGCTCAAAGTCGCCTTCCGACACCTGCATCGATACCGGTTCGGGGATGATATCCGGGGATTGGTATTGCGAAGAGGAATCGGAACTACATCCACTCAGGATAAGAAATAGAGAAATAACTAACAGCCAACGGGTCATAAGATCATGTTTGTTGAAAATTGCTGTTTACATTAACAAAAAATGGGATTGATAAAAAGGTTAGAGGGATAAGGTTTATAACCATGTACGGAACAGAGAGGCAGTACAGCAAAAGTATGGCCGTTCTAGCTTATGGAGCCGCTCCCAAAAGGGAGATATTCTTAAATAAAGGGAGGTCGAGTAGATATTTTATCGGTTATTTTTAAAAATAACCTGCGATCAACTTGCAGATATTTGTCAGGCAGAAAAAGGTAGTTGGTTTTTATCCAGCGAAATGCTTGTTTTGGTGATGAGTTCACATCAGAAATGTAATCCCAACATTTAATTTTAGTTTTTGTCATGCTGCTAGCTCCCATTGACTGGGCCATTATTGTCGCGTATCTGATTTTTTCACTGGGCATCGGGTTATGGGTAATGCGTCAGGCCGGTAAGAACTCCACCGAGTTTTTTGCCGCCGGTAAGAATATGCCATGGTGGTTGTTGGGCGTTTCGATGGTAGCAACGACCTTCTCAACAGATACGCCCAACCTGGTATCGAATATTGTTCGTACGGATGGCGTATCAGGCAACTGGGTATGGTGGGCATTTCTGCTGACCGGCATGCTCACTGTTTTCGTATATGCGAATCTCTGGAAGCGCTCCGGGGTACTGACAGATGTCGAATTTTATGAACTCCGCTACAGTGGAAAAATGGCGGCTTTTCTTCGAGGTTTTCGTTCTATTTATCTGGGATTTCTATTCAACGTGGTCGTGATGGCGACAGTATCGCTGGCGGCGATTAAGATCAGCGGCGTGCTTATGGGACTTACGCCCGTTGAGACGGTGGTTATTGCCGGGGTTGTCACGGTGATCTACAGTTCACTGGGCGGTCTTAAGGGTGTGCTCCTGACCGACTTTTTCCAGTTTTTCCTGGCCATTGGCGGCAGTTTGGTAGCTGCTTATGTAGCCCTCAATCATCCCGAAGTAGGTGGTTTGGATGGGTTGCTCTCGCATAAAGAGGTTGTGAGCCAGCTTAATATTTTACCCGACTTTTCGGATCCCTCACAGGCCATCGGCATTTTTCTTATCCCGCTGCTCGTGCAGTGGTGGAGCGTTTACTACCCGGGGGCTGAGCCCGGCGGTGGGGGATATATTGCTCAGCGAATGTTTGCGGCCAAAGATGAGGAAAACTCTATCGGCGCGGTCTTCTTTTTCAATGCAGCGCATTATGCCCTGCGCCCCTGGCCATGGATTATCGTCGGGTTGTGTTCCATTATTGTTTTCCCAGATGTTGCCTCCATGAAAGAGGCATTCCCCAACGCTGCCTCGGTCGCAGGCGACGATATGGGATATCCTGCTATGCTCACATTTATTCCCAAGGGCTGGTTGGGATTAGTCGTCGCTTCGCTGACGGCTGCGTACATGTCCACCATCTCAACGCATCTTAACTGGGGATCGTCGTATTTAGTTAATGATTTTTATGCACGTTTTATTAGCCCCGAGAGTTCTGAGAAAGAGCTTGTAATGGTGGGACGTATTTCTACCGTTGTACTGATGGTGGTGGCCGGCGCGTTGGCGCTGCTGCTCCGTAATGCACTCGACAGCTTTCAGATTATTTTACAGATTGGCGCAGGCACCGGACTCCTGTTTATTTTGCGATGGTTCTGGTGGCGGATCAATGCAGGTAGCGAAATTGCGGCAATGTTTATCTCCTTTGCCGTGGCCATGTATTTTCAATTTGGCCATGCTCACACCGGTCTGCCGACCCTGACGGGCTGGCAAGAACTCATTGTTGGGGTTATCATCACCACCATTGGATGGGTATCCGTGACTTTCATGACGCGACCAACTGACAAAGAGACGCTCGTAAACTTTTGTGAGATCGCACGTCCCGGCGGACCAGGTTGGCAGAAGGTGATCAGGCAGGCCCATGCTGAGGGCCGGGAGGTAGAGCCGCTCGAAGATGAGGCGTGGCGCGTGCCGCAGGGATTGTTCTGCATGGTTTTGGGATGCATCGCCGTGTATGGTGCCCTTTTTGCCACCGGTTATTGGATTTATGGCCACTGGACTTTGGCCGGTGTAATTACCGTTGTGTCAGTCGTTGCCAGCGGATTTCTATACAAGGCCTGGCGCAAGCTGATTGAGATTCGACCCGAAGACGAGGAGCTCTATGAGGAGTAAAAACCTGCTACTCTGCTGCCTGTTTTGCCTGGGGGTATCAACCGGTGCTGTGGGCCAGGATACGCTCACAGTGATGACATACAATATCTATCATGGAGAAAATCCAGCGATGCCCGGGAAAAGTACGGTGAGGGAAATTGGCCGCTTTATTGCTGATCAAAATCCTGATTTCGTAGCCCTGCAAGAAATTGACAGTGCTACTACGCGCCTATCCGAAGTAAATACCGGTCGTTCATTTGGATTGGCTGATAGCCTGGCGAAGCTAACCGGCATGAAAACCTATTTCGGCAAAGCGATCAATTTTCAAGGTGGCGGATATGGTATTGCCATCTTGAGTAAAAGACCGGTAAAGGTAAAAAAGATAAAGCTTCCTAATCCTGAAGAAGGTGAGCCGCGGTTACTTCTCAAGGGTCGTGCTAAAACGGAATCGGGACATTCATTGATTTTTGCAGCTACGCATCTCGATCATCAGTATAAACGAAACCGTCTGACTCAAATAGAGGCAATAAATAAAACGTTTTGGGGATCTTCACGGCCTGTAATTTTAGCAGGCGACTTTAATTTTTCGCCAGATTCCGAAGGATACCCTGCCATGCAAGAGAAGTGGCAAGATGCCGCAACTGAATCCGCCATAGACATGGCTGGGCTGACTTATCCTACTGCCAATCCCGAAAAACGCATTGATTATATCTGGCTGTCAAAGCGGGATAATTGGAAGATAATCGACTATGAAACTCCAGATATTGATCTCTCGGATCACCTACCCGTAGTGGCAAAGGTTGTTCTGTATCCTAAGGATTGAGGTTTTTATCTGACAAATGGTTTGTTTTCTGATAGATAAAAGTAGTGCGTATAAAACATTGCTTTATCTTGTGTTTTTACCGTTTGCCTCTTTAATCCCTGATTCCATCCCCCATGGTCCTTCTCTTATGAGAAAATTGGTGTAGCCACACGTTACTACGCGGAGCATCGCAATGAGATGGTTAAGTATTTCTTTTATTGGAATCTTCATCTGACGACTGGTTTTGTCGTCTGATGAATGGACAGCTGTTACCTATTCATCAGACCCAAAAATGCAATACCTCGGATGAATACCATTCTTGCACTTCTTCTTGAAAGTTCTGCTTGTCTTAGTTGTGGTGAATTACTAAACTGCCTAATGATTAAAACCAACCATCAAGAGTGATGACTAGATATTTTGTTGTTTTGCTGTTTCTTTTCCTGTCTGCATGTAAAAATTCATCTACAAATGTCGAGGATCCCCAACCTAATAAGGCAGTGCAAGTGGCTCCGTTCACGCTTGAGCGGGCTACCCATTTTGATAATCGTCCAATACAATCGGTGTATGTTTCCTCTCAAGGCCAATATTATGTAGGTACCTTGGAAGGTATTTATGTGCATCTGCCGCAATACGGTCAATTTGGGGCTGTGGATAATGTTTTTACTCGGGTCATCACAAGAATGAAGGAATTTAACGTTAGGATCTATGCGATTAACAGTACGACCGATGCAATTGTAAGTTCGCCGGATGGGTTACATTGGATTAAAGAGGTTCAGGCAGGATCGGAGATTCTTGATTTTTGTGTTACACCAGATGATGTCATTGTCATGCTTACACAGCAGGGGATATTTACCCAAAGACAGTCGGAAGATGAGTCGATTCATTACCAGTTTGAGAATGTTCCCACCATGGGAGTATATATTGGTAGCGTAACACAAAGTTCATCTGGGATATTATTCGTGGGCACCACTTTGGGGCTCTTTAAATCAGCAGATCAAGGGCAAAGCTGGGCCAAGCTGAGTAATGAAACAGACGATTTCGGAAAGATAAATCTTGTGTTCACCGATCGCGATGATCGATTACTTGTCGTTGAGGATTACACTTCCATGTTTGCCAGTACAGATCAAGGAGGCACCTGGAGTCAGCTGCCTGATCTTGCAAATGATGGTTATCAATTAATACAAAATAGTGATAATCGGTTTTATTTGCTGACCTCTTATGGTGTGTATATGACAAATACTGACACTTTTGACTTTGAGCGTTTGTCCCTGCAAGATTATACTGAATTAGGCTATGTGCTTCAGGATTTTTCTATACGGGGCAATAGGATTATTCTTTCCGATGGATTGAGCATTTATTTTGGCACTATAAATTGGCAATCAACTTTTTGGGATGATTGGGAGAAATAGAAATTTCATTTGACGACTGGTTTTGTCGTCTGATGAATTGTCAGCTGTTTTCTACTCATCCGACTTCAAATCCAGCATTTGGATGAGTATTGAACCAATTTTTTTGTTGCTTTTCCTTTTCGCTGAGACCAGTCCACAAATAGAAACTCCAGTGTGGCTACCTGGTATCCGTCCCAATCGTTGATCATTGCCTTAAAGTCATCTTATCTTCGCTAATAGCTTTTCAGAGTTGCTATAATTAAAGAGAATTTGGATTTTCTTTCACATTCAACTTGAAATTTTTTTGATATGGGGATTATGAAGAAAGCCGTTTTCATTGGCGTAGTACTGTTATTTGCAGGAACACTGTCGGCGCAAGAGGTGCAAAAGGCGGGTAATCCGGTATTTGAAGGCTGGTATGCAGATCCCGAGGGGGCAGTATTTGGAGATCAGTATTGGGTTTTCCCTACTTTTTCAGCTCCATACAAGGAGCAAGTTAAGATGGATGCGTTTTCGTCTCCGGATTTGGTAAACTGGACCAAGCATGAGCAAGTTATTGACACTGCTTCCGTAGCCTGGGCCGACAGCGCGATGTGGGCCCCATCGATCATCGAAAAGGATGGCAAGTATTTTCTCTTTTTTGCCGCTAATGATATCCAGAAGGATGAGCAGATGGGAGGTATTGGCATTGGGGTTTCTGAGAATCCCAGTGGGCCTTATAAAGATTATTTGGGAGAACCGTTGTTGAGTAAATTCCATAATGGTGCCCAGCCTATCGATCAGTTTGTGTTCCAGGATGAAGATGGCCAGTATTACATGATTTATGGCGGATGGGGTCACTGCAATATTACGAAGCTCAACGATGATTTTACCGGTTTTGAGCCCTTCGAAGATGGAACGGTATTTAAAGAAATCACACCAGAGGGGTATGTAGAAGGATCATTTATGTTTACGAGGAATGATAAATATTATTTCATGTGGTCGGAAGGCGGTTGGGGCGGTCCAAATTATCGCGTCGCCTACGCCATAGCTGATACACCCCAGGGACCTTTTGATCGTATTGGCGTAGTGTTAGAGCAGGATTCTTCGGTAGCCACCGGCGCGGGTCATCATTCAATAATAAAAGCACCGAAGAAAGACGACTGGTACATTGTTTATCACCGTCGGCCACTTGGTGAAACGGATCCCAATCATCGAGTAACCAGTATCGATAAGATGACGTTTGATGAAAACGGACATATAGAACCGGTCCAAATTACTTTTGAGGGGGTTGACAAGCAGAGTTTAAAGGGGAACTGAAGATCTGGTTAGCGGGTGCTGTTGCTTTAGCTATTATGCTGTTGTTTCTCTTTTTCGCTGAGTACCCAATCCACAAACAGGAATTCGAGTCCCGCGGCCTCGTAGCCCTCCCAACTTGATATCATCTCCTGGAAATCATCTTCGGCAATGTTATCGGGATCCCCGCCATAGCTCATGATAATCCACTTTCGCAGTCCCTTTTCTTTGCCGGATGATTTATTGCTGGGAAAGCTGGCATCGGTGCGATTGCGAAAGAGCATCAGCTGCTGGGCCGAGGTGGGACCAACGCCCCGGACCTTTTTGATGGTTTCGTAAAATTCTTCAGGTGGACAGTTTTCTAGATGCTCCAAATCCTGTTCGCCCGAGAGCAGATCCTCAGCAAAGCCGATAATAAATTCGCCTTTCCGTTTGGTAGGTCCCGGTTCAAGTTTTCGAATGCTCATCGGGTTTGCTTTGACCAGTTGATGGGGACGCGGCCAGGCTGGCAAAGAATCTCCATTGGCGGTGACGCGGGAACCATAGTTTTCGCGCACCTTGTAAACCATTTTCTTGGCCGTCGGCTTATGTGAGAGGCGCATTTCGATTATACGGTTAACGGTATCTTCAAACAGATTTGCCCGGGCCATGCGCTTGAGTCCATACAGCTCAGTCAGCTTTGGGCCGAGTACCGGGTCGTCTGCAGCCTTGTCGTAAAGCGGACGCAGATCCAGGTCAGTGGCGAAGATGCGACTCAAGCTTTTGTTGGCTTCTTCGATCTCTTCCTTGCTGAGCGCTTCAGCACTTTCGAAATGAAACTCCGGGTTGTCGGGATCCCCATTAAAGAAAGAGGTAACGATGACATCGCGATCGCCTACAGGGATAGGGCGTCGAAATCCATCTTCAAAAACAGTTTCGGGATCGTGTTCATGGTCAAAATATTGATCAATATCGAGACACAGAAACCAGTCGTGGGGAGGAGTAGATTTTAAGGTCCAGCTGCTCATAGCATCAATTAAATGAAAATGAAATGTAAAATACGAAATGCAGATACAAGTGTAAGCATTCCCCGGAGGATAAAATCGGAAATTATACAATTATCCCATCATTTCTCAAGAGATCGAAGGCACTTTTTTTGCCTTTCGAGATTGTCTTAGGTCAGGTGTGATAGAAAACCATTGATGTCTTGGGATGATAAACTGAGAGATCCATTCCCAGACTATAATTTTTACAGCGGGTACCAGAATGTCATGTTTTTGACTATCTGCCAAAATATGCCATTCTTGGAGCAAATTAACTCACAAGAGAAAAAACAGGAGAAATTATGAGAGTACGAATAGCAAGTATATTGTTACTGGGTCTTTTTGTGATGGGTTGTGGCAGTAGTGGTTCCGTTTATCAACTGCCGGAAGCACAGCAAAAAGGACTGACCTATCAAACGTATCAGGAGTTACCTGATGAGGCTTTCGATGCCGTCACCAAAGCCGTAAAGAACTATAATTCGAAAATGCTGATGGAAGAGGGATGGGAGATTACTTCTTATGATGCAAATACCCATACACTACAAACGAACTGGAGAGAAGCCGGTAGTTCATCTTCGGCCACCGGTGGACGCGTAATGGGGTCCGACACTGATGAACGGTACCGGTTAAAAGCAAAGGTTACGGATGAAGATTCCGGCTCCAGAGTGTTGTTCAAATTGCAAAAACAGGTAAGGATGTCGGAGTGGCAAACATTTGACGTCAAGAAAAAGACCGCGAAGAATCATTTAGGGCCGCTTTTTAAACAGTTAGAAGAAGAAGGTCTGACCATGCAAGGTTAAACTGACTTGCATTCAAACCCCTCATTGGTGAAACACGAATGAGGGGTTTTCTTTTTGTTTTAACCGATCCCGATCGATCTTTTCTTGGTACATCCGTTCCACATCTTTGAGCGTGTCGGTGTCTTTGGGACCCAAATCCCAACGGATGGCCTTAAAGCGTGGTAGTCGAAGCGTATAGTTGGCCTTGGTGCGCTTGTTGACCTGGATATCGTCAAACTCGAGCTCTATGACAATTTCAGGAATAAGCCCCAGTGTGGGACCATATTTCTCAACGGTTAAATCCTTGATGCGCTCGTTGAGTCGCTTCATCTCTTCGTCGGTGTAACCGCCATACGCTTTGCCAATGGGAATGAATTCCTCTTCATAGCGCTCATCTTCTTTTACGCTGATGCCCAGGGTGAAATCCGAGTAGTAGCCGCCGCGTTTTCCGCTGCCCGCGTGGGCATACATCAGGATGGTATCGAGCGTGCCGCCGGGCTTTTTGACCTTGAGCCACGACTTTCGGCGCTGTCCGTATTCGTAGGTACTTCCTTTTTTCTTTAGCATCAGTCCCTCGTTGCCGTGGGCAAGCGCCCGCTCGAATAGCTCATCCACGTGGTCGTGATCTGATACCTCAAACTGGTTGGTGATCGGCAAACTGTGCCGCTGAGATAGCTCTACTAATAGTTCTCGACGTTCGGAAAGGCTATACTCGAAAATGGGACGATCATCGTGATACAGGAGATCATACGAGACAAAAAGGACCGGATATTTTTCTATGATCTCTTTGCTCGGCTTTTTGCGCCCCATTCGTTTTTGAAGCAGCTGGAAGGGCAGGATTTCAGCCTCTTTATAGACACAAATTTCTCCATCGAGTACTAAATTCGGCAGGTCACGCTTAAGGAAAAATTGTTGAATTTCCGGGAATGAGTGTGTGATTTCATTGAGTTCCCGGGAATAAAGCTCTACCTGTTGTCCGCTGATGTGTGCCTGGGCACGCATTCCATCAAACTTTTCTTCCGCAACATATTCATCGAGATCTTCTACTGCTCGATTTTCGATAGGGGAGGCCAGCATAAACGAGAGCGGATGAAACAGGTTAAAGCTGGCTTTGTCGAGGTTATCGTTTTTACAGAGTACGGCCGTACGTCCCACGCTGCCGGTAATCATGTGAGCATAGCGCACGTCGTCAACTTCTTTGTCAAAAGCCTCAGCAATGGCAGACACAACACTCCGCGTTTCAAAGCCGATGCGCAGGGAACCCTGCGTCATAATCCGGATGAAATACTTGATTTCTACCGGGGTCATCTGTTTCCACGTTTCGCGTAGGATCTCCTGCTTGTCGGCGCGACCGGAAGCGCGATATAATTGTTGGTATGTTTCCTCAATTTTTTCCAGGGAAAGCTGCGCGGGCTCTCGTTTTTGGCAGGCAACTTCAATGTTGTTCATCAGCTGTTCTATGGCCTCGGATGAGCTGCCAAGTGCGGTTTTGCAGGGCTTGAATACTTTTTCGTAATCGATCTCACAGAATTCAGCCGCACAGGTAGAATAGGTACGACTGCCTACCGAGGCTCGCTTGCCCGAGACCGACGAGAAAGCGCCTTCGCCCAGGAACTGAGCGGCCCGGTTTAGGTCTTCATCCTTTCCAATAGCACTAAAATAATCCGCACAAATTGTAATCTTTGAATTCGTGCTGCGTGTTTCGTTGATCTGTTGCGCCGTCTCAGCCAGTTGTTGAAATTTATCAGACATGGTTGAAAACTTTATTTAGATAACCGCAGAGTTACACAGTGGGATTCGCAGAGGACACAGATTTAAATGCTTTTCTCTGCGATACTCCGCGGCTACCTCTGAGTCCTCTGTGGTTATCAGGTTAAGATCTTTTATTCTTAATCATCTTCTTCAACTTCCATATCTAAAAATGTAGAGTTGATATCGCGTTGATCCAGGTAATGCCGAACGACATCGGCGTTGGGCGTATGGGTGATGTGTACCATCTCGGGATCCAGTTCTTGGCATAGTCGAATGAGTTCAAAGAAATCGAGGTGATCCGAAAGCGGAATCAGTTTGTGTGCCGTCAGTTGCGTGCGCGATGCCTCCCGCGTAGCCCAGCCTGAGCAGTAGGCGATGCGTTTCTTGCTGACGTTGGAGGCAAAACCGTTGTTGATGGCCGAAGTGGTAGTAATCAGGATATTGCCTTCGCAGGTTTCGCGGTTGTACGAATCATAATTGCCCAGATCGATGCCCGCCTGCTCATAGACATCACACATTTTGTAGCCGGCACCGTGAATTTGTACCGGATGTCCCAGCGGGGCCAGCATGTGCATCACCTCTTGCGCCTTCCCCAAATTGTAAGCCAGAAAAACGGGAGTATAATCATTAGCAAGGGTCTGTGAGGCAAAATCACGCACTTCCTGGGAAAGTTTGTCGTGGGAGTCCCATTTGTAAATGGGTAGCCCAAAGGTGGCTTCGGTAATGAAATGGTCGGCTTGCTCGGGAATTTCAAATCCCTCTGAGGCGGGCGATGGCGGCGTCCGGTAGTCGCCTGTGTAAAGCACCGATCCCTCGTCACTTTCTACAAATACCATGGCTGAGCCAAGAATATGTCCCGCGGGATAAAGGGTGATTCGAGCCTCGTCGGTTTCCAAGGGTTCGCCAAAGTCGAGCGTTATTGCTTCACCGTTGAAACCACGGCGTTTCATCAACTTATAGGTATTTGGCGTGCAATAGACACTGCTGCTTTGACTGCGTGGCATGTGATCGGCATGCGCGTGCGAAATAAATGTGTGCTGGGTGCCGGTGCCGCTATAATCAAAGCCGATGTTGAGATCAGGGAGAAGAATACCGTGATATCCTGCCTTAGTGATATTCATATGTCTCATTTTGTCATTGACAGTGCGGTCCATTTTTAAAAAATGGGGTGCACTTTAAGTTGAGTGCTTATTCAGTGATGATCAAAAGATGGCGCTAATCGCTCAGAAGCTATTTTATGACAACGTATGCAAGCAGGAAAATAGCTAACCCGACTGCCACCATCATGGCACCACTTTTTCGGAGCAGGTCGGGCAGGGAGTCGTGTTGAGCTCGGATGAGTGCGCGACTTTCGTCCCAGCGCACTAGCCGGATTCCTGCTATGTACACTACCAATAAACTCCAAAGCGTGAACAGGAGTTCGATAATCGAGAACGGCATGAAGGAAAGCACCAGGCCCGGCAGGGTAAAGAATAGGAAATACTTGAGGATGCGTATTAGCAGTCGGGGAGGTTTTGGATTGTGAGCGGCATTCCTGACAAAGGTAGCGCACTTATTATTTTTTAGGATCAGGTAGGTACCTCCGCCAACCAAAGAGAGCCCAAGGATAACATAATAGAGCAGAAACCATTTACTTGCGAAATTCATAGCTTATTCTTCTTCAGGTACCTGATCGCCGTTGATGGGTGTTTCTTCCTTGGGATTTAAAATCGATGCAACTACCGAGACTGTCAGCGTAAGGCCGATGAATGCCAGCGCGTAGGGGGTGGGAATATGATAAAATTCAGAGATCAGCATTTTTACACCTACGAAAACCAGTATAAGCGACAGCCCGTAGTGCAGGTAGTGGAACAGGCGCATGATGCCGGATACGGCGAAGTAGAGTGCCCGTAACCCCAGGATGGCAAATGCATTTGAACTATAGACGATAAATTCGTCTCGGGTGATGGCCAGGATGGCGGGAATAGAATCGAGGGCAAAGACGAGATCGGTAGTCTCGATCACGATTAACACGATAAACAGCGGAGTGGCAATTATCTTGCCCATCCGCCGGATGAAAAACTTCGATCCATAGTAGCTTTTGGTAGTCGGAAAAATTCGGCGAACCAACAAAAGTACTGGGTTGCGTTCGGGATGTACTTCCTTGTCTTTTTCAAAGGCTAGTTTGATGCCGGTAAAGACCAGGAAACCTCCGAAGACATAAATAATCCAGTGGAAGCGTTCGAGCAGGGCTACACCGGTAAAAATGAATAGGAAACGCATGACCAGGGCACCGAAAATCCCCCAGAAAAGTACTTTATGCTGAAAATTGGGCGGCACCTTGAAGTACGAAAAGACAAGCAGAAAAACGAAAATATTATCGACGCTCAGCGACTTTTCGATCAGGTAGCCCGTGTAGTAGTCAAGTGCAGGCTGCGAGCCCATGTAGTAGTAGACGCCAATCCCGAAGAGGAGTGCCATGGTAATCCAGACGCCCGTCCAAATGAGCGCTTGTTTAATGCTTTCTTCCTGATCTTTTTTGTGAAAGACCGCCAGGTCGATGATGAGCATCGCCACGATAAAAATGTTGAATACGGTCCAGAGTATGAGGGAGTGATTCAAGACAAGGATCTCATTTCGGGATTGAAAATAAACCTCAAAAGTATGGAACCTTTGGTAGAATTTCTATGAATTTTGAACAACTATTATTCTACCAGCAACCCCTCGTCTGCTTTTTTGAGTTCTTCGGGTATTACAGACAATACCTCTTTTTTAAAAGCCTCAATAATATTCTTTTTGAGGTATTCGCGTCCATATACGACTCGGACTTTTCGACGAGGTACGGGATCATCAAAATACCGAAGGTGAGCCTGGGCGCACCGTTCGTTGATTTGGTTCTTGGCCAGATAGGGCAGCAGGGTCATCCCAAAGTTCTGTTCGACCAGTTGTTTGAGCGTTTCCAGGTTGCCGCTTTCGAACTCAATTTTTGGGTCTTCCAGCTTGTCCTTGCGGAATTTCTTGCAAAGTTGAACGGTCTGATCTCTGAAACAGTGCCCCTCGTTGAGCAGCCACAGGTTACTTACTTCAAGGTCATCGACTGTAAGCCGGTCTTTTTTGGCCAACGGGTGATCTTCGGAGACGTATCCCAGGAAGGGTTCGTAATAGAGATCCTCTTCAAAAATATTTCCGCGATCCACCGGTGTGGCAATAACGCCGATATCGAGGTAGTCTTGGTCGAGCAACTCAAGTAGTTTGTCAGTGACCACCTCTTCAAAGATCAGTCGCACATCGGGATATTTTTGACGAAAGCTGCGCAAAAACAGCGGCAACAAGTAGGGGGCCACCGTAGGAATAATACCGATTCGGAAAGTGCCGCGCAGCTCATCTTCCTGTAGCGAAGCCAGATCTTCGATATGCTTGGCCTGTTTCAGCATCTTTTTGGCTTCTTCGATAATCTTTTCTCCAATTTCTGTGGGTATAACCGGTGATCGGGATCGGTCGAAAATAGTAACGCCCAGCTCGTCTTCGAGCTTGTGAATTTGCATACTTAGGGTAGGCTGTGTGACGTATGATTTTTCAGCAGCTGTGGCAAAATGTCGGTATCGGTCTACGGCAACGACGTACGAAAGTTGTGTAAGTGTCATGCTTGTATCAGGTTCTGAACAGTGTAAAAGTTGAATTTTTCAACAGGTAATTATACAAACTTTAGAGCTTTTAATCGTTATAGTTAGAGATTTCCTTACAGATTAGTACATTTGCGGTGCACGCAGTGCATCTACAATAACTTATTGAGAGCAAAAGAGTTAATAAAAAGGCTAGTCATACATTTTATGCAACAGGCGCATGTATATATCGAAGGAAGAGTTCAGGGCGTTGGATTTCGTCACTTTGCAAAAGTTAATGCTGAAGAAGTAGGAGTATTTGGATGGATTAAGAATCTGCCTGATGGGCGCGTGGAGGCCGTTTTTGCCGGACCTCTCGATCATATTCGTGAGATGGTTAACCGATGCGAAAAAGGTCCTGGCCCCAGTCGCGTTGATAATATTGATGTGACGATCGAGGAGACAGATGAAGAATACGAGGATTTTGAAGTACGGTATTACTGATGCGTTTGTTCATAGCGTTTCCGGGAACGGTTTAGGAACAACTCGTTAGTTGAGCATACAACAGGTTACTAGAGATGAGTTTACGGCTATGGGGTTTGATCCCGACTCATAACTGTACAAGCCGCATATTACTATTGCCCGCACAAACAGTGCCTCTAAACAAGATATGATGTCGTTTATCCATCAGTATAAGTCATTTTAGCTGCCCGATGTGCCGGTGGATGAGGCTCCTACTGTATGAAAGTAAGCTAGATTCCAGGGGGCAAGTACAGGTGACTGAAAACGTTTCCGTTAGCAGATCGAGAATAATCTACTGCTACCGGGGATTATGCAGATATCGATAATTAATCTGCGTAATTTGCGAGATGTACCGGATAACATAAACTGAATTTGTTTTGCGCATCATGCAGTCGATATTGTGGGTTTTAGGCAGTCTTGCTATTGGATATATAATTATCCTGCTGCTGATGTATCTCATGCAGTCCAGCCTGGTGTACCATCCGCAGGGTGAACTCTTGGCCACTCCCTCAACGGCCGGATTGGACTACGAGGAGGTGACTTTTCAAACAAGTGATGATATCGAGCTGCACGGCTGGCATGTGCCTGCGGACTCCGCCCATTTAACTGTGCTCTACTTTCACGGGAATGCCGGGAATATCTCAGGACGGCTGGAGACCATACAGCTACTTCATGAGCTGGGCCTTAATGTTTTCATATTTGACTATCGCGGTTATGGAAAAAGTGAGGGAAGTCCCAGCGAGCAGGGCACCTACCGGGATGCTGAAGCTGCGTGGAATTATCTGCGGTCAGACAAAAATATTGCCAATTCCAGCATCGTGATCATGGGACGCTCACTTGGTGGATCAGTGGCGGCGTGGCTGGCAGCGCAAAAATCACCGGCCGCATCGGTTATAGAATCTACCTTTACGTCAGCTACTGATTTGGGTGCCGATCTGTACCCCTGGCTGCCGGTGCGCTGGATAATGAATTTTGAATACAACACCCTAAAGCACATCAAGCAGATTAATTCGCCGCTGTTTATGGCGCACAGTCGGGATGATCAGATTGTCCCATTTCATCATGGTCAACAACTGTTTGAAGCGGCCAATGCCCCCAAAACATTTGTGGAGCTGCGGGGTAGTCACGGTTCTGGATTTTGGGAGACGGGCGCTAAATACAGAAACGAATTGCGGCAATTCCTGGAGAACCATACTCGGTATCAGGAGCGTTAGCACGAAGTTCTTTGGTTAAAACTATATAGCCGGTTTTCTTTCAGTTAATTTTTATCATGCGTGGCATGCCGTTGTTAACGCATTCCACCAGCTTTGAATAATGAGCGGGCGGGATTCCCAAATCTTGAAAATCCTTCAATAAATATTTGTCGAGCAGAAATTTTTCGTAGGCGGCTTGCTGCTCCGACTCATCTCCATATTTCGAATACGCTTTTCGCGAAGCCTTGGATTGGGCTTTCGTAACTTGGTTACAGACTTTGTTTCGTTTTGAAGGATCTGATGGATAAGGAGGAATCTCATCATTTGCATAGAGCTTCTCCACTAGCGATCTTTCGATGTATCGGTCTGCGCCAGTGAATAAATGGATTTTGATCCATTCATTTTCTTCTGTTTCTATCTCAAAGATGTCGCCCTTTTCGGCATTAATAGCTTTTGAGGTGTCCACTTTGGGTTTGGTATAAATCATGGCTTTACGCTCGATTACCCTGATTTTGTCTTGGGCATGTACGATTGAAGTGCAAAAAAGTAAAAGCAGAAGAGCGGGAACGGCTGTAGTAGCTTTTTTAAAAATATCCATATCGGCAATATCTTATTTAAATAGCAAGTAGATGTCTCTTTTGAACAAATATATTTTAAACTATTACTTTAGCGCTGAATCCCAAAAACAGCTCTGAGTATTACACGTTCAAGGTCAATTATCAAATATGAGTGTACGCTATGGATATCATCAGTCAAGAAATTTCGGTGCCGTCCGATGGGTTTTCAGATATCAAAAATATTACCGATCAGGTGACTGCTTTTGTCACCGAAAGTGGCTTCGAGGAGGGCATAATTCATATTTTCCCCATTGGATCCACCGCTTCGATTTCAACCATCGAGTTTGAGCCGGCACTGGTGCAGGATATGCAGGACAAGCTCGAGGAGTTTGCCCCGCATGATCAGACCACGCGTCACGGTGAAACCTGGGGCGATGATAATGGATTTTCGCACATGCGCGCCACGATGATGGGGCCGGGCATCACGGTACCACTGCACGAAGGTAAACCGGTGTTGGGCACATGGCAGCAGGTGGTTATTATCAACCACGACAACCGGTCACGGGAGCGCCGTATCTTTCTTCAGGTGATGGGGAAGTAATTATAAGTAAAAGCCTCTCTCCGAGTTTTGGGTTTGAAGTCAGATGAATTCTGTTAGTTTTGATCACTTTTCATTCTGGCAGGGGGTCGAAAAAATCGGAAACGCACCTTAATTTTGTGGCGCAGGAATCGTATTATTATTCCAATCTAGCATCCCAAAGCTAAGCCCTCTGAATGAACTTCTCACACCTCCACAATCACACGCAATTCAGTATGCTCGACGGCGCCGCGAGCATCAGTGAAATTATTAAAAAGTCGAAAAAGCATGACATGCCGGGCGTTGCCATTACCGATCACGGCAACATGTTTGGCGTGCCGGAATTTGTGAACGAGGCGAAAAAACACGATGTAAAGCCGATTATCGGGTGTGAATTTTATGTGACGCCTTCGGGCATGGACGACAAGAAAGATCGCACGCGCTACCATCAGGTGCTGCTGGCCAAAAATATGACCGGCTACAAGAATCTCTCGAAACTCTGTTCACTGGGCTTCACTGAGGGACTCTATTACAAGCCGCGCATCGACAAGCCGACGCTGGCCGAGCATGCCGAAGGACTTATCGCCACGACCTGCTGCATTGCCAGTGAGATCAATCAGACGATCATCAACAAAGGGGAAAAGGAAGCAAAAGCCCTTTTTGAGTGGTACCTGAACGTGTTTGGGGATGACTACTATATTGAATTACAGCGCCATGGGCTGAATGATCAGGACAAATGCAACGAGACGTTGGTCAAATGGGCGAAAGAGTATAACGTTAAAATGGTGGCGACGAACGACTGCCACTATGTGAATGAGGAGGATTCTGAGGCGCACGATATTCTGCTGGCGCTGCAGACCAATGCTGATATCAACGATCCCAACCGGTTTCGATTTACTGATGATAACAACAATCTAAATACCGATTATTACCTGAAGACGCCGGAGGAGATGCAGGACCTGTTCGATGATCTCCCCTCCGCTATAGATAACACCAACGAGATTATCGAAAAGATTGAGGATATTGATCTGAGCTCTGAGCTACTCCTGCCGCACTACAGCATCCCGGATCAATTTGACAGTATGGCTGATTACCTGCGCCATATGACGTTCGAAGGAGCTAAAAAGCGCTATGGAGAAATTACGCAGGACATCACTGAGCGTATTAACCAAGAGCTGGCTATTATCAACAAGATGGATTTTGCCGGTTATTTCCTGATTACGCAGGACTTCACCACCGAGGCCCGTAAGCGCGATGTATTCGTCGGGCCGGGACGTGGCTCAGCGGCGGGATCGGTTGTGGCTTATTGTCTCGGTATTATCAACATTGATCCGATGCGGCACGATCTGCTGTTCGAGCGATTCCTGAATCCCGAGCGCGTAAGTCCGCCTGATATTGATATCGATTTTGATGACAGCGGCCGTCAGGAAGTGATCGATTACGTCGTAGAAGAATACGGTCGTCAGAATGTAGCACAGATTGTGACCTATGGCACGATGAAGGCCAAGACGGCCATCCGTGATGTGGGGCGCGTGTTGGGCGTGCCACTGCAGGAAGTGGATCGTATTACCAAGCTGTTTCCCGATCAGCCGGGGTTGAATACTTTTGATAAGGTGCTGGACAAGTCTAGAAATCCCGAGTCGGCGGATGACATCCAAGAACTTTTTGATTCGCCCGATCCACAGATCCAGAAGATGATGCGTTTTGCCCGTACGCTGGAGGGTTCGGCGCGTCAGACGGGCGTACACGCGGCGGGGGTAATTATCGCACCGGGAGAGATTAGCGAATATGTGCCGGTAGCTCTGTCGAAAGACAAAGAATTGATTACGCAGTACGATGGTCCCCATGCCGAGGAGTGTGGCCTGCTTAAAATGGATTTTCTGGGGCTTAAGACGTTGTCCATTTTGAAGACCTCGATCCAGTATGTGGAAGAGAATCACGGCGTACATTACGAGCTGGATGAGATTCCTGAAGATGATGAGAAGACCTTTGAGCTGTATCAGAAAGGACATACGATTGGAACCTTCCAGTTTGAGTCTGACGGTATGCGCAAGTACCTCAAGCAGCTGAAGCCGACTGAGCTTGATGACCTCATTGCCATGAACGCGCTCTACCGACCTGGTCCCATGCAGTTTATTCCGGAGTATATTGATCGTAAGCATGGTCGATCCGAAGTTGAGTATCCGCATCCCGATCTGGAGGAGCTCCTGAAGCCGACGTACGGCATTATGATTTACCAGGAGCAGATTATGAAAGCTGCTCAGATTATCGCTGACTATTCGCTGGGCGAAGCTGACTTGCTGCGTCGAGCGATGGGTAAGAAGAAGCAGAAAGTGATGGCCCAGCAGCGTGAAACTTTCACCAAGAAGGCGGTCGATAATGGGGTCTCGGAAAAGAAGGCCGAGGAACTGTTCGACATCATGGCCGAATTTGCCAACTATGGCTTTAACAAGTCGCACTCGGCGGCATATTCGGTTGTGGCCTACCAGACGGCGTTCTTCAAGGCCAATTATCCGGCCGAGTACATGGCTGCGGTGCTCACCCATAATATGGGCGACATCGACAAGGTCTCGAAGTTTATCGAGGAGTGTAACCGTATGGGTATTAAAGTTGATGCGCCGGATATCAATAATGGTAAGGGTAAGTTTGTGGCTGTGGATGGCCGTATCCAATACGGAATGGAGGCTATCAAGGGCGTAGGCTCAAATGTGGTGATCGAAATTGTGAACGAACGCCGCGAGAACGGAAAGTTTGATTCTATTTATGACTTTGCCCGACGTGTTGATTCCAGTATTACAAACAAGCGTACGCTGGAAAGTCTTTTTCAGGCCGGTGCTTTTGACAAGCTGAATACCAACCGGCGGCAACTGTTGCATCATATGGAGGTCATCATTAGCTATGGTTCCCGTGTGCAGGAGATGGAAAACTCCAATCAGTCGGATCTGTTTGGGGATGGAGGCGATAATGCTTCAGCCATTGATGAACCCGAGCTTGAGCCGGTGGAGCAGTGGTCGAATATCGAACGGCTTAACAAGGAACGTGAGCTTATTGGGTTTTACCTGAGTGGACATCCGCTGGATAGGTTCAAAGAAGACGTTCGCATTTTCTGCTCCCATACCTTGGATCCCGAGGAACTTGAGCAGCTTGATGACGGTACGAAAATACGGGCAGCTGGAATCATCACCCAGGTAAATCGCGTGACTGACAAAAAAGGACGCCCGTTTGCCTTCCTGGAGATGGAAGATCGCCAAGGCACTGTGGAGGTTGTAGTGTTTAATGATGTGTATGACAGTAATCTGGGTATGCTCCAGAAAGACACGCGGGTAGTTGTTGATGGTAAGTTTGACTCATCCCGGGGTAAGCTTCAAATTATCGCGAACAATTTTGAACGGATTGAAAGCATGCGAGAAAAATATCAGGATCAAATTGAGTTGAAACTCGATATTGATACGAACTATGTTGACGATGAAGATCTCAAGCAGATGGCTCAGCTGTTTAAGCAGCATCAGGGACAAACGAATGTGAGATTTAATGTGTTAAGCAGTGAAGCTAAACGCCCTTTTGCCATGCATGTTCGTAAGTTTGTGGTGGATCCCAATGAAGAGTTGCTGAGTGGACTGAAGGCACTGATTGGCAAAGATGCTGTGACTTTGGACCGGCCGAATGGGAACGGTAGAAGGTAAGATAAGTTTTTATGATGTGTTCAATAGTGAGAAACGATGTGATAATTGGTTTTTAATATGCGATATTAGTCAAAGAAGAATTCAGATTTAACACTAATTAAATGAATTATACGAAGGTACGGTTATGAGTAAAGCCATAGAGTTTACTGACGATTCTTTCGAAGAAGATGTTCTTAATGCAGATTCAGGCAAACCTGTCCTGGTTGATTTTTGGGCAGAATGGTGCGGACCCTGCAAGCAAGTTGGACCTATTGTTGAAGAGCTTGCCGATGAGTTTGAGGGCAAAGCAAAGATTGGAAAAGTGGATGTGGATTCGAACCCCGAAACATCTACCAAGTACGGCATCCGCAGTATTCCTTCACTGCTTATTTTTAAAGACGGCGAAGTAGTGGATCAAATTGTTGGTGCAGTACCTAAATCTCAGCTCAAAAAGCAGCTGGAAGCACAGGTTACCAACTAAACTAACAGTTGTTACTTATTTATTGGATATATAAAAGGCGATGGGGATACCATCGCCTTTTTGTATTTAGGTAAGGTTCTTTTTGGGAGAAAGATTTTGTTAATCTTCCAACTGGAACGTAATCGTGACTTTGGTACCATTTTTGGTAAACTGAATATCGTCGGCATACTGTTCAATCAGATATACGCCACGTCCACTCTCATTCATCAGATTTTCCTCTTTTAGCGGATCGGGGAGCTCATCGGGATCAAAGCCGTCGCCTTCATCCTCTACACTTATCTTAAGCAGTTTGTTTTCGTTATCCAGGATTGAATTGATATGTACCTGCTTGTCAGGATCTTCGTCATTACCATGCAAGATGGCATTGTTGACGGCCTCGCTCAGCGTAAGCATAATTCGATTAAAATCCTCTTCCCCGAATTGCGCCCAGTTTTTCAATTCATTGACATAGGGCTCTAGCCGGTTCATTTCATCAAAGGTCGAGCTCAATACAAGCTTTTTCGAATCAGATGCTGACATAAAATCATAACTATAAAAGGCATTCCATGTTGCGGTGGAATGCCTTTGGATTAGGCGTAAAGGCCGCGCATTTTCAGAGTTGTAGCAACTTTGTTGATGCCAAAGACATAGGCCGCCTGTCGTAGCGTGATATCGTATTCGTTGCGGACTTCAAAAAGGTTGTCAAAAGCATTGCGCATCATGCGGTTGAGGCGGCGGTTGACCCGTTCCTCAGTCCAGAAATAACCCTGGCGATCTTGAACCCATTCGAAGTAGGAAACGGTAACACCTCCAGCATTGGCCAGGATATCGGGTACCACCATAATCCCTTTATCCTCAAGGATAGAATCAGCGTTGGCTGTCACCGGTCCATTAGCGCCCTCTGCAATAATTTTACAGTTCAGGTCGCCAGCGTTATGGCGATTAATCTGATCCTCTTTGGCTGCCGGAATGAGTACATCACATTCGAGTTGCAGTAGCTCCTCATTGGTAATTTTTTCAGCTTCTTCATAGCCTTCCAGCGAGCCGTCGTTGTTTTTCACATACTCCATGGCTTCCGGGATATCAATGCCGTTTTCGTTGTAATAGCCTCCCGAAATATCGCTAATAGCAATAATCTTGGCACCTTGCTCGTACATAAGCTTAGCGCTCACGGAACCTACGTTGCCAAATCCCTGTACAGCCACGGAACACTTGTTGGGAAGAATACCAGCTTTGTTGAGGGCAGCCAACGTAACGGTAACAACGCCGCGACCGGTGGCTTCCTTGCGTCCATGTGAACCACCGAGAATAATAGGCTTGCCGGTAACCACAGCTGTTTCCGTTTTGTGGGCGTTCATGCTATATGTATCCATCACCCAGGCCATGATCTGTTCATTGGTGTTCATATCAGGGGCGGGGATGTCGCGGTCGGGACCAAAAACTTCCAGCATATTAGCCGTGTAACGGCGTGTAAGCCTTTCCAATTCGCCGTTTGACAGTTGCTTTGGATCGCACCGGACTCCTCCTTTGGCACCACCGAATGGTACGTTTACAATGGCACATTTCCATGTCATCCATGCTGCCAGGGCTTTTACCTCTTCCAGCGTTACATCAGGTGCATAGCGGATGCCACCTTTGGATGGCCCAAGCAAATTGTTGTGGATAACGCGATATCCTTCAAAGACCCTGATTTCACCGGAGTCCATGACGATAGGGATAGAGACCGTCACCTGCTTAACAGGACTGGCTAAATACTGGAACATGCCCTCGTCGAGCTCGAGGATCTCAGCCGCGAACCGAAAACGTTCCATCATGGATTCAAAAGGAGATTCTTCATCGAGCTTGGGGCCTGGCTCCTTATAATAACCGGTGGTGTACATATTTTTATTGTATGGCATAAAACGGGAAAATAAATCTAATCTGTTTGCAATTATCTTTTGTGGGAGCATCGATCAGTAGTTTAACATCCCACTTATTTTAAGGCAGAAAGGTATGAAAAATTTCCTAGATCATATAAGGCGGATTCTTAATCTTAGCAAACTTTTAGTGTCAGCCAGTAAATGCTTTAAAATTTGAGCAATCTGGACTTTGCCTTTGAATAATAAGAGAATATAAAAGTGGATAAGTATTTTATTTTAGGCGTTGGGAACACTTGCAGGGCCTATTGTTGTTGCATTTGAATAAAAATTAATGTTGATTCCACACTAATGTTTTTGGGCAATATATGCTTGGTAGTTTGCGTATATGCCTGTGCATTAATTTAATTATTATACTATGGACGCTAACGTATTAGTCCTAAATAAAGATTACCAACCGTTGCATGTATGTTCGGTACATCGCTCGGTTAAGCTCCTTTTTTTGGATAAAGCCGAAATGGTTCACGACTATCCCGAGCGAAAAATTAGTACTGTTTCTGAGGATTATTCCTATCCCTCTGTAATACGACTGCGGCGTTATATCAATATTCCTTATAACAAGATTGTATTATCGCGCTACAATATCATGAAGCGCGATTCCAAAAAATGCCAGTACTGTGGAGCTTCGCAAAATCTTACAATTGATCACGTGTTTCCAAAGAGCAGGGGCGGCAAAGATACCTGGGAAAACTTGGTAACCGCCTGTGATGATTGCAATGTAAAAAAGGGCAATCGAACTCCCGAAGAAGCCGGCATGCCGCTGAAGCGAAAACCTTTCCGTCCGATTCATATTACCTTTCTTCAGTCTATCATGGGCGGGGTGCAAGAGGACTGGAAACCCTACCTGTACATGTAACATATGCTCTTCTATTTTATCGTGTTGATGAAGGTAAACGCGTCACTTTTTCTTCACACGAAATACATAAAAAAACCTTATTTTCGAGGTTCATCCAGATTTCCAAAACAAACAGTACTATGAGTAACAAAGGACGAGTGTTGGTAGCCATGAGCGGAGGAGTAGACTCTTCCGTAGCGGCTGTAATGCTCAAAGAACAAGGATATGATGTAATCGGCATTACCATGAAGACGTGGGATTACTCCCGCGTGGGTGGTAAGTCCGACAAGGAGACTGGATGCTGCACACTGGAATCAATGAACGATGCCCGACAAATTGCCGTAAACCACGGTTTTAAACACTTTATTGTGGATATTCGTGATGAATTTGGCGACTGGGTGATCGACCGTTTTGTAGAGGATTACATGAACGGCCGTACGCCCAATCCCTGCGTGTTGTGTAATACGCACATTAAATGGGCAGCGCTGTTGCGTCGTGCGGATAACCTCGGGTGTGATTATATTGCCACCGGCCATTATGCCAACGTCCGCGAAGAAAACGGACGATACGTGATTTCCCGCGGATTGGATCCCAAAAAGGATCAGTCATATGCACTCTGGGGCGTCGAACAGAAGCACCTTGCTCGAACAATATTCCCATTAGGTAGTTATGAAAAAACCGAAATTCGGGATATGGCCGAAGAGTTTGGCCTAACAAAAGTAGCCGATAAGCCCGACTCGTATGAGATCTGCTTCGTGCCAGATGATGATTACCGCCGATTCCTTAAAGATCGCGTTGATGGACTTGAAGAACGCGTTAAAGGCGGCAAATTTATCGATCAGGATGGCAATATCGTTGGCGAACATGAAGGTTATCCCTTCTACACCATCGGCCAACGTCGTGGGCTCGACTTGGCACTCGGTAAGCGTGTGTATGTAACGGATATTGATCCCGAAACCAACGTGATTACCATTGGTGAGAAAAAAGATCTCGTGAGCACGACCTGCCGAGCTAAGAATATCAACCTGAGCAAGTATGGCGAAGTGCCTGGTGGAGAAATGGAAGTGACCGGCCAAATTCGCTATAACGATGATGGGGTTGTAGGAGAGCTCAAGCAGCTTGGCGATGACGAGATTGAAGTAACATTTCCCACAGGACGCGAAGCCATTACGCCCGGTCAAGCGGTTGTTTGTTATGAAGACAACGACGTGGTCGGCGGTGGCTGGATCCACAAAGTAAATGTGGACACCGATGTTTTGCAGGAAGTATAATTTTCTATAACATCCCCCGTTATATAGTCTGCTCGCTAGCCCGGGCAGGCTATTTTTTTGCGTGAAACATTATGTTAGCTTAGTATGTACAATTTGCAGTTACATAACGAATTTTAAAGACACCCCTTATCATGAAAAAAGCCAAATATTATGTTTCGGCCATGCTGATGGTCGCTTGTTTTACCCAGCCTGCTACTGCTCAGTTCGAGGGTAAAATTTCGTACAGTAGTTATGATTATTCCTCGGAAGGTACTGAGCAGAAACAGGATGAATTCACTATGTATCTAACACAAGATCGTATCCTTTTGCAGGGAGATAAGAAGTACGATTTTATGGGATCCATCCAGACCGAAGGGGTGTTAGTGCGCCTGGACTTTCAGGATTTTGTTTTTCTGACAGGGGATGAAAAAGCACTTAAAATCTCCAAAATGGACATCACTTCTATGATGAATATGTTTGAAAATGGAGAGAGCACTTCAAAAAAGGTGACAGAGAAGGGAGAGGATATCAAATACGACAAGACGGGCGAAATGGCTGATATCAAAGGATACCAGTGCGAAAAATTTATTTTTCATGATGAAGAGGAGCCCAACGTCAGGACTGAAGTTTGGATGACCAAAGATTTGCAGGTGAACTGGGGGATGCTGGCGGAACCCTGGAGTGATGGTGCGGATGCGATGATCAGCAGTTTGCCCATTGATTTAGTGTTCAAAGAAAAATATTTTCCTCTAAAAGTGGAGGTCTTTGAGAACGACCAAATGACGTCAAGAATGGAAGCAACCGAGGTCAACAAATCCCCCATTGCCCGCGCCATGGTGAAAGTACCCACAGGCGTGCAGGTGCTCAGTTTTCAAAATTATCTTTTTCAGCAGATGAGCAAGCAGTGATTTTTTAGTAGTGAGTATTGAGTCATGAGAGTTGGGTGGAGCTTTATTACTAATCGCCTGATAATGATTTATTAGGCTAACGTTTGGTAAAAGCTCATTTAATGAGCTTAGGTATTTCGTACTTAGCCCGCGGATTCATCATCAGGCATTTGTTTAAGCTTACTCAACACTCACTACTCATGACTAATTACCCTTGTCCATATTTCCCATTAGATACATGTCGCCGGTAGGTTGTGGCATGCCACCTTTGGGTTCCATCGTGATGGCAAAGGCATTGGCCGCCTGTTCGTCAGCCTGGGCCATTTTTTCAATCTTGAAAAAGTTATCGCCCTGATCATTCACAGCAAATACCCCAGCGCTGATAGGCTTATTGTTTTTAATTAGCCAGAGCTGATAGTCTTTGTCCTTGGGTACAGCTGGCAGATTGGAGACCTGCAAAAGGGCCTGTTGTTTTTCCGAATCCCAAATTACTTTGCCGTATCCATCAGGATTGACCTCCATGCCCGACATCATCACCAAGTCCACTTCACGGGCCTCAAGAATAGCCAGCATTTCCTCTTTTTGCTGAAGTTCGGACTTGAGTTCTGTAATTTGAGTTTCTTGCTGAGCGATCACCGAATCTTTCTTACTAATCTCAGAGTTCAGGTTGAAAGAGTAAAAAATCAGGCTCAGGCTTACCACTAAAAGGGCAAATGAGGCAGCAACAGCAAAGGCCGACCAGTTGAAACCATCGTCTTTTTCATCAGTCATAGAATCGCTTTCACCCTCTTGATCATCTATAGAAGTGACCGAGGGTTCTTGATCTTCATCAGCTGATTCTTCGGAGCGTATCTCAGCCATAAGTTGTTCTTTGAGTGAATCAGCCGGTTCGTGCTGCTCAATCGTAAACGCCAGCTGGTTAGCAGCTGACCACATCTGCTGGTATAGCGTGCGCTGTTCGTCGGAGGCTTCTGCCAGCATTGCTTCAAACTCTTCGCGCTCCTCCTCATCCAGAGCGTGGAGCACATAGCCGGCACAGAGCTCTTCAAATTTCTCATTATGTGATTTTTCGTCAGCCATCAGTTGATATAAATTCTCCTAAAATGCGTTTTAATTTTATCATTCCCTGGCGGGTTCGGGTTTTTACCGTTCCCAGTGGAATATCCAGATGATCCGAAATTTCGGATTGTGTCATGCCCCGATAGTAAGCAATTTTAATTACTTCGCTCTGCTTCTGAGGGATTTGTTTTAATGCTTTTTTGACCAATTCAGCCCGATCCGAAAAAATCGTGGTCTCCATCGGGTCGTGTTTGTCACCCTCCAGCGAGAATAGTGGTTGATGGATGCTTACGGACTGCTTTTGCTGGGTCTTGTATCCTTTCGAACGGATGCGGTCAATGGCTTTATTGCGTGCCAGCGTTACAATCCAGCTATACACATTACCTCGTTCGGGATCAAATGATTCTGCTTTATTCCATATTTTTACAAAAATTTCCTGGAGCACATCTTCGGCTTCTTCTCGCTTCTTAACGATAGAAATCACCATCCCAAAGAGTAGTCGATTGTACAAATCATACAACTCCTCGAGCGCTTTTTCATCGCGCTCCTGGATGCGCTTCATGATTGCAATTTCATCATCGGCATTACCGTGTGTAAATTTACCGATGGTAGCAAGTATGGTGAATATTAACACGTCATCACTCTGTTAGTATACTACGCAAGTATAAGCGAAGTAGATTTATGGAAGAAAGAATTTGGTCAAACCCTGAAATTCTGTTAGGCTAAATCAGCAAAAAGATAACAAGAACTTTTGAACTATTTGAATTTTGCCCTGGCTACTTGAAATGACGCTTCTGGTGTCTATGATGATGGCACCGGCTGTACTTTATCTCTGTTTTCGATACTATGTCGTTGGAAAGCAAACTCCTCAGAAATGGTCGCGATTACGCCTGTTGTTGCCTATAGGCCTAATTTCGTTTTATGCTTTTCCAGTAAGTGGACTTGTTGATTTTTACGTCACTGGCAGCATTGACGTGCTAAAATATCCCAAGCCACTGACCTACTGGTTTTGGTTCGGCTTGGTATTTGTGTTCCAGCTCGCCACGTGGATGATTATTGTGGACGTCTTGAAATTAGCCGCCCGATTTTTCTCTTGGGACAGCAGCTCAATTGCACACTACCATGCCCGGGCAGCATTGGTGCTTTTTGCAGCTATATTTATGTACACCGGCTGGAAAGTCCAACATGATACGACTACAATTAAAACTGATAACATCACCATTTCAGTTGACGAGTTGCCAAAATCGCTCGAAGGTTTTCGGCTCGTACACATTTCCGATATTCAAGGAGATGAATACACCGGACAGGAAGAAATTGCCCGCTATGTCCAAAAGGTAAATGAGCAACAGCCTGACCTGGTGATTTTCACCGGTGATCTGATTTCATACGGCACAGATTTCATCAAAATGTCAGCAGAAGAACTGGGAAAAGTGCAATCCCAGTTGGGCACTATTGCCGTGGTGGGAGATCACGATTACTGGGCCGGAGTTGAAAATGTGCGATCGGCATTGCAGAAAGAAGATATTCCATTGCTGCAGGACGAGAATCATATTCTGAAAAAAGGTAGCTCAAACATCCTTTTAACCGGTGTTACCGAAGTGTACAGCAAGCATGTCAATCCGGCTGTGGTTGACTCGCTAACCAGTCATGCAGCGGATGCTGGCCTCAAAATATTTGCCTCGCATCAGGTCAAAGATAACTTGATTCGCAGTGCCAAGGATAATGGCTATGATTTGATGCTTGCGGGGCACACTCACGGCGGACAGCTACGCGTGCCGTTTATGGCGATGACGTTTTCGGCCTCCGAACGAGAAACCGAATATATATCCGGCCTTTACCGAGAAGGCATTCCCATCAACGTCAACAACGGACTTGGATTTACGCTGGCCCCCATCCGCTATAATGCTCCGCCGAATATTTCCGTGATTACTTTGGAGTCTAAATAGAGACACTATTCATCTGGCTTCTGAACTTGAAGCCTGATGAATTATGTATCTTAACACCGTATAATTGATTCGCGATGGACAAGTAGTAATTAGTGAAAGATAGTTCTGTTTGCTCCATATCAGCTCTGCGTCTGCATCTTTATCCCCATTGAGATACAGGAATTTAGTTTGTTAGGTAATAAATCAAAAATTAATTAATTCGAGCATTTTCTCGGGATCTGTAGTCGGTAGCTCACAGCTATAATTCTGGCAGACATACGCTGTCGCTTGGCCTTTCTGCGTATCAAAGTCGGAGAGATACGGAGCAAGGTTTCTGATCATCTCATCATCGGGATCGTTGAGCAGGAGCACGGCGCGCGGCAAAAATTGCTCATTAATCTTTTGCACCATCTGACGGGTGTCGTCCCCTTCTCGGTTCCCAGCAATAATAATTTCCTGGGATGTGCCCAACGCAAAGTCGATGCTCTGCAGAGCTGCACCAAAACCAGTAGGCGCCTTCTTCAGATCTTTGGCAAAACGTTTCTGGGCCTGGTTTGCCATCTGCTCCCAGTTGGTATTGCCGGTCATACGTCCCAGCCGCAATAGGTTCATCATGGCCACCGAATTGCTGGAGGGCATAGCACCGTCGTAGATTTCTTTCTTGCGTCCCAGCAGTTCCTCGGCCGACTCGGAAGTAAAGTAGAAGCCCCCACCTTCTTCATCCCAAAATTCATTGATAAATGCTTCATTCAGCGCAACGGCTTCTTGCAGATACGTTGATTCAAGCGTGGATTCATAAAGTTCGATAAGCCCCCAGATGACGAAAGCGTAATCGTCGGCGTGACCCTCAATAGCTACATCCTCGTTGCGGTAGCGATGCATGAGCGTGTGGTTATCGCTCAACATGTGAGTTTCCAAGAAATCCCAACATTGCTTGGCCTTTTGAGTGTACTCCCCATTTTGGAAGGTGCGTCCCGCTTTGGCCAGGGCCGCAATCATAAGTCCATTCCAGTCGGTCAAGATTTTGTCATCCAGTAAAGGGTGCACGCGGTCCTGACGGGTTTCCAGTAGTTTCTCGCGGATACCTTCAAGCGTATCAACCAGTTGTGCTTCACTCATATTACGCTCTTTGGCTAGTTCTTCCAGCGGCATTCTCAGGTGTGGGATATTTTTGCCGGTACATTGGCCGGTAGCTTCATCCGCATAGTTTCCATCTTCAGTAAAGTTAAATACCTCGATAGCCAACTCAGATTCGGTGGCCGGTAATATTTCACGGACCTCAGAAATACTCCAGACATAAAACTTACCTTCTTCACCTTCGCTATCGGCATCTTCAGCTGAGTAAAAACCACCGCTATCGTCCTGCATCTTGCGCAGCAGATAGGTGATGATTTCATCCGCCGTCTGCTTGAATAGATCATTGCCCGTTAGTTGCCATCCTTCGGTATAGGCCATCAGCAGAATGGCCTGATCGTAAAGCATTTTCTCGAAGTGTGGCACCAGCCATTTGGGATCAGTCGAATAGCGGTGAAAGCCCCATCCGATGTGATCAAAAATACCGCCCCTGCGCATTTGCGTTAGCGTTTGTTCCACCATCTCCAGGGCTTTGGAGTCGGGGTTGCGTTGGGCATAGCGGAGTAAAAACATCAGGTTGTGGGCGCTGGGGAATTTGGGAGATGATCCGAATCCGCCGTGGACGGTGTCATATTGACTTTCAAACTGGCTGTAGGCTTTATCCAGTACCAGCTCATCGAGCTCATCATCCCCTTCAAATTGATTTGATTTTTGAAAGGCACTGATAATTTCATCCGTGGAGCTTGAAATTTTTTCGCGTTCGTTCTCCCAAAGTTGCGCCAGCCGGGGGATAAGTTGCAACATCCCCGGCCGTCCCTGTCGTCCCGTTTTGGGGATGTACGTAGCGGCGTAGAAAGGTTTTTTCTCCGGGGTCAAGAAAACATTGAGTGGCCAGCCTCCGCTGCCGGTCAGCATCTGGCAAACCAACATGTAGGTGTTATCAATGTCAGGACGTTCTTCGCGGTCTACTTTTATATTGACAAAGTATTCGTTCATCAGGCTGGCGACCTCTTCATCTTCAAATGACTCGTGCGCCATCACATGGCACCAGTGGCAGGTGGCATAGCCAATAGATACCAGTACCGGTTTGTCTTCGCGTTTGGCTTTTTCGAAAGCTTCGTCGCCCCAGGGGTACCAATCTACCGGATTATCGGCGTGTTGCAGCAGGTACGGACTTGATTCGTTTGCGAGTTTATTTTGGTGATCTTGGTTGGAATCGGTCATTAATTATTCGACATCTTTACTGAAACGTTTACTGTAGTCTACCATAAAGCGGTTGTACTCCTCGTCCATAAGGTCACTGGAGATTATGAAGTCGGCCGAAGCTCGATTGTTGGCAATCGGGATATTGTAGAGCACGCCGATGCGCAACAATGCTTTAACATCCACATCATGGGGCTGTGCCTGCAGGGGATCCCAGAAGAAAATCATCATATCGATTTTATGTTCCGAGATGGCTGCACCGATTTGGAGATCCCCACCAAGCGGACCGCTGTTAAAGGGCGTTACATCCAGTCCCACCTTGTCGGCGATCATCGTGCCGGTGGTGCCGGTGCCGTACAGTTTATGCTTGGATAGGGAGCCAGAATTGAATTCGCACCAGTCAATCAGATCCGACTTACGGTGATCATGGGCGATTAACGCAATTTTCTTTCGTTTACCCATCTTTTTGGAGCTGTGGGCAATAGGGGGATCGGAGTCTTTGTAACTCATAGAAACAAATTTGAGGGTGAAGAATGAACGGTTCGGGACGAACCTTGTCAGGGGAAAGCTACGGTAAGAATAGGTGGCTCTCAAGCAGTAATTGCGTAACCGGTATCAGATGGCCAGTCGAAGGGGAGAGCTTTCGACCTGAATGCGCTTGATCAGGAAAGATTCTTTTTGGAAGCCCTTGAGTTGTGTGCTCATATCTTCTACGGTATTATCATTACCGTATTCACCGAGGATGTTATCCAGGTTACTTTTGCTGAATGTTCCCTGAGCGAGGATAGCCTCGTTTTCTGAAGCGTAATCGACGAAGCGAGATGCGATGTTAACGGTGGATCCGAAGTAGTCGATCCGGTTATTGAGGTTGACGGCTACACAACTGCCGTGATGGATACCCGCTTTGAGCTGGAGCCTTTTGTTGAATCGATCATCCTGCAATAGCATTTTCTGGGCTCGTAAATATGCCCGGAGTGCCTGATCCGGTTGACAGAAAACAGCCATCACTGAGTCGCCAATTGTTTTGACGATTGCTCCATTTTCTTCAGCAATGGCATTCTCGAGGATCTCAAAGTGATCAATAACCTGACCCACGGCCTTGTCGTCTCCTTTTTCGTTGTACATGCTGGTGGAATCGAATAGGTCGGTAAACATCAGGGTGATGTTATCTACAGATATTTTTTCGCCTTTCTTAAGTACTTCATTACCGAAAAGGTCTCTGAATAGCTGTGATGAGGTAATTTCGGCAGCACTAACGCTACAGTCATTCCATGACTCCCTCTCCAGGGTAATAAGCTGGGTTTCGGAACTGCTATTCTGGATACTCAGGTTGGGATCTTCCGAAATGTGTACTTCTTCGCCGTTGAGCCCGGCTGAACGTAGTTCGATATGTACGGTATCGTTGCCGTTTTTTCGTACATGTACTTTGGCTGTTCCCTTGGAATGGGTAGAGCGCAACAGGTAGGTGCCCGGCGATAGTTCAGTTTTAAGGTACCGGTTTTCGCCCGGCTCTAGGTACTGTTGTATAACCACATGTGACTTGGATTGGGGCCCACGAACACAATATTTCTTGTTATCAATTTTGCGGATTAATGGATGCGGTGTAAAGCTGAGCTGAATGGTTTTGTTGAAGTTTACACTGAATTCCTGCTCACACTCGTCGCAGTAAATGGGTTCGTGAATCTGGTTTAGCGTTTTAACTGACTCCTGAATGCTGCGGCAGGTGGGGCAGTGCAGATCCCAATTAAAATTGAGCAGATTAGCTTTCGAGGCATGGATAAATACTTGTAGCACTCGCTTGCGGGGGATATCCCAGTGGTCAGCGAGTTCAAAGGGGTGGATGCGCTCGAGATCCAGGCTGTCGGCTCTGCGAATGTAATCGACAAGCTTGTTGAGTATCTGGGCATCTACGTCGCTGTTATGAAGTTCTTCAAGTATTTGGTTTAAACGCTTTTCACCGCCGCGTACCAAGCTTTTTTCGTCTGCCAACTGGTAAGGCTTGTTACCACTAAAAGCCAACTTATCGTAATGGCGAATAGTTTTTTTGAGTCGACGTTTGATCAGCGTTTTGAGCTTGAATGTGCTCAGCAGTGATAAAATTCCCAGTCGAGGTTTAGCCCAGATGTCAATCTTGATACGGGTGCCATCAGTATTGGGCTGAAGATCGACCTGTACTTTCAGATCCTTAAACGGTCCTGACTGATAGTGCCTTGTGAGTCCAAAACGAAAAGGATATTCCCATTGGTGGGGTTCTTCCTCCCATACTTCGTATCTGTTGATCCCGTTATGAGAAAGCTGAATAAAGCCAGGTTCAACTGACTGCGTGATGTGAGCCTGTTGAATACTCGGTTGTTTCAGATCTTTGAACAGCCGATTGGTATTGGTAAGGAATGGCCATAACTGCTCTGGCGCAGAGTTAAGCTGCCAATTCCATGAAAGATGTAACGGCTGTCTAGTGAACATTTGATCCCTGATTTAGAACAAAAGTTTAGTGCCAATTCGCTTCGTGAATTAGCAATCTAAGCTTTATATTTATCGTCCTTTATTTATAAGAGAACTGAAACCGATAATTGTTACAAATTTTTTAATCTATTTATGGCAGTTGAACGAACGCTAACCATTTTGAAACCAGATTGTGTACGCAAAGAACTCATTGGCGAAGTTACGCGCCGAATCCAGGAAGCTGGATTTCGTATCGTTGCGATGAAGATGACGCGCCTGACCAAAGATACCGCCGGTGGTTTTTATGCCGTACACAAAGAACGTCCATTCTACGATGAGCTTTGCGAATTTATGAGCAGCGGTCCCTGCGTACCAATGATTCTGGAAAAAGAAAATGCTATTGAAGATTTTCGTGAATTTATTGGAGCAACGGATCCCAGTGAAGCTGAAGAGGGAACTATTCGGGCCGACTTTGCCGACAGTGTAGGTGAAAATATTATTCACGGCTCAGACTCTGTTGAGAACGGCAAAAAAGAAGCTGCATTCTTTTTCAGTGAGCAAGAGGTTGTAGCTAACAAAGCGTAATTACCAAACAGCGGAGTATATGCGAGCAGTAGTTTTACTGAGCCTGTGTTTGTCGATGCTGGTTCAGGGATGTAGGTCATCCGCTTCCTCAACATCTGATACCCCAGTAAAGGTCGGGGCCGAGGTGCTGTTGGATGATCATCTTGATGAGCTTGAAGGCAAGCGCGTTGGACTGGTGATGAATCCCACAGCGCGCGTGGGCGGCTCGCATATGCTCGATACGCTGCTGGCTCGTGGAGTTAATGTCACGGCCCTTTTTGCTCCCGAGCACGGCTTCCGTGGTGATGTTGGAGCCGGCGAAACGATCGAAGATGGCGTTGACCAGGCGACGGGCCTACCGGTCTTTTCCCTCTATGGTGAGACCCGGACGCCCACGGCCAAGATGCTCGAAAAAGTAGATGTGCTCCTGTTTGATATGCAGGATGTGGGTGCCCGTTTTTATACCTATAATGCTACGCTTGGAAATATTATCAAAGGAGCGGCTCCGCACGATGTGCCTGTTTGGGTGCTTGATCGTCCCAATCCGGCTGGTGGCGAATTTATTTCTGGATGGATGATGCAGGAAAAGCACAAGTCGTTTGTGGGCGCTTACCCCATTCCCATGGCGCACGGCATGACACTCGGTGAACTTGCCAAAATGATGGTGGGTGAAGGCTGGATTCCACATGCCGACAAGGCCCAGGTCCGTGTAATCCCTATGGAAGGGTGGAAGCGTTCTATGAAGTGGCCCGAAACAGGGCTGAAATGGATTGCACCATCGCCTAATTTACCCACTTTCAACCATGCCTTTGTATATCTTGGGACGGTATTGTTCGAGGGAATCAATATTTCCGAGGGGCGCGGCACCTCAGATCCATTTCTAAAAGTAGGAGCACCCACTACAACATTAACCTCTTCGCATATTGCAAAATTGCGCCGACAGTTTTCGGGCGTCAATATCGAACGCATTTCTTTTACGCCCGAGTCGATGCCGGGTAAGGCACTGCATCCCGATTTTGAAGGTCAGAAGTGTCACGGTGTTGAAATCCGGGTCATCGATCCCCAGCAATTTAATCCGATAAAACTGGGTGTTGAGCTGCTGGCAACACTGCTGGATGCTACGCCCGAAGCCTCCCTGAATGATTATATCGAAAAGCTGAGTGGTATTGACAAATCATTGTTTTTGAATCAGCTTCAGGATAAATCCTATATGAAAAATTGGGACCAGACTTCCGGGGATTTTGCACAGCGTCGGAAGGAATATTTGCTCTACGACTAATAAGCTGGTGTATTAATTTTAAATACAGTTCATTCCCAGCGTAAGCGAGAATTCTTTGTCTTGGAACCGAAGAAATTCCATAGAACTGCAATTGGATGACATAAGGCAACGTAGCCCAGAAAAATTACCAGTACTCTTATATTGATTTCCGAAATGTTGGAGCCGGGCAGCCAGACCCAAAAGGGGAAATACAGATTGGCTATTTCATATCCCGCACCAAGGAGAATGCTGAATGCCCAGAGTTTGAGAAAAGGGAGGTAGCTTACGTTCGAAAAGAGTAACACTAACGGTCCGCTTTGGTTATTTATGACCAGAAGAAATTCTCCGCCAGCTACAATAACCATCCCGCAAGAAATCATCATTGGTAAACTTGCTGGCGATGATAGAAAGATGCCGAGTGTTCCCAAGGTGACTAGAATCCCCAAAGCAAATAGCCAGAATTTTGAACTTTTCCTCCTTTCAATTATTGAGTCAGCTATCAGGGCTGTTGTGGCAACAGCTAATCCGTATGAAAGGAAGGCGTTTATAAAAAACAGAAAAAGAGGAAGATCCTTTGGCTCAACCGGCTTGGCCTGAGCACCTTCCGACAGGTAAGCAAATAATCCAGCGATGCCGAGCAACAGATCCATCAGGATACCAAAAACGGTTCCTATGCCAGCAATTTTGAGCCATTGGTAACGTTGAATTCGGCTCGTATTGGGCAGCAGACGAACAATAGCCCAGATGGCAGCTTGGCAGCAAGCTATAATAAACAAGTTGACCGGCATAGCTGGCACTCCCAATTGGAAGTTTAGGTCATTTCTTTTTTTCGTCTCCACTCATAGCAAACAAGTCCGGCACTAACCGAAGCGTTCAATGATTCTACATTGTTATCCATGGGAATTTGAAACCGGTAGTCGCAGTGTTCGAGTGTTTTCTGGCTGATGCCGCTGCCTTCGTTGCCGACTACAAAAGCCAGGGGACGGTCCACTTCGAGATCCCACAGCTTTTGGTCGCCGTTCATATCAAGTCCGCCAATCCAAAAGCCCTCATCTTTAAGTTTCATGATGGCTTGATTCAGATTTCCAACGCGCACAATGGGGATGCGTCCCGCAGTGCCGGCTGACGTTTTATACACAGTGGCATTGACCGGGGCCTGTCGATGTTTGGGGACAAGTACGGCCGATATTCCAGCCGCCGCAGCGGTTCGGATGATAGCTCCAAGGTTGCCGGGATCCTCAATTTCGTCCATCAGTAGTACTGCAGGGTAGCTTTCAGTATCAATAGAATCGAGCCATTCGCCAAAACCGGTGTATGAAACCTCACTTCGCACAGCTACTACGCCCTGATCATTAACACTACCAACAAGTTCATAAAGTTTGGAACCGGGGACGTGCGAAATGGGTATACGATGTTGTGAGGCCAAGTCAAATATTGTCGAAAGCTGAGCGTCACTGATGGAATCGCGAACAAAGATCTTATCAATTTGATCGCCCTCCGTTGCCAATGCTTCTTCGATGGGATTGCGACCGTAGATATATATGTTAGAGTTGTTTTCGGACATAAATGCCTAAGAGATTGAAATCGTTAAAATTTCGGTTACCTTTTAAAAGGCTTATAAATTAAATGGGGGACATACGATGGATAAACATAACAAAAACGAATGGTACACACCGTCTGAATCTTCAAATATAACCAATTCACCTCGGAATTCACGAGTTTCGAGCATAGTAGAAAATGCGCATTCGCTTTTGGCATTTCATGTTATTGCCGGCGTCTGCCAGGTTTTGCTTGGGTTGGCTGTGATAACGGTTTCAGTACTCGGTTTGCTTAAACCTTTTTGGGTATCCACTATTTTGATTATGGCTGCTAGCGTAACCACTATGATTGGGTTATATCTTCTGTATATTACGGTCAGTAATGCACAGACTCATAACTCTTTGTTGCGCTCAGCTATGAAGCGTGTGATGGAATACAGAAATTAACATGACGGATTTTTCGGATTCTGATACTCAAGATCGTCTACAATCATATCTAAACATTCATTTAAAAAAAGATGAGCTATCTCTCCCCCCTGAGGGTCAACTTGAAGCGCTTGACAAGAAAAAGCGCAACAAGTGGATTCAATTGGCTGTGAATGTCGCAGCTATACTGTTTTTTGGATACTCCTTTTATTTCGACATCACGCAACTAGGCTCCACCTTTTTCTATATCATCTTTGCGGTCTTTGTGGTAAATGTGGGACTCATCTTTTATCAGAAAAATCAGATCGATGAGCTTGGCGAATACTTGGAGTGGAAGAAGCAGCATGAGAGTTAGGCTAATCTGTTTTATCTTGGTGCTGGTATGTGGCGCTTTTGGTAATTCTTTTTCGCAATCCACTATGACGCAAGAACATAATTTACCCTCTTTATTTAATGATGACGGTGACGGGTTTATCGTGATTGCTCATCGTGGAGCCAGTGCATACTATCCTGAAAATACCATGGCCGCATTTCGTGCGGCGGTGGAGATGGAGGCAGAAATGATTGAGCTTGATGTACTGCTGAGTAAGGATGGCGTTCCTGTCGTTTCGCACGATGCTACCCTGAATGCACATACCAACGGTTCTGGACGTGTGATTAATCATACGCTGGAAGAACTCAAAAAGTTCGATGCTGGTTCGTGGTTCGATCAGCGATTTTCCGACCAGCAGATTCCAACCCTCGAAGAAGTGTTGGCGTTTGCCTCCGGAAAAATTGCCGTTAATATTGAAATTAAAACGGGAGCTGTGACTGATCAGCTCAAAGGAGGCATCGAAGAAAAAAGCTTAGAACTGGTTCGCGAGCATAATATGGAAGATCATGTGCTGTTTTCTAGCTTTAATTACAATGCGCTACAGCACCTCAAAGAGCTAGAACCTGAGATTCCGGTGGCGTTGCTTTACAACAGAGGCTGGTACAATCGATTATTGCCTCATCAGCTTTTGAAGCAATTTAAAGCGGATGCCTTTAATTGCAGTTATCGTCAGCTCACCAAACGACGGCTTGCTGACCTGCGAACTCACGACATTCCCAGTTTTATTTATACAGTAAACAGAGAATCAAAAATGCGAAAGCTAATTAACGCAGGCGTCAAGGGCATTTTTACCAACAAGCCGGACGTGCTGAAGCGCGTAGTCAGCGAATACCACTGATCACAGAACTTACATCCCACCAAACAGTTAGTACCAACGAACAACCAATTTGCAGACGATTGTTATGTGGCGGATAAGGTTTACAGCACTTTTCTTTGTTTGGGCTGACTTGGGATGCGAAGAAGTGCCCTCGGATTCGTCCCCGGACTTCGGTAATAAAGCCAGCGTTCAAAATTTATGAGTGAGATTGTTACTGTACAATCCCTGACAGGTTTGCAACACGATGGGCTGTTTGCCTGGAGTTTCTTTACCGGACAATATATCACCCAAGAAAGCTAGGCTCTGGAAGCTACCAAAGAGACCGTGAAATATACAGTTCAGACGAGGTGGCTCTTTCGAATTATTACTAGAAAAATATTTGCTGGCAAAAAAATGAGGATACGGTTTGAATGGTGAGTCGAAACATTCTATTTTTGATTTTACCATAACAAACTGATTAGACATGGCCACTAAATACATCTTCGTCACGGGCGGAGTTACATCTTCACTGGGAAAAGGAATTATTTGCGCGTCGTTGGGGCGACTTCTTGTTGCCCGCGGTTTAAAAGTAACCGTTCAAAAGTTAGATCCATACATTAATGTGGATCCAGGCACGATGAATCCCTACGAACACGGCGAAGTGTATGTGACCGAAGATGGGGCCGAGACTGATCTTGATTTGGGGCATTATGAACGCTTCCTGGATATCAAGACATCCCAAGAAAATAATGTAACGACCGGCCGTATTTACAACGATGTGATTTCCAAGGAGCGGCAGGGTGAATACCTGGGCAAGACGGTACAGGTTATTCCGCATATTACCGACGAAATTAAGTCACACATCATTGCGCTGGGTGAATCCGGTGATTATGATGTGGTGATTACCGAAATCGGTGGTACGGTGGGCGACATCGAAAGTCTGCCGTATATCGAGGCGGTACGACAACTGCGCTACGATGTGGGGCGCGAAAATACCCTATCCATCCATCTGACGCTGGTCCCGTATTTGTCAGCAGCCCGTGAGCTAAAAACCAAGCCGACCCAACACTCTGTCAAGACGCTCTCCGAAAGTGGGTTGCAGGCTGATATTATAGTAGCCCGATCGGAATATGAGCTCGATGAGACTATCCGCAAGAAAATAGCACAGTTTTGTAATGTCGAGATCCAGGATGTCATCGCCTCGTTGGATGCAGAAAGTATTTATCAAGTACCATTGCTGATGCAGGGCGAAGGGTTGGATGAGCGCGTGATCGAAAAGCTCAAGCTCGATGCCAAGGAGCCCGATTTGGAAAAATGGATCGGTTTTGTGGAGGCTGTTCGCAATCCATCCACCGAAATTACCATTGCGCTGGTGGGTAAATATGTGGAGCACCACGATGCCTATAAGTCTATTGTAGAAGCCTTTGTGCATGCGGGTGCAGTTAACGATTGTGAGGTAAATATTCGATGGATTCAATCGGATGATTTGACGGAAAGTAATGTCAAAGACAAACTCGAAAATGTGTCCGGTGTTTTGGTAGCTCCCGGTTTTGGCGGACGCGGTATCGACGGCAAACTGGCAGCGGCGCGCTATGCCCGCGAAAATAAGATTCCATACTTTGGAATTTGCCTGGGTATGCAATGTGCCGTCATAGAATTTGCCCGCAATGTGTGTGGGTGGATGGACGCCAACAGTACAGAGTTTGATGAAGACTCTGAATATCCCATCATCGATTTGATGCCCGACCAGAAAAATATTGAAGACAAGGGTGGTACTATGCGGCTAGGCCTTTATGATTGCAAGATCGAGAAGGGCACCAAAACACATGAGGCTTACGGTAAAGAGCTGATCCAGGAGCGTCATCGCCACCGTTATGAGGTCAACAATAACCTGCGTTACAAGCTGGTGGAAGAGGGCATGAATCTTGTAGGATTTAATCCTGAACGTGATCTTGTGGAGATTATGGAACTGCCCGACCATCCCTGGTTTGTGGGGGTTCAATTTCATCCCGAGCTCTGCTCAACCGTAAGTAATCCGCAACCTCTATTTGTGGATTTTGTAAAAGCCAGCCTGAAACATGCCAAAGAGAATGATTTGAATGTGCCGGTCAAACGCAAAAAAGTAGTTGTAAACTAATGGTCCAATGACAGCAGATGAATCTATCTATCGTCAAGAGTTAAGGCTGCGTGTCTGCGGCTTACTGGTCAAGGATGATCACATTCTGCTGGCTCAAATCCATTCGCCGGTTATCGATGACTTGATATGGACGCCACCCGGCGGCGGGTTGCAGTATGGCGAAACAATGGTAGAGGGCGTAAAACGAGAGTTTTTGCAGGAAACAAATTTACAGATTACTGTCCATGATCTGTTGCACATCAACGAGCTTGTTCAACAGCCGTTTCATGCGGTGGAGTTCTACTTTGAGGTTGAGAAGCGAAGTGGTGAACTAAAACTGGGCACCGACCCTGAACTGGGCTGGAATCAGCAGTTGATGCACGACTTGCAATGGGTACCGCTGGATGAGCTTGACGAGATTGTTTTTGCTCCCGAAAATCTGCTGCCCAAGTTGTTGCAATGGAATCAACGCTCCAGTTTTTATCCCTTCAAAAGCCCGTAGCACAAAGCGGGGATCTATTTTTTATCCTAGCCTGATTATCATAAATTTAGGGGCTTCAATTTCAATTAACCTCATTGTATGACCAGTTCACGCGTTGCTTCTTTTTTTGTCGTTTTAGTGTTAGCAGTAACAGGATTTGCCTGCCAGTCGGATAATTCATCGCAAACGACCGTCATCCAGAATGTGAAGGGATATACCTTCTATGAGGGTGAGCTGCGAGAGTTTTCGGCCTTGGCTTTTGAGGATGGAAAAGTAATCGATGTGTACAGCGATACCACTTTCGAAGCAGATGCTGATACGAAAGTGATTGACGGCGAAGGTAAAGTAATGCTACCCGGCCTCACTGACGCACATGGTCATGTGATGGGGCTTGGTTTTCAACAGATGAACGTGAACCTGACCGAGTCGCAGTCGATTGATGAAGCCCAGCAGCGCGTAAAAGAATATGCAGCCAACTATCCCGATCTGAACTGGATTGAAGGACGTGGCTGGAATCATACGCACTGGGATATTGATCGATTCCCTACGGCCGAAGAACTGGACAAAGTGGTAAATGACCGTCCCGTTTGGCTGAGTCGTGTTGACGGTCATGCCGGATGGGCCAATTCCAAGGCAATGGAGATGGCGGGTATTACGGCCGACACGGAAGATCCGGAGGGAGGAAAAATTATCCGTGATGAGAATGGAGAGCCAACGGGTGTTTTTGTAGACGGTGCGATGAGTTTGGTTGAGTCAAAAATTCCAGAACCCCCGGCCGAAGAGCAGAAGATAGCCTTTGAAAAAGCGCTTCAGCAGATGCGCAGTCATGGATTAACAGGTGCACATAATGCGGGTATTGGTGTGGATACCTGGCAGATGTATAAAGATTTTGCCGACAATGGAGAACTGAGCACCCGTATTTATGCGATGATCAGCGGAACTGGAGCGACCTTTGATTCCCTTTCACAAAATGGCCCCATTGAGTCGTACAACAATGATATGCTTTCACTGCAAAGCGTGAAGTTGTATGCCGACGGTGCGCTGGGTAGCCGGGGTGCGGCCATGATTGAACCGTATTCCGACGATCCGGATAATCGAGGATTGCTTTTTCACAGCCAGGAAGAAATGAACCAGATGGTGTTAAAAGCGATGGCCAACGGATACCAGACCAACGTGCATGCTATTGGTGATCGCGCCAACCGCCAGGTGCTAAATGCTTTTGAAAATGCCAAAGACAGCCTTGGAGAGCAGGGACTTCGAAATAGAATTGAGCATGCACAGATTGTACAACCGGATGATATTCCTCGTTTCAAAGAGTTGAACATTATTGCTTCTATGCAGCCCACCCACGCTACCAGTGATATGAATATGGCCGAGGATCGCATTGGCCAAGAACGTATGGAGGGGGCCTATGCTTGGCAGACATTTTTAGATCAGGGAACAGTAGTAGCTTCGGGTTCCGATTTTCCGGTTGAAAGCGTAAATCCTTTTTATGGATTGTATTCTGCTGTCACACGGCAAGATCACCAGGGAAATCCCGAAGGAGGCTGGTATTCCTCTGAGAGCATGACCCGAAAGCAGGCATTCCGCTCATTTACGTTAGATGCTGCTTATGCAGCTCATCAGGAAGATGTTCTCGGTAGCCTGGAGCCGGGGAAATGGGCCGATTTCATTCTTATAGACCGCAATTATTTTGAAGTGCCGGCCACCGAAATCTGGCAGATCGATGTCCTGCAAACGTGGGTGGCCGGTGACAAGGTATATTCTGCAGAACAGTAAGCACTGTCTTTCATGAAAATTCGCTTAGCACAGCTTAATCCCACGATCGGTGATATAGCTGGAAATGTGTCACTTATCAAAGATTCCATGGATAAGGCCAACGCCGATGGGATCGATTTGCTGGTACTGCCCGAACTTGTGGTTTGTGGCTATCCCCCGATGGATTTGATAGAGCGTCCCGCTTTTCGCGATGCGATTTACGATGCGAATAGCGAAATTACGGCTTCAACGAAGGATACTGCCGTACTGTTTGGTACCGCCACAGTGAATAATGATAGTGGTCGTAAATGTTTTAACAGCGCGCTGCTCGTCCAGCAGGGAAAGATATTGGCTGAAGTTCACAAGACACTGTTGCCCACCTATGATGTATATGATGAGCTGCGATACTTCGAACCTAATCACAAAGGATTTGCCTGTGTGGAGTTTCAGGGGCGAAAGCTGGGCATAACCGTTTGTGAAGATATCTGGCATAATTTTGAACTACCCTATCTTACCTACGAAGTGAACCCGGTACAAGAATTAGTAACTGAGGGAGCTGAAGCTATTTTTAACGTCTCGGCTTCACCTTTTTCACAGGGTAAACCCAATGGCAGGAAACGGATGCTTCAGCAACATGCTGAGAAAAGGAACGTCCCTGTTTTTTATGCAAATCAGGTAGGCGGCAACACCGAGCTGGTTTCCGACGGCGATTCTATGGCCTTAAATTCTGATGGGAAAGTAGTTGGAAGGGCTCCGCTGTTTGAGGCATCCCACATTGATTTGGATTGGCACGATGATGATACGCAGGTTGCTAATATAGGCGCTCCACCGGTAGAGGTTCCTGAAAAAATTGAGCAAATGTTTCATGCGTTAGTGCTGGGATTGCAGGACTATCTGCGAAAAACTGGTGTTGCTGATAAAGTAGTGCTGGGTTTGAGCGGTGGAATCGACTCCGCACTTGTAGCTACGATTGCCACCGAAGCACTGGGGGCCGAAAATGTGATTGGCATCACTATGCCTTCGGAGTTTTCATCGGAAGGCAGTATTACCGACTCGCAGAAGCTGGCCGATAATTTAGGAATTGAACTTCATGAGCTGGCGATTAAGGATATTTACGATCAGTTTAATAAGACCTTGAAACCCCTTTTTGAAGGAACTTCCTTTGGAGTAGCAGAAGAAAATATACAACCGCGCATCCGCGGCACGCTGCTGATGGCATGGTCAAACAAGTTTGACCACATGTTGCTCAACACTGGCAACAAATCAGAATTGGCCACCGGCTATTGTACACTATACGGTGATATGGCCGGGGGATTAGGTATTATTTCGGATCTTTATAAAACCGAGGTTTATGAGATGGCTCATTGGCTGAATAATGACTATTTTAATCGGGAGATTATTCCGGCAGATATTTTGTCGAAACCCCCAAGTGCCGAGCTGCGTCCCGATCAGAAAGATGCCGACAGTTTGCCGGATTACGAGGTGTTGGATCCTATTCTAAAAGCGTATATTGAACAACAGCTTGCTGACCACGAAATTGTGGCTCATGGATTTGATGCTTCGATCGTTGAACGCATTACCTCGCTGGTGGACCACAACGAGTACAAGCGGTTTCAGGCGGTGCCCGGCCTCAAAGTGAGCAGCAAAGCTTTTGGCAACGGACGCCGATGGCCCATTGCTCAACAATGGACAATTAACCGGGAGTAATTTTTTTACATGCTAAACTGTTTCCGCAGTCGTTAGCAATTATGTTAGGCAGACGGGATCTATTGTCACATTGCGAGCATAAATTTTTCAATCTAAATCTTTTAATGAAACGTCTCTATGCGTAATCAGCTACAGTTAATGCTGGCTCTCATCTTTATTGTTGGTATTGTTCCGGGGTTTGCACAGCAAAGCGATACGACCGACTTTCAACTACAGGAAATGCCTTTAAAGGTTAAACTCCTTCCTTATAATAACCCGATGGTGAGTGGCGATGATGATTTCGTACCGGATGATACGCGTCACCGACAAAAGCTCGATGATTTTCAGAAGGATGTTATGGGGCGTATTGCGGATATCTACCGTATCCATGTTAATGCTATCGAGGCCCAGGTACAGAATGACCCGCTAAGTGCAGAGAAGCATATTACTGATGCCTTGAATTCGCTACAAAGTCTATTGGATAGCTATCCGGAGGTGCAATCCAATCCTCGGTTCAGCGAGCTTTATCGCTCGGTGATGACTGAATATCGGGAGTTCTACGGGATTAAGGATTCCATTAACAAGGAAGAGGGAGAAATTTTCAAGATTCAAAAAGAACTGTATTCAGGCAACAACGACTGGATGAAGGAAGGCTACCGGCTGCCTGAAGATATTACGACGGCCAAGACCGAAGTACCACTGGTACAGAACCGGCAGGTTAATCGCCACCTGATGTACTACACCCTCAAGCGACCTGAAGTTATGGAGACCTGGCTCAAACGATCGGAGAAGTATTTTCCGATGATGCGCGAAATTTTTCGCGAGGAAAATGTACCGGTAGAGCTTATTCACTTGGCAATGGTTGAAAGTGGACTCAATCCTGAGGCACGCAGTTGGGCTTCGGCAGTTGGTATGTGGCAGTTCATCCGTGCTACAGGTTCGATGTATGGCTTGGAGGTGAACTGGTGGATCGATGAACGTCTCGATCCAGAGAAGGCTACGCGTGCTGCTGCCCGACACCTCAAGGACCTTTACAATATTTGGGGCGATTGGCACCTGGCAATTGCCAATTATAATATTAGTCCCCGCGGGTTGAAACGTGCTATTCGTTCAGCCGGCGAAGAGGATTACTGGGCTGCACTCCCGTACCTGCCTCGCGAAACCCAGGGTTATGTGCCGGGCTTTATTGCTACTACGATGATCGATATGAATCCTACTAAGTTTGGGTTTAGGGACAAATATGAGGGGGAAGCCTATGATTACCAGGTCTATGAGGTTGATCCCCTGATGCCGTTGGATGCCCTTGCCGATGCGGCAGATATTAGCACGGCGAAATTGAAAGAATATAACCCCGAGTTGCTACGCTGGGCTACCCCACCGGGCAACAAGTATCCGCTGAAATTGCCGACAGGTACTAAAGAGCGTTTCGCCTCGAATTATGATGACATTCCCAAAGAAAAGCGCAGCCAGAATGTTGCAATGCACACTGTAAATCGCGGGGAGACACTGGGCTATATTGCCCGGAAATACGGCACTTCTGTTCGGGCACTGTACGAGACTAATGAAAATCTTTCGAATACCATTTATCCCGGACAGAAAATTGTAGTGCCCCTGGCACCTGGCAGCAGTGAAAAAATAGCGGCCAGTCGTCCGACCAATCAGCCGCGTGGACAAACCTCACGCAAACGGTCTGAGCCCAAGGCTCCGGCTAACAGCACAAAATTGCAATACAAGGTTAAAAATGGAGATACCATTGGTCACATCGCCGAATGGTATGATGTTAGAGCATGGCAAATACGCTCCTGGAACCATACGTCCAATACCATCCGACCCGGCGATGAACTGGCCGTGTTTGTACCTGAATCAAAAGCGTCATACTATCGCCAAATCGATAATATGTCGTTTAGCAAAAAGCAAAAGATTGAGCGCGAACAGCGGTCCGGCAAGGATGTAACGGAAGCCTACTTGGCATCTGCGGAAGACTCCGGAGGGGCGGTATCATATACCGTTCGACCCAATGATACGCTGATTAGTATTGCTCGTTCGTACGGGGTGTCAGTGAATGAGCTCAAACGATTGAATGATCTGAACGGCTCACGAATTTACGTGGGACAGGAATTACGAATTAAGTAAACAGCATTTCAATGACAAAGTTGAGGAAATTTTTCATTGCGGGAATTCTGGTGGTCAGCTCGCTGGCTGTACTGGGATTCGTCCGTAACCCCGATATTTATTTCCTCATCAAGAAGAATTTCACCATTTTCAGCGAAGTTTATCGGGAGGTCTCGCTGCATTATGTGGATGAAGTGAATCCCGAGAAACTCATGCGTAAAGGCATTAGTGCGATGCTGGGATCGCTGGATCCCTACACAGTTCTGATTGATGAAGCTCAGAATCAGAATATGGAAATTATAACCCGCGGAAGTTATGGCGGGGTAGGTATGGATGTGGGATACCGGGGCGGAAAGGTTGTCGTAATTGCGCCTATTGAGGGATATTCAGCCCATCGCAAAGGTATCCGGTCGGGTGATGTAATTACCGAAGTCAATGGCGTGGATGTTGACGATTTAAAACCGGAGGAAGTACAGAATCTAACTACTGGAGAGCCTGGTACAACAGTTAACCTGAAGATTCAGCGTTATGGCATTGACCATCCGCTTACGTTTGAGCTCGAGCGTCAGCGTGTTGAGGTTAATAATGTGAATTATACCGGTTTTGTTGGGGAGCAAAAGGATGTGGGCTATATACTGCTAAATCGCTTTTCGCAGAATACAGGTGAAGAAATCCGCCGTGCGATCAAGAATCTTGAGTCAGAGAAGGAGCTGTCAGGGTTGGTCCTCGATCTTCGCAACAATCCCGGTGGACTCTTAGAGGAAGCGGTTGCTACCGTGGATAAATTTGTCCCTGCGGATCAGATGGTCGTGGAAACGCGCGGGCGGCTGAATCAACATAACAGTGTTTTCAAAACGAGTGAATCGCCGATGGCACCAGATCTTCCACTGGTAGTGCTGCAAAACGGCGGTAGTGCTAGTGCTTCTGAGATTGTGGCAGGTGCGTTGCAGGATTTAGATCGGGCTGTCATCTTAGGTGAGCAGAGTTTTGGGAAAGGATTAGTCCAGACTGTCCGCCAGCTTTCATATAATACTGCACTAAAACTGACGATTTCGCGCTATTATATCCCCAGTGGACGGAGTATTCAGTCGGTTACCTACACGCACGACGACAGTAATAACGCTGTTGTGAAACCCGATTCGATGCGAAAAGCATATAAAACCCGCAACGGGCGTACCGTTTATGATGGGGATGGAATTTCGCCCGATGTGAAAGTATCTGCCAAGAAACCATCGTTGCTGCAAACTTCGTTGATGCAGCACAATATCTTTTTTGAGTTTGCCAATCAGTATGCTGCCCAGCACGACTCACTCTCCAAAGAGGCACGATCTGATCAGTTGTACCAAGACTTTTTGGGATTTGTAGAACAGCGCGACTTTGAGTATCGATTGCCATCCGAACGGTACCTTTCCAAAATTGATTCGTCCCTCAGTGATGCTCAGATGCCGTCGGATACGCACATCCAGGCATTGCGCCAAAAGATTCAAGCGCATAAAAAGCAGGCGTTTGAACGCGAGCGGACCGACCTGGAAGAAATGCTTTATCTGGAGCTTATTACCCGGTATAAGGGGCAAAAAGGACAAACTGAGGCATCACTGCCTTTCGACAGAATGGTGAATCGTGCCATTGATGTTCTGAAAAACTCCAATCGTTACACGAATATTTTAACGGTTTCGAACTAGCGTGGCAAGAGCAGATCTACATATCCATACCACGGCTTCTGACGGACGTTCTACGCCGGAGCAGATCCTCAAAAATGCCCAAAAACACAAGCTGAATACTATAGCTATTACAGACCACGACACCATTCGCGGCTACCGTAAAGCGGCAGAGCTGGCACCCCAATATGAAATTGAACTACTACCAGGTGTTGAAATAACTGCTGACTTTAATGGCCGAGAGTGTCACCTTCTGGCATACTGTTTTGATCCCGATCACCAAGCTGTAAAACAGGTTCTGTTACAACATTACAAGTCACGGTTGGAACGCGGTAAATGGATTTTAAACCAGCTATCGAAAGAGGGATTGCAAGTTGATATTGATGAAGTGAAAGCAGAGGCGAATGGCTCCAACATCGGACGTCCGCACATCGCTTCGGTACTTGTGGACAAGGGATATGTAGCATCATTTAAGGAAGCGTTTATCCGGTATCTGAGTGATGAGGCGTTGGGAGATATTTATAATGAGTACTTTTCACACCATGAGGTAATCAGCAAGATAAAAGAGGCGGGAGGGGTGATTGCCATTGCGCATCCGGGTAATATGTACAACGATGAGGAACTCGAGTTGCTGGTCGAAGCCGGTGTAGACGGCATTGAATTTTTGCATCCCAGCCACGACTACAAGACCCAAAAGAGGATTGAGGAGTTTGCCGAAAAGCATCATTTGTTGACAACCGGTGGCAGCGACTTTCACGGCGGGGATACGGATTATCAGAAATTTTTTGGGGTAGTGACCATTAACACAACGTATATACATCAACTAAAACGATTGGCCAAGCAGCGCAAAGAACTTACGGTTTAATTATGGGGTATCAAGAATTGAAGGGAAATACCGAGAATTCGTCATTTACTATTGGAATCGTCGTGGCAAAATGGAATTCGTTTATTACGGATAAACTGCTCGACGGGGCACTTCAAACATTGCAGAATAAAGGTTTTGCTGACGAACAGATTGTTGTTGCTCATTGTCCCGGAGCATATGAAATTCCGTTCACCGCCCGACGGCTTTTATCAAAGGTAGATGGTGTAATTACACTGGGAGCCGTTATTCGAGGCGATACACCTCATTTTGATTACGTGTGCGATGCTGTGAACCGCGGGATAACCGATCTGAATATGGCGGGAAATAAGCCCGTGGTGTTTGGCGTTTTAACAACTGATAATGTAAAACAAGCCCGGGAACGCTCTGGGCAACAAGGAGATGGTGGAAACAAAGGATCGGAAGCAGCACTAGCGCTATTAGAGATGCTTTCGCTGTCGGAAGCTATTGAACAATTATAATGTTTGAGTGCTTGATATAACGGGGATAAAACTCTAATATTGATAGCTTAATAAAACACGGATATTACGCATTGAAACCAATTTCGCTCACAAATAACGAACAAGAAGATAGCGATAAGGAATCGCAGTCTATGCTCATTGAGCAGGGACAGATTCCCAAACACATCGCTATTATTATGGATGGTAACGGCAGATGGGCGAAAAGTAAGGGTAATATTCGTTCCTATGGTCACAAGGCCGGGGTGGATTCGGTTCGTGATATTACCGAAGCTTGCGCACAGATTGGCGTAAAATATCTTACCCTGTACGCCTTTTCAACGGAAAACTGGGGTCGTCCCAAGATAGAGGTAAACGCCCTGATGCGGTTACTGGCTAATTCGTTACGCAAAGAGGCTGAAAATCTGAACGAAAATAATATTAAGCTGGAAACGATCGGACAGATTGATCGCTTCCCCAAAAAGTGCCAGCGAGAGTTACAAGAAGCTATTGAACTAACTGAAGGTAACGACCGCTTGCATTTATGTCTGGCGCTCAGCTATTCTGGACGATGGGATATTACAGAAGCCGTCAAAAAGCTTGCTCATCAAGTGAAAGACGGTAACATCGATCCCGAAGATATTGATGATGAAATGATTAGCGGACATTTGTCAACGGCAGATATCCCCGATCCCGAACTCATTATCCGTACCAGCGGTGAGTATCGCCTGAGCAACTTTTTACTTTGGCAACTTGCATATTCCGAACTTTATATCACTGAAACCTATTGGCCTGACTTTCGCAGAAATGAATTATACAAGGCTATACAATCCTTTCAACAACGTGAACGTAGATTTGGTAAGCTTTCTGAGAAAAAACAAAAGAAATCGTCAAGTCTATACGTTCAAGAGCTGACACCATAACCTTTCATTCAAATATCGTAAGCTCAATCTTGTTTCAAGAATTAACTCACGTGAAGAAATTATTATTTTCGCTCTCCATATTTTGTCTTATTGCAAGTTCATTGGCTGCCCAGGATACAACCCCCGACTCTACGGATGCCATTGATATCCAAAATCCCATGGAGGCCACTCCCCAGCAGTACGAAATACTGGGTGTTGAAGTAGAAGGACTTACCACATCACGAAAAGAATTTGTAATAGGTACAAGTGGCTTGCAAGAGGGTACGCAAATCACCATTCCCGGTGAGGATCTCGGACGTGCCATCAAGAGCTTGTATCGTACCGGTCTCTTTTCGAATGTAGAAATTATTCAAACAGGGCAAGAACCGGGGGGCATTTATTTAAAGATTATTGTGCAAGAGCAGCCCCGACTGGCTAAATACAAACTTCGGGGTATCAAAAATTCGCAGCAGAGTGATCTGCGCGAAGAGATTACCCTGCTGAAGGGCTATGCTGTCACCGAATCGTCACTTGCTCAGGCCAAAAGTACCATTCAGCGCTATTTTGATAAAAAAGGATACTGGTACACCAAAATTGATGTTAAAAAGTCCAAAACGGATACCGTCCGAAACCGGGTCACAGTTAACTTTCAAATTGATCCAGGTGAGCGCTTAGAGGTCAAAGAGATTACCTTTAGTGGAAATGAGAAGTTTAGTGACAAGAAGCTTCAGAACTCGCTAGAAGATATTAAAGAGGATAAATGGTGGAAGTTTTTTAAGAAGAAGCTGTTTAAGGAGGATGATTTTGAAACAGCAAAAGAGAATCTTCGCACATTTTATGGTAGACACGGCTTCCTCGATTTCCAGATTAAAAGTGATACCGTCTATACATTTCCATATACGCAGCGCCGGCTGTTATTCCTGACCAACAAAGCGCGTGGAATTAAGGTTAATATTACGGTACAAGAAGGTCCGCAGTATAAGGTCCGTGATATTACTTGGGATGGAAATACAGTTTATACCGATGAAGAACTGACCGAGACGCTGGGCTTTGAGAAGGGCGATATTTTTAATCAGTCGCGTTTCCAGGAAAAGATGCAATATTCGCAGAACAGTTCGGATATCACCAGTCTTTATCAGGATAGGGGATACTTGTTTTTCCAGGTTAACCCACGTATCGAAGTTGTTGGTGAAGATTCGGTAGACTTGAACATGGAAATTATCGAGGATGAAATTGCCACTATTCAGCGCGTTTCTTTTGAGGGCAATACAAAAACCCATGATGATATTATTCGCCGAACATTGCGCACGGTGCCCGGCAAAAAATACAGTCGACAGGCTATTATCCGAACTATTCGCGAGCTCGGGCAGCTTGGATATTTCCGTTCAAAATCTATTGAACCTAACTTATCGCCTGATCAAGAAAATCACACCGTCGATATCAACTATTCGCTCGACGAGTCACAAAGTACTGATAACTTTGAATTTTCTGGTGGTTTCGGCGGACAGGGCATCGGCTTGATCTTATCGGCGAAGTTGAACTTTAACAACTTCTCTATGAACCGTGCCATCAGAGGCGAAGGCTGGAATCCCATTCCGTCAGGCGACGGGCAGAAGCTGTCGCTGGGTGTACAGGTAACTGGCAGTGGTTATCAGAGCTACAGCTTAGGTTTCCAAGAGCCCTGGCTGGGAGGTCGTCCGTTGTCACTGGGGATCAATATGAGTTATGATTTGATTAGCTATCGGAATAGTTCTGAGCGCAATGAGATGGTTTCAAGCAGTGTGACGCTGGGTCGTCGCCTAGACTGGCCGGATGATTACTTTACGCATCAATCGGTATTGTCGTATCAGTTGTATGATGTTGCTGGTGGCGCCTCATTTTTGGCGGAGGGAACATCCAGTATCGTGAGTCTCAAACAGGTACTTATACGTAATTCTACTGATAACGCTATTTCGCCGTCCACCGGTTCCAAGCTGAAACTCTCAGGTGAGATAGCTCCACCACTACCTGGCTTTTCGCAATATTATAAGTTTAAAAGCAGTTACCAGAATCACACTACCATTGTTGGAAAGTTGGTCATGACCAATACTATTGAATATGGATACCTGGGTTACCTGGGTGGAGATCAGCGTAGCAATTTCCAACGATTTAAACTAGGTGGTACGCAGCTGCAGCAGCGTCAATCATTCTTGGATGATAACATTGATCTGCGTGGTTTCCCCGGTGGGCGCAATGGTTCAATTACGCCCTATGAAAATGGCGAAGCCGTGGGTGGCCGCTTATACTCCAAGTATTCGATGGAGTTGCGGTATCCGGCTATTACTGAGAAGCAGGCGCAGGTTTATCCCTATACATTCTTCGATGCCGGTAATGCATATTTGAATCCTTCCGAGTTTGCTCCTTTTGAAGTGAAACGATCTGTAGGTTTTGGTACCCGTATCTATCTACCGATTCTTGGCTTGGTTGACCTCAGTTATGGTTACCGCCTCGATGGTATACCGGTTGCCGGCGTTCAGCCTGGTAAATGGCAATTCCTGTTTAACATAGGTGCTCCGTTCTAATGCAAAAGCTTGTTTCGCATAGCATAGCCTTGTTGCTGCTGCTTTCAGCGTTTGTGCTAAATGGCAAGGCGCAAGAGCAAAAGATTGGTTATGTGGATACGGATTATATTTTGTCGCAAATGTCGGAGTACCAAGGCATTCAGCAGCAGTTGCGCTCTACAAGCTCGGAATGGAATGCTCAGCTGGAAAAGATGAAAAAAGAAATTGAACAGCTGAAGGAAGATTACCAGGCCAAGGAAATATTATATACAGATGAACTGAAAGAGAAAAAGCAACAGGAAATTCAGAACAAGGTTCAGCAGCGACAGCAGTACCTCGATCAAAAGTTTGGTGCCGAGGGAGAGTATTTTCAAAAACAGAAAGAACTGCTCGAACCTATTCAACGTAAGGTATTTAATGCGATTAATACTGTTGCCAAGCGGCAAAATTTTGATTTCGTCTTTGACCGTGCCGAGAGTTCCAATATGTTATACGGCGTTGAGAAGTGGAATCTGAATGAAGATGTACTACAAGAGCTTGGTGTTACGTTGAATGAAGCAAGCAATTGACGAAAATTGTTGTTATACTCTCACGCTTAATTACTTGAACTACAAAGACAAACAAGATCAATGGTAAAAAAGATAGGAAGCATATTTTTTCTGTTACTATTTGTCGTAAATATTACGGCATTTGGACAGCTTAAGATTGGTTATATGAACGCACAGGAAGTGCTTAGTCAAATGCCGGAGCGTTCCAGTGTTGAACAAAAGCTTAATAATTTTATTCAACAAAAACGTCAGCAGCTACAACAACAGACGGCTGCTTTCCAAGACTCTGTTGCTGAATACCAGCAAAACAGAGGCAGTATGTCTGAAGCTCAGATCAAGCAGAAAGAACAGCAGTTAACCAAGCTGGAAAACAGCGTCCAACAGTTTCGCCAAAGTATCCAGCAGCAAATTCAACAGCGTCGCTCTTCTCTATTGCAGCCGCTCTATCAGAGGATGGATGAGGCGATTGCCACAGTTGCTGAAAACAGAAACCTTGATTTTGTCATCAATGAGGCAACAAGCACGGGTGAAAATGTGATTTACTATTCTGCCAGTGAGCAACTGAATATTACGGACGAAGTACTCAAACAAATTAACGCTACCTCAGCTCAGAATTAAAAGAAAACCAAAGTTACTATGTTAAAACGACTACTAACAATATCTCTACTTAGTGTACTGGCCGTTGGTTTTGTTGGCCTTTCGAATGCACAGGCGCAACAGCAGGATCTTGAAATCGGCTATGTTGATCCGCAGTCAATCCTGAATAAAATGCCTGAAATGAAAGCTGTACAACAACGGCTGCAGAACTTCATTGATCGTAAGCGTCAAGAATTTGCTGACAAGCAGCAAAACTTCCAGCAGAAGGTTAGTGAATATCAGCAAAAGCAATCTGTGATTTCCGAATCTGCAAAGAAAAAGGAAGAAGAGCGACTTGGTAAACTTAACTCTGAGCTCCAGCAATACCAGAGTCAGATTCAGCAGGAAATACAGCAGAAACAGCAAGAGCTGGTCAGTCCTCTGCTTGATCAGATAAACTCGGCGGTGAGCACGGTTGCCGAGGATATGGGGCTAACGTATGTTATTAATACGACCACCAGCCAAGGCGATGTGATTATTCTGTACGCTTCCGATGAAGCTCAGCAGAAGTACAACATTACTGATCAAGTGATGCAGGAGCTTGGTATCTAAGCTCAAGAATGTTACGAATTTATAGGCAGCTCTCATCGAGGGCTGCCTTTTTTATTTGACCCTTCGCTTGCGGTTGCGAATGTAATCCTCAAAAATATAACCACCCAGATTGTCAAGGGAGGCAAAATAGGCACGTCCTTTATTGGCTTCGGTCATCTCGCGCACAAAATCCTGCAGATAAGGGTCGCGTGCAATCATAAAGGTGGTAATGTCAATATCATCACGACGGCACTTTACGGCTTCGTCGAGTACCCGATTTACGATTTTTCGATCAAGTCCAAAACTGTTCTTGTACATCTTGCCATTTTCGATAATGCACGACGGTTTGCCATCGGTGATCATAAAGATCTGCTTGTTGGCAAATTTACGTTTATGCAACGTGTGCCGGGCTACTTCGAGGGCTTGTTGGGTATTGGTGTGATAAGGACCAACTTTGAGATAGGGCAGATCTTGGATATCCACCTTCCAGGCCTCGTTGCCGAAGGCAACAATGTCGAGCGAATCTTTGGCGTAATTATTCAGGATGAGTTCCGACAGGGCCATGGCTGTTTTCTTGGCCGGGGTGATGCGGTCTTCGCCATAAAGAATCATGGAGTGGCTCAAATCGATTAGTAGAACCGTTGCAACCGAAGTATAGTGGTCAGTGTCGTGTACGCGGATGTCATCCTCTTGTAGGCGCATCTGGTCGATGTTGCTGTGTTTCAACATGTTCATCATTGTGCCCACACTGTCGATGTTGGAAATGTCGTCGCCCTGATGCCAGCGTCGTGTTTCAGGTTGTCGTTCAAGTCCTTTGCCGGTATGATCAGTTTGATGTCCACCGGCCGATCCCTTTTCGAGATTCTTGAAAATCTGTTCAAGCGAGCGTTGTCGAAGACTACGTTCGGTTTTGCGCGTGATCACATACGCTTGTTGCTCATTATCCTGCTCAATGTAGCCGCGTTCTTTGAGTTCGTCTATAAAGTCTCCAACTCCGTAATCATCAAAATCATCAGTAAGCCCGTATTCGCTGTCGAGCTCAGACAACCATTTCAGCGACTGCGATACATCACCACTTGCTATGGTAAGTAGTTCCTGGAAAGTGTCCCAAAGCGCATCAAACGGGGATTTTCCTTGATTATTGGCGAATCGTTCGCTCCATTGTTGGTACTTGAAATGCATATTAAAAACGTTGACTTTAGCAGGAGTATATGTAACGAAATGAACACTACATTAATTCATAGTAATGAATAATTCGAGCAAATTAAACGGGGACTCGGTCGATCGGCTTCACTTTGAGCGACGTCTTTGGGATGAAGATTATCAACGTATAATGGGGCTGGACGAAGTGGGCCGCGGCTGCCTCTCGGGTCCGGTTGTGGCAGGTGGCGTTATCTTTAAACCCGGCACTTTTGTCAAAGAGATCAGAGACAGCAAAACCGTGGAGCTGGAAGAGCGCAAAAAGCTGGCTGAGCAAATTAAGAAGACTGCACTCTATTGGACTATACAGTGGTGTACTCCCAAGGTTATTGACGATATAAATATTTTACATGCCTCCATCAAAGCGATGAGTAAATGTGCTGAAGCAGACAGCGCTAATCCTGATTATTTGTTGGTTGATGGTAATAAGTTTAGTTCGGGACTATGTCCTCATAAGTGCATTGTGGGAGGGGATGATCGCTCGATGAGTATTGCAGCAGCGTCCATTATCGCAAAAGTGTACCGCGATGAGTGGATGATCGATTTGCACGATAAATATCCGCATTATGGCTGGGATACGAATGTGGGATATCCCACTGCGAAGCATTTTGCAGGACTTGAAGAGCACGGTGCTACAAAGTGGCATCGGCAAAGTTTTAATCTACGCACTGATGAAATGCTCGAAGAAGAGTAAATCTATTAAAATAAGTTTGTAGAAAAGTATATTCTGCCTGTTCCAATAATACTTCTAACGGTAAATGCTAAACTGTCGCTTATAGAAATCCAAGTTCAGGCAAATCCCAAGCATAATCGTGTTAGTAATGAGTGCCGACCCCCCGTAGCTGATGAAGGGCAGGGGAATACCGATGACGGGCAATAATCCCGTAGCTGAGCCTACATTGATAAAGAAGTGTGTAAAAAAGATGGTGATAACCCCAACCATGACCAGTTGGGCAAAAGGGTGCTTATGAGTAGCAGCGGCTTGCAGTAGACGTAACGTAAGTCCCAACAATAACAAAATAGTAAAGCTTGCTCCAAGAAATCCGAACTCTTCGCCGATTACGCAGAAGATAAAGTCGGTCCATTGTTCGGGCAGAAATCGCAACTGAGTTTGCGTTCCCTCCATAAATCCCTTGCCGTAGAGTCCTCCTGAACCGATGGCTGTTTTGGCTTGAATAACATTCCATCCAGCACCCTGCGGATCAAAAGAGGGATTTGTAAAAGCCTCAATACGAGCCCGTTGGTGGGGCTGCAGTACTTGGAAAAGTGCCACCTGTATGCCAATGACAAGCAAAATGCCCGTAGCAAAAGAGGTAAAAGTAAGCCAAGTTCTACGCTGAATCATGAAGATCATCAACGTTAAAATGACAGCAGCCACCAATCCCCAGTACCATTCGATGATGCTTAGATAACCGATGATGGCCGGGGAAATCATAAATAAGGAAATTCCATAAGGTAGTCCTGACCAAAACAGGATCACGGGAATCATGGCAAAGAAGATGATGGCGGTTCCGGTATCATTTTGGAGAACTACTAGAATAGCCGGTATAAAAATCAGGAGTACAGCAATTAACGCCGATTTTAGGTTTTCAGCCGAAATATCGCGGCGGCTGGTCAGATAGTTAGCCACGGCTAGGATAGTGGCAATTTTCATCAGCTCGCTTACCTGTAAGTTGAATGGGCCGATTACAAGCCAGCTTTTGGCACCACCTACTTCTTTACCTACAAAGAGCGTCAACACCATTAAAATAATGCCGATGCCGTAAAACACGTAAGCCCCCTCTTTGAAGGTCCGTGGATTTACAAACTGAAGCCCAATAAGCACCATTATGGCAATCCCAAAAGAGATCAGCTGTTTATAAAAGTTTACCTGTATATAACTGGGCAGAAATTCGGCTACCGGTCCCTGGGTAGCACTATAAATAGCCACTAGACCGACCACGATAAGGCTTACCCATAAAGCGACAAGCGACCAGCTAAGTTCCCGCAGATTATTCATCTGATTCTTCCTCGTCTGTGGTTTGTTTCTTGGGTTCAAATGTTTTCACATAGTTGTACACATAAGATCGGTTGATCTCTCCGGATAGGTACTGTTCGACCAACAACGATGCGATTGGAGCAGCAGATATCGATCCATAGCCGCCGTTCTGTACCAACACGGCCACGGCAATCTTGGGGTTATCCAGGGGGGCAAAACAAATAAACCATCCGTGGTCCTGTCCGTGCGGATTTTGAGCTGTTCCTGTCTTACCGGCTACTTTGATGCTGTCCAGATCGGCATAGTATCGTCCACTACCATCCGTAACGACGCGACGCATTCCATTTTTGACAACCTCGATATTCTCAGGATCCACCCAATCGATTTTCTCCTTTTGGGGATTGGTTAACAGTACCGAGCCATCACTTTTCTTGATAGAGCTAACCAAGTGAGGTTGCACATAGTAGCCACCATTGGCAATTTCGGATGCCAACAGAGCCATCTGTAGCGGCGTGGCAGACATAAAACCCTGGCCCACCCCCATGCTAAGCTGATCGCCAATTCCCCACTTGCCTTCGCCCAATACCCGGTTCAGATACGTACTGTCTGGGAGCGTGCCCGATACCTCATTGGGCAGGTCTATATTGGTACGCTGCCCAAAACCAAAGGTCGAGGCCAGTTCGTGCCATCGGTCAATACTTTCCTTGTTGACAATTTTATCCATCAACCAAAAGAAAAAGGTATTGCTGGATTCCTGCAGTGCTTTTCCCACGTTGTATTTGCCGGGATCAGCTAAATCATTGTACCGCCTGCCGCGATAATAATAGCCCGGATTGTCGATAGTAGTCTCCGGCGTAATGATGCCCATCTCTAGTCCCATCAGCGCCATCATCGGCTTAAAGGTTGAGCCCGGTGGTTGCTTGCTTGATACCGCACGATTGTAAAGGGGATTGGTGGTATCAGCGTTGATAGACTTCCAATAATCCGTATCAATACGTCCAGAGAGTCGTCGAATGTTGTACTGCGGAGAGCTTACGAGGCTCAGCACAGAACCATTATTAGGGTTCATAGCTACCACTGCACCACGCTTACCTTCCATCAGGTCTTCCGCCAACATTTGTAGATCAGTATCGATGGTTGTAAGCAGGTCTGAGCCCCGGGTAGGAGCCTCATCAATAGCTCCGTCCCTGTAAGATCCCAGATTTTGCCCCATCGCATTAATTTTGATGTATTCGGTGCCAAGCGTTCCTCGCAAATGCTCTTCATAGGCCATCTCGAGACCACTCTTGCCGACCTTATCGCCCAGGTGATAGCTTTTAGTTTGGAGATATTGTTCTTTTGAGACTTCCCTAAGATAGCCGAGAATGTGCGAAGCCTGGAGGCTATCCACCGGATAATGGCGCTTACTTTCAATCTGATGTCCAATGCCCGGCAACCGCCAGATATTCTCTTGGATGACCGAGAATGTTTTGAAATCAACTTCGGTAAAAAGCCGTGAAGAACGATACAGCGAGTAATTCTGTGCCTCTTGCACTCGTTTTTTGACTTCTTCGATGGGTACATCCATCAGCTGGGCCAGAACGGGAGTGTTATCTTTGTCGTAGCTGGCAGGCGTAATGGTAATGGAATAGATAGGTTCGTTGTCTACGAGCAAACTGCCGTTGCGATCATATATTAGACCCCTAGCAGGATTAATGACCTTCTGGCGGAGGGAATTTTTACGGCTGAGAGGACTATAGGTATCATATTCGATGATCTGTAATTGGAAGAGCCTACCCAAGATAATGAGTCCCAGAACAATAATGCAGACCTGCAATACGCGGACCGAAATCTGCGTGCGTTGTTTCTTTCGGTATTGCATGTTAAAGGCCAATTATTACGTTCTGAAGAGTTGAAGAAAACTCGCTACAAGCGCCGTATACAAACTATTGCCAAATAAGTGTCGCCAGAAAAAGACTTCAGCCGTAAAACTTTGAATCGCGGCATTGAGTCCCAAAAATATGAGATTATGTAATAAGCTGGCAATCAGGATTGTGAGAAATACCTGGCCAATCAGCAATCTTTTTTTAGATCCCTTGGGGATAAAGTTGTAGCCGACGAATGTTAATAACGTTTTGGCGAACATGTTTAGTCCCCACAAATCCAGCAGTGCATCCTGCATAAAGCCAAATGCCGCCGCCATCAGCAGGGCTGATGTTCGATCTTTTTTTGCCATGTACCAGACCAGGAAAATCAGCACAAGATCCGGCTGCATCTGAAAAATTTTCAAGTGGCGAAAAAGCACCAGTTGCATTAACAAAAATCCGAGGCCAAGACCGATATTTTTTAGACGTTCCAGATTCATTCTATCAGTTTATCATATTCTTGGTTCAGATTCTGGATCGTGGTATCAGGTTTAAACTTCACGATAAAACCTTCGGCAACTTCGAATAGATTTACGAAGGGATCGACGAAGACTTTTTGGGTTTCTTTTCCCTCTTGGGGTTCGGTACGCACCACTTTGCCAATAGGAATATTGGGTGGAAACTGGTTACTATATCCCGACGTGACAACAACTTCACCGGTATCTACCTGCACTGTTTGGGGAATGTAGTTAAGCTGCAGCTCCTCGATAGTTTTGCCATCCCAGGATATGATGCCATAGGCATTCGATTGTTGCAGCTTAGCACTAACGCGAAACAGGGTATTGAAAAACGGCATAATTTGAGAATAGCCCGAAGCTATTAAAATAACTTTGCCGACCAATCCCTCGGCCGAGACCATCGGCATGCCTCGTGTGATGCCTTCTTCGGTGCCCGCATTGACAGTGAGTGAATTGGTTACCTGATTTAGTTCTTTTCCGACAATTTGAACGGGATATAGGCTAAGGTCGCTTGTGCGACCGAACTGGAGGAGTTGCCGCAGTTCTTTATTGCGCTGCTCAGCAGCACGGAGGCGGCTAAGCTCATCCTGCAGCAATACATTTTGCTTGCGAAGGTATTGGTTGGTCTTGAGGGCCTGCCGATATATGCGAACGTTAGAAAGGGGTTCTTCAAGATAGCTGAACAGCGTGATTGAAACTTTGCGCAGGTTATTGAGCCCACCCTGATATCGTCCGATCATCAGCCCGATGGCCGTAACGAGCAGCAGTGCAGTAATGATGTGATCTTTAGCATCAGCTATTCTTGGGAATTGAAACCGCATTCACTTTCTTCAGGTTTAGGAGATGACCGTTCGATAATATTCGAGATCCTCAAGGATAGCCCCGGTACCGCGAACGACGGCCGTCAGCGGGTCTTCGGCAATATGAACCGGAAGGTCAGTTGTTTCCATGATCAGTTTGTCGAGATTTTTGAGCTTGGCGCCGCCTCCGGTGAGCATAATGCCACGGTCCAAAATATCGGCTGAGAGCTCAGGCGGTGTTTGCTCGAGCGATTTCGTAATAGATTCTACAATAGTATTGACGGATTCCGAAATTGCTTCGCGCACATCTTTAGACGTAACGTGGCGGATGCGTGGAACGCCATTTACAAGATCACGTCCTTTGGTTTCCATCTCCAGCTCTTCGTCCAAGGGAGCAGCAGAGCCAATTTCGCATTTTATCTTTTCGGCTGTACGTTCCCCAATCAACAAGTTATGATTGCGGCGGAAATAGTTGATGATATCATCATTAAGCTCGTCACCGCCCAATCGTACAGATTGTGCATAGACGATACCTGAAAGTGCTATAACAGCAATCTCGGTGGTGCCACCTCCGACATCGACGATCATATTTCCAATGGGCTCGTGCACATTCAGGCCGATACCGATGGCGGCGGCCATGGGCTCGTCAACCAAGTGGACTTCTTTAGCACCGGCATGTTCAGCGCTGTCGCGAACCGCACGTCGTTCGACCTCAGTGATACCACTGGGCACACAAACAACCATTTGGCGCGTGCTGGAATACCACTTCATCTTCACCTTGTCAATCATGCCCCGAATCATCTGTTCGGCTACTTCAAAATCAGCGATAACACCATCACGGAGGGGACGTACCGTGCGAATGTTTTTGTGCGTTTTCTCATGCATCAATCGGGCCTCGTGACCCGTAGCAACTGGCTCGTTTTGATTGTTAAGGGCTACAATCGATGGTTCGTTGAGTACAATCCCTTCACCGCGGGAATAGATGAGCGTGTTTGCTGTTCCCAGATCAATAGCTATATCTGTATAAAGCCAGTCGAACCAACCCTTGTTTTGCTGGCCCTGTTTCTCTTTAGGTGCGTTTCTGTCCATGTTTAGTATGTGTAGATGAGCTGAAAGTAATCAATTCAATCGCCTAAATAATTTGAAGACTGAAAATACAATTTTGTAAGTCTATTTGCGAATTAATCAGGATTAAAAGTAAAAACCAAATCAACTCAATATTTAGTGTCTAAAATGGCGATTACCGGTAAATACCATCGCCAGATCGAGTTTATTGGACGCTTCAATCACCTCATCATCGCGAATGCTGCCCCCGGGTTGAATGACGCTCGTGGCCCCTGCTTCGGCTGCCGCTCTCACGCCGTCAGGAAAAGGGAAGAAAGCATCCGAAGCAATAGCCGTGCCTTCAAGGGATAACCCTTCTTGCTTAGCCTTGGCGATGGCAATTTCAGAAGCTTCCACCCGACTCGTCTGCCCGGTTCCGATGCCAATGGTTTGGCCGTCTTTTGCATATACAATGGCATTCGATTTAATATGTTTCACCACTTTCCAGGCAAACAGCAGATCTGCAACCTCTTTTTCAGTTGGCTGCCGTTCAGTAACAGTCTCAAGATCATCTTGGGTAGTAATTTTGTAATCCGCATCTTGGCTCAAAGCTCCGCCAAAAATTGATTTAAAACCACGCGTGTTTTTGACGTCTACATATTTCTTCATGCGGATGAGTCGACGCTTTTTCTTCTGCGTAAGTAACTTTAGTGCTTGATCACTGTAAGAGGGAGCAATAACAATCTCGGTGAAAATTTCATCAATTTTGTGTGCTGTATCCAGATCCAATTCTCGATTAACGACTACAATTCCACCGAATGGTGACATCTTGTCCGTTGCAAAGGCTTTGTCCCAGGCTTTGCTGAGTTCATCATCAATAGCAACCCCGCAGGGTACCGTATGCTTAAAAATGGCACAGGTTGGTTTATCGTCTTGGAAGTCAGCAATCAAGTTCAGCGCCGCATCCACATCAGCAAAGTTGTTGTAGCTGAGTTGCTTACCGTGAAAGCAGTCGATGTATTCGGATTGATAGCCATATACGGCTGCTTTTTGATGGGGGTTCTCACCATATCGCAATCCTTGTGATTTTGGCAGTGAAATGTTTAGCTGCTCGGGAAGTTCATCACTTTCATTGTCTAGCTCGTTGAAATAGTTGGCAATAGCTGTATCATAGCTGGCCGTATGATTAAAAGCCGTTTTTGCCCACTGTTGACGCTTTTCAAAGGGGATGCTGCCGTTTTCTTTGAGTTCTGTACTGAAATCCTCGTATTGGGATGGAGAGGTAAGCACGCATACGTGGGCAAAATTCTTGGCTGCAGCGCGAAGCATCGTTGGTCCGCCGATATCAATATTTTCGGTGGCGATGGCCGGCGTACAATCTGGTTCTGCTACCGTTTCCTTGAAAGGATAGAGGTTGCCAACAACCAGCTCGATTGGCTGAATATTGAGTCGTTCCATTTCAGCTACATCCGGTTGGTGACTGGTGCGTCCCAAAAGCCCGCCATGAATAATTGGATGGAGGGTCTTCACGCGGCCGTCCAGGCACTCTTCAAATCCCGTTAACTCGCTGACGTCTGTAACGGGGATTTCGGCGTCCCGAATCTTGCGGGCCGTACCGCCGGTAGAAATTATTTCTACTCCAGCCTCGTGTAGGGTTTTCGCCAGGGAGACAATTCCCTGTTTGTCGGAGACAGAAAGAAGAGCTCGGTTAATTTTCAATGGTTGTTTAGGAAGTTCAGAGAGAGGTTGTAGAGACACGGTTATGATTGAGGTTTGTCGGTTAGTTGGTCTGCTAGTTTGGCAATGACACTTGGAAAAAGTTTATGTTCTTCCTTCAAAACTCGTTCGGCTAGACTGGAAGCATCATCAGAATCTTTGACAGGCACTTTCGTCTGCGCCAAGATGGGGCCCTCATCATACTTTTCGGTAACAACATGCACGGTGCATCCGGATTCGGTTTCTCCGTTTTCAATTACAGCACGGTGTACGTTCATCCCGTAGAATCCTTTGCCGCCGTACTTGGGGAGCAAGGAGGGATGGATATTCACAATTCGTCCTTCGTATTCTTGAATAACTTCTTTGGGTATCTTAATCATGTATCCCGCCAAGGCAATGAGATCAGTATTCCAGTCTGCCAGCTGGCTCAGTAAAGCATCAATATATGCCGCTTGATCAGAAAAATTGGAAGGAGTGAGCGGTTTTTGGGGAATGTCATGGTTCTTGGCTCGCTTAATAGCCTGGATACCGGATTTATTAGTAATGAGTCCGCGGATTTGGCCGTCGATCTGGCCATTTTCCACACCATCAATAATAGCTTGAAAATTTGTACCCGATCCCGAGGCAAAAACGACAATGTTTATCAATGTGTAGAAGCAAATGAGTGTTCAGCAGTTCGAACGCTAAGATAAGTAAAAATGAGTATAGATTAAGTACTGATTTTGCTCATCTTATCCGGCGTCGCTCGTTTCACCTGATCGGAAAACGTAGTAGTTGTTAAGGCTCCAGCTTACCTGATTGAAGGTAATTTTGATGATGGTAGCAATCGGAATAGCAACCAGCATGCCAAGGATACCGGCGGTTTCAGCACCAATCATGATGATGAATAGAATGGCCACTGGGTGCATATCGGCTGAGCGAGAAAATATGATTGGTTGCAGGACGATGTTGTCGAGCATTTGTACAAACAAAATTGCAAGGATGCAGGGCAGTACCAGCGAAAAGTTACCAACTTCAATGATCGATACTATGATAGACAATATATATCCGATAATGGGACCAAAATAAGGGATGGTGTTGGCTAGTCCCACGGCAATGCCTACCGACAATGCGTTGTTGAGTCCCACAATCGAAAGCCCAATATAAGAGGTGAGAGCCACAATAAGGCTTTGCAGCATTACGCTGCGGAAATAGATTCCGAGCCGGGTCTCGATTTTGTCAATAAGGCTGAGCGTGGTCTCAAAATACTTGTTAGGTACGATTTGCAGCAGATCACGCCGAATCTTGGTTCCATCCTTTAAAAAGAAGAACGTAGCGAATGGGATGATAAGTGCTGCATAAAAGATATTTGTGAATACGCCAATAATGTTGCTGAGGGCTGTGGGCAGTTCACCAACGTCAAAAAGATTTTGTACAATCTGGGTTAGGTTATCGCTCAAAAATCCTTCCGGCAGGAAGGTAAAGTTACGGGTCAGCCGTTCTTCGATCTGACGCGTAATATTTTGAATATTTTCGATATTCAGCTGGTTGGCCAGCTCTACCATTTGATTTGCAATAATTGGGATAATATTAGTAGAGATCCAAACCAGAATGAGTATAAGGGCACTGAGCGTAAGGGTGATGGCAAAGGTCCTGTTCATTCCAGCTGACTGCATGCGGTTAACCAGCGGATCCAGGATATAGCTAAAGATCATCGCAATAATAGCATACCCCAGCAGGGTACCGTAGTAATACATCAGATATCCCAGCACTGTAATACCGGCCAGCACCAGAGCTGATTTTACTACGCGTTCAAGGGTAATGTTTTTCATTGTTCAATCGCTTGCATTAACTCATCCAGATGATCGTAAATACTTGAAGGTCGATATCCTTTGCGTGCCAGATGGTCAAATACCTTTTTCTTGCGTTTGTAGAGATCGTCTTCTCTCAAAAAGCGTCTTTTGCGTTTCAAAACCAAATTCAGGAACGTTTCTTTCAGATCCTCGCCTTCAAATGCCTTTTTAATACTCTTTTCGGCAACTGATTTTGAAATCCCTTTTTTATACAAATGGGCCTTTATTTTAGCAGGTCCCCATTTGTTTAGCCGACTCTTATCTTCAGCAAACTTCTCAGCAAATCCGGCTTCATTCAGATATCCTTTTTCTTGTAACTCATCGAGCACATTGTTGATGACCTCCCGGGGATACTCTTTGCGTACCGCTTTGTTGAATAGCTCTTTTCGGGCATGATCGCGTCTCCCAAGGAGTTTCATAAAGTACGATTTTATCTCAAACCGCCCCTCTTCGCGTCTCATTTTTCGTAGCAGGGCAGGTGTTATGGTATCACCTTTCGCAAGATTAAAATCAAGGAGCGTCTGCTCGGAAATGCCAAGCAGAAATTCATCATCCACAAAAATGGAATATCGCTCCCTGTTATTTTTTTGAACACTGATGGAGGTAATGACCCCGGGTAGATCGTGTTCGATTTCCTCATCCATAATTAATCGTCGCTGTCAGAATCATCGGAATCTTCAGCGTCTTCCTGACCGTTTTCGCTTGCTTCTTCATCCTCTTCCTTAGGATTCATCTGCTCGCGAATCTGCTTTTCAATTTCTTCAGTAGTCTCAGGATCCGACTCGAGAAACTCAATAGCATTATCGGTACCCTGACCAATGGGTTCGCCACCGTATCGGTACCAGCTACCACGTTTTTCGATGATATCAAATTCGACAGCCATATCCAGAATCTCAGCCATTCGCGAAATCCCTTTGCCATACATGATATTGAACTCGACCTGTTTAAAGGGTGGGGCTACCTTGTTTTTGACAATTTTAACCTTGGTTCGGTTTCCAACTACCTCATCGCCTTGTTTGAGCGAGCCAATACGACGAATGTCGATTCGGACCGAAGAATAAAACTTAAGAGCTCGTCCACCGGATGTGGTCTCGGGATTACCGAACATCACACCAATCTTCTCACGAATCTGGTTAATAAAGATGACGGATGTTCGCGTCTTATTGATGATACCGGTGATTTTCCGCATGGCTTGTGACATCAGTCGTGCCTGTAGGCCAACGTGAGAGTCACCCATTTCGCCTTCCAGCTCAGCACGGGGGACCAAAGCTGCAACGGAATCTACAACGATGACATCCAGGGCAGCAGAACGGATAAGCGTTTCGGTAATTTCAAGCGCCTGTTCACCACTGTCGGGCTGCGAGACGAGCAGCTCGTCGGTGTTGATACCAAGATTTTTTGCGTAGCGGGGATCAAAGGCGTGTTCAGCATCAATGAAGGCTGCATAACCGCCGGCTTTTTGCGCTTCTGCAATCACGTGCAGGGCCAGAGTCGTTTTTCCACTGGCTTCGGGGCCATAGATTTCGGTCACACGCCCACGGGGCACGCCGCCCACGCCCAGCGCATAGTCTACCATAATAGAGCCAGTAGAGATGCTGGGAACATCTTTCGTCGCCTCATCACCCAGCTTCATGATAGTGCCTTTGCCGTGCTGCTTTTCAATTTGGCCGATGGCCATTTCCAGTGCCTTTTCGCGATCTTGGTTATCAGACATAAATTAGTGTGTAATTAGATTTTTGGAGTTTTCATCCGTCAATATATTAAATAATACTGACAACATAGTGTCAGCTTATTTCTCTCGAAATAGTCAATTGATCAATCTTTTGATACTGCGGTTCAGTAGTTCTACATGGAAGTTTACGAGCTGATCTTTAAAACAAGATCTAGCCTATAACCGTAATCCAACTTAATTTGGTTGTAAAATACAGGGTTTCTTTAGCAGTACTTAGTGTTTCTTAAAGTATATTCAGTAATTTACTCTAAGTTTTTTTATCAGTAAGACCGATAAGAAGACCAATCCTTACAAAGTTATGGATTAAGGTTGCTAACGATCTTTGCTAGTTCAGCCATGGCTTTTTTGATTTGACCAGAGGTGATGTAGGGCGCTGGTCCAAATCGAAGGACGTCGCCCCGGGCATCGGTATAGATGCCCTTTTCCATCAGCTGGGCGCGAATCGTTCGGGCAAATGGGGATCGCAGTGCCAAAAAACCGCCATTTTCTTCTAATGGCCGCTCATGGCGTAGCTTAATGATTTCTGAATTAAAGTCTTGCTCTAAGAACAGCTTTTTAAGTAGTCGCACTTGGTTCAAGTACTGCTGGCGGAGTACCTTGGGCGTAAGCTCCTGATCCTCAAAAAACTCCACAACTTTTGCTGCCCGAAATTGGGAGGCCGGATCGTAAGTGCCCGAAGCAAAACGCTGGTTGCCATCGTCATAGGTGACTGGGCCGCCATCGCGTGGTTCATCCAGCGAGCTGAACGAAGCAAACCAACCGGTAACGGCGGGACGCAAATCACAATCAGAAGGATAACGCAGAAAGCAGTTGCCTTCGCCCCATTGCAGATATTTGTATCCCCCCACAAGGAGGTAACAATCTTCCAGGTTAGCTTCTTGGATAGAAAGTGGAACTACATTAGTGCCGTGATAATCATCAATCAGAAAGGGGATATCGTGCCTTCGAGCAAGCAATGCAATCTCTGAGATATGCTGATTGACGATTCCGCTCTCAAAATAAACGCGGGACAACATGATTGCCGAAGTGCGTCCGTCGATTTCTTGATCGATTTCATCGACAATGTTATCAGAATGGCCATCGACGGCAGTTACCTCAAGACCTTCTTCCTGTAGCCGGTGTAGCTGACGGTCCATCGAATGGAATTCGCTGTCAGTAGTGATGACCTTCGGCTTGTTTTTGAGATCAAAGCTAGAAAGCCACGAAACCAACAGCAGGTGCGTATTCTCGGAAAGGCAGTACAGCCCGTCAGGATCATCATAAAAATTACGCAGATAGTTGCGCAGAATCTCTGTTTTTTCGAAGGCTGGCTCCCATTTATTGTCGACTTCTGAAGCGGCGACGGTGAAGGATTCCTTCAGTCCTTCAAGAGCTACATCAGGCCATGCTTGGTGAGAATGTCCAGTGAAAAGTAAGCGATTTTTTACATCGAAATGCGAATAGTGAGGTGCTAGTCTGTTTGCTAAGTTGTCAATGTTTTCCATCATAGGAATATTTGATGCAGAATGTTTGCTTTCGGATACCGAGGCAAGCTTAATGTTTTAAATGAAAATTAAATGTCCGAACGAATCTCCCAAAGATCGGGAAAGATGCGTTGGTGGAGAGTGCCACGCAAATAATCAACGCCGCTGGATCCGCCAGTACCCATCTTGTTGCCAATGGTGCGTTCCACCATCTTTACATGGCGGTAACGCCATTCCTGCATACCCTCGTCAAAATCGACCAGCAGTTCGCAGAGCATAGCCAGTTCTTGGTTGTTTTGCATGATATCCAGCAGGATGTCTTGGTTGTGTTCCGAAGGTTCATACAGTAGTCCATTTTCGTTTTCGCGCTCCGGCATTTCTATGTCGTACCCTTCTTGCTGCAGAAATCCACAAAAGCGCTCCCAAATAGTGGGTTCGGCCATACGTTCTTTCATTCGCTCCACATACTGGGGCTGATCCTCGTGGACTTTGAGAATATGAGTAGACCGGTGCCCGCATACCATTTCAACTTCGCGGAATTGCACCGACTGAAATCCGCTAGCCTCATCCAAAAAGCCGCGAAAACTCTCGAACTCAAGCGGTGTCATCGTTTCCAGGATATCGATCTGAGCCACCATGGTCTTCAGGATAGTGAGAATGCGCTTCATCGTTTTTACGGCCGCCCATGTTTTGCCGTCTTTCAGATCATCGCGCAGTTTATCCATTTCATGTAAAATTTGTTTAAACCAGAGCTCATAGGTTTGGTGAATGATGATAAAGAGCATTTCATCATGCTCTTCGGGTTCTGACCGGAGCTCTTGCAAATCAAGCAGTTCATCAATTTTCAGGTAATTACTGTAGGTAAGTTTCATCCGCTGGAAGTATTTTTATACATTATTAAACCGTTAAATAATAGTTAGATTTTAGCATAGTCTCTATCCCAGATTAATCTTTGCGGCTTTTCCTGCAAATTGATTAGATTTGGCGCAGAATTAATAACAGAAAAGCATTTATGGGTATTTTAATAGCTGACAGTGGTGCGACAAAAACAGAATGGTGCTTGACTAATGGCACAGATAGCAAAACATTTTTTACAGAGGGATTAAACCCCTACTACCACACCACTGAAAGTATCAAAGAAGTGGTTGAATACAACCTGGTACCGGAACTGGATGAGGAAATAGATGAGCTTTTCTTTTATGGGGCCGGTTGCGATAGTGAAGAAAAAAATGAGCTTGTACATGATGCTTTAGACAGCATCTTCACAGATGCCAGTGTGCACATTTATCATGATTTGTTGGGAGCGGCTCGTGCCTGTTTTTTACGTGAAGCGGGAATAGCCTGTATCCTGGGAACGGGGTCCAATTCGTGTCTGTATGACGGCTCCGAGATTATCGAGCACGTGCCTTCACTAGCGTTTATTTTGGGGGATGAGGGAAGTGCCGGGTATTTTGGTAAGAAGCTGATCAATAAGTACTTCCGTTATGAAATTCCCGATGATTTGAAAGAGCCCCTAGAACGAGATTACAACATGTCGCTTGATCATATCACCAAAGGTCTCTACGACGGATCCCAAAAAAGTCGATTTGTTGCCTCTTATGGTGCCTTTTTGGGCGAACATGCCGACCATCCGTTCATTAAAGATATTCTTTACGAAGGATTTGAAAATTTTATTACCCGGATCATCCTTAAATATACCAATGCCACCGATTACGAGGTGCGTTTTATCGGGTCGGTAGCATTTGCTCATCAAGAGATGATTAAGGATATCCTGAAAAAGCACGATCTCAAACCGGGACTTTTCGTCAAAAATCCGATGGAACGTCTGGTTGAGTATCATACCTAGAAGTAGCATAATAAGCGTAAAATTTTGTCATTGTGATTGATACCCATTGTCATCTTTACGCCGAGCAATTTGAAAAAGATATCCACCAAGTATTAGATCGGGCGGCCAAAGCCGGGGTGTCGCATATTTTTATGCCGGCCATTAACTATGATTCGCTGCCCAAGATGGACAGGCTGAGCCATCCCGATATTGAACTGCATAAACTGGCCGGTATTCATCCGACCGATATTAATGAGGGCACAACCACCACAGAGGAGGAACTGCTAGATTATTGCCAACAGGATGGCATCGTAGGTGTGGGTGAAACGGGGTTGGATTATTACTGGAGTGATGACTACAAATCCGAACAGCAGAAAAGTCTGCGCCTACATTGCCGAGTGGCTAAGCAGGTTCAAAAGCCTGTTATTCTGCATAATCGGGAAAGTACCGAAGATCTGCTGCAGATTATTAAAGAAGAGCAGGATGGCAGCCTAAAGGGTATTTGGCACTGTTTTAATGGTTCGGTCGAAGAGGGCAAGCGTGCGATTAACTTGGGATTGGAGCTCGGCATTGGTGGTGTTATGACCTTCAAAAATGCCGGTGTAGATGATTCGGTGGCACAGTTGCCTATTGATAATATGATGCTAGAAACCGATGCTCCATATCTGGCGCCGGAGCCCAAACGTGGTAAGCGTAACGAGCCCTCATTTGTTAAGCATGTTGCTCAGCGATTGGCAGAGGTTCAGGAGCTTGGTCTGGATGAGATAATAGCAACTACCGACAAAAATGCTCTTGAACTTTTTGGGATAACCTCTTCTTGATTACAGTCTACTAATAAATTAGAAGGCTAATTTTCTAAAAGTCCGGTTAAAACGGACTTGAGTTTTTATTTTAGCCTGATGACTCATCGTCAGGCTAAAGTTCTGTTATGACTTTGTCTCCTCTGCGGTTTAAAATCTATGTTAGCTCAGAGAAACCCAGCTTACGTAGTACCGGAAATCGCTCGAAATATGATGTTGGTAAGAAGGTTTGGGCAAACTCCTGTCGAAGGGGAAACTGCGCCCGTAGCTTGTTGAAGTGTTTCCCGCGCTCATCGGGATAATCAGCGATGATTTTTTCCAGTTCAGTTTCATATTCTTTGATGGGATGAAGCTTCGTTAGCACTTCAGAGAGCGAATCGAAATTGTTGATATCCTCCTTAATCATACGGGCATTCTGTCCAGTCCCGTTTTGGTCTATTAGGATATCAAAATGGTTGAGCATGGCATGCACTATTATTTTCGTGGCGTTGTTCTTGGCTTGTTCTGAGTAGCCGGCAATATGCGGGGTTTTGAGAAATGCTTTTTGGGCCGTATTAAGGCTAAACTGTGGTTCGTGTTCCCAGGTGTCAATGATGGTGTCGCCGATCCTGTCGTCATCTATGGCCTTTAATAGTGCACTTTCATCGATGACACCACCGCGTGAGGTGTTGAGGATAAGTTCATAAGGTCGGCCGGCAAGTTTGTCTTCATCCAGCCAATGATGAGTTGGATAATCCCCACTGCGGGAGAGCGGCGTGTGAAAAGTCAATATATTACAAGTAAGTACCTCTTCAAGAGAAGCTGAACTAAAATCTGATTCCTGATTTTCTCGCGGCGGATCGTAACTGACGAAATTGATTCCCAATTTGTTGAGTATTTGTTCTACCTGGGTACCAACGTGTCCTACTCCTATAATGCCAACTGTTACGTTAGTGAGATCTACGTTCCGCGCCTCTGCCCAGAGCAATGTAGCAGTAACTACATATTCGGCCACCGATCGGGCATTGCATCCGGCCGCGTTGGTGAAGGTAATGCCATGCTTTTCCAGGTATTCGATATCCACATGGTCGCTGCCAGCCGAAGCGGTACCTACAAAGGTAAGCGAAGGGGGGATTGGGGACAGTGTTTTTGGGTTGAGTTCATTAACGGTGCGGACCAATAGTGCATGGGTGTCGCTAAGGTCCGGTGGTAATCCCTCAGCGGGATCATATAGCTTAAGATTGATGTTATCAGGAATATGAGCTCGCAGATTATAAAGGTACTGATCAGCTAAAACGTTTAACATCAGGGACTTTCTGCTATCAATTTTTTTAAAAAACCACGTTATTAAAGGTCAAACCTAATGTAGATGTTTTTTTCTATGGCTTCAAAATCCTTTAACGCGGTATCACTAATCAGAAAAAAGAGAGATGGTGAGGTTCTTTCGAGAGAAGAAATTAGTTATCTGATAGAACAGTATACCAAGGACAAGCTGCCTGATTATCAGATGAGTGCCTTTTTGATGGCTGCTTTTCTGAGAGATTTGAACGAAGATGAGGCAGCGGCACTCACGCATGCTATGTTGCATTCCGGTCGGGTGCTCGATCTGGGCGACATTCCCGGAAAAAAAGTGGATAAACATTCTACCGGCGGGGTGGGTGATAAACTGTCGCTCATTCTGGCGCCCATCGTGGCCAGCTACGACGTGCCGGTACCGATGATTTCGGGACGTGGCCTTGGACATACCGGTGGAACCCTCGACAAAATGGAGTCTATTCCTGGTTTTACGGTGGATATCTCTCTGGATCGGTATCGACAGATTCTATCAAAGTGCAAAATGGTAATGGCTGGACAGACCGAAGACATTGCCCCGGCTGATAAACGATTGTATGCCTTGCGCGATGTAACAGCTACCGTTGAATCCATCCCGCTGATTGCAGGAAGCATCATGAGTAAAAAATTGGCCGAGGGCATTGACGCGCTGGTCCTGGATGTAAAATTTGGATCTGGCGCTTTTATGAAAACGCAGCAAGATGCCAAAGAGCTGGCGCAAACACTTGTGGCTATCGGAGAAGACTTTGGCAAACAGACGATAGCTTATCTGACTAATATGGAACAGCCTATTGGTAATAAAGTTGGTAACTGGTTGGAAGTTGAAGAGGCGATGGCTGCCCTGCAGGGTAACGGTCCTGATGATGTCATGGAGGTTACTCACATGCTTGCGGGCACGATGATTACTATGGGAGGCAAGGCTCAATCCATAGAGCAAGGCGTTGCCATGAGCAGAGAGGCGGTAGCGAATGGACAGGCATTTGACAAATGGTTGCAGCTTACGGCCGAGCAGGGCGGTGATACGGAAGTGCTCCGGAATCCCCAAAAATATGAGCATGCCCAATATAGCTTTACAGTTGAAGCGCCGGCCAGCGGCTATATAGCGAAAATTGATGCTTACAAAATTGGTATTGCTTCGCTTGAGTTGGGCGCGGGACGCAAAACGAAGGAGGACGATGTTGATCCCTCGGCAGGTATTGAGCTTAAACGCAAAACTGGCGCCAAGGTAAAAAAAGGTGAAACATTGGCTACTGGTTTTACGAACAACAAGGAGTTAATTGAAGCTGCAGTAGAGGTATTAGATGATGCGTTTTCAATTAAAACGGATGCAATAGATCAAACGGCAATGATAACACATCGTGTTGATAGCCAAGGCATCCATGAAATATAAGTTCAGCCCCTGATATTAATTGCAATATCACTAAATTAACATAACTTTAAAGTACTATTAGGGCAGGGCAAAGTTAATTAAAAGGAATAATACCATGTTTAAACGATTTATTCGTGCAATCAAGTCGCTATTTGGTGGATTTATAAGCTCGATGGAAGATCCAAAGCTTATTCTGGAGCAAAATATCCGGGATCTCAACGATCAGATTCCCCAGATGAACGAAAATATCGCTACGGTTAAGGCGAATATGATCATGCTTCAGAAAGAAGTAAAGAAGTATGAAAAACGGATCGAAGATCTGACGGCAAAAATTAAGTCGGCTATTAATGCTGACCGGGACGATATTGCGGAGGGATATGCTATGCAACTCGAGCAGGCAAAAGAGAATTTGTCGACGTCGAAGGAGCAGCTTGAATTTGCCGAGCAGGCTTACGAGAAAGCGCTGAAGGTGAAGAAGGCGTTTGTCCGTGAGAAAGATCGCAAGATTCAGGAAGCAAAGGAAGCGCTGCGTGCCAGCGAGCGGGCCGAATGGCAGGGCAAGGTGGCTGATGCGCTTGAGCAGTTCGAAACCGGCGGATTGGATCAGACGCACGATGAGATGCTGAACCGCTTGAATGAAAAGACCGCCAAGAACGAAGCCCGCATGGAAATGGCGCTCGACAGCGTAGATACCGAAACCATGGAGATTGAAGCTAATGCCGAAAAGTTACGTGCCCAGGAATTGGTCAAGCAGTTTAAGACTGATATGGGTAAGGTAGAAGCTCCTGATAAAGAGAAAAGTGTTGGATCTTCTGACGGAGAGATCGAGATCGAAGAGGAAACTTCTGAGAAAGAGAAGGAATCCAACAAGACAATCGGTAATAAGGAACGGTCTAAATCATAGGCATGAACAGATATGGCCAGTGACAGTCGCAGCGAACGGGAACGATTAAAGGAAGAGTACAAGACACACTATCGTAAGATGCGTGAGATAAAGGAGAAGCATTCCCGCGCCAAGAAGACCCAGAATATCACGCAGGCCCTAAAAAATATGGATAAGAGCCAGATGCTGGAGTCTTTTGATAGTTTCCTTTATTCCGTGAAGCATAAACTGGCATCCGTTGAAGCACGGCTGGACGTTGCTATGGACAACTTGTCTGATGAGACCCCGACGAAATCGGAGGAACAGTTGGACGAAGAAATGACTAAAGTCAAGGCCAAAGATACTCTGCGCCAGGTAAAAATGGAGATGGGGTTGCTATACGAGGAAATCGAACGGCAAGCTGATTCGATGAATATGAATAAAACGATCGGAAGAGGTTCTCCCGAATTATCAGAGGATGAGTCGGCCGGTACAGAATCCAAGGAAGATCATTAGCAGATTATGAGTGAAGACAAATCCATAAACTTTACACGAGAAGCCTTTTTGCACCCGTTGAATATGGGGGTGCTGCTGGTGTCCACTATCTCAGCATTTGCCCTGAGTGGAATGGGACTGGTTTCTAATCTCATTTTAACAATGACATTTGGCGTAGAGCTGATGTATCTTGGTATTGTGCCGCGGTTGCCTCGGTTCCGCAAGAATGTGAAGCTCCGAAAGTTGCGCGAGCGAAATCCGGCGGCCGAAGAAAAGTCGACCTTCCAGGAGCTGGACCAAAAAAGTAAAAAACGATTTTTGGTGCTTAAACATCTTGCCAAGCTGATCAAAGAGAACTTCGACAAATTGCCTTATAGCTCACAAGGCCTGCTTGAAAATATCCGCAAAAAGGTTGAAGAGCTTATTTCCAACTATTTAACGCTGCTAGATCTGCACAAGCGTTATCAACTGTATATGAATACGTCGGTCGAAGAGAGCCTGAAACGTGAAGTACAGGAAGAAGAGCGTAAGATTGAAAACATGAAATCGGATCGCTTGAAACGTACCAAGGCGCGGCGAGTGGGAATTCTCAAGAAGCGGCTCAAAAAATTTGAGATAGCCAAAGAAAAGTATTTGATCTGTGAAACGCACCTGGAAACCATCGAAGACGCTATTCGATATATTTATGAACAGTCCATGACGATGAGTAATCCCGAAGAAATTGGCTTTCAGCTTGATAATCTGCTTGAAGAAGTAGAAGAGACGTCAAAAATTATCGATGATCTGGACAGCGATATTCTACCCATACATTCCGACCTTGATGATATTGACTTAGATTCGGATTTTTTGGAAATCGAAAAAGAACAGGAACAAGAATCCGAATCGGATACAATTGACACTCCGAATCGCGTTAAAGAATAATTCAATCTTATGAGCCAGTCTTACCAGTCGATCCTCTTTGAAACGGATGACCATGGCATTGCTACAGTTACGATTAATCGTCCTGATAAACTCAATGCACTGAATGACAACCTACTGAACGAATTAGCTGATGTTTTTAAAGCTATACAGGTAAATGAAGATATCGAAGCCGTTATCGTGACGGGGGCCGGAGATAAGGCCTTTGTGGCCGGCGCTGATATCAGCGAGCTGCGAGAGCTCGACAATCGGTCGGGACGCATGGCTTCTCAGAAAGGGCAGCAGATTTTTCAACTCATCGAGGATACCCGGAAACCCGTTGTGGCCGCAGTGAATGGGTACGCACTTGGAGGTGGGGCCGAATTAGCGATGGCTTGCCACTTGCGTATTGCCAGCGATAATGCGGCTTTTGGGTTGCCGGAAGTGGGGCTGGGACTTATTCCCGGTTATGGTGGAACGCAACGACTTACACAACTCGTTGGACGATCGCGTGCGCTCGAAATGATTTTAACTGGCAAGCAAGTGAAAGCCGATGAAGCCCAGCAGATGGGGCTGGTTAATGATGTGACCAAAGAAGATGCCGCCGAAGCGGCACGATCATTAATTAAAAAGATTCTGAAAAATGGGCCTATTGCCATTCGCAATGCTATCAAAGCGGTTTACCACGCAGATCATCAATCAGGATACCAGGTTGAGGCGGATCTGTTTGGGCAGCTATGCGAAACTGAAGATGTGATGGAAGGAACATCGGCATTCCTCGAAAAACGCAAACCCGACTTTAAGGGCAAATAACTTTGTGAAAGTGTGTGCTGCTCTGTGGTTCTCTGTGAAACAGTTGTTACACAAAGTAGCTCGTAGAAATCACAAAGATTTACCAAGTAATTATTAAATATATCAAGTGACTGAGTTCTTCCTTATAGTACTTACCATTATCCTCAGCGGATTTTTTTCCGGCTCTGAGATTGCCTTTGTCAGTGCAAATCGGTTGAAGTTGGAGATTGAGTCGCGCAAAAGCTCATGGACCGGACGGGTGGTAAATTATTTTGCCCAGAATCCGGAGACTTTTCTGACGACGACATTGGTGGGCAATAATATTGTGAATGTCGTTTATGCTACGTTGATGACCCTTTTTCTGGTTGGACCGATTACCGAGCTGTATCAAGGATGGATTGGATCGATGCCGAGCAGTGCTCTTGTGCTTGTGATACAGACCTTTATTGCATCGGTGGTGATTATGCTTTTTGGTGAGATTATACCCAAAGCATTGTTTCGAATTCACGCCGACTGGTGGGTCAAAGTGATCGCCATTCCGCAACAAATCTGTAACTGGGTATTTCGTCCGTTGATTTTTTTAGCAGATAAATGTTCGGATTTCATTATTAAACTTATTAATCCGGATATTGATCGCTCAGGTCGTGTATTTCGCCGTCAGGATGTGGAACTAATTTTCCAAGAACTAAGAGACTCCGGCGGGCAGGACTTGGATAAAGAAGACTCTGAAATTTTGCATAATGTGTTGGAGCTTTCCAACAAGCGTGTGAAAGAGTCGATGATCCCCCGGACAGATATTGTGGCTGTAGAAAAGAATACGAGCCTAGACGAGACACTGAAGCTGTTTATCTCTTCCGGCTTTTCGAAGCTACCTGTTTACCAAGAAAGCATTGACGATATCATTGGGGTGATTTTTGCTTATGATCTGTTCAGTAATCCGGACAATTTGACTGAGATTATGCGTCCCATCAAGCTAGTGCCTGCTACACAGAAGTCGAAGGATCTGCTTTCGGAATTTCGCAGCTCAAACATCTCGGTTGCTGTCGTTATTGATGAATATGGCGGCACGGCCGGCATGGTAACGATCGAAGATCTTTTGGAAGAAGTTGTGGGAGATATCCAGGACGAGTACGATACCGAAGACCATTTTATTAAGAAACTCTCAGGTAATACTTATATCCTGAGTGGCGGTGTAGAAATTGAAGATCTGCAACAAGAATATCCGGAGATTAAGTTGCCGGCCGAATCCAGTGAATATGAGACGGTAGCCGGTTATATCATCAATACCCTGGGGCGTATTCCAAAGGTCAACGAAGAGCTGCTGATAGATGGTAATAAGGTGATTATCAGCAAGGCTACGCCAAGCCGCATCGAGACAGTGAAGCTTGTCATTATGGATTGATTAACCGTCACAATTTTCTGACACCCTAACGATAATTAGTCTGCTAACTGCTAATGTTTGATCATTATCCCAAATGGGCCGTTGAATTTGCCCAGAAGTATTTAAGTCGTACGATCAATCAATTTATCTTGCATGGCAACGTGCACGACTTGGTACCTCTGGAGCGCAAAGAGGGGGCCGATTTCGTACGGTTGAAATCATTTTTATCAGAGGAGTTTTTCGGGGCACGTGATTACGTCATTTTCTATGACCGGTCTTCAGGTATTTATTTTCGTGACCAGGAGAGCCAAAAAGATTTTAACCAGGCGTTATCTGGACGCGATTCGCTGATGGGCACCGATTATGCCAATAATCTACCCAAAGATCCTGTGCGGGTGTTTTCGCTGCTCGAGCAGTATTTTCGTGTACGCATCGATAATAAGAAAAGTATCGCCCTTATTGTTGATTATGCCGATACCATCGTGCCGATGAATGAGGCTGGGTCGACAGGATCGGAAGATCGGACCTCGCTGGTTTACCTTTCACGCTGGGCGCACGATCCGATGTTTTTGGCGGCAGACTTTACGACGGTGTTAATCACCGAAAATCTGGCCGACCTCAACAAAACGCTGGTGCAAAACCCGTACACAAGTGAAATAAAAATCAATATTCCCAACCAGAAGCAGCGGATTAAATTTATAAAGCATCAGTCTCCGGGCGATGAGTTTAAACAGATATCCGAGGTGAACGAACGGGTGATGGCTCAGCAGACGGCGGGTTTGAACTTTATTAACTTGCGTGGGATCCTGTCTAATGCCCAAGAAAATAATGAAACGATTACTCACAATCGTCTCTCCGAAGCCAAGAAAGAGCTTATTGAAGCTGAGGCCTATGGACTGTTGGAATTCGTGGAGACAGAGTACAACCTTGACAATGTTGCTGGTCATACGAAGGTGAAAGAACATCTGCGTCATGCCGTAAAGGCCCTTAAAAACGGCAACCAGGATGTGCTGCCCATGGGTTATTTGGTTTGTGGTCCGGTAGGAACCGGAAAAACGTTTATGGTTACATGCTTTGCGAGCGAAGTGGGAATCCCGATGGTAAAACTGAAAAATTTCCGCAGTCAGTGGCAGGGTGTTACCGAAGGTAATCTGGAAAAGATTCTGGGATTGCTCAAGGCTATGGCACCGGTGGCGGTGATGATAGATGAGGCCGATGCCTATCTGGGCGATCGTGATGCCAGTGGTGACAGTGGGGTATCAAGTCGGGTATTCTCCCAAATTGCCTCATTTATGAGCGATACAAGCAATCGCGGTGAAATTATCTGGTTTCTAATGACAGCGCGTCCCGACCTGATGCCGGTGGATTTGAAGCGGCAGGGACGGGCAGAAGAACACCTTGCTTTATTTCCTCCCCATACCCAGGAAGAGCGAGTTGAGTTGTTTGAAGCCATGAAAAAGAAAACAGGGCTAAAGCTCACCGAAGACTATGTTCCAAAGCTCATTGAACAGGGACTAAAAACGTTTTCGGGTGCGGATATGGAGGCGGCGCTGACCCGCGCTAAGTTCAGGGCAGCGGCTAATGACAAGCAAAAAGTTACACCTGAGATTTTGGATGCGGCACTCAATGATTTTCTCCCCCCAACTTATCCCGAAGAAATCGAGTTGCAAACACTCAGTGCTGTCATTGAATGTACCTCCAGGGAGCTTCTGCCCGAACGATATCAGGAAATGGATCGCGGTGAAATTCTCGAAAAAATTGAGAATTTGAAGCTGCGTATCGGATAAAATTCCAGCAAATTAAAGATTATAAAACCTCGTCAGAATAGTACTGGCGGGGTTTTTCTATTTTTAATATTGTAACAAAATTATTATTAACCATAAATTTCAACTAAATGGTTGAATTATATGGTTAGGTTATGTAACTTTTCTTTGAATCAAAAGTGAAGAATTGTTATGCCCGAAGAATTGGAAACAGAAGAACAAATTCTGGAAGCTGCTAAAAGAGTTTTCCAGGAGCAGGGATTTTCTGGGGCCCGGATGCAGGAAATTGCTGATGAGGCAGGTATAAATAAATCAATGCTGCATTACTATTTCCGCAGTAAGGACAAGCTGTTCCAGAAAGTGTTTCAGGAGAGCGTGCGTCAATTTTTTCCGGTCATTTTTAAAGTATTAAATTCTGATTTAGCGCTCGTTCCCAAGATCGAGAAGCTGGTGGAAACCTATTATGATATGTTCAGGCAACAGCCGCATCTCCCGCGATTTGTGATTCACGAGATGAATCAGCATCCCGACCGTTTTAAAGAATTTGTTGAGGGGATGGGCGTAGAGGTGCCTGAAAAATTTGTCAAGCAGATTGAGGCTGAGATTGAAGCCGGCGAAATGAAGTCCATCCAGCCACAGGAATTTATCATCAACACCATTGGACTTTGCGTGTTTCCGGTGCTTGCGCAGCCCATGATTAAAACTGTTTTCCAGATGAATGAGGAGCAGTATCATCAATTTTTGGAAGCGCGGAAGAAGGAGTTGCCAAAGTTTATCCTAAATGCCGTAAAGAAATGAGTTCGTTATGCTAGTTGCTGTTGTTTTTACAATTCTATTCGGAAGTTTACAGCCTACCCCTCCAGATTCATTAAGTCTGGAATACTGTTATTCACAGATTGAAAGTGAATATCCATTGGCTAGACAAATTGATCTGCAGCAACAGATTACCGACCTCAACAAAAGAATTGCAAATACCGCCTCTTATCCACAGCTCAATTTTGGAGTTTCGGCTTCCTACCAATCGGAAGTAGCCGAGCTACAGTTTCCATCGAACATGCCTTTTAGTGGCCCGGATTTAAGCAAGGATCAATATAAGGCGACGATGGAAGTTAGCCAGTCGATCTATAATGGAGGAGCGGTGGGCATCAAAAAGAAATTGAAAGATATTGAGGGACAAGCACAGCAGAAATCTACCCAGATCCAGTTGCATAAGATTAAAGAGCAGGTTAATGAGGTTTATTTCGGGATATTGCTTGCTCAACAACAGCTCCAGATCGTAGGAACAATGTTGGAAAGTCTGCGCGCTCAACTTAAAAGTGTGCACTCTAAGGTGAAGAATGGAGTGCTGTTGGCTGATCAACAACATATTCTAGAAGCCGAACTGGTGAAGGCACAGCAAGACTCTGCAGAAATCAACTCTAATATACAGTCGGGCTATGAGGTGCTGGGAGAACTGATTGATGAGCAGGTTAGTTCTGGGACTTCGCTGGCACTCCCTGATTATCAGGTTCCTGCTGACCAACAGGATTCATTGGTGCAGCTGCGGCCCGAGTTTTCGCTGTATAAAACGAATCGCAGGGCGCTGGATTACCAGAAAGAGCTGGCTCAAACAAATAAGTGGCCGTCGCTATCAGCTTTTGGTACGGCTGCCTATGGTCGTCCGGGATTTAATGTTTTTGAGAACGATCTGCATCCTTATTACATCGTGGGTCTGCAGGTAAAGTGGAATTTATGGGGAGCTAAAAATGCAGCTATTCAGCAGAAAGTATTCTCGATGCAGCAGAAGAATATCCAACAGGAAGAGCGGGCTTTTGAGCGGCAGTTACGTGCATCGCTCATTAAAATACGCCAGCGTATGGAATCACTTCAGGATCAAATTACACGTGATCAGCAGATTATTGATTTGCGGCAGAAGGTCGTGAAGTCCGTATCCAGTCAGATGAAAAACGGAGCTGCTACGGCTACTGAATATATCACTGAGCTTAATAAAGCTACACAGGCGCGATTGTCAATGCAGATGCACAAGACTGAACTCATTCGTGCTAAAGTAGACTATCACACAACACTTGGACTTTCAAACAATTGAACGGAATAGCCATGTACGAAGTAAAAATTGAGAAGTACCGTCTCATTCTACCGATCATTCTGGTGCTGTTTTTGAACGCTTGCTCGGGCAACCAAAAGTCGGATGCGTATGGCCAGTTTGAGGCTACCGAAACGACCATATCCAGTGAAGCCTCCGGCAAGTTGATCAAGTTTGGTGCTAGCGAGGGGAGTCAGCTGCAAGCCGAGATACAGGTGGGATTGGTTGACACAAGTAAACTCGTATTGCAAAGAGATGAACTGCAGGCCCGGTTAAAATCCATTGGTTCAAAAATCGACAATATTAATGCACAGGTGGAGGTGCAAAAAAGCGAGCTGGAACGTGCTCAAAATGATCTGAATCGAATCCAGTCGTTAATGAAGGATGGAGCGGCCACTCAGAAGCAGCTCGATGATGCGCAGGCTCACGTCCGTACGACCCGCCGGCAGATTGATGCACTACAGACGCAAAAGCTGTCTGTTCGCGCTGAAGTTGCTGCTACCGAAGCCCAGCTTGCGCAGCTTCAAGATCAAATTAAGGATGCGCAAATCGTTAATCCTATCAAGGGCAGGGTGTTGACCACCTTTGTGGAGCCCCATGAGCTGGTTCAAAGAGGACAGCCCCTTTATCAGATTGCAAACTTGGATACCCTGGAATTGAGGGTGTATATCAGTGGTGCCCAACTACCATCGGTTTCGTTGGGACAGGATGTGGAAGTGCTTGTGGACAAAAATGCCGATCAGAACCAGCAGTTCAATGGACGAGTCAGTTGGATTGCATCCGAAGCTGAATTTACTCCCAAGATGATTCAAACCAAAGAGGAGCGTGTAACGCAAGTGTATGCCGTGAAGGTGAAAGTGCCCAATCCCGATGGTGTACTGAAGATTGGCATGCCCGGAGAGGTGAACTTTTAAGTTTTTCGTGTCATGCTGAATTTATTTCAGCATCTGTAATTTAAGATCTTGAAACAAGTTCAGGATGACATGTTTGCTTGATATCAAATACCAAAACCATGAAACCAATTAGCGTTCAACATATTGTCAAGCGATACGGCTCCCTAGAGGCGGTCAGGGAGATCTCATTCGAAGTTGAGAAGGGAGAACTCTTCGGCCTTATTGGTCCCGACGGCGCTGGTAAAACCACCATTTTTCGCATTCTGACAACACTGCTGAAACCGGATGCCGGGACAGCCTCAGTGCTAGGGTTGGATGTAGTGGATGATTACCGTGAAATTCGCCCACGGGTGGGATATATGCCCGGACGTTTTTCACTTTATCAGGATCTCTCGGTAGAAGAAAATCTGTTATTTTTTGCTTCCGTGTTTGGGACAACTATCGAGGCTAATTACGATCTTATCAAGCCCATTTATAGCCAGCTGGAGCCGTTTAAAAGCCGACTGGCTGGCGATCTTTCCGGGGGAATGAAACAGAAGCTTGCCCTCAGCTGTGCGCTCATCCACAAACCAGAAGTACTCTTTTTGGATGAACCCACCACCGGCGTTGATGCGGTATCTCGCAAAGAGTTCTGGCAGATGTTGCATCGTCTCAGGGAAGAAGGCATTACCATCCTGGTATCTACTCCTTATATGGACGAAGCCGAGCAGTGTGATCGCATTGCGCTTATGCAGGAGGGTAAAATATTGTCTATTGATACGCCCGGTGAGGTGAATAACCAATTCGAAAGTGATCTTTGGGCTATCAAGGCCTCAAATAAATATCGCCTGATAAACCTACTTCGCGATTATGACTACGCGGATTCGGTGCAACCTTTTGGTGAATATGTGCACTATACCGATCAACGTCCGGATGCGGATTCTGCAGAGCTACGCAAATACCTGACCTCGAAGGGAATCAGTCATCCAGAAATAAAAAAAATCGCGCCAGACATTGAGGATACGTTTATCCGGCTAATGGAGCAGGAGGTGTCTCATGGCTGAACCAATGATAAAAGCGGAAAACCTGACCCGTATGTTTGGGGATTTTACAGCCGTGGATCATATTTCTTTTGAAGTGGGACGCGGTGAAATATTTGGATTCCTCGGGGCCAATGGTGCAGGCAAGACCACGGCCATGCGAATGCTGACGGGTTTGCTTGTTCCCACCGAAGGTGAAGCGACGGTAGCCGGTTTTGACGTGTATTCTCAAGCCGAACAGATCAAGAAGCAGATTGGCTATATGAGTCAAAAGTTTTCGTTGTATGAAGATCTCACGGTGCGCGAAAATATTCGTCTTTATGGTGGTATTTATGGGCTGGCTGATCAGCAGATTAAGCAGAAGTCGGATGATCTGATCAGCATGCTTAATATGCAGGACCTGCAGAATCAAAAGATCGGCTCGCTTCCGCTGGGATGGAAACAGAAACTGGCGTTTTCGGTGGCCCTGATCCACGAGCCCCAGATCGTGTTTTTGGATGAGCCTACTGGTGGTGTAGATCCTATCACGCGTCGGCAGTTCTGGGAGCAGATTTATAAAGTGGCCGATGAGGGGACCACGGTATTTGTAACGACACATTATATGGATGAAGCAGAATATTGCGATCGCGTTTCCATCATGGTTGATGGACGTATTGACGCGATGGATACCCCGGCCGAATTGAAAGAAAGGTATAACGCTGAAGATATTGAAGAAGTTTTTATCACCCTCGCAAGAGGAGCAAAAAGAAGGGAATGACAGTTTACAGTGAAAAGTGTGTCAGTGTACCGTTAGAATTCAGGGTTTAATTAAAATACAAGGTTCAAGCGATGCGTGATTTTTTGATGATGGTAAACAAAATTTTAGCTAGTTCGTCAGCATCTTCATGCATGCTTTCAAATAATTTGTCATTGATGAAATCTGTGTCATTTAAAAGTGATAACCAATACTTGGTTCCCAAACATTCTTTATATGAGATAGAGAGTTTGGCAGAGAAGTCAGCTTTTGAAATGGCACCATAGGCTTCAGCAATATTGGCACCAATACTTGTTCCGCTTCGGAGAAGTTGCTTGGACAATGTATATTCCTGTTTTTCTTTGCTCAAAAATTTGTATGCATTGACCACACGAATAGCAAAAGCATAGGCTTTTTGGTATAGATTATTATTTATAACAAACTCGGAGATAGGTTCAACTAATATTTCAATTGTATAAGTAAGACCTGCTGGAAACAGACTCCTTACAAAGGAATCTGAAATACTGTTAACTGACACATTGATCACTGAAGAAATGCAAGCATTTAAAGGATTTGTCATAAAAGAGTTCAAGCAGATTTATCGCGATAAGCGAACGCTGCTGGTGCTGTTTGGGATGCCTATCATTCAAATGCTGCTATTTGGCTTTGCCATCCGAAACGAAGTAGAGAATGCCAAGGTGATGGTACTGGATGCCTCGCATGATCAGGTTACGCGCCAACTGATTAGCAAGATTGATGCATCAAATTACTTTGCCATTGAAGGTGAAATTCAGCGGTATGATCAAATCGAGGAGCTGTTTCAGCAGGGTGAGATCGACGAAGTACTGGTATTTGAATCCGACTTTGCTCGAAAGCTGAATCGCGGCGAGAAGCCTACGGTAAATATTATTACGGATGCATCGAATCCCAACTTGGCACAACTCATCCAGCAGTATTCTTCCTCGATCATTGTGGATTTTCAGCAGCGGCTGGCCGACAATAGTAAACTGCAAAGGGGAGGGATCACGACGAATGTGAATATGCTCTTCAATCCAAAGCTGGAGAGCGTAAACCTGTTTGTACCAGGACTTATCGCCGTAATATTGATGCTTATATCTGCGTTGATGACCTCCATCTCTATCACCCGCGAAAAGGAGATGGGCAACATGGAAATTTTGCTCGTTTCGCCCTTACGGCCGGGGCAGATCATCATCGGCAAAGTATTGCCGTATTTGGTGCTGGCTTTTGTCAATGTACTCACTGTTCTAGCCTTGGCCCGATGGGTTTTTGAAGTACCGTTTCGTGGGTCGTATGGTCTGTTTCTGGCCGAGTCGCTGTTGTTCATTTTTACTGCGCTGGCGCTGGGTGTCTTTATCTCAACACGTGCCAATGATCAGCAGACGGCCATGATGGTTTCACTGGCGGGACTTTTGTTGCCTACGGTACTGTTGTCGGGATTCATCTTTCCTATTTCAAGCATGCCGGTAATACTGCAGTGGATAAGTAACATTATTCCTGCGCGTTGGTTCCTGATCATTGTGCGGAGCATCATGCTCAAGGATTCGGGCTTGTTACTCGTCTGGAAAGAAACGCTCATTCTTGCAGTAATGACCATCGGTTTTATCGCTCTGAGCGTGAGAAGTTTTAAAGTGAGACTTGAGTAGCTATCAGCACTCAGCTTTTAGGAATCAGTTACCAAAGGTAGAATTAGCAACTGACTGCTGAATGCGGAAAAGAGTTTATGAATCATATAATTAGACACTAATGAGAATAATTAAATTTTTACTACAAAAAGAGTTTCTGCAGATTTTCCGTAACAAGGGGATGCTGCCGATTATATTCTTGATGCCGGTTGTGCAGCTGGTAGTGCTCTCTTTTGCTGCTACCTACGAGTTACGCGAAGTTGATTTCCATCTTGTTGACTATGATCAGTCCACTGCTTCACAACAACTCGTCAACAAATTCCAGGCCTCGGGTTATTTTAAGCTGAAAAGCCGTTCATCCGATGTAGATGAAGGTCTCCAAAAGATACGTGCCAACAATGTACGCATGGTGATGGTTATCCCCCAGGATTTTGACCAGCAGCTTTCTTCCGGCCGCGGGACGTCTGTACAGATGAATATCGATGCGGTAGATGGAGTAACGGCAGGACTGATTCAGGGATATGGTCGATCTATTATTCAGGATTTTAGTTCCGAAGTTCAGCCGACGCTCTCCAACATACAGTTATCGAGTCAAAGCCAGCAAGGGATTGAGATAACGCCTGCCAGCTGGTACAATCCCAACCTGGATTATATCAACTACATGGTGCCGGGCATTTTGGTAGTATTGGTGTCTATGATCGGGATGTTCTTGTCGGGGATGAATATCGTTCGTGAGCGGGAGATCGGTACCATCGAGCAGTTGAATGTGACGCCTATCAAGCGGTATCAATTCATCACGGGCAAGCTGCTTCCGTTTTGGATCATTGGACTATTTGAGCTTGGGCTGGGATTGGCGATAGCCCGATTCGGTTTTAATATCCCGTTCGTGGGTAGTGTATGGCTGCTTTTTGCAATCGCGGGTATCTATCTGCTTGTAGTTGAAGGCATTGGTCTGTTCATTTCTACAATAACTAATACACAGCAACAGGCCATGTTTATCGCTTGGTTTATCATGGTAGTTTTTATTCTGATGGGTGGGCTCTTTACCCCGATTGAAAGCATGCCCCCCTGGGCTCAAGATCTTACGCTCGTAAATCCAATATCATACTTTATCAAAATAATGCGCATGGTTCTCTTGAAAGGAGCCGGCTGGGCGGAAGTGCAACACCTGGTGGTGGGGCTAACCCTTATGGCAGCGCTTATCCTGCCGGCAGCCATTTTCAGATATCGCAAATCGACAAGTTAGTTTCGTTTTCATAAGTTACCGCAATATGATATCCTTTGGATTCATTTCGGTTAACTGATACTAATTTTATGGCAGACAAACTGGATTCGATACGTAAACTTCTCGATCAGACAGATAAAAAAATTGTGGATGCTCTGGCCCAGCGTCAGCGGTTGGTGCGTGAAATATCGTCGCTAAAACTGGATGAGGATCGGGATATCCGTGATCAAGAGCGCGAAGAACAGCTATTGAGCAAGATTAATAAGCTAGCACGAGAGGCAGGGCTTGACCGCTATTTTGCCGAGCAGCTTTTCAAGGATATTATTCACCACTCTGTTCGTTTTCAAAAGCATAAACTCGTTGATCACGAAAATGCCCAAAGGGATACTGATCTCGTTGAAGTAGCCTACCAGGGCACCGATGGGGCTTTTAGCCATCAGGCTGCCCAGCGCCATTTTGAAGAGCGGTATACCGAGGTGCACTGCTTTGGCTATGATACTTTTCGGCAGGCTGCCCAAGCAGTAGAAGAACAAGAAGTCGATTATGCTATCTTGCCCATCGAAAATACGACGGCGGGATCCATCAATGAGACCTATGATATTTTAGGTGACAGTAAACTGCACATTGTGGGCGAAGAGGCCATTCGGGTGATTCACTGTCTGCTGGCGCTTGAGCAAGTGCCGCTGGATCGCATTCGACGTATTATGTCGCATCCACAGGCTATTGCGCAGTGCAGCAATTATCTGGCTAAGCTCCATGATTGCAAGGTCGAATCGTATATTGATACCGCAATGTCGGCTAAGAAGGTGCTCGAGGATGGCGATCTTTCACAGGCCGCTATTGCGGGAAGTTATGCCGCAGATATTTACGATCTGGAAATTTTGGAACGCGATCTTGCCAATCAATCCGAAAATTTTACGCGTTTTGTAGTGGTGAGTCGTAACCCGGTGGAGGTTGACTTACAGATTCCCTGTAAAACCTCGTTGCTGATGGTAACTTCGCACGACAAAGGTGCACTCATTAAGTGCCTGAATGTGATTGATGATCACGACATCCGTATGACAAAGCTGGAATCGCGCCCAAAGCCCAACGAGCCCTGGAAATACCAGTTTTACCTGGATATTGAGGGTAACATTGCCAATCCGGATACGCAGGTAGCACTCGAAGAATTGGAGCAGGAGGCCAGTGCGCTAAAGGTGCTGGGTTGCTATCCCGCGCAGGTGGGTAATGGGGATAATGAATAGCTTTTGAGCTTTAGTTTAGGAACGCGCAACTTTTGCAGGTATAGTGGTTATGGGGGAGATGACCATTTCAGTCTTGATCTTTGGCTCTGTTTTAGAATGAGCAGAAACATGGTGGTAATGTCCCTTTTACCTTGATGCAAAAGGGACGAAAAGATCAAGGCTGTGGATTCTGAATCCACTTCGCTCGACGGATGGGATAATTCTGATGGTCCATAACATTTTGAAATATATTTGTGATGTGAAACCGGTACAGAATTATCCTTTGCATCCGCTTTCACTTCGTCCAGAATCCAATGCCAATTTCAAAACCGTGAAGTAGAAAAAAAGTACCTCTTTGAAGGAGGACATGACGGTATTTTTAGTTTTCAAATCGAAATGGTTTCAGCGTTTTAAAGATACCATTGCTTGAATGGTATCTTAGAACTCCATTTTCATCAACGACTATATATTCACCGTGGGTATTAGACTCAAAGTCATCATATCGAATACCTTCAGAAGTTTGCGATGCTACTTTTTGTTTTTCTGAGTTACTTCCATTTGGATATTTAGTCTCTAAGAATATTTTTCCGTTTTCTTGATATAGTACTAATCCGCAACATACAAATGGTGTTTCATCGATCCACATGCCGATGAGGTCTCTTGTCTCATTTTGTAATTCTTTAGCAATTTCTTCTTCCTGTGCAATAGTTAAGCCATTGATAGATATATCAAAATCACCTGATCTATAATGAGTAGTCGCCCAAGCGCCTTCTCCATTTTTCATGTTGGGCAATAAATAGGTCATAAAGACCCTTTCGGCTCTTTGATAGATTTTTTCTTTAATATCTTGCGCAATTTGTGATAGTTGTTCTCGGCTAACTTTCTTTGATAATCGGATAGTAATCATGCCTTTACCTGCATACTGGTTAAAAGTTTTTTCTATTATTTCATATTCTGATGTTTGTTGGTCTCCTTTAGTTGGTATTTCCAAAAGATATGCAGGGCAATCATCGTAAATATCGGAAACAGGTTCCCTTTTAAATTTGTAGGAGTCTTCCTTGAGATTGATTTGGTAATAGTTTATTCCACGACCTTTCAAGCGTTTCATTATAGCTTTTTTCTTTTTATCAGGCATTCTGAGTCCAAAATAAATGCTCTCTACTGCTGAATAGTTATAATCTTGTCTTCCGGCCTCATCACTAATTATTCGTATCTCTTTTTCATAAGCCCAAGATTTTGATTTAGTACCTGCAAGTTTTCTAATTAATTTATTTCCTTTGCCATTATTTAAATCATTGATCCCGATTACGGGTGGGGACTTTGCGTATTCTACAGGAAAATGATAGAAGTTTTGATAAATATTATCATTTACTAGAATTTCTAAATCATATTCAATACAAAAGCCAGTGTGCTCACTAGCATAATGCGCCCATAATAACTCATGTTTATAAGTTTTTGATAGTGAGTATATTCCAGCGTTTAAGCTGTGAGATATTAAATTGTCAAAAGAATTATTAAGGTCTTCTACAGAGTTTTCATTTAGACTAAATAATTTCTGAAGAGAGTCAGTCTGATTTTTAAAAGTATCCGTAATGATTAGACCTTCACAAGGATCATTGAGTTCAGAATATTTAGGCGCCCAAAAATAATTGTTTTCAAGGGAATTAAGATCTCGTTCGAATGTATGTTCAGTTCCACCTCGATATTTGTAAACTTTCATACTCAGCCGTCTTAATTCTATTAAATTAACTGTCTTTTCTAATGTAAAAGCTCATACACTTAGTCTCAGTACCTTCACAGAAGGCAAAGATAAAGGATAACAATGCGGTTATCCTCCTTTCTTCCGGCTGCGCCGGAATTCATAGTTCTCCTTCGAAGGAAGACAGGGAACTCAGAAATGTATTACAAGCTATATTAGCTATTGACATCAATTTTCCCTTCGTCCCACTCAATCGTAAGCTCTTTGTCCGCATCAGATTCATCTAACGATTTCACCCACTTCTCTTCCTGCCAGATGCGGCTGTACCCCTGTTCCAGGGCGGCATTTGGATTTTGTAGCTCCAGTTGGTGCCGCAGTTTATTCACCTGTTCGTACTTCTGCATAAAATAGACTTCCTGCTGGTGCTCGAGTCGTTTGGTCAGGTGATTTACTTTATCGTGATTGCTAGTCACTTTTTGCTTCACCGCTTTCAACGCGTGTGATTGTACCAACTGCTCAATCCGTTCTTTCTGTTTTGTTACCCGCTGCTCCATTGTGTTGTGCAGCCGTGAGGTCAGGTCATCAGTATACATCAGCACTTCTTTAACGTCGGGTGTAACTAAGATCGTTGCCTGTGTTGCTCTGCGTCGTCACATAAGGAGTTCCCTTGTTAAATGGCTTTATATGAAATATGAAAGCCGAAGGGGGTTAGGGGATGATGACTTCCTACTCTATCATTTTATTTAGGAATAGTACGTTGCCTAACTTGCTCGGTTAATCTTCCAACGGATCCGAATGACTGGCAACACCGCTTTCGTATGCTGCTTCTTTTACACTTTTAGCTACTTTGGGGACGATATCTTTGTTAAACACACTGGGAATGATATACGATTCTGCAAGATCATTTTCATCAATAGAATTTGCAATGGCATAGGCAGCGGCCAATTTCATCTCCTCATTGATATCTGTGGCTCTGGCATCCAATGCTCCACGGAATAATCCGGGAAATGCAAGAACATTGTTAATTTGGTTCGGGTAATCACTTCGACCGGTGGCAATAATTTTGGCGATAGAGTTTATTTCTTCCGGTCGTATTTCCGGCACAGGATTGGCCAAGGCAAAGATAATGGGATCATCAGCCATATCTTCTACCGCTTTCTTAGGTACAATGCCCGGACCGCTGACGCCAATAAGTAAATCGGCTCCCGAGGTAGCATCGCGCAGCGATCCGGATTCATTTGCCGGATTGCTGTGTTTAGCCAGCCATTGTTTGCTGTTATTGAGATCATCAAAACGATCTTGGTTAATAATCCCCTCGCGATCACAAACCAGTATTTCCTCGGCCCCGGCTTCCAGTAAAATTCGGGTGATGGCCATGCCCGCTGCACCGGCTCCCACAATCACAATGCGCAGGTCCTCGAGGTTTTTGCCGGTTACTTTCAAGGCATTGATTGTTGCCGCTAAGGTTACAACCGCTGTTCCGTGCTGATCGTCATGGAAAACGGGGATATCCAGTTCTTCTTTCAAACGTTCTTCTATTTCAAAACATCTGGGAGCGCCAATATCCTCAAGGTTAATACCGCCAAAACCCGGGGACATCCATTTTACTGCCGATACAATCTCATCTACTTCCTGGGTGTCCAGAGAGATGGGATAGGCATCAATGTTAGCAAATTCTTTAAAGAGCATAGCTTTACCCTCCATAACGGGCATGCCTGCTTCAGGACCGATATTTCCCAACCCAAGTACGGCAGAACCGTCACTGACAACAGCTACGGAATTTTTCTTGATCGTAAGCGTGTGAACTTTCTCTTTTTTTTCTGCAATGGCTTCGCAAACGCGTCCCACACCCGGAGTGTAAGCCATGGAAAGGGAGTCTCGTGTGTCGACCGGCACTTTGTTTTCAATGCTTATTTTCCCGCCAAGATGCAGTAAAAATACGCGATCAGAAACATTGCGGACTTTTACCCCGTCAATTTGTTTTACGGCTTTTACTATCGACTTGGAATGATCTTCATCGCGGGCACTTACCGTTAGATCACGAACTTTATACTCTCCCTCAACGCGGACGACATCTACTGCGCCGGGGTCTGCTTTTTGTTGGGCAATAGCCTCCAGAACCTTTGCCAACATTCCGGGCTTGTTTTCGATGTAAAGGCGCATGGTAAAACTATAACTAACACTAGGCTGGATATCACTCATAAAATACGTAAGATGCTAATTGGAGAATGTTAACTGTAAGGGACGTGAAAGGTATTAAAATTATTGAACTAAAGAGGAGTAAAAAACTTAATTAATGGGTTAAGTGTTAACTTTTGTTTTTCCTTCATTCCATTCTATCACCAAAGATTGCTCATCATCAAAATCTTTTTGGGATCGTACCCACTCGTTATCCTGCCAGATGCGGCTGTATCCCTGTTCCAGGGCTGTATTAGGATTTTGAAGTTCCAGCCGGTGCCGCAGGTTATTTATCTGCTCAAACTTCTGCATAAAAAAGACTTCCCGCTGATGTTCGAGCCGTTCGGTCAGGTGATCAACCTTATCGTGATTGCTGGCGACTTTTTGCTTTACGGCTTTCAGCGCATGGGATTGCACCAGCTGCTCAATCCGATCTTTCTGCTTCGTCACGCGTTGGTTCATAATATCATGCAGCCGCGAGGTCAGATCATCAGTATACATCAGTACTTCGTTAACGTCGGGTGTAGCTAATATCGCTGCTTGTGTTGGCGTAGCGGCGCGTGCATCGGCCACGAAATCCGAGATACTGAAATCCACCTCGTGTCCCACTGCGCTGATGGTTGGTACCTGGCAATCGAAGAGGGCCCGGGCTACAGCCTCCTCGTTAAACGGCCATAGATCTTCCAGCGAGCCACCGCCACGACCTACAATAAGCAGATCAATATGATTTTTCTCTGAAAACCAGTTGATCGCTTTGACCAATTCCGGTGCGGCATTGACACCCTGCACGCTAGCATGATGCAACAGTACTTCGGCCGAGGGCCAACGCCGTTCCAAGGTATCGCGGATATCATGAAAAGCAGCCCCGGTGGCTGAGGTTATTACGCCAATTTTGAAAGGGAACTTGGGCAGTGCTTTCTTGTGCTCATCATCAAAAAGCCCTTCATCTTTGAGCTCAGCTTTAAGTTTTTCGAATGCTTCCTGCAGCGCCCCTTTACCGGCCTGTTCTACGGATTGCACGATGAGTTGGTATTTTCCATGTGGCGGATATACCTGGATGTCACCACCGGCAATGATGTGTTGCCCGTCAACGAGTTCGGTTTTTAAGCGGTGTGAGGTGCTGCTCCAGATCACACAAGAGAGCTGTGCGTCTTCGTCCTTGAGTGTAAAGTAGGTGTGTCCGCTGCGGCTGGTGGAGGCATTGCTTACTTCGCCCTCCACTTTGATATCGAGGAAGTTGCCTTCGAGCAATGATTTTATTTCGCCCGTTAGTTCTGATACCGTGAGCGTCGATGGCGTAAAAAGATCTGATTGAGACATTTGGAAAAGCTTTCAGGGGTTAGCTTTCAGCCGATAGTCCTCTTTTCTGAGAGCTGATGACTGATAGCTGACAGCTATGAGCCTAGTTATTGAATTCTGATTAAAACACGTATATTTGCAATCAAAAATAATGGAAAGTTTTTATGTCTCATACTCCCAATTTATTACTTAAAAATGTTCGACCCGTCGGTAATGATTTTGACGGTTCAGAACAGCTGGATGTACGGATTGTCGAAGGCACAATTGCTGAGATTGGCAACGAGTTGAATCCCCAGGAAAATGAAGAATCACATGATGCCACCGGGGCGTATTTGTCTGGCGGGTGGATGGACATGCATGTACACTTGCGGGAGCCGGGATATGAGCACAAGGAAACGATCAAGTCGGGTTGTGCGTCGGCAGCCTTTGGCGGCTTTACCGAAGTTGCCTGTATGCCCAATACGAATCCGCCGATCCACACGCGTGATGTCGTTGAATTTATTAAAAAGGAGGCAGAGTCATTGCCCGTTGAAGTGTATCCCATTGGATGCGTATCCAAGGAGCGGGAAGGTGACTCTATTGCCGAGATGGGCGACATGAAAGAGGGCGGTGCCGTGGCGTTCAGTGATGATGGTGACCCGGTGTTTAATTCGCAGTTGATGCGCGTGGCCCTCGAATATTCGTCGATGCTGGAGATGCCGATTATTAATCATGAAGAAGATTTGAAGCTCTCACGTCCCGGTTACATACACGAAGGCAAAGTGTCGGCGCGACTGGGCCTAGACGGCACGCCGGGCATTGCCGAAGAGGTGATGATTGCCCGCGATATTCTGCTGGCTGAGTTTACCGGTGGGCATATTCATGTGGCACATATCAGCACAGCCAAAGCGGTGGATATGGTGCGTCAGGCGAAGGCCGATGGCATTAATATTACCACAGAGGTGTGCCCGCACCATTTCGACTTAACGGATGAAGAAATTGAGCGCCGAAATTTCGACACCAACGTAAAAATGCATCCCCCACTACGCACCCAGAAAGATGTGGATGCGATGATCGAAGGGCTGGCCGACGGCACCATTGATGCTATTTGTACCGATCACGCGCCTCATGCAATTGAAGAAAAAGAAGTCGAATTCATTTATGCGCCTAATGGTATTATCGGCTTGGAAACGGCGTGGCCGGTAAGCGTACGCCAGCTGCTGAAAACTGGGGTCTTGGATTTGGATACGTTACTAAAAAAATTGGTCGTCAATCCCCGCAAAATTTTAAACCTCGATATCCCCAAAATAGAAGAAGGAGCTACCGCTAATCTAACGCTCTTTAATACAGACGAGGAGTGGACCTACGACGAAGAGCTGATCAAATCGAAGTCCACAAATTCTCCCTACCTGGGGAAGACTTTGGAAGGGCGGGCCGAGGCTATTTATAACAAAGGACGTTTTGTAATAAACGAAGTTTAGTACTCAATACTTTAAATATTTTAAATTATGCCGATAAAACAGTGGCTGTCGATCGTATTATTGTTTTTGTTTCTTCAAGGCATCTCAAATGCCCAGACGGTTGAGGATCCGAATCCCCAGCGATTTCAGCAGGAGATTGATGCGTTTGCACAATGGGATGCCAAAAACAGTTTTCCCAGAGAAGCGATCCTGTTTGTAGGGAGTTCGAGCATCCGATTCTGGACATCACACAAAGCCTTCCCAGATTATCCGGTAATCAATCGCGGATTTGGTGGGGCGCATATCTCCGATGTTCAGTATTTTTACGAGCAGGTTATTGGAAAGTATGATCCTTCGGTGATCGTATTTTATGCGGGGGATAATGACATAGCTGCTGGAAAGCCGGTCGAGCAGGTGGTGAATGACTACAAAGAGCTGACTGATCGCATTGTTCAACAGTTTCCCGATGTTAAGTTGATTTATGTGCCCATCAAGCCGAGCTCGAGCCGCTGGCAATTCTGGCCGGAGATGGAGCAAGCTAATCGGCAGATCAAAACTTACAGCAAGCACAACAGTCATCTGTACTATGTGGATCTTGCAACACCGGTGCTGAATTCTGAGGGAAAGCCTAATGATGCCCTTTTTCGAGATGATCATCTGCATCTCAACGAGCAGGGATATGCGATCTGGAATCGTCTGCTACGACCGGAGCTAGAAAAATTATACGATCAATAGCATTGGTTTGAGAGACGCACGAATTACTACAGAATGAAATAACAGATCGAGCGTTATTGAGATCTAAATTCCAATTCATGTCAATTTCTTTGCTTCGAATTACCGCTCTTATTGCCGCTATTTTGTGGATGCCTGTGGCTGGTCTCTTTGCCCAGGATTCGTTGGATGCCCGTTTTGGATCCATTCCCGACTCGCTATATAGTATGCAGCCTCCGGCCGACAATCCTGACGCGCCCTATATCATTACCAACAAAGAACTGGATGTTTCTTTTCGTGAGACCGAGCAGTCGATTGTGGCGGTGCTCGAGCATCACGTCCGCAAGAAGGTTTTTGAGGATTCGGTTCGGGAAGCGTCTGTCGTGGCCATTCCATACTATTTTGATAACAACATGGAGCATGTTGTGAACATCCAGGCCTACACGCACCTGCCGTCTGGAGAACGGATTCCCGTTGAGGATGGTGACATCCGAACTATCAACATTAATTCGCGGTACAATGTCAAGGAATTTACCATGCCACAGGTTCAGGAGGGGGCCATTCTGGAATATCGGTATGTTATTCAGCGCCGGTATATCGAGGAGCTACCTGACTTTTTCCTTGGGCATCAGGTGCCCACGGCTGCTACCAAACTTACCATTACATATCCTGAGTACCTGCGCTACCAACCGTTTGTTGAAGATTACAACGGTAAGATTCATCACGATTTTGTGTACACAGATACCAGTTCAGTGCCCAAGGTATTTACCATACCGCAGCCCAAACCCATTGTTACCGAACGGTGGATGGCCTATAATATTCCGGCGGTTGAGGACGAGGCGTTCATGTCATCAATGGATGACTACCGGGCCAAAATAAAATTTTTACTTAGTGAATTTGGGATTCCGCGCCAGCAGCTGGAGAATAGCTGGGAGGTTGTCGTGGCGCGTATCAGGGAAAAAACCAATCCCTGGTGGGCAATCCGGAGTAACAATGTAGCCGGGGCCAGGGGCGATTCTATTGCATCCGCGATGGAGGACCAGCCGCCCGAAGCCATCCAGGACAGTATTTTTAAATTTGTAAATCAAAAGGTGAACTATTCGGGTGGACACCGGCCTTACAGTCTGAGTCGCGATAGAGGCGTTATTGCGGGCCAACCGTCCGATCAGGCAGCCATCAATCAAACGTTGATCTCGATGCTCCACGGGGCCGGTATCGACGCAAATCCCGTTTTGGTTTCAACGCGTCCATCGGGACAGATCAATATGGATTTCCCATCTTTTTACCAGTTTGACAGTCAGCTGGTGCAATCGAAAATTAATGGCGAAACACACCTTATGGATGCCAGTTTTGCACACAGCCAGCCGGGACTCGTTCGCGTGGATGCTTTTAACGGGCGCGGATTAGTTATGGGACAAGATTCATTTGAGTGGATAGATTTGAAACCTGAAAAAAGTATCTTTGATATACAGGTAGCTATTGATGCACAGTTGCAACCCAACGGTACGCTGGTTGGCAAAGTAAATGCCCAACAGGGAGGGTACCCCGCGCAGTTTATTCGTCAGCAGCGGGCTGATGGAAATAGTGATGCAGACATCCTGAAGCGGGTGCTGTTTGATGGTTATCCGCAGATGTCGGTTGACAGTGTTCAAATTTCGAATATGGATAGTTATAACGAACCCATTGCCATTGCAGCTCAATTTGAGATTGAAAACTATGCCACCAGCTTCACCGACGGACTCAAATTTCGGCCAATGATTGTGGGATACCAGCGCGAAAATCCTTTTAAAGATAAGAGCCGCCAGCATCCCATTACCCTGGATGCCCCCGAGCACCTTGACTTGTCGTATGAGATTGGCCTGCCTTCTGGGTTTCGAGCTCCCGAGAGCAGGCAGAATAAGATGTTGAGGTTTCCGGGAGCTGAATTTCGAGAGACATATGATACCAGCTTTGGTACTCTAAAGTACGAATATCAGATCGATATCAGCCAGAAGAATTTTTCAACTGATTTTTTCTCTCAGTTGTATAAGTTGTATGAGCGATGGGTCCAGCTTAGCAACACGGCATGGCTGATCGAAAATTAGAATAAACCTACTTATGATTTTAGCACTCGAGACGGCAACGAAAGTATGTTCGGTGGCTTTTTGTGATGATGAAGGCACCGTTTCCGAAAAGAGAATTGAGCAGCGCGGCACGCATTCCGAGCAGCTGTTTCTGTTTATCGAAGAGCTGCAGGAAGAGCACCATTTTGTTCTTCCTGATCTGGATGCCGTACTGGTTAGCGAGGGACCGGGTTCGTACACCGGGCTTCGGATAAGCGCCAGTGCCGTCAAGGGACTGCTGTTTCAATCTGAAGTACCGCTCTACGGGATAAACACGCTGGCTTCCTTTGCGATGCAGGCATTAAAAGAAGAGTCGTCGGTAAATACAATTCACAGCATTATCGATGCCCGACGAGTGCACGTGTATCATCAGAAATTTAGCGTCAGCGATAAACAGATCCATACCGATGATGAGGTTGAGGTCATCCCTATAAAAGCGCTTGAGTCGATGGTGCACAGCGATGATGTGATTGTTGGCACAGGCCTGCAGCGAATCGACAAGCTAGCTCGCGAGAAAGCACGACGAACATTTGGTCCTGAAGCTATTTCCGCCACTTCATTAATTAAACTTTACCAAGCTGGATTAACGAAGTTTGTCAACAAAGTTGATCCTGAAGCGTTTGAGCCCAAGTACTACACATCGAACCAAGTAAACTAGCTGTTTTTGTAAGCTGATTGTGTAGTTATTGGCGATCTTTGTTGTGTACTGCTATGTAATAACTGGACGAAACAGTATTGCTAATCAAGATAGCCAATAAGATGAAAAAAGGAGTATGGATTTCTGTTGTATCGCTCGCATTATTAATCATTTTTTCTGGATTATGGGTGTTTCAGCCGGAGGATGATCATCAAAAGAAATGGTCGGAAACAGTAAAGCCCAATGCCGTTAACGCGGTTATTGGAGATGAAAGTTTTAGAGCCGTCTACGACAAAGAACCTACGGCAGTTACTTCAGAGCAAAAGCGAATTGTTGCACATCTGAAATATATTCGCAAGAAGTTACTTCATCGGGATGTGGGGCATCTCTCGAAACGGAAGCGCCAATTACGTCGCAAGAACCTCAACCGGCTTAAGGATTATATTCAGCGTGGTGAATTCCCGAAAAACAAAGCCTTTTCCAACCGACGGCCAAACTTTATCGATAGCAAGGGGCGTATTTGTGCTGTGGGCTATTTGGTTGAACAGAGTTTAGGTCGACAAGCCGCCGAAACTCTTAACGAGAAATTTCAGTACGAATATGTCTTGGAGATGGAAAGCCCCAAATTACAAAAATGGGCAACAGAAAACGGTTTTACTACTCGTGAGCTGGCGATGATTCAACCTTCCTATGGTGATGATGGCTGGGGTGTTGGTCCTGAAGAGAATAAAAACAAGATGAGCCGAACTATCGAATATGGTATCCTTGGAGTAAATGTTGGTCTTTCTGCTGTGAATGGTTACCTCGGAATAAAAAAATCTGGCAGTGTGATACCGGCTACTGCTGGTATCGCTTTGGGGACCTCAACTATTACTATGGGATTAACCGACAAAACACGCTACTCCACGGCCGATTTCATCACAGGTGGATTGTCAGTGGCTGTGGGAAGCTGGGCGATGTATTCCATTTTCAACAAAAAATCGTCTTCCAATAATCTGACTGTTGCTCCGGTTCCGAGTTCTCGTTTCAATGGCAATATGGGCATCAGTATTAATTATCGCTTTTAACTGGGTTTCTTTGCAATTTGCTATTTTTTGATAGGATAGAGGAAATCCGAACTTGGAAAGTATTGCAGCCCCAACCTGCTAGGATTGTTTTCAACAAATAAAATATTTTAGCTTCAAGCCATAATCGTTATTTTTGGGTTCCATTTATCAACAATGAAATTTTGCTTTCTATGGCTTGGTTTAAGCGTAAAGACAAAAATATACAAACAGATCAGCGCAAAGAGATGCCGGAAGGCGTCTGGGTAAAGGTTCCGAAAACTGGTGAAACGGTTCACCGGCGCGAACTGGAAGACAATCTCTGGGTTGATCCCCTGAGTGGATATCACTTCCGCATTGGCAGTGAAGAATATTTCTCTTTCCTGTTTGATAAAGGTGAGTTCGAAGAGATTGGCCAGGAAATTCAGCCTACTGATCCACTCGACTTTGAGGATCGCAAGAAGTATTCCGATCGACTGGAAGAGTATCAGGAAAAAACTGGTCACAGTGATGCTGTTCGCGTGGGCGTTGGCAAGATGAACGATGTGGATGTAGTTATCACCTGTATGGATTTTGATTTCATTGGCGGTAGTATGGGCTCAGTCGTCGGCGAACGCATTGGTATGGCTATTGATCATGCCCGTGAAAATGAAATCCCTCTGATAATTATTTCGCAATCGGGCGGCGCGCGCATGATGGAAAGTGTCTTAAGCTTGATGCAGATGGCCAAGACCTCGGCTAAGTTAGCACAGCTCGAAGAAGCCGGAGTACCTTATATTTCACTAATGACGAATCCCACAACGGGGGGCGTAACAGCTAGTTTTGCAATGCTGGGCGATTTCAACATAGCTGAACCTGAAGCACTAATTGGTTTTGCAGGGCCACGAGTAATTCGACAGACTATTGGTCGTGATCTGCCTGAAGGATTCCAGCGCTCTGAGTATTTGCTTGAGCATGGTTTCCTGGACTTTATCACGCCCCGTCCACAAATCAAAAGCAAGCTTACCAAGCTGATTAAGATTCTGTTGCATAAATACGAAAAGTAAGCTCGCAGTTGGCCGTGTCATTCTGAACTTGTTTCAGGATCTTATAAAACCGATTCTGAAACAATAATACCTGCTATATGCTACCAAATATTTACGATTTATGAGAAAGTTATTGCTTCTCGTCCTGCTTATCGGCTGGGTCGTTCAACCTATCTCAGCCCAGCAAAAGAAGCCCATCTCTTTTGAGCATATTTTCAGCGACACTTTTTCGCCGGAAGGTATTCGCAGCGTCAACTGGATGGATGATGGACAATATTATACGACGCTCGAACGCACGAGAAATGATATCGAGCTCCGCAAATACAATATCCTAACTGGTGACTATGAGGTGATTGTAGCCACGACGGACCTGCGGGTGGAAGGTCGGGAAGAGCCAATCATAATTCAGGGTTACCAGTTTTCGGCCGATGAGCAGAAAATCCTGATAAAAACGGATATCGAAAGAATTTGGCGGCGCAGCACCCGGGAAAACTACTATATCTACAATATTGAGACCGGTGAAACGACCAAGTTAACCAAATCTGATCAGAAGCAGCAGTATGCCCAGCTTTCTCCCTCTGGTGATAAGGCAGCTTTTGTTCAGGATAATAACTTGTACCTGGTGAACTTGGAGACGGGCGAAGAAAAGGCGATCACCACCGATGGCAAGCATAACCACATTATCAATGGGGCTACCGACTGGGTATATGAAGAAGAGTTTGGCATTGCCAAAGCGTGGTATTGGTCGCCCAACGGCGAAAAGATTGCGTTTTATCGTTTCGATGAGACGCGTGTCAAGGAGTTCTTTCTTACGGAATGGGGGAACCTCTATCCCGGACAGACGCGATACAAATATCCCAAGGCTGGCGAAAAGAATTCCGTTGTCAAAATTGGAGTCTATGATTTGAGCAGTGGCGAAACTACCTGGATGGATTTGGGGTCGGAGAAGGACCAATATATTCCCCGAATCAACTGGACCAAAGATCCGAACAAGCTGGCAATCAGGCGGATGAACCGGCTGCAGAACAAGCAGGACTTGATGCTGGCCGATGTGAATACAGGAAAGACTGAAATCATTAAGACAGAGACCAGCGACGCCTGGGTTGATGTGAGTAACGATCTCAGGTTTTTGGATAACGGTAATCAGTTTATCTATACAAGCGAGGAATCGGGCTATAATCATATATACCTCTACAATATGGATGGCGAGATGATCCGTCAGATCACCAATGGCGATTGGGAGGTCACACATTATGTGGGTTATGATGAAAAAACTAATCGTATCTACTATATGAGTACCGAGGATTCGCCACTGGAGAGGCACTTGTATAGCATCAATATTGATGGAACCGGCAAGCAAAAGATGACTGACGGCGATAGCTGGAACAGCATCAACATGAGCCGCGATTACAAATATTATATTGAAACCACATCGACGCCGACTACGCCGCCGAAGTATTCGCTGCACGAACGAAACGGCGATCAGCTTCGCATGCTTGAAGATAATCGCGCCCTGCAGGATACGCTTTCGGCTTACCAGATGCCCTCGAAGGAATTTATTAAAATCCCACTCGAGCAGGATACACTCAATGGCTATATCATGAAGCCGCATGATTTTGATCCTGATAAGAAATATCCGGTACTGTTTTATGTGTATGGCGGTCCCGGTAGCCAGACGGTAACAAAGCAATTTGGCACGGGTCAGCGACCTATCTGGCACCGTTATCTCACCGAGCAAGGCTACATCGTTGTGAGCGTGGATAATCGCGGCACTGGTGGGCGGGGACGTGATTTTGAGAAGCAGGTGTACAAAAAGCTGGGGCAGTACGAAGTTGAAGATCAAATTGATGCAGCCAAATACTTGATTCAGAACTACGATTATTTGGATGCCGAACGGTTTGGTATTTGGGGATGGAGCTATGGCGGATTTATGTCGAGCCTGGTGCTGGCCAAGAGCGATATTTTTAATACGGCTTTAGCAGTTGCCCCCGTAACCAATTGGCGGTTTTATGATACCATCTATACCGAGCGATTTATGCAGACCCCGCAAATGAATCCCGGGGGATATGAAAAAGGATCGCCCATTACCTATGCCGATCAGATGGAAGGAAATTATTTGCTGGTGCATGGAACGGGCGACGACAATGTGCACTTTCAAAATACGGTGCGGTTTGTAAATAAGCTGATAGAAGAAGATTTTCAGTTTGAGACGATGTTTTATCCCAACCGTACGCACGGTATCTACGGGGGAAATACCCGGCAGCATTTATTTGAAAAGTTGAATAATTTTATTCTAGAAAATTTATAGTCTATGGGTCGTGTACACTTTGCTGATTATGCCAAAATTTATGTGACAGGAGGAGACGGAGGCGCCGGCACGGTGCATTTCCGGCGGGAAAAATACGTCCCAAAGGGCGGTCCCGATGGTGGTGACGGCGGTGATGGTGGTGATGTGATTCTCAAAGCCAATGAGCAGCTCAATACCCTGCTGGATCTCCGATATCGAAAGTATGTGAATGCCGAAGATGGCCAGCGCGGTGAATCGAGCAAGCGCAAAGGTAAAGATGGCAAAGACGAGATTATCGAGGCGCCGCTGGGCTGTGTAATATATGATGCTGATACCGAAGAGCGACTCGGTGAGCTGTCTGAGCACGAACAAGAGCTAGTCGTGGCCAAAGGTGGCAAGGGCGGACTGGGAAACTGGCATTTCCGCAGTTCCACGAACCAGACGCCGCGTCATGCCCAGGATGGTGAAGAGGGTGAAGAGCGCGCGATCGAAATTGAGCTCAAACTTATTGCTGATGTAGGGCTTGTGGGCTTTCCGAATGCCGGCAAGAGCACGCTGCTGTCAACGCTGTCCGGTGCAAAGCCGAAGATTGATTCGTATCCCTTTACTACGCTTTCACCCAATCTTGGGGTCGTAACCATGGCCGACTATCGCACATTCGTGATGGCGGATATTCCCGGTATTATCGAGGAAGCACACGACGGGCGCGGGCTTGGATTGCAGTTCCTGCGCCATATCGAACGTAATAATCTGTTGCTGTTTATGGTGAGTTCGCAGCAGGATATCGAGTATGAATACAATGCCCTGTTGGAAGAGCTGGAATCCTATCGCTCAGATCTGCTCGACAAGCCTCGAATCCTGGCGATTACCAAGATGGATCTGCAAGAAAATTTCGAGTTAGATCAGGAATTTGACATAGATGTTCCCGTAGTTGAAATTTCCTCCGCAACCAACTACCATATAGATGAACTGAAAGAACTCATCTGGGAGCAATTACAAGATATTGAATCATCAAGAGAAGACACATCCGACGCCGGTTAGAGAGTTTGTAGCGCTACATCTTATTGATAATCTGGGTGCACAGCGCATCAAGCTGTTGTTGCAGGGGGTAGAACACCCACAGCTTATCTTTCGTCTGCAGCGTTATGAACTGGAATCCATTCGCGGTATTGGCGAAAAGACGGCCGATGATATCCTCACTTTTAATGAATGGGATGAAGTAGATCGCATTCTTGAAAAGACCGATCGCATTGGCGCCGAAATTATGACTTATTGGGATGACGACTACCCCACCCTGCTGCGCCAGATTTACGATCCGCCTATTATGCTTTGGATCAAAGGGGACCGTTCGGCACTTGATAGTGCAGCTGTTTCTATTGTGGGAACGCGGAAGGCAGGGAAGTATGGACGCAAGATGGCCGATCGCTTCGCGACGGAGCTGGTCGAGCACGGACTCACGATTATTAGTGGCCTGGCATATGGCATTGACGGTGTGGCTCATCGGGCAACGGTCAACGCCGGTGGGAAAACAGTGGCGGTGCTCGGATCCGGTATCGACTGGATTTATCCCAGCGATCACAAGGGGCTGGCCGCAGAAATTGTGCAGACCGGTGGTGCCGTGATCTCTGAATTTCCGCTCGGCGAAGCGCCGGAGATGGGTAACTTTCCCGTGCGAAATCGTATTGTGAGTGGATTGAGTCTGGGGACTTTAGTTGTGGCTTCAGGTATTGATGGCGGCAGTATGATTACGGCAAAATCGGCGTTGGATCAAAACCGGGAAGTGTTTGTGATACCTCATTCCATTGGGCATCGTAATGCATTGGGATGCAACAGCCTGATTAAGCGGGGGATGGGCAAGCTGGTTCAGAATGTGGAAGATATCCTCACTGAAATAGAGGTACATTTTGATGAAAAAGAAGCAGGATTGGAGCCCAAACAGACCGTAAAAGAGAAGGAGTGGAAGTCGCACGAACTGGATGAGTTATCCACCAAGATTTGCAAAACACTCGAACAGGATATATCGCATATCGATAATATTGCCGAACAGTTGGACATGGATACTCATCAACTCTTGCCTAAGTTACTTGAGCTTGAAATGAAGGGATGCGTTAAACAAAATGTGGCTAAAAATTTTGAACTCTGCTAACAGGGAAAACCTGTTCCGCGGGTGTTAACAAGTATTAGAGTCTCCTAACGGCATTACACAAAATTAATGCCAAAAATTACGATTCAACATTTATATTAGGGAATAGAAAGACTATCTTGATTACAGAATTCTAAATAAAAACACCAGCGAGGCCGTTAGGTTATGATTAAAACCGGCCAACAGATGAACCAGAAACAGTCGCAACAACAGCGGCTGTCTCCACAGCAGATACAGTACATCAAGTTGCTGCAGCTTCCTACTATAGCTCTGGAGCAACGTATAAAGGAAGAACTGGAAGAGAATCCTGTGTTGGAAGAAGGCAAGCAGGAAGAATCTCTTGAGGAGTTAGAAAACTCTGAGTGGGAAACTGAGACCAAAAATGATGACGAGCTGGATCCGGTTGATCAGAATGAGGAGATCGACTGGGATGAATTTATGCAAAACACCGAATATGACAGCGAAAATTATGGTGGTGGCGGTGGTGGAAGCTATGGTGGTAATGATAGCTGGCGCGATCTGCCCAATCCCTATCATGAATCGTTGCTTGAAGAACTAGAACAACAGGTGAGTTTGTTAAATCTGGATGAGGAGCAGAAACTGATTGCCGATCAGATTCTGGGCTCGCTGGATCATGACGGATATTTTCGCCGTGAGATCGAAGCTGTAGTCGACAACATTGCCTTCAATCAGGGTACGTTAACGAATGAAGAGGAAGTTGAAAAGGTCAGAAAGCAGATCCAGCGGTTGGATCCTCCGGGCATTGCTTCTCGAGACCTACGTGATTGTTTGCTGGTACAGCTGGAGATGAAGGAAGATGAGCCGGAAGGTAAAGAGATGGCCATCAAGATGCTCCGCAATCACTGGAAGCTGTTTGAAAAAAAGCATTTCAGTAAGCTCAAGAAGAAATTGGATATCGACAATGATGAGCTAAAAGCAGCTTTTGATTGCATAAAAGGATTGGATCCCAAACCAGGTGCTGTGGGTAATGCGGTAGATGATACGAAAAATTATATCGAGCCCGACTTTGAGGTGTATTACCAGCCGGCTGAGAAAGATGAAGAAGGTCAGGAGAAAGAGGGCGATTTTGTGATTAGCCTCAATAACGGTAATGTCCCCCCCCTTCGGATTTCACCGCACTACAAGGAAATGTGGGACGATCTGAAAAAGAAGAAAAAAAAGAGCAAGCAGACCAAAGAGACCAAAAGTTTTATCAAGAATAAAATTGAGTCAGCGCAGTGGTTTATTGATTCTATTCGTCAGCGACAGAATACACTGATGAACACGATGAAGACCATTGTGGCGCTGCAGGAGGATTTCTTTAAGCATGGCGAAGGGCTCAAGCCGATGATCCTGAAAGATATTGCCGAACGGGTCAATCTCGACATTTCGACTATCTCGCGTGTTGTCAACGGTAAATACGTGCAGACGCATTTTGGGGTTTATGAGCTGAAGTACTTTTTCAGCGAGGGCATTGAAACCGATAGTGGTGAAGAGGTATCCAGCCGAGAAGTGAAAAATGCGGTACAGGATATTGTTGATAACGAGAACAAAAAGAAGCCGCTGAGCGACCAGGAAATTGTGAAAAAGCTCAAAGATAAAGGCTACAAAGTTGCTCGCAGAACAGTCAGTAAATACCGCAAGAAGCTGAATATTCCTGTTGCTCGCCTCCGCAAGCAGATTATTTAAGAGTCAGCGCCAAGCTGATCGCTTCCAGCAATTGTTCCTGTAATATTATCCACGTTAACAGGCCTACCAGAATTAGAGTATATGGTATTGTTGTCTTGAACTGAAATAGGGCGATAGACCGGGAAAGTCGCGTTGCATCAATAGCGGCTACAAAAAAGGTCAGCAGGAATAGTAGTAACGCCAGACTTGTCAGTATCACGATCGAAACAGTAGTAGCCCCACTTGCATACAGGGTGATAGCGGTTGTTGTTAGAATAAAATTGACTTGCAACGGCCAGGCGTAAATTGTCGCAATTTGAGTGAAGGAGTTTATTGATTTATGACCGAGATAGAGCCAGATTGCAGAGAAAAATGACACTATGACTGATGCGATCAATGCCAATCCTAAAAAGGAATAAGGATTGTTTCCTAAAATGGCTAGCTGTGGCAGATGGTAAAAGAAAGCCGTTTGTCCTAGGGGACTCAGTATCGAAATAGCCGTAATAAAAACAGCAGCCCCCAATAGAAAAGCATGTTGTAAGATGATGATAATGCTCGGTAAAGGAGAGCGAATTTGTCGTTGAAAGATATCATTGATAAAGAATTTGTGAGCCGTGAAATATCGGAATATAGATTTGCGGTACAGCGGGCTTGAATGATAGTGAAAGGCAATTGTTCCCCATACTACCAATAGTACAATGATGGGCAATGATGAGGATTGGGGAGTGGGCACAGTCTCTTTGGGGAGCGGGAATACAGCATTTTCTTCCGTTGTTAGCGTTTGTAAGGTTTGGGCAAACTGGGGATGCTGTTGTTCCATGGAAAGCAACCAGCTTGAGTTGATAAAAATTGGTTTTTGAGCTTCCGTAGAAGTTTTTTCCAGAAACTGTTTAAAAGGCGTGATAAAGGTTTTTAGTCTATCTGAGGGAGCATACCGGTATCCACCGATGAGAGTATCCTGTGGGACAGTTAAGCTGTCAACAGTGGAAGCAGTAACGGGAGTCTCAAGGATGATAAAATAGTTGGACAGAGAATCTACTTTGGTAGTCCTTTGGCCGGTAAAATAGAAAGGCAGTTGCCGGTCGGTCTTTAGCTGTTTTGCGAGGGGAATTAAGGCGTTCCAGAATGAAGGTTTCTCAACAGCCCCATATCCAAATAAACCTATTGCAGAAACGGATGATTTAGTAAGGTACTCCGAAGCCTTGTCTTCGATATCATTGATTAGGGTGGAGTCTGGTTTTCGGAAGGTAGAACTGGTGGGGAATCGAATGCCCAGGCTGCCGTACACTTCAAATCCTAAACTGTCTATTTGCTGCCAGACAGCTGCATTGGGCGAACGTTGTACCTCGATGATAGAGATGCCCAGTTCATGAAATGTCTGTAACTCAGCGATGGCCTGTTGTTGGTGTTCCGGGATATCCCAGCTTACTCCAAGCGTCCGCTGTCCATATACCGACGTATACGAGAGTGTAAGCAATAGCGGAATTAGAAATAAAAAACGAAATCGATAATTGGCCAAAGTACGTAGGTCTTACACTCGTTTATTTGGGATCTACAGTTTTTTCGATGGGTAGTTCAGTGGTCTCTTTGAAACTGCTTAGCACAACATTCGATCGGCTTTTGCTGACCCCATCCCACGATTGAATACGAGAGAGTAGTTTCTCAAATGAAGCCGTGTTTTCAGTCCGTATTTTCAGTATATGTGAGCCATCGCCGGTAATTGAATGACATTCGAGGATTTCTGGCTCATTAACGGTTTTTTCGACAAATTTGGGATAGTTGTCAGAGCCATCAACTTCCACAAATACAAAAGCGGTAATATCGAACTTAAAACGCTTGGCATCGAGGATGGCGTGGTATCCCTGGATGAGCTCTTTTTCTTCAAGCTTGCGCATCCTTTCTGAGACGGACGGTACCGAAAGGTGAACGATGTCAGCTAGTTTGTTGCGCTGAGAGCGCCCATCTTTTTGCAGATGTTTTAGAATTTTAATATCAATTTCATCTAATCCTTGAGCCATAACACGATTATATTCCTTAATTTTCTATTAATTTTAAAAAATAGCCTAAATAAATTAGGAGTTCAACCTCTTTGGGGCCATCTTAACTGTTTGTTTAAAAGAGTGGCAAAGCGAGATTTTCGTTTCAAACCTTTCGTAAAACTCTATTATCTTTAGCCAAAGCTAATCCACAAATTTTAAGGTATTTTATTCGATGTTAGACGTCACGTTTATCCGGGAAAATCCCGAAGAGGTAAAACAAGCAATGCGTAACAAGGGAGAAGATAATGTAGAAGTGGTTGATGAGCTGTTGAATGTAGATGAACAGTGGCGTTCAATGGTTGAGGAGACGGATAAGTTACGCAGTGAAAGTAATACGAAGGCCAAGAAAATTGGTCAGCTGATGGGACAGGGCAAAAAGGAAGAAGCCCAGGATATTATTGATTACACCAGTAAGCTGAAGGAAGATATACAGGAAAAAGAAGATCGGCTTCGTTCCCTGAAAAAAGCCCGCGAAGAACTTTTGTTACAGATCCCGAATGTACCGCACAAGTCTGTTCCAGTTGGGAAGACCGAGGACGATAATGAGGTATTCAAAACGTGGGGTGAGCCGAACGAGGAAGACTGGCGAAAACCGCACTGGGAACTTGTTGAAGAGCAGGGTCTGCTGGATTTCGAACGAGGTGCCAAGGTGACCGGAGCAGGATTTCCGTTTTATGTTGGTCCCATGGCAAGGTTACAGCGTGCTCTGATTAATTACTTTTTGAATAAGGCATCTGAAGAAGGATATACTGAGATACAGGTACCCTATTTTGTGAATGAAGATTCAGCACGTGGCACGGGACAGATTCCAGATAAGGAAGATATGATGTACGAAGTGCCGCGCGACGATTTTTTCCTGATTCCCACGGCTGAAGTACCTGTTACAAACTTTCATCGCGATGAGATTCTTGACAGCGATGAGTTGCCGATCTATTATACGGCCTACACACCATGTTGGCGACGCGAAGCCGGATCATATGGAAAGGATGTACGAGGGCTTAACAGGTTGCACCAGTTCGATAAAGTGGAGTTGGTTAAGATTGTGCATCCGGATACGGCCTATGAGGAACTGGAAAGCCTGCGAAAATATGCTGAGTCGTTGCTTGAAGAGCTCAATATTCCGTATCGTACGCTACTGATGTGTACCGGTGACATGGGTTTTACGCAGACCAAAAAGTATGATCTTGAGGTTTGGAGTCCGGGGCAACAACGCTGGCTTGAGGTCAGTTCCTGTTCCAACTTTGGGAGCTTTCAGGCACGACGAATGATGTTGCGTCGCCGCAAAGAGAATGGGGATACCGAAATCGTGCACACCTTGAACGGATCAGGGCTGGCGCTGCCGCGTGTTGTGGCAGCTATCTTGGAGATCAATCAGCAGCAAGATGGCAGTATCAAAGTTCCAGAGGTGCTGCAGCCGTTTATGGGAACTGATGTGATCAAACCGTAATATTGATACAACAAAAGATACCAATCATGAGTGAGCAGCCTTGGGGCAACGTATCACTGACGGATCAGAAGGTTCAATATGCTACCATTGGCGATCTGCATATCTGGCTGAAGACCCAGAATGAAGAAGTCTGGATTGCCCATGGGTATACCGATGAATTCAAGGGGCGTCCCAAAACAGATGGACCGCCAGAAGAAATTACCTGGGGACGATGGGCTGACAAGTCCGCCGCCGAAGAAGTGAATATATTGCCTGTTTATCCCGACAAACCGCTTATTGTGCACTCCGAGTATCCTTTGAAAGTAAATGCCGGTACTAAAATCCAGATCTATTCTCGTATCCCGGTTTGGGTGCGTATCTCAATTCCCGAAAGTGAATATCAGCTTATTGAGCTTCCAACGGTGAAGCTATCCCGAACTTGGTTTGGGAGTCCAATAGAGGGCGAACTCTGTTATCATGCTACCACCAAGGCCCGCCGCGATTTATCCCTTGTTGATAAAAAGCCTTATGTGGTTAGTTGTCCCATTTTGATTCATAACAAATCTGATACTGAACTTGATTTCGAGCATTTCTGCTTACGTGTTGAACGACTTAGCATGTATCAGCATGATGGTGATTTTTGGGCCGATGAAACACAGATAGTTTACCACGGTGAGGACTTGAATAGCGATATTATTATGACTGGCAAACTACCAGAGGGTATTGATAAAAGTAAATTACTGTCGAAGCCACGAAAGCAGATCCACAAAAGTTTGGCTACGCGAACATTTAAGCGAATTTTTCAAGATACAATGGATTGGAGGGTATAGGGGTGGAATTTTTCCAGAATTCAATATTCAATATTTACAACTACATTTCTGAAGAACACTTACAACTTATGCTGAAGTTGGTGGTGATCGTCGCCATTACGTTACCGTTGCTGCTTATACTGCGGGGATGGGCACGTCGCTTCTTTACCAAAAAGTATGCCCCGCACTACGGCATGTTGGCTGGTAAGATAGTCTTTTATACCGGTATTATTTTGATGATTATTACCATAATGGGGCAACTGGGCATAAGCCTGGCACCATTGCTTGCCGGGGCAGGTATTGTTGGGGTAGCTCTCGGTTTTGCATCCCAAACGAGTGTTTCGAATATCATCAGCGGATTGTTTTTAATTGCCGAAGGCCCGTTTAAGGTGGATGATATTATAAATGTTGGCGGCACTATTGGAATTGTTATGTCGATTGATGTGCTGTCGGTGAAGCTGCGGACATTTGATAATATGTTTGTACGAATTCCCAATGAGACGATCATTAAAACACAAGTTACCAATTTAACCCGATTTCCTATCCGTCGTTTTAATGCGAAGGTATCGGTAGCCTATAAAGAAGATATCGAGAAGGTGCGAGAGATTTTGTTGGATGTGGCCGAAAAGAATGAGCATTCGCTCAGCGAACCCGAGCCGCAAATAATTTTTGAAGCTTTTGGTACCTCGTCTATCGATCTTGATTTTAGGATTTGGGCACCCGTTGATGAATGGATTTTCTTGAAGAATACAATACAGGAAGATATTAAAAAGCGGTTCGACCAAGAGGGTATTGAAATACCATTTCCACATGTTTCGTTCTATACCGGCTCCGAATCAAAGCCGCTACCAATCGAGCTTGTCAAAGGGTCTGATCAATTTAACAAAAAGGCTAATTAATGATGGTGTGACCCTTTGTTCGATATGGTTGGTCTGATAGCTTCATAGATGAAGTAAATCCCCAAGGCCGCAAGTACGATAATTACAACAGCGCCCCAGAAAATATAGGCCAGGTAGGGAATAATGATGATTGCGATAAGGGTTGTTAAAAAGCGGACAGGGCTGGAATAAAAGCTGTAGGCATTGAGCCCTGTGCCGAGTAAGCGTAAAATTCGACTAAACATATTCTTTTCTTGTAATTTGGGATTACAAATTATGTTACGGCTTGCAAGTGAATTTGATTCACTAAACTGGATTATCACCAATTGTATTCCTTAAATGCCACTCTTATTTTGATTTATAAACTTCATGAAATGGAATTGTGATGCAGAGTAAAAAAATATTACCGATTTTATTTTTGGTCTTTCTGCTTATTGGTTCATCATGCGCTCCGGTGTATGTACCCAATGCACGCCAGACCAACATGATGAGCAAAAAAGGGGAGCTCCATGCTTCGGCACAGGCTGGAAGTAATGGCGGTGATCTACAGGTTGCCTATGCAGGGTCTGATAAGTTTGGGCTGTTTGGCTCAGCTTCCTTTAAATCTGATGAAGGTTCCGACAATTCGGATGGTGATTTTCATGAGCATCGATATGGGGAAATGGGGGTTGTATACTATCGACCTTTCGGAAAGATTGGCCGTTTTGAAGCATTGGCGGGATTTGGATTTGGACAGGCCGAAGCCGTAGATCAATACGAGGTATTTGGTCCGCAGCAAGTGAGAGCTACCGGACGGTATAACAAGTTTTTTACGCAGGCAAATATAGGTCTGGAAACCGATCCGTTTGAGACAGGATTGGCACTGCGGTTGGGACAAGTGACTTTCACTGAGTTTGAAACGTCCAATACCAGTTTGCAAGAGTCAGAAAGTGGCACTTTTTCCAACCGGCTATTTTCGCTCGATTAGGTTTGCAGAATATCAAGCTGGAATCCCAGTTGGGGGTGGCAGCATTGCTACAGGACGAGGTCGCTTTTGATTATGAATCACTTTTCTTTTCGGTAGGGATCCACTTTCAACTGGATACACAAAAATAGCTTACAAAACGTTTATGGCCGATTTAATGATTGGAACCAGCGGCTGGTCGTATGATGGTTGGGCCGGTGACTTTTATCCAAAAGGGACGAGCAAGAGTGATTACCTGGATTACTATGTACAGCAGTTTAATTCGGTAGAAGTGAATGCCACCTTTTATCGCGTGCCGTTTGAGAATATGGTCAAGGGATGGAAGGATAAAGCGCCCGACGATTTTCGGTATTCGGTGAAAGGTCATCGGCGCATCACGCATTACAACAAGCTTTCAGATATTGATGACCATCTAAACAAGTATCTGAGCCGCGTTCGGCAGCTTGGAGATGCGCTAAAGACGGTATTTTGGCAATTTCCACCCAGCTTTGGCAAAGATCTCGAAAAACTGCAACAGTTTATTCAGCTCCTGCCCGAAGACCAGCAATTTGCTTTCGAGTTTCGCCATACCTCTTGGCTGGATAAGGAAGTGTATGACCTGCTGCGGGACAACAACTATGCTATTGTATGGCAAAGCTCCGGCAAGTTTCCCGATGACTGTACCCCAACCGCCGATTTTATCTACATTCGGTTTCACGGTTTGACCGGATATAAGTATGACTACAAAGTATCAGATTTGGAGCCCTGGGCAGAAATAATAGAACAACAACTGGATGAAGGAAGAGATGCCCAGGTATATTTCAATAATGCCGGAGGCAATGCCGCCGAAAGTGCACGTATGCTGAGAGATATGCTTACTTGATCAGGATCGTCGTTTTTATGCTGCTACATACATTTCTTGGTCCAAAAATTTATATAGCAGATCAAGAATGGGTTGCATCTCCTTTTCTTCCATAATTTTAGCCCTTAGCTGTCGGCTATTGCGGATCCCCTTCAGGTATTGCCCATAGTGTTTTTTCATGATGATGACGCCGTAACGTTCGCCGTGGTGTTCTACCGATCGGCGAAGTTGTTCAGCACAAAGTTCGATACGGTCTTCAATGGTCGGTTTGGGCAGTAGTTCACCCGTCTCGATATAGTGACGCGTACGTTCGAAGATCCAGGGATTACCGATGGCACCGCGTCCAATCATCACGCCGTCAACGCCGGTTTCATCGAACATGCGTTTTGCTTCTTCCGGTGAAGTAACATCCCCGTTACCAATTATGGGGATCTCAAGACCCGGAGTTTCTTTTACATATTTCAGGTAATCCCAGCGGGCATCACCTTTATACTTCTGGCTGCGGGTTCGGGCATGGATAGCAAGTGCCTTAATACCAACAGACTGTAATCGCAATGCCACCTCACGAATTTTTATGGTCTGTTCATTCCATCCCAGCCGGGTTTTAGCCGTAACAGGGATGCCGTCGACCGCATTAACAACGGTTTCTGCCATGCGCTGCATCATGTCAAGGTCGCGAAGACAGCCGGCACCTGCTCCTTTTTTGGCAATGTTGTAAACAGGACAGCCAAAATTGATATCCACTACATTGGGATTCTGCTCCTCGGCCACTTGTGCGGCTCCTTCCATGGCTTCCTCGCGTCCTCCAAAAATCTGCACGCCAAAGGGACGTTCGTCTTCGCTAAAATCCATCTTATGCATGGCAGTGTCTTGGTCACGGACCAAGGCTTCAGAACTAATAAATTCAGTATAAACTATACTGGCTCCGCGTCGCCGACAGATCGTTCGAAAAGGAGAGTCGGTGACATCCTCCATGGGAGCAAGAAGAATGGGTTTATCGCCAAGGTCAAGGTCGCCTATTTTCATAATGCAATTATATTTCAAAATTAATAAAGCGTCTAAAGTTATTGATTTTTTTGCTGATTATCGATGTATAGAGATTCTGTAATTCTGTTAGCTGATTGTTGGGAATGTATACTAGTCATTTCATTTTGAATCACTTATATTGATGTTCTTAAAATTCAGGATAACTTTATAAAAAACCGGGTGCTACGCTATGGCTTTAGCTACAAAAAGTATAGAAGAACTGCTTGGTGATGAGGCTGAAGATTTGCTGACTCACAAGTGTGAGACCATTTCGAAAGATCGACTATATATTCCCAGCGGATCTTATGTGGATGATATTTTGAAAGATTCTGATCGTAGTCCCAATGTATTGCGCAATTTGCAAACATTGTTGGATCACGGTCGATTGGGTGGAACAGGTTATGTGAATATTCTACCTGTTGATCAGGGCGTTGAGCACTCGGCAGGTGCTTCTTTTGCGCCTAATTCCGATTATTTCGATCCGGAGAAAATTATTGAGCTGGCCATTGAAGGGGGCTGCAACGGCGTAGCATCGACATTTGGCGTACTTGGATCTGTGGCCCGGAAATATGCTCACAAGATTCCCTTTATCGTTAAGATTAATCATAATGAGCTGATGACCTATCCCAACACCTACGATCAGATTATGTTTGGGTCGGTCGAACGAGCTTTTGATATGGGAGCAGTGGCCGTGGGCGCCACGATTTATTTTGGTTCTGAAGAATCCAGTCGCCAGATACAGGAAGTTTCGAAAGCTTTTGAACGGGCGCACGAGCTGGGCATGGCAACAATTCTCTGGTGTTATACCCGTAACTCTGCTTTTAAGGTAGACGGCAAAGATTACCATTCTGCTGCCGATCTTACTGGGCAGGCGAACCATCTTGGTGCAACCATTCAGGCGGATATTATCAAACAGAAACAGCCGACGTTGAATGGAGGTTACAAAGCACTGAATATGGGCGATTCGTCCTACGGTAAGCTGGATGAAGATATTTATGATAAGCTGTCGTCTGAGCATCCCATTGACTTAACGCGCTATCAGGTAGCCAATAACTACATGGGTCGTGCCGGTCTTATCAACTCGGGCGGCGCTTCTGGCAAGAACGATTTTGCCCAGGCCGTACGCACTGCAGTTATCAATAAGCGAGCAGGCGGTATGGGACTCATTACTGGCCGCAAGGCTTTCCAACGCCCAATGGACGAAGGCGTGCGGATCCTCAACTTTATTCAGGATGTATATCTTGATGACGATATTACCGTTGCGTAAGGTAATCGGTTGAATAGTAAGGCCTTATGGAATTTATCCATAAGGCCTTTTTTATGAAACAGTTGATTTGCTTATCCGTTGTAAAAACCGGTGCCTTATTTATCTCTTATTTTTGGTATTATTACATAACTGTCTGCAAAAATAACTTCAGCCTAACGTTAGTTGTCAAATAGCCAAGAGAACATACAAAATGATCCCAGGAGGTTTTTTTCAAAAAAATACCTCTTCATTTCGATTGGTCTCAGTGTGGCCACGATGGCGTTTGTCATCTGGTTGACCTATACGCCCGGCGTGCTTGAACATTTGAAACCCAAGCGACTGCCCGGAATTTTTATTGCTATTGCCGTTTCATTTCTGCGATTGTGGTTTGCCGCGGCTAAAATCCGCTACCTTTCCGAAAAAAAGTTGGGTTGGTTGGCTTCTTTTCGCGTAATGTTGAGCTGGGATTTTACCTCCTCAGTGACGCCATCGACAATCGGCGGTGCGCCTATGGCAACCTATGCACTTACCAAAGAAAAATTTGCGCTGGGACAGTCTACAGCCATTATTCTTTACAGCGTACTACTTGACCAGCTTTGGTTTGCGTTGGCAGTTCCAATTTTGGTTATTTGTGGCTTTTTCTTTGAGGTGGTGCCCAACAATATTGGGATGGTCGGCCATGCTTCGATGATTTTGCTCTACGTTGGTCTGCTCAGTTATGCCGGGTTGATGGCCTACGGGGTATTGAAAAATCCTGATGCCATAAAGAAGGTGGTCAATTATCTTTTCAAACTCCCTTTTCTGCGACGCTGGAAGGATAAGGTTGACGAGGAGACCGACAACCTGGTTGAATATTCACATGAGCTTCGTAAGAAGCCCAAAAGTTTTCTCTTTAAAGCGTTCTTCTTGTCCACCATGTCGTGGCTATGTCGAATTGCCCTTCCAACCATTGTCGTGTTGAGTTTACTACCTGCGGATGTAATTTTATCTGTACTTCGCAGTTTGGCTATGAATCTGGCCTTCTTGATAATGCCCACACCGGGCGGCAGTGGCGGTGTAGAAGGACTTTTTGCCATTTTCCAAGGGCCGTTAATGGAACGCAAAGCATTTATCGGGCTGGCCGTATTTGCATGGCGGGTCATCAGTTACTATATCAGTGTAGGCCTTGGTATGATGGCAACAACCTGGTATATCAACCAGTCGATGGTGGAGAATTTAAAGGAATCCGATGACCCGCAAGAAAAGTCCGTTGAAAGCGATTTGTCATCTTCTCAATCCCTTTAAGATATGCCCAAAGATAGAATAAAATATGTGTGTGGAGAATGTGGACATTCTTCTACAAAATGGTTGGGAAATTGTCCCAATTGTGGAAGTTGGCATACCTTCAAAGAGTTTAAAGTTGAGCGCAAAACAAAATCTGAGAAAGAGCATAAGGGCAAAGTTGAGGGACTGAAAGAGTCGGAAGGGCCCCAGAAGCTCCAGGCAATTAAATCTGAGTCTGAGGATCGTTTTTTAAGCAAGATTCAGGAACTCGATCGTGTACTTGGCGGTGGCTTTATGCCCGGCTCGTTCGTATTGATTGGAGGTGATCCCGGCATTGGAAAAAGTACGCTCACCCTTCAGATTGCTAAATCACGGCCGGATCTCGATATTCTCTACTGTGCGGGCGAAGAATCAGCCGGTCAAATTAAGCAGCGGGCAAAACGGCTGGGAGTAGAGTCTGATAACTTTTATATCTTTACTGAAACCGACATCAGCAAGGTGATGAGCGAGGCGCAGAAGCTAAATCCTGACCTGCTGATTGTAGATTCCATTCAAACAGTCTATCGTACTGAGCTGACGAGCATGGCTGGCAGCGTGCAGCAGGTTAAGGAGTGTGCGGCATTGCTGCAGCAGTTGGCTAAAAAACAGGATATCACTACGCTTGTGATTGGCCATGTTACCAAGGATGGCGATATTGCCGGTCCGCGCGTATTGGAGCACATGGTGGATACGGTGCTCCAGTTTGAGGGCGACAGCAACTACAACTACCGGATGCTGCGCAGTCTCAAGAACCGCTTTGGTCCTGCACAAGAGGTAGGCGTTTTTGAGATGAAGGAAGAAGGGCTGATTGATGTGCTGAACCCTTCGCAGTTATTCTTATCTGAATACAACGATGATGTTAGCGGTAATGCCGTGATTTGCTCTATCGAGGGCTCTCGTCCGCTGTTGGTGGAGGTGCAAGCGTTGGTGACACCCAGCAATTATGGCACGCCGCAGCGTACAGCCAACGGATTTGATCATCGAAGGTTGTCGCTATTATTGGCAGTGCTTGAAAAGAGAGGTGGATACCAGTTTTCAGGGCAGGATGTGTATCTCAATATCGCCGGGGGACTTAAAGTAAATGACCCGGCAGCTGATTTGGGAGTAACTTCAGCATTGGTATCGAGTCTGCTGGACAAACCGATCTCAAATAAATTGGCCTTTTTGGGTGAGGTAGGCCTGGGTGGGGAAGTCAGAACAGTTAATAAAATTGATCACCGGCTCGGTGAAATCAAAAAGCTGGGCTTTGAGCACGCTATAGTGCCCAAAGCCAACAAAGCCCAAACCAATGGTATTAAAGTAAGCGGCGTAACAAATATTTCATCTTCTATAAAAAAAGCCCTTCAGGACTAGCCAAAGAGCTTTTCAAAGAAGAAATATACTTTTAATACCGGTTGCGATCACGTCTGCGTTGTTCACGAATGCTTCGCTTCAGAGCCTCACGACGCTCTTTTGAAGGCTTGGTATATTGCTGATTCTCTTTGTATTCATTGAGAATTCGTGAACGAGCAACCAGTTTTTTAAAACGATTAACAGCTCGATCAATGCTTTCGTTATCTTTTACTTTAACTCCAACCATATAACTTGAATTACTTTTATTTCAATTCTCGGACGCCAAATATAAGTATCTTTTTGCAAAGGTACATATTATAACAGCTAAAAAATCATCATCATTTCAACAGCTAGTTGAGAACACTTGGATTGACGATAATTTCATCTGGAATACTATTGGAATGAATGCCTAATCCAAACAGGGCATAGTCGTATTTTGCGGGATCTTCGGGGTCCAGCAGGCGCAACGCTTCGGTCAGTTCTTGCACGGCCCACCAGTCGTTGTAAGTACGTGAAAGGAGTCCCAGTGCACGCGCCTGCCGGGCCACGTGCACATCCAACGGCACCATCAGCTCCGATTGTGGAATAAAATCCATAAGCCCTAAATCAACGGGACTCTGCTTTCGCACTGCCCAGCGTAGAAATAAATACAGACGTTTGCACGAGCTTTTTTTATCGGCGTTTGAAACATGTTTTCGTGTTCGTTGTGGAGCTTCGGGATGTTGGGCAAAAAACTGTTCGTGGAAAACCGTCATCAGCGGACGCCCATTTTCCTGAGCTTGCTCGTAGCAGTTGGCCCAGAACGTCTCGAACGAGCCATAATCCAGCAAAATAGACTGCAGAATTTTGGTTAACCACTTCATGTCGATGGGCTTGAAGGTCCGATGCTTGAATCCCTCGAAGCGCTTGGCATCGCGATCAGTAAAATTGGCGATAAACTCGGCAGGGCGATTGTCCATACGATCGAGGAAATCCTGCACTTTGCGGATAACTACGTCGCGGCGACCCCACGCCATGGTAGCGGCAAAAAATCCGGCCAGCAGTTGATCTTCCTTGTCTTGGAAGGCATGCATAAACAGGATGGGATCCGAGTCAATATAGTCGGGCTCCTCGATGCGATCCACCCACTTGTCCAGGAGCGGCTTCATTTTTTTGATCTCTTCTTCAGATCGTTTGGTTAGATCTTTTGGCATCTATTCTCTAACGGTATTAAAATTCATTTTACAGGTTGACACAAGCGGGGCGCTTGCCACATTTATGTATTGTCATTTTTTAAAACACGTGTCGTGTCATACTAAACTTGCTGTGGCCCGGCTATTCGGGGTTTCAGCATCTCCTATCCAATGCTGTTGAAGGGGGCACTCTTCAAACAGTGAAATCGTCTAATGATTCACTGTAGCCTAGTTCAAATCTCCAGTTCCTGCTGTCCTTTATCCAAGTTCATCAATTTATCAGTCAGTTGCCGATTTGCTTTGGGGAAAGGATAATCTTCCAGCTCATCAATCGAAATCCATTTGATTTCCTGGCTGCTCTGCGGTTTGGGGTTGCCATCCACAAGTTCACATAAATACGCGTGCATTGTGATTTTAAAGTGCGAATAGGCATGATCGAGCTTCATAAAGGGCTTTGTGATGGCTACATCAACGCCGAGTTCTTCTTTGAGCTCCCTAATGACCGTCTGCTCCATCTCTTCATCTTCTTCTTGCTTGCCCCCCGGGAACTCCCACATACCACCCAGCATGGCATCCTCAGGACGCAGTGCAATGAGTACCTCCTTATCTTCATTCATCACAATGCCCACGCCAATTTGATGATGAGGACGCTTTTTTTTCGGGGATTTATAAGGGATTTCATCCGTCTTTACTGTTTTATGAGCCACGCAGCTGCCCTGTAGGGGGCATTTTTCACAGTCAGGATTTGAAGGCGTACAGATGGTAGCACCTAGCTCCATCAGCGCTTGGTTAAAATCGCCGGGACGATCTTCGGGAATCAGCTCGTCGGCTGCTTCCTGAATTGCGTTCTTGGTCTTTGTAGTGCGCACATCATCTTCGATACCCAGGTAGCGGCTTAGCACCCGGATTACATTACCATCGACCACTGCATACTTCTTTTGGAAAGCAATACTTAGGATTGCCGATGCTGTATATGGTCCCACACCTTTGAGCTCAGTGATATCATCCCACGTATCGGGAACCTTACCATCAAATTCATCAACTACTAGTTGGGCTGCATCGTGGAGGTGTCGCGCTCGACTGTAATAGCCTAGTCCCTCCCACACTTTTAGCACTTCCTGTTGATCCGCCTCGGCCAGATCATGCACCGTGGGAAATCGCTCAACAAATCGATTAAAATAGGGCGTAGCCTGATCGACACGCGTTTGCTGTAGCATGATTTCAGAGAGCCATATCTTGTAGGGGTCTTCGCAATCGCGCCAAGGCATATCGCGCTTATGTTGATCGTACCACGCTAGTAAATCAGACTGCAGTTCCGTGTTCGTCAATGAACTTGAGGGATTAAATTTTGAGAGGTATTAAAATTATTTGCCGGAGTTATCGCGCTGCACGTTTTCGACAACATTGATTGTCACATCCACCGAACTGGCTGCCCCATATTGGTCGGTGGCAATAATTCTGAATTGGTTTTTTCCCGATTGACGTGCTTTGGGCGTCCAGGTAAATTGTCCCGTCTTTTCGTCGATAGAAGCACCTTCAGGCAAATTGACGCCCATAAACCGAATCAACTCCTTATCCATTCCATCCGGATCGGTGGCTTGAATCGGCAACGAGAATTCTTTTCCCACCGGTATGCTGATAGGGCGGATGGGAGCAAATCGCGGAGGAGAATTAAAGGATTTAACCTCAACAGCGAAACTCGTGCTGTCGGTTTTGCCATTGTTGGTCGTCGCAATCAGTTTTACGCGGTGATTGCCTACATCATTTGAAGTAGGGGCCCAGTAGAAGCTCCGTCCGCGGATTTCAGCATTTTTTATATCTGCCGACTGGTAGGAAAACTGCACGGCGTTTGCCGGAATTTCGTTATTAACCGGGATATGAATCAGCAGTGGTTTCGTGTGGGGAACAACCTGATCAGCAATGGTATTTAGTGCAAGTGTGCCATTAAATGATTGCCCGCCCTTGGGATTTGTGCTGGCAGTAGCTTCCTGTGACGAAGTATCAGAGCTAATAATGCGACTCACTTTATCGTACGTACAAAGCCACAGGTCCCCACTTGTTACCGTGATATGGTTGCCGGCATCACGATCTTTTTTCCAGAGTTCAGGCCGTCGGTTTTGAAAGGATGTCCAAAGGCGGTTGGATGTACCCTTGATAACAAGCCAGTTTTCCCAGGCTTCGATCTGCGTAACCGGTTCGCCAATAGTGCCCAGAGCAGAGAGCCCACCAAAGCTGTCCACTTCGTAAATAGTACCCTCTTGATCTGATCCATACAGGGTGTTGTTTACCAGGTAGATGCCGTTCAAATTTTCAGCTAGATTCAGTTCCTTAGAGAGTGACAAATTACCCTCGTCATATTCAAATTGAAAGAGTGTTTGGCTGGATGAGAGCGCAAAAAGCTGCCCGCCAGACTGCTCAAGATCAATGATATTCTCATTACTCAGCCGCGAACGCTCAACAAAATCCATGGTTGAATCGACTGAAGCCGGTGTCCGCAGTGATATTTTGCCGAGGCCCTTGTTACCAAGTGCTACATATAAATTCTGATCGATACGCTTGGCATCCCGTGGTTTAGCGGGCAGCAGGGTAGAAGAATAAACACCTAGCACTGATGTAGGTTCTAGCACAGTAAGTCGCCTGCTGTTGCCAAAAAGATAGGCAAACCGGATATCAGCCGTGACAGTATTTCCGCGTTGTTCCATACCAGTAGACGAATATAGCCACTGCACCGAATCAGGATAGGCCCGGAATACCGTCATCCCTTCGGTGTCAGATAGTACATAGAGATGGGCCGGAGAGCTGTCCATCGTAATGACTTCCGGGATCTCCATTACATAAGAATAATCAGTCTCCAGAGTAGGTTGCGCCGTGGCACTAATGCTGATACAAATAATAATTGTGCTGAAAAAAACTGACCAGATGTTCTTCATAAATTATAACCAATGATGTCTTTGATACCAGTGGATAGTACGTGAGATGCCTTCACCCAGCGAATATTCCGGCGTATAGCCAAGCTCCTCGCGAGCTTTATCGTTCGAGCACGTCCATTCCAGGATTAATTCTTTTGCCTTTTCACGGTTTAAAACGGGATAAACTCCAAAAAATGATGCAGCTTTTTCAACTGTGCCTGCAATAGACTTCACAATTTTTGGCTTCACGTAAATGGGCAAGGCTTTTTTACCCAGAATCTTAGTGGTAGTTCCGCGGATTTGGTTCCAGGTATAAATTTCCTGCCCAGAAATAAAATAGGTGTGAACGCCCGGGGTTATTTGCTCAGCTGCTTTGAGGATTCCGTTGACTACATCCCCCACATACACCATCGATATTTTGGGATGTTCGCCATCGCCGATAATCGGGCAGATGCGATTATTTACCATCTTAAAAAAGCTGTAAATCTGATCTTCGCGTGGGCCATACACGGCCGGCGGACGCAGAATAGTGATCGACATCTCTCCATCAGCCAAGTCATGGATTACCGACTCCATCTGCTTTTTAGATTTGCCATAGTTGCTGATGGGACTCATCGGTGTTTTTTCATCAACGGGCCCGTTTTCGCTGGGACCAACAGCCGCCAATGACGAAAGCACAACAACCTTGGAAACGCCTTCCTTTTGAGCAATACGCAGCAGGTTCTCGGTGGCATCTACATTTGCGTGCTCCAGCTCTTGGTAGGTGGGGGCTTTAACGCGTCCCGCGATATGATACACGACATCAACATCCTGAACAGCCTTTTTAAGCACTGTTAAGTCGTCCAGGTTGCCTTTTACCCGGGTGAACGGTTTACCTTTGAGCCACTTCTCATTGTTGCGAATCAGGCAGCGTACCTCATCATAGATATCCATCTCCAGCAAACGATCCACAAGATGGCTTCCAATAAAACCAGTGCCGCCGGTTACGAAGGCTTTCATCAAAATTTGTATATTTGGGCTGAATTAAACTGTGATTTTAAAAAATATCTCAAGTTTAAGCTGAAGTAAAGATACAAATCTCAATGATGTATTGGAAAATTTATGAGTGATCTTCGTGTAGCAATTTTCACTGGAAACTATAATCATATACAGGACGGTGTGTCGTTGACACTCAACCGCTTGGTGGCTTTTCTCGAGGAGAAGGGAATTCCCGTTATTGTGTTTGGTCCTACTGTGGATGAGCCGGCGATCGACCATGAGGGGGAATTTGTTTCCGTCCCTTCAGTGCCGGTACCTGGCCGTGCCGAGTATCGTATTACCGTGGGATTCCCCGAGAAAGCTCAAAACCGACTCCGTGAATTTGATCCCACGCTTATCCATTTGGCTACACCTGATGTATTGGGATTTCGTGCTATGCGCTGGGCACAAGCCAATAATATTCAGATCGTGGGATCGTACCACACCCACTTTACCAGCTACTTGAAGTATTACAATCTTGATATGCTTAAGATGCTGGGTTGGAAATACCTGGAGTGGTTTTATAGCCAGTGTAAGCATGTTTACGTGCCGTCGCCCTCGATGGCCAATGAGCTTAATGAAGAAGGTATCGAAGAAGGCGTTCGTATTTGGGCGCGTGGCGTTGATACCGATCAGTTTAATCCGGAATACCGCGACATGGAGTGGCGGCGATCAGTGGGATTTAAAGACTCCGAGAAGGTTGTAACTTTTGTGTCGCGATTGGTGTGGGAGAAAAATTTACAAACTTATGTAGATACGATTAAAAGAGTACAGCAAAATCACTCGAATGTAAGGGCGATGATTGTTGGTGATGGTCCGGCCAAGAAAGAGCTGGAGCATATGTTGCCCGAGGCCCATTTTACCGGATTTATTACGGGAGATGAGCTCAGTCGGGCGTATGCCAGTAGTGATGTTTTCCTGTTTCCATCAGAAACAGAAACATTTGGCAATGTAACCCTCGAGGCGATGTCGAGTGGTCTACCGTGCGTGGTGGCCGATGCAACGGGCAGCCGGTCGCTGGTTGAATCTGGTGTTAATGGTTTTTTGGCTCCACCGCGTGATACCCGGACCTTCGCGGAACGTGTTTCTAATATAACCGAAGACGGTGAGCTTGCAGATACGATGAGTAAAGCTGCTCGTCAAAAAGCGATGGCTTATTCCTGGGAAAATGTGAATGGCAAGTTGTTGGAAAATTATCGAGAAGTGTTGGAAGAACCGCGTCCTGCCCTAAAATTTTAGTTAAAAATATTTTCTAGTGCGAATACTTTACGTTTCACATACCCATCCTCCTGACGGAGATATCCTCGATAATGTAGGCGGGATGCAGCGGGTCAGCCAGCAACTTATACGCGAACTCAGGAGAAAAGAATCGGTTGAGGTAGTAACGGAAACGATAAATGTTTCCGGTGAGGGAAAAATCGCCCTGCGAACCACACGGTTTTTGCTGCGTCAGCTGATGCGCCTGCCACACAAAGTGCGAGAGTCTCAGGCTGATGTCGTGCTATTCTCTTCCATGGTGACGGCCAGTCTTTCCTATTTTATCCGAAATCGGGTTAATGTGCCCATGGTTACCATTAATCACGGGAGGGACGTGACACTTCCGGTTAAGATATACCAGTGGTTTGTGCCGAAAGTATTTTCCAGTCTGGATGGTGTAATATCAGTATCCCGTGCTACGCGTGATGAGTGCATTAAACGAGGTATGGATCCCGATAAAGGCGTGGCGCTGCCGAACGGTTTTGACTTCGAGAGGTTGAACAACTTTCCCGACAAGCAACAAGCACGTAATCGACTGGAGCAAAATTTCCGCATTCCGCTGCAACACAATTTCATGTTGTTAACGGTGGGACGCCAGGTCAAGCGGAAAGGGCACGAATGGTTTATCCGAGAGGTGATGCCCAAGATCGACAAGGAAGTTGTATATGTAACCGTGGGTGATGGACCGGAGTTCGAGAGTATCCAACAAGCTGTTGATGAATCTACCTATAGCGATCGCATTTTTCTGCTCGGACGACAGCCTGATGAGGTGCTCAAGCAGGCCTATGCGGCTGCCGATTTATTTGTGATGCCTAATATCCCCGTTGAAGGCGATATGGAGGGGTTTGGAATCGTACTGCTGGAAGCAAATATGGCACGAACTCCGGCTGTGGCCGCCGACCTCGAAGGTATTAAGGACGTCATCAGCCAAGGTAAAAATGGGTATCGCGTTCCCAGTATGAATGCCAATCAGTTTGCCGAGAAGGTACATGAAATACTTTCGAACAAGTTGGAACATTTTTCGGCGCAAACGCGTAATTATGTTTTGGAACAATTCAGCTGGAAGCATGTGGCCCAGCAATACATTGATTTTCTTCAAGCCACAATCGACCAATCTGAACTAAACCATCGCAAATAACATTATCTGACACATAATTTGATTGATGCTTAATATGGAAGTATATTTACGACGATGAGCACTTTTCAAAAGCCGAAAAAAAGACGAATGGCCGATTCGAAATCTGAAGCGACAACAAACGATATTTTTGCCAAGGCATATGACTTTACAAAGGCCGAGGAAATAAAATCTGAAGGGCTCTATCCTTACTTTAAACCACTCCAGGCTACAGACGGAACAACCGTCCAAATTGATGGCCGGGAAGTAATTATGGCGGGGTCTAATAATTACCTGGGATTAACCAATGATCCCCGTGTGATTGAGGCGGCCCGGGATGTACTTAAACTTTATGGCACTGGTTGTACTGGCTCCCGCTATTTGAATGGCACGCTGGATTTGCATATCGAGCTGGAGGAGAAGTTGGCTGACTTCATGAATAAAGATGCTTGCGTACTATTTAGTACGGGCTATCAAACGAATGAAGGAGCCATCCAGACTATTGCCGGTCGCAAGGATGTGATCTTTTCGGACAAAGATAATCATGCATGTATTGTTACCGGTACGCTCGTTTCCAATGCAAAGACTATGCGTTATCAGCACAACGACATGGAGCAGCTCGAAATGTTGCTAGAGCGTGCTGATGAAGAGAAAGGCAAGATTATTGTCAGTGATGGTGTTTTCTCAATGTCGGGAACCATCGCCAAAGTTCCTAAGCTTGTTGAGCTAAAAGAAAAGTACGGCGCGCGTCTCTATCTTGATGATGCGCATGCAATTGGAGTGGTTGGCGACGGTGGCCGTGGTTCTGCTTCCACTTTTGGCTTGATGGATGAAGTAGACCTGATTAGTGGCACGTTTTCCAAATCATTTGCTTCATTGGGCGGATTTCTGGTAGGCGATCAGGCTGTAATTGAATATATCCGTCACAATTCGCCGGCACATATTTTTAGTGCTTCTATGCCACCTGCTAATGTAGCAACGGTGCTTAAAGCACTTGAAATCCTAAAGGATGAAACCTGGAGGTTGGAGCGTTTGGCTGAAATCTCAAATTACATGCGCGAATCCCTGCGTGATATGGGTTTCAATGTTTGGAGCAGTCAGACACCTATTATTCCGGTTGTAATTGGAGAAATGATGGATTGCTTCAAATTCTGGAAAGGCCTTTTCGAAGCGGGTGTTTATGTAAATGCGGTTGTGCCGCCCGGCGTACCTCGCGGCCAGTCGCTTGTTCGTACCAGTTACATGGCTACTCACACCGATGATCACCTGGATCGTATTCTGGAAGCATTTCGCAAGGTGGGTATTGAGCAGGGTATTATTGATCGAAACGGCCATTCTCTTCTCGAAAAAGAATAACAGTGAGCAATACGACGACCCAGCAAATAAACGGTATTACGTTAGCGACTACCAAAAGCGAGCGCAAACAGTTTATTAACTTTCCCTATGAGCACTATGCTGATGATGAGCATTGGATTGCTCCGCTTAAAATGGAGCAAAAGAAGCTCATCGACAAGGATAGTAATCCATTTTATGAAAATGGTGATATCGCTCTCTTTTTAGCTGAGCAAAATGGCGAAATATGTGGTCGTATTGCTGCTATTCAGGATCACCGGTACAACGAGCATCACGATAACAAAACTGGTTTTTTCGGATTTTTTGAGTGTATCAATGATCAATCGGTTGCCAATTTATTGTTCAAAGTAGCTGCCGACTGGCTACGCGAGCGGGGGCACACCGACATCCTGGGCCCCTCCAATCCCAGTATGATGGACGAAGTGGGCATTTTGGTGGATGGCTTTGAATATGACCCTAGTATCATGATGCCTTACCACAAGCCCTACTACAAAGATTTAGTCTCAAATGCGGGCTTTAACAAAGCCATGGATCTGTATGCTTTTCGAGTATCGCAATCGACAGTGAATCTCGACCGTATGTATCGTGCCGAGGAACTTGTGCGTCGTCGTATTCCGAAGCTGAATATCCGCGAAGTTGATACCAAGGATCTGGATAACGAAGTCGAAATCGTTCGGAATGTCTTTAATCAAGCGTGGTCGGGCAACTGGGGATTTATTCCGCTCACTAAGAGTGAACTCGAAGATCTGGCCAGTGACTTAAAACTTATTCTCGATCCCAAAGTAGCCCATATTGCCGAAGTTGATGGCGAACCGGTGGCTTTTTCCATCGCGCTTCCCGATCTCAATCAGGCGCTAAAACACATGGACGGCACTTTGTTTCCTACCGGCATTTTTAAGTTGTTGTGGCATCGACGTAACATCAACCAAATACGAACGGCTCTGATGGGAGTCATCCCCAAATACCAAGGTAAAGGTATTGATGCGCTACTGCACAAAGAGGCCATTCTCAACGGCAGGGAGGTGGGATATAAATCCTCTGAGTTAAGTTGGGTGCTAGAGTCTAACAAGGGGATGATTCGCGTGGCTGAAAAAATTGGGGCCAAAGTTGAGAAGACCTATCGCATGTATAGCAAGGATTTGTAGAACAGTATATTACAGGCTGTATGAGGGTCTGTATTTTCTCTTCTTTTCGAACTCCGAAAATTCCTAAAATTTTCCTACCTTTGAATGCCTGTGCTGCCCTTACTGTTGAAGGCACAGAAAGGAATTTTTGACTCAAAAACATTTATGCATTATGAGTGAATACCGTATTGAAAAGGATTCAATGGGAGATGTTAAAGTACCAAAAGATGCTTACTACGGTGCACAGACGCAGCGAGCGGTTGATAATTTCCCCGTGAGCGACATTCGTTTCAGCCGGGAATTTATCAAGGCGCTCGGAATGGTTAAGAAAAATGCTGCCAAAGTGAATGCCGAGCTCGGGGAACTTGATGAAGGCATTACCGATGCCATTCAAAAGGCAGCTCAGGAAGTAAGCGATGGTAAATTCGATGATGATTTTGCTATCGATATTTTCCAAACGGGCTCGGGCACTTCTACCAATATGAATGCCAATGAGATTATTGCCAAGCGAGCTAACGAGCTCAAGGGCGATGAGGTAGAAACAGAAATTCATCCCAACGATCACGTCAATTATGGACAGAGCTCCAACGATGTTATCCCAACTTCCATCCGGCTGGCGGCGGTACTGGGTGTAAAAGAAAACTTGATGCCTGCTCTTGAAAAGCTAAAGAAAGCGTTTATCACAAAAGGTGAAGAGTTTGCCGATGTAGTGAAAACAGGACGCACTCACTTGATGGATGCGATGCCGGTGACGATAAAACAAGAGTTTGATGGCTATGCTCGACAGCTTGAGCTGGGGGTTGAACGACTGGAATCCGCGCTTGATCGTATGACAGAACTGCCGCAGGGTGGTACGGCTGTGGGTACGGGATTGAATACTAATCCCAAGTTTGGAGCCAAGATGGCTGAAGCGTTGTCGGATGAGACTGGTTATGAGTTTACAGAGGCCAAGAACCATTTTGAGGCCCAAGCGACGGTAGATGCGCCGGTGGAGCTGAGCGGTCAGCTCAAAACCATTGCCACTGGGCTCATGAAAATGGGCAATGATCTGCGCTGGATGAACTCCGGCCCCAACAGCGGAATCGGTGAAATCAAGCTGGAAGCCTTGCAACCGGGATCCTCAATTATGCCCGGCAAGATTAACCCGGTGATTGAGGAGTCCGTTACGATGGTATGTGCACAGGTAATTGGAAATGATTCTGCCATCACGGTGGCGGGACAGTCTGGAAATTTTGAGCTCAATGTGATGCTTCCTGTTATAGCCCACAATCTGCTTGAATCAATTAATATTCTGGGTAATGCCGTGGCAAACTTTGCTGATAAATCGGTATCCCGGCTTAATGTTAACAAAGAGCAAGTGGCCGAGATGGTGGGACGGAATCCGGTGCTGGTAACAGCGTTGAACCCGCTCATTGGCTATGATCGAGCGTCCGAAATTGCCAAGAAGGCATTTAAGGAGAGCCGGCCCGTGAAGGAAGTAGCTCGTGAAATGACTGATCTCAGTGACGAAGAGCTTGATGAGGCGCTGGATCCCATTAAGATGACCAAAGGCGGTTTTATGGAGTAATCCCCATGACCGCTGAATTCTATTACCGATAGTTTCTAACAGAAAACGGATATTATGGCACCTACAAAAACCAAGAAAAAGGACCCGTCAATTTCTCTGCAAAAACAGGAGATCCTTGAGGATTACAAGCTTGCGGTCATGAGTCGCGAAGCGTCATATATCGGGCGCAAGGAAACGCTCACCGGAAAGGCAAAGTTTGGTATTTTTGGTGATGGCAAGGAGATGCCACAGATTGCCATGGCCAAACATTTTAAAGATGGAGATTTTCGTGCCGGCTATTACCGAGATCAAACCTTTATGATGGCCATAGGGCAGGTTACGGTGCAGCAGTTTTTTGCCCAGCTTTATGCTCATGCAAATCTTGAAGAGGAGCCTCATTCCGGCGGTCGTCAGATGAATGCGCACTTTAGCACGCGGAGCCTGAATGAGGATGGCAGCTGGAGAGATCTGACAAAGATGAAAAATAGCTCTCCTGATTTATCGCCCACGGCTGCACAGATGTCACGGCTGTTGGGACTTGCCCAGGCTTCCAATGTGTATCGTAACCACGATTCACTGCTTGAAAAGGAGGAGTTTCAAAAATTTTCTGACAATGGTGATGAAATTGCCTGGGGCACGATCGGTGATGCCAGCACTTCTGAAGGTGTCTTCTGGGAGACCATTAATGCTGCCGGCGTACTGCAGGTGCCGATGGTTTTATCGGTTTGGGATGACGGATATGGAATTTCGGTACCACGTGAATATCAGACGACCAAAGATAGCATATCAGAAGTGTTAGCCGGCTTCCAACGTACTGATGAAAAAGAGGGTCTTGAGATTCTTACTGTGAAGGCCTGGGATTATCCTGCATTGATGGAAACCTATGAGAAGGCTGAAAAGATTGCCCGCGAAGATCACGTGCCGGTGCTTATTCACGTGCAGGAGGTGACGCAGCCTCAGGGGCATTCGACCTCGGGTTCACACGAGCGTTATAAATCCGATGAGCGCCTGGAGTGGGAAGAGGAATACTGCTGTATCAATCAGATGCGACAGTGGCTGCTAGAAGAAGATATCGCCACTGAGGAAGAAATCAATGAGGTCGAAGAGCAGGCCGAGCAGGAAACAAAGGATGCACAAAAAGCGGCCTGGGATTCTTTCAAATCAGAACTAAAAAAAGACCTTAACGAAGTTAATGAGCTTCTGGATCAACTGATCTCACAAAGTTCCAAGGCAGATGATCTGCAGAAGATCAAAAGCGAAGTGAATGCACCGCTGGTGCCGCTTCGTAAGCATACCGTTGCCGGTGCCCGCAAAGCGCTTCGCACGGTTCGCAATGAAAGTCTTTCGGCTAAGAAAGACCTCAAAAAATGGCTTAATAAAAGCGCTGAGGCCAACCATCAGCGATATGATACTTATTTATACAGCGAGAGTGATCAGTCTCCGCTCAATATTGATGAGATTGTACCTGAGTATCCAGAAAATCCTGAAAGTGTGGATGGCCGGGTGGTGCTGCGAGATAATTTTGATAAACTTTTTGAAAAGTATCCCGAGACACTGGTTTTCGGAGAAGACACCGGCAAGCTGGGCGATGTGAATAAAGGCCTTGAGGATATGCAAGATAAATACGGTGAGCTGCGCGTCAGTGATACCGGTATCCGCGAGGCTACGATTCTGGGGCAGGGCATCGGGATGGCGCTGCGTGGCCTGCGTCCCATTGCTGAGATTCAGTACCTGGATTACCTGCTCTACTGCTTCCAGGGACTCAGCGATGATCTTGCTACGGTCCGCTATCGAAGCATGGGGGGACAAAAAGCACCGTTGATTGTACGTACTCGTGGCCATCGCCTCGAAGGTATTTGGCATACGGGTTCGCCTATGGGAATGATAATTAATGGTATTCGAGGCGTGCATGTATGTGTGCCGCGTAATCTTACGGATGCGGCCGGTATGTATAATACACTGCTCCAGGGAGATGATCCAGCGTTGGTTATTGAGCCGCTCAATGCTTATCGCCTCAAAGAAGATCTGCCGACAAATCTCGGTGAGTTTACGGTACCGCTGGGAATCCCCAACGTGGTTTCAGAAGGCACCGATATAACGGTGGTCTCATATGGATCTACCTGCAATATATGTGAGTCTGTACTTCCCGAACTTGAAGAAGCTGGTATCTCTGTCGAGCTCATTGACGTGCGTACTCTGCTCCCGTTTGATCGCAATCAGGATATTGTAGAGTCGCTCAAGAAGACCAATCGTATTCTATTCGTGGATGAGGATGTGCCTGGTGGAGCATCAGCCTTCATGATGAACAAGGTAATCCAAGAGCAGAAAGGGTATTACTACCTGGACTCGGAACCGCAGTGTTTGACGGCCAAAGAGCACCGCGCAGCTTATGGTTCTGACGGAGATTACTTCTCGAAACCGAATGAAGAGGATATTTTCGAAGCGGTCTATGCACTGATGAGTGAGGCAAATCCGGCAAAATATCCGCCGATTTATGAGTAGTTTTCACAGATGATCGTCTTTTTATTTGGTAGGGCTCATGTTTTGGAGATAATGTTTTTACTCATCCGACTTCAGACCCAGAACTCGGATGAGGACTATCTGATAGATGTAGTACACCTCAGAGGTGTACTACATCCTAGAGCATAGGCAATTCGATCCTTCGGTGAACTGTATCATTCTGAAAATAGTTGAAATATCAAACTGCCATTATTCCCAACTAAATTGACTTATTATGAGGTTAGCAGGTATTCTATCTTTTCTTCTTTGTTTCATTGTCTTAAGTGTTAATGGCCAACAGCGTCCCCAGCCCGATCAGATTGCTACAGAAGAAAGCTCGCTGATGGTGCAGCCGATCCAACACGGCACGTTGGTCCTTGGATGGGATAACCAATTGATCTATGTGGATCCGACCGGTGGCAGCGAAGCTTTTGAAGGAATCAGTGCTCCCAGTCTCATAATGATTACTCATGCTCACGGAGATCACATGAGCATCGAGACTCTAAAAGCGCTGAATACCAAAGATATCAAGATAGTTGTGCCGCAATCTGTGGCAGATGAACTGCCCGATGAATTCAGCAATCAACTGGTTGTATTAGGCAATGGAGAAACAACGAATCAGCTTGGATTTACTGTGAAGGCAGTACCCATGTATAATTTGCCCGAGAGTGATGAGACCTATCATCCCAAAGGGTGGGGCAACGGTTATGTGATGACCCTCGGAGGCAAGAAGGTGTATATCTCTGGTGATACTGAAGACATCAAGGAAATGCGATCACTCAAAGATATTGATGTTGCATTTGTCTGCATGAATTTGCCTTATACGATGAAACCAGAACAAGCTGCAGACGCGGTGTTGGACTTTAAACCTGCCATTGTTTACCCGTACCACTATCGCGGACAGGATACGGAGAAGTTTAAACGTTTAGTCACTGATAAAAATGAGCAGATCGACGTCCGACTGAGAGATTGGTATATGGGTAAATGACTTCATCGGATGACTGACTTTGTCATCTGATGAGTATTTAGAGCCTATTCAACTCATCCGACTTCAAAACCAGAACTCGAATGAAGAATATTTCCCGCTGACAAGGGGGTAATTTGATGGGCTGGGAGCCCGTCCTACTGTGAGATTAATAACGTATACCTCAAAAGCTGTACTTCATCTATATTCTATCTATGCTTAATTATTTCTTTGCAGCAGCAACTGGTTTGCCTCGTCTTCAACAGCAATGTAAATATCAGGTAGATTGTCACCGTTAAAATCGGCAATTTCCACGTCCATCACGAAAGGAGTGAAGTTTTCTGGTATCCAGGCAGTGCTGTTATCAGTGAAAAAGCCGTTTCCGTTGTTGATGAGCACACGGATGCCGCCATTATAATTGCCGACGACCAAATCGAAGTCGCCATCGTTATCCAGATCGGCAAAGTCGGCATCAAAAGTAAAAGTAGTGATCGCAGGGAGGCGATCCGAAGTAGCATCGGCGAAGAAGCCCGCTCCAGTGTTAATTAGTAACCGATCTTGGGGATTGCTGGCATCCTGAAAACCTGTATTACTAAAGTAGAGGTCACGGTCACCGTCGCCATCTACATCGGCAAAGTTGACGTCCTCTGTCTCCTCAATATCATTGGTAAAGGGTAATCGATTAGTGGTCTGATCTGTAAAGAAGCCTGACCCGGTATTGATAAGTATCCTATTTGCATTTTCGTTGCCGACCACGATATCGCGGAGGTTATCGCCTGTCAGATCGGCCAGGGCAATATCGCGGGTGGGATTAGAAATTTGCGGCAGCCGCTCCAGGGTTTGATTGTTAAAAAAAGCATTTCCGCTATTCATGAGAATGACGTTCTGGCCGATGTTTCCAATCAGGATGTCAACCGGACCGTCCCCATCAATATCGAACGCTTCGACCGATGTGGAATTGCCGCTAACCGGTATCCGATTCGTCAAATCTGAAAAGACCCCATTTCCGTTATTAATATATAGTTCATTGCTCTGGTTTTGATTACCAACAAAAAACAGATCAAGGTTTCCATCGCTGTTGAGATCTGTAACTGTTACGTCCTGCGAATCGTAATTCTGCTGGGGCAGGCGGGAGCTGGATTCATCAGTAAATTTTCCAGATCCATCGTTAATCAGCACTCTGTTAGGAGCAAAGGCTTCGGCAACTATGATGTCCCGATCCCCGTCATTGTCGATATCGCCAGACTTTGCCTTGGGTGAGGTGGCTTCAAATTCCTGTGGAAGATTTGAGGAGGAGACGTTTTTGAAAATCGAAGTCGTGTCGGGATCGGTTCCACCATTGCCCCCATTGGTAGCATTCAGGTTCCATCCACATGAGCTGAGGGAAATGCCAACTAACAGTAATATTACAATTTCTCGGTAAGTCATATGTAATAATTTAACTCCTTATCAGCTATATAACTACTGGGAAAGTTGTAATTGTATTACTAGTAAATGGAGTATTGGCAGATGGCGTTGCCTATCAGGTGAAGAATCAGAGAATCAGGAGGTCAAGAATAACAAATCCCCACACTATGGGAAGGTATCCGAAGGAGGCAAACATTAATTTCTTGGCGGATGGCTTGTCACGGTCTTTTAAGAAAACTAGTCCATAGTATAAAAACACCAGACTGCTAATTAATGCGCCGGAAAGATAAATCCAGCTGTTCATCCCAATAAAATAGAGGCCATAACAGACCGGTAATAATGCAACTAGACAGCTAATAATAAGAGTCGAAGCTTTAAGCCCCTTAGGGTCATTTTTGGGGAGCATTTGAAAGCCCGCATTGGAGTAATCATCCTTGCAAACCCAGGCGATCGCCATCACGTGTGGAATCTGCCAAAGGAAAACAATACCAAAGAGTAGCCACATGCCTGTGTGTCCCAGGTGACCTGTAGCAGCGGCCCAGCCACCAACAGGGGGTAGTGCACCGGGGATAGCCCCGATAAAGACGTTGACAGCCGATACGCGTTTCATAGGAGTGTATACGCCCAGATATATGAGTGTAGTAAGCAGCGATACGAATCCTGCTACAAAATTGACGACGGCGATGAGGTAAATGAGTCCACCGAAGATTAAGCTGAGCGAAAAGAAAATACTTTGCCTGGGACTGATTTTACTGGCCGGAACAGGACGCTTTTTTGTGCGTTTCATTTTGCCGTCCAACCGCCATTCCAGAAATTGATTATGCGCGGCGGTTCCGGATGCAATCAGCCAGGTGCCGAAAGTGGCATGCAGCATGGTTATAAAGTTGATGGTGCCACCAGATCCGAGGACAAATCCAATAAGCATACTGGCCAGCACCGTGAAGGTGATTCCGGGCTTGGTAAGCTCATAGTATGCCGCAATCTTTTCGGTGTTGATAAACTTTGAAAGGGTGGTTTCTGTGCTTAACTTCATGCCGAGTTCTGCTGTTTTTACAAGTCATAAAGGTACATATTTATATTTAAAATTGTTACCTATTTTTAGAGATATTATTTCTATGTAAGCCGAATGCAGGATATATCGCATTCGTTTATTGGTCTGATAACTTTGCATAACATGTTGGAGCTATGGAACTAAATCGATATCAAAAAGTTGCGCTTACGACGGTGGGTGCGACCATTTTTTTAATATTTGTGGGAGGTCTCGTTCGGGCTTCGGGGGCCGGGCTTGGATGTCCTGACTGGCCCAAATGTTTTGGAATGTGGATTCCGCCTACTGCTGCATCGGATCTGCCGAGCCAGTTCGACGTTTCGCAATTCAATGTGTTTAAGACCTGGACAGAATATGTCAACCGGTTGATTGGCGTTGTTATAGGTTTGTTGATTACGGCGACCTTTGTGCTCTCCTTCCGATATCGCAAAACAGAGCCTGCTGTACTCTATAGCTCAGCTTTAGCTTTTGTGCTGGTATTAGTGCAAGGATGGCTTGGGGGGGGCAGGTGGTTAAGACGGGGCTTAATGAGTGGCTCATAACGCTTCATATGTTGTTGGCTATGATCATTATGATGTCCTTGATCTACGCCGTTTTTAAGGCTTCTGCCAAGGATTTGACCGTAGAGCTCACCTCCAACACCAACAAGCTTTTGGTTATTGTAGTAATTGCATTGCTGGTCAGCACGTTTGTACAACTCGTTATGGGTACTCAGGTTCGCGAGATGATTGATGTGCTGAAAAACCTGGCTGATTCTCCGCCTCGTGAGACCTGGATTTCAAGAATAGGTCTTATTGATGAGGTACATCGCAGTTTTTCGTGGGTGATACTGATTACCGGTGCTGGAGTGTTTTACTTGTCGCGTTGGTGGACGCAGTCAAATATGATCAAGAAAATTGGGACGGCTGTTTTTGGGCTGATTTTGTTGCAAATTGTTACCGGGGTTGGCCTTTATTATCTGGGTCTACCGCCCGTTTACCAGGTCGTTCATCTCACCGGCATTGCCTTTCTCATTGGATTGGAGTTTTTGATGTTACTGTTGGTAGTAAATTCACATGAGACGTTACCAAGTGTCTAAGTTTTTATTGAATATAGTTAGTTTAATAAGGTTCAATAAAAAAAGATCAGTTCTAGAAAGCGGGCGTTGGTGGTAATCGGAATAAGGTATCCAGTAGAGTAAAACCGATTAGCAGAAGGAAGAATACCACTGAAGAAACCAGCAACATGGCATTGAATCGCTTATCCCAAAAGAGATTCATGAAGAACATAGCCACGAGTGAGGCTTTGAGTACCGCGATAAACATAGCCGCAATAATAGACCACGGCTGTGGTAGATGCGCGTAGTGAACAACGGCGGTAAGGATCGTCAGTACGAGTAGTGCGCCACCGACGCCAAGTAACGTTTTATCAGTAGATATGTGGTGTTCGCTCATTGGTGCAATTCTTTTCAATTATTAATGAATTAAGTAGAACAAGGGATAAAGGAAAATCCAGATGATGTCAACTAGGTGCCAGTAGAGCCCTGTAATCTCCACGGGAGTGTAATACTCACTGTTGAAATCACCCTGAAGTGATCTCTTGAGCAGCCAAATCATCAGGCCCATTCCAATTAAGACGTGAATGCCGTGCAGGCCTGTCATCAGATAATACAAGCTGAAAAAGATGCTGGCTTTGGGATGGTCGATCCCCTCGAAAGAGTACGCTTCACCGGGAAAAATGCCCAAGTGGAACTTGTGTTCCCACTCAAAGTACTTGATCACCATAAAGATGCATGCCAGTAATAGCGTAATCCCAAGATTAATGGCAATATTCTTAACTTGGTTTTTCTGCGCCGATTTAATAGCCATGGCTACAGTCAAGCTACTACCAATAAGAACAACGGTGTTTACCGTGCCCCAGAGGACGTTGAGCTCTTCGGCCGCCATGCTAAAGAGTTCGGGATACAGCATTCGGTAGACAATGTATGCAGCAAACAGCCCACCGAAGAATAATATTTCCGTAACCAGGAATATCCACATTCCCATTTTAGCAGCGTCGAACTGCTGTTCGGCATCCACAAAATGATGCTGCAAGAACCTAGAATGTGATGTGGATGATGAATGATTTGCCATAATCAGTGCTTTACTGTTTTAGAGTTAAATTCTCAGTTATTCCGCCTCAATAGACTTGCCATCGGTATGCAGCTCGGCATCACTCTCGTGACCGTGCCCATTGCCGGATTCAGCCAGGCCGAGCTGGAACTCATCCATTGGCTTGTGATAATCATACGGACCGTTAACGATCACCGGCGTATGGTGAAAGTTATGAAGCGGCGGTGGCGAAGCTACCTGCCACTCGAGTGAGCGGCTTCCCCAAGGGTTGGCCGGTGCTTTTTCGCCCCGAAATATTGATTTCACCAAGTAGTAGAATACCATTACAAAGCCAAATCCAAGAATGTAAGAACCAATGGTTGAAACTTGGTGGAACGGTTGAAATTGCTCAATGTAATTGAAATAACGTCGGGGCATTCCCTGCGAGCCCATAACAAACTGTGGCAGGAAGGTAACATTAAAGCCGATAAAGATGATCGCGCACGCAATTTTAGCTAATATCTCATTATACATTTTACCGGCTATTTTAGGCCACCAGTAGTGCAGGCCGGCCAAGAAGGCCATCACCATACCGCCTACCATCACAAAGTGGAAGTGAGCCACTACGTAGTAGGTGTCGTGCAGGTGAACATCGAGGGCGATAGATGCAAGCACAATGCCTGTAAGGCCGCCAACGAGGAAGAGGAAGAAAAATCCAAAAATGTATAACAGCGGTGATTTTAGATCGATCGACCCTTTATACAAAGTGGCTGTCCAGTTAAACATTTTGATTCCCGTCGGGATACCGACCAGGAATGTCAGGAATGAGAATACCATGGAAGCCAGCGCTGCCTGACCGGACACAAACATGTGGTGTCCCCAGACGAGGAAGCCGATAAAGGCAATGGCCAGTGATGAAAGGGCGATAGCCCAGTATCCAAAAATATGCTTGCGTGAGAAGGTGGTGATCACTTCTGAGACGACACCAAAGCCGGGTACAATCATAATATACACGGCAGGGTGGCTGTAGAACCAGAAGAAGTGCTGATAAAGCACAGGGTCACCGCCAAGTGCAGGATCAAAAATTCCGATGCCCAGGATGCGCTCCATGGCAACCAAGGCCAGTGTAATAGCCAATACTGGTGTTGCAAGAATCTGGATGATGCTGGTCGCATAAAGTCCCCAGCAGAACAGTGGCAACTTATCCCAGGTGAGACCGGGCGCACGCATCTTATGGATGGTGGTAATAAAGTTGACTCCGGTTAGGATCGATGAAAATCCAATTACAAAAACCCCAAAGGTCATAGTGGTTACCGCACCTCCCGTCGATGTCGAGTAGGGGGTGTAAAATGTCCAACCCGTGTCGATACCGCCATTGAGGATCGCAAAAACGGCAATTCCGGCACCAGCTAAATAGAGATAATAACTTAACAAGTTCAGCCTGGGGAAGGCTACATCCTTAGCCCCCAGCTGCATTGGCAGTATGAAGTTCCCTAACGCGGCCGGTACCGAGGGCACCAAGAAGAGGAAAATCATAATGGAACCGTGCAGCGTAAAAAGTTGATTATAGGTATTGGCCTCGATAAAAGTTTTGGCCGGTGTCCACAGCTCGGTACGTAACAGCAGGGCCATCAATCCACCTATAAAGAAGAAAAAGGTAATTGAGGCCAGGTACATAATGCCGATCTTTTTGTGATCGACCGTGGTTAGCCACGACCAGATCCCTGTCTCTTCCGTCAGGTATGTTTCATCAGGATCCGATTCAGGCTTGAACCGTTGAACCTGGATTTTCTTGAGATTTGAACTTGCTTCTGCAGTCTCCATATTACTTCAGTGTTTTGATGTATTCGATAATAGCATTGATCTGTTTATCGTTGAGTTGCCCTTGGTAGGTGGGCATTAAGCCTGCCTGGTAGCCCTCAACGATCTTAGCTTCCGGTTCCAGGATCGATTCGCGTATGTAATTTTCATCTACAGTAACCGTTGATCCATCCGAAAGCGTTGCTTCGTGACCAAAAATTCCTTTCCAAGTTGGACCGGTCATTTCGCTACCGTCGATAGAGTGACAGGTACGGCAGGCATTTTGCTGCGTTAGCTGCTCACCCCATTCAGCGGGTGACAGGTCATCGGGCTTAGATCCGCCACCTGAGTTTTCTGCCAGCCAGTTTTCAAATTCTTCTTGCTCGTGCACAACCACCGTTGCCATCATGTCGGAGTGGCCGGTACCGCAATATTCAGTACAGAAAACCTGGGCTTCGCCCGGATCAGGAGCGTTAAACCACATCTCGGTGTAACGGCCCGGCACTACATCCTGCTTTATGCGAAATGCGGGAACAAAGAACGAGTGAATGACATCATTCGAGCTCATGACAAGCTTCACCGGTCGATCTTCGGGTACGTGTAGTTGACCGGTGCTGGTAGCCCCATTCTCATATTCGAATCGCCAGAGCCATTTTTGAGCCGTTACGTTCACTTCGTAGGCATCATCAGGCACAACTTGCTGGTTTACAAAAACTTTATATCCCCATCCGAAGACAACAATTACTAAAATAAGGGGAATAACCGACCAGGTTACCTCCAGTTGGTTATTATGGGTGATTAGCGGGGTTACTTCATCCTCAGATTGACGTCGATACTTGATTACAAAGTATACGATTACGGCAATAAGCCCAATCGTTAAAACGAAGCTACTGAGATGAACAAACCAAAAAAGAGCGTCCGTTTGATGTGCGAGCGTAGATTTCGCTGGCGGTAAGAAAAGATCATTAAGCCAGTTTAGTAAATCGTTAAACAAGTTCATTCGTATCGTTTATTTGCTTGTCATTATTAGAATATCGATGTCTCATCCACATAAAACCAAGAAATATACCTAGAATAATCATGGTAGCAAAGCCACCAACCTGCATGATCTTCCATGCTACGGGAACGTATGTGTTTGAATCCGCATCGTACTGATAACAGTACAGCAGCACCTGCTGAGCAGCACTTCCGATGTTGCCATCTGCCGCCTCGTAGAGTGCATTGCGAATATTAAATTCATCGAACTCGATACCATAGAGGTACCGGGTGATTGTTCCCTGTGGACTCAAAAACATTATGGCAGCTCCATGTGCAAATTGTCCATTTTGGAGCTTCCGAAAATCAAATCCTACAGCTTCAGTAAGTTTCTTAATATTTTCTTCAGTACCGGTCAGAAAATGCCATCCTTTATCGGCATTTTTCCGGTTCAGCTTCGTCAAATATCGTTGCTTATTTTCAAATGCCAGCTTTGGCCCTTCATTAGGATCAAAGCTAAACGTAACAATATTGTAGTCGGTGCCCGGGTTCCACTTCAAATCTTTAACCCCTTTGTAGATGGCTTCCTTCACCATCGAACAAAGTTGCGGGCATTCATAATATACCGGATTTAACAGTACCGGTTTATCATTATTAAAAAGCTGCTTAAGCGAAATCGAATCGCCGTCAGCGGTTGCAAATTTCAAATCCAGCGGAATGGTTTTCCCCAGCCGCTCAGTAACTCCCACATCCTTGAGATCACTCGGCTTGTGCTTATTCAGTTGCGCATAACCAAGCAGAGGATACAGGAACAGGCTTATGGCTAATATCGCAAGCCCTTTAAGTTTCATATGTAGTTTCAGTTATTCCTCATCGGCAGCCATTCGCGAAATTACACTGTCCACGGGAACGTGATAAGTTCCATTTTCAAGATCGACAACACCAAAACTTTCGAGGTGTTGTCGTGAGTTTCTTTTCATTTGATTTACTTGGAAATATTCGCTCTCTGAAGATACACGATCTTGGGTGTTCTGTACATTATATTGATTCATCTCAATAAGAGCTTTAACAAATATCAAAACAAGAATAATCCCAAAAACACTCCAAAATGTAAGTCGTTTGTAGTTGAGCTGGTCACCCATAACGCCGTGCTCAACCGAGTCGGCTACTTTTTGATCGGTAATTTCAACATCTACATTACGAACTTCGTGCTCCGTGGACTTTTTCTCTTCTTCAACCGTTTCAAACGCATCTTCGCCGCCTTTTTCGAACTCAGTGGTCCACATCAAAATAACAGAAACCGGCACATCATATTTCTCAGATAGCTTATCCAGTTTTTTCTTGTCCTGCTTAAGTGCCTTCTGGGCAACCTCTTTTTTAAAAGCGGCAGTATATTGTTTGTCTTCGCTTGCCATGGAATTGTAAAAGCTTTGTTCGCAGCGGGCAGACCCTGACTGCTTTCAACGTATATGTTGAGGTTTATTATTAGTGTTTGTTGAGAGAATCCGCCAGCTTGGGATCGTTTATGGGCACCATCTTATTCTGTTTAAAGCGATAGAAAAAGAGCCCAAAGAAAATACCTCCAAGTCCCAGGAAGCTGGTGATAGTCATCCAGTTTAAGTGAAATCCGTGGTGATTGAGTACCGGCATAACGATCCAGTAGAGCTCCACCAGATGGGAGGCAAGAATCAATGCCGATACTGTACCAACAATCTTGTAGCTCGATTTGGTCCATTTGGGAAGTAATACTATAAAGGGGATAACAAATCGGCCAAAGAGATAGAAATATGCTAAATACTCATAACCGCCACTTAGTCGCTCCAGATACCAGACTGTTTCTTCTGGGATATTAGCATAATAGATTAACAGGAACTGGCTAAAGGCGATGTAAGCGTAGAATATCGTAAAACCAAACATTTGAACGCCGAGATCATAAATATGACCATCTTTAATTGTACTGGTAAGCAAGCCCTTTCTCCAGAGAAAGAAAACGATAAGAATCATTGCAGCGAATAGTCCCTGGAAACTCATTGCAAAGTAGTAAACGCCGAAGATGGTAGAATACCAGTGGGGATCAAGTGCCATCAACCAGTCGAATGAAGCAAAGGCCAGGGTAATGGCAAAGAAGAATATACCGGGTCCACTTGTTCTGCGGAGCAGCGTTTGCAATCCCCAATCGCCGGTGTCATCCATCTCAACGGACTTGTTATACATCCGGTAGCCAAGAAAGCTCCACAGGCCAAAGTAGATTACCTGTCGGATGATAAAGAATGGAGTATTTAAATAGGGTTGCTTGCCCTGCAGCACTGGATCGTGTGCCACCGCCTCGGCATGTGTCCAATGATACAGTGAGTGCATGCCCAGAAGCACAGGAATAATGAACAGTGCCCAAATCCAGATGTTGGAAGAAATAGTCTCGGGAATACGCCGCAGTACAGCACTCCATTCTGATCGCGTCAGGTGTTGCAGCATCACAAAAAATAAGCTTGCCAACGCTATGCTGGAGAAAAAAGCAAAGCTTACCAGGTATGAAAAGAAGAACTGATCATGTTCAAGGAAATAGCCAACGCCGCTGGCCAGCAGTCCTACTACACCCACGCCAAAGAGCGATTTGGTGACATTTAGATCAGAAGGAAATTCCAGCGAATCAGTTATTTTGGGCTTGCTCATAGACTAAACCAATCGTTTGTATGTGTTACTGCGTTAGTATTTTATTATTCGGCGTTTTCACTCAGCGATTTTATATACGCAATGAGCGAATTGATTTCGCTATCACTGAGACCGTCATAAGGGACCATAGAAGGTGGAAAGCCTTTGACAATTTTTGCAGAAGGTTCCACAATAGATTCACGCAAGTACTCTTCGTCGGCCGTAACGGTAGTTCCGTCTTCTAATTCAACTTCGTGTCCATAAAGGTTTTTCCAGCTTGGCCCCACCAGTCGGGATCCATCAGTAGAGTGACAGGTGTTGCAAGCATTATTGGCAGCAATCGTCTTGCCGCGTTCAACAGAAACTTCGCCACCGTCGCCTGATGCAGCTTGTTTTTCTTCTTTTGCTTGCTGGGCGGCCATTTTGTCTTGATAATCTTCTTGCAAGGTCGCCAGATCTACATCGTATTCCTTCCTCATCTCTTCTTCTGGAACATTTTGGCTGTGCTGCAGTGCCCGCACGTATGAAACAATTGCCCATCGATCTTTCACCGGAATTTGTGTCGCGTACGAAGGCATATTTCGGATACCGTTAGCGATAGCGGAATAGATATATCCGTCATTAACATTGCGGAGACGGTCGATGTGAAAACTTGGTGCCGGTACATAACCATAGTTGTTGGCCATGACAATACCGTTACCATCACCCGTGATACCGTGACAGGGGGTACAATACACTTCAAAACGATCCTTGCCACGATAGAGGAATGATTTTGTAACCTCTACAGGAATCTCTTCTACAAAGCTGCTGTCTTGGTTGATGCCTTGGTAATAGGCTTTATCCTGCTTTAGATGACCTCGTGCAACGGTTCCGTCCACTGGTTGACGCATAGCACGGTTGTCAGCAAAGAATTCATTTTGCTCTTGAGGTTCAAAGCGTCGTTGCTGGTCCATATTCAAATTGGGGTGGACCGGCTGAGAATTAAACTTTTCGCCACGGCAAGAAGATAATACCAGTGGGAGAGCGACAGCTGCAAATAATAAGTACTTAGAAACTTTCATCGGATCGTTATGCAAACTAGTGTTTTTATGGTCATTTATTCCGAGTCGTAGACGGTTTCAATATGTGTTGCCCCGTTATCCTGGAACAACTTGGTCACTTTCTCTTCAGAAAAAAGATCATCAGAAGCTTCGATACAGACGAAAAAACCGTCATCAGAAGCTTTTTCAAAGCGTTCTACGTTAAACAGTGGATTATGGAAACGCGGGAGCTTGTTCAAGGCAATCATGCCAAAAGTCGCCGCAAATGCTGAAAGCAATACAGTAAGTTCAAACGTAATGGGCACGTAAATGGGCAAGTTAATAAAAGGCTTGCCACTGATGTTCATCGGATACTCATATCCCATCACCCAAATCATCAAAGCTAATGCGCCGATCATTCCTGTTAAGGCTCCGCCCAGTACAATCCAGCCGAGGGGAGAATTCTTCAAGCCCATCGCTTTTTCCATCCCGTGAATGGGGAAGGGAGCATAGGTGTCAAAATCCTTGTACCCAGACTTTTTTACCGAGCTGGCGGCATCAACTAGTTCTTTGGGATTACGGAACTCAGCTAAAACGCCGTAAACTTGTTTGTTATCAGCTTCCATAAATGTCGTTACTAAACTGTTTGCTCTTGTTGAACCACAACCGGTTCAGTTTTCGTGGCATCAAATTCTTGTGTGTCTTCATCATAGTTGTGGGGATCGGCCTGTGGCATAACGCCTTTCACCTCTGCAATTGCAACCATCGGTAAGAACCGGAGGAAAAGCAGGAAGAAAGTGAAGAAGAGGCCAAAGGTGCCGATATAAGTGATAATATCCCAGAACGTGGGAGAATAATAGTCCCAGGCTGAGGGCATAAAGTCGGTTGAGAGTGAAGCAACGGCAATCATAAATCGCTCAAACCACATACCGATGTTCACGATAATCGAAATTACAAATGTGAGGGCTACATTACGCCGTATCTTTTTAAACCAGAGGAACTGCGGTGTTATGACATTGCAGAACATGAGTATCCAGAAGCCCCAGGCATAAGGACCAACGACGTACAGCCAGAAAATTCCTTGTTCATAAATATATCCACTGTACCAGGCGATGAAGCCTTCCATCAAGTAAGCGAAGGCGACCAGGTTTCCTGTTACCATCATCACCAGGTTCATTTTTTCCATGATGTCGATATTCATAATGTCTTCGAGGCCGTAGATCTTGCGTGCAATCAACATCAGTGTAAGCACCATGGCAAAGCCGGAGTAAATAGCACCGGCAACAAAGTAGGGCGGGAAGATCGTACTGTGCCAGCCCGGAATCATTGAAACGGCAAAGTCAAAGGATACAATAGTGTGAACTGAAAGTACTAGTGGAGTTGCCAGTCCGGCCAGAATCATGTAGGCCTTCTCGTAATTCCACCAGTTACGGAAACTGCCCGTCCACCCAAGTGAAGCAATGCCGTAAGAAATCTTGGCAACCTTGCTTTTAGCTTTGTCACGAAGCGTGGCAAAGTCGGGAATCAATCCAACATACCAGAAGAGCAGCGAAACGGTAAAGTACGTACTTACTGCAAAAACGTCCCATAGTAGAGGGCTTGAAAAGTTGGGCCATATACCCATTGAGTTGGGAACAGGGAACACCCAGTAAATAACCCATATTCGCCCCACGTGAATAGCTGGGAAAATACCAGCACACATCACGGCAAAGATGGTCATTGCCTCTGCAAAGCGGTTAATGGCGGTTCGCCAACCCTGTCGAAACAGGAAAAGAATGGCTGAAATCAACGTCCCGGCGTGACCAATACCAACCCACCAAACGAAGTTGATAATAGCCCAACCCCATCCAGCAGGGTTATTAAGTCCCCAAATACCGATACCATCCCAAATGAGATAGCTGATAGCTCCTAAAAGCGTAATGAGTAATACATTAGCAAGGCCAAAAGCAAGATACCACAATTTGGGTGTGGGCGACAGGGGAGTCTTAGCAATCATGTCGGTTATACTCCCAAAGGAGTGGTCACCCTTTACGAGTTTTGGCTCTGGTACGTATTGATAATCTGTGCTCATCGTAAATGTTATTGAAAATTAGGCCAATTTGGGATTGGGATTACGAACTTTAGCAAGATACGACGTTCTCGGCCGTGTATTCAGCTCTTCAAGCAGCAGGTAGTTGCGATTGTTCTTCTTGGTCTGTACTACCTTGCTGTCGGGATCGGTGAGATCGCCGAAGTAGATGGCATCTGCAGGACAAGCTTGCTGACAGGCTGTTTCAACAGCGCCGTCTTTTGGCTTCTGCGTTTTGCCGTTCGTTTCAATGTCTCGTTCAATTTTGGCGCGGTTTACTCGCTGCACGCAGTATGTACATTTCTCCATTACACCGCGGAAGCGAACGGTTACTTCCGGATTCATCGCCATTTGCACGATTTCCGGATCATCGCCGCTGGTCAAAAATTCCTCTGAGTAATTAAAGAAGTTGAAACGACGCACCTTGTACGGACAGTTGTTGGCACAGTAGCGCGTGCCGATACAACGGTTATACGTCATCTGATTCATCCCGTCTTCACTATGCGTGGTTGCGGCAACAGGACAAACCTGCTCGCAAGGGGCCAGTTCGCAGTGCATGCAAGGCACCGGCTGGTGAAGTGCTTCCGGATCGTTTACATCGCCATCAAAATAGCGGTCATTTCGGATCCAATGCATCTCGCGGCCGCGGCTTACTTCGCGTTTGCCCACAACCGGGATGTTATTTTCGGCTGTACATGCGATCGTGCATACACCACAGCCGGTACAGGTATTGAGATCGATCGACATACCCCACTGCGGTTGACCCTCGGGATATTCCTGCTCATCTATCGGGTTAAAGATAGCGAGCGGATCTTCTTCGCCTTGTTCCTCCGCATAAGAGAGGCCGGGCATTTCAGCATCATAGGATGACTGATAAGATGAAAAATCAGGATTGTCGCGATATTCTTGAAGAGTTGCATAGCGGAGCAGCGAACGACCTTCCATCGTATTATGATCCTGCGTGCAAGCAATCTCGTACATGTCGCCGGTTTTCTCGACTGAGATGTCGCCGGCAAAATGCATGTTCGAGGTCGTGCGCAGGGGATAAGTGTCGTGTCCTGCTTTATTGGCAACGCGGCCAATACCTTCACGGCCGTATCCAACTGTCACAGTGATACTGTCATCGGCATGACCGGGTTGTACCCAGGCGGGTAATTCAACAGTGGTGCCATCAACGGTAATAGCAACCATTTCCACTTCCGCTTTGCCGAGGCCTGCTTGCTTAACACCCAGTTTGTCGGCTGTTTTCTTGCTCATCAGCGCGACGTTATCCCAAGTAATCTTCGTCATGGGATTGGGCAGCTCTTGCAGCCATCCATTGTTGGCATATCGACCGTCAAAAACCGTCGAATTCGCCCGAATCACCAGCTCCATCCCATCAGCGGCTTCTGCATTGCTGATAAAGGTGCTGGCTTGTGAATTGAAGTCGTTTGAAATCCGAACAGAAGCTGTAGAGAATGTGCGTTCTTTATCTAATCCATCATGAAGCGCTTTTTCCCATCGATTCTTGAAATTCGTTGTGTAATAGTCCTTCCAGGTTTCCTGAACCAGATTATGTCCTTTGGGCTTTTCTCCATTGAGAATCGTGCTTAAAAACTCAATTTCGCTTACTCCAGAGTAGAGCGGCTCAATTTGAGGCTGAATGATGGAGCGCGTTCCTGTATAGGAGTAACCGTCGCCCCAAGCCTCGAGGAAGTGTGCCCGATTGATGTGCCAGTTGGCCAGTTTTGACGTTTCATCGTAATAATCAGAGAGATGAATAACCTGGCTGGCATTAGAAAGGGCATCTGAGAAGTTCAGGTCGGATGGAGCTGTAAACGCTGGATTCGTTCCTACGAGTACAACCGTATCAATATTGTCGTTGTTGAGCTCATCAACCAGATTGGCAAATGCCTCCTGATTGTATTGATCCTCAATGTGCGGAACTTCATAGTACTCAACCGTTTCACCGGCGTTGCCAAGTGCTTCGTTCATGGCGGCAACTGTAGCGTGTAGCTCCGGGCTGTGATCGCGTCCGACAGAAAGAATAGAGTTTCCTCGATTTGCCAACAGGTCTTCAGCGAGGACAGGAATCCACTCGTGATCAGAAAACTCATTGCTGTAACCACTGAATGCCGACAATCCACTGACGGATTTCGAGAGCTCAGCAGCCAAGGCATATATAAAGAGTTCAAGGTCGCCTGACTTAATGCGCAGGCGATTGTCAGCGTTGGAGCCGGTAAGGCTAAATGTGCTTTCTACCGCGTAAAGGCGGTTCATATCGTCTTCGGGTGATTCCAGATCGCGTGCCTGGGTAAAACGATGGGTGTTTTCTACGCTGTTTTTGTCTGCGGCCGGATTCAAAAAGTCATCATCAAAGCTGACGATAACATCGGCTTCATCAAATTTGTTAAAGGTCCGCAGTCGTTCACCAAAGGCAATATTTGTGCCTTCAAGGGCATTATCTTCTCCAAACGGCTCGTACGTAATCCACTGAGCATTTGAGAATTTATTCATCGCCTGATCCTTCAGCCTATTATAAGTAGGCGAAGAGTTTGCTTCTGAAACAAAGGCGATGTTTTGATTAGTATTGGAAAAATGGTTGGTGCAAAATTTAGCAAAAGCACCTACTGAAGAACGCTCACCGTCTTTGCGTACATAACGCGAGCGATCCGGATCAAACATCTGTAGAATTTCGGCCTGCCCAAAAATACTGGTGTTGCCATTGCTGGCCGGGTGCATCTCATTTCCTTCAATCTTGCCGGGTCGCCCTTCGTGATTTTCAACCACAATGCCGTTCAGAGCATCCTGAAACGGCATGGCCGAAGCGTAATACAGTGGATTGCCTGGTACCACATCTTCCGGCATCTTGCTGTAGGGCATAATCTTCTGCACCGGACGACGGCAAGCCGCAAAGCCGGCCAAGGCAATAGAAGCACCCATTACACGCAGAAAGCTGCGACGTGATACCTTGTCATTCATTTCTGTGGCATTCTCGGGAAACTCACGCTCGACGTACTTTTCATACTCGTCGTTCCTGGCAAGTTCGCCGAGACTTTTCCAGTAATTTGGACTTTTTACTTCTTCGCTCATTCCGTTACGATTGCGTTAATTCAGATTCGTTCGGTTGTTATACCTTAATGTTAATAGTGACAACCTTGACAATAAGTTGGAGGTGCTATGTTGTGCTTGGCCACCAGTTCTTGGCCCAGTTCTATTTGTTTCTTTTCGGGCTTGTATCCCATTGTGGTTACTTCTTCCACAGGTCGTACATACTGTTCGGGATTGCGGTGGCAGTCGAGACACCAGCTCATGCTTAGTGGTTCTTTTTGAAATACTTTTTCCATGCGATCGATACGTCCATGGCAGGTTTCGCATCCTACGCCAACGTTTACGTGCGCTGCATGATTGAAGTAGGCATAATCAGGAAGGTTGTGAACACGCGTCCACTGAATAGGTTCGCCGGATTTCCAGCTGTCACGAATTTTTTCGATTTCCTCAGGTTTGTTGCGTCCATCAATTTGATTGTGACAATTCATGCACGTTTGCGTAGCCGGCACATTCGCATGTTTGGATTTAAAAACGTTGGTATGACAATACTGACAATCAATATCGAGCTTGCCGGCGTGTAAGGCATGGCTGTATTCGATGGGCTGCTCGGGAGCATAACCTACATCGGTATATTCAGGAGAAAAATAATACCAAACTCCAGCTACTGTTGCAGTCGCGAAAATGATGAGCCCGAGCAAAATACGTTGGGGTACTTCATCTGCCCACTTGGGGAAAATCTGAGCCATTGGTTATGTAGAATTTATCGTTGCTTATTTGGCAATGTTCTCGAAAAAGTTTCGGCATGAAAGTATGGAAAATCCGACTCTTTTAGAACCCATTAAAATGCCTTCGTTAATATTTAAATCGATTCTAAATAGAATTGAATTAACCAGCAAGTAAACCCGAAAGTAAGTCGACCAAGATATAATCTATTTTTCAAAAATGCCTAATATGAATCCTGAATAGTTTTCAAAAATTTCTGAAAACTTGACATGTTTCGCTAGAACTCTGCCGTCTTCATGAAGGTTTACCCAGAAGAGGCAAAAACTGCTACTTGATCTAATAATTTTTACCTTAGTCAATCACAATAAACGGTTAAAAAATATTCTTAATGCATTCCGATAGACCTGTAACAATAGATTTACTAAAAGATATCAGTCTGCCTAGAGCAATCGGGGTAATCTTATTCATAAGTAGCGCGGCCTTCGCCTTCTTGGTCTGGCTGATTTATTATAAAGGAGGAAGTGACTATAGCTCAAATCTAATTTCAAGCCTACCTGCGCTCAATGCATTATTAAATAGTGCTAGTACAGTGCTGCTGTTATTTGGATACCAAGCGATCCGTCAGCGCGACTTTAACCGACATATGAAGTTTAACCTGACGACTTTTGTAACCTCTACGTTCTTTTTGATCAGCTATGTCATCTACCACAACTTTCACGGCAGTACGCCTTTTACAGGGCAGGGATTTGTGCGTCCGATCTATTTCTTCATCCTGATCTCACATATTATCCTGTCTGCGCTGGTGATGCCCATGATCTTAACTAGCTTTTACCTGGCCTTTTCGGGTAAGCTGAAGCTACATCGCAAGGTTTCGAAAGTGACGCTACCGGTATGGCTCTATGTGTCGGTGACGGGTGTTGTGATTTTCTTTATGCTCAGCGCGTATTCGTAGGATAGTTGTTGGTTAATGCTCGGTAGTCCAATAGGATATCCTATCTCGTTCCGATGCACCGCGTCGGAACGGTAAGCACTTGGTTGCAACTCGGAGTATTCTGACCAGATATATAACGAATAACTAGCTAAAGGCTCGTTTCCGTGCGTCTTTCATCATCATGTCATGAAAATTGTACTCCTTTCGTCCCTTCGCAGGCCGGCGCTGCGTGTAGGTGCCGTCGGGATGCATATCCCAAGCCAAGCGATTATCTTTAAGTGCTTTTTTAAGTATTACAGTGATGCGTTTTTTCAGGGCCGGCAAGTTGATTGGGACCAGTGCTTCAACCCGCTCATCAAGATTGCGATGCCGCCAGTCACCACTGCCGATGTAGGTTTCGGGATCCCCGTCATTCCCAAAATAGTAGATGCGATCGTGCTCCAGGAACCGCCCTATAATACTGATAACATTGATATTGTTGCTGTAGCCTTCGAGATGGGGACGCAGCCGAGAGTGTCCACGCACAATAAGATCAATATTTACGCCGGCTCTCGAAGCCTCATATAATTTTTGGATGATGCCTACATCATCGAGTGCATTCATCTTGGCAATGATGCGTCCGTCGTTACCCTCATTGGCAATGGCTATTTCATTGTCAATAAGTTTATAAAATGATTCTCGAAGCTTATTCGGAGCCACCAGCAGTTTACGATATTGTTGATCAGGAGCATAGCCGGTCAGGTAATGAAATAAGTTTGTCACATCATAACCTAGGTCGGGATCGCTAGTGATCAGGCCGAGGTCGGTATAAATCTCTGCTGTGTGAATATGGTAGTTGCCCGTTCCAATATGACAGTAGGTAACGTGTTTGTCACCTTCGCGACGAACGATCAGGGCGACTTTGGCGTGGGTTTTGAGTCCAACCAGACCATAAGCAACGTGAACACCGGCATTTTCGAGCATCTTGCCCCACTCGATATTACTAGCTTCATCAAACCGAGCTTTTACTTCTACTAGCACGGCTACCTGTTTGTCCTTCTCGGCGGCCCGGACCAGTGCTTTTACAATAGGCGAATCATCTGATGTGCGATACAGCGTTTGTTTTATGGCCAGTACATTCGGATCGTCGGCGGCTTCCTCGATCAGTCGGCGTACACTTCCCGAGAACGATTCATAGGGATGATGTACCAACAGATCTCCTTTTTTTATGGTATCGAATATGTTGGGTCGGTCTTCCTTTTCACCATCATGGTATAGCGGTTTGGGTATAACCGGATTCCATTTATTATAGCGAAGACTCGGAAGGTTCTTGTTGGCAATCGTGAAACAGGCGGTTAGGTTAAGCAATCCATCTACATAGGTAATATCTTTTTCTGTTAAGTGAAGTTCATTTTTTAGAAGCGCAAGCACTTTCTCTTCCACATCTTCTTCAATTTCCATACGTACTACTTCGGCAAAACGGCGTTCGCGTAGCTCGTCGGAAATCATGGACAGCAGATCTTCGGCTTCCTCCTCATTTCGTCGCAGGTCCGCGTTTCGCGTGATCCTGAAGACACAGGTACTTTGGACGTTCATGCCTGGGAAAAGCTTGTGGATATTCTGGCGAATCACTTCTTCGATAGGCACATAGTAAAAGGCATAAGATTCGCTGTTCACATTCAGCCATCGTGGCTGGTTAGAAGGTATTTTAACACGAGCAAAACTCGACGCCACCTCTTTATTGGGATGTCTCAGTTTAACAGCAAGTGATAAGCTCAGATTTGAAATAAAAGGGAACGGGTGACCTGGATCTACTGCCAGTGGGGTAAGGGTGGAATAAATGTGATCATCAAAGTAGTCGTTGAGCTCATTTATTTGTTCTTCATTGAGCTCGTCATAGTTTGAAATTTTAATCGATGCTTCTTGAGCAATCTTTGGACGCAGGCGGTGTTCCCAAACCTCGGAAATCTTCTGCAGCATCGTGTCAGTTTGTTGTTGCACGAGCTCAATTTGGGTATCCGGGGTTCGTCCATCAGGACTTAAATCATTAACACCAGCTGCCTCCTGTCGTTTTAGGCCGCCAATTCGTTTTTGCACAAACTCATCGAGGTTACTAGCGGTGATGGCAATAAAACGCACTCGTTCCAGCAGGGGATTGCGGGTATCCATGGCCTGATACAGAACACGCCAGTTGAAGTCTAGCCAGCCGAGTTCTCGGTTAAGATACAGTGAGGGGTGATCAACGGGGGCATTATCGGGAACATTCTGCACTTTAACAGCGGTAGGCAGTGATGGAGGTTGTTCAACAGTCTTATCTTTGCGATCAGAGTCTTGGCCGTTTATTTTTGATATCCAAGCCTGTTTGCCAACGTTCCAGTAAATACTTTCATCTTTTAATTCACGAAAGTTAGTCTGGACTGCTTTATTAAGCGTCTTGTTCCCCTTTTGAGTAATCGTAATATATTTTGGTCCAAAATTCGACTCAACCTGTGGTAGAACCTCGGAACGAGGAAGTATGCCGCTGGTTTTAATTTTGTTGATTAGCCAGACGGCTATTTTTTTCGGATTATTTTCAGTCACAGGTATTTCCATTCTTTGCTATTATAATATGAATATATAAAAATAACGGGGTTAAAAGATGAAAATTGGGGATAATAACAGTTCGTTAACAATCCCAAACTAAGGAGACAAAAACTGAAAATGCTGAGGTAAAACTTTTTCGTCTAAATTTTGTTAACAAGAACCAGATTTGAACTCAGGTGAAACTATTAAACAAGTATTTATGATTTCAATCGATACAAAATTTTTGAAGCGTCTTTCGTTATTAACGGTTTTATTATTTTCAATTACGAGTCTCGCATTGGCCCAACAAGATGAGGGCAGTGACTTTCAAGAACTTCAACAAACCATTAAAAATGACTACTTCTCCGCTGGCATGCTTATCCAGAATGTGGTTGATTATCAGCCCGAACGCCTGGCGGGGAATAACGGATTCAGCATTTCAAACGCACGGTTCCAAATCTATGGCGAACTGGATGACAGGTTTGGGTATCAGCTGCAGGCAAGCGTGACTAATAGCCCCGCTATCCTGGATGCTAACTTATATTACAATTTTAATGAGCAGACCTCACTGAAGGTAGGACTCTTCAAAACGCCCTTCAGTGCCGAATATCTCACCGGGGCGGCAGCCATCGACTTTGTAAATCGTTCGACAGTGGTCAACCAATTGGTGCCCAACCGTCAAGCAGGTCTGCAACTTGCCGGTTCTTTTTCGGATGGTACTATACAATATAAAGCGGGAATATTCAACGGCAATCGTTTTAGCATTAACCGAAACAGTGATGACACTTTCATGTATGTGGGGCGTGTTCAGGCCAATTTAGGAAGTTCAGAGAAATCAACCAGTAGCTTAAATATTGGTCTCAATGCATCCTACGAAAACAAAAAGCAGGCTTTTGGAGGGAATATTCAATCCAGTTTTGAAGGTAAACAGACGCTACTGGGCACTGACCTTCGCTATACGAAAGATGGATTTATGTTGAGCGGCGAATTCATTTATTCTTGGTTTGAGTCTGATATCGGCGGCGATTATAACCCCTATGGATATTATGCCACCGCCGGATATTACGTAGGACCTAATACACAGCTCTTGATCCGCTGGGATGATTTCCAGGCCGACTATCTTGCCAGCAATTCCAGTTCAGTTATCGCCGGAATTAATATTTTCCCCACAACGTATTCCGAAGTGCAGCTCAACTATAGCATTCCTACTGATCAGGCTATTGATTATTCACAGCTGTTGCTGAATCTCCAGCTCAACTTTTAAAGCATGGGCAAGTTGTTTCAATTTATCGGGATACCTCTGAGTTACTCTTATTTTTGATGTCTCGGTGGTCAATGTACAAGACCAGGCTTCTCGTACCCTTCTCCCTATATCGTCAATAGTCTGACGAGAAGCTGGGATGGTGAGCGAGATCAGCCGAATATGTAGCATGTCCAACATCCTGGGATGCGGTCATCGGCACACTGTATTTGTTATTGGCCTGCATACAAGTATTTCACAGTAGCGATAGAGCAAAGCAAGAACAGGCCATAAAAAAGGCAGGAGCACCCAATTTGATGCTCCTGCCCAAAATTAATGATACTAGTCTATATCAGGCTAGGAAGTTGTCGCCGGCTTCCGGAATCCAAACTTCGGTATCTGTTGATCCTTCTGTGTACTCCTTGAAGTCGTTGGGATCACCTGTAAGCACTGGCATGGTACCGTAGTGGATGGGTACCGCATAATCTGCCTGGATAAGGTCGCAGGCCATGGCTGCTTCGCCCGGTCCCATCGTGTAGTGATCGCCCATCGGAACGGCAACAACATCAGGTTGGTAAAGTTCGCCATAGAGTTCAAGTTCGTAAAAGATATTAGTATCCCCCATGTGATAGAAGGTGATATCGTCATCAAAAGAGATAACCAGTCCGCCCGGTTCGCCGGCATAATCGCCTTGGAATGATGAGCTGTGGTTGGCCGAAACCATGGTGACCGTAAAATCATCAAAGCCGACTGTTCCGCCCTTGTTGAATTCTACCGCCTGATCTTCATTCAGGCCGTGCTTGCCTACCAGCAATCGTGACAGTTCGACCATAGTTACCACGGTACAGCCTGTTTTCTCAGCGATCTCCAGGGTATCGCCCACGTGGTCGGCATGACCGTGCGTTAGTAAAATATAATCTATATCATTTTGTTCTTTGTATTCATCAGGCGTTGTAGGGTTTTGCGAAAGAAAAGGATCGACCAATATTGTTGTCCCATTTGGACTTACAAGCTTGAACGCCGAATGTCCGAGCCATTGTGCTTGAACTGATGTATCCATAATTGCCTTAATTTTGTTGATGGTTTGTTGAAAATTGTATTGACTATCCGAAAACTATGTGTTATTAATAAAAATCAAAGTGCAGCAGATAAGGGAACTTATGATGATAACAAAATTCACTTCACTCAGTTTATTATCACAACTTTGCAATAGGTATCATTCCCTGCACTTTTTGTGCTTATCTTAGGTAGTGCTAATATTAAAAATTTTGAGGTTTAATCATGGCAGAACGAATTAAACTGCATCCTGAAACGCCGCATGTTAAACGACTTTTTGAAATTTCTGACAAGATACGGGAGGGAGCTGTTGTGCTGTTCCCCACCGATAGCCAGTATGCTATTGGCTGTGATTACAAAAATAAGAAAGGTATCGAACGTATCCGGGAAATACGAGCTCTAGGCAATGATGACCACCTGACGTTACTTTGTGATTCGCTTTCCGGGATTGCAAAGTTTGCCCACATATCGGATTACAACTTTAAGTTAATTAAACGACTTATTCCGGGTCCATACACCTTCATTTTGCCGGCTACCAAAGAGGTACCCAAGCTATTGGTGCATCCCAAGAAAAAGACCGTAGGATTTCGTGTGCCCGACTATCCAATTTGCGAAGGGTTGGTTCGCGAGCTGGGGAATCCTATGCTGGCGATTACAGCTAAAAAGCCGGATATGAATGGGAATGCCCTTGAAAATTTTGAGCGAGAGCCTTTTCTCCGCGAATTCACCAAGCTGGTGGATGTGACCATTGACAATCAGCAGGAGCTTCCCGCCCGAGAAACGACCATTCTGGATATGACAGACGACAACACAAAAATTATGCGTCGCGGCCTCGGAATTGAAAAAGTAGAAGAAGTGTTTCGAATGCAACGTGAACCTTTAGAAGAAAAATCGTAACAGTTTATGAAAATAGCTATCAATACGGGAGGCGGAGACGCACCGGGCCTCAATGCCGCCATTCGTGCAGCGACCCTGGCGGCCCTGAAACGAGGCTGGGAAGTATATGGAATCAAAAATGGATATGGATCGATCTATACCGATGAACCTTTTGTGAAACTTGATGCCAGCGCTGTTAGGGGAATTACTCTGCAGGGCGGCACCATTTTGGGGACGGCCAATCGCGGGAATCCCTTTGAGATGCCGTACCAGAAAGACGATGGCAGCTGGGATACCAAGGATGTGTCGGACCACTTGGTGCAAACGTTTGATGATTATGGCATTGATGCCCTGGTAGCCATTGGGGGCGACGGCTCAATGAATATTGCAAGTAAGCTTATTCAGAAAGGCCTTAATATCGTGGGGGTTCCCAAGACTATCGACAACGATATTTTTGGCTGTGATGTCACCCTCGGTTTTGATACCGCTATCGATATTGCTACTGAGGCTATCGACCGTATTACCACCACGGCCGAATCGCATCACCGACTGATGGTGGTGGAAGTGATGGGGCGCTACGCCGGATGGATTGCCCTCTACTCCGGTATTGCAGCATCAGCCGATGTGATTTTAGTTCCCGAAATCCCGTTTTCGTATGACTCCATAGTTGAGAAAATTAAAGAGCGGGAAGCCAAAGGACGCCACTACACCATGATTGTGGTGGCTGAAGGGGCCAAGGAAAAAGATGGTGAAATTGTAACGAAAGGCAAAACCGTAGGCCAGCAGGTACAGCTCGGTGGTATTGCCGACCGTGTTGCAAATGAACTTTCAGAACGAACGGGCAAAGAATCTCGATCAGTAGTTCTGGGACACCTGCAGCGCGGTGGTTCGCCTTCAACTTATGACCGACTCATCTCGCTTCGGTTTGGCGCGGCGGCTATCCGTTGCATACAGGAACATGATTTTAACAAGCTCGTGGTATTGCAGGATAATCAATTGAAGCGCATTCCCATTACCAGTATTGAAGGCAAAATGAAATCAATATCATTGGAGAGTGATACTGTTCAGACGGCCCGCGATATTGGGATTTGCCTTGGCGATTAACTGATTAGAATTAAAAAGGTAATATCATTTGCGTTTTACCGGTCTAAATTTTTTTAAAATAGTAAAGAAGATAGTTATTCATGGGTTTATTTGATGCTGTAACGAATGCGTTTTCTGGATCTGGAACCAGCGAAATTTGGAAAAATATTTCAGAAACATCCCAAGTGGAAAGGATTATTGAAGCCTCTAATGGACGTCCGCAACTTATCTACAAACACAGTCACCGCTGCAGTGTCTGTTTTGTGTCGAAGGGCAACCTGGAAAGTGCTGCCGAGGATATTCTCGATCACGCGGATATGAATTTTATCAACGTGGTGAACAATCGCGATGCTTCAGACTATATTGCCTCAGAGCTGGGGGTGCGCCATGAGTCGCCCCAAGTGATCTTGCTAAATAATTGTGAAGTTATCTGGCAAGCCTCGCACGGGGATATTAATGCCGATACTATTCTTGAAAAATTAACGTAATCATCTTCATCTGGTTTCTGGATTTGAAACCTGATGAATGATAAAAACTCACCAGATAACAACATCAGTCATCAGGTGAGAGTTGCTGGAATTTAAAATGTAGGTCGGGCATCCTGTCCGACCATTCTTATATAAAACAGTTCAAGCTATAGTGACGAGCAGGATGCTCCTCTTACAAGACCTAATCCTCAAAAAGCTTTTTAAAGTTTTCGTCGAAGGGGGGGTCAACAATGCCTTTTTCAGTGATGAATCCAGTGATGTACTTGTGGGGCGTCACATCAAAAGCCGGGTTATAAGTTTCCACTTTTTTGGGCGCAACCTGAGCGTCGTTAAAATTAGCGATCTCATCGCCATCGCGTTCTTCAATGGGGATGTTGTCGCCGTTTTCCAGATTCATATCAATAGTGGAGAGTGGGACAGCTACATAAAATGGTACCTCATTTTCGTGGGCCAGCACTGCCAGAGGATAGGTGCCAATCTTGTTGGCCGTGTCACCGTTGGCTGCCACACGGTCGGTACCCACGATCACCATATCTACTTCACCGCGCCGCATCAGCGAGCCGGCCGTGGAATCAGTAATTAGCTTCATTGGGATTTCGGCGTTCATCAGTTCCCAGGATGTCAGTCGCGACCCTTGCAGCAGGGGACGTGTCTCATCAACCCACACCTGGATGTCGTTGCCTTGCTCGTGGGCGTGAAAAATCACTGACAGGGCGGTGCCGTACTGACCCGTTGCCAGGCTGCCGGTGTTGCAGTGCGTTAATATCTTGGCTCCTTTTCCGACCAGTTGAACCCCATTTTTACCGATCTTTTTGCAGATTCGTTTATCTTCATCATGGATGGTCTGGGCCGTTTTAAGGACAATCTCTTTGATCTCAGAAATGTCTTTTTCCTTATGGGCCTGGATAGTGGTTTTAATGCGTTCTGTGGCCCATTGCAGGTTTACGGCCGTGGGTCGTGCAGTTTCCAAGTAATCAGCTACGCGTTCCACTTCTACCCAGAAGCTTTCAAAAGCGTTCTCGGGCAGATCTTTAATACCCAGATACATACCATACGCTGCCGCAATACCGATAGCAGGGGCTCCCCGGATGCGCAGTTTTTTGATGGCTTCCCACATGCGTCCGACATCACGGATATCGCTGTACACTTCACGGTTCGGTAAGTAGGTTTGGTCGAGAATGCGAACGTGGTCGTCGCGCCACTCAATCGATTGTACAACTGTTTCGGTATCGTTGCCCATAGGTCGTTATATTTCTATATATATTTGTACGAAATGTAATTAGTAACTAATACCTTTAAAAATTAATATGATACTTGGTTAATAGCCTCTTGCTTTACCATCTCCGCGTGGATCGGGGGATCCATACTTGAGCCCGTCTTCGCCCACGAAAATAGTATGTGCACGTCCAATGCCGTCAGTGGGTGTCAGATTATGTCCCATGTCTTTGAGTATTTGACGGGTATCAGGACTCAGGCCAAACTCTTCGTAAAATAACTTGTCCGGCATCCACTGGTGGTGAAAGCGCGGGGCCGAGTTTGCCTGCTGCGGCTCCATCCCAAAAACAGCCATATTTAAAAAGTTCTGCAGCGTTGCCGTAATAATCATCGGGCCACCAGCTGCACCCAGCACCATACGACCCTTCCCATCTTTGGTAACAACCGTAGGAGACATGCTACTGAGCATACGCTTTTCGGGCTCCACAGCATTGGCTTTACCTTGGATGAGACCAAACATATTGGGTTCGCCGGGTTCGGCGGTAAAGTCGTCCATCTCGTTATTAAGGAAGAATCCGGCTCCGCTTACCGCCACCTTGCTGCCAAAGTTTCCGTTTAGCGTGGTTGTGACCGCCACCGCATTGCCGTCTTTATCCACAATTGAAAAGTGTGTGGTTTCCGTGGATTCGCTAAAAGAGGGGATTTCACCGTGGTCAATTTCGTCGCTGGGTGTGGCGTTATCTTGCTCAAAGCTCTGCATACGTTCTTTGTTGTAAGAGTTGCTCATCAACTTGTTTATGGGGATATCCACGAAATCCGGGTCGCCGAGGAAGTAGGCGCGGTCGGCAAAGGCCCGGCGCATGGCTTCAGTCACCAAGTGTACGTATTCAGCCGAGTTAAAGCCCTTCTGTTTGAGGTCATAGGGCCTTAGCATCTCTAAAATTTGGTGAATGGCGATACTTCCGCTGCTCGGCGGGGGCATGATGTGAAGTGTATAACCATTGAGCGAAGCATCTATAGGGTCCCGCCACTTGCTTTCATATTCTTCGAGATCGCGGTAGGAAATTAATCCACCCTGCTGGCTCATCTCGTCAACAATCAGATCCGCGGTCTTGCCTGAGTAAAAACCCTCGCGTCCCCGATCGGCAATTCGCTGCAACGTTTTTGCCAGGTCTTTTTGGACAAACAGATCTCCCTCTTTCCATTTCTTAGTTCCACCATTCTTTAGGAAGTATTTCTTTGATCCATCGTATTTCTTCAACACATCTGTGTATTCGTTCAGCACATTGGCCTGCGCCCAGGACAGCTTGTATCCTTCGCGTGCCAATGCAATGGCAGGTTTAATGACGGTCTCCAGTGGAAGTCGACCGTATCGCTCAATCGCTTTTATCATGCCATCCACAACACCGGGTACGCCAACTGCGAGTGCGCCTTCACGACTCAGCCGGGACACATATTCGCCCTCGCGGATGTACATGTTTTCAGATGCCATCAGTGGGGCCTTTTCCCGAAAATCGAGGGTGATGTCGGTGCCATCTTGCATGTGTACTACCATAAAGCCGCCGCCCCCAATGTTACCTGCTCGTGGTAATGTTACGGCTAGCGCAAATTGTACGGCTACGGCTGCATCCACGGCATTACCGCCTTGTTGAAGAATTTGGGTGCCTATTTTGGATGCGTGTTCTTCGGCAGTGACCACAACCCCATTTTTGTAGGTTTGGGCTGATCCAACCTGAGCGTTGCTTTGCGAGGGGAGGAAAAGGAATAGGGAGACTATAAAAAAGTGACTGAGCAGACGATAAGCCGATTTCATAATAGAGTACGTTAGTTCATTAATTTCATCTATAGCAATGCTATAATAAGAAAATGGAATATTTACTGTAAATAAAGACTTTTTATGTCATTTAAAATAGCTGAGCCAATTAAGAGAAGGCCGTAAAATTATTTAGTAGACATTTACTTTTGCATTGATGGTACACTTTTATAAACAGCATTTGGGATTTAAAAGAATTGTCGGGGAGTTTGGAATGGGGCGACAGCTTAGCTTTTGCGAAAAAGAAGATGTGCATAAATTTCGAAATCTATTAGACAGTAGGTGCCTTAGGTGAATCAGCAGATTTTAGAGCTTTCAATACTTCATCAGGTGGATGCTGATTTGCAAAATGGGAGTGAGATTAGGCCTGGGCAAGTTGTTCTAAATAAGATTTCGCCTGCTTTGTTCGCTTGCTGTCTTCGCCAAAATTATTTTGGTAAATAGTGTAGGCTTTTAAGAAATGTTGCTGAGCTTGCCTTGATTCATTTATGTCCAGTTTTAGCTTGGCGTACTCAAAATGGAAATCGGCTTTTTCACGGTGATTAGCTGGTAGTACGTTTCGCTGAATGGCTTTAACCTTTTGAAAATATTTCTTCGCCACTTCATATTTACCCATATCCCGATAGGTAGAAGCCAGTTTAATCATTGTTCTGCCAACGCGACGATTATGTTCTCCCAATTCTCTTTTGTATATATGAACAGTTTTTTCAAGAAGTGAAATAGCCTCGTTGAAACGTTCTGTTTTTCGGTAAACAACCGCCAGATGGGCCGAAGCTGCTGCTATGCCAATATGATCTTTGCCTTCACTAAGGGTTGTTCTTGTTTTAATGATCTCTTCTAATAAATGCTCTGCTTCCGAAAATTTGTTTTGATTATATTTTGCTATTGCAATCCATTTTTTAGGATTCTGCATATAGCTACTGTCAGATGCCCTTGATTTTTGATAGATATGTACCACTTTTTTAGCAAGTTTCTCCCCTTTCTCATATTCGCCAGACAATACATAATTTATAGCAAGATGGTACATCGAAGCCGCTTTGGGAAGACTTTCTTTCCCTGTTAGTTCGTTATTAAGATCAATCGATTGTAAGAAATAGTTGGTTGATTTTTCAAAGTTGCCAAGGTCCCGACAAGCCCAGCCTAAAAGTTTATAATTGTCGGCCAGTATAATTGTTGGATTAGAAAATGTTTTCTGATGCAATTTATTTGATCGCTTTAGCACTTGTTTAGCCTTTTTGAAATCGGGTAAATACAATAATGATCTACCGTAATTGTTCAACATCTGAATATACTCAAAGCTGTTTTCCATTCCCGCTTTAGTGTAAACGCTGTCAGCTTTTTCATAGTAGAAATTGGATTCTTCAAACTTTTCAGCAGCTACCCTTGTCTTACCCATTATACTGAATACTGAGGCTTTTAGAGCTGGAGGGGGATCTTCAATTTGTTTTAAGAGCTTTTGAGCGGTGAGGGCTGCTTGTTTAGCATCTTGATTTTTGGTCCAGTTCGACCATTTGTAAATGAGTGATCCAAGTTTAACATATGCCTTTGTTTTATTTTGGAGAGGATTTTTGGTCTCGGAGCTTTTGGCTAAGGCTTTTTTATAACTCTCTTCAGCCTCTTCGAAAGCATCGATGTTTTTTAGCGCATCCCCGATAGCAAAGAGCACCTCGACATACACGCTAGGTTGATTTACTAATTCATTACTGACCCTGTTTTTGCCATTTATTAGTAATTGTTTGGCTGATAAATCCTTCCCTTCAAAGCTGGTCGATTGGGGATTTGACGACCGGAAAATATCGACTATAAAATCTTTGACTGTTTCTGCTTTATGTGCCTCTGTTGTTGCAATGTTACGTTCTTTGGTAATTTGGTTGATATGGTAGCTTCCGAATCCTATAATTGCCGCCACGATAAGCAATCCCCCAACAACAGCATTGCGATTTCGTCTCATAAATTTGCCAATTCTGTATCGCAGGGTATCACTTTGAGCAATCAAAGGACGGGATTGGTTGTAGCGTGTCAGATCCTCAAGGAGCTGCTCGACCGAGGGATATCGCGAACCGGGCTCTTTGCGAAGCGCTTTCATCACAATAGCATCCAGATCTCCCTGTAGGGTGCCGGTCAGATCCGAGATTGTCGTATTCCGTTGTGAGGCGATCTCTTCTTTTTGTGAATGGGATAGATTCGTAAATTTTGCCGAAGGTTTAAAGGGCGTTTGGTTGCGAACTATTTTCTCAATTTCAGTGATATTAGGTTGCTCTGCATCAATAGGATGAGTTCCGGCTAATAATTCATATAACAGAATCCCCAGTGTATAACTGTCGGTGGCGGTGGTAATAGTCTCGTTTTCAATTTGCTCGGGGGCTGCATAGCGGAGTGTGAGCAAGCGGGCTCCTTGTTGCGTCTGGAACAGTGTCTTTTCGGGATCTCCTGATTCCAAAAGTTTCGCGATCCCAAAATCGAGTACTTTTACAGTCCCGTCGTCTGTCACATAAATATTCGAAGGCTTCAGGTCACGATGAATAGTGGCATTTCTGTGTGCATGTTGAACAGCCTGACAGACTGATTGAAATAAATCCAGACGTTCCTTTACCGAAAGCCGATGGCTGTTGCAATATGCCCGCAATGGATTGCCATCCACATATTCCATTATTAAATAGGGCAATCCACTTTCGGTTACGCCGCCATCCAACAGTCGGGCAATATTGGGATGGTTGAGCCGTGCCAGAATGTTACGTTCGCGCTTAAAACGAGCAACATTGGAGGGGGTATCCATTCCACGACGCAGAACCTTGAGGGCTACCTTTTGATCATAGGCCCCATCGGCCCGTTCGGCCAGGAATACCGATCCCATGCCACCGTGGCCAATCAGCTCAATAATCTTGTATTTATCAATGGTTTGACCGATTAGGGAGGAGCTATGTTCGGTATTACTATCACGGGAGATGTCGTCGGCCACATGCGATATAAATTCATCAATGTCAGCCCGGAGATCCTGTGTTTTGGACTTTTCGATCGCCTCAAGAAGTTCGGTGACTTGAGACTTTAAATCCTGGTTACCTGCACATTTCTCTTCGATGAAAGTTGACCGCTCTTCTCTTTCAAGTTTAAGCGCGGTGTCAACAATTTGATTAACCTTTTCCCACTGTTCTTGATCCATAGTGTGATAGAGTTTATACACAACAAAAAGTGAATAAGTATACAGCTACAGGTAGTTAACTAATAATTTTTAAAAATTCATCTGCTGTTTAACTCCTGGGAGAGGATGTCCGCCTGTTTGATCAAAGCTATGCCTATGAGATACGAACGATTATGCCCGCGGATGGAACTCCTTATGTACTTGGTGCAGCAGTGATCGATCTACGTGCGTGTAAATCTCGGTGGTGATGATAGAAGAGTGCCCCAGCATCTCTTGCACGGCGCGCAGATCGGCACCGCCTTCCAGTAGGTGAGTAGCAAAGGAGTGACGAAAGATATGGGGATATACATTTTTCTCGATGCCGGCACGTTCAGCGGCATCATTGACGACGTTCCAGATGCTCATGCGTGACAATGGGTTGCCCCGCTGGCTTAGAAACACCTTGTTTTGGGCTTTCTGTGGATTCTTGTCGCTCTGAAATTTTGGCCGTACCACTTCAATATAATGCTCGAGTGCCGATTGAGCGGCTTCGCCTACCGGCACCAGTCGTTCTTTGTTACCTTTGCCCACAACGCGAATAAATCCAATCTCGAAAAAAAGATTATCCAGCTCTAGGCTCGTCAGCTCGCTGACTCGCATCCCGGTAGCGTAAAGTGTTTCGAGAATCGCTGCATTGCGGATACCGGCGCTAGACTCCCGACTGGGGATATCAATGATGGCGGCCACCTCTTCCGGATCGAGCACCTCAGGAAGGTTTTCGGCTTTCTTGGGCAGTTCAACAAGCTCGGCCGGATTGGCTTCGGCCATATTTTCTACTACGGCAAACTCGTGAAATCCGCGAATGCTGGAGACGTTACGGGCAATAGAGCTGACTGACAGATCCATAGCCGAAAGTTCTTCCAGGTACTTTTCGATATGCCGCAGCTCCACGCCATCCAGCTTTTTGATGCGCAGATCCTCGGCCAGAAATTGCAGGTAACGCTGCAGGTCATTTTTATAGGAAGAAATCGAATTTTCGGAGAGACTCTTCTCCAGCTTGATAAATTGGAGGTAGCGCTGGAGTTCTTCTTTGTAGTGCATATGCTACGAATTGTAGTATTCGTCTACGCGCGGCGGACTTTCCGGAGCTTCCGGATGCTCGGGGATCTCCTTGCCTTCTTCAATTTGTTCTTCGTCTTTTTCCTGTTTCTTTTCTTCTTGCTCTTTCTCATCATCAGGATATTCCACGCGACTGTGATAAATACCCACCAGAATATTGAGGAACGTTTCTTTGATCGTGCGGATATCCTGGAAAGTGAGTGGCGTCTTGCTGAGTTGTCCCTCGTTGACGCGTTCGTCGATCATTCGATCAATCAGGTTTTCCAGTTTTTGGTAGTTGGGATCCTTCATCGCTCGCGAAGAGGCCTCAATACAATCGGCCAGCAGTAGAATACCTGTTTCTTTAGTCTGAGGCAGGGGGCCATCGTATCGAAAATCCTCTTCACGAATCTCTTTCTTGTCGGCATCAGCCTGTTTTTTGGCTTTATCCCAGAAGAATTTGATAAGTGAATTGCCATGATGCGTTTTGATAAAGTCGATGACCACATCGGGCAAACCGTTCTCCTCGGCCATTTTTACCCCGTTCGATACATGGGCCTTAATGACCAATGCACTCATCCGTGGTTTTAGCTTGTCGTGCTCATTTTTTTCGGTCTGATTTTCAGTAAAATAGCCCGGGTTTTCCATTTTGCCGATGTCGTGATATAAACCACCTACCCGACACAACAGGCTGTTGGCTCGTATAGCTCCTGCAGCAGCTTCGGCAAGGTTTGATACCTGCAGGCTGTGATGGAAGGTGCCGGGGGCTTTGGTCATGAGCTCTTTAAGAAGTGGTAGATTTGTGTCGCTGAGTTCCAGCAGGGTAAAGTCTGTGGTGATGTTAAATGTTTTCTCAAAGAGCAGAATAAGCGGGTAGGTAAACAGGATGAAGATGGCGTTAATGCCGACATAGAAAACTTCGTTGCCGAAAGAATTCCAGCTGTCGTAAGCCGTCATCCCAAAACCGACAATGACAACAAGATATGCCAGAAAGACGATACCGGGAGTGGTAAAGAAGAATTGGGATCGTTTCTTGATATCGCGCACTGAAAAAAGTCCCAGGCTGCAGGCCACCATCGTTGCCGTAACATACTCAAAATTGTTGCCGTTAATGAGTCCGGTAAGCAAGGCCAGGGTGATGGTAGACATCAATCCCACGCGGGAATCGAAGATTATGGTTAGAATAATTGGAGCGATGGCCACCGGCAAGATATAGGGGGAAATATTTTCAAACTCGTAGACAATAGAACTTCCTATGCAAATGAGTGACATGGCTATTAATACCAGCAACAGCATGGCATTATCAGTAAAGATATACCTACGATAGAGGTACAGGTAAAAGAAGAAAATCGTGAGGATGGCAATGATTGCCAGAACGTCGCCACCATACCGCAGCCAACGTTCGAGATCGCTTGCATTCTGCGCGCGCGCCTTGGCTAGGCTCTGCAGCATATTATATTTTTCCTGGGTAACAATGTCACCGCGACGAATGATAACCTGTCCTTGGGCTACGGCCCCTTTTGAAGTCGAAATTTTGGAAAGTGCTTCTTCAATACGGGTTTGGGTCTCCTGCTTGTTGTATGTAAGGTTCGGCCTGATGACATGGTCGAAAATTTCGGCGCCTACATTGGCCATTTCCTCGTAATAATTTCGCGACAAGCGATATCGTGCATATTCTTTGGCCTCTTCCAAGTCGCGCACGCTAACTAGGTTAAGCGTTTTTTCGGTACGGTTATTCAGATCTCGGACCGTAATTTCATCGTTGGAAAGTTCATTTTTGTTTCGACTGATGATGCCGTTTTCCAGCATGTCTTGGATTAGCTGGTCGAGCTGCTGTTTTAGGTTAACGGCTATAAACTGATTGGGTGATGCGGATTTGGTATTGGGGGTCTGGTTTTGAGATTGTACGGCCTGATAGTTTTCGAGCAGTGTAGTCCAGGAACTATTGGACAACTGGATAGGCGACTGATTTTTTAGCTGGACGAATTCAAGGCTGTCACGTGTGGCACTCTGGCTGTTATTTTGTTTGGCCTGCTGCCACTTTTTGTAGCTCTCAGCTATTGGTTTTAAACTCTGGAAAAGGGAATCCAGCTTTGACTGGATGGCAATTTCTGCATCATGGTTTCGATGAAAGATCGGTGGCGTAGACTCTCGAATCGACTGCTTTTCTTTTTGTATTTCCTCTTGTGTTTTTTGGATGGCAAACGTAAAAGGAGCCGTTAGATCATCAGCTCTCCAGGGTTCTTTTATTTTGTAGTTGGTGGGTTCTTTAAAAGAAGCCTGCGGCACTGACAGAACCAGCACCCCCAGAAAGCCAATCAGAATAAGAACGCGAACATACACATTGTATTTGAAGGAAGAGGCCTTTTCCTGCCGTTTTTTCTTTTCACCTATGACAGGAGCTCCCTGGCGTTTTTTGGGGGCCAGCCCAAGTTTTTCAAGTATACTCATAAAATAAAATTACACTCTGTCATTAGGCCTCAAAAAGGCCAATGTGACATAAATTGTTCAGGTAAGATACGCTGAATTTAAAATTATACCAACCCGCAGCCATATTACCAAACCTAGCCCGGGTTTGAAATTCTTGAATCAGGTATTTTCGCCGATAAGTTCCAGGAATGAGATTTCATCAAGGATTGGAATATTAAGCTCTTTAGCTTTGTCATATTTGCTGCCCGGTGATTCGCCCGCCAGCAAATAATCCGTATTGCCACTCACCGAAGAGGTGGTTGTACCTCCATGCTTTTCTATTAGTTCGGTGGCTTCCTTACGCGTAAACGAGGGCAGGCTGCCAGTTAGTACAAACTTTTTATCCTCTAGTTTTTGGGATGCCTGCTCTTTTTCTTCTATGGAAAATGTTAATCCATGCTCACGCAGGGAGTCCACAATCTCTTGGTTGTGTTCCTGCCCAAACCAACGGACGACCGACTCGGCTATCTTGGGACCAATAGACTCAATTTCTTCAATTTCTTCCTTGGTTGCTTCTATAAGAGCGTCCATCGTCTGGAAACCATGTGCCAGATCCCGAGCTACGGTTTTTCCGACAAAGCGAATGCCCATTGCATATATCACGCGGTCCAACGGTTGCTTTTTGCTGCTTTCAATGGCGTCTAACAGATTTTGAGCACTTTTCCCAGCCATACGATCCAGCAATATAAGTTGTGCCTTTTTTAGTTCATAAAGGTCGGCATAGGTGTTAATCAGACCTTCAGTAACCAACTGATCTACAACGGCTTCTCCGAGTCCTTCAATGTCCATCGCATCGCGGGATGCGAAGTGCTCGATACGTTGACGAATCTGAGGGGGACATTCGGGATTGATGCATCGCCAATCCACATCGTCGCCTAGCTTCACAAGCTCCTCACTGCAGGCAGGACAGTGGTCCGGCATCTCAAAGCGAGGGGAGCGATTGTCGCGATCGGGATTAACTACGCTGATGACCTGGGGAATTATTTCTCCCGCTTTTTCCACGACCACGCGGTCACCAACACGGATATCTTTACGATGGATTTCATCCTCGTTGTGCAGGGAGGCTCGTTTCACCGTAGTGCCAGCCAGTTCTACCGCCTTCAGTTCGGCCACCGGCGTAATTTTTCCTAATCGTCCTACTTGCAGCGTAATCCCTTGAATAGTTGTGGTGGCCTGTTCGGCTTCAAACTTATAGGCAATAGCCCAACGCGGAGCTTTGGAGGTAGCCCCCAACTGTTTGCGAAATTTAGTTTGGTTTACCTTAATGACTACGCCATCTGTTTCAAAGGGCAGATCATGCCGCAATTCTTCCCATTCCGTAATTTTAGCATGTACCTCGGATATGGCTGAACACTCTTTATAGTGCTCACAGACGGGCAATCCCAACTTGGAAAGCATCTGCATTTTTTGATACTGGGTGATATCCTCTTCATCGCTATTGGTAATGAGATCAAAACTAAAAAAGCGAATAGGACGACGGGCGACTTCTCTGGGATCCTGCATCTTCAGAGATCCAGCGGTCGAATTTCGTGGATTGGCAAAGGCATTGAGTCCCTGTTCCTCGCGATGTTCATTCATGCGGATAAACGCTTCGCGCTCCATGTAGGCTTCACCGCGAACTTCGGCTACATCGGGATAATCATTGTTAAGATGAAGCGGTATATCTTTAATAGTCTTTACATTGCGGGTGATGTCGTCGCCGCGTTCCCCATCGCCACGGGTGGCGCCAAGTACAAGATCTCCGTTTTCATATCGAAGCCGGATAGCCGCCCCATCAAATTTGAGCTCAATCATATAGGTAAAGTCGTCGTGGTCAAGAATCTCCCGTACGCGACGGTCAAAATCGTTGAGCTCTTCCTCGTTGTAGGTATTATCCAGGCTCAGCAGGGGGATGGGATGTTCCACCGTCTCAAAATCGCTGCTGGGTTCACCGCCCACACGCTGGGTGGGTGAAGTAGGTTCCACCAGGTCAAATTGTTCTTCAAGCTGTTCCAGCTCAGCCAGGTATTCATCAAATTGCTTATCGGAGATAAAAGGTTGTGCCTCTTGATAGTAGGCCTTGTTGGCTTGGTTCAAGAGTTCGCGAAGCTCATCAACACGCTTCTTCGCTTGTTGTTTATCCATCTGTAACGAAAATAGCTTAAATCAGTTAAAAGTAGGGCGATCTTGGATAGAAGTGGGGGGAGGGGCCTCAATATCCAGTGAATCGGGGGCCGGTTGCAGCCATTTTGGGTCGTCCTCAAAATAGGATCGATTAATTTCTACGAGTCTAGTATCGGGATTATAAAACTGTTCCCGAAAATTTTGGACCACATGGCCGTTCAACATCAATATAATGTTGCTAAAATCTCCGCGAATGCGAATTTCATTGACAAAGGTAAATCGTAATGCCTGTCCCTGTTCTAACCAATAGGGATTGATATTGTCCATAATATCGGTGTAGACCCGAACTGGTTCGAGCTTGCCATAGGCAGCATACAGTATCATGGTAAGGGTATCCGGCAGGGTTTGCATCGTTTCATTTTGCAAGTTTGCGCTGCCCGTATCCTGAACTACCATGGGGCTGTCGTCTTGCACTGGTGATATGTTGAGTTCCAGCGAGTCGGTACTGATAGTGGGGGGATTGGCTTGTTCCGTGTTTTGTTGTGTGTCTGCGCTATTAGAACTTTCACCCTGATAAAAGTAGAAAAAAGTACCGCCTGCTACGATTAATACCAGCACAATGATGCCAATAAGGGTTCTGGGCGTTGTTGACCTCAAGGGGGTAAATCGCCGCCCCATATCGGCCCAGTCCACAGATCGTACTTCAGACCGTTTGCCAGAAGTGTCCGGTCCCACTGATCGCAGGTTCTCTGAGGTAGCTTGTGTTTCCCCGGAAGGCTGAAATTCCGGAGAATGGTCATGAATCATGTCATTTTCTTGATCGGAGGTGTCTTTTTCACTGGATTCTGTTGCCTCATATTCGTCGGCGGCCCAATCTGGGTCATCTTTCCAGCTTTTCCTGAGAGAGCCCGAGTACTCATTTTTCTGGCGCTTATCTAGTGCATAAATAACCTGCTTCTCATCGATGGATAGTGCTTTGGCATAGGTTCGAACATAGCTACGGATATAGGTGGAACTCTCTTCAAAATCAGAGAAGATAGAATCATTCTCGATAGATTTGAGTATGCGCACAGGGATCTTGGTAGCCTTGTTAATATCATCAAGGCTTAGGTTCTGGTCTTTCCGAATCAGGGCAAGATCTTTTCCAAGTGATGCCATAGGTATATGTCAAATTAGAGGTGGCAAGCCATTTGTACGGCGTATAATCTAAACAAATATAGCGGTTGCCAAAAATTTTTTGCTGAGACTAAATTGTAAGGATTTGCTTTTAAAATGATCTTACCTAAAAGGATTGATATGAAAAAAATATTCCAAAAAATAGCGGATGGATTTGCAAGGGTCGTATTTCCCAATGTGTGTGCCTGTTGTGGACGTGAAAACACCCAACAGCAACGGCAGTTGTGTTCGTTTTGTCTGCAGGATCGTTTTGAAGATGCCAATCCCAATAACGATCGAGTATCGAGCGATTCCCTGTTGCCCGAAGGGATTGTTTTGCAGCATGCCCTCTGGAAGTTTGACAAGGGCGGTGATCTACAGCACTTGATGCATCAGCTAAAATATGAACGGCTTACGTCAATTGGTGTAGATTTGGGACGAAAGTTGGGGCAACGGCTAAAAGCGCATCCTTTGGCTGTAGAGCTACTTGACCAACAAGAAGCAATTGTGCTCCCCGTTCCGCTCCACTATTTGAAGTTTCGGTATAGAGGCTTTAACCAGGCATTCAAGTTGGCACAGGGGTTTCGAGAGGTATGGAAAGATCTTCTCATTTGCGATATTGATGATGTGGTGCGAACTAAAAACACAAGCTCGCAGACAGGCTTTTCACTGGACAAAAGACTCGAAAACATGGATAATGCGTTCAAAGTTAAAAACACAGAACCCATTGAAGGTCGCACTGTTATAATTATTGATGATGTGTTTACTACCGGATCTACAACTTTTGAGCTGTCGAACACGGTGCAGCAGGCAGGGGCAGGTCCTGTTATGATTCTCACTATTGCCCAGGCATAATTGGGTGCAACGTTTTGCTTTCTCAACGTGTTAATCTGGCCTTTGAGAATTGCTACAATTTTGTAAGCAAAGAATAATTCATTTTTTGCTCTAAGAAGGATATTTTTGAGGTCTATGAACACAAATGACCCTCGATCCAATAATTTATTTCTGGAAACTCAACTTGGTATTGTTACTAGAACCGGTGATTGGTTTCATGCAACATCCGATCAAATTGAAAAGTTTGTGCCCGGCCTGTTGGACAAACGTCCGTTGGATAAACTTGTAGAAGAGGCCGTGGCCTGGGTACGCAGTGCCGATAGTTTATCGCTGACAATTTTATTGGTGCTGTTGCTGTTTATTCATCCTATCTTAGCAGCAATCACGGCTATTGCATTTCACTTTTTCTGGTATCGATCCAAAAGCGCTTTTGTAACTATTTTTCTTGGCAAGATACTGAAACTGATGAACAAGGATGGCTATTTGTTGATGAGTTCGCTTGTGATCATAAGCCTTGTCGGTATGGATGGACAATGGCTGGCCGCAGGTGTTGGCCTGGTGTTTTTCTTTCTGATGAAGCTTGGATTACTTAAACGTTTATGGGATAAAATTGATGAAGGCGTCGATAAAAAGCTGTCGCTAAACGACCGCGTTTTTAAAATGATTTTGGTCAAATACGCTATGTATTATGATTTGGCCCCGAGTGAGGTCGAAAAAATGGAAGACAAGATTGTGGAACTGGCATCCAGCCGCAAAAAAGGAAGTAGTTAGACGTGGGGTTGACTAATATTTACCTTGCCCGACACGGGGAGACCGAGTACAATCGATGTAATCAAATTCAGGGACGCGGTATTGATGCCTCACTGAATGAAACGGGCCAGCGACAGGCCAAAGCCATTGCTAGTCACCTGCAGGATGTCGAGTTTCACCGCGTGTTCAGCAGCAGTCTCAAGAGATCCCGTGAAACGGCCGAAATTGTTGCCGACAGGTTTGGGCTTCAGGTTGAATCTCATGCTGATCTGGATGAAATGAATTTTGGGATACTGGAAGGTCGGCCGATTGCAGAGATCGAGCATGATCTTGAAGTGTTGCACCAACAGTGGAAGTCAGGGAAGATTGATCACGCTTCAGAAAATGGTGAAAGTCCATCTTCAGTGCTGGAACGTGCCAACGGCAAAGTAGAATCTATTATTGAGGAACATCCCAATACTAATTTGTTGTTCGTTTTGCATGGCCGGTTGCTTCGCATTTTGTTGTCCCACTGGCTGCAATATGGTTTAGCCGGAATGCATCGCGTTCCACATTCCAACGGAGCCTTGTATCATATTCGATGGGATGGAAAGGTATTTGATCCTGTATATCTAAACAAAACTGAGCATTTAGAAATTACGACGAGTTAAATTATGAGTGAAAAAGTACGCCGCATGTTTGCGGATATTGCCGAGGACTATGATCGAGTGAACTCTATTCTCTCATTTGGAGTGCATCATGGATGGCGCACGAGAACGGTACAACTGAGTGGTGCACAGGCAGGAGATCATGTCTTGGATTGCGCAACTGGTACGGGCGATCTGGCTATTCAATTTAAAGAAAAGGTGGGCGACAGCGGCTACGTGCTGGGCACCGATTTTTGCAAAGAAATGATTGAACACGCCCCAGAGAAAGCTGCCGAGAATAACCTAGAGGTTGACTTTGAAGTTGCTGATGCAATGAACCTGCCCTACGAGAACGACCGTTTTGACATTTCCAGCATCGCTTTTGGTATTCGCAATGTAGATGATCCCGTCCAGGCGCTTAAAGAAATGGCGCGTGTTGTAAAACCGGGCGGACAGGTAGTGGTGTTGGAATTTGGCCAGCCTAAAGGTTTAATTAAATATCCGTATGAGCTGTATAGCCAGTATATTATGCCTACGCTCGGCGGATGGATCAGTGGCAATCGAGAGGCGTATTCGTATCTACCCAGAACCAGTGCTGAGTTTCCGGCCGGTAATAACTTTGTTGAATTGATGAAAGAGGCTGGCTGTTTTACATCGCACATGTTCGAAAAGTTGACAGCCGGCATTGCCTATGTGTATGTAGGCAGCGTGCAATAATTCTGCTATATTATCACACATTTTTAAAAAAGTATTATAATATGGATCAGTTAAAGATTGAGGACATTAAAAAGTTAATTCCCCACCGTTATCCTTTTTTGCTGGTTGATCGCGTGCTCGAAGTAGAAGAGGGACGCATCTTGTCGGTGAAGAATGTGAGTGTGAATGAAGAGTTTTTTAATGGCCATTTCCCTGAGCGTCCCATTATGCCCGGCGTTTTACAGGTAGAGGCCATGGCGCAAAGCGGTGCGATCATGTTGATGCATTCTCATATTGAAAATCCGGCAGAATCGCTGATGGTCTTTTCGGGCATCAACAGGGCCAAGTTTCGGAAATCGGTAGTACCCGGCGACCAGCTTACCATGGAAGTGAAACTGGTGAATCAACGCCGAAACTTTTATACCATGGAGGGCACAGCCAAAGTTGGCGATGATGTGGCTTGTGAATTGGAAGCTTCAGCTGCAGTAGTACCAAGTGAGGAAGAATGAGCACACAGAAGAACTCTAACAACCGACCCAAGAAGGTAACCACGCAAACTCTCGTTGAGATGAAGGAGCGCGGTGATAAGATTGGCATGCTTACCGCCTATGACTATACAATGGCGCAGATTCTGGATCAGGCGGGCATAGATGTAATCCTGGTGGGTGATTCGGCCAGTAATGTGATGGCTGGCCACGACACCACGGTACCGATGACGATGGATCACATGATTTACCACGCCTCTTGCGTGACACGGGGCGTCGAAAAAGCTTTAGTCATTGCCGATCTTCCGTTTATGAGTTATCAAGTGAAGCCCACCGAAGCGCTCACCAATGCGGGACGGATGATGAAAGAAGCCGGTGCGCATGCCGTAAAACTGGAAGGCGGCAAGCCAGTTGTTAAAACGGTAAACAAGATCGTTGAGGCTGGAATCCCGGTGATGGGGCATTTGGGACTTACGCCGCAGAGTATCTATAAATTTGGTACTTACAAGGTACGGGCAACTGAAAATACCGAGGCTGATCAACTTATTGAGGATGCCAAACAGTTGGAAGAGGCGGGTTGCTTTTCGATAGTGCTGGAGAAGATTCCAGCGGAGCTGGCCCAGCGGGTGACTAATGAGTTATCAATTCCCACTATTGGTATTGGAGCAGGGGCAAACTGCGATGGACAAGTGCTTGTGAGCCATGATATGCTGGGATTAAATAAAGAATTTAAACCCCGTTTCCTTCGCCGATATGCCGATATGCATACTGATATGACGGACGCGGTTCAGCAATATATTTCAGATGTAAAATCTGGTGACTTCCCGAACGAAAATGAAGAATACGATTAATTTCTAGTAATCGACTAAATTAACGATGTATGAGTGATAGCGAAGACAAGCCGGTTATTTTAGTTTGTAATGATGATGGAATATTTTCGCCGGGCATTCGCGCGCTGGCCGAGGTTTCAGCTGAGTTTGGCAACGTTGAGATCATCGCCCCGGACCGACAGCAGAGTGCCGTAGGACATGCGGTGACCGTGAGTACACCGTTGCGGTCGCGATCTTTTCAGATTGACGGACGGTTTAATGGGCAGGCGGTGACCGGTACACCAGCCGATTCGGTAAAGTTGGCTCACGATCAGTTGATGAAACGGAAGCCTGATCTGGTTGTCAGTGGCATTAATCACGGTAGCAATGCGGGGATCAATATTCTTTATTCGGGCACGGTGAGTGCCGCAACGGAAGGTACGATCCTGGGGTATCCTTCTATTGCCGTTAGCTGCACGGATTATGATGAAGAAGCCGACTTGTCTGGTGCGAAAGATGCGGCTCGCAAAGTAATCGGCTATGTACTCAGCGAAGGATTACCTAAAGGTATAACGCTGAATCTGAACGTACCGGCAGGTCCGCTGAAAGGTATTAAGTGGGCGCGACAGGCCAACAGCCGGTATGTGGAGGAGTTCGAAGGACGTGTAGATCCCAATAATCGATCCTATTACTGGATGACTGGAAAGCTGGAACTGCTGGATGAGGGCGAGGATCTGGACGTAAACGTGCTGGAAAAGGGCTATGCTTCTCTCACACCTATCCAGTATGATATGACGGCTTATAATCTACTCAAGCAAAAGCAGGACATCGAACTTTAAGCTATAGAAACTAGGATTACATCTGTTGAAAATTCACGAATTCAACATTCGTAATTCCCAATTTTAGTGTCCTTTCTCTTCAAGCATCTTGATCACATCCAGCCAGAATTGCTGGAAGAGATGCTGGCGATCATCTTTGATACGCATATTCATTTGTTCCAGGTGGGATAAATTATAGGTGCTGATATGTTCGCCCCACGTAGCGCTTTCCACAGATACCATACCGTCATTAGGACCCTCGTTTTCGTAAATGTGCTTGTTTTGGTATCGAGCTATTACCCGGATTGGTTCGTTGGTGCCTTTGCCTACGGCCGAGGTGTATGAATAGTAGGGAATGTCATCGACGTTAGGGATGGTTGGATTAAACGTCTCCGTTACATATTGTCTCGTCAGCTGGGCAGCAGAAGCTACCGAATCGCTTTTGGTGTGGGGATAAATACGGTCGCCCATCCAGTCGAGAAAGTCGGCCAGTTTATCGCGGATAGCCTCTGGCGTTTTAAGGGTGAGTTCAGCAAGGCTGGTACCGTGGTGGGGGGTGCTTACCGTGGTTAAAGATGACACATTGCGAGCTATATCCAGTTTTGAGAGAGCGTATCGCATATCGAGACCACCCATGCTGTGGGCTACAATATTTACTTTGCCCCCGGGCAGGTCATCGGTAAGTTCTTTGATGAGCTTAACCCAGCTCTTGGCGCGGGTTTCGATTTTGGCGTAGGGTACAATATTGGGGGCAAAGGTAAGCACGTTATGGGATCGCAGCAGCAGGGCTACATCATACAGGGGCGAAGGCTTTACCAGTGAGGCAATGGCGCCATAACCGTGACAGAGCAGAACCGGATATTTTAAGTCAACAATTTCCGGTTCCGGAAATTCATTAAGCTCAAATCTTTTTAACCATGTGTTAGTATTGAGTCGCTCAATCATATCAGTAGTTCATTTGTGGCGGAGGTACAATTTCAATGCCGGCTTTTTTGAGTTCAGGGAGTTTCTCTTCCAGCCACGTAAGTGTAGTTTCATTACCGGTGATAACGGCCATGGAGTGATTTCTATTGGATCGCAACTTGTTAAGTTCCTCAAAAAATGAGGCCTTCCCCAAGTCTTCATGTAACAATAGTGCATCGCCGGCATTAATAAAAGTGAGATCTGTTTGGGCTATCAATTTTTCAGAGGGGGCATCGGCATGCTCATACTGCAGGATTCGGGCTTGGGGTAATACCTCTTCGAGTTGTTTAAGTTTAGCCCTTGCTGCACTGGGATTTTCCTTGATCAGATCTTTGCCAGAGGACGTTTGCAACCAAAACAGCAGGTGATTATAACGGTCGCCGAGGCGCTTGCGAAGTTCATTGGCCTGGATAGGGGTTTCAATTTTGAGCACAATGGGAATGGGTTCGCCGAGGCTGGCCAGTGTGCTGATGAGCTCTTCATCGGGAAAATTGTCGAACGAAACCAACAGGCTTGCCTCGTTTCGATCAAGTAACAGCTCGGGGTCGGTTTGCAGCGAGATCGTTCGGATAACGGTGCCTCGGTACAGCAGATGAATATCCACATTTTTTTCGGGGAAGCTTACCTGTGCAGGTGTTTCCACACCATAACTATGAAGGCGGCTGTTCAGCTCGGCATGGAACTGCGTTTTGGAAAACTGGTAGGGCAGCCCCACATGGTAGGTCTTTCGGCTGAAGTTCGAATCCACGCGGGTGGTGGTAACTCGAATTTGTTGGTCGCTGATGTTGAAATCGTACAGCTCTTTTTGGATGAGCGAGTCGGCCTGGGCAAGATTTCTCAATCGCATTGTGCTGGCATCAGAAGCTGCAAAAAGCATATAGCCACTGATAAAACACGATACCAGAAGCAGAATTGCGATGAATCGTTTTTTCTTTTGTTCCTTCAAGCCAGTTATCGATATTGAGTTGGCATTTGAGCCGTGTAATTATAGCTGTTATTCTATTGTAAATCTATCAAAAATTACTTTCGTGACCAGGTTTCAGAAAAAGTGATAAGCAGATAAAGATATGGGTTTTACATTTAGTTCGGTCAATTCTCCCCGCGATGTTGATGCTTTTCACCAGTTGCCATTTCGAATTTATGAAGAGTATCCGCATTGGTCTCCTCCGTTCAGGTTCGAGATCGAGAATATTTTTGATCCCGATGAGAATCCTTTTTTCAACAAAGGAGAATGCGAGCGTTTTCTAGTGAGGAAAAATGGCCGGGTGGTGGGGCGTTTTGCCGTTATGAACACCCCGCATCGTGACAAGGTATTGGAACCGACGATGGGAGGTATCGGTTTTATCGAAATGGAAAACGATCCTGAACTGGCACAGGGGATCATTGATTTTGCCAAGGATTGGCATGGCGAGCGTGACTACCATGCTATGCGGGGCCCTATTAATTTTGGTGAAAATGATACCTACTGGGGATTACTGGTAGAGAACTACGAGGAACCGCCGATTTATGGGATGTTTTATCATCCGCCGTATTACAAGGACCTGCTGGAACAGACCGACGCAGAACAGCTCGACGACCACTGGAGCTATAAGCGTGATTTTGATCAGCCGATCCCCGAACGCATGCAGAAAATTACCGACCGTATCGAAAGCCGTTCGAGCGTGACGCTGCGTTCGCTGGATAAGAGTAACATCTATCAAGATGCAGAATACATTCGGGAGATTTATAACGAAGCTTGGAGAGATCAGGATATTGAACATCGCGAAGAAGAATTTACCGAGCTTACGCAAGACTCAGTACGTGAGACGGTCGAGAAGCTGAAACCGGTGCTCATTCCCGATAGTGTGCTCATTGCATTTGTAGATGGTGAGCCTGCCTCGTTTGTTGTTTGTGTGCCTGATTTAAATGAGGTTTCCAAAGAAACGGACGGTCGTCTGCGCTGGTGGCATTATCCGAAGCTGTTTTGGTTTAAGCGGCGTGCCAAGCATCTGCGTACGCTGGTGTATGGTACCCGGCCAAAATTCCGAAAAATGGGACTTGAGGCACTTACCTTTACCCGAGGAATTCAGTACACTAAGGAAGCTGCTCCATCATTGGAGTATCTGGAAGGGGCTTGGGTAAGCGAGAGTAACTGGCTGATGCAGCGTAGCCTGGAGGCGCTGGGATGCCATCACCACAAGACTCACAGGACGTATAAATGGGAGTTTTAGGATATAGACTTCAAATTTTGTTTACAAAAAGGGTAGAACATGAGCTTCTTAGAACAAAGAAAGGACAGGCTTAGGACATGGATCGGTTTCTATTTGATTTAAATCTCAATCCAATACTGATTTATGATCAGGATTCACTGCGGATACTCGAGGCTAATGAGGCCTTTGAAGAGAAGTACGGTTATACGAAGAATGAAATAACAGAGTTAACGATTAAGGATATTCGTCCGAAGGAGGCTCTTGATGACCTGAAAGATGCATTGGAAGGCCTCCGGGACGAGGGGGTTAGCGAGACAAACTTGGTACGCCATCAGTCCAAACAAGGAGAAATTTTTTATGTGAATATTGCTTCCCACAACTACGACTACCATGATCAGAATGCTCGGATTGTTCAAATCCATGATGTGACGGATCGTGTGGAAGCAGAACAGCGGGCTCAGAAGGCGTTTGCCGAACTTAACCATCATGTAAACGAAAGTCCGCTGGCGATGGTCAAGTGGGATGAGCAGTTCAGAGTTATTGAATGGTCGAAGCATGCCCACGAGGTTATGGGCTTTACGAGGGAAGAGGTGATGGGGCAAACGCCTCATTTTTTGCGTTTCCATGAGTCTGTAGACCGTTCTGTGGTCGAAAACCATATCGAAGCCATGCTTTCGGGCGACCGTGACAAGGCAAAGTTCGATACTAAGGTTTATAACCGGGATGGCGCCTTGGTGCATCTTAGAGTGCACGGGTCGGCTCTACGGGATGAGCAGGATGAGCTGATATCGGTACTGACGTTAATGGAAGACATCACCAATCAGAAAAAAACCGAGCATAAATACCAGCGACTATTTGAAAATGCCAACGACGGCATTTTTATGATGCTCGGGGAACAGTTTGTTGAATGCAACGAGCGAGTGTTGAACATATATGGCTGTTCTGCAAAGCGCGAAATTTTGGGAAAGACGCCTATTGACTTTTCACCGGAGTATCAGCCCGATGGTGAGAAGTCATCTACAAAAGCCCGTCGCAAAATAAACAAGGCGCTCGATGGTCAGCCTCAGGTATTTGAATGGAAGCACATCCAGCAAGACGGCACGCTTATTGACACTGAGATAAGCCTGAATCGGTTGGAGTTGGGTGATGAAATTTATGTACAGGCTATTGTACGTGATCTGACGGAACAGAAGAAAGCGCAAGAGCAACTGCGGCGGAGTGAGCGTTTATTCCGAAAGTTATTTCTCAAGGCACCCGGTGCACTGCTGATGGTTGATAACGAAAATCGGGTAAAAATGGCGAATCAAAGTTTTGAGAACCTATTTGGCTATTCCGAAGAAGAGCTGTTGGGAAAAGATATCGACCAGGCAATTGTGCATGAAGACCAGCAGGACGATAGCCCGCGAATGCCAGGTGAAGATTTTCGGGAGGGAAAATTTTATAAAGATGTGGTCCGATATACCAAAGAAGGGAAACCGAAAGACATACTTCTCGGTGCAATCCCTGTATATCTGGATGATGAACCTATTGCCGGTTTTGGCATCTATATTGATATTACCGAGCAAAAAGAAAATCAGCGTAAACTTGAACAATCGCTTGAAGAGAAACGGGTGTTGCTCGAAGAAATTCATCACCGGGTAAAAAACAACCTGGCCATTATTTCAGGTTTTCTCCAGCTGCAGTCGTTCGAGATTGAAGATGAGCAAACCAAAGAGGTGCTCAACGACAGCCAGCTGCGCATACAGTCGATTGCGATCGTCCACGAGATGCTCTACCAGTCGGAAAATTTTGTGGATATCTCATTCGAAACGTATGTAAAACGGCTCATTAATACGGTTAAAAATACCCTGCCTCTCGATCATAAACATATTAATATTGAAATTAATGCTTCCGACGTCTCTCTTGATATAAACCAGGCAATTCCCTGTGCTATCTTAATTAATGAATTGGTAACAAACTCATACAAGCACGCCTTTGAGGGCAGAGATTCCGGGAAGATATGGATAAACCTATATGAGGATGCCGGTCGTATTTTTGTAGAGGTTAAAGATGATGGCAGAGGCTTGCCAAAGGGCTTTTCAATTGATGAGCAGAGTTCGATTGGCATGAGCTTAATACAAACATTGACTGACCAGCTCAATGGTGAGTTGGAAGTAACCAGTGACGACGGAGGGGGGAGATTTATGGTAAATTTCCAGAAGTCCAATGGTCATGGTCGTGGCAAACTTCGTGCTATCAGACAAGAGGAATAGTATTAATCACCTCATGCCTTGTTAATTCCTGTTAATGATGATCACAAAATGTGAATAACCCTTTCTCAATGAAGATAATACGTGAAGTAAAAATTGACTAGCTAATTGCCTGACTGCAAGTTGGGATACGTTACAATTATTGAAGGTCTAGTGAACCAAATGACTAAGAGAGGGCCATCTTTGACCAGAATACATTAGGCATTCTTCGAGTTGACCAAAGTGGCATAGAACAATATCGTTATTCTCGGGAAGGCTTCGGTCAGTTAACAATAGAGTATATTCCCAGAGTGTATGAAATTAGGAGAGATAGTGAAATGGGTACAAACGCCTTTGACAGTGGAACTTACCGCCATCAAATGCAAAGGTTCCAGTAGTCAGCATTTTGAGTTCAGTTGAAAATGTGGGCTAATATCTGTCGGGCCACCTCTTTTTTAGTCCCCTGGAACCGGTGATCAGTTGAGGCATTGAGAAGGTGTACGGCATTTGTATCAGATTGGAATCCTGAACCGGATTCTGAAAGAGAATTCGCCACAATCCAATCTGCCTTTTTCTTTGTAAGCTTCGCTTTGGCGTTATCAAGAAGGTTTTCTGTCTCCATGGCAAAGCCGATAAGCAGTTGACCCTCTTTTTTATGATTTCCGAGCCAAGACAAAATATCCTGCGTTTTATCAAGCTTAAGTGCTGAGTCCGAATTATCTTTCTTTACTTTCTGATCGTGCTTCTCAGCTGGGGTAAAGTCAGAAACAGCTGCCGCCATGATCACTATATCAGCATTGGCATGGGCTTTAACCTGCTCGAAAAGCTCGGCAGCAGATTCAATTTCGATGGTGGATATTGTGGTTGGCTTGGGGATGCTCAGCGGCCCGTGAATTAATGTTACATCAGCTCCCATTTGTTTAGCAGCTTCGGCCATGGCTACGCCCATTTTCCCCGAGCTGGGATTCGATATAAAGCGAACCGGGTCGATGTGTTCACGAGTTGGGCCGGCCGTGACAACTACCTTTTTGCCTGCTAATGGACCATTTGCTTGTGCGTTCCGGATAATTTCGTCGCTTTTTTCAAGAATTGCCGTTGCATCTGGCAGGCGTCCTTTGCCTTCAAGTCCACTGGCCAAATAACCTTCCTCCGGTTCTAAAATGAGATAACCATACTCTTGTACGGTTTTAAGATTCTGTTGTACCGCGGGAGCTTCATACATCTCCCCATCCATAGTAGGACAGATCAGCAATGGACATCGTGCTGCCAGGGCGGTGGCCGTGAGCATGTTGTCAGAGATACCATGAGCAATCTTAGCCAGCGTATTGGCCGTGCAGGGAGCAATTACAAACAGGTCGCCCCATTCACCCCAGGAAATGTGCTTCGTCCACGAATCGGAGGCTGACTGGTTTTCAGGGAAAACCTCGACAGCCACTTCATGTTTTGAAAGAGAAGAAAATGTCTCAACTCCTATAAAGCGCGTGGCATCGGGGGTCATCGTTACGCGTACTTCGGCGCCCGCTTTTTGAAAGGCACGTAAAAGAAAAGCAGCCTTGTAGGCTGCAATTCCTCCGGTAACACCGAGTATTATCCGTTTGCCGGATAACATAAATTAGTCTTCTTCTTGCGGATAGCGGAAGTACACTTCGCCGCGACGCATCTCATCAATAGCACGCTGGGTGGCGTGAGGAAGCTTTTCAAATTCCTTTGAGATGTTTTCCTGCTCCTCGTTGAACGAGAAATCGTCGTCATCTTCAAAGCCTTCAAAATACTTCAATTTCTCATCCAGTTGAAGCTTTTCATTGGCGGCAATCTGACGAGCTCGCTTCGACATAATCGAAATCAGCTCATACTGATTACCAGTATCTTTGTTAAGCTTCTCAATATCTAATGTTTTAATACCCATAGTATAATCCAGCTTTTAATCAGTGATAAAAGATTCTATAATTTCCTTGACTTCCTCGTAGGCCGTTTCCAAATCGTCATTGACCACAATATAATCAAAATGATCGGCATACTGCATTTCCATTTCGGCGCGGTTGAGACGTTTTGAAAGTGTCTCATTAGTTTCGCTACCACGATTCGAGAGACGATTTTTCAACTCCTTCATCGAAGGCGGTTCAATAAAAATGGAAACAGCGCCAGAGTTGTAAAGCTCCTGAACGTTCAGTGCTCCTTTAACTTCAATATCAAGCAGGGGAAAATACCCAGATTCCACCAGTTTATCAACTTCAGAACGGAGCGTGCCGTACTTATTTCCACTGTAATGCTCCCACTCCAGAAACTCCTCGTTGGCTACTTTCTGATCAAACTCTTCATCACTCAGAAAATAGTAATCTTCGCCATGTTCTTCCCCTTTTCGTGGAGGGCGCGTAGTGGCGGAGACTGAGAACTTAATTTGGGGATAATCCCTGAGCAGCCGTTGAGCGATCGTGGTCTTACCGGCGCCGCTGGGAGCTACGATGACAATAACTTTTCCGGGAGTCTTCTTACTCAACGTTCTGTATCTGTTCTTTGATTTGTTCCAAGCTTTCTTTGGCCTTCACGATATGTTGGGATATTTCCGAGTCGTTGGCCTTTGAGCCAATAGTATTGATCTCTCGGTTAATCTCCTGGCTAAGAAAATTAAGGCGGCGACCAACCGAATCCTCGTTATTTACAGCTTTGCGGAAAAATTTGATATGTGATTGCGTGCGTACAATTTCTTCGGTGATATCGGTTTTATCCACCAGCACAGCCACTTCCATTTCCAGTCGATCGGGATCGATCTTGTCGCTTTCAATAAGTTCGTTGATACGTTCCAGTAGATCTTCTTTCATCTCTTTTGCCCGACCATCCACTTTATCTTTTACGATGTTCAGCATCTTTTCAATATGATCGACGCGCTGGTTAAGATCCTGTTCCAGCTGACTGCCTTCCTGCCGGCGCATCTGCTTGAGTTCTTCCGCTGCTTTTTCAGATGCTTCTTTGGTGAGATTCCATATCAGCTTTTTAGTTTCTTCGTCCTGCTCACGCGATTCAAAAATGTCGTTAAATTGCAGGAATGACCGCAGAGTGATAGGTTCCTCAATGTCCGCTGCATCGCGTAAATCATTGAGCATCTTTTTATATCCCTGTACCAGATTCTCATTAAAGGTGATGTCAGGTTCGCCCATATCGGATTTATCGACCCGCACCGAGACATTGAGTTTACCGCGTTCGACATGTTCTTGCAGCAGCTCTTTTAATGCAAGTTCTTGCTCCTGTATAGACTGGGGAAGCCGCAGTGAAATATCTAAATAGCGACTGTTAACGGATTTAAGTTCCACTGTAACAGCGATGCCGCTTGATGAAGCTTCGCCCCGTCCGAAGCCTGTCATTGATGTAATCATAAAAAGAGATTCAGATAATGATTAAAAATCGAAGTCAAAGATACGAAAGTATGTCCCGCTATAAAATTGATGAGTGACTTTCATCCGACGACTGTATTTATCGTCTGATGAATTTGGTAAGCATATGTCTGGATTCAGAGCAATTTGTCATCTCGACCGTTAGGGAGAGATCCTTGTTTTGCTATCCACCACTAAAACTTGGGAACAGATGTATTCCAAGTCGAGCTTTGCAATTTAATATAAATCAGGATTGTACCGCTTCTACCACCTGTTCAGCCAGCTCTTTGGCTTTTTGGGCACTGGTTCCCTCCGAATATACACGGATAATCGGTTCCGTATTTGACTTGCGTAAGTGCACCCAGCCATCTTCAAAATCGATCTTTACACCGTCTGTGGTATCTGGATTGTATTCTTTATAAATAGATTCAGCTTTTTCCAAGATGGCGTCACCATCAACATCAGCCAGCTGCATCTTGCTCTTGCGCATGGCGTAATCCGGCAGGCTATTGCGATAATCATTCGAAGTGATATCACGCTCGGCCATCAGTTGCAGTATCATGGCTACTCCCACCAACGCATCGCGTCCGTAGTGCAGATCGGGATTAATCACGCCGCCATTGCCTTCGCCGCCAATCACAGCTCCAACTTCCTGCATTTTCTTGACCACGTTGATTTCGCCCACTGCCGACCGGTGACATTTTTGTCCGTGTTTCTGTGCTACATCTTCGGCCACGCGTGATGAGGAAAGATTCGTGGCGCAAGGCCCCGATTTCTTATCGAGCATAAAATCAAAGGCGGCGGCCTGGGTGTATTCCTCTCCAAACAAGTTACCTTTGTTTGTGATCAGCGCCAGCCGGTCTGCATCGGGGTCGGTAACGATGCCCAGATCACACCCTTTTTCTTTGACCAGGCTGCAGATATCCTGCAGGTGCTCGGGCAGCGGCTCAGGGTTGTGTGCAAAGCGTCCATTGGGTTCATCATTTATGGAATGAATGGTGTTCACGCCCAGCGCTTTTAGAATGGCTGGAATCCCAATGGCACCGGTTCCGTTGACCGGATCAAGGGCCACGGAAAAATCTTTTGAGGCAATGAGTTCTGAATTGATATAATTCAGTTCCAGAATTTTTTGTACGTGGGTTTCCAGCGCTTGAGCGTCTGTAATTACTGATCCTACTTCATCATATTTTTTATATGAATACGACTGCTCTTCGCTTATTCTGATAACTTCTTTGCCCTGATCGGCATCCAAAAATTCGCTTTTGCCGTTGAGTAGTTTCAGGGCATTCCAGTCGGCGGGATTATGACTGGCCGAAATAATAATCGCACCATCGGCGTTGTGTTTGAGTACCGACATTGCCACGGTAGGGGTCGGAGTAACTCCAACTTTCACCACGTCGCAACCCACCGATTGAAGTGTAGAAACCACGATGTCTTCACATATTTGTCCCGTCACACGAGTGTCTCGACCGACAACCACTTTGCCACTGCCAGACCAACTTCCAAAAGCTGCGGTAAAACGAGTGAGATTCTCAGGAGTGAGATCAGTACCAAAAATGCCCCGGATACCGGAGACGGAAATCATTAATGACATAAAATTCAGTGATCAGTTTTCAGTTATCAGTAGTTTTTATCAAAAAAGATGGCAGTTTGCAGGCAGGTTGGTGTTAACTGTAAACTACCAACTGGTTACTGTTGATTGCCCTTAAGGTTGCCATTTCTCCTCGCGAATGCCGGCCTGTTTATTTTCGTATCGGGCAATAACAAAAAGGAAATCGGATAGACGATTCAGGTATTTCAGACACTCATCTGAGATGTTATCCACCTGTTGACAAGCCACCGTAGCACGCTCAGCCCTACGGCATACCGTTCGTGCCACATGCAGGGTAGCGCCAGGCTGAGATCCTCCGGGAAGGATAAATTTCTTCAATGGGTCAAGGTGTTCTTCCAACTCGTCGATTGCATCTTCTAAAAATTGGATATCATTTTCTCCAATACGATCAATCCGTGTTTCGGAGGAGGGTGGTGTTGCGAGGTCAGCACCCAGGGTAAAGAGCTGTTCCTGTATTTTTCGCAAGTATTTGGTCCCTTTATCCGAGAGATTGTAGCTGGCAGCAAGCCCCACTTGAGAGTTTAGCTCATCTACATTGCCATAGGCTTCAATGCGCTCGTGGGATTTCGATACGCGATCTCCGCCAAACAGGGAGGTGTCTCCTGAGTCGCCCTTTTTAGTATAGATTTTCATGAATAGTTAAGCTCTAGTTGAACCGCAGAGTACGTGGAGGATATCTCAGAGTGTTTGAATCATACTTTGCGAATTCCTCTGTGTACTCAGTGGTTATTATTAATAAATGGATACGCTAAAGTACGGAGTGAGCGGCAGACTTTCAGGTATAAAGCAGGTAAAATTAGGTCTGCATCGTCACAAATCCCGCGTCAAGTTTATTTGTTTCAATTCCTTTGTGTTGGAGAGTATTCAGCGCCGTGGCGAACTCTTCTGCTTGTTCCGACCGACAGGCTATATTGAGTTTGACCTGCTCCAGGTATTCAGCCTCGATCTCCTTCAAATCAAACCGGTTTTTAAGCTGATCAATTTGATTCTGTTCGGCATACGGGTAGGTGATTTGAAAATTCTGAGTTGGGATCAAGGTTGCCAGCGAGGCTTTTTTGAGGCACATCTCGGCAGTATGTCCATAAGCGTTGATGAGTCCCGATTTTCCAAGGTTTGTCCCGCCATAATAGCGTACGACTACACAGCCAGTATTTACTGCATCGGATGATTTAAGCTGGTTTAGAATGGGCAGGCCCGCAGTACCGCCTGGTTCACCGTCGTCTTGAGCAAACTCTTCAATTTTGTTGGGATTAATCCGCCACGCATAGCAGTGATGGGTGGCATCGGGATACTTCGATTTAATTTCGCTTAGCTGCTCATCGAACTCGTCCACAGAGACGCACGGGAACAAATATCCGATAAACTTAGACCCTTTATCTCGAAATTTACTGCCGATGTGTTCAGTAACGGTCTTCAATATTGATATTTTTTGCTAAAGTGATCTGATAAACTAAGGATAAGTATTTTAATCCTGAATTATGGCTCTTGGATTTTGAATTTCGGAGGTCACAATTTAGAACATTTCTGAATAAGATTTAGTAGTTGTAACCGCTATCAAAAACCTTGCCTTTTTATCCATTTCCCCACATCTTCAACCCCACGGAACGAGCTTCCGTACGTTGGCGTTCAAGCAACGCATTCAGTAAAACAGATCAAAGACTATACTACGATGCCATCATTTCTAGACGCGCTAAAATCCCAGGTGGGCCGCAAAATTTTAACCGGTATTACCGGGATTGGTCTTATTATTTTTATCATTTTCCATTTGATTGGAAATCTTACTCTTTTCGGTGATGCACAGGCTTTTAATGAATACACCTATGCTCTCGAAAGTTTGGGGTGGATTCTCTACGTGCTTGAAGCCGGCCTGGCAATTGCCTTTTTGTTGCACGCCTACATTGGGATTTCCATTTGGTGGAATCGACGTCAGGCGCGTCCGGAAGGGTATGTGAAATATCAGAGCAAAGGCGGTCCCAGCAAGCAGACGTGGGCATCAAAGTCTATGATCTTTACCGGCATCGTCTTGCTAGTATTTCTGGTTATTCACATTGATACCTTCAAGTTTGGGGCTACCGACACCATAATGCTCAATGGTCACGAGGCCCGTGATCTCAAAGACCTTGTAATTGCTACATTCCAGCAGCCGCTTTATGCGTTTGGATACACTGCCGTAATGATTTTACTGGGACTGCACCTTGGTCACGGCTTCTGGAGCGCTTTCACATCATTGACGATGAAGCACAAGGAATATTCATCTGTTATTTACATTATCGGCGTAATTTTTGCCATCTTGATGGCCGTCGGTTTTCTGTTTATCCCGCTGTACATCTATTTCGCGGGACCTGATGCAGCACTAATTTCTTATTGATTAGAACCGAGATGAACCAAGAGCAATAACTCATCCGCGTTCCATAATATTAACTTGATCAGATTATGAACTTAGATCCAAAAGTTCCTTCCGGACCGCTCAAAGATAAATGGTCCAAGCATCTTAACGACATTCAACTGGTTGCGCCCAACAACAAGCGTAAGCACGATATCATCGTTGTGGGTACCGGTTTGGCCGGTGGTTCCGCAGCGGCAAGCCTGGCTGAGTTGGGATACAATGTGAAAAGCTTCTGTATTCAGGATTCCGCCCGGCGTGCCCACAGTATTGCGGCGCAGGGGGGGATAAATGCTGCCAAAAATTATCCCAATGACGGCGATACCGTTTGGCGACTGTTTTATGATACGATCAAAGGCGGTGATTACCGGTCGAGGGAATCGAATACATACCGACTGGCACAAAATTCAAATGAGATTATTGACCAAGCTGTAGCACAGGGTGTGCCTTTTGCCCGTGAATATGGTGGCTTGCTGGCGAATCGTTCGTTTGGTGGTGCGCAGGTATCACGAACGTTTTATGCTCGTGGACAAACAGGCCAACAGCTAATGCTTGGTGCATATCAGGCGATGATGCGGCAGGTGCACGAGGGCAAAATTGAGATGCATACCCGCCATGAGATGCTGGATCTTGTAAAAATTGACGGCAAAGCGCGTGGCATCATTACTCGTGATTTGGTGTCCGGTGAAATCCAGCGATGGATGGCCGATGCAGTAGTGTTGGCAAGCGGAGGATATGGAAATGCGTTCTACCTTTCCACCAATGCAAAGAATTCAAATGTTACGGCAGCATGGCGGTGCCACAAGCGGGGAGCCGGGTTTGCAAATCCCTGTTACGTGCAAATTCACCCGACCTGCATTCCCGTTTCCGGGGATTATCAGTCCAAGCTCACGTTGATGAGTGAGAGTCTACGTAATGATGGACGTGTCTGGGTTCCCGAAGACAAAGATGATGATCGCCATCCAAACGACATTCCCGAAGAGGATCGCTACTACTATCTAGAGGAAAAATATCCGGCCTTTGGTAATCTGGTGCCGCGTGATGTGGCCTCCAGAAATGCCAAACTTGTTTGTGATGATGGTATGGGCGTTGGTCCTACCGGACGTGCGGTGTACCTCGATTTTGCTGATGCTATTGAGCGTGATGGCCGGGATACGATCTCAGACAAATATGGGAATCTCTTTGAGATGTACGAAAATATTACCGGTGAAAATCCATACGAAGAGCCGATGAAGATTTTTCCCGCTGTTCACTACACCATGGGTGGGCTCTGGGTTGACTACAACCTGCAAAGCAATATTCCGGGACTGTTTGTAGCCGGCGAAGCGAACTTCTCTGATCACGGTGCGAATCGACTTGGTGCCAGTGCGCTTATGCAGGGACTTTCGGATGGTTATTTTATCATCCCTTATACGGTTGGTAATTATATTGCAAGCAATGATTTGGATGATGATGTTACTAAAGGGCACGAAGCCTTTGACGAAGCGGCCGAAAATGCCCAAAACCATATTGACGAGCTCCTGAATGTCGACGGCGATAAAAGCGTCGTTGAGTTCCATCGCGAGCTGGGGCAAATCATGTGGGACAAAGTTGGAATTTCTCGCAGTGAAGAAGGACTGAAAGAAGCAATTACCGAGATTCAGGACCTTCGCGAAGAATTCTGGAATAATGTGCGTGTGCCCGGTGAATCATCCAACTATAATAAATATCTGGAGTTTGCAGGACGCGTTGCCGACTTCCTTGAGCTTGGTGAACTGATGGCGAAAGATGCCCTTCATCGTGATGAATCGTGCGGATGTCACTTGCGAGCTGAGCATCAAACAGAAGAAGGGGAGGCACTCCGTAACGATGAGGATTATTCCTACGTCGCGGCCTGGGAGTATCAGGGCGTGAACGGAGAGCTCCAGGAAGAGCTCCATAAAGAGGATCTCGAATTTGACTTTGTTGAACTGAAGCAACGCAGTTATAAGTAATTTCACCACAAAAACACCAAAGCACGGTCCCGATAGTTTTCGGGAAGAGTTTCCGTGGTAAAGTATAGGATTATGTCAGAAGAAATGACGATACACTTAAAAATTTGGCGACAAGACGGACCGGATCAACCGGGTGAATTAGTTGATTATACGCTCGACAACGTCAACGAGCACATGTCGTTTTTGGAAATGCTCGATGTGCTCAATGAGCAGATTGTAGCAAAAGGTGAAGAAGAGCCTGTTGAATTTGATTATGACTGTCGTGAAGGTATCTGCGGCTCGTGCAACTTGGTAATTAATGGTCAGGCGCACGGCCCCAAAGCGATGACTTGTTCTTGTCAGCTGCATATGCGTAACTACGAAGATGGCGATACCATCGTTGTAGAGCCATTCCGTGCCAAAGCATTTCCTGTTATCAAAGATTTGGTTGTTGATCGCAGTGCCTTTGATCGTATTATCGAAGCCGGTGGATACGTATCCGTTAAGACCGGATCGGCGCCGGAAGCCAATTCCATTCCGGTTGAAAAATCGACGGCTGATACTGCCTTTGATTACGCCACTTGCATTGGATGCGGAGCTTGTGTGGCAGCTTGTCCAAATGGGTCCGCTTCACTATTCACTGGTGCAAAGCTGGCACACCTGAACCGTCTGCCACAAGGCAAACCTGAGAAAGACGAGCGTACGGTTGCAATGGTTGAACAGATGGAAGAAGAAGGCTTCGGCGATTGCTCCAACTACGCTGAATGTGAGGCTGTTTGCCCCAAAGGTATTTCGATTTCTGCTATTGCCGAGATGCGCCGCAATTATATGAGCGCGGCCTTCGCAAGCGAATAAGCGTAGGTTTTGTGTCATTCTGAACTTGTCGTGTTCCAAGCATTCGGAGTTTCAGGATCTTTGATTTATTAGGCTCCGTAGCTCTGCTGCGGAGCTTTTTTATTTTTATATATTCGCCGGAAAATTTTAGCCTACTTGTAGATGTACTAAACTTCGAAGTTTAGTACATCTAAATAAAAACTTACCGAATATCCTCGATCATCTCGTAGGAAGTTTTAATTCCCTTAATGAGTGCAGAGCTAAGCCCGTTGTGTTCCATTTCATTGAGACCAGCAATGGTGCAGCCTTTGGGGGTCGTCACCTTGTCGATTTCCTGCTCGGGATGTCCACCGGATTCCAACAGCAGGCCCGCGGCACCCAGCGCCGTTTGGGCTGCAATGAGCTGCGCCTCCTCGGCATGGAAACCTACTTCGATGCCTCCCTGCGAAGCGGCGCGGATGTATCGCAGGAAAAAGGCGATGCCGCAGGCGCCCAGTACCGTCGAAGCTTCCATCAGTTCAGCATTAATGACCAGCGTTTTGCCCAGTGTCTCAAAAAGGTCGATGGTAGCCTGTTCTGCATTTTTGTGAGGCGTCTTTTCCACGCAGGTCATCGATTGGTTGATGGCGGTGGCAGTGTTTGGCATTACCCGTATAATAGGGAAGTCATCGCCGGTGAGGTCGGCAATCTCTTCATTCTTCAGGCCGGTAATGGTAGATATCAGAATGTGTTTTTGTGGATCCAATGCCGGTTTTATTTCCTCAATTAGCGCCTCGATCTGAGTGGGCTGTACCGCCAGCATCAGAATTTCTGCATTCTCTACAGCCGCTGGGTTATCAGAAGTGACGGTAATTCCATCCTCTTCCAAATATTTGATGTGTTGGGTATTTCGACGGGTTACGGTCACATTGTATTTTTGTTGAGCCTCTTTAGTCCGTGCAAGCCCCTGGGCCAAGGCTGATCCGAGGTTTCCGCCGCCGAGAATAGATACGTTTGTTTTCATAATAGGGTAAGTTTAAAGGTTAAATGCCGATTCAAATTTATTTCTGATTTCGCTTGTACATAGGTTGCCAATGCTTCCCTCGTGGGAGTGATCGAGCGATCTATCAGGATCGAATTCCCCATTTTCAATGGCGTTACCTACCTGCTGATAAGCTTCCCGGAATGGGATGCCTTTTTCTACTTTTCTGTTCACCTCTTCCACGCTGAACAGGTATTGATATTTATCATCGTCCATAGCATTGGAATTTACTTCTATGTTTTCTAGCATCAGTTGACTCACTTTGAGACAGGATTTGAGCGTTTCTACTGCCGGAAACAGCTTCTCCTTCAGCAGCTGATAATCACGGTGATAGCCGCTGGGCAGGTTGCTGGTAATCATCGCCAGTTCATTAGGCAGTGATTGAATATCGTTGCATTTGGCACGGATCAGCTCAAAAACATCGGGATTTTTTTTGTGCGGCATGATGCTCGATCCAGTAGTCAACTCATCGGGAAAGGAGATGAAATCGTAATTTTGATTGCAGTACAGGCACACGTCCATCGCCATTTTGGAAAGGGTGGCAGCCACAGCACTCAAACCAAAGCTCGTAAATTTTTCCAGTCGTCCGCGGCTCATTTGTGCCGCCACGGAGTTGTATTTCAGTGTGCTGAACCCCAGCAGTTTGGTAGTCATCTCGCGATCCAGGGGAAGTGAGCTGCCGTATCCTGCCGCCGAGCCAAGAGGATTTTGATCAGCTATGTTGTATGCTGCATTGAGCTGATGCAGGTCATCCACCAGCGATTCGGCGTAGGCGCCAAACCATAAGCCAAAGGAAGAGGGCATCGCCACCTGCATGTGCGTGTAGCCCGGAATCAGCACATTTTTGTGCTGCTCACTCAAATCTAACAACTGGTTAAAAAGTGCTTTCATCAGTTCCTTAATCTCATCAATCTGTTCCTTCACGTACAGATGCAGGCAGACAAGCACCTGGTCGTTTCGGGATCGCCCAGCGTGGATCTTCTTGCCGGTATCACGTAGCTCTTGGGTTAGTTCATACTCAATCTTGGAGTGGACATCCTCAAAATCTTCTTCAATGATGAATTCATCTTCCCTGACTTGCTGCATCAGGCGATCAAGTTCGTGAGACAGTTGTTGCCATTCATTGTCACTCAGCAATCCTACCTTATTGAGCATCCGAGCATGTGCTTTCGATGCCCGTAGGTCATATTCGGCAATCTGTAGGTCCAGCATGCGGTCGTTACCTACGGTAAACTGTTCGATGATTTCATTGGTCGACTGTTGTCCTTTGTCCCAGAGTTTCATGGTTATAATATTTTCAGTTGCAATATTTAAACTGTCATCTCGACCGTGAGGGAGAGATCTTTGTTTTTGATTCGAAAACTCAAACAAAGATTTCTCACTTTGCTTCGCTTCGTTCGAATTGACGATTAATCAAAGTATCTTGTTCAGCAATTGAATGTATGTTTTGATTCCTTCTTCAATCTCATCCAGATAGATAAACTCATCAGCCGTATGCGAGCGTGCCGAGTTGCCCGGCCCCATTTTCAAAGAGGGTACCGATAGCAGCGCCTGATCCGAAAGCGTTGGCGATCCAAAGGTTGGCAGTCCCAGTTTTTTGCCGGTGTTCACAATCGGATGGTTATCGGACATGAATGAGGGCTGGAGCCGCGTTGATCGAGGAGTTACTTCCGAAATAAGGTGACTCTGTATGATAGCCAACGTCTCCTCATTGGAATAGGCATCGGTAGTGCGCACGTCAATGGTAAAGGCACAGCGATCCGGCACCACGTTATGTTTAGATCCGCCGTTGATGATGGAGGGTGTCATTTTAATCGCACCCAGTAATTCAGATTTTTTATCAAACTGATAAAATTGAATCCATTCTATATCACTGGCAGCTATATAGATTGCGTTTTGGCCTTCTTCACGAGCGGCGTGTCCACTTGTACCCTTGGCAATGCAGTCGAGAACCATTAAACCTTTCTCAGCTGTGGCCATCTGCATCTGCGTGGGTTCGCCCACAATTGCGCAATTAACATCAGGCAGTTGATCCAAAATTGAGCTGATACCTTTATCACCGGAGATCTCCTCCTCGGCCGTGGCGGCCAAAACCAGGTTGTAATTCAGGTTTTTCTGCTCGTAAAAGTGGATAAACGTTGCCATCAGTGCTACCAGCGCCCCACCGGCATCGTTGGAGCCGAGTCCGAACATTTTCCCATCTTCAATCTCAGGTGTAAAAGGATCGTTGGTGTAGCCTGAATTAGGTTTTACTGTGTCGTGATGGGAGTTCAGCAGAATGGTTTCTTTATGCTTGTCAAAATACTGATTGGTTGCCCACACATTATTGCCATGCCGGTTGGTAGTAATCTCCTTGGTCTCCAGATATTCTTGGACGAGATCGGCCGTTTCAGATTCTTCTTTGGAAAATGAAGGCGTTGAAATAAGTTTTTTTAGGAGATCAGTCGACTCTTCAATTAACTTGGTCATAATGAGAGTTCGGTTCCGGTTTGATTCGAGAGATTCTTCGCGTGTTTGATCTGTACGTTTTGGACATCATGGCTGAGTGCCTCGAAAGCGGTATCCAATTTGGGAATCATTCCGTCTTTGATGATTCCTTTCGTCTTCAGGTTTGCAAAGGATTCCTTCGTCAGTAGATCAATCAGCGAGTTTTCATCGTCCACATCATGCATGACCCCGGCTTTTTCGAAGCAATAGGTGAGCTCAACCTCGTATGCATCACAAAGTGCTACCGCCAGGGTAGAGGCAATGGTATCGGCGTTTGTGTTGAGCAGCTGCCCGTTATTATCGTGGGTGATGGCCGAGATGACGGGAATGATCTGTTCATCAAGCAGCCGTCTCAGGAAGTACGTATTTATGGAGTCGGCTTTAATATCCCCGACGAAACCATAGTCGATTTCCATTCCGCTACGTTTTTCGGCGGGTATGATATTGAGGTCTGCGCCCGAGAGTCCCAGCGCATTGGCCGAACGAGCCTGGAGTTTGGCTACAATATTTTTGTTGATAAGACCGGCGTAGACCATCACGGCTACATCCAGTGCAGGGCCGTCGGTTATGCGGCGTCCGTCTTTTATCTGGATGGGGATATCCAGCTTTTTACACATATCCGAAGCGGAGCTCCCGCCACCGTGCACCAATATTTTGGGATGATCCAAGCTGATAAATTCATCCAGAAACAGTTTAAGCTGCTCAGTATTGTTTACGATATTTCCGCCGATTTTGGCAATATTCAGTGTGTCCATTAAAAATCCTCCAGCAGCTTTTGGAGCACCGCCTGGGCGGCGAATTCGCGATTCTTGGCCTGTTCAAATACCAGCGACTGATCAATGACTTCATCAGTGGCTACTACGTTGCGTCGTATCGGAAGACAGTGCATAAATTGTCCGTTGTTGGTCAAATTCATTTTTTGTTGAGATACCGTCCAGTCGTCCTCAACTGAGGGTGTTTGTCCATATTGGGAATAGCTGGACCAACTTTTCGTATAGACGAAATCGGCTCCCGCCAGCGCTTCTTGCTGATCGTTAGTGATGGCAACACCACCGGTAAAGTCTTCGCAGAGCTCATACCCCTTGGGATGCGTCAGCGTCACGTCGGCATCGGTTTTGGTAATCCACTGCAAGAATGAGTTGGGCACGGCCTGCGGCAAGGCTTTGGGATGTGGTGCCCAGCTCAATACTACGTTAGGTTTTTGGATTTTCGACTCTGCAATAGTCGCAAGATCCGTCAGCGATTGCAGCGGATGCAGGGTAGCCGATTCCAGGCTGATCACGGGCACGTTGGCATGCTCCACAAATTTCTTAAGCACTTTTTCCTGGTAGTCTTCTTGTAGGTCTTTCAGATTTGGGAAGGTCCGCACGCCCATGATATCGCAATAGCCGCTGATAACCTGCACGGCATCTTTGATGTGCTCCTGGGTGGAACCGTCCATGACCGAGCCATCCTCAAACTCGATATTCCAACCATCCTTGCTGATGTTCATGACAATGACATCCATACCAAGGTTTGTGGCTGCCTTTTGCGTGCTCAGCCGCGTGCGCAGGCTGGGATTGAAGAAAATAAGTGCCAGCGTCTTGTTTCGACCTATCTCAGATCGGCGGGCATTCGCTTTAACCTCAAGTGTTTGTTGAACAAGCGATTGTGGATATTCTACGTCGTGAACGGATGTAAAATGCTTCATTGTGGTTGGTGCTCGGTTAAAAGGTTTTGCATTGCAGTAGCGAATTGGTTCGCCTCTTTTTCGGAAATCGTCAGCGGAGGAAGCAGCCGCGACACATTGGGATCGGAGGCAATGCCGGTGATGATATGCTCTTCCTCAATCAGCCGGTGCCGCAGTTCTTTGATCGGGAAAGGGAATTCAAGACCGATCATCAGGCCCCGTCCGCGTACCTCTTTGATCTGTGGCAGGTCGGCAAGGGCATCCAATAGTTGACCGCCAATTTGAGCCGCATGTTCAATAAGCTGCTCGTCTTTGATCACATCAAGCACGGCCGTAGCAGCAGCACAGGCCAGGTGGTTGCCGCCAAAAGTAGAGCCGAGGCGTCCATGCTTGGCTTCGAAATCGGGACTCAGTATCGTGCCCGCCACCGGAAATCCATTGCCCATCCCTTTGGCTAGGGTAATAATATCGGGCTTGAAGCCGGCATGCTGATGGGCGAAAAATTTGCCTGTACGCCCGAATCCCGATTGGATTTCATCACAGATCAGAACCACGTCATGGGCTTGGCAAAGCTGACTCACTTGCTGCAAAAATGAATCCTCAAACAGGCGGATGCCACCAATACCCTGCACGGGCTCCAGCACAACCGCGCAGACATCACCCTGGCTAATTTCAGCCTCAACCGCCTCCAAGTCATTCATCTTCAGAAATACTACTTCGCTGGATTGGTTGATCGGGGCCGTATAGGCATCTTTATCTGTGATATTAAGCGCCGAAGTCGTGCGACCGTGAAAGGCTTTGTTAAACGAAATAACTTTCGATTTTCCATTATGAAATGACGCCATCTTCAGTGCATTTTCTATTGCTTCGGCACCGGAATTGCATAAAAAGAGCTGGTAATCGTCATATCCGGATAGTTCGCCAAGTTTGGCGGCTAACTGTTGCTGAAGCGGGTTTTGCACCGAGTTCGAATAGAAACCGATATTATTCAGCTGTTCGGTAATTTTATCCACATAATGGGGATGACTGTGTCCAATAGAGATCACGGCGTGGCCGCCATAGAAATCCAGGTACCGGTTTCCGTCATCACAAAACACATAACTGCCCTGGGCTTTTACAGGTTCTAAATCGAGTAGGGAATAGACGTCAAAGATTTCCATATCAAAAGTGTATAGGTTTAAGCTGAAGTCCGGTTGTTTCGTTGAGACCAAACATCAGGTTCATGTTCTGGAGCGCCTGCCCGGATGCTCCTTTTAGTAGATTGTCGATGATACTGGTGATCAGCAGCTGGCCGTTCTCTTTCTGGATGTGCAGCAGGCATTTGTTGGTGTTGACGACCTGCTTGAGATGCAGTGGCTCCGGGCTGATATGCAGAAAAGGGGCATCTGCATAAAATTCCTCGAAAAGTGATTGAGCGTTTTTAAGCGACAGATCAGTCTGGGTATAGGCCGAGATAAAAATGCCCCTCGTGAAATTGCCCCGCATGGGCACAAAATGGAGATCGGAGTCAAAGCCATAGGATAGCTGCGTGATGCTTTGTTTAATCTCCGTGATGTGCTGGTGGTTCAGCGCCTTGTAAACCGACACATTATTATTGCGCCAGCTAAAATGCGTGGTGTCGCTCAGCGAACTGCCTGCCCCAGTAGAGCCGGTGATCCCGTGAATATGCACGTCATGTTGCAACTCCGACACTTGCGCCAGGGGCAGCAGCGCCAACTGTATCGCCGTAGCAAAACAGCCGGGATTAGCGATATTATGGGCATCGGGAATCTCATCTTTTTTAAGTTCCGGTAGTCCATACACAAAGTCACGGGCTTGAAATTTTTGCTGCCCGCTAAGACGAAAATCACGACTCAAGTCAATAACTTTTATTTCCGGATTAATAGGATGCTCTTTCAAGAAATCCGCCGAGTTACCGTGACCGGTGCACAGAAACAGCACATCAATATTCGGGTTGATCTCTGAGCTAAAACTCAGCTCCGTTTCGCCCAGCAGATCCTGGTGCACGGCCGCCACGGCATCGCCGGCGCGGCTCATGCTATACACAAACGCAATTTCCGTTTCGGGATGGTGAATCAGCAAGCGAATAAGTTCGCCGGCCGTGTAGCCCGTTCCTCCTATAATCCCTGCCTTAATCATAACTGTTGACCGATTGGTGGATGTTAATTTGGTTGGATAGAATCTTGGCAAAACCTTTCACATCTTCGCCGCTCCAGGCCTTGTTCATTTCGCCGTAGTCGCCGAACTTGGCATTCATCAAATCGTTGGGTGACGAAATGCCCTCGATGGTAAAACGGTAGGGATGCAGGCGCACCGTCACCGTGCCGGTCACCGTATCCTGTGTGTCTTCCAAAAAGCCCTCGATATTGCGCATCACCGGATCCAGGTACTGCCCCTCGTGCAGCATCATGCCGTACCAGTCGGCTAGCTGATCTTTCCAATGCATCTGCCACTTGGTGAGGACATGCTTCTCAAGGTGCTTGTGCGCGTTGATCAGAATTAACGGTGCGGCGGCCTCAAATCCCACACGCCCCTTAATGCCAATAATGGTATCTCCCACGTGAATATCGCGCCCTATCGCATAGGACGAGGCCAGTTCATCAAGCTGCTTAATGAGTTTTATGGGATTTAGGTGCGTGCCGTTCAGTCCGACCGGTTCCCCGTTTTTAAATTCCAGCTCGATGACCTGGGATTCCTGCTGCTCCAGCTGACTGGGCCACGCTTCCTCGGGCAGCGGTTGATCCGACGTAAGCGTTTCGGCTCCGCCTACACTTGTCCCCCAAAGCCCCTTGTTGATGGAGTATTTGGACTCCGCCCATTCGAAGTCGAATCCGTGATCCTGCAAAAATTGTACTTCCTCTTGTCGGGTTAGCTGCTGGTCACGAATGGGCGTAATGATATCCAAATTGGGAGCGATAATGTTGAATACGAGGTCGAATCGCACCTGATCGTTGCCGGCTCCGGTGCTGCCGTGAGCGATAGCATCGGCGCCAATATTCTGGGCATATTTGGCGATACCTACGGCCTGAAAAACGCGCTCGGAGCTCACCGAAAGAGGATAGGTATCGTTTTTCAGCACGTTGCCGAAGATAAGATAGCGGATTACTTTCTGGTAGAATGCTTCGGTCTGTTGTAGCGTCTGGTGCGAATCTGCGCCCAGGTTGTAGGCGTGTTCTTCGGTTTCGGCTAGCTGTTGTTCAGTAAAGCCACCGGTATCAACAAGCACCGTGGGGATTTGGGCATCATATTGTTCTTTGAGATACGGCACACAGTACGAGGTGTCGAGTCCCCCGCTGAATGCGAGTACAATTTTCTTCTTGCTCATTGTTTATCTGGATATAGGTTAAAAAGCGATTTCGTCTTGCGCTTGAAACTGATCTTGTGCAGGCGAACGAAGCGTTTGAACTGCTCCCAGCGCTTGTCCTTGTCTTGGGCAGTTTGTTGGGGTGGGGAGTCTTCTTCCTTTTCTGGGTCGTATAGCATGCCGGTACACAGGCAGTCCTTACGGTCTTCGTTGGTCAGGATATCGTAATTGGGACAGCTCTGGCAGCCTTCCCAGAACTCCTCGTCCTGAGTCAACTCCGAGAACGTGACAGGTTTATATCCCATGTCGGAGTTGATTTTCATCACGGCCATGCTGGTCGTGATCCCGAAAATTTTCGCGTCGGGATATTTGTCACGTGAGAGTTCAAAAATGCGTTGCTTGATCTTTCGGGCCAGTCCAAGCTTGCGATAATGCGGATGCACGATGAGTCCTGAATTGGCAATGTAGCGGTCGTGATCCCAGTTTTCGATGTAGCAAAATCCGGCAAAATCTCTGTTGTCTTGGTCGATAGCGATGATTGCCTTGCCTTGCTCCATCTTGCTCTGGATATATTCGGGTGCCCGTTTGGCAATGCCGGTCCCGCGCTGTTTGGCAGCCTCTTCCATGATGTCACAAATTTCCTCGGCATAGGAAAAGTGTTTTGCACCAGCTATTGATATGTGAATGTCCATCGTACGGCAATGGTTTACATCCAATCAGCAAAAGTATAGATAGTATTGTCCGCCAATTGGAAAACAGTTAAGAAAAAATATTGAGTGGTCTTACGGAGAGGTACAACGACGTGTACCCTCCTAAAGGAGAGTTATTGTTGAGCCCGGAGGGCCCGTGGCCGTACGGCAAACCGGAACATAGATGGGCGTGCAACAGGCTGGCTGTCGCTGGAAAAAATGATATTTGTTCCGTTTGCTTTCATGAACCACTAAATTAATGTTTCTGGAGAAAAAGGCAAATGCTGATTTGAGTTTTTTAATAGCGGTAATCTATTGGGAGTTTACTACTGCCCGCAACTATTAATTTTGTGGCAACGTAACAAGAGTATCTTTTTTAAATATAAACCGATCGAGATGAACAAAGTTCTATTTTTAATTTTTACGGCTTTTCTTACCTCTTGTGCCCAAAGCGATACTCCTAATTATCTTGAGTTTCATAATAATGCCTTAAGAGCTACGCATAAAGTGTCGTTTGTGTTAACGGTGCCAGACCGATATCAGCAGGCCGGTCCTGTAAATCATGAGCCGACTTTCAACAATCGTCCATTTAAAGTTTCATTAGCTGCTTTTGTTGGGGATAGTAGCTTTATCATGGTGCATGCAGAGACGTTGGGGGATCAGTCAGGAATACTTGATTACAGCGATTTAAAACCTGTAACATTCAAGGGGTTTCAATTTAATACCCGGTCGCAATGTGCAGAATTTACGGATGAAGTTATCCGAGAAGAACATGATGTGAAATTTCTGTATGATAATAACTTCAATCCGAAACCTGCGGTTTATTTGAAACAATTTCTCACTACCAGTGCTGATGGAAATGCAGAATATGTGTTAAGTTATGGCAAGCGCGTTCTCAACTGTTCGGATAGTTTGATTACTGAAAAGTTTAAGGCAGGCATTAATCGCGAAATAGACAACCAGGTTTCGCTGTCTAAGGATTAACATATTTTTTGCGAGATTTAATCAGAAAAAATAAACGTTGTTTATGAGGTCTGAATTATTGGAGGAAGCACAGCAGTCGCTCCAAAAATATTGGGGCTTTCCATCCTTTCGTCCGGGACAGGATGAGGCGATACAGTCTATTCTGGAGGGCAAAAACACAATGGTGCTCTTTCCTACCGGCGGGGGTAAATCACTTTGCTATCAGGTTCCGGCTACGGTGTTGGATGGATTGACAATTGTTATTTCTCCGCTGGTGGCGCTGATGCAGGACCAGGTGCAGCAGCTTAATGATCGGGGTGTTGCCGCTACCTTTGTGAACAGTTCTATTTCGTCCTGGGAAATTGAACAGCGGTTTGCCAATGCACGAAACGGGATGTACGACTTGCTCTACTGTTCACCGGAGCGTCTTCAAACAAATCTTTGGCAGGCTGAGATGCCCCAATTGAATATTGACCTTATTGCCATTGACGAGGCGCATTGCATCTCGGAATGGGGACACGATTTTCGACCCAGTTATCGCGAGATCCGTCCCGCTCTCGAAGAGATTGCTGAAGACGTTACGTGGGTAGCACTTACCGCCACAGCTACGCCCGAAGTGCGCGATGATATCCAGCAGAGCCTTGCTTTTGAGGATCCGGTGATTGTATCCAAAGGATTTGAGCGGCCGAACCTGAAGTGGTGGGTGACCGAAACGACTCAAAAAGAACAGAAGCTGCTACAGGCCGTGCAAAAAGCAGTTTCCAACGGATCGGGATTGATTTACGGCGGCACGCGAAGAAATTGTGAGGAATTATCCCAAAAAATTGAACAACAGCTGGGCTTAAAAACAAAGGCATACCATGCTGGTGTGGATGCTGCCCTCAGAAAGCAAATACAGGAAGAGTGGATCGAGGGAACCACGCCGCTGGTTGTGGCAACGAATGCGTTTGGAATGGGCATCGACAAGTCTGATTGTCGCTACGTAATTCACTACGAGATGCCGTATTCACTGGAATCGTATTACCAGGAGGCAGGTCGCGCCGGCCGGGATGGAGAGGAGAGCTTTCCGCTGCTGTTGTTTAAGCAATCGGATGCCGTTACAGCCGAGCGACGAATTAAGGATTCCTATCCCGAAAAGGAGGAGCTGGAGCATGTTTATGATGTACTCTGCGATCATCTGAATCTGGCCGTGGGATCAGAGATGGAGCAGAAGGAAGAGGTGTCGATTAAAGCGTTGGAAAAACGATCGGGACTGTCAAATCGCAAGGTGCGCTCGTCGTTGGAAGTATTAAATCGACTTGGCGTCATCGAGCTTATAGAACACATTACGCCCCAAATTGGCTTGCAGTTTATAGTTAGCCAGGATTATATCCATGATCAAATAAATGGATTGGAAAATCAGCGCAAGTCGGAATTTTTGGATACTATTTTCCGTCAGTTTGGAGGCGAAGCTTTTGGCAAGATGAAGTACATGGAATTCGATTATCTCCAGCGAAAGCTAGGCGCTTCACCGAATGCCGTGAAAAAGGGTTTGCAAGTGCTTCAGGATCGGGATCATATGCTCAAGTTTGAATCCATTGGTGAATTACCGCTGGTGCAACTTGTTGAGGAACGGTTGCCATCGCTAAACCTGAGCCGTCAGGAGCTGGAAAAGCATCGCAATACGTTGTTGCAGAAGCTCGAATATATGATGGGCTATATCCAGACGGAGACATGCCGGGAGGTTTATATCCGACACTATTTCGGGGAAGAGGAGGTCTCGCCTTGCGGGCATTGCGACAACTGCCTGAGGAAAGAACAATCGATTGACGCATTGTCAGACAAAGATTTACAGCAATTAAAAGCTACTCTTGCAGATGAAGCCAAGACGTTCAATCAAATTGCCCAACATTTTGGGTGGTCAAAATCCAAGGCCAAACGCTTGTTGGGGTATTTAATCAGGGAAGAAAAAGTTGTGACGCAGGACGATAAATATGCCTGGAAACAATAAAATTAGTGGCGGCGTGGCCGGGTATCTGTTGAGTCCTCTTCGGCCACCCGATCCATTTTGAGCAGCTCAATAGCTTTTTCTATCCGCTTTTTTTGCTCTTGGGGAAACTGCTGATAGTACTGATGGCTCGTCCGAAAAGTCTCCAGGGATTCTCCATACGATCGAAGTACCTCATTTTTTAGTGAGTCAACGGAGGCAGTATCAACCTCGGCATTTTCTCCGTAGGTTCGCACAAGCTGCAGCTCTACCATCAGGTTGACGTATTTATCCTCTGCAATAAGTCCGTCGGGCTTGGGCGAACTCTCAGAACAGCCTCCCAATAACATTAAAAAGCACAGGGCAGAGCAGGCATAGTATTTCATTCTTACTGGTCTGATGGCGATTTAGGGTTGAGAGGACGCATGGTAATATCATTGATGAGGAAATTATCGGGGGTTTCCAGTATGTTTACTAAGACCTGTGCAACGTCGCCCGGTTGCATCATATTTGGATGTGTCTCCATTCCCTTGTCGTCGAAAAAGTGGGTGGCAATAGATCCGGGATAGAAACACGTTACTTTGATGCCGTCGTACCGCAGTTCCTGGAACAACGCTTCACTGAATCCCCGGACACCAAACTTTGAGGCGTTGTATCCAGACAGTTGCGGATTGCCAATCTTGCCGGCAATAGAAGCGATATTGATGATGTGACAGACCGACTCGTTGTTTTTCATCAGCGGCACAATGTTGCGGGTCATATAGAAGATACCCGACAGATTGGTTTGGATCATCGTCTCCCAATCCTCCAGCGGTAGTTCATCCACATCACCAAAACGGCCAAGCCCTGCATTGTTGATCAGGATATCCGGCGCCCGATCTGAGAAGGTTTCGTTAATCCACTTGTCGATGGCGTCGTGGTCGGTAATGTCCATCGTTACGGGGATAAATGCATCGCCCAGCTCGTCTTGAATGCGTTCGAGCTTGTCGGTGCTGCGGGCCAGTCCGTAAACAGTAGCTCCTTCATCAATTAATGATTCACTGAACGCCGTGCCAATACCACTGCTGGCGCCAGTCACAATGGCGGTTTTTCCGTCTATATTCATAAAAAGTAGGCTAAAATTTTCGTTGATTTATTTCAATTATTCAAGCAATGTGTGCGGAAAATTCATTCCGTACTTGGGTCCATCTCATTTTTTAGTCGGTCTTGTATAAGCGCATTTACCATATCCAATGCAACTTGGTTTTCACCGCCGCGGGGGATGATGATATCGGCGTAGCGTTTGGTGGGCTCCACAAATTCCAGGTGCATGGGACGAACATGCTTTTCGTATTGAGTAAGCACATTTTCGAGCTGGCGATCGCGCTCCACAATATCGCGCTGGATGCGCCGTAACAGCCGGATGTCGTCGTCGGTATCCACATACAGCTTGATATCCAAGAGTTGACGCAGTTCCTTTTCGGTAAAGATCAGGATACCGTCGATCAGGATAATCTTCTTGGGTTCGGCCAGTCGGGTTTCGTCTTTACGGATGTGTTTGGTGAAATCGTAGATGGGCACTTCTACCTGATACCCTTCGCTGAGCGCTTTCAGGTGTCTAATCATCAGCTCGGTTTCCAAGGCCGAGGGATGGTCAAAATTTTGTTCCGTGCGCTCCTCAAAAGGCAGATGTTTCAGGTCGCGATAGTAGGAATCGTGCTGGAGCAGCAGGATATTATCCTTGCCAATGGTGTTGATGATATGTTTTACAACCGTTGTTTTGCCGGAGCCGCTACCGCCGGCTACACCAATAATTAAGGGATTCAACTGATTAAACTTATTTTGATTTCGATTGATGGGTGTTCTCGTATTCGTCTTTATAGTTTCGTATTGCACGAAATATAGCTGATGCTGTATATGCCTGGCCGCGATCGGAAGTCAAATATCGTGCTTCGCTTGGATTGCTGATAAATCCGGTTTCAACGAGTACGGCCGGCATGGAGGCGTGATATAGCACCACAAAACGGGCCTGTTTAACGCCGCGCGAATGCCGCTGCGCACGTTGGTCAAGCTGATATTCCATCATGCCGGCAATTTGCTCGCTCGTAGCGATATACCCACTGTTCGCCAGCTCATAGACAAGCAGCTCTTCCTGACTTAACTCTTTTTGCTCGGTATCATTATTGGCTCGTACTACCTGGTTTTCGCGCTTCATTACTTCAATGGCCGATTGTGAGCGTTCCAGTCCTAAGAAATACAGCTCGACGCCGTTGGGTTGGCGGGTAGTGTGCGAATTACAGTGGATGGATACAAAAAGATCGCCCTCGTGCCTGTTGGCGATGCTACCCCGTTCTTCCAAGGCTACGAACTCATCATTCGTGCGCGTATAGACGACCTTTACGCCTGGCATATATTCTTTAATATAGGTTCCCACTTTTTTAGCGATATCGAGCACAATATTCTTTTCTTTTACATTGCGATAGCCCATCGATCCAGGATCGTGTCCGCCATGGCCGGGGTCAAGTACGACCACATCGAACTTCATTTTATCCTTTGTTTTCTGATACGTTGAACCACTGATATCTACTGAGTCCAGTTCCGAGTCACCAACAAGAAGACTCTCTTCAGTGACGGTGAAGCTCGACCAGATGATGGGCTCTATATCCTTGGTTACGTACTGGAGTTCGGTCTTATCGGTCTCGGTTAACCCCAGCAGCAGGTCGTCACTTTCACCGTCGTGGTATGCGTTCCCGGTAAAAAACTTGTCTTCAGTGATGTAGATGTCGACCCCAATTCCAGAGGGCACATCATAGAAGCTAATTTCATCAAACACACTTGAGGCTTCCGGCAGGTCGATATTTGTTGTATCCAGCTTCTGCCCGTACAGGGTCATTTGAATTAAGTCAACGCTGGGTTGATAAACCTCAAAAGAATCAACCGGCTGGTTCATGTGGAAGCGAACAACATAGCCCTTGCCGTCGCTGCGTTCTGCTGTTGACAAGCGCTCGAGTGAATTTTCCTGGGCCTTTAGTGAAGATGACAGACCGGAAGCCAGAAAGAGAGCTAGTAGGAGAAGTAGCCAATATTGATTGGTTGAGCTGATAAACCGCCTGTATAGATATGTCTTCGTTATCACCTTAGAACTAGATTGAATGTGATACAAACTTTGATCGAACTTAAATAATATTTGTTCAAGAATAAACGCTACCTTCTTCTAAATTGAAAACTGACAGGCATTAATTTGTATTTCATGATATTTTACTGAAATTACTAAAGATATAGAATAAAAAGTGTTACGATTGGATCGACAAACATTTCGAGAAGAGTTAGATAAAGGGCTGCGAGAAATACTGTTAACGAAAGTACAGGATTATCTTGATCAGCGATTTGAGACTTACCGTCAACAGGTGCGCTATTTGTCGGCGGTGGATCGCAAATACGATGATTCCAAGATTATAAAAGAAGGGTTGCCGGGCGTTTTTAGCAGCATTCAGGATAGTCTGAGCAAAGAGGACCAAACGAAGTTCGTTGAACTGTATTTTAGTGCAGTTGACCAACTGGCGGAGCAATTTCCAGAGAATATAAGTTGGACGCAGCAGGAAAACCGTTTTCTGATCCAGGATGAAGATTCGATGCTGGTTACGGTAGGTAAAGGGGGCAAACGGCTGGGACGATCTGTTGCACGCACGTGGCATAAAGCATTTAAAGGTGTTGGGGGACTTTTTTCTTCAAAGAAGAATGGGCAGTGGCAGCCGTGGACTCAGGAAATCCCGGTCCATCAGTTTATCCGGCTCCATTTGCTTGATTTCAAGGAAGTTGAGAAGTGGCTTTATGCCATTGAACGCATGCAGCTCACATTGATTACGGATATAGAGGAGCTAATTGTAGACAAGTGCCGAGGCAATGGCGCTGCCAAGCTGTCTGATTTTGCTGAATCTCTGGAAAATACGCTCAATGCCAAGCAGTCTTTGATAGAGCAGCAGTTATCAGCTGCCATCAATGACATGGAGTCCGAAATGGACCAGGAAATAAATAAGGTAGGCACTATTGAGCGCCGGAATGCCTATTATTCCGATGAGCGTGTAGTACGAAGGAAAGAACGATTTCAGCAGAAGTTGAAACAAAGCCGTGATCAATGGCTACAGGTAAACAATTTGCTGCTGGAGCGAGCCATGGATGTAGCTCATTTTTCAAATCTACAAGCTGATATCCGCACGCAGGCCGATGAGTTTAGGGATGATTTCCAGGCACTGTTCCAGAGTAAGCTCGAACAACCATTTGATAAGCTAGCTGAGTTACTGGAGTCATCCATTCAAAAAGTAGGGCAGGGCAATTCAACGCATGAGGTAAAGCAGTTTAAGGATGAGCTTGCGGACTTTGTGACACAACTGGTTGAGCCATTGCAGACCTTGCGAGATAAAGAGGTGTTTACCAACAAGGTTGAGCACCTGTTCGAAGATATGTTGCTTTCCGCTGGACAGATCCAGCAGCAGGCGTTGCTGTTGTATGACAAGAAGTTGGACGAGAATCCTCCAGAATTGAACCAGCGCCAGATTGAATGGCGGCAAGTGACAATTCGTGTGCTCCGTGAACAATTTATCAGTACGCTGGATCCGGAAGAGCATCAATATCAGGATTTTTTATCCGGTATTCTGGAGGAGATTCTCGAAATCAACAATATTATCGAAGTCAACCTGGAGTCGGCGCTGGCAGCCGGGGATGAAGAAGCCGACCAGGAGGTTGAAGATCCCGCGAAGATCGCTCGTGAAGCCCTCGAACGTATCGCTGCCAAAGTGGAAGAGCTTCAAAATCAAATCCGCGATAAATGGAAAGGCATCGATCAAGCCATTACAGAAGGCGAAGAAGGTTTTAGTACGATGCTTCTTAGCTTACTTCACGATGGTGACTTGAAGCAGCTACAGATGCTGAATGCCAAGTACAAAGTGGAAGAAACGACCAAAAGCTGGAAGACGGTGGTGGACTCGCGATGGGCACGAGTGCAGGATCAACTCATGCTTTGGTGGCGATTTGCAGGAAAAAAAGGGAAACAGTTGGTCAGTGGGATCCGGGAATTTGCTGGGTTTACCGAACCCAAAATTGAGGAGACCAAGCGGGCTGATATTTCGACCTATCTCTCGGAGACCGATCAGAAAATGAAGAGCCTGCCATACATTTATCGGCGTCTTTTTGATTTTCATGCGGTAGCGGATGAGCGATTTTATGTGCCGTTTTCCGAGACCGCAACGACCTTTAAACGGGCGTGCGAGCAATGGCAATCTTCTTTTCCAGCTTCTTTTGCAGTGGTCGGAGAAAAGGGGAGTGGCAAGTCTACGTTTTTGAACCGTATGGAAGCGACCGAGCTGACCGACCAGTCCGTGATTACACTTTCGTTGGATCACAGCATTTGGTTAGAAGAACAACTTGTGGAAGATTTTGCGAGAAAACTCGACACTCCGGATGTGCACTCAATTCAAGATATCATTGAAGAAATTCAGCAGCGCTCCGATCATGCAGTGGTTGTTTTAGAAGGCATACAGAATTGCTTTGTCCGAAACATGAATGGATATGAGGCTATCGAAAAGCTTTGCTATCTAATTTCCGAAACGCGGGAACAGATTTTCTGGGTGGTGAGCTGTTCCCGGTATGCATGGCGTTTCCTAGATAAGACAGTGCAGGTGAGCGAGTATTTTTCTCACATCGCCACCAGTGATCGACTGGAGGCTGACCAGATTAAAAGTGTGATTATGAATCGACACCGAGCCAGCGGATACTTCCTTCAGTTTGAAGCCGACACGGATACCCAGAAGTCGCGAAACTACCGAAAGCTGAAGGATCAAGAACTTGAAGCTCAGGAATATCTGCAGAAAAATTATTTCGAGGAGCTAACCAAACTAGCTGAGGGTAATGCTTCTGTGGCCATGATTTTCTGGATCCGATCCATCCGCGATTTTGATGATACCTGTTTTTATATCCAGCCGTTGGAAGTTACGACCCTGGAGATGATCGAAGAGCTGAGTCCCGAGGTACTGTTTACGCTGGCTGCTTTTGTGCTGCACGATACACTATCGGATAATGACTTGGCAAAGATTATGAATCTCAGATTGGAAGAAAGCCGACTGCTACTCAACCGTTTGCATTCACGAGGATTGTTAGTGGTCTCCAACGGTACCTACGAAATTAACCACCTGATGTACCGCCAGATAATACACGTACTCAAAGACCGAAATATAATTCACCTGGTATAACGAAATGACCCGATTTATAAACATACTGTTCGTCGCCTTGCTTGCAGGATTTGTAACAGCCTTGGCCCCATCTGCAAAAGCTCAGTCCCAAACGCCACCGGATACCACTGTCATAATCGGACCGGTTCAGGTTGATACCAGCGGTGTTCAGGCAGCCAATTCTGATACGACTGTCGAGCAAAAATCCGAAACCCCGCTGGGCGAATTTGAGAACCTGATTTCATTCGGCACCATACTGGCAATTATCATCATTTTAATTGTCACCTATTTTGTTAACCGGCTGGTCGTTTTCATCCTTGATAATCTGTCGGAGCGATTTACCAATTACCGGCTGGGGATTAAGCGGCTGGTGCCGGTGGTGCGCCTGCTGATCTGGACGTTCTCTTTATACATCATTATTGCCGGGATCATCAATCCACCGCTGGGAACTGTACTTACGGTGCTGGCCTCCATCGGTATTGCGGTTGGATTTGCAGCACAGGATATCCTCAAAAACATTTTTGGTGGATTTATGATCATCCTTGACCGCCCGTTTCAGGTGGGGGATAAAATTGAGGTGGGCGATCACTATGGAGAGGTCATTGCTATCGGATTACGTTCAAGCAGGGTTGTTACGCCGGATGATTCTATCGTTTCCATTCCCAACAGCGAGCTGATGAATAGGGCCGTATCGAATGCCAACTCAAGTGCTTTGGACTGCCAGGTAGTAGCCGAAATTTACCTGCCCATGGATGTGGATGTCGATGCGGTAAAAAGGATAGCTTATCGGGCCGCGGTTTCATCGCGTTATGTGTATCTGCAAAAGCCGGTCTCAGTGATAGCGCTCAACGAGGTTCATGAAGAAAATTATGTGCTCAAATTGCGGGTCAAGGCGTATGTATTTGATATACGGTACGAATTTCCTTTCAAAAGTGATATGACGGAACTTATATTAACTGAGTTAAAAAAGAAGGGATTGCTGCCAAAACAGGCAGTATAATTATTATTTAAATGCAGTTAAATAAATCGATAGCAATTATGAAAAACTTATCAATACGGGTGGTGCTGTTTTTTTTCTTTTCGGGAGCAGTGCTGGCATCATGCCAAAATACCGAAACCAAGACCAACAGTGATGCGAAAATGACCATTCAGGATCGGCTGGATCAGTATACCGAGTTTACTCTGGACGCTGACCTGTCGAAGCTGAGTGAGAATCAGAAGAAGATGATTCCCCTGCTCATTGATGCCGGCAAGGCCATGGAAGAAGTCTATTGGATGGAAGCCTATGGCAATAAGCAGCAGTTAATGGATAAGATTCAGGATCCCAACGTCGAGCGTTTTGCCGAGATTAACTACGGTCCGTGGGATCGTCTGAATGGCAATGAACCTTTTGTAGAAGGCGTTGGGGCTAAGCCGGCAGGTGCCAACTTTTATCCCGCAGATATGACTAAAGAAGAGTTTAACAACTGGGATTCCGGAGCCAAAGATGATCTCTACACGCTGGTACGCCGCGATGATGAGGGTAATCTGACGACCGTGCCCTATCATGAGGCTTTTGCTGAGCAACATCAGCGGGCGGCCGACAAGCTTAGGGAGGCGGCCAAACTTGCCAAAGATGAGAGTTTTAAGAAGTATCTGAACCTCCGTGCGAAAGCATTGATGACGGATGATTACCAGCCTAGCGACATGGCGTGGATGGATATGAAAAATAATATGATTGAAGTGGTTATTGGTCCTATTGAGACCTATGAAGATCAGCTGTTTGGATACAAAGCGGCCCATGAGACCTTCGTGCTGATCAAGGATATGGAATGGAGTGAACGACTGTCGAAGTATACGAAGGTACTGCCGGAGCTGCAGGAAGGCCTGCCTGTGCCAGCGGAATATAAGCAGGAGACACCGGGTCGCGATTCCGATCTGAATGCCTACGATGCCGTCTACTACGCCGGGGATGCCAATGCCGGTTCTAAAACGATTGCCATCAACCTACCCAATGACGAAGAAGTACAGCTCGAGAAGGGTACGCGTCGCCTGCAGCTCAAAAATGCGATGCGGGCCAAGTACGACAAGATCCTGGAGCCGATCTCAGAAGCACTTATTGCCGAGGATCAGCGTCAGTATATTACTTTTGATGCCTTCTTTGGCAATACCATGTTTCATGAGGTAGCGCATGGACTTGGAATCAAAAATACGATTAACGGCAAGGGAACTGTCCGCGAAGCGCTCAAGGAGTACGCTTCTGCGCTTGAAGAGGGCAAAGCCGATGTGTTGGGACTTTATATGGTTTCTGAGCTCCGAAAGGATGGCATGGTTACCGAAGGTTCGATCCAGGATAACTATGTTACATTTATGGCCAGTATATTTCGCTCCATCCGATTTGGATCGTCCAGTGCACATGGCAAAGCGAATCTGATCCGCTTCAATTATTTCAAAGAGATGGGAGCGTTTACCTATGATGAACAGACGCAAACCTATCGCGTGCATTTTGATAAGATTGCAGAAGCCACTGACTCACTTTCCAACAAAATTCTTACGCTCCAGGGCGATGGAGATTACGAGGGCGTGGCGGCGTTCGTTGAAAAATATGGCAAAGTGGGCGACCAGCTTCGGCATTCGCTTGACCGTCTTTCTGAGCAATCTATCCCTGTTGATGTGACTTTTAACCAGGGAGCTGAGGTTCTCGGCTTGGAATAGATATATCTGCTTAATACAAAAAGGACACTCTTTTGGGGTGTCCTTTTTGTATTAACAGGGTATTTTAGAAGATGCGTTCAAATGTTTTATCCCCTCTTTTCTGTATTTGAAATTCGCTGGGGGATGTAGGGATTTTCCTTAGCCTGTTTGTAGGGTATAGTGCTATGCCATTGATGGCTTTACTTTTTAATATCTAAACAATATTCAAAATCGAGATGGACGGGATGAGAAGTGTGGTAGAAGTTTCTGTATGACTGCACAAAAAGCTATTTCCATAACTCGGCTTTCTGGGAATCAAAACAAAAAAGAGAGGGACACATGTTTGATACTTATACCGATATTTTCAATAAAAGAGGGGTAGCTTACCACGAGGCGATGCAGCGTTATCCGAATGCTCGGGATCAGGAATTTGGAGCTATGTTAGATTTGTTGAAGCCCGAAGCAGGAGATACTGTTGCTGATATGCCGTCGGGAGGGGGATACATGCGACGATATTTTGGATCCAAAGATATACAACTTATCGCGATAGAGACGACTCAGGCTTTTTATGATCAATGCGTTGAAGACGAGCAAACCCAGTGTCTACTACGTAGTTTGGATGATACTGGACTGGAAACAGCATCGGTTGACGCTGTGGTCAGTATGGCCGGTTTACACCACGTCGAAGATCGATTGCCTGTATTCGAGGAGATTTATAGAATTTTGAAACCGGGTGGTCGACTCTGCATTGCCGACGTTGAAAAGGGATCAGAGATCGATGGGTTTTTAGATACTTTTGTGAATCAACACAATTCTCTTGGTCACGAAGGTCAATTTATTGAAGATGATTTTCGTCAAGATCTACAATCTGCTGATTTTGATATAACCTTCGACAACACGCTTCAGTATGCTTGGAAATTTAAAAACGCAGATCAGATGGTGGAGTACTGTACATTAATGTTTGGACTGGATAAAGCCAGTCCAAAACAAGTGTTCGATGGTATTTCTTCTTGGCAGGGATATACTATCTACAATGGAAGTTGTGACATGCACTGGAAACTTCGTTTTCTCAAATGTACCAAAAAATAAAAGTACTATCTTGCACAGCGGTATATATCTTTACAAAAGAAGCAACAGTAGTTGTTTGCGTGGGTTGACTCTGAGCTTCCAAACAATTACAATGCTTTAAGCAACCCACCTTTAATTTCTAATTTAGGAGGTTCGAATATGGAAGAAAACGCTTTTCTAGAAGCAGCAGAAAACGGAGACTTAGAAACGGTTCAACAACATCTGGATAACGGGGCCAATGTTGATACCAGCGATGAACATGATCGTACTGCGCTGATGAAAGCAGCCAAACATGGACATTTAGAGGTCGTCCAGCTTTTGCTTGAACACGGCGCTGATGTTAATGCCAGGGATAACCGCGGAACGAGCGCACTTTACTGGGCATCGAGTAATGGATATGACAAGATTGTACAATTGTTGATTCAGAATCACAGCGATGTTGGTGTTGTTGATGATAGGGGATGGTCGGCGAAGGATCAGGCCAGCTCGCATCATTATGATGAGATTGTACACATGCTCGAAGATGCCGGAGCTTAAATTTAATTAATTACTATTTTTAATTTTAAAGCCTGTTCTGGAAAGAGCAGGCTTTTTTATTTCAGAGATAAAACGGTGTGTCATTTCAAACGAATCGAAGCGAGAAATGTTTGTTTGAAATTATAAAACAAGGATCTCTTCCTGCCAGTCGAGATGACAAATTGTTTTCTCGGAAGAAGTTTTTCAAAAACTATTTTTCACAGATCCTAGAATGAGGTCCACTTTGCCGAAGTAGATACGGTTCCGAAGGCTGAATTCAAGGATGACATGAGAGGTAGTAATTACGAAGCGTACAACAAAAATATCGTAGGCTCTTTGTGGATTGAGGACCCCGAATCTTTACGCCATTCCGATATTTTTTTCGAAATGATCTGCTGATCAGGAAGCGTCAGGTTAGTCGCCGTACAAAATCGAGTTTGCGGGGAGCAATGTCGAATCACATCTTTTTTAACCTCATCATTACGGTGCGGCGCTTCCATAAAGATTTGTGTTCCCCCGTTGGATTTCGAGGCCTGCTCCAGCTTTTGGATCGCCCCCTGTCGCTTATTCTGATCTATAGGCAAATAGCCATGGAAGGTAAACTGTTGACCGTTAAAGCCCGATCCCATCAGCGCCAGCAAAATGGATGACGGACCCACCAGGGGCGATACGTTAATATTTCGGTCATGCGCCATCTTGATAAAATTCGACCCCGGATCGGCCACGGCAGGACATCCGGCTTCTGATAACAAACCCATATCTCGACCCTCTTTCAACGGATCCAGAAACGAGACCATCTCCTGTGTAGAGGTCTCCTTGTTGAGCAGCAAGAATTCAATTTTATATTCGGGCACCGTATCGCCCACCCAGCGGAGATATCGGGCAGCCGTCTTTACATTTTCTACGGCAAAGACCTCCAGCCGGCGGATCACGTTCAGCACATATTCAGGAATGGTATTGTTCTCAGGCGTTTTGCCAAGCGTATTTGGGATGAGATAGAGGGTCCCCTTGTCGGAATCAGCGTCAGTCATAAAACTAATCTACTCGTTCGATGACAAATTCTTGATCCTCTTCGTTTAGCTTATTGCGGGCATAGCGATGGGCTACCACGGCAATAATTAATGTAATAAGCAAAGCCATACCCGCCATTAGCATGTTGCTCCAAACGAGGCTTTTCTGTGTATCATAGGCCGGCATCAATACAATTTGCTGGAAGCCTTTTGGCTGGAATCGAATGGGTACAATGCGGATTTCTTGCAGGTCACCGGCCATCTCTACCGGAAGTGATAATTTGCGCTGTATTTCGTTACCCTCTTCGGTTTTAAAACGAATCACGATATAACCATTGGTCTGTGAGGCAATTTGTTTGAGTTCAAATTCTTCGACTTCTGCAGTATAGCTGGTGCCGTTTTCATAGGTATCCTTGATGCCCATGTAAACCGTCCCCTGATGGGCAAACAAGAAGAAGAATGCTGCCGGAAGAAGCCAAAAAAGATATAGAAACTTGTATCGATTCATTGAACTCAGAAACTCAGATTAATTAATAAAATAGTGCATAGTAGATGACATAAAACCAGCTGAATAATCCGTGAATAATAGCCCATAAAATCGACTTGTTGACCGACCATGAGATCGTTACGGCCAATGCTGTTCCCAGCGTTATTCCTCCGCGAACGGTTTCGTGTACTTTACCTGAATTTTCCATAGTGTATCATTTTAATGAATATTATCGGCGGTAATGTACGACTATTTTGCAATTTCCTGAAGTGTGGACGTCCGTAATGCGGGATCCCACATCAATCGCTGTTGATAATCCTGATGCATGAGGTTACTGCTCATGTGAAACCAAAAAGCCACCTGAAGGGAATCGAAAAAGACAGCTTGTCCAAATGGTTCTTCGGAATAAACTGAGGCCCCGTAATCGATACCGTTGAGCAGCCCAAGCCGGTTGTCATAGATGGCGCCATAGCTTTTAAAATCACTGTTCAGGCTCTTCTGTTCATAAGGCCAATCCATAATATTTTTAACCCGTTCCGATACTGCGGCAGAGATCAGGCTGTCCTGCTCTAATTGTACCATCAGTTTCGAAAGTTCGGCGGCCGTGGATTTGGGAAACAAGGACAAAATATTCCGTCGTTCGACGAAGCCAATCCCGAGTCCCTGTTGCTCATCAAAAACTTTCTGCACCTGCTGGTGGAACTGATCGTCATTCAAATATTTTTGCTGATTAGTAAATACCTGCGCCCGGAAAGTCGAATCAGATAATTGGTTCAGCTGCTTGAAATGGGTTTTAAAATCTTGGTTGTTCAACTTGGGATGCAGCGTGATATACAACCCGGCAAAGGGTAGGAGTTGATCAGTAGACTGAATATCCAGCAGCTGATAGGTTCTCGTAATAGCATCTCGATTCAACTTGTCATACAAAAAATCAGAGGCTGCCAAATCGTTATATATTATTGCCACCCGGACTAGTTCATGAAGGGGAATTTTGTTTTCTTCGTTAATAACACCCCGATTGTTGAGTGCGGATTTGGCATCTTGGTGATGTGAGGCATCAATATAGGGTAACTGGTAGCGGTCTACCTCATCAAGTGACACTAATTCTTTTGGATTGATCTGATCATTTTCGACTTGTCGAGCAAATGTTGTTATCAGAAAAAAGTTGGAGAGTGTGCCCATAGTGCGTGGCTTGTCAGCGCCATAGGCAATGATCGTGTCCGGATTGGTTACCGAACGCGATACGACAGATACATGGGCAGGTTGTTCGCCAATGTATTCGGTAAGCCCCTTCAGGGAAGTGGTCTTCGAGACCCATTGCTGGCCTTCCTGCAGGTCCCCGCTATTTTCATACAACGTGTAAAGAGCATCGAGATTAAAGCCAAAGGCAAGGAAAAAGACAAGAACAAGCGTGCCTATAAAAGCACCAACAAATTTGAGAATACGCATGAAACAGTGTGGGGAATTCCGGTTTTCAAATGATGCTAAATATACGGAGACTCATCCCCTAAATCAGCTTAAAAAAGACAAAAGTGAAACGGCAGAAGTGAGATGTGAAATGGCAAAAGTAATTTCGTTTGCCATCTCACATTTGCCGTCTTTCAGCTTACATACTGCATCATGATGGCGCAGAGCCATGCGGCGTAGGTTCCCAGGGCATATCCCAGAACAGCCAGCAGTACACCTACGGGGGCAAGGGCCGGGTGGAAGGCTGAGGCTACAATAGGCGCTGAAGCGGCACCACCCACATTGGCCTGACTACCCACGGCTATGAAAAAGAATGGCGCATTGATGATTTTAGCCACAATGAAGAGAATGATGACGTGGATGATAATCCAAAACAGGCCGATCAGGAAGAAACCCGGACTTTCGAAAATAGCCAATATGTTCATCTTCATACCAATGGTGGCGACCAAGATGTAGAGAAACAGACTTCCGATTTTAGAGGCACCGGCTCCTTCGAGCTTACGCGCCCGGGTAAATGAAAGTAGCAACCCGCCGGTCGTGGCAATGACGATAATCCAGAAAAATCGCGAATCCAAGCTTAGTTTACTGAGTTGTGGAAAGTTTTCGCCGATGAACGGGGCCATAAAATCTGCTCCCAGGTGGCCGATGGCAGTCACTACAAAGGCCACTGCTACGATGGTGGTGATATCTGCCAACGTTGGAATTTTGGCGATACTAGCTTTGTAATCCTCGATCTTTTTGCGGAGCTCAGTAATGGGCGAAGCATCGGCCTTAAACCAAGCATCAATTTTCTCCGAAATGCCGGCTCCGTATAGCAGAAAAGCCAGCCAGATGTTAGCCACAATAATGTCTACCGTCACCATGGCTGAGAACAGCTCCGAGCTGGGGTCAAACACTTCGAACATAGCCGTTTGGTTGGCACCACCGCCAATCCAGCTGCCTGCAATAGTTGAAAGCCCGCGCCACAGCTCTTCGGCTCCAGCTCCGTTCGTAATCTCAGGAGCAAAATAGCCTACCGTAATCAATGCCAAGGGGCCACCAATGACAATTCCCACGGTGCCGGCCAGGAACATAATAATGGCCTTGGGCCCAAGGCCAATAATTCCTTTAAAGTCGATACTTATAGTTAACAGAACCAAGCTGGCAGGCAACAGGTAGCGCGAGGCTACGAAATAGAGGTTCGATTCCTCTCCGGAGATTAATCCCAACGAATTAAAGATGGATGGGATGAAATAGCACAACAACAGCGATGGAACAAAAGTATAGAACTTTTGCCATTTTGGATTGTCGCTGTTGGAAGTGACAAAAATAGCGGCCAGGATGAGAAGTAGAATTCCCAATACGACCGCATCGTTTGTAAAGACCGGAGCTGCTAGTATGTTGAACATAAGTCGGGTTTGTTAAATGATTAAGCCTGAATCTACATTATATTAGACCAAGTGCGCAAATGATATGAAAATAGGGGCACAAAAGGTTATACTTATCTATCAATTTGAGAAAAATTAAAAACTTAGCGATATGAAAATTGCCGTTATTGGCACTGGAAAAACGGGTGGAAAAGTTATTGAAGTACTAAACGAGGATCAGGTCATAGGACCATTTGATTCCTCTAACAAACCCACCGCAGAAAAATTGGGGAAAGCCGATGCAGCTATTTTGTTCGTTCCGGGAGCGGCTGCCAACGAGCTTATGGAACCGCTGATGGCGTCGGGGATACCCGCAGCCTGGGGTACAACGGGATATGAATGGCCGGATGATCTTGATGAACAGTTGAAGAAGAAGAATTTGAAATGGCTGCAGGCATCCAACTTTAGTTTGGGGATGAATATTGTGCGGCGTTGCCTGGGCGTGATCGGACAGAGCTCGTCAGTGTTGACTGATCCCTCGTTTCATATTCACGAAGTCCATCACACCGATAAGCAGGATGCGCCCAGCGGTACGGCGATTTCGTGGGAGGAATGGCTGGGCAAGGAAGCGAAAATTACCTCCGAGCGAAAAGGTGATATAAAAGGCATTCATCAGCTGGAAGTGAATACAGAAACCGAATCTATCCGCCTGGAGCATCAGGCGCACGATCGCAAAATATTTGCCGAAGGTGCGGTCTGGGCGGCCGAGCAGCTTCTCAACGATGACATCGAACCAGGATTTCACGATCTTTCAACTATCTTTGATAACGTAATGCAAAAACAATTATGAGCCTAACTGATACATCATTGTACACGGCACTCGTTACTCCCATGAAGCAAAATGGGGATCTACATCTTGATGATTTGGCCTCACTGATTCACCGCCAGGATGATGCCGGCAACGGCGTGTTGGTTCTGGGAAGTACAGGCGAAGGATTAGCCCAGAGCCTGGAAAACAAGAAGCAGGTGGTGAAGACGGCTTCGAGCCTCAATGTAGATGTTCCCATTATGGTGGGGGTTGGCGGTTATAATCTTCGCAACCAGATCGAGTGGATTGAGTATTGCCATCAGTTTGATGTGGACTCTTTTCTACTTGTGACGCCGCTGTATGCCAAACCTGGTCCAAAGGGACAGGTGCAGTGGTTCAAGGCGCTGCTGGATGCGGCGGATAGGGATTGCATGCTCTACAACGTGCCATCCCGCACCGGCACAAAAATGAGTCCGCTGGTGCTGACCGAGCTTGCCGATCATCCGAATTTCAAAGCAGTAAAAGAAGCCAGTGGCAGCATTGATGAATATCAGCACTACCGCAAGACGGCCGAGGATATTGCTTTCTATAGCGGCGACGATGCCCTGCTACCATTCTTTGCCATGGCCGGCTGCGATGGCCTTGTTTCGGTAGCTTCAAATGTTTGGCCCAAGGCCACGCACCAATATGTAGATTGGTGCCTCGACGGACGCGGTCCTGAATTACTGCCGTTGTGGCAAGAATGTACCGACGCTATGTTTGCAGGCCCCAATCCTGCGCCGGCTAAAGTACTGCTTAATGAGAAGGGCTGGATCGAGAATTCAACACTGCATCCGCCACTGACCGAAGAGGATGTTGAAGATCTGAGCGTCCTGAAAAATGCGGATAACATGATTCAAAATTGGTACAAAGAACATAGTTAACATTTATTGGATGACCCGGAGACTGTTGAAGTGGCCGGGCATCAATCTCACTTCAATTTTCAAATACAAATAATTACAACGATGAGCGATATTGACTGGGAAGAAATTTTAGATCAACTGGAAACCGGCGAAATTAGGGCTGCTGAGCCCAAAGGCGATAGCTGGGAAGCTAACGTGGAAGTAAAGGAGGCAATTTTGGCCTCCTTCAGCGCCGGTGAAAATACCGAGTATTCCGGTATTTATGATGGATTTGTGGATAAGCATAACCTGCCGCCCCGACGTTTTTCGGCCGATGAAAATGTGCGCTTGGTACCCGGCGGATCATCGGTCCGGCGTGGTGCATACGTTGCCCCGAATGTTATTATTATGCCCCCGGCATATGTGAATGTGGGCGGCTATGTGGATGAAGGAGCCATGATTGACAGCCACGCGCTGGTGGGTTCTTGTGCGCAAGTTGGTAAAAATGTACACCTCTCGGCCGGAGTTCAATTAGGTGGTGTGCTGGAGCCGGTGGGATTATCTCCCGTCGTAATCGAAGACGACTGTTTTATTGGTGCAGGGTCGGTAATTGTAGAAGGCATACTTGTGAAGAAAGGGGCCGTGATTGCACCGGGTGTGACGCTTTCGAAATCTATTCCGGTATACGACTGCGTGAATGAGGAAGTGCTTGGCAAGGGAGCCGATATTCCGGAACGAGCAGTAGTTGTCCCGGGTACGCGTCCCATGAGCGGCGATTGGGCACAGGAACAGGGACTCAACGTTGCTTGCCCCCTGATCGTCAAGTACCGCGATGCCGATAGCAATGCCTCGCTTGAACTTGAAGATGCGCTTCGATAAATAGCCGTATGGCCTAAATAGAAACGAATATTATGCGCATCTTAAAATTCGGGGGATCCTCGGTTGGCAGCCCCGATGCCATTCGAAAAGTGGCAGATATCATTAAACAAAAGCAGAACGACCACTACATTGCCGTGGTGGTCTCTGCTTTTAAAGAGGTGACCGATTCTCTGGAGGAAGCGGTTTCCTTGGCTTCGGATGGCGATGAGAAATACCGGGCTCTCCTCGAAAAATTAGAGCAGCGTCATAATTCAGTTATTAAAGAACTGGTCAGTATTCAGAATCAGAGCCACGCCTTGGCCCAGTTCAAGATGATGTTTAACGAGCTGGATGATGTGCTGCATGGCGTTTTACTAACACGTGAGCTAACTGACCGTACCAAGGACTTTGTGCTAGGATTTGGCGAACGCTTCTCGGCGTTCATCATCAGCCAATACCTCAACGATTCGGGGATTCATGCCAGCTACCTGGACACGCGGCAGATTATCAAAACGGACAAAGAGTTCGGCGCGGCGCGCGTACTATTTGATGAGAGCTATGCTAATATCCGTCAATATTTTAGGGATACCGATTCTGATACCATTCAGGTTGCCACGGGATTTGTGGCATCGGCTACCTCCGGAGAATCTACGACACTGGGCCGCGGTGGATCGGATTACACGGCCTCGCTGCTGAGTGCCGCGCTCGATGCCGAAGCGGTCGAGCTCTGGACCGACATTGAGGGCATTATGACGGCAGACCCCAACAAGGTGAAGCGCTATTTTGTAATCCCGCACTTGTCATACGAAGAGGCGATGGAGCTGTCGCATTTTGGGGCAAAAGTAGTTTATCCGCCCAGCTTGCAGCCTGCAATGAAGGCCAACATTCCCATCCTAATAAAGAACACGTTTAAGCCGGATGAGGAAGGCACCAAAATAAGTGACAAGTCACTGCCCGGTCCTTCGATTATCAAGGGTATCTCTTCGATTGATAATATTACGCTGCTGACGGTACGCGGCAGTGGTATGATCGGGGTGACAGGCATTTCTTCCCGGCTGTTTGGGGCCTTGGCTGATGCCGGCGTTAATATCATAATGATAACACAGGCCTCATCGGAGCATACCATCACCGTGGCCGTACTTCCGGGACAGGCCGACGTGGCTCAACAGGCGATTGAAGAAGAGTTTCGCTACGAGCTTCGGGATGATATCATCGATGAGGTAAAGGTGGAAAATGAGCTCTCGATTGTAGCCGTAGTGAGCGATGACATGCGTCGCAAACCCGGTATTTCGGGACGCGTTTTCCAGGCGCTGGGTAAAAACGGGATCAATGTGGTGGCGACGGCCCAGGGATCCTCGGAACGTAATATTTCCATAGTAGTTGATCGTAAGAATGAGACGAAAACGCTGAATACGCTACACGATGCCTTCTTCCTGGCAAACGTCAAAACGGTAAATCTATTTCTTATTGGTGTCGGCCTTATCGGGGGCAAGCTGTTGAAGCTGATTCAGAAGCAAGCGCAGAAACTGCTGGACGACTATCTCCTGGAGCTGAAGCTGACAGGAATATCCAACAGCAAAAAGTTTTTGATTGATGAGGATGGAATTGCTTTAGACGGCTGGAAAAACCGTATGCTCAGTGAGGGGGATGAGGCCAATATCGATGACTTCATTGATCAGATGGCTGAGCTGAATCTCTCCAACAGTATCTTTATTGACTGTACGGCCAGTGATGAGATTGCCAATGCCTATGCCGATGTGTTGGAGTCCAATATTTCGATTGTCACCGCTAATAAGAAAGCGAACTCGAGCTCGCTTGCGAAGTACGAGGAGCTGCAGAAACTGGCTTTTGAAAACAATGTAGCCTATCTCTATGAGACCAATGTAGGCGCTGGTCTGCCAGTGGTGGCGACACTGAAAGAGCAGGTGCTGACCGGCGATGATGTGATGCGCATTGAAGGCGTACTATCAGGAACGTTGAGCTATATTTTCAACACTTTTGATGGCACTAAACCCTTTAGCGAGGTGGTGCGAACGGCCCGCGATAAAGGATTTACAGAGCCGGATCCCCGCGAAGATCTGAATGGACAGGATGTAGGGAGAAAGTTGTTAATCTTAACGCGCGAAGCAGGATTGAAGCTGGAATTCGAAAATATTGATATCCAGAATCTTGTGCCTGAAGAGGCTCGCGACGTGGATACCGTTGAGGAGTTTTTCGATATCTTGGCTAACCATGATGATGAGTTTACCAAGATGTTTGAGGAAGCGCAGTCAAAGGGTAAGAAGCTGTGCTATATCGCGCGATACGAGGACGAGAAAGCAACAGTGAAGCTTGAACAGATTGATCGCGATCATCCATTTTATGGTCTCGATGGAAGCGATAATATTGTAGCTTTTAAGACTCAGCATTATCAGGATAGTCCGATTGTAGTAAAGGGACCGGGCGCAGGTGCTGATGTTACGGCCAGTGGTATCATTGCCGATATTTTGCGGATTAGTAATGCCCCGTCATTCAGGGAGGAGTGGTAAAATGAGTGAACTTTTGCAGGAAGTACGAGTATTTGCCCCTGCCTCGGTAGCCAATGTAAGTTGTGGGTTTGATGTGCTGGGATTTGCCCTAGAGAAACCCGGTGATGAGATTGTTGCCCGTCGAAAAGATACCCCGGGATTATTAATCTCGAAAATTACGGGTGAAGGCGGAGTACTGCCGACCGCTGTCGAGAAAAATACGGCCGGGATTGCGGCTCAAAAATTGTTGGAGTATCTGGGATATCAACAAGGCATTGAGCTTGAAATCCACAAGAAGATGCCGCTGGGCAGCGGACTTGGGTCCAGCGCGGCCAGCTCGGTGGGTGCAATTGTGGCCATAAATCGACTGTTGGGTTCGCCATGTGATGACCGTGACTTACTGCCGTTTGCGGCCGAGGGAGAGCGCGTGGCTTGCGGTACTGCTCACCTGGACAACGTCGCTCCCTCTCTACTCGGTGGATTTGTCTTGATTCGTAGCCAGGATCCGCCTGATGTGATTGAGCTGGAATGCCCGAAACCGCTATTTGCAACGGTCGTCCATCCCGATATCGAGATCAAAACTGAAGATACACGTAATATTCTGCGCCGGGATGTTCCCCTGCAAAAAGCGGTAGATCAGTGGGGCAACGTTGGTGGGTTGGTGGCTGGACTGCTAAAAGGAGATTATGAGCTGATTGGCCGATCGCTGCAAGATGTCATTATAGAACCGATACGCTCGGTGCTGATTCCTGGTTTTGAGCAAGTGAAAAATGCTGCGCTCAATGCCGGTGCGTTGGGTAGCGGCATCTCGGGATCGGGTCCTTCTATTTTTGCGTTGTCTGCGACTAGGGAAAATGGGCATAAAATAGCAAAGGCGATGCAACAAACATTTGATGAAATTGGGCTGGGAAACGAGGCGTATGTCTGCAAGATTAATCAGCAGGGGCCTCGAATTTTGGAGGAGCGCTAGATGAAGTTTATCAGCACAAATGGGAAAGCAAAACCTGTCTCGTTTTCGACAGCGGCACTACAGGGATTGGCGCCCGACGGCGGATTGTACATTTCGAAGGAATGGCCGCAACTTTCGGCTGATTTTCTAGATGGAATTCGCGGTAAAAGTTTGCATGAGATCGGCTTTGAAGTCAGTCGCTTATTTGTGGATGAGGTTGATGACAGTCTATTGCAAACGATTATTGATGATGCGCTCAATTTTGATGCTCCGCTGGTTGAGCTAGATAACAAGACAAAGATACTTGAGCTTTTTCATGGGCCCACGTTGGCGTTCAAGGATTTCGGTGCGCGATTTATGTCGCGCATGTTTGCCGCCCTGCGAAAGGATTCCAACCGGGATTTGATCATTCTGGCGGCTACTTCGGGGGATACCGGTAGTGCTGTGGCACAGGGATTTCTCGGCGTGGAAGGCATCAAGGTTTGCCTGCTTTATCCCAGTAGAAAAGTAAGTCACATTCAAGAGCAGCAACTCACTACGGCCGGACAAAATGTGACGGCTCTGGAAGTTGACGGCACTTTTGATGACTGCCAGAAGATGGTTAAACAGGCTTTTTCGGATGCATCGGTGAATGAGCAACTGCTGCTGAGTTCGGCCAACTCGATTAATATTGCGCGCCTTCTGCCGCAGATGTTTTACTATCTCTATGCTGTGGCTCAGCTGGACTCAGATTTTCCGCCCATTTTTTGCGTGCCCAGCGGCAATTTCGGAAATCTTACGGCGGGATTGATGGCGCAAAAGATAGGAATGCCGGTGGCCGGATTTATTGCTGCTACCAATTCCAATGATGTGGTGCCTAAGTATATACAGACCGGAGAATTTAAGCCCAGAGCTTCTCAACGCACCATTTCAAATGCGATGGACGTCGGCAATCCCAGTAACTTTGCGCGCATTCGGCATCTGTTCAATAGTAATTTACAGCAACTTCAGCAACATCTGTGGAGCGCTTCCTTTTCCGATGCGCAGACGCGGAATGCTGTTCGGGAAGTATATCAGAATTACAACTATGTGATGGATCCCCATACAGCTGTGGGGTACCAGGCGGCCGAGCAGTACCTGGATAGTGTTTCAGGATATTTCGGAGAAGATGCTCGTACGCCTGTAATCATTTTATCTACGGCACATCCGGCCAAGTTTGGGGATGTGATCGAGCCTGTAATTGGGGAACAGGTGCCCATTCCAGACCGGCTGATAAGCTGCCTGGATAAACCCAAGCAGAGTATTGCCATAGATAATGATTACCAAAAGCTCAGGGAATGGCTATTGAAAACCTACGAATCTGGCTCCTGATTACGGTCTCAGCAATTCTGGATATAACCTTACACCGGTGTCTTTTTCATCGCGATAGCCAACCCTTTGGTGAAGGCCTGGATAACTGCTTCAAGCGTATCCGGTGAAGCTCCTTTGGAAACCCATTCCTGCTCGTTATTTGCCAAAGTAAGTGTTACCACAACCAGTGAATCAGTATCGGGACTTAGAATTTCCACCTCATGATTTTTTACTTCGAGCGGAAATACGGTGTCGGTTTCGCTTTTGATAGCGCTAAGGATGGCATCAATAGGTCCTACGCCTTTAGCCTCAGAGACACTTTCTTCACCCTGCAGGTCGAGCTTCACAGCCGCGTGGACGAGTCCGTGCTTGCGCATAGTAAGCTTATAGTCAAGCACTTCAGCCGGGTAATCGAGGTCCAGGTCCTCGTTGAAAATAAGTGACTGCAACACCTCGATCTCATTGTTGCTCAGCGTCTTACCTTTCTTGTTGATCTTGGATACATACTCGTTATAGAGCTTTTCGTGATCCTCATCCATCTCGAGATTTGCCATAAAGGTATCACGCGACTTGCCCCAAGAATCTTTCTGCATTTCGATAAAACCGGAGTTGATGTAGTTGGTCACTTTGTTGATATCAGGCGAAAGAACGGGAGAAGACAGAGAGTGCTTGGCTACGGTTTGAGTATCTTTTAAACCAGATCCGGTGAGGATAAAAAGACACTTTTTGTCTTTAAAGGTATCCAAGTTGTTTTTAAAGGATGCAAGCGGTAGAGCACATGCCGATTCGGTAAAATGTCCCTCCTCGACAGCCATCTCCTTCAGCGATTCCAAGATCTCATCTTCAGTTACAGTAAAGGCAGAGCCATCCGACTCTTCAATGCCCAGCAACACTTTGTGGAAATCTACCGGATCCGAGGCCGCCACTGACTGGGCCATGGTGTTAACCTGTTTTTTGATAATCTTTTCTTTCTTGAAAATGCCCTCTACAACAGGAGAGCTTTGCTCGGGCTGAATGGCAATCATCTTGGGACGTTCATCGATGTGTCCCGCCTCTTTAAGTTCGGTAAATCCTTTCCATATGGCGCCAAAATTTGTACCACAGCCCACCGGCACAAAGATATAGTCAAAATCGTCGCCGCCTTGCTCCAGCAGTTCGTAAGCAAACGATTTTTGCCCCTCTTCGCGGAAGACGTAATCACCAGCCAGGTAATAGTTGCCGGACTTGGCAAACTTACGGCAGAGTGCTTCACAGGTGCTAAAGTCACCTTTGATGCGGATAATATTGGCATCGAAAATTGTAGCTTGCGCAATCTTGGCATCCGATGTTTTTTCTGGGACAAATACAAAGCAGGGGATCTTAAAATAGCAGGCGTAAGCGGCTACAGAGGCGGCCATATTTCCTGTTGAGGCCAGGCATATAGCATCGGCATTTAGTTCCAGGGCTTTCTGTACTTCGATGTAGCTGCCGCGATCTTTAAAGCAACCGGTGGGATGTTCAAACTCGAGCTTGGCGTAAAGATCGGCGTCGTAGGTATCGGAGAGACGATCAAGTTTTTTGAGTGCCGAAGGATGCGTCTTCATGGGATCCGGCACCAGGTTTTTCAACGGGAACTGGATATCATCGGAGGGGCTGTCGTAATATACCCGAAGCACACTTTCGCATTGGGTACAGTAGGTGGTGGTTTCTTCTTCTGAGTTAAGGTGGCCGTTGGCCACACAGCGTAGCTCGTAGTTGGTTGTTGCACTAGCCATAATACTAAATCTCGATTTTGAGTTTGAACTATCCCTTTTTCCTGAAAATAGTTGATTCCTGACAGGAATGATATCCTTTTTCAAGATTTTAAAATTACCGTTTATTCTTGAGGGGAAGCAGCGAAATTTCATCAAAATCCATATCCAGCTCGTCGAGGACCGGTTCGGCGACTTCTGATATTGTTTCCGGATCCAGTTCGTCAAGTCCCTCAATTTCTATGTAGAGCGTATTTTGATGTCCTACGACGCTGTAGCGTGCTTTTTCCGCCTCAAAGCACTTGCGGAGGGTGTCTACCAACAGTTCAATATCCTGTTCATAGGCCTCGTAGTCGGCGTCTTCGAGTTCAGCCATTGCTATAAATTTTTGCAGTTAAATAAGTGAGATTTGTTTTTTCAACAATACGCAATAGCTGGTAGGCAATCAATGGGGTATTGGTGGCCAAAAAGGGAATCAATTAGTCTTTTGGTTGGGGTTGGCTTTTGCTAATATGCTTTCTCTAAGGTTTTTGAGTGATTATCCATGGGTATGGCTTTATTGTCCAATGTTGGATCAATTACTGAAAGGTACATCCATTCATTTTCTATCAGTTTGGCCAGGCTATCCGGATGTTCGGAGATGATTGATGTTACCCGTGACTGGGGCGCATGAATGAAGACGGACAGCCGAAGGGGAAAATGTTGTAGCTGATAATCATCTTCTCTCAGGGATTCGAGAGGAAGCCCGGATTTTAAATCGCCGCCATTACCCTGTACGACGCCAAACTTACCAGTAACATTTTGTGTAATTTTGGTGCCGCTTCCAAAGATTTGGTTGTCAACTGTGGCAAAATAATAATGGTTGTTAATCCATTGCGTTACTACCATCGGTCCCTGCAGGATGGCTTCCAGTTTTTTTCCATCGGGATCTTTTTGCCATTCATAGGAATGAAGGAAGCTCCGAGCTTCGAGATCAAGGCTGGATGTTAACGCACGCGGACCGATAATAAATGAGGCGTTGCCGGCTAATCCCCATTCGGGACGTGTTTCAGCCCAATCTGAAGTTCGGCGATGAGCTTCATCCAATGTTTGCGTTGCATTCGCATCAGCGAGATTAAATTGCTCCTGATTGGCCAGATGTTGAGCATCATCTAGGTCCTGTTTCAATTCCTTGATCTGCGTCTGCTTAGTATCAGGTAGGTGCTGGTCAAAAAATTCAAAGCCGTTGGATGTGGTGTTGTGTTCAGCCGCTACAAACAGGGTATCTTCGGGAATATGGATATCATGTTGTTCAGCAAGTGTCGTTCTCACTTTTTGCTCGTTACAAATATCAGCAAGTATTCGCGCATTATGGCGCCCTTTACTACCGGCACAGGCTCCACAGTCCAGGCTTGATCCGAAGGGGTTGTTTGAGGTCTCGCTTCCATGTCCGGCAAAAACTACAAGTGGAGCAAAGGTGTCCCATCCCATCAAGTCAAATGCTGCACTGGCAATCTGTGCTTTTTGAGCGGTTGATAAATGGTCAGGGTGACCAGAATCGGAGGTAGTCTTGGTTGACAATTTTGCTTTACTAAATCCTTCCGGAGAACCTTTGTAACGTTTTGCTTTTTCTTTAAGACGATACACCGAGGCCGGAAGCAATGTTCGAAGGATCATGCTTAATCCGTAGAAAAATCCGCCCGACTCAACATATCCGAATGATGCCGGGATATTGTTTTTTAGCGTGAAGCGAAACTCATTAAAGGCCTTGTGCAGAGTGTTGTAGAAGTCAAAATCATCAGCTGCTTCTTGTTGGTCAGGCCGTATTTCTTCCCGTGCCTCAAATTCGGCATCTACAATGGGGGGACACGATTTATCACTAATATTTTTTTCTGGATGCTGGTATTTCATTGCCACTCCGAAAAATCCTGCATAGCCAAACGTCTCGTAGTCGCCCGTTTGTTCAATTGTCCTGCGTATGCGTTCAGAACGAGTATCGATGCAGAACACAAGCTGTGCTTCTGGTCTGTGTCCATCATGATTATTTTCGGGGACCGACTGGGCGGTCAGCTGTTTGCTAAGCTTTTGCTGATAGGTCAGCTCCATGGCGCTAAGCCATGCCGACTTAATCTGATCTACTTTGTTAAAGGTGCTGGATGATGGAGACTCAGGTTCGCGAAAATCTTTTCCAAACTCCGCACAAATTGTAAGTCGTACCGCCAGGTAGTCGATCAGGGTAATGGGATAAGCCAGCTGCCAGTCATTGCCACTTTCCATGCGATATTTGATATATCCGGTCCAACCGGGCAATGCCAGCAAGTGGTACTTGAATATGGTTTCCAGCTCATCTTTTTGAACGCCTTCCAATAATAGTTGCAGAGCGTCCAGTGGATTCTCGGGCAAGGTATTAATCAGATCACGTCGGGGTAGTTTGTGGTCATGCTGTGCGTTCTTCTTCCATGAATTATAGAATCCGTCATCCCGATAAGGCATGGGCCATTCTGTAGATCCCTGATCTAGAAAAACACTCAGCCATTTTATCAGATTGCGATCAACATCATCCAATTTTGTCTGGGCGTTCTCAGGGTTTTCAAGTGTGTGCATTTGTTGCAGCGATTCATCAATCGAAAGCGGCACCTCTTTTTCCTGAAGCTGTTTTTGGAGGATGTCCTGATCGATATCACCATCGGCCAGGGCCTGTTCAAATGCATCTGCCGAAGGGTATCCGTTGATATTCAGATACTTGCGGGTTTCTTCGATGGCTTTTTCAAAAGGCCGGTCTTCCAGCCCAGATAATGGATTTGAGGTGACAAAAGAATACAGGGGCCAATTTTTGACCAATTGGTCCGATATTGATCGAACTGTATCTGCGATAGCGTCTTTTTTCATTGAAATCGGTTCAGATTATTTAATGAAGAATCGTATTAGATTTAGGTTGAGATACATTCAACATATAGACATATAATCGGCTGGACTTTTTGTAGAGTTTGAGTTCAATCACTACGAATGAAATCAGATATAACACTCCAATGAATATTTGTGCCCAGCTGAGAGGAGTAGCAACTTCAATCATTGGGATTGTTGAAAGTAGAGCATCTATCAGGTCAAACACGACAGCATAAACCAGCAAGGCCGGGATGATAATTGCTGGAAGTGTAAAGAGTCGCGTTGTTCGCGACAGGCTGCTATGTTTGAGAATATCACGGCTTCCATGTATCACGGTTAGGACGATAACCAAGGTCAGAAACAAGCCACTGTCGAGACGTAATCCTTTACCGGTGGTGAAGGCAAATATGAGTCCGCCGATGGCTCCGCTGAGTAGCATGACCGGGAAGTGCCATTTATTCCAGCCTTCTTTTTCATTACTGATTACTGGCTTTTGTTCTATTGCATCTCCTGAGGACAGAAAAAGGTAGGCTTTGTAGAATCCATGTAGGATTAAGTGCGTAATAGCTGCGGCAAAGAATCCCAGGCCGCATTCCAACAACATGAAGCCCATTTGAGCAGTGGTAGAGCAAGCTAGCTTTTGTTTTACATTGGGTTGCATAAATTTGCTGAATTTTCCGATGAGCGCCCCGATACCACCGGCAACGACGAGTACCCACAGCAGATGAGTGTCAAAGAGAATGGGGGCGACTCTTGCCAGTAGCACTGCTCCTGCATTAACAAATCCCGCATGCATCAGGGCGGAAGCTGGAGTCGGGGCCGTCATCGACGACATCAGCCAGCGATGAAAAGGGAAGAGGGCCGATTGAATGATGGCAGCAATGATTAACAGCAATCCGCCTATTTTAATCATTGATGGGTCGGCAGAGGCACTGGCTTCAACGATGTTGGTAATGTGCCATGACCCCGTTGTGTATCCCAGCCAAACAAAGCCGGCTGACAGAAAAAACGCGCTCATCAAAAAGTAATTTCGAGAAGTTCGTTTCGAGATATCGCTTTCTTCGGTATGCGTGTAGCCCCCGATGAGTTTCGCCATCAAAAGCCCCATGCAAAGCCATGCCGTAATAAAGAGGGCAATGTGATTGGAGATAACCATCAGGATAACTGCAAAGGAGAACAGTAGTCCATTTAACATAAATTTGGGCAGATAAGCATATCCTGCTAAATATCTAGCGGAATAGCTTAGCACAATGCTGCTGAATAGAGTAACTGCTACGCTCATCACCAAGCTTAACTCATCGACCATAATTAAACTATTGGCCGTCCAGTGTATAGGGTGAAAATATGAGATCCCAAGAAGTATAAAGAACAAGGTGAATAAGAACCACGACAGCCGAACAATTGTCTTTGCAAAGGTACTATTTTTAGTTCTGAGACTTTTAGACGTTGATTGAGAGGTCATTTACGGTACTATTTTCCTGATTGAACTAGAAGTCTTGATTAAATTCTGCTAAACTTATGGAAGGCTTTTAATTAGTGGTAATTAATATATTTAATGCTTCACATAAGCAATGATTTATGTGTTGAATAACCATCCCCAAAGCAGGCAGGTCTGTTATTTGCTGGATATATTTTCTTCCAGCGTAATATTAACCTTGGAATCTATTTGTAATTGCTGATCTGTTTTGGTGGCGTGTTTAATCAGTTCTAGCACATCTTCACGCATCTCTTCCAGTTCTTGAATTCTATTTTCAGACGTGGGATCAGCTTTCCCGGATTGTTCATATGAGCGAAGATTTTTAAGGTTGTGAAACTTTAATTTGCTTTGAATAAGGGCCATTAATATTTCTCGGGCTTCTTCAGCAGTGAATGTGCCTTTAACAAGAGAAAGGTTTTGATTTAAATCATTGTTTAAGGTCAAAGAAGAATTAGATTTGGTATTCATGGTATTACTCTAGTGAGTATTTGTGCTGTGCTATTTGGTTGGTTCTTGCTAAACTGAACCAAAGATAATTAGCTTTTTTACATAAGTGATAATTAATATTTTTAATAACTATCATTAACTATTATTTATAATATGAACTTCACACTTCATCAGTTACATGTATTTGGAATGGTGGCTCGGCACAAGAGCATGACCGAAGCTGCCCAACATTTGCATATGACACAGCCCGCAGTTTCTATCCAAATAAAAAAGCTGCAAGAAGCCGTAGATATTCCACTGATAGAAGTGGTTGGCCGGAAGCTATATTTAACCGAAGCCGGTGAACGGCTCTATGAAGCATATAAAAACATAGATTTGGAGTTGGAGTCATTTGAGGCTGTGACTTCTCAGCTCAAGGGAGGATTGAAAGGAAGCCTTAATGTATCTTGTGCCTCAACAGCTAAATATTTTTTGCCTTATTTGTTGGGAGAGTTTCAAAAACGGTATCCTGAAGTTCAAATCTCTCTGAAGGTCACGAATCGAAATGAGGTGATACATCATCTCTCTCAAAATGAATATGACCTGGGAATACTTACCCAAATCCCCAATGATGATTCCATTGCTTCTATCCCTTTTCTGGAAAACCCATTGGTGATGGGAGCGCCACCTGAACATTCGTTATCTGGTGAAGAACAAGTTAGTATAGAGCAGCTGATAGAAGAGCCTTTTGTTTTTCGTGAACTGGGTTCGGGTACGAGAATGGTAATGGAATCATATTTCAAGAAGAATGGAATGAATATCAGCCCGATAATGGAACTGGGCATGAACGAGGCGGTCAAGCAAGCCATTATGGCCGGTATTGGGTTGTCCCTCATTTCCAGGCTGAGTTTGGGCAATGAGCTCAATTTAAATAAAATATCTATTCTGGATATGCCTGACTTTCCCATCATGACCCACTGGCATATGCTGTATAAGAAAGAGAAAAGGTTAACCCCGGTGACACAAAATTTTATCTCGTTTCTTCAGGAGAATAATATCGAGCAATATCTTCCATAAAAAGAGATTCGCTTAACAGTGTGCTTAAGAAAGTGCTTCCAAAAGAAATTCATACTCTTCAATCAGCTGCCGTCGGATGGGCTGCGACTTTTCATAAAGAGCTTTCTGCTTTTTCATGTACTCGCGACGTCCTTCGTCAGTCTCAATCTTGATAGGCTCGAGACCGCGTTCGCGCAGGTCATAGGGACTTGCTTTCATGTCCATAAAACGTGTTTCTACGGCCAACTCAAAAGCCTCTCTTATAGTATTACTGGGAATCCAAGGGTACATTTTGAAGGCCCATTTATATAAATCCATGTTGGTGTGCAGGCAGCCGGGCTGCTCCATATCGGCAAAGTTGTCGCGGCTGAGATCGTGCTTGTTCTGTGGCTTAGCTTCGTCAGTAAAAAAACGGAAGGCATCGAAGTGAGTGCAGACCAGCGGTCTTGATTCCACAAATTCAGCCAGTTCATCTTTGTCCATCCGCAGCGAAAGATAATCATGGCGCACGCGATCGGCGCGATAAACCATCGCCCACTCATGCATCCCAAAGCAACCAAAAGAGGGCTTTCGCTCGGCCGATTGTCGCAGGACATCCAGGATCCAGTGCAACGACGACACGCGGTCCTCATCAAAATGATTGATGTCGAGATAGCAATCACCGTCAACCGATTCCATCTCCTCAAAACGCCAATCGGCGGAGCTTCCGTCTAATAGAAGGGTTCCTAATCCCGGCGACCAGCTTTTAAGATAGGAGGGACGAAAGCTGTAGTATTCGAACAGAAAATCCATAACCGGATCCTTGTGCTGGTGAGAACGCCGTTGCAGGTAGTCGTCAATCAGGTCGCTGATTTTCTGCCGGTGCGACTGGCGTTGCTGGCGCCAATCGGCTGGTTCGAGCTGTTGAGTGATGTAGGGAATCGGTTGGGTTTGTGTGGAAATCATAGTGGCTTAAAATACCAATCTTTTGTTGGATTGATAAGCCAAAATTGGTAAGCTTCAGTTTGAAATTTCATTAATTCAAGACGTTGAAAACTAAGCAACAAGAAGGGGTAGGGGCGTTCGAGCAGCTGTGGCATTTTGTGCTGCATTTACGGTGGCACTACCAGCTATTCATTTTATCGGGAGGTTTTCTGTTGGGCGGTTTTTTGAGCGCTGACCTGAATCCGGGGACGTATCTCATCCAATTTTTTAATGTCCACTTGCTACTATTTGGCGGGGCTACGGCCTATAATTCGTACTGGGACAAGGATACTGGGCCCATTGGCGGGTTACAGCATCCGCCCCCAATGGCGCAGTGGATGTGGATGGCATCGCTTGTTTTGCAGATGCTTGGGTTTATGCTGGCGCTTACTCGGGGTAGCCTGTATGTGGCGGTTTTTGCTGTGAGCATGCTGTTCTTTTGGCTCTATTCTACCCCTTGGGCTCGCTGGAAAAGTCGTCCCTTAAAAAGTATGATTGCCATTGGCGTAAGCACCGGTTTTAACTCGGTGTTGCTTGGATATCTGGCGGCTGGCAATACAGAAGTGCCGATATTGGTGCTGCTTGCGGCCCTGGGTGTTACGCTGATGTTATTGAGCTTGTATCCACTTTCACAGATTTACCAGCGGGATGAAGATTTGCGTCGCGGTGACCAGACGTTTGCCCTGCAGTACGGCAGGAAAGGTGTAAACCGGTTTTTTGCGGCCGCATTTTTCACGGGATTGCTCTTGGTGACAGGCGCTATCTGTTATCAGCATCTAAGGTTGGCCGTTATCTTTGGGATTATCGGAGTGGTAACTGGTTTAGTCGTACGCTCGATGTTGCGGGGGCTGTCGGCCAGTGATAAGGACTATCGAAGGGTAATGCGGATCAAGTACGGCACTTCGCTGGCTTTTGTGGTGTTCTTGGTAATTGCGCTCATCTTAAAACATTTCCCGATTCATGGAATATCTTCGGTGGCTGATTTGTTGTTAGGGTAAGATTTTCTGGCGCAATCACATCAGCCAGGCAGACAATTTTAATTAAGATCTTCTACAGACACATGAGTACAATTACTGAACAGGCGATAACGCCCAGTGTTATTGACGAGGCGATGGACTATCAGGAATATCGTCAAATGATTGACGAACTTTTGGAACAGGATAAGACTACCGGCGATAACCATTCCGAGGCTATGATTCATTACACCAAGATGAATGTGCAACGGATGAGCCGTATCGACAAGCAGATTGAGTTATCAGATTCTCTTAAAAAAATGTTGGCTGAAGTGGATGGTCCGTGGATCTGGCTGGTACTCACCGAGGCATGGTGCGGGGATGCGGCGCAAAATGTACCGGCTATTGCTGCTATGGCCGAGCAAAGCGATAATATTGAGCTGAAGTTGATTCTGCGCGATCAGCATCTTGATATCATGGATGAACACCTGACCAACGGCGGTCGCTCCATTCCAAAACTAATTTGCCTTGATGCCGATACGCTGGAAGAATTTGGTAGCTGGGGACCACGTCCCGAGGAGGCGCAAGAAAAAGCGATGGAATGGAAAGATGATCCTGACATCAGCAAAGAGGAGTGGGCTGAGAAGCTGCACAAGTGGTATGCCAAGGATAAAACGCAACAAATACAATCTGAGTTTAAAGAGCTTATTTCGAACTGGAACTAACCAACGAACAACCTGACAGCATCCGTCAGAGCGGATCTGTCAGCGTTGTGTAAGTTATCAATTAAAACGCTGTCAGGTCCCATCAATCGGGACGCTGACAGGTTTTAAGTTATTTTATCAACGTCATCTTCTTTGATTGCATAGCATCATCACCGCCGGCTTCGACTTGTAAATAAAGCCGGTAAATGTAGACGCCACTGGCCAAGTTCGATAGATCAACTTTCACATCATAGCTGCCGGAATTATACAACTCCTGTTTTAGGGGTTGCAGAACTTTTTGTCCGTTGATGTTGTAGATCGTCATTGTTACGCGGCTATTGGCCGGTACATCAAAGGGGATGGTGGTAGTAGGGTTGAAGGGGTTTGGGTAATTCTGTTTCAGTGTAAAGTCGGTGGGCGGCAATAGCTTAATGGTTGTTGACAGAGATGTATTGCCTGTTTCAACTGTAACAAATACAGAGCCACTTTGCCCGAGCCCGCGCGGCACCTCCACGCTCAGTTCCGAGGTCGAAGCATTAACGATGTTGCCTTCAGTTGCTTTCATATCACCACTTGTATTTTGGAAAGTGACGGTATTTCCAGAAGCGTTGGAATTAAACTCAACGTCATTTCCAGTGATGGTGATCTGATCGCCGGCTCGTGCTTCAAAGGGATCCGCCGTAATAAACTGGGCGTTGGTTGTGCCGCCAAAGTCGCCATAAAAGAGTCCGCGGCCGTGGGTAGCAGCGACAATATCGCCATCGGTTACCCGTGATGCCAGATCTTCGGTAACCACATTGCCGAGTGTGTTAGAGGCCTCTTGTCCCCATACGGTATTTTGCCCATCCAATAGCTGAGTAGAATACAAACCGGTGCTGGTTCCGAGAAAGTAGATCACGCCGTCTTTGGCCGGAATCATTGTGGCCGACCGCAGCGAAGGTCCGGGATTTTGATTATTACCCGTAAGGTTGCCTTCGATGGCCGTCCAGCTTTCCCCACCATCGGTGGTATGGAAAAGGCCTACAATATTGTAGTTCGACATTACAACAACCACTTCATTGGCATTAACGGGATTGATGGCAATATCTTTGATATAGGCTCCAGAAATATCAAAACCAGTATCAATAGAAATGTCGGTGGGACTCTCCTCAGTTTCCCGTGAGTTGATCAGCTTTTTGATAACCGGAGCTTGGCTGGAGTTGGATCCGCCGAGGTAAAGAATATTTCCCGGGTTTTGAGACTGTTCCAGAGCGGTGATTGAATATTGAGTGCCGACACTTACATCGGTAAGCTCTTCCCATCCTGTACCGGTACCCGTGCCCGAGTTACCCGGAGCAATTTGATTCATCCTGGTGTTACGCCAAATGTGGTCCTCCGCTGGATAAAACATGACATCTTCATCATTGGGATCGACCTCATAGGGATGGATAAACAGTTGCCCTTCGGCCGATGAGGGTTGGACATATGAAAGTTCGGTGCGTCCTTCATTCCATCGCAGTGTACGTCCCAATTGGGATGAGGTAAAAAGATAATTTTCTGTAAAGGTTGAATACCCTCCATCGCCAGCCGAAATATCGGAGGATGTTTGTGCCATGGGCTGTGCTAGTTGGAAAAAGGGACTGCCGTTATCTTGCGTCCCGCCCATCAGCCGATCATCACCTTCGGCGTCCGGGATATCAGCTGCATAAAATTGTGATGTAATATAGCCTTGGTCGCGATCCCGCCAATTCACAGAAGATGCCGTAATATCAGATGTAAAACTCAAGCCGCCATCGTGGCCGCTCCATACCTGGTTGGGATCATTAGGATTATAAGCGACAATATGTTGGTCGGCATGCTGTCCACCGTACTGAGAAACATTGTTTGATTTGGCATAGCCTCCAATCCAGTATTCATCTTTCTGGGAGCTGTTTGAATTGTCGTATCCACCATTCGGCTGTGTGGCAAATCCGTCGCGCGAGCGAAACAGGTTAGTGCCTCCAATCATCACAAAGTCAGGGTCATCCGGTTTGACTGATACGACCATATTGTACCCACCCTGCAGATTCACGCCGCCCACCGGAGAGCCGAAATCGGGCAGGTTATCCGACCGATCTTCTGCAACGGGGTTTTGAGGATCACTAACGTCAATCTTGAAAAAGCTAACACCTTGGTTGGATGAATCGCCTGCGCCCTTGAGTGTAAATACGTACAGGATGTCAGGATTGCTTGGGGCAAAAGTCAAGACGCTGCGGCGATAGGTCTCAGGAAAATTATCGGGTGTCACCTCGACCCAAGCTTGTCCATCGTTGTTCGAAATAAAAACGCCGGGATTGTGGTTGGGATGATCGGCATTTTGCGACTGCTGATCGTCGAAACTCGCTTCGGATATGACGGCACCAACCGTACCATCCGTACCCACCGCTACATCGGTCCACAACTGTTCACCCTCGGTGCCCAGCACGGGAGTATCAGAAAAACTTTGTCCATCGGTAGATCGGTAGATGCCGAATCCAATGCTGGAAATAAAAATGGTACCCGTTGTTGGGCTGATACGTACACGGCTAACTGTATTAAAAATATCTACCAATCCTTGTGTTTCAGAGCTAGCCTGCGACATCAGCGACCAGGTATTGCCATTGTCTGTTGACTTATATATACCTGCACCGTAATAAGCAGCGCCCGTTGCACCGGCCGAGTTGCCAAGAACCTCACCAGAAGAATAATACCATGTATCGGGATTGAGCGGATCCTGGGCAATAGATGTTACGCTCAGGTTGGCCAGGTCTGGAGTGCGTAGCTGCCATGTTTGCCCGCCGTCGGTGGATTTCCACATGCCACCGGATACGCCACCTGCTAGTACTACATTGGGATCACGCTGATCGATGGCCAGGGCCCGAGTACGTCCGCCAACATCAAATGGGCCGGCTTGCTGCCAGGTATAGTCGGCCGCTTTAAGGGATGGACTCTTTGTTTTTGCCCGCGTAAAAGCCTGTCGGGCTGTTGGCAATGTTTTGGCGTATTCAAGCTCTCGGTTTCGAATATTCTCAGGGATTTTGTTGGTTGCCGGATCACGCATCAGGTTAAAGAAATATTCGGAGCGTGCTTTTTTCATTTCAATCCGATCCATTTTTTGGGCAACAGCCCCCGAGGCACTTTTCGCTTCCTCTTCATATTCATTGCTGTCATTTATCTCTTCCAACGGATTGGCTAAGTATAAGACTGCAACGGTTATGATCAGGAGCGCAGATCCTGTGATGGCAAGCAGACGTTTTGTAACACTAGTATTCATATGAATTTTCTTCGGGATTAGTTTTTTAACGTGAGCATTGACCACAAGGTTGGTCAGTGAGGCTAGCTAGAGAATAATATTTGTTTTATTGGAACTTCCTCGCTTTTCTCTCTTGGTAAAATTCGAAACCGGCTGTTCTGGGAAGGCCCACAAGCAGCACTGAACAACAGAAAACCCAAAAGGAAGCAAGTTAACATTAATTTCTATAAACAAAGATAAAGTTTCAGTTTATAAACTCAATTAAAAAAGTGGTCTTCAAAAGTTCAGTAGGAGCTTCCGTTAATTTTTGAGATTTTCATAGGGTTGCAGCAATCGAATAAACCGGAGCAAAAATGAGTAGTAAAGAATCTTTTTTTCGTCACGTAGCCCAAACCAGCGATGCCCCGATGGCCCTGGAGATCGATCGGGCAAAGGGACCTTATATCTACACCAAGGACGGTCAAAAGTATGTGGACTTTATCTCTGGAATCGCTGTGAGCAGCCTGGGGCACCGCCATCCCAAAGTTGTAGAGGCCGTAAAAAACCAGGTTGATCGTCACCTGCACGTGATGGTATATGGCGAATTTATTCAGGATCCGCAGTCGGATTATGCGGAATTGCTCACGAGTCAGCTTCCGGAGTCGCTGGATCGCGCGTACTTTGTGAATAGTGGCACCGAGGCAAATGAAGGGGCCTTGAAGCTGGCCAAAAAGCATACCGGCAGGCATAAGTTTGTCGCCTTTCACCACGGTTATCACGGCGATTCGCACGGCTCGCTAAGTGTTACCGGTCGTGATGTGTATCGGGATCCCTATAAACCGCTGTTGCCCGATGTGCATTTTCTCGATTTCAATAGCTATGACGGCTTGGATGTTATTGACAATGATACGGCAGCCGTAATTATGGAGCCCATCCAGGGGGAAGGAGGGATCATCCCCGCGCAAAAAGAATGGATGCAAGCCGTGCGTCGTCGGTGCGATGAGGTTGGGGCACTGCTGATTTTTGATGAGATACAGACTGGCTTCTTTCGAACAGGGTCGTTGTTTGCTTTTGAGCAATACGAGGTCGTACCCGATATCCTGTGCCTGGCTAAAGCAATGGGAGGCGGCATGCCTATGGGGGCATTTGTATCCTCTACAGATATTTTTAAGTCCTTTATGCACGATCCGCCTCTGAATCACGTGACTACCTTTGGCGGACATCCGGTTAGTTGTGCGGCTGCTCATGCGACGCTGCGTGAATTGCTCAGTGGAGATTACGGAGCAAAGGCTCAAAAGATCGAACGGCTTAGCCGAAAGATTTTGACAGCAGGTGGGATTGCTGAAATTCGTGGAAGGGGAGCGATGCTGGGTATGGAGTTGCAGGACCGTGACCTTACGCAAAAAGTAGTGGAAGACTGCCTCGAAAAGGGTATTATCCTGGGATGGACGCTCCATTCTGATACGTTAGTACGATTGGCACCTCCCTTAATTATCGAAGAAAAATTATTGAGAGAAACTCTGAACACCATTAATAACAGCGTTTTGAGATTTTTGTGAACGAAATTGATTCAGAACATTTTCAATTACCACCAGTAAAAGATTTTGTAAACCGAAATTAAGATGAGAACTATGAAAAATCGTTACTATTTATCTACTGTTGCAGGCTTGTTGAGTTGTATTCTCTTAATTGTCTCTTGTAAGGATGATCCATCGTCTGTGAGTGAAGAGCCGCCGACGGTGCCCCCTGCAAGTTCCATGAAGATGGACTTTTCTACTCTTAGCAATCAGAAAGATGGGGCACAGGCTAATAGCCAGCAGTCGGTTGAAAACTTTGGCCGCGCTGTGGTAACCGGCATTGTTTTGAAAAGTATTGTTGAAGTTAATGTAGCTATTCCACGAGCTCTGCTGACGGCGGCCAATAACTCAGATGCTGAGTTGAATGAAAACGAAGAGTGGGAGTGGAGTTTCTCGAGAACTGAACGCGACACCTCGTTTGACGTAAGGCTGTTGGCTTCTCGCACCGAGCAGGATTCGGTGAACTGGAGCTTTTATGTAACAAATCCCGACTTGGAGCTGGATAATCAACTGTTTTTTGATGGTACAACCAACGCAAATGGCACTGAAGGAGTATGGGCCTATTACAGCATCGAAAATACAGGATCCCAAGAGCAGGTGTCTCATCTTAATTGGGCGATTAATGTTGAGAATGACATTGAGCTACGACTGGAGGTCACTTCTGACCGACATGGCAATCAAGGTGATTATATCGATTATACCTATGAGGATTCACTGAAGACAGTCGTCTATTATGATAACAGCGAGGATGCCGAGACTGAAATTCAGTACAATGTGAATACGAAGGCCGGATATATTATTGCTCCAAACTACAACAATGGAGAAAAGGCTTGTTGGGATGAGAATCTTCAGGACGTTACTTGTAGTGAATAGTGAGTGATCATTTTCATTTGACGACTGGATTTGTCGTCTGATGAATTTACAGCAATTTTTAATTAAAAGGCTCGCTTTCAATGCGGGCCTTTTATATGTTATCCAGGAATCTGAAGAGCCGATTATCGGTTATGATATCTAACGGCGAATCAAAGAATATCGATACTTATGGAAACGATTAATCCCACCACAGGAGAGAAGATTCAGGAATATGATTTAATGGACGATGCTGAACTGAACGAGATTGTTCAAAACGCTAATAAAGCCCAGGAAAGCTGGCGTAAGAAATCATTTGATGAGCGAGCCGAAAAATTGCGAAAGGCGGCCCAGGTCCTGAAAGATCGGAAAGAAGAGTTTGCTGAGTTGATGGCCCGGGAAATGGGCAAGCCGCTGCCGCAGGGCGAATCCGAAAGCGAAAAATGTGCCTGGGTATGTGAATACTACGCCGAAAATGCCGAAAGCTTTTTGCAGGATCAACCCATTGAATCGGATGCTGCAAAGAGCTACGTGACCTTTAATCCGCTGGGTACGGTGCTGGCCATTATGCCATGGAATTTCCCCTTTTGGCAGCTTTTTCGATTTGGTGCTCCTGCGCTCATGGCCGGCAATGCCGCCATTCTGAAACACGCTCCTAATGTCACCGGTTGTGCGCTGGCGATCGAAGAAGTGCTGCACGATGCCGGTATTCCCGGGGATCTGTTTCGTACGGTAGTGGTCGATGTGGATCAAACCCAGGAGCTGATTGCCAACCCCGGCATTGCAGCGGTGACGCTTACCGGCAGCACAAGGGCCGGCAAAGCCGTGGCTTCGCAAGCAGGCAGCCAACTAAAAAAGACCGTATTGGAGCTGGGCGGCAGCGACCCCTATGTAATTTTGGCCGATGCTGATATCGAAGCGGCTGCCGAAACATGCGTGACATCGCGCCTCCTTAACAGCGGACAAAGCTGCATTGCTGCCAAGCGCTACATTGTGGTGGAGGATAACTATGATCAATTTCTGGATGCCGTGATCGATCGGATGCAGCTAAAGCGTATAGGTGATCCCACAAATAGCTCCACCGATATTGGTCCCATGGCCCGTGAGGATCTTCGCGACAAGCTCCACAAGCAGGTGCAGGACAGTATCGAGGCCGGGGCCAATTGTGAACTTGGCGGTGAAATTCCCGATCGTGGTGGCTATTTCTATCCGCCAACAGTATTGACCAACGTAGGACCCGGCATGCCAGCGTACGAGGAGGAATTATTTGGCCCAGTCGCCTCGGTGATCAAGGTGAAAGATGAGCAGGAAGCTATCAAGGTAGCCAATGATACCGACTACGGACTGGGCGCGGCTATCTTTTCCGAAGACGTGGATCATGCCGAGAAAATTGCGGCAAATGAGCTCCAGGCTGGATGCTGTTTCATCAATGAATTTGTGAAGTCCGATCCGCGGTTGCCGTTTGGAGGCATCAAAGAATCCGGCTTTGGACGCGAACTCTCGCACTTTGGCATTAAAGAATTCGTAAATATAAAAACGGTGTATCGAGCTTAAATACATAAAAAATAAATAGATAGGGAAATTTATTTGGGACTTTCGTATATTTAGAGTAATAAGGCCAAGATCAAAATAAAAGTTGATGGGATATATTTGGTAATCTTGTCCTTTTAATAAACTAAAAACTCATTCTTTAAGGAGGTACCCATGAGGGAGTCAACCAAGAGCCTAGTCTATGTGTTATTGGTGTTGTTTGTAATAAGCTGTAGCAGCAGTAGCGACAGTGATGAGACCAATAATAATCCGCCGTCGTTGCCAACTGCTATAAACAAAGATGCACAACCAGATTTGTCATTCTTTATTGACAATCAACCCAAGGTCCAGTCCACTACTATTGCCGATACATCAAACTATTACCATGCAAGAAATTCGGTGTTGGGGTTTAGTAGTTTCTACACCTTTGGATCAGTTTATTCTGGTTTCTTGCAGGCCGCGAATCAACAGGATGCTACGTTTACAGATGGAGAGTGGCAGTGGAGCTATATGTATTCTTATGGAAATGAGACCGCAGAAATCCTGTTAACATCCAAGGAGGTTGCAGACGGATGGGAGTGGGCATTATATTTGACATATGATGATGGACAGGGAAATAGTTACGAAAATTATAAGGTTATGGAGGGAACCGTATCTGAAGATGGCTTGCAAGGCACCTGGACCTTTAACTCATTAAATCCTGAGACCAATCAGGAAGTCAAAGCTTTTGATAATTCGTGGATGGTAACGAGTGATGATGAAAAGGTTTTTTCTGTGAAAGCTTATGCTGAGGATGGATCAGTCGACTTTTCGGCAGATTATATACAGAATTCATCGGATTATGACTTAACATATATGTTTTCGGATTCTAATGACTGGCAGGTATTGTGGAATACAGATAGCAATATCGGATCTGTTGATGATGGAACCGAAATAAGGTGCTGGGACGAAAATTTTGTGAATGCGCCATGTTCATAGGAGATAAGGGATTTTGCAGGTGTTTGGTGTCATAGGGTTGTCAGTCTGCATGCTTATATTTAGATAGTAATGTAGATTTAGTGATTTCTTATGAATAATGACAAAAATCCTATTCGTGGCCGGGGTGCTTCCGACAATCCGGCCAACCGTTTTGAGGGCCGGTATACCGATTATGACCTTGATGAGGAAACCGGCGAAAAACCATCACAGGATACTAAGCTGATTCGCGATGACACCAAACAAATCCTCTCAGAGAACGACAGTCCCGACATCCCGTTTACCTATGGATTGAACCCCTACCGCGGATGCGAGCACGGTTGTATTTATTGTTACGCACGTCCCACCCATGAGTTTTTGGGATTTTCGCCAGGGCTCGATTTCGAATCTCGTATCATGGTCAAATATGATGCGGCCGAGAAGCTGCGCGACAAGTTTGCTTCCAAGAGTTGGAAACCAGAATCCATCACGTTGAGTGGAGTCACTGATCCTTATCAGCCCATTGAGCGTGAGCTGGAGATTTCGCGTGATTGCCTGAAAGTATTTGCCGAGGCGCGAAACCCGGTGGGGATCATCACCAAGAATTACCTGGTAACGCGCGATCTGGACCTGCTGCAGGAGCTTGCACAGTATAATGCAGTGCATGTGACGCTTTCGGTGACGACCCTCGACCGCGATCTGGCTCGCGTTATGGAACCCCGGACCTCGCAGCCGCCCCGCCGTTTAAAAGCAATAAAAGAGATGTCAGAACAAGGGATCTCGGTGGGCGTAAATGTTGCGCCGGTCATTCCGGGACTCACAGATCACGAAGTGGCCGATATCTTAGAAGCGGCGCGTGAGGCAGGAGCAACCCATGCGGGATATACGATTGTGCGATTGCCCTACGCCGTCAAAGATTTATTTAGGGAATGGCTGGAGCAGCACTTCCCCGATCGAAAAGAAAAGGTACTAAATAGAATTAAGAACATGCGTGACGGTCAGCTGAACAAAAGTGAATTTGGTGAACGCTTTCACGGCGACGGTGAATTTGCGGATCAAATTCGAAATATGTTTAACATTCAGACGAAGAAGTTGGGATTCAATGAAACACCGCTTTCGTTGTCCACTGAACATTTCAAGCGGCCGCAACAGGGACAGCTAAATTTGTTCTGATAACAGGACGCCAGACCTTTGTGTACGTCGTAATATTCCTCTGGTTTTTTTATTCACTTTTCCATTTCATTTCATATATATTCAGGGAACAGTAACGGACTTAGATTTGTATATTCAGTCTGAATAAAAAAATAACTCAAAATACTATTTTGCTTTATGTCTAGTACTCCTTCCACAATGATGGAGCTCGGGACGCAAGCTCCTGACTTTAAACTATTTGATACGGTAAACAACCAGCTTGTTTCGCTGGATGATTTTGACAACGCCAAGGGACTACTGGTGGTTTTTATGTGTAATCACTGTCCCTATGTGCAGCATATTTTGGATGAATTTGTCATTGCGGCTCGCGACCTGCAGCAAAAGGGTATTGGCGTGGTAGCCATCAGCTCAAATGACGTTGAGAATTATCCTGCCGACAGCCCGGTTAAAATGGCTGCAGAGGCTCGGGAGAAACAATTTTCTTTCCCATATCTTTACGATGGAACTCAAGAGGTTGCCAAAGCATATCGAGCTGCATGTACACCTGATTTATTCCTTTTTGATGAGAATGATGAACTGGTCTATCGCGGTCAGTTTGATGACAGCCGGCCGGGTAATGATGAGCCAGTGACCGGTAGCGATCTCCGTGAAGCAGTTGAATTACTTTTCGATGGCAAGGTGAAAGAGGATCAGAAGCCCAGTGTTGGATGCAATATCAAGTGGAAGGAAGGTAATGAACCCGACTACTTTGCATAAGGAGGCCCTATGTCTGGTGACGAGGAAAAAAGTGTAGCTGAGCTACGCCGTGACTATACGAAACAAGAACTGTTGGAGTCGGAGGTCTGCGACGATCCCATTGATCAGTTTGTGAAGTGGTTTGAGCAGGCCCTTTCGGCGGATTTACTTGATGTCAATGCGATGACGTTATCTACGGCTACAAATGATGGGCGACCGTCATCGCGGATTGTGCTGCTAAAAGGTGTCGATGAGCAGGGTTTCCGGTTTTATACGAATTACAATAGTCGCAAGGGCAGAGAGCTGGACGAAAATCCTCAAGCTGCCCTATGTTTCTATTGGGCTGCTCTCGAGCGCCAAGTGCGTATCGAGGGTACGGTCCAGAAGGTGAGTAAAGAAGATTCTGAGGATTATTTTCGCCAGCGTCCCCGCTTGAGCCAGATCGGTGCCTGGGCCTCCCAGCAGAGCACTGAGGTTGATTCGCGCGATGCACTGGTAGCCAAATTCAAAGAGATTGAGCAGCGTTTTAAAGACCAAGAAGTGCCGCTGCCCGAATTCTGGGGTGGGTATCTCTTGCAGCCGAACCGTATAGAATTTTGGCAGGGACGCAAAGGACGTATGCACGACCGTATCTGCTACAATAAAGAAGGCGATCACTGGTCCAAATCACGCCTGGCGCCGTAGACTCATTTCTACGATGACACGGAGTTTTAGTATCCATTTTGTTTTCCAAAAGTAACTATTCCATATAGAAATTTTCACAGATCGATGAGCAAAGGAAAACTCGAAAAGTTCGAGGAGGTCTCGCAATTCGAAAACACGCTTGAGCTTACCGATTTCCAGGATCCAGAGACCGATAAACCCAAAGGCCGCTGGCATACGGATGTATTTGGCAACGAGAATCCTATCGTGTGTGAGTTGGGATGTGGTAAAGGTAAATATACCCTCGAGCTTGCACGGAGAAATCCCGACAAAAACTACATCGGAATTGATATTAAAGGCGACCGTATCTGGCGGGGTGCCAAAACAGCCCTAGACGATGAGCTGTATAATGTGCGTTTTATGCGGATGTACATCGATCACCTCGAAGAATACTTTGCGCCTAGTGAGGTCAGTGATGTCTGGATTACTTTTCCGGATCCCTACCCGCGCAGTCCTGATAGTAATAAACGACTCACCTCTCCCAAGTTTTTGAATATCTACCAGGAGGTATTGAAGCCTGGGGCGACGATTCATTTCAAAACAGATGATGACGATTTGTTTTTATTTACCCGTCAAGTTATGGAGGAAACTGGTTGCGAAGTGTTGGATCTGGAAAAAAATATTCATCAAAAGAAGGTTGACGATGAGCTTGTCACCATCAAGACGGACTATGAAAAGCGTCACTTAGCCGATGGGCGAACTATTTCCTACCTAAAATTCAGTTTGCCGGAAAATCCTATACTGGATTGATTCAAGCATATTTAATGTTTAAATAATAAAATAGTAGTCTGGTATTGCTTTATCCTGAAAGAAATGTTTACTTAATTTAGTTAACAGTGTTAACCTTTGCCTATATGGATGAAGCCCAAAAAATAAGTCTAAAACAGCAAATTGTGGATGCGGCGCGCCAAGTGTTGCTCTCGGATGGATACCGCAACTTTTCGCTGCGCAAGATTGCACGTGCAATCGATGTGAGTGCTACGAGCATTTATCTGCATTTCGAAAACAAGGACGATCTTGTACACACTTTGATGGAGGAGGCGATCGAACGGTTAAATAATCGACTGGAAGTGTCCACCGTCGAGCACGAAGATCCCATTGCAAAGCTGAAGGAGCTGGCTTATGAATATGTAGGTTTCGCACTCGACAATCCGCGTGAATATCAGGTCATTTATCTGATTAGTTCTGATGAAATGAGCCGGTATCCCAAAGAAAAATTTCGTAAGGCGCGCAAAGGTTATGAAATCGTAACCCAAGTACTAGAGGAAGGGGTTAGGTCTGGTTTGATTGCCGAGGATCAGCCCCGCATTGCAGCCTATACGTTTTGGGCTCAGCTGCACGGGGTAATGTCGGTTGTATTGTCGCAACGACTTGATACCCGTATTGATCAGGAAAAATTTATTGAGGAATCAATCGACCATATTATCAAAGGATACCAGGTTCGTACATCCTTGAAGACAAATACTAATTTCGACGAGTAGCTTTAACCGATAAGGTGACTATTATGGAATTCTTAAATGAAAGTTTTGGCATCTTGTATCAGAACCCCTTGTGGGCCGTCATTACAAGCATGATTATCGTAGCCACACTTTTTGCTTTTTGGGGAACGCCCCTGTGGGCTTGGGCTGCGGCCGGATATATCGCACTATGGGGATTTGCTGCACCAACCTGGCTTTTTGTGACCTACACGGTGCTGGTAATTGTGTTTAATGTAAAACCTATACGCCGTACGGTGCTCACTGGTCCGTTGATGAAATTGTTGGATGCCCTAAACTTCCTGCCGGCGATTTCGGAGACGGAACGCACGGCTATTGAGGCTGGCAACGTATGGGTAGATGCCGAGCTATTTTCCGGCAAGCCCGATTTGAAACGACTGGCCAATGAATCGTATCCCGATCTGTCGGAGAAGGAAAAGGAATTTCTGGAAGGTCCCGTAGAAGAGCTTTGCTCAATGGTGGACGACTGGGATGTATTTGTACGTAAGGGATTTACGGATGAAGTATGGCAGTTCATGCGTGAGCATAAATTCTTTGGGCTAATTATCCCCGAGGAGTATGGCGGACTCGAATTCTCGGCCAGTGCGCACAGCGCCATTATTGGCAAGCTGGCATCACGATGCGGCCCCTTGGCCACTACGGTGATGGTGCCCAACTCTTTGGGTCCGGCCGAATTATTGATGCACTACGGTACGAAGGAGCAGAAAGATCACTACTTGCCCCGTCTTGCAACCGGTGAAGAAATGCCTTGCTTTGCCCTGACTGAGCCCACAGCCGGATCTGATGCTGGTGCGATGACGGCCGAAGGAGAAGTATTTAAGGGCGATGATGGAGAGCTCTATATTAGGCTTAACTTTACAAAGCGCTACATTACGTTGGCGGCCATTTCTACGGTCATTGGCCTGGCGTTTAAGCTGCGCGATCCCGAAAACCACCTTGGTAAAGGAGAAGATCTGGGGATCACCTGCGCGCTCATCCCGAGTGACACCGAAGGAATTAAGCTGGGCCGCCGCCATGATCCGATGGGAGTACCATTTTATAACTGTCCCATTGACGGTGACGATGCAGTTGTTTCTGTCGATCAGATTATTGGCGGACCCGAACAGGCCGGTAACGGTTGGCGTATGCTGATGGAGTCACTAGGCGTTGGACGCGGTATCTCACTACCGGCTCAAAGCGTAGGTGGCGCCAAAGTTGCTACTCGAGCAATTGGAGCTTATACCGCCGTACGCCGACAGTTTGGTATCAACATTGGTAAGTTTGAAGGAATTGAAGAACCGATGGCGCGTATTGGTGGATTAACCTACCTGATGGATGCGGCTCGTCGTTACACCTGTGCCGGTCTCGATATGGGCGAAAAGCCGTCGGTAGTTACGGCCATCGCCAAATATAATTTTACCGAACTTGGACGCAAGATTATCACCGATGCAATGGATATACAGGGCGGAGCTGGTATCTCACGCGGTCCGCGCAACATTTTTGCACATAGTTACATCTCAATGCCTATTGCTATTACCGTAGAGGGAGCCAATATCCTGACACGTAGTTTGATGATTTTTGGGCAGGGAGCCATTCGTTGTCACCCATATGCCTATGACGAAATTGATGCGCTCACCAATGGTGATGTAAAAGCATTCGATAACGCTTTCTGGAAGCATATTGGGCATGTTGGACGCAATACAGCCCGTGCCCTTTTGATGAGTCTAACTCGCGGGACTATTGCTTCGTCGCCGGTTAGTAGACCTGCATCAAAATACTACAAGAAGCTTTCGTGGACGTCAGCCTCCTTTGCCTTCTTGGCGGATATAGCGCTGGGATCCTACGGCGGCGGACTCAAAATTAAAGAGAAGATCAGCGGTCGTTTTGCTGATATCCTTAGTTGGATGTACTTGGCCACGGCCACGCTGCGACGGTATGATGCGGAGGGCCAGAACGAGGAGGATCGCATCTTTTTCGAGTGGTCGATGGAGTACGCCTTTGCTCAGATTCAGGAAGCTTTTGATGCTATCTATCGCGAGATCAATGTACCGGGATTAAGCTGGCTGTTCCATGGACCTATTGCTCTGTGGTCACGTATGAATCGCATTGGTACTATGCCGTCCGACAAACTGGGGCACAAAGTAGCCCAGGCGATGCAGCAGCGCAGTGAGCAGCGTGATCGACTTACGGATGGAATCTATCTTCCCGAAGATAACGATCAGGCCCTGGGTCGTTATGAACATGCACTTGAGCTGTTAGAGCAGGCTGCTCCGGTGTATAAGAAGATTCATGTGGCGACTAAAAAGAAAGAATTGCCGAAAACCCAGCCACGTTTTGTGATTGATCAGGCGCTTGAGAAGGAGATCATCACTGAAGAAGAGGCGCAGCTTATTCGCAAAGCCGAAGATGCCCGCGTTGATGTGGTACAGGTGGATGAGTTTACGCTGGATGAATATCAGAACCAGACACCATCAACACCTAAATTCGAAGACAGCGCAAAAGCGGAAGAAATTACTTCCTAATGTCCCTACACACGTGAGCGTGTGAAGCCCTGTTGGTCTCCGAGCCGGCAGGGCTTTTTTATTTACATGTAATCTTTATAGGAAGATGAATCAGTGATCTAAAACAGGCACTGGCGGCTGAACAATTTGTTATGGCATAGTTTCAAATTCAGCAATTTACTGTTCAAAAAGTTGTCTTTGGAGTTGCACTTGTTTGGTTAAGTTGGATAAAAACCAACAGCAACAACTTCAGAGTGTATGTCGAAGAAAAAAGAACCTTGGCAGATTTGGGTAGATACCGGTGGTACTTTTACCGATTGTATTGCCATTGCTCCCGACGGGGAACACAAAGTTGTTAAAGTGCTGAGTAGCAGTGCACTTCGAGGTAAAATTTTATCTGGATCAGGTGCAGATAATGCTTATCACATCCAACAGCAGTGGAGTGCGCCAGACGATTTTATTAAGGGATTCTCTTTTAGTTTACTTGAGGAATCGGATGTCTCGGCGAAAGTAACTTCTTTTGATGTTAATCGATCTGTAATCACCCTGGATCGTTCTTTACAGTTGCCGGACCGGCCCGTTTCTTTCCAGGTGCAGTCGGAGGAAGAAGTGCCGGTCTTGGCCGCTCGTCTTGCAACTCGAACCCCTTCTGACCAGCCATTGCCACCGATCAACATGCGGCTGGGGACGACTAAGGCGACCAATGCACTGCTGGAGAAAAAAGGTGCGCCCACCGTGCTATTTGTAACCAAAGGCTATGGGGGTCTGCTGGAGATTGGAAACCAGCAGCGTCCCGACCTATTTGCACTCAATATCCAAAAGCGAGAGCCTATTTATGAGCATGTGATTGAGGTGCCCGGGCGGTTGGATGCTGAGGGAAAGGTGCTTCAGGAACTTGATTTTTCGGAGCTTGAAGCCAGTGTTAATGAGTTGCTAAAAAAGGGCATCACTTCTGCGGCCGTGGCTTTCATGCACAGCTATAAAAATGGAGCCCATGAACGTAAATTCGGGCAATGGCTGCTGGATAAGGGATTTAAGCATGTATCGATTTCTTCGGAACTGAGTCCATTCATTAAGATTATATCGAGAGCTGAAACTACGCTGGTCAATGCTTACCTGTTGCCCATTGTGCAACAATATCTGGACAACGTTCACTCATCCATTGGTGATCAGCAGCTGTTGGTAATGACAAGTGCCGGTGGACTTACGGCGAAGGATCAGTTTGCCCCAAAGGACAGCCTGCTGAGTGGTCCGGCTGGGGGCGTGGTGGGAGCAGCATCCGCCGGCAAAAAAGCGGCGTTCGAGCAGGTAATCTCGTTTGATATGGGAGGCACCAGCACAGATGTAGCCCGTTACAATGCGGACTTCGATTATGTTTTTGAGCACAATATTGCTGACGTACACTTGGTGGCCTCAGCACTTAATATTGAGACGGTCGCCGCGGGTGGGGGATCCATCTGCTATTTTGATGGATATAAGCTTTGTGTGGGACCCGAAAGTGCGGGAGCCTTTCCCGGGCCAGCCTGCTATGGAGCTGGCGGGCCACTGACCATTACAGATGTGAATCTGCTCTTGGGGCGGCTGGATCCACAAAACTTTCATATTCCGGTGGATTTGGATGCTGCCCAAAACGAACTCGAGGATTTAAGAGCACAGATTCAAGCGGAGCAGTCAGAGTCAGTTGCGACACAGGAAATTCTGTCTGGTTTTCTGAGAGTTGCCAATGAACGCATGGCGGATGCCATCCGTAAAGTGTCGGTTCGAAAAGGATACGACAGCCGTGAGTATGCTATGGTAGCGTTTGGCGGGGCTGGCGGACAGCATGCCTGCGCGGTAGCTCGTCGTTTGGGGATCAAACAGGTTGTGATTCCTAAAGAGGCCGGCTTGTTGAGTGCATCGGGAATTGGCCATGCGAAGGTGGAAGAGTTTGCCGAGACCCAAATTTTGCAATCGCTTGAAGAGGTGGAGCATAAATTAGATACAATCGTCGATCGCTTGGCTCAACAGGCGAAGCAAAAGCTGAAGAATGTCGGTATTTCACAGCAGAAAATAACAGGGCAGCGATGTTTGCTATCAATGCGACTGGAAGGACAGGAAAAGGCCATCGAGATCGAGTACGAATCAAGCATAGATGTTGAAAAGAAATTCAGAAAGGCTTACAAAGCCCAATATGGTCACTGGATATCAGGTCGCAGTATTGAGGTGGTGAGCCTGCGGGTTATAGCAGCCCGCATTGGCCGTGAGCAAGAACTTGAGAATGGAGTTGAGAGGCAAGGATCACCGGAACCGCTGTTTGAAAAGTCAATTTGGTTTGAAGGAGGTGAGATGCCTACTCCGGTTTTTGAGCGTGAGCAGTTACAGCCGGGACATAAACTCAAGGGACCGGCACTGGTGTTGGATCCCTACAGCACCATTGTCATTGAGCCCGATTGGACGGCCGCGGTCAATGAGCAGGAAGCTTTGCTGATGGAATATAAGGAACAACAGAAAACGCGGCAGGATGAGGGCGCTAAGGTGGTGAAGCTGGAATTGTTTACCAACCGCTTTAGCTCCATTGCCACCGAGATGGGCGAAATGCTGCAGCGAACGGCTATGTCGGTCAACGTGAAAGACCGCCTTGATTTTTCATGTGCTTTGCTGAATGCCGAGGGAGAGCTTGTGGTCAACGCCCCGCATATTCCAGTCCACTTGGGTGCTTTGGGATTATGTGTTCGAAATATCAACGAGCACTTAGCTATGGAGCCGGATGATGTGGTCGTTACCAATCATCCTGCTTTTGGAGGATCACACTTGCCGGATGTGACGGTGGTGACGCCCATTTTTATAGATGGTGACCAGCTTATTGGCTATGCCGCCAGCCGTGCACACCATGCCGAGATTGGTGGTATTACGCCTGGATCAATGCCGCCTACTGCGACCAATCTACAGCAGGAAGGCGTGGTCATTCCGCCGATGTATGCGGTCAAGGAAGGCGTGGAGCAGTGGCAAAAAATTAGGGGACACCTGCTGTCAGCAAAGTATCCCACGCGCAATGCGGATGAGAACATTGCAGATATGCAGGCAGCGGTGGCAGCGAACCACCGGGGCGTAAAGCAAGTGCAGGAGCTGTGCTACAAGCATGGAGTGCAGGAAGTACAATACCATATGAATTCTATCCGCAAGCATGCGGAGGCAAAAATGAAGCAAACGATCAGTAACATCCCTTCGGGACATTACGAAAGTGAAGAATTACTGGATGATGATACGCCTTTGACAGTATCCATTGAAGTGCGTGATCAGTCAATGGCTATCGATTTTACCGGTACAGGCCAAGTCCATAAGAATAATCTCAATGCTACGCCGGCTATCGTACAAAGCGTGGTGATGTACGTATTGCGGTTGCTGGTGGATGAGCCTATACCGCTTAACGAAGGATTGCTAAGCCCGATTGAAATCACGCTGCCGACCTGCTTGTTGAATCCCGATTTTGATGCGGATCCTGCCCAGTCTCCTGCCGTAGTGGGTGGCAATATCGAAATAAGCCAGCGGCTGGTGGATACGTTGCTCAAACCCTTCGAACGCATAGCCTGCAGCCAGGGCACGATGAACAACGTGCTCTTTGGTAACGATGAGTTTGGCTACTATGAGACGGTTGGTGGAGGTACAGGGGCCGGTCCCGATTTTGACGGCGCGGATGCCGTACATCACCATATGACCAATACGCGGGGCACCGACCCCGAAATCCTAGAATATCGCTATCCGGTTCGGCTGGATGAATACCGGATCAGAGAAGGTTCGGGTGGTGTAGGTCAATATGATGGTGGCAGTGGAATCATAAGGAAAATGACCTTCCTTGAGCCGGTTGAGCTCACTATTTTGACCCAACATCGTAAGTATCAGCCTTACGGATTGCAGGGCGGAGCGCCTGGGAAAACCGGGGAACAGTGGGTTATCCGCAGCAATGATACCCGAGAGCAGCTGCAAGCAGTCGACGGGCGAACACTCGAGGCCGGTGACCAGTTCATCTTGAAGACACCTGGAGGCGGAGGTTTTGGAGGTAGCTAGCTACAAGTTCTAGTTACCGCTTCCAGCAAAGGCTCGAGAGGCAGGCAGAAATCCAAACTACCATCCGCCGCTGGCACCACCACCACCGGAGCCAAAGCCACCGCCCCCGCTGAAGCCTCCGAAGCCACTACCGCCTCCGGAACCGCCGCCAAATCCACCCCCTCCACCAAGGAAGATGAATCCACCGGGACCAAAGGTGCGCCGGCGTCTTTTGCCGTTACGTTTGCCCCCACCTTTGCGGGAAGAGGCGTACACCACAAAAATGATAAACAGGATAAATATGATGAAGGAAGCCATGTCGTTATCCCCGGAAGATTTTTTTTCGGCAAGCTGTCCCGTAAATTCGCCACTTGCCAGCTGGATCAGCGCTGACGTAGCTCGATCGAAACCATCATAGAAATCCCCTCTTTTGAAAGCGGGATTCAGGATTTCCTTGATAATACGTCCCGCCATGATATCAGGGATGGCACCTTCCAGTCCATAGCCAACCTCAATACGAATTTTGTGCTCCTGCTGGGCAACCAATATCAGCACACCGTTGTCTTTGTCGCCTTGCCACATGTCCCACTTGTTAAACAGCGTGGTGCCGGCCTCCTCCACAGAAACGCCATTGAGGCTTTTGAGCGTAGCAATGGCAATCACCGTAGTGGTTGTATCACGATAGTTGCGCAGCTTTTGCTCCAGGCGTTGTTGCTCCGAGTTGGAGAGCATCTTGGCAAAATCATTTACATGGCCTACCGGTTCCGCGGGCAGATTCTGGGCGCTGAGCAATCCGGGAATTGCAAAGAGTACAAAAAAGAAGGTTGATAGAATGGTCTTAATTCGACTTCTATAAAACATATTGGAAAGTTCCTTGGAATAGAGTTAGTCGTTGTTATAGCTGATTTCGTTGGAAAGCTCGTTGGTATCGCCTTTCTGATATGGGTATAGATTCTCGAGCTTGAGTGCGACTTTATGCACAGCTGACTCGATACCATCAACAAAAGCGCCTTCCTTGAAATATTCGATCAGCTGATTCAATACATCATTCCAAAAACCATCTTCTACTTGTTCGTGAATACCCTTTCCGGCATATACAGCTGCTTGATGATCTTCACTGGCAATATAAATCAGTACACCATTTTGTTGTTCGGTTTGATCCATGCCCAGCTCTTGGAAAATACGGGCGGCCCGCTCCAGCGGATCCTGGCTGCAGTTATGCTCGATATGTAGGCGGATTTCTCCGGAGGTCTGTAACTCAGCTTTCTTGATGGCTTCAATGACCTGCTGTTCCTGTTCTTTTGTTAATAAGTCGTCTGATGCCATAGTCTTAATTTTTAATGAAATTATTAATCTGGCTAGTTGCCAAAGTCGACTTCAGGGACCTTACTGGCGCCCTCATCCGCTTTGAAATACGCTTTCTGATCGAAGCCAAAGAGTCCTGCAAACACATTGCTGGGAAAACTTTGAACCATTGTATTATAACTTTGTACGGCTTCGTTAAAGCGTTGTCGCTCCGTAGAAATGCGATTTTCGGTGCCTTCGAGCTGCGTCTGCAAGTCCCGGAAATTCTGGTTTGCTTTCAGTTCGGGATATTTTTCCACCGTCACCAAAAGTCGCGATAGCGCGCCTGAAAGTTGTTGCTGCGCCTGTTGAAACTGCTGCACTTTTTGCGGATTGTTCAGATCCTCGGCCGATACCTGGATTGAGGATGCCTTGCTGCGAGCTTCGATTACATCCGTTAACGTTTGTTGTTCAAAGTCGGCAGCGCCTTTTACCGTGTTTACCAGGTTGGGAATCAGATCCGCACGTCGCTGGTACTGATTTTCAACTTGTGCCCAGGTCTGATTCACTTGCTGCTGCTCTTGTACAAGCGAGTTATACTTGCTAATTCCGAAAAATACCAACAAGGCTACAACGCCTAATCCGATGAGAGTCTTTATGTTCATAATCTAAATAGTTTATGTGAATGATTTGAGACAAATATACAAAAGCTTTGCAAAAGAGATACAAATCGGTAGCCAATCATGAGAGAATCATAATGTAGAAATTCAGGTAGATATAGATTTTCTGATCAGGATGGAGTTCCCTATCTTTGAGCCAACAATTTTGAACTTGTAAGATCGCACGATTTGTCCTACAATTTTATTTATTTTGATCTGGATGACACGCTGCTTGATCACAAGGCGGCGGAAGCTTCGGGTTTACGGGATGTCCACCAATACTTTCCGATGTTTGATGACTCGGACCCCCAAACGCTGATTGATACCTATCACGATGTAAACAGTGAGCAGTGGCGTTTGTACAGTCAGGGTGATGTAACACGCGAGCAGCTTCAGCAAAATCGATTTGAGCAGACGCTCCAGCGGATGGATCTGGATGCGAGTTTGTTTAAAGAAGTCGGCGACTATTATATGCAATGTTACCGCGACCACTGGCAGTGGATCAATGGAGCCGAGAAGGTTTATCAACAGGTTGTTCAATACTATCCGGTGGGGATGCTAACCAATGGTTTTGCCGAGACCCAGCGGCTTAAGTTCAAGAAATTTAATTTTTATGATTCCGCTGATCACGTAGTAATTTCCGAGGATGTTGGCGTATTGAAGCCCGATCCCAAAGTATTTGCTCATGCGACCGAACTTGCGGGCGTTGCACCAGATGATATTTTATACGTGGGCGATTCGCTGACTTCAGATATTGAGGGCGGCTCCCGTTTCGGCTGGAACACGGCCTGGTTTACGAGCAATGGCGATCATCCAAAAGACCACAAAGCGGATTTGGTATTTAATGATTTTGAAGAGTTAATAAAGTTTCTCGAAATATAAGGTATAAGGAATGGACATATATTGAACCTTATCCCCTATAACCTTATACCTATAATTTTACGTTTTAATCACATTAGGATAATTACCAATGTCACAAGCAACAACAGAACCGGAAGTAACACTGGAACTAGCCAAAGATCACGGACTTACCGAAGAGGAGTTCGAGATGGTCAAGAATTATCTTGGTCGCACCCCGAATTTTACTGAACTCGGTGTCTATTCGGTGATGTGGAGTGAGCACTGCTCGTATAAGAACTCCATCCTCGAGATTAAAAAATTGCCCAACGAAGGCCCGCAGATGCTGGTCGGCGCCGGCGAAGAAAATGCTGGACTCGTTGACATTGGCGATGGTCTGGGGTGCGTGTTCAAAGTGGAAAGCCACAATCACCCCTCGGCTATTGAACCCTACGAAGGTGCTGCAACGGGGGTAGGCGGAATTCACCGTGATATTTTTACTATGGGGGCTCGTCCCATTGCCAGCCTGAACTCGCTGCGTTTTGGGGATCTGGATCAACCTCGCGTTCGTTTTCTGTTAGATGGTGTGGTGCGCGGCATTGCTGATTACGGCAACTCCTTTGGCGTACCCATGGTTGGTGGCGAAATCTATTTTGATGAGAAGTACGAAGGTAACCCGCTGGTGAATGCCATGAGCGTTGGCATTGTGAAGGAAGACCAAACGGCCTCTGCTATTGCCGAGGGAGTAGGGAATCCGGTAATTATTGTGGGATCCGATACCGGACGTGACGGTATCCACGGGGCAACCTTTGCCTCTGAAGAAATTGACGAAGAAAGTGAAGACAAACGTCCCAGTGTACAGGTTGGGGACCCATTCTCAGAGAAGCTATTGCTTGAAGCGACGCTCGAAGTGATCGAAAATGGCGGTATCGTCGGTATCCAGGATATGGGAGCGGCCGGTATCAGCTGTTCATCATCCGAGATGACGGCCAAGGGCGGCGTGGGTATGCACTTAGATCTTGATAAAGTACCTACCCGTGAAGAGGGGATGTCGGCCTATGAAATACTCCTCTCTGAGAGCCAGGAACGTATGCTGGTAGTCGCCGAAAAAGGTCGCGAAGATGAGATTATTGACATCTACGAAAAATGGGATCTCAATGCCGTGGTGATCGGCGAAGTTGTTGAAGGCGAAAATGTGACTTATGAGAAAGATGGCGAAGTGAAGGCGGATATCCCGGCCGATAGCCTGGTGCTGGGCGGTGGTGCTCCACAGTATGAGCGTGAGGCCACGAAACCAGAGTATCTCGAAGAAACGCAGTCGTTCGACGCCCATTCGCTGGATCATCCTTCGGATCACAAAAAAGTGCTTGAACAACTATTGGGATCGCCCAACATCGCTTCCAAACGGTGGGTGTATGAGCAGTACGATACGATGGTCCGTACCAACACGGTGAACGGGCCCGGTACCTCAGATTCAGGCGTCGTCCGAATTAAGGGAACCAATAAGGGACTGGCCGTGAAGACTGATTGCAATGGCCGTTATGTGTATTTGAATCCGCGTAAGGGCGGACAGATTGCTGTGGCTGAAGCAGCGCGGAATGTAGTGTGCAGCGGGGCCAAACCGATGGCTATTACTAACTGTCTCAACTTCGGGAATCCCTACAAGCCGGAAGTGTACTGGACGTTCAAAGAAGCTCTGGCCGGTATGGGCGACGCCTGCCGCATGTTCAACACCCCGGTAACCGGTGGAAATGTGAGTTTCTATAACGAGAATCCAAAGATGGCGGTTTTTCCAACACCAGTCATTGGCATGCTGGGGTTGATTGAAGATCTGGAAAACGATCGTATGACGCCCGGCTTCAAAAATGAATCCGATGCGATTTACTACATTGGGGCACCCCGAAAAGGACTGGGGGGAAGTGAATATCTGCATACCATCCATGATGTAACAATGGGTGATGCTCCCGAAATTGATCTCGAGTTCGAAGGACGTCTACAGTCGGCGTTGCTGGAAGCGATTCAGCAGCAAAAGGTCAATGCGGTCCACGATATTTCGGATGGCGGCCTGGCGATCACACTGGCTGAAATGGCGGTCTTTTCCAAACGAGGTGCAAATCTTTCAGTAGATAAGTTGGGAGATGACAAACACGAAGTGCTATACAGTGAGGCGCAATCCGGTGTTGTAGTAACCTGCAAGAAAGATCAGCGAGAAGTACTGGAAGCACATCTCACTGAGCAGAATATTCCATTTGTCGAATTAGGTAAGGTGAGGACTAAAAAAGATACTCTCAGTATTGCCGGTATGTTCGATATTTCTACTGATGAGATATTCTCGATTTATGACAATGTCATCGACAATGCGATGAAGAAGCAATTGCAATAATTGTTTTACAATTGTTCTAGTATAAATAATCTGACTATCTCGCACCGTAGCTTACCTGCGCGTAGCCATATTTTTGATGTTTCTTGACTTTTCAATAAATCTTGGGAGAAGACAGGCTTTACTGCGGTGGACTTACTATGCTAAAGATATTGACTAATTAAGCTTCAGGATCTAGTATTGGTGACTTTTTTAGAATTTAAATGAAACGAAATAGCAGGCAAGTCTATTTATAGAGCAGGTTAGAAAATTAGAATAAGGTATTAGCAGAATGAAAAATAAAGTAGTACTCATTGTTGGTGGTTCGGGCGGAATAGGAAGTGCTTGCGGTAAAGTTTTTGCCAGGGGCGGAGCAAAAGTTGTGCTGGCCGCGCGCAATCAACAGAAAGCCGAAAAAGTAGCCAAGGAGATCAACGACAACGGCGGTGAAGCATATGTCATTGGGGTAGAAGTAACGGATTTGGCCTCTGTCTCAAAGATGGTCCGTGAAATTACCGATGACCTGGGCACTATTGACGTACTGGTGAACGCATTCGGCACGGCCGTGATTCAGCCATTATTGGACATAAAGCCCGATGATGCTAAAGAAATGCTGGATGTAAATGTCTACGGAACATTTCTGGTTACACAAACCGTGGTTCGACATATGGCCACTGAAAAAAAGGGACGCGTGATCATGTTTCCCGGCAGCGTGGGTAAATATCCCATGAAAAACTCATCCGTTTACTCGGCCTCCAAATTTGCCATTACCGGTTTTACCAAGTCGCTGATTGAAGAGCACAAGCGCAGTGGCGTCAAGTTTTCACTTATGCATCTCGGCGGTGTTGATACCCCAATGTGGGACAGCGATACTGTGGACATGCGCGTGCAGAAAGATAAAATGCTGACGCCCGAGGAAGTGGCCAAATCTGTATATTATGCTGCCAATCAGCCGGAAGGTTCAGTCCTCAACGAAATCACTATCCAGCCGGAATCTCACCAGATGACGTAGAGGCAGTAAAACAGTGAGCAGTTTACAGTTAACAGTAGAAAGTAATCACTGCTAACTGCCTACTGTTCACTGTAGACTGATTAAACTGTGACAGCCGGACATTCTTCCATTGCTGATTTGATCGATTTTTCAATGATCTCGATTCCCTCGTCGATATGCTCTTTGGTAACCGTCAACGGCGGACGGAATCGCATCGTCTTTGTCCCGCAAGAGAGAATCATCAAGTTATTGTTGGCGCATTCTTTGATAACGGCATCCCGTACATGTGTGTTAGGAAAATCGATCGCGCAGAACAGTCCCTTGCCCCGGGGATTTGTGGCGTGTTCAAATTGCTGAGCCAAGCCGCGTATTTTTTCCTGCAGGTAATTGCCCACCGTAGCGGCATTTTCGACGAGGTTTTCTTCTTCAATTACTTGCAGGATACGACCGAAGCGAACCATATCCACCAGGTTGCCGCCCCATGTGGAATTAATGCGCGAGGAGACGTGAAAACAGTTGGTCTCGATATCATCGACCCGTTTGCTGGCTAGTATTCCACAGACCTGTGCTTTTTTACCGAAGGCCAGGATGTCGGGCTTTACGTAGTGCTCATGTGCCCAGAATTTGCCGGTTAGTCCCACACCGGTTTGAACTTCGTCGTATATCAGAAGCGCTTCGTGTTCGTCGGCAAGGTTGCGCAATGCCTGGTGAAATTCTTTTCGGAAATGTCGGTCGCCACCTTCGCCCTGGATGGGTTCCAGGATGATACAGGCAATCTCATCTTTGTACATTTCAAAATATCGTTCGGCCTGTGCAATAGCTCGTTCCTCATTCTGTACTGTTTGGCGGATATTGTTATCCGTAGCCGGATAGTTCATAGCGGGAGAGATGATCCTCGGCCAGTCGAACTTGGGAAAATATTTGGTTTTGGTGGGATCGGTGTTGGTCAGCGACATCGTGTATCCCGAACGTCCGTGGAAAGCCTGCTCCAGGTGAAGTACTTTGTGACCTTTCTCCTGACGATATCCCTTTTGGAAATTCTTTTGCACTTTCCAGTCGAACGCTACTTTTAGGGCATTCTCTACGGCCAGGGCACCGCCGGAAATGAAGAAGGAGTAAGGCAGGTAGTCAGGGATGCCCACACGGTCAAAATTGTCAACAAATTCGGCCATCTCTTCGGTATATACATCCGAGTTGGATGGTTTGTTTATGGCCACCTTGCCGATCTTGTTTTGAAATTCATCGTTGGCCAGGCGCGGGTGATTCATACCCAGCGGATTGGAGGCAAAAAAGGTAAAAAAGTCGAGGTAGCGCTCACCGCTCTTGGCATCATATAGGTAAGCTCCTTCACTGTTTTCGAGATCGAGCACAATGTCGTAACCGTCGGTTAGAATATGTTTTTGTAGAATCTTGTGAACTTGTGCGGCAGATACCTCTTTATCGGTGGACATAAGCCTCCTGTGGTGTTTTAAATAGTTTTAGAGTACAATTAATAACTAGGTAAGAATTTTGAATTTACTATTGACAAGTACCCATGTCAAGCCTTATTATAGGTGACTCACATCGCGGGGTGGAGCAGCTGGTAGCTCGTCGGGCTCATAACCCGAAGGTCGGAGGTTCGAATCCTCCCCCCGCCACTAAGAAATGGCTCTAAGGTGTTAATAAACAACACTTTAGGGCCTTTTTCATTTAGGGGTGGTACAACATAGGTAAAACAATCTATCCGAAAAGTCCCTATAGGTAAAACAGCACAAAAATTATATGCTGTTCTTGATAAGGTCTTCAGCCAGGGAAGCCAGAACCTTCAATGATACTGAACTCATTTTATCTTTAGCCTTACTTTTGACCTTAGCCCAGACGGTATCATTTCGGATGTTATCCAGGAATTTATGCCCTTCGTTAGTAAGACTGACTATGTTTACTGGCTTATAAGTGCCTTTTGCATTTGAGCGGACCCCCGCATTTATGAAGCCAGCGTCTTTAAGAAGGTATAAATGGTAGCCTAATTTATCTTCAGAGTCTGTGCTAAATTCAAGCTGGGAAGCTGGCTTTGCACCTTCCCCCGAAATTTCTTCACCCTTTATTAAAATCTCTCGAACGAAGTCTAAATCTTTTTTCATGGTTGTTGAATTAGGTTCACTTAGTTAATGGTTATACCACAATAACAAAATGAAGTCTTAATGTCTTTCACATTATCGTGTGAAAGATTCTGATAACATTGATAATCTAATTTCAGGCCCCAGTTTAAAAATGTGGAGAACTCCAAGGAAACGGCTTTCACATTTCTATTCTAAGGGCTTATAAATCAGAAGGGGTGGGTTAATCATCCACATTAAATTCAAAGGATAGTTCCTGGGACAGCTTTTTAATCAATTCCTGTTTAACTCTGATAGCTGGCCTGGTAGCGCCCCTGTGTTCAGCGGCTTTAATGAACCTGTCTATTATCCGTAATACGTGACAAAGATTAAATGAAGGTCTTTCGCCATCTGTAGGGTTTTCCTCACAAAGTCCCAGGAAGAACGGGGTTCCTTCTCTCACAAATAAATGTTCATACTGAAAGTCAGTAAGGGATATTCCTATCCTGGTGGCAAATTCCAACGCTAAAAGCAGTTCTGCCAGGAAGGCCAGGGGGTCAATGTCAGCTAATTCATGAATATCCATTTTCATGAAGTTCTGGTAGGGTAGTATCAATGGACTAATCACAAAATACAGCCGCCCTGGGTCCTCACAATAATCAACTAACTGCTGAAAGCTGGGGTGGGGGCCTTCGGTTTCAATACGGTTGTAAATTGCTAATTCATCCTGGAACCACTGCTGGTGCTGTGGCTCTCTAATTTTGAAAGCATACTTTTCCTTCCTGGGGCCGTCTTCATGATAACAGGAATAAATGCACCCGTTGGCAATATGTCTGCAAATTATCCAGCTGCCAAACTGGTCACCTTTGTTAAGGGTATATTCTTCCATAGCTTATTTTTTGGGCTTAATCTGCTTCACCGTTACCAAACAACTTGCTTTGTAGGTGGTTCCTATAGTTGGCCACCTGTTCGGCCCAGCTGTCAGCGTCCATGTCTGGACCCGTTCGAAGTACACCTACCTGGCCTTCAATGGTGGCGTGGATATTGTCAGTAAACAGTCCCAGGGTCCTGGCTATGTCTCGAAGGGCATCATGGGAACTATACAGTTCCAGCTGGACTTCCTGGGTGTACAGAATGTCCCCTGTCTCTTTATCCTTTTCAGGTATCCGCTTACTCTTGACCTTTTTGATAAGGTGGGTCAGCCCCAGGCGTTTGGCTTTGGCCAGGGAAACTTTAATGACACCGTTATCATCAAATTCTATGAACTCACCTATATCACCCCTGGCAATGTCAGCCAGTCTGGCCAGGACTTCATCAGCGGTCATGGCCTTTTCTTCCAGGCGTCTTTTCAAAAGTTCCTTAATCTTAGGTTTTCTTAGGGTGCGGTGGCCTTCTACCTGGGCCGTGCTGGTCTTGTCCGTCTGGTTGGTGTCCAGATATGCCTGGGTAGCATTGAAGCCGTTAGCCAGGTACTCATAAAGAAAAGCCAGCTGGGAATCCGTGCAGTCATCTTTCAATTCCTGGTGGGTCCACTGGTCAAGGGGTCGGCTGGTTTTTGGTTTATTACTCATGGGGTCTGTGATATTACTGGTTCATTGCCTGTTGTGCTTTCTCTGCCTGGCTGGACGCTTCCTGGACCTTTCGGGTGTTCAGGTCACTGACAATTTGTTTTGCTTTCTGATAGCCCTTGTACTGCATATTATTCAAATTTCGCAGTTCTTCAGCCGCCTTGGTTTGTTCCTTATGGAAGGTCTTTTTGTAGTGGCTTTTTGAAGATTTATAACTGGCTTCTGAAAGCCCACTCAATTCCTGGCCAGCACCTAAAATCCACTTCGCTTCCCGTTGCTTGCCTTCATTAATCAGCTTCAGCACCTTCTTACTTCTTTCGCTTTTGTCCATGCTTCGAATATGCTGGCGTAATTCTTTGGCAAAAGAGCCTTTGGCCGCTGATTCCGAAAGCTGGGAATCAATGTAGTTTTCAATCTTGTCAGCCAGGTCGCTTCCTTCCCCGTCTCCGTCCTTAATGGGTTTCACTATTAGGGATTCAATTTCGGACAGCTTTTTCTGTGCATATTTCCAGGTGTTTACCTGGGCGGCTATATCGTTCTGGGTGGGGTCGTTTTTATTGGCCTTTCGTACCTGTTCAATTTGTTCTATAAGTTCTCCTGAACGGACCAGGGTTTTTTTGATACGCTGAACATGGTGTTTGACTTCACTGTTGAAGCCAGGGACCTGTTCAGGTACATTCTGGCCCAGGGATTCAGCAAAACGTTTATTAAACTGGGTCGGTACTTTAATTCTGTTTTTGTCTAAATGCTTTCCCATTGTCTTTGTTTTTTTTCGAGTTAAAACCGCCCCCCAGCTAAATGCCTGGGGACGATTGCGCAATCGGATTAGTGCTTTCAATTTAGGGGACCAGCTGGATGAAGTCTGGCCCAAAATTCTGAAAACTAATAGATGATTCGCTTAATGGTTTTATAGGACCTGGCATACTTTTCAGCCAGTTCATGTTTGATGTCTTCCCCCTGGCCATAGGGGCGCTTTGCCAGTTCCTCCTGGTACTGGTATTTGATTTCTGCCCGTTCTATCATGTCTTCAATACGCTGACGGTCCAGGCCAAAGTCTTCCCCTGGGAAGTACAGCTGTAAATCATCAATGATATTTTTGATTTCAGGGCGCATTTAGTGGAATTGTTTCACCTATGTTTTACCATTTAGATTATAGAACTCTATAAATAATTGGCCTACAGTGGGTTAGTTATTTAGAAATTGGCGTGGGGACGATTCGAACAAGTTTTTAGGCACTTTTAAAATGGGGCGCCTTCTTCAATAGCCTGGGTAAGTTTATCTTCCCAGCTGTCCCAGGTACAATCTTTCCAGTCTGTGTTCCTGGCTTTGGCAATCAGAAAAGCCCTGGGGTCTTTGTATCCCTTTGATTCGATTAGCCCCAGATACGTCTGTACGTCCCCCTGGAAGGCTAATTCTGGTACATCAATACTGTGGTCAGGTACAATCTTCTTTAATTGTCTTACAATGCTTTTAATAAGTTGATTGTCAGGCGGGTTAGTAGCTTTATAAGAATTAGTAGCTATACCCTTAAAAGCCTTTTCCTTTTCCTGGTCCTTCTCCTTTTCTTTATCCTTCTCCTTTTCTTTATCCTTGTCTTTATGGCTCTTTGAGACTTCTTCAAGAGGTCTTTTAGAGGTCTTCGAGAGGTCTTTATCAGATAGGGCTTTCTGCATTACTTCGGGTTGATTATCCACGAACCATTGCCAAAGATTCCGTTCTTTCATTAACTCTAAATATGATCTGTGAGCGGGGTTCTTAGGGTGCAATGGGTTAGACCTGGCATATTGAAACTTCACGAATCCTGTAAGGAACCAGGACCCGTCCCCCCGCTTAATTAGGCGTTCTTTATTGCTGTTTACACGGTTAAAGAATTGTTCAATATTAATTTCCGTGCCAATGTGGAATTGGGCTAATTTCATGTTGGGTTCCCACACACCGATATTGTCTGAATGGTCATTTAGATAGCACCAGAATAGCTTTTCGGGTGCTGTTAACTTCATGTACCATTCAGAATCCCAAATAAAGGTTTCTCTGAATCTTTTTTTTGACTGCATTGGTTTCCTCCAAATTTTAGAAGAGCAAGAGGAAAGCCGTATATTACTGGCGGTTTCCTCATGGGGGTAAGTCGCTGAAACTTGCCCCCTTTTTATTTACTGGACTTTTCCCTGGTTTAGATATGCTTCCACATCTTCAATGTGGTATCTGATAGTGCGGCCATTCTGGCTGTAGGGCAGCTGTTCAGAGTCTCTCAAATACTGAACGTGACGCCTGGAACAGTCCAGGATTTCCATGACATCGTCAGTTGTTAACCATTTTTTTCGGGTGGCTTTATGGATGGCTTCTGGAAGGGATTCCTTCATAGTCTTTTTGACCGTTCGGGATACGATTTCTTCCAGTTCTTCTTTAGTGGGAATGTAGGCATTCATAATTTCTTTCAGGTTAATTGCGGTTTCTGAAAGAAAATTACTGGCCTTGGTGGGGAACTCCTTCCAATGACTAATTGGAAAAAAGTTAGAATTTATTGGAATTTTTCAGGTAGGCTGTTTTCCTGTGCGTAGATTAAACAATTTGGCTTTTAGCTTTGTCTTTCCAAGTGTAAAGTGTAGAAGTAGGAACTTCCTTCAATTCATTTTTTATGTTCTTATGATTATTCAATTCAATGGCTTTTTCTCTGATTTTCTCTGGTGATAAATTCTGATTTTCGTACCACGTTTGAAAGAACTCTTTGTAGGTTTCTTTGGACCATCCACTGGACCCTTTTAATGACATGGATTCTGCCAGGGTATCAAAGTCTGGGGTTTGCACTTGGTTAACTTCGTTTTCTTGATCTTTCCAGTATTCATATTCAGCCCTCACGGCCTGGACCGTTGCCTGGCTATACCTGGGTTCATTATTCCATTTAGTAGCCTGCTGGACTGTTTTAAGCAAAGAAGATAATCCTTCAATCTTTTGGTCAATAGATAAAGGGGGGTCATCCAGTTCCGCCTGGACATACTCATCATTAAAGACCTTCATTAGTTCCAGAATGTTGTGGTCTATCTTTTCTTTTGATTCCCTGGGGTGTCTGTCTTTTTTACTCATAGTCCATCAGTTTTTGAAGTTTGGTCCATTCCCGCTTTACGTCAGCGGGGGCGTCAGGCTTCAGTTTAGTCTGCCCGTCATTTTCATCAAAGTAGGTCCACTGGTCCCACCAGTCTGGTTTGTCAATAGTCATATCAAAACACCTTTTTCATTGCTTTGTCTGCCAGTTGTTCATCCAGGCCCTTCAAATACTTCTGTGTAGTCTCAATCTTTGAGTGCCTAAGGGTTTGCATCAGTTCGTACATGGAAAGCCCCTGTTCTACAGCGTGCTGGGCGAAAGAGTGCCTGGCCACGTGGAAAGAAATATCATCCAGGGGCGGGGTGTCTGACTTCTCTTTCTTCAGCTTTTTATTCACCTTTTCCACAATCTTGTCCAGGGCCTTGTTTACCAGGACATTATTACTGCTGATTCGTTTACGAAGGAACATGGGGTCTGAAAAGTCTTTATGGTTATTCAGAATAGGAAAGATAAAATGCCCTGGCTTCTGGTCTTCAGAATAATAGTCCAGAATATCCTGCTGGTGCTGGTTCAGCTGAATGGTGAAGACCTTTTCATTTTTGTTCATCTGATAAGAAAGGCGGTCCCCCTTAATATCTTCCCATTTCAGACAGCACAAGTCCCCAAATCGGATTCCCCCGCTGTAAAAAGAAAACATGAAATAGTTCCTGGTATGCCATAGCTTTGAACCTGGTTCCAGGTCCAGGGCTTCAATAGCTTTTATCTGGTTCAGGGACAATTTAGTCTTGGGCTTAGGCTTTCCCCGTTTAGCCCCGTCAAAATCCACAAAGGGGTCAATAGAAATTAGGTGGTTCTTTAGAGCCTTTTTGATGATTGCCTTTATAGGTTCGAAATTCTTGTTAATCGTAGTGGAACGGTTTCCATATTCCTTTTTAAGAAAGCCCTCAAAGCGTTCCAGGTATTTCGCATCAATATTTTTCAAGGGTAGGGACCGTCCGCCTTCAAAGTTCTTCAATTTCTTCAAGACTACTTTTGTAGTTTTAATAGCATAAAAGCGGTCCTGGTCTTCCAATTCTTTTAGGTAGGCATCAGCTAAGTCAAAGAAGTCCCCAGTCTGCTGTTTTTTCAGCCGTTCCTGGATAGCCTTTGCGGAATCCTTTCCATGTTCTGAAAGGTCCGCCTGGACGGTTTCAGCTTTTTCCTGTTCACGGTCCAGGATTTTATTCAGGGCCTTGTAATTTTTGTGGCTTCTTCGAACTTCTTCCTTTTCGGAATTCCAGTGTTTCGGGTTAATAAAAACCCCTGTACTGATATACTTTGATTTTCGGTTTTCAGTGATACGAAGATAGACTGGACATTCCCCAGAATCCCTCTTTTTATCCTTCCGTAAATACAGGTGATAAGTGACCGCCATAACAAGAAATTAAGTTATCATTGGTACAACATAGGTAAAACATTTCTTGTTAATTTACTCATTTCGGAAATGAAAGGAAAACACTAAATTGCCTTTAGAATAGAATAAACGGCCAAATTGCCTGTTTTGGAAGAAGTGAAAAGACCCCTATTCGAATCCTCCCCCCGCCACTACCAAAAGGCGGCTTCCTGAATTGGTCAGGAAGCCGCCTTTTTTATTTCGGGGTGGGATAGCATATCTAAAATAATTACCCGATAAATTTCCTATCTGGAGTTTGTTTTATAGAATTTTTCAAAAGAGAAAAGCAAATCTATTCTAAATAGAAGTGTTTCTTATCCAATCAACATAATCATGTTTAAAAATGAGAAATTTATTTGCAATGCATGATATTTTATTTCTACATTTGTAGAAACAGTTCTAACAATGTAGAATAATATGAAATTATCAAAATCCGAAGAACAGTTGATGCAGTATCTTTGGGAGCTTGAAAAAGCGTTCTTAAGTGATCTGTTGGAAAAGTATCCAGATCCAAAGCCGGCCAGTAGTACGGTGGCAACGCTGCTGAAGAGGATGAAGGATAAAGAATTTATTGATTATGAGCAGATGGGACGTTCTCGTAGATACTATCCGGTTGTGAAAAAAGCAGACTACTTTTCGAAGCACCTCAATAGTCTCATAAAAAAATACTTTAACAATTCGGCTTCGACCTTTGCTTCTTTTTTTACAAGAGAAACCAATCTCTCGGCTGAAGAGCTGGAAGAGCTTCAGGGTATCATCAACGAGGAACTCAAAAAAAGAGACCAATGATAGGTTATCTGACATATTCAACCATATGCATGGTCTTAGTGCTCCTGTTCTACCATGCTGTTCTTGCCAGGGAAAAAACATACCAGATTAACCGTTTCTACCTTCTTATTGGGCTGCTTTTTTCTTTGACGGTTCCGTTTATGCCCATCGGAATTGTTGATTCGCTTTTGAATATCGCCAATGTGGACATGTCATCTCTTCCGCTGGAGGGCATGGAGTTTGTGAACGTTAAATCTTTACTGCAGATTTCTGCTGATTCTACAGCACTAAATGCTTTCAGTCCGGCCTCAAACTATTTGCAGCCTTATACACTACTCTTTGTGATTTACGGTATGGTAACCTTTGTGTTGGCCGCACGGATGATGTGGCACCTGTATCAGATGAAAGTACGGTCGATGAAAAATCCGGCTACTTATTTCAGGGATCACAAAGTAGTGCTACTGGATAAAGATGTTGTTCCTCATACTTTTGGGAAAACGATCTTTGTAAACAAAGATCAATACAAAAACGGGAAGCTCAGCAGGGAGGTTCTGACTCACGAACTGATTCATGCCCGCCAAAACCATTCATTGGATATTCTTTTCATAGAGATTTTGAAAACCTTCTGCTGGTTCAATCCTGTCCTTTATTTTTATAAAAAGGCTATGCAGGTCAACCACGAGTACATCGCAGACCAAAAAGTATTATCCGGCGGCGCTGATATCGCGGCTTATCAGCGCATATTATTAAATACGGGAAGAAGTAGTTCTGCACATTATCTAAGCACCAGTCTAAATTTTAACATCACCAAAAAGAGGTTCAAAATGATGACGTTACAAGATTCCAAATACCGCTCTTCGCTAAAAATAGCACTAATCGTTCCATTCCTGATGATCCTTGGGATTATTTTTGGTTGTGAGCCTGTCAGTATGGAAAAGGAGTATCAAACTGAAAGTATAAATCTCGAACTGGTGAATTTTGAAACCATAAAACTAAACGGAAAGATGGTATCGGCATCTAAATTTGAATCAGCGTTTTCTGATTTACTGGTAGATCCTAAAAAGACTCTTATAAACCTTACTGTACATAAGAATACGCCGATGGGGTTGGTCACCGACGTTCAAAAGGTCCTTCGCGAAAAGGGCAGCCTGAAAATCAATTATTCTACTTTGCATTCAGATAAAGGCCGGTCTAAGATGCTAGGTGAGGAAACTAAATAAGTTGAGATGCTGGACATCTCAGCAGATAGCGTTTATTTATCTCAAAGAGAGTTTTGCAATGAACTAAGAGAGTACAACTAGACTGGTCTCAATCCTTAGAGCTAGATTTATTTTATCAACATAAGGTAGCAAGGGTCTCTACAATATTTCTTATAAATAAAAACCAAGAATTAGTTTTAATAAGCCTCTCAGTAAATATCACGGGAACAAATACCAAACCTCGCAGGCTTGTCCTTGGAGCAGGCTATACAAAAGATATTAAATAATGTTGAAACCTAACTTTGAGATCGTAAAATTTTGAATTTAAAGGTGGACACTATAGTAGATGGGTTAATATATTTTTCTAAAGTTTAAATAAACTCAATTCTTATGAAGAGAGGCTTATTTATTTCGGCAATTATACCATTGCTTCTAATGCTTGTGTCGCATGCTTACGCTACTGATTTAGTACCGGATTCTTCATCCTACCTACAGATTTCTAATCACATCAATGACGAGGGGGAAGCTATACAAAAAGTTAGAGATCTGTACTTCCAGCGGGATTTTGAACTTGGTTACCTAGAAGGCAAAAAGTTAGTTGAGAAATATCCAAAGTCCATTAAACTAAAAGCTTGGTACCTGTCAAACATGGCCCGTACGGATGGGCCTGGCAAAGGAGCCAAACCGGCCGTTAAAAGAGCGGAAGAGCTTGTCCAAGAAAATACAGATAATGCCTGGAGTCACTTTGCACTGGTAAATACGATCATGTACCATGATGAGCGTTGGGAAGAAGCATCGGATCTAGTTGAGAATGCCTATAGCAAGAATCCTGGGCATAGCGATTTTGTGTGGCTAAAAGCAAAAGTTCTTGAAGATAATGAGAAGTATGCGCAGTTGTCTTCATTTATTGGCGATGAACAAAGCAATATTGATAATCCAGCCAACCTGTTAAATGTAAAAGGACTAGCGCTGATGGGGAAATCTTATGATGAAGAAGGTGACAAGCGAAACCAAACCTTTGAAAAAGCATTATCAGTATTTGAGCATGTGCGTGAGATAGATCCTGATAACGTGTATGCCTACTACTATCCTGGACGTTACCTCACATTTAGGAAACAGCATGAGCGTGCAGAGGAGCTATTAGAAATAGCATCCCGTCTTTCCTCTTCGCCATCGGTTCATCGACGGTATTGGCAAGCCATAATGGGCATCGACAGCCTCTCACAAGAGGAAAAACAAAGTCTGGTGCTGAAGGACATCGAAGAGCTAACTAACAAACGTAAAGAAACTGCTAATTTACTTTTTAGGATTGCAGAACAGTACAAAAAATTGGAACTGACTAAAAAGCAAGAAGAATTCGAAAACCGCATCTTAGAACAGTACAGTTCTAGCGTTTGGGCTGAGTGGGTTCAGGTAGAACGGTATCGGGATTACCAAAGTAATCATCAAGATGAGCTTGCTGACCAATCGAACGAGGAAGTCATTTCTAACTACAAGAAGATGCTGTGGGATTTTATTGACTACCCGTACCATAGCAGAAAAACGTTAATTGGTGATGCCTATCGGAACCTATACCATGTTTATATGGAAGACTCAACCGTAAGCTCGGATACCTTGCTGCAAGTTATTAATGGCATGGTCGAGTTTGAAGGCATTAATCCTCATACAACCCATGCAGGAGGAGCAAAATTACTGGCAAATAGAAACATACATTTCGATCGTGCCAAAGAGATTGCCCGTGAAGGTATAACATTAGCCAAGGAAAAAATTAATGAACGACATGAACGTGGTGGCTATGAATCTGAAGAAGAGTATAGAGAAAGCTTAGGATGGTATACTGGGATAATGTATGATGCTTTGGGGTGGGTATACTTTAAAGATGGTAAACTTGATAGTGCCAGAAAATATCTTTCAAAAGCATACTCTTTAGATAATGACAACAGACAAAATATCTACCATTTAGGAAAGCTAAATGAAGAATTGGGTAATCTAAAAGAGGCTGAAGGTTATTATGCTCAAGGATTTACGATGAAAGGGAGAGGGGATAACAAAAACAAGGCTGCTCTCAAATCCCTTTTTAAAGAAATGAATGGCGACACTACAGGTTACGGCCAGTACACTGATCAGCTTCAAACTTCGGATAAGAAAAATAGAAAAAAGAAAGTCCTCTCATCAAAGAAACAAAATCCTGATCCTATCCATCCCTTTAAACTATCGACACTAGATGGAAATACATTTTCTTCAGATAAACTAAAAGGCAAAATTGTGGTTATAAATATTTGGGGGAAATGGTGCGGGCCATGTGTTAAGGAGATGCCTGACATTCAAAAACTGTACGAAAAATATCAAGATAATTCTCGTGTAGTTGTCTTAACAATTAACAATGACACCAATGCCGAAGAAGTCCGCAACTGGATGCAAAAGAAAGAGTTTTCATTCCCTGTGTTACGGGATAATGGGTACTTAATTAATCAAAATGTTTACACTTATCCTACTACGTGGTTTGTAAGCTCTCAGGGCAAAATAGCTTTTGTGAAAGAAGGGTATACAGAAGAACTTGTCAAAGAATTCACATGGCGAATTAACGCGCTAAAGAACAATTGATTGGTTAGCATCACGTTCATAAATATTCCATTAGGTGTATAAATTACATTTATTATATTGCTTGCTCATTCATTTTACTAATGGAAAAAGCTATGAATAGAAAGAGTAAAAGCATACGATTATTATTTTTCCTCGGTGTATTACTGTTAATAGTTGCGAAGGTTGATATTAAATCAGCGGAGGCGCAAAGCCCATCATCTGAAAAGATGACGGTTGATTACACGAATCCGCTCATCCTGCATCGGGCCGATCCCTGGGTCTATAAGCACACCGATGGCTATTATTATTTTACGGCTTCGGTACCCGCCTTTGATCGGCTGGAGATTCGCCGGGCCAAGACGGTTGAGGGCCTCAAGGAGGCTGAGCCCAAAGTGATCTGGGAAAAGCATGAGCAGGGCGTCATGGGGGCGCATATCTGGGCACCCGAGCTCCATTATATTAATGGCAAATGGTATATGTATTTTGCGGCCGGATCCACGGAGGATATTTGGGCTATTCGCATGTACGTGCTCGAAAACGATTCTGAAAATCCCATGACAGGGAAGTGGGTTGAAAAGGGGCAAACGAAGACCAGGTGGGATACCTTTTCGCTCGATGCCACGACTTTTGAGCACGAGGGCACCCGATACATGGTGTGGGCACAGCATCCCCCGGATTTTGACGGCAACACGGCGCTTTACATTGCCGAGATGGATACGCCCTGGAGCATCAAACAGCCGCAGGTGGAACTCACGCGTCCCGAGTATGAGTGGGAAAAGCAGTTGTTTAAAGTGAATGAGGGGGCAGCTGTAATCAAAAGAAATGGCAAGATATTTATGACTTATTCGGCCAGCGGCACCAATCACAATTACAAGGTCGGCCTGCTTACCGCTGATCAGGATGCGAATTTGATGGACCCTTCGTCATGGAAGAAATCGGAGGAGCCTGTTTTTGAGTCGTCACCGGAGAACGGCATATATGGGCCGGGCCACAACAGCTTTACGGCTACCCCTGACGGAGAGACGGATCTGATGATTTATCACGCCCGAAGTTACAAAGAAATTGAGGGTGATCCGCTCAATGATCCCAATCGTCATACCCGCGTGCAGGTCATTGGATGGAATGCGGATGGTACGCCCAACTTTGGGGTACCACAGCCCGACAATGCCCCGACGGATCCTTCTCAGAGATAACCGTTTAATTGATATTGTGATATTTTGTGTGTAAAAAAAGTCCATCCGTTACTTCAGGCCAGTTTGTGGGCAGGAACTGTTGCCCAAAGATGCTGAGGTCCAGAACTCACTTGGCAATGTGTGATAGTAAATTTATTTGATTAAAAATTAGCATTTTCGATCAATGTCATGATGAGCAATCCCCAAAAATAAGCCGGGCAAATAGATGCTGGCCTGCGCCAATGTTATTACACTGAAGAATGGAGCAAACGCCTGAGTATGGCGCGGCATAAGATGGCATAGGCGATCGGCTAAGAATAGATGGTGATTACTGTTGCCTTTCTGCAGTTCCAAGGTTAAATGAGAGATATAAATGTGGTTTCTACATTCTTTTTAATATAATAGGCTCTTTGATTCTGTTGACGGGTAACTAAAAATTTTCTACTGGCATATACTCTAACCATTATCCATGCTTAGTAAGGCAACATTTTTTGAAAGGTTGATCTCTATAGCTCTGGGGTATCCCGTAATGGTGCTGGGGATCTTATTGTTTGGTGCAAGAACGTTGCAGGCACAAGATTCAACTATGACAATCGAAGGACGAGTGGTGCTACAGCAATCTCAGCAGCCGGCAGTTCAAACGGGGGTAGGCAGCTATTCCAACAGGCCGCAGGGCAACAGCTTTGGTAATGGAGGCTCCGCGATGAACGATATTGTGATCTGGCTCGAAGCCAAGAGCCGGAATACGTCATTTGTTCAAACACGTGATGAGGTTCCGACTTTGGACCAGGTTGATAAACAATTCAACCCACGGCTGATGGCTGTTCGCGTTGGAGGAACAGTGCAGATTCATAATTCAGATCCGGTTTACCACAATGTATTTAGCCTCTCAAAAACCAAGCGTTTTGATGTGGGACGGCGTGCTCCGGGCGATAACCGGGTTGTAAACTTCGACCAAACGGGTAAGGTGGATGTGTTTTGTGATATTCATTCCAACATGCACGCTGTTATTTTGGTTGTACCTGCCCACACGTTTGCAATTAAAAAGATATCGGGGGATGGTGGATTTCAGTTTACCGATGTGCCTAAAGGATTCGATTATATGCTTCATTTGTATGCGCTGGGCGATAGATCTAAACAGATAGATATCCCTATGACTACAACCGATAAAGTAACGCTTGAGACAATTAGATTGGGTTCATAATCATGGAATCACCAAAATTTCCCATTCGTTGGAAGCTGTTGACCGGTTTCGTCGGTCTGGCGCTTGTGGTCTTGCTCGTGGTACTTTTTGCTGTTAGTCGCATTTTGGATGATCGCATCCGCGAGGATATCAATGCTAATTTCCAGGAGGCAGGCAAAATTTTTGAGCAGATACAGGATGTGCGATTTCGGCAGCTTCGCCAAACCGCTACGTTGGTCGCTGACATGCCCTACATGAAGGCGGCAATATCCACTGGTGATGAAAACACCGTCAACCAGCAAATTCGTCAAGAGTTGGCCGAACTACTTCACTTTTCCCCTCTTATTTCTGATACACTTTCGACACAGCCGCTGGCCACAAGCCTGGATTCGGTGGGCCTGGTAATGGTTTTTGACCAGCAGGGCGTACCCTTGGGACAACTTGCCAAGATGAATCTGCCCGATAGTTCAATGATCAGCCGCCCCGGAGTGGAGGATGCACTCAATGGTCGTTTCCCACAGCAATCCCATATCTGGAAGCGGGGCAACAGTTATTTTAATGTCGTTACCATACCAGTTTTTCTGCAGGATCAGGTGATTGCGGCACTATCGCTGGGCTATCCCATCCGGAATCGTGAGGCAGAGCTGCTGGCAGAGGTTATTGAATACGACGTATCTTACTTTGTGGATAACGAGTTGTTGACTACGTCTATTGATTCGCTCTCCGATCGGGATCGCAATGCTTTGCATTCGAGGATACAGAATGCCCGTTTTGATGTGATTGACCGGCAGGGCGGCACTACGGTAGAGTTGAATATGAAGGATCAGCAGTGGCTGATGTACCTGCTGCCGATGGTTGAGCAGAAATCACAAACTAACCAGATAAATGGCTATTACGCCGTGGCAAAATCACTGACCAAAGCTCTTGAGCCCCTTCATCAGCTACAGCGGGTGATCTATCTGATTGGCCTCGGCGGCATCTTATTGGCAATTGTGTTGGGGATTACGCTCACCAGAAACCTCACGCGACCTATTAACCGTCTGTTGGAAGGAATCAAGAGAATAGAAAATGATGACTATGATCATCCGGTTACAGTTGAGAGTCGCGATGAATTTGGTCAGCTTACGAGTACTTTTAATAAGCTGGTCGCCAATATTAAAGAGAACCTGCGCGAAAAAGAGACGCTGTTGGCCGAGATACATCATCGTGTTAAGAATAATTTAGCCGTTATCTCCGGGTTGTTGCAGCTCGAGAGCCAAAAGACAGAAGACAAGCAAACCGAGCGAATTTTGAAGAACAGCCAGCTTCGTATACACTCGATGGCTACGGTTCACGAGATGCTCTACGAAGCGAAGAATTTTAACCGGCTTTCATTTAGCGACTTTGTTGCTGAGATGGTTTCTTCTATCCAGGAAATTTATGAGACGGATTCGAAGAATATTGACCTAAAACTCAATACTGCTGATATAAATTTAAATGTCAATCAGGCGGTACCCTGTGGATTAATTATCAATGAACTTGTTACCAATGCCTTTAAACATGCCTATCCTGATGGAGGTGAGGGTGTTGTTGCTGTTTCTATCGAGGAGAAGGAGGAGAAAATTACTCTACAGGTAGAAGATGAGGGCGTTGGTTTGCCCGATGACTTTTCGCTTGAAAGTAGCGAAACGCTTGGATTTACGCTGGTGAATATTTTAGCCCAGCAGCTCAAGGCTGAAGTCACTGTTGATACAGAAGAACGAACGACTATATCGGTGATCTTCGATAAGGAGGATAAGAAAGGATCCAGTAGTTCACTGAGACTAAATTAATCAAAATCTTATGAGATACGCGGTTTTTGTCATAGGTATTTGCCTCGGGATGTTGTGGTCTATGCCCGCAAGGGGACAGTTAAATATTGGAGGAGAAGCAGCATTTGAGCTGCGGAAGGGCGGGGCCGATTCCGATCCCACGGTTAACCAGACGCCCAACGACAAGTGGTTGGTGTACGCGCCCTCGCTGCGGCTTTTTATTAATGCACCCATTTCGGATGAGTGGTTCGTCTCCGGCGCGCTGCAATCGGACTATTACAGAGGCAGCCGTAGCGATGTGCTGGTTTCTTCACTTAATATCAACTGGATACCCAATGAGAGCCTCAAAATCACGGCCGGCCGTTTTACTACGCCTTTTGGTAGATATGATGAGCTGTTGCTTTCCTCAAAAAACCCGTTTGTACACCTGCCGCTGTCGCATGTTTGGAATATGCCTGTGAACCAGAAGCGCGGCTACTTTTTCGGGAATTCATCCTATGAGGGTACAGCCGGGCAATCGCTGGTATATCGACGGCTCTATTCTCAGGGCCTAAAAGTCAGCGGGACAACCTTAAACGAAGTGCTGCAATACGAGCTGGCCGCCACGTTGACCGGCGTATCGAGCTATACCGACATTGGCGAACAAAATCGTCCGGCCTTTATTGGTCGTCTGGAACTGCGGCCCGTCATCTGGAATAAAATTGGTCTTTCGTTCGGAAGGGGGCCTTATCTGTTAGAAGATCCGATTAATAATGTGCTTTCGGATGACAAACGAGCCGACTACCTGCAAAATATTGTCTCGGCGTACACCGAGTTCTCCTATCATTATTATCAGTTGACGTTGCAGTACACTTTTAACCGCTGGGATTCTCCCTGGATAAACGAAACAGGACAACTCATTGAAGAGCAAATTGCCAACGATGTGGAGCACTATCTGGCCAAGTTCAAGGTTCGATTTCCATTCTTGGTTGGCGGCTATGGGGCTGTTCGGTACGAGCATTACATCCCAAAAGAGATCAGGTTGGATTCGCAAAATATTACCGGCAAGCCATCACCCGATAAAGACCGCATCGAATTTGTGATGGGCTATCAAATCAACCGGAACCTTTTGTTGAAAACCTCTTACCTGCTTTCCCGGAATGACGGTACCGAGTTGCAAGATGATGTGTTTGCCGTGCAGCTCAGTGCGCGATTTTAACAGGAAAAGAGAAACCCGGAAAGTTTTTTTTAAACATTCCGGGTTTCAACCATTATTTACGCATTCGCCTTCTCGTACGAATGGATCGTTTCCTTAATGATAGAGATGCAATCCTGTAGTTGCTCTTCGGTCATTACCAGCGGTGGCGCAAAGCGGATGATATTACCGTGCGTAGGTTTAGCCAATAGTCCGTTTTCTTTCAGTTTCAGGCAGATGTTCCAAGCCGTGTCGCTCTCCTCCGAATCATTGATTACAATAGCATTCAGCAGGCCTTTGCCTCGTACGAGATTCACCAGGTTCGACTCCTCGACGAGATTGTTCATCTCATCGCGAAACAGTTGACCTAATTTGTCCGCATTTTCAGCTAATCCTTCATCTTCTACAACTTTTAGCGCTTCCATAGCCACGGCACAAGCTAGTGGATTACCGCCGTAGGTGGAGCCGTGAACGCCGGGACGCATGGAATCCATAATATTGTCGTCGGCCATCACCGCAGATACCGGGTAGGCGCCGCCGGAGAGCGCTTTACCGAGAATTACAATATCGGGACGAACATCTTCGTGATCCACACAAAGCATTTCTCCGGTGCGGGCAATGCCGGTCTGAATTTCATCCGCAATAAAAAGGACGTTGTGCTTTTGACACAGTTCAGCCGCTTTTTTCAGGTATCCTTCGCTGGGAACGACAACACCGGCCTCTCCCTGGATGGGCTCGACCAAAAATCCGGCCACATCTTTTTCTTGCAGCGCCTGTTCCAGGGCATCGAGATCGTCATAAGGGATTGAGACAAAGCCCGGAGTGTAGGGGCCAAAGTTCTCTCGGGCTACAGGGTCGTTGGAGAATGATATAATACTGGTTGTGCGTCCGTGAAAATTACCCTTGGCTACAATGATAGTAGCTTTTTCGGGCGTAAGATTCTTTTTCTCGTACGACCATTTGCGGCAGAGCTTGATGGCTGTTTCCACGCCTTCGGCGCCGGTATTCATTGGCAGCAGCTTATCATATCCAAAGAGATCGTTCATATATTCTTCGTAGGCGCCGAGCTGATCACTGTAAAAAGCCCGCGAAACCAATGTAAGCTTCTCAGCCTGCTCTTTTAGCTTGTTTACAATTCGCGGGTGGCAGTGCCCTTGGTTAACTGCCGAGTAGGCCGACAGGAAATCGTAGTATTTGTTGCCCTCAGGATCCCAGACGTTTACCCCTTCACCTTTGGCCAATACCACTGGCAGGGGATGATAATTATGAGCACCAAACTTGTCTTCGAGGTCGATCGCTTCTTGCGTGGTTATCATATATAAGGATTTTCCAATTTGATATTTGCTGGGAAGATATGATCTTAATGAGTGAAGTAAAACCGATATTTATCATTGGGTTTCAGTAAGCATAATTATTAGTACATCTTATCTGCAGGGTACATTATGGCAAACGATACATATTTTGATAAAGAGACGACGGTTGAGGGTGAGCTTACAACGGAAAACGTAATTGTAGCAGGAGCATTCAATGGAGAAATAGTGGCGGCGGGAAAGGTGTTACTCAAGCAATCAGCTCGAATCGAGGCCACTATCAATGCCAAAAAACTGATGGTCGAAGAGGGGGCTGTTTTCAATGGCCAGATAACCCTGCAGAATGGAGAAAGTTAGGCCGAGTAGAAATTTGGTATTTTCAAACATTTAGGTATATATTTAGTGCATTAAAAACTAACCCTTGAGTACTTTACTCAAGGGTTTTTTTATTAGAAATAAGTCCAATTTAGATTGTAACGTATGCATTGGATTGACCTGACGATTTTTGGTCTATACATGGTAGGATTGTTGGGTTTTGGAGTATTCTTTCTAAACAAGAATGAAGGCGCTGATGACTATTATGTTGGCGGTAGAGAAATGAGCAGCCTGCATGTGGGGCTATCGGTAGTAGCAACAGATGTTGGCGGCGGATTTTCCATCGGGCTTGGTGGTCTTGGTTTTGTAATGGGGCTATCCGGCTCGTGGATGTTATTTACCGGCCTGCTGGGGGCATGGATTTCAGCTGTTTTGCTGATCCCCAAAGTTAAAGGTAACAAGGTTTTTGATACGGCGTTTACCTTCCCAGAAGTTTTTAAGTATTATTTTAATCCGCATGTAGCCCTCGTTGCCGGTATTATTTCGGCTATTGGTTACGCGGGATTTACCAGCTCACAAATTTTGGCTGGTGCTAAACTGGCTACCGGCACTTTTGCCAATCTGGACCTCACCACCGCCCTTATTATCATGGGAGGTGTGGCCGTTCTTTATACCGTAATGGGCGGGCTCAAAGCCGTTATCTATACTGATACTGTGCAATGGGCTATTTTGATGATTGGATTGGTATTTATCGGTATCCCCGTTTCGTATACTGCTATTGGCGGATGGGAAGCCATCTCCAAGGCGGTGGATCCGGCAATGCTCACCATGACCAATATGACGTGGCAAGACGTAGTGTATTGGACTGTTACCGTACTGCCCATATGGTTTGTGGGGATGACGCTCTACCAGCGTATCTACGCCTGCAATGATGAAGAAACAGCAAAAAAGGCCTGGTTTTTGGCCGGGCTTTTTGAGTGGCCGGTCATGGCCTTCATGGGCATATTGTTGGGCTTGTTTGCTAAAGTAGCCTTTATGCAGGGGATGTTCGATTACCTCGGCGTACCTGAAACTGTTGCCAACTTTGACAGCGAAAAGGGACTGCCGATGCTGCTTCGAACGGTTTTACCCGTGGGACTGATGGGTATTATGATGAGTGCGTATTTTTCGGCAATTCTGTCCACTGCCGATAGTTGCTTGATGGCAGCATCCGGTAATGTAGTTTCCGATATTATTGGGTATTTTAAAGATGTTGATCACGATAGCGATCAGTTTCTGAAATTTTCGCAGGTCACCACACTGGTCATCGGTATCATTGCACTGTTGGTGGCTACTACAATGACTAATGTGTTAACTCTGATGCTGTATTCTTATGCCTTTATGGTTTCAGGTCTGTTTGTGCCCATCTTGGGTGCATTCTACTGGCGTAAAAGTAGCAGTATTGGAGCCATTGGTGCCATGATTTTAGGTGGAACAACAACAGTTTGTCTAGAGGTTTTCCTCGACAAGTTACCCGCCGGTCTGGATGCTAATGTCTTTGGAATTACGGTTTCTGCTATTGTGTTTATTGGACTTTCATTAACTTTTCCTGATAACGACGGGCCAACTGGCGCTAAAGTACAGGAAATGGAAAATGTGAATACTATTAGTAGTTAATAAATGATTGAATTTGATATAATACATTCCGATATCGAGAATCCGACACCTTTTAGTCGGCAGGATATCGCCGAGTTTCTTTACGATCACCTCGATGAGTACGGCGATGAAAAAAAGCATATCTTGTCAAGCATTGGTTTTGCCTATGGCGATGATGAAGGACAGGATGGTTTTATTTTAGTTGCCCATGAAGAGGAACAAATTGTCGGCGCCGTGATTATTAACGATACGAACATGAGCGGCTTTATTCCTGAGCATATCTTGGTATATATTGCTGTTCATGGTGATTACCGCGGGCAAGGGCTCGGCAAAAAGTTGATGGAGCATATTATCGAAGCAACTGAAGGCGATATTGCCTTACATGTTGAACCCGATAATCCCGCAAAATACCTGTATGAGAAATACGGGTTTACGAACAAGTATCTTGAAATGCGACTTAAGAAATAGGGAATGGCCTATTTAAAACTGTATCGCGACAAACTTCGTGATAATTACAACTACCTTGACAGCCTGTTCAAAGAGAATGATATCAAGTGGGGCATCACAACCAAGCTGCTTTGCGGGCATGAAGAATACCTGAAAGAAGTAGCTGATCTTGGCATTGGTGAGATGCTGGATTCGCGCGTGAGCAATCTCAAGAAGATTAAGGAGATCGATCCTGAGACGCTCACAACCTACATCAAGCCGCCGCCCAAGGATATTATCGATTCGGTGGTGAAGTATGCCGATGTTAGTCTTAACACGGAGATGGCTACGCTGCACGCACTTTCCGAGGAAGCCCAGCGACAAGATAAGGTGCACAAAGTGATCATTATGATTGAGCTCGGGGATTTGCGGGAAGGCGTGATCCGCGAAAACCTGATCGATTTTTACGAGAATGTCTTCAAGCTTCCGAATATTGAGGTGATTGGCATTGGGGCCAATCTTAATTGCATGCACGGTGTAATGCCGGATGAGGATAAGCTTATTCAGTTATCGCTGTATAAACAGATTATTGAGTTGCGATTCAATGAAAAAATTCCCCTTGTTTCCGGCGGTACGACGGTGGCAATACCACTGTTGCTCCGTAATCAGTTGCCGGAGGGTGTGAATCACTTTCGCGTGGGAGAAGCGCTGTTCTTTGGTAAAAACCTGTTTACTGATGGCACTATAGAAGGCATGCATAACGATGTGCTGGAGTTGTACACCCAGATCATCGAGATCTCAGAAAAGCCCAAGGTACCCAGCGGCGATCTGGGCATGAATCCGCAGGGAGAAGTAGCTGAAATTGATGAAGATGATTATGGCAAAACGTCGTACCGGGCCATCCTGGATATTGGGTATCTCGATATTAATCCCGACCATCTTATTGACGTGGAAGACGATGTCGAAATAGCCGATGCCAGCTCTGATATGCTTATCCTCGACGTTGGGGATAACAAAGCGGGCTATGAAGTCGGTGATTTTATCCGCTTCCGCATGAAATACATGGGAGCTCTCGGGATTATGAACTCCGATTACATCGATAAAATTGTGGAGTAATTATTCCAATTTTTAATCTTGCACCGTAGCTCTGCTGCGGTGCATTTTCTTTTTAAGTGTTATTTAGAAGATATGATCGAATTTAATAAGTACAACTTTGCTCCGGTGATGGACTACCCAGAGGATTATTCCCAGTTTCACGTATTCGATTTTACTAAAGGATATCATCCTGAATCAATTCCGAATCAAAAGTGGGGTATTGGTCGATACAACGAGAAGCGTTTCAATATGTACGAGACCGAACTCTTCGAGGGAGAGCGTAATGTGCATATGGGCATTGATATCTGGGCTCCGACCGGTAAGCCAGTCTATTCGTTTTACAATGGACAAGTTCTATATATGCGGGAAAATGACAATCCCGGTGATTATGGTCCCACTATTGTTATCCACTATCAACTTAGTGGGCAATCGCTGTATGCTTTATACGGACACTTGTCCCGGGAATCGTTGGCGATGGTTTCGGAAAGAGATCCCGTCCAAAAAGGACAACAAATTGCTACACTGGGCGATAATGATGTAAATGGGGGGTGGGAGCCGCACCTGCATTTCCAGCTCTCGGTTGATGATCCCGGTGAGGCCGATATGCCGGGCGTGGTTGCTGAAGAAAACAGGGAAGCGGCATTGGAGAAATTTCCCGATCCCAGGTTAGTTTTAGGAGAATTGTATTGATTTAAGCTAGAATTAAAATGCAAGAAAGTCTCTTCTTACTTCTAGCTTCTTACTTTAAACAAATTGGCAATTCTGCTGCAAAATTCTCTACTTAAGCCCTGTATCAATTTGAGTTAGGATTTTCTAGTATGCCCTTCAATATCGAACAACATCTTGACGAAATAACGAAGCTTCGTCACCGCTTGCATGCTATGGCAGAAGTATCCGGCGAAGAGCAGGATACAAGCGAATATATTGCCGACTTCTTGGAATCGACAAAGCCCGATCAATTGAAAACAGGGGTTGGAGGTAATGGTATTTTAGCTACGTACGCAAGTAGTAATGCGGGGCCACATATCTTGATTCGTTGCGAACTCGATGCACTGCCGATTTCAGACCAAATCGAAGTTGACTACCGATCACAAACCGAAGGCGTTGGTCATAAATGCGGCCACGACGGCCATATGGCTATGGTCTGTGGAGTGGCCAGGTTGCTGCAACAACGAACACTGCAATCCGGCAAAGTCACACTGCTGTTCCAACCTGCCGAGGAGACCGGGGAAGGAGCGGAGCGTGTTATTGAGGATGAACAATTTCAAGAGCTCGATCTGGATTACTGTTTTGCTCTTCACAATCTACCCGGTTTCGAAAAACACCAGCTTGTGATGCGCAAGGATATGTTTGCAGCAGCTTCGGTAGGTCTGATTGTTAATTTCCAGGGAAGTACGGCGCATGCTGCTCATCCCGAAGAGGGGAAAAGTCCAGCACTTGCCATGGCACAAACCGTGCAGGCATTTTCATCGGCGCCGCAGTTCTACAGCCCGCTGGAAAAGGCAGCCAAAGTGACGGTTATCAATGCCAATCTGGGCGAACGCGCTTTTGGTACATCACCCGGTAAGGCCACAGTTATGGCTACACTGCGGACGTATGACGGCGACCTGCTGGAAAAGCTGAAAACAAAATGTCTTGATATTGCTCGCCGTACGGCTGAGACTTATGAACTGTCAATGGATTATAAATGGGTTGAACCGTTTCCGGCCACGACTAATGCTGAGGATGGATACAAATTGGTACACGCAGCGGCAGAGAAGCTAGGGATTAATATATATGAAAAGCCGAGTCCTTTTAGTTGGTCTGAAGATTTTGGGCACTTCACGTCCGATATTCCCGGCGCGATGTTTGGGCTTGGTATTGGCGAAGAACATCCTGCGCTGCATGCCGAGAGCTATGATTTTGAGGATGGGGTAATCCCCACGGGAATATCGATGTTCATGCAAATAATAACAGAAATAGGTAGTAATAATGAATAACGAGTTATACCCCTCTTGGATTGAACTGGACAAATCTGCTTTTGAAAAGAATGTTTCGTTTTTGAGGGATTATATCGGCAATGATGTAGTGTTTAGCTCTGTCATAAAGGGAAATGCGTATGGTCATGGCATCAAACATTTCGTGCCGTTAGCCGAGGATTGTGGGGTACGTCATTTTTCGGTTTTTAGCTCTGATGAGGCTCGTCAGGCTACACGGGCCAGCAACCATGATGAGACGCACATCATGATTATGGGTATGATCAGTAACGAGGCGCTGGGCTGGGCCATCGAACGGAACGTGTCATTCTTTATTTTTGAGCTGGATCGGCTTGAGGTTGCAGCCCGCGAGGCCAAACGTATTGGCAAACCTGCACGCGTGCATTTGCATCTTGAAACCGGTATGAACCGTCTGGGGCTGGAAAATGAAGAATTTAAGGATGCCGTTAAACTGATTCAGAAAAATAGTGACTATTTACAAATAGATGGTATTTGTACGCATTATGCCGGTGCCGAAAGCGTGGGAAACTATGTACGAATTAAAGAGCAGATCGAAAATTTTGAGGGGTACTGTTCATGGTTTGAAGAACACGGTATCGAGGCCAAACATAGACATACCGCCTGTTCGGCATCGGCGCTAAACTATCCGGAAACGATTATGGATATGGTTCGCATTGGCATTTCTCAATATGGATTTTGGCCCAATCGGGAAACTTATATGAATTTCGTTAAAAGATATCCAGATGTGGATAAAGAGCATAAAGATCCGCTTGAGCGCGTATTAAGCTGGAAAAGCCATGTGATGAGTACTAAAAAAGTGTCGGCTGGAGAGTTCGTGGGCTATGGAAATACGTACTTAACCAGTCGAGATGAGATCATTGCATCAGTCCCTATTGGATATTCGCACGGCTTTGGGCGTAATCTTACCAATGTGGGTATTGTGCTCATTAATGGTAAACGTGCCCCTGTGGCCGGTCTGGTAAATATGAATTTACTTACGGTGGATGTCACTGATATTCCGGAAGTATCCAAAGGTGATGAGGTGGTAATTATTGGCAAGCAGGGTGACCAGGAGATGACGGTGTCATCTTTCAGTAATATGCGCAATAACCTTAATTATGAAGTGTTGGTGCAGATTCCCTCCATACTTCCACGGCACATTGTTTAATAAATGCATAAAATGTGAAAAGGTGACAAATTGCTATGGATTTAAATCTATAAAATTGCTAAATAGTGGTTTGCTTGGACCTATTTAAAAATAAACTATTTTGAGGATACTGGTTTAACACTTTTTAAAGAAAAAAATGAATCAAGATTTGAACTTCTTATAGCTAATTCCTAGCGTATGGGAGGTATTGAATTAATTCTTTAGGGTACCTGTTTAAAGTTCACAGGTTATTTATACGGAATTATAATTAAGTTGGTTAATACTATTTATTTTTAAATGTTAGGGCAAGGATTTAATATTTAAATTCTTTTAGGGCTATATTGTTGATATCATTTCCATATTAGTTATTAGAACCTTCCCGAAAATAAAAATTATTTACAATTAAAAGACTTACAGTTACAAGGATTTCACATTTTTTATATGTGAATACATAAAACACACCCATCTTTCAGACGAATTTTGGGGTTAATACTAAATCAAAGGTGATCTACTATGCTTAGAAAGTTACTTGCCTTCGCAGTGTTATGTCTTGCGACGGTTTCTTATGGGTTTGCCCAGTCAGGCAGTGTCCAAGGAACGGTCACAGACAGTCAAACAGGCGAATCACTTCCCGGTACAAACGTATTTATCGTGGAGTTGGAACGCGGAACTTCAACAAATGCTGACGGGATGTACGAAATAAATAACGTCCCGGCCGGTACTTATACATTAAGAGCTACTTATGTCGGTTATGCTGACTTTACTAAACAAGTCAAAGTTGGCAGCGGTGAAGTAGTTGCTGATATCAAAATGAAACCATCGTCACAAAACCTTGAAGAGGTTGTTGTTACGGGATATGGATCTGAGGTTGAGAAAGGAAATTTGACAAGCTCTATTTCCCAGGTAAGCGGAGATGAGCTTCGAGATGTCTCAGCTTCGAATCCCAATGCACTTCTCCAGGGTAAAGCGGCAGGTGTAAATATTGTCCAGAACTCTGGTACACCCGGTGGCGGTATTATGGTCCGTGTTCGTGGTGCCACATCCATCAACGCCAGCAACGATCCACTTTATGTGATCGATGGCGTGCCCGTCTCAAACGAGAGTAACTCGGCAGTGGGCGTTGGTAACCAGGGTCTTAACGGTATTTCTTCGTTGAGTCCCAGTGACATCAAGTCTATTGAGGTACTTAAAGATGCCTCTGCAACCGCTATTTACGGAGCCCGTGGGGCCAATGGGGTTGTTCTTATTACAACCAAGACCGGCCGTGCCGGCGATACCGAAATAGACGTAAGTTATACTCACGGAGTTAAGGAGTTTAATAACCAGCTTGATCTGCTTAATAGTGAAGAGTTTATTCGTACATATATTGATGGTATGTATGCTTCTTACTTTGGTTATAACAACTGGGGCGACTATCAAAATCGATACCAGTCTATGAGTAATCTTCTTGCAGGTGCTGGCTTGAACTTTGAATCCTTTGCTGGATTACCAGCTTTTGACCAATATGGTGCTAATCCATCTGAAGCTCCTACCACAGACTGGCAGAGTAAGGTGTTTGGACCCGGAACTACCGATGAATTTAATTTCTCTGCTCAGGGTGGGGATGTTAAAACGCAATACTTCCTTTCCGGTAACTACTTTAACGAAGATGGTGTTATGCGTAATGCTGGCTTTGAGCGTTTGAGTGGTCGACTGAACTTGAATCACTCACTCAATGAACAAGCGAGTATTAGCTCAAGTGTTAGTTACAACCGTTCGGTAACAAAGCGCCTTGAAAATGACAACAATATTTATGGTGTTTTGACCAATGCGCAGTTGGCTAAGCCAACAGCACCGGTCAAACAGTCCAACGGAGAATATACCTCCGATGTGATGGCCTTTTCAAACCCGGTTTCTGCATCCGAAGTTACTAACGATGCTGTTCGTACTCGTTTTGTTGGGAACGTACAGGCAGACTACGACTTTACTGATAACTTGACGTTGACTGGAAAGCTTGGATTAGACCGATACGATCTTAATGAAACATCGTATTCACCGAGCTTTACAAACCAGGGTTCGCCATCCGGAAATGGCTTTTACAGTGTTGGATTTGAGCAAACTTGGTTGACAGAAGCTCGTTTGGCATTTGACAAAGACTTTGACGAGCACAGTCTGAATGCTATTGGTGTTGTCAGTTATCAGGAAACATCCTTTGAGCGTATCTTCGCTGATGGACAGTTTTTCCCAAGTGATCAGTTGAAGACCCTCAACAACGCTGCTACAACAACAGGTGGTTCTTCTCTGACTACGAACGGTCTAGAGTCTTATACGGCACGAGTGAATTACGGTTACGACAGCCGATATCTGCTGACGTTGACTGGTCGTGTTGACGGTTCTTCTCGATTTAGTGAAGACAACCGATACGGTTTCTTCCCCTCTGCATCTATTGCATGGAGAGTTACGAATGAAGAGTTCATGTCTGATGTGGATGCCATTAATGAATTGAAGCTGCGAGTCAGTTACGGAATCACAGGGAACCAGGGTATTGGAAACTTCAATTATCCCGCATTGTATGGTGTAGCAAGTTATTCGGGTACACCGGCACTTTCCCCTACACAGTTGGCTAATCCCGACTTAAAGTGGGAGGAGACAACCCAGTATAATGCAGGATTTGATTTGGCCCTGTTCGAAGACCGGGTGTCGGTTACTGTTGATGCTTACATCAAGCAAACGGACGACTTGTTGTTGAATCGACCGGTACCAGCAACAACTGGTTTCACTGGCTTTGACAGCAACATTGGTTCTATCGAGAACAAGGGTATAGAATTTTCCGTGAACACTGTTAATATTCAGGGTCAGGATTTCAGCTGGACATCGAACCTGAATATCTCGCATAACCAGAACGAGGTTACTTCTCTGTACGAAGATCAGGCGTTCAGTACAGGTTTTGCCAACAGAGTAGCTGTAGGTGAGCCACTGGGTGCATTCTATGCATACAAAACTGACGGTATCTGGAATACGCAGGAAGAGCTGGATAATGCCGGCTACAACGCTGGTGCAGCCGTTCCTGGTGACGTTAAATTTGTAGACGTCAATGGTGATGGTCAGATAACTTCCGATGACCAGACGATCGTTGGTTCTGCTCAGCCTGATTTCACTGGTGGTTTTAGTAATACCTTTAAGTACAAAGGCTTCGAGCTGAGTGCATTCCTGCAATTTAGCTACGGGAATGAGATCTATAATAATTCCCAAGCCTTCTACGGCCACTATGGTTACTATTACAACCACTGGGACCGTGCACTTGATGCCTGGACGCCTAACAATACAGATACTAATGTACCGCGTGCTTCTTGGTCCGATCCCAATAACAATACGCGGGATTCCGACTTCTTCATCTACGATGGTTCTTACCTGCGGTTGAAGTCAGCTACGCTGGCGTACAATTTCACTGCTGATCAGCTGAGCTCCATCGGATTGCGAAGCCTGCGAATTTATGCAACCGGCCAGAATATATTTACTATCACAGATTATCCTGGCATGGATCCTGAAGTGAATACCTTTGATGGTAGCAATACCTCTCTGGGTACCGACTTCTTCGTCTATCCACAGGCGCGAAGCATTCAAGTTGGAATTAATATCGGACTTTAATTTATAAACACTTTCTATTATGAAGTATTTAATGCAAAAAATATCGACCGCACTTTTGGTTGTGTTTGTAGTTGCATCTTGCGATGTGACGAACCAAACACCGCAGCAGAGTCTGCCTTCTGAGACGGTGTTAACTACCGAGCAGGGAGCAAATGCTACGTTGGCAGGTGCTTATTCACAGTACCAAGTAGTTCTGCAAGACGATTACGTATTTAGCGAGCTGGCAGCAGATGACGCCGGTCACTCAGGTTCTTATCCTTCCTGGGCGGCGGTAGATCAGCACAATATGCTGGCTTCCAACGCTGAATCCAGAGATCTCTGGATCGATTATTATGATCTTATTAACATCGCGAACAACCTTATTGCCAATGTTCCAAACATTGATGAGGAAGGTTTTAGTGATGCTGAAAAGGGTCAGATTGTTTCTGAAGCAAAAGTTCTGCGAGCCTTGGCTTATCACTCACTAGTACGTTGGTTTGGTCCGGTACCGCTGATTACAACGCCAACCACATCGCTGGGGGAAGAGAGCTTTGTTTCTCGGTCTTCGGTCTCTGACGTTTACAGTCAGATCGCAACAGATCTCGGAGATGCTGAATCTACCCTGGGAGCCAACGGTTCTCCGAACTCTCGTTCCGCAACAGGATGGACGGCCAAAGCCCTCTTAGCTCGTGTACATCTGTATCAGGGTAATTACCAAGATGCCTATGATTATGCTGATGACGTAATCACGAATGGTCCATTTAGCCTGGGAGACTATGAGGCCCTTTATGGTGATACACCTTCCTCCAACGAGCCGATTTTCACGCTTGTTTATACCAATGAGGATGCAAATAACTTATCATTCTTCGCGCGTCCAAACGGCTCCGGCGGAAGGTATGAGTACGCTCCAACCCAGACATATCTTAACAGCTTCGAAAGTGGCGATCTCCGTCTGGGACGAAATCTCATGGACGTCAATAGTGATGGTACTCCCGAATTGGGCAAGTACTTCACTCTTGAAGGACGTGACGACGTTATCGTTGTTCGATTAGCCGAAATGTATCTGATTCGTGCCGAAGCTGGTGTTCAAACTGGTGAGGATGAAAGTGATATTCTCGATGACATCGATACCATCAGAAATCGTGCAAACCTTTCTGATATCAATGATCCAACACCAGGTGTTCAGGATTATACTGACCAAGAATTGGTTAACTTCGTGATGCAAGAGCGTTCTATCGAACTTGCCCAGGAAGGTCATCGCTGGCACGATCTTAATCGTCTGGATATGGCCGCTTCAACGTTTGGCATTAGCCAAAACATGACCTTGTGGCCCATCCCTCAGCGAGAAATGGAGAGTAATCCGGAATTAACGCAAAATGACGGTTATTAATCAGTAACTTTTTGCCGTTGATTTTAAGGCCGCCCCAATTTTTGGGGCGGCTTTTTTTATTGTCTTGTAAAGGCAGTGAAATGTGTAAGGGGCTGTCGTATCTGATTTGATTATGACGGCTGAAGTAGAGTCATAATCACTTGAGAAAAGCATCTATGACCAAGCGATGCGTAGATAAGGCAAGTGATGGTACAGAATACAGAAGGAGCAAAAGTAGATGAGAACTAGTAAGTAAGGCTGCCCGGAAATAGCCAGCAGCCTTTTCTAATGATTAGATGTTTCGTTGCAGAATCAATCCCGAAAGCCAGAGCTCTACCTGTTGATACTGAACGCTAAAGTACGACTGTGAGCGACGGAATAGATAGTGTTCAAAAGGAAAGTACTTTGACTTAAAGCGCGGTTGATAGAAATAGAAATTGCGTTCGGGATCACTGCGGTTATATGAGTAGGACCAATACATTTCCTCGAGCGTTGTATCAACATACCAAGGCGGTCCAAAGAGTACGTAAATCATTCCGGGACCCGTTTTCCAACCTTCCTTAAAATTGGAAAACTGTTTATTTGCTTCTTCAACCCGCTGGTAATATTTCTTAATGACATTCTTGGTTTTATGTTTATTACCAATATGACGCAGCCAAAAACGGTCTACGGCCTCTTTCAGCGAATCTGAATCACTGATTTTCATCATCTCCTCATACTCATTGTCATCCATCAGGTATGCCAGTGGTCGCGCAAGTTCGCGTGCCGTTTGAATAGAGGGATAGTTCGTGCTTTTGACAGCAAAATCACGTGCTTTAAACAGGTCGGAATCTTCGGTAGCACCATTCGTTTTTACTTGAAACCGGTAATTCCCCCGTTTTTGTTGTCCAAAAGTAAATTCAATTAACACATTGCCGGCTTCTATCAGTTTACGCTGCGTAGACTGTATAATTTCGCGCTTATCATAGTCGATCCCTTTGTACTGGATACTAGAAGGGCTGTAATCATTGTAATGCATAGGCCGTGCAATAGAGGTGTCCGACTTAAATCGCATGAGCTTTGAGTCTACTGTTAATGGCTCATTGGATTTATTATTGGTCACCTGGAATATAAATTTTAGCGAGTCCACACGGCCCGGAACGTCATAAGTAGTGATGGGCGACCATGAGGGTTGGTCCTTGGCCATATTTTTACCCATCATTTTAATGTTCGTAAGGTTAGAGACATTATTTTCGGGATTCGGAATAAAGGTATTAGCAGAGCTGGTAATTCGTTTGTCTGAATTTAAATCAGTAAGCGTAAAATTGATTTTATAGTTGCCGGGTCCGACAGGAATATCCCGTTGAAAAGTATAGACCTCCTGACTGTATACAATATTGGGATTTTGTTTTTTGATGCTGAAGGTATAACGCTTCGAGCTGATTACGTTTTCGGGATTATCCTGGTCAACGATTTGGATATCAATAGCTAAGTCTGACACCAGGGTATCTTGCTCCTCATTGTAAATTAAGCTTCCATATACAATGTCGGCCGCAATGTTTATTTGGGGATCTCCTTGGTCGTTAATGAGTCCTATGGCCGAGAATCGTACTTCCGGATGTCCGGCTCTGAATGTGTAATTGCCACCTCTTTCAATATCGGGATTAAAAGATTTTGCACATCCCATTAAGCAGAGGACAAGGATCAAAAAGTACTGGGGAGCCAGAGAATGAAATCTTATGTGTTTCATAATAAGACTAGTTACTTAAAAATTGAATAGTGGGATATGCAAACAGAAGCGTAAATTTAATATACTAATTGAACAGTACTTTTAAAGTCGGTTCACATAATATTTAACCGCTGATTTATTCCATTTATTTTATGTCTTCCAAGTCTGTTTAAATAATTGTGACGATCCTCTCGGTTGATAACGATTCTATGATTAATTTCATACATTAGAATGATTTGTATGACAACTCCCGAACAGGGATAGTTGGTTCATATTTAAGTAACTAATTATTTCAGGTAAAATCTTTTTTGATGGATATTGGCGAACGACGAACAAAGATAGTTTGTACCCTTGGGCCCAGTAGTAACACCGAGGAAAAAATTGATGAACTTGTCCGGAATGGGATGAATATTGCCCGCCTTAACTTCTCGCATGGCACCCACGAAGAGAAAGGAGAGGTGATTAGAACCCTCCGAAAGGTTGCTGACCGATATGATGTAAGCCTGCCGATTCTAGCAGACTTGCAGGGGCCCAAAATTCGCGTGGGCACGATGAAAGACGGGGGACAGGAAATACAAAAGGGGGATTATGTTACCTTGGTTTCTGAAGATATTGAAGGTACTTCAGAACGGGTGCCCGTAGATTATAAAGGTCTGGTCAAAGATGCTGTGGAAGGCAACAAGCTGTTGATTGACGACGGTTTGCTTGAGCTTAAAGTGATGAAGAAGAATCCCGACAGTTTGGTGGCACAGGTGATGGTAGGCGGCACTCTTAAATCCCGCAAAGGTATTAACCTGCCGGATGTGGATTTATCGATGGCATCGCTGACCGAGAAGGATATTGCGGATCTGGAGTTTGCCGTATCTCAGGGCGTGGATTATGTGGGGATGTCGTTCGTGCGGTCAGCTGATGACATCCAGGAAGTGATCTCGAGGGTGCGGGCAGAAGGGTCAAACGCCGGTATTATTGCCAAGATTGAGAAACCGGAAGCGGTAGATGTGATCGATGATATCATCGAAGAATCCAGTGGCATTATGGTAGCACGGGGCGACCTGGGCATTGAAATTGCAAGTGAAAAGGTGCCGATGGTGCAAAAGAAGATTATTGATCGCTGTCGCCAGGCCGGTAAGCCAGTTATTACCGCTACACAGATGCTCGATTCAATGATTGAAAATCCGCGGCCTACCCGAGCCGAAAGTTCGGATGTGGCCAATGCCGTGCTCGACGGGACGGATGCGGTAATGCTCTCCGGCGAAACAGCAGCGGGCGAATACCCGGTAGAGTCGCTGCGGACGATGGAAAAGATTTGCCGGTCAGTTGAGAAAGATGCTCCGCACATCTACAATAGCCTCAGCTACCGCAAGCCGGAGTGGAAAGAGAAGCAGGTGATTGAGTCTTTGGCATATTCGTGCGTTGTATTAGCCGAGAATGTGGAAGCCAGGGTAATTAGTACGATTACCCATTCGGGCAGCACGGCGCGGCGTATTGCCAAGTTCCGGCCACGTGTGCCTATCATCGCCTTTACCGAAAGTGATGAGGTACGTCGCCAGCTCGGTATGGTTTGGGGCGTACGGCCAGTTAAAATTGACGAAATATTTGATACCGACAAGAGCGTTAAGCTTATGGAGAAGTATCTCAAAAAGCATGGACTCATTAATGTCGGAGAACGAGCTATTATCGCCACCGGAATGCCGATCGCCAAACGGGGTCGTACCAATATGATCAAGGTTAGCACCATTGAATAAGAAAGCGGATGAGCTTTGAGAAAGCTGATTGCCATACTATTGTGTTCGGTGTTTGTTGTTGGTTGTGGACAAACGCTGAAAAATTCCTGGAGTAACTTTCGGGCCTACTACAATACCTATTACAATGCCGAGAAAAATTTCAACACTGGCTTGAAGAAAGTGCAGGATCAGCCGGTTAAGATTGATCCCACTGAACCCGTCCGTGTTCACACGGCGCCGGTGCAGGCCGGTAACAGCGACTTCCAGAAGGCTATAGAAAAGGGGGCTAAAATTCTGCGCAAATTTCCGACTTCGAAATGGGCTGATGATGCTCTCCTTTTGATAGGGAAATCTTATTATTACCTCCAAGAGTTTTATCCCGCCCAGCAGAAGTTCGAGGAGCTGCAGAATGCCACTTCTTCTCCTAAAATGCAGCACCATGCTACTATTTGGAAGGGGCGCACACAACTTGATTTAAAGCTCTATCGCGATGGGGTTTCCTTTCTTGAGTCGCAGCTCGAGGAGTATTCCGAAAATTGGTCGAAAGCTAAAAGAGCCGAAATTGAGACGGTAACTGGCGAACACTATGCAATGCTCGAAAATTGGGAGGAGTCAGCCGATTATCTGTCCCAAGCTGTAGTTAACTTACAGGATCGCGAATTGCTGGGACGCACTTTGTTTTTATATGGTCAGGTTTTGGAACGTCTGGAACGATATGGCGAAGCTTATTATGCTTTTTCGAGAGTGTCGGAAAATTTTCCCGGCTTTGAATACATCTACTGGGCTAACTTTAAACAAGCCGATGTAGCTCGCAAAGAGGGGAATATGGAAATTGCGTTAAATATCTATCGACAACTCCGCAAAGATGATAAGAACTTGGAGCGCCGCGGGGAACTCAGTTTTGAGATTGCCAGAACTTACGAGATGATGGGGCAAATTGGTCGGTCCGAAAAGCTATACAAATCCCTGTTGTATGGGAATGAGGATCTGAATCTGCGGGATCGGGAAGCGGATATCTATTACCGGCTGGGCAAGATCTACAGTGAACAGTATAATGATTTTTCAATCGCGGCCGCTTATTTTGATTCGTCTTCGACCGTCAGCGATGCTCCCAAAGAGATAAATCTCACCGAAGATCCCCAAACGCTTGCCGATGCTTTTGGGAAGTATTCACGATTACAGCAGACCATCAAGCGAGCCGACAGCCTGTTGCACCTGGGTAGCTTATCGGCATCGCAGTTGGATTCAGCTATTAAACGAATACGGGCTCAAAAACGTCAAACACTGCTAGCCGAACGTCAATCTGACGCGCAAAATACACTGGCGAATCGAGGGGTTGCCGATTCTGATGGACAAAGCGCGGCTTCTTCGCGCTATGGATTTCTAAACCATCGCAATGCGCAGTTGGTGAGTCGAGCGCAGGCAGAATTCAGAGTTGTCTGGGGCAATAGACCGCTTATTGACGACTGGCGGCGAATGCAGGTGGTGCGGCAGTCGAATGTGAGCAGCTCGGGATCAGGACAACAGCGAGCATCTTCGTCGGAGCAGGGCAACCAGCAAAAGGATTCGATGGTTCAGATGAATCTAGAAGATATCCCCAATACCCCTGAGCAGCGCGATAAACTTCAGGTCGAAAAGGCCAATGCCCAGTATGAGCTGGGGAACCTGATGTTTTTGAATCTGAACTCCCCGGATAGCGCTCGTCACTACTTTCATCAAGTGATTAAAAACGAAGTGCATGATGAGTTGCGTCCTCGTGCGATGTATTCACTGCACGAATTATTTAAGACTACCGGTAATCAGGATAGTTTGCAATTTTGGAGGCAGCGTATTTTGGAGGCCTATCCCGACACAAGATATGCCCGTAGACTTAAGAAACAATCAGGGGAGGATCCTGCAAGCAGCACACAGGATAGTATCAAGAAAATAGTACAACGGTTTCAGCAGATAAAGGCCTCAAACCAGTCTAATCAGGCGCTAGAGCTGCGTCAACTGGCATTGGCGAATCGTTCATCTAATCTGGCCTCTAACATCCATTACCAGGCTATATTAGCGTATATTCAACGAGCTAAATCCGAAGACAGTACCTTTGCTGCGACACGAGATTCGTTAAAAGGAACTGCTGCTGTGGCCGACTCGCTGCTAGGGTTGTCAGAGTCGGCATATAGTGGCGCTCCCTGGGATAGCGTACGTACTGTTCTGCAGGAGTTTGATACGACATTTACAAACGCCAAACAGCAGAAAAAAGTGGCTGCTCTCCGCGAAATACTAAAGCAACCGGAAAAGGAGACGTTCTCCGCGCTTACCACCTGTAAGGATCTGGGCATTTCGCTGTCTGTAGAGCCAAGTATGGATCAGTTTTTATCGACGGTCACGTACCCTGACAAGCTGAAAGGGACCTCGATATCAGGACAGGTAGAGTACACTTTTACGGTTAAGGCTGATGGAAGTATCGAATCCTATGAGCTGGTTTCGCAACGAACCTCGCTGGGTATAGAGGATGCTTTTGAGAAAGCGTTTGAACAATCCCTGAAATTTAAGCCGCTGCAAGGGGATAACTTGCCCGAAAAAGTGAAGTGCGAAGTGTCATTTCCTATCCAACATTAGCCGACGCTTTCACGAGTTGATGAATGGATTGAATATCAAGGCGATCCAGTTCCTCAACAAGCTGTTTATTGATGGATTTTAGCAGTCTGGGTCCCTCGTAAAGCAGTCCCGTGTAAACTTGCAGCAGGTCGGCCCCGGCCAGCATCATGCGATGGGCAGTTTCAAAACTGTCAACACCGCCTACGCCAATGATCGGTTTTTGTCCTTTGGTAGCTTCACTGATCCACCCGATAATTTGCACGCTTTTGTTGGCAATGGGACGCCCACTGAGTCCGCCGCGCCCAATTTTTTCCAACGTTTGTTTGTTGGTTTGCAATCCATCGCGTCCCGATGAGGTGTTGCACGCTACGTAGCCGTGCACGCGATGGTTTTCACAAACTTCGAGCAGTTCCATGAGATGTTCTTTGGTGAGATCCGACGAAAACTTAATAAGTGTGGGCACTACGCGGGCATCATCCCGGATCTTGAGTGCAGAAAGCAGTTCATCGAGAGCATTGGTATCTTCAAAAGTTTTACCTTCTGTAGTATTAGGACAAGAGATATTTACGGTGATATAATCAGCGATCCTTTTTGCTACGTTAAAACTGTGCACATAATCTCTGATTGCAGCATCACCCATAATATCAGGGTTGTGCGTTTTGGCAATATTGATACCCAGGGGGATGGAGACCTTCTTGTTTTTTAGTCGCTTGATGATTGTCTTGGCCCCGTCGTTATTGAGGCCCATCCGATTAATCAACGCGCGATCCTGAGGCAGCCGAAAAGCCCGCGGCTTGGGATTACCGGTGCTGGGATTGCCCGTGATGCTACCGATTTCAACAAATCCGAATCCAATGGCCTCCATGATTTCGGGGATTTCTCCGTTTTTGTCAAAACCGGCGGCCAGTCCGATAGGATTCCTGAAGTCGAGTCCCCAAATTTGTTGGCTTAGTTTTGGAGATTGATAATTGTACATTGCACCGGCTAGTGCCTGCAAAAATGAGCTTCTGGAAGCCGTTCGGGCAAACTTATGCGTTGCATTGTGTGCCTGTTCCGCATCCAGCTGAAATAAAAGAGGTTTCACCAACGAATTATAAATCATAATATATCGCCAAAGCAGTTTATTGCCCTGCCAAAAGTAAAGAGCTTTTGGATAAGAACGAAATTTTAAGACGTCAGCAATTGTAAATGCAGTTTAGTACCGTCAAATCCGTCTTCGAGTATCTTGAGAATATTCCCAAATTCCAATCCACCGGATCTGAAGCGGCCAATTTTGATCTCTCCAGGTTCGAGCAATTTTGTGCCTCTATAGGTAATCCCCAGCAAGAGCTGTCGGCTATTCATGTGGGAGGGACCAACGGCAAGGGCAGTACCTGTCATCTACTAGGATCCATTTATCAATCTGCGGGATATAATGTCGGCATCTATACTTCTCCCCATATCCTGAATTTTAACGAGCGGTTCAGGATTGATAATGCTTTTATAAGTGATGATGAGTTGTTAACATTTTTTCAGCAACATGCGGATCAGCTGGAATCCTATCGGTTAACGTATTTTGAGATTAGCACTGCTATTGCTTTCTGGTGGTTTGAGCGCTCTGAGGTTGATATCGCAATCATGGAAGTGGGGCTGGGCGGACGCCTTGATGCAACGAATGTAATTGATCCGGCAGTAAGTGTCATTACCAGTATTGCGCTGGATCACACCGATATTCTTGGTGATACGATTGAGACAATTGCCACCGAAAAAGCAGGGATTATCAAACCTAACCGGCCGGTAGTTATGGGGGATCTTCCCGTATCAGCCCGCACAGTTATTCGGCAGGTTGCCACTGATCGAGAAGCTCCGCTCAATACTATAGATCAGCTAGAGCCTCGTTTTCTGGAACCGGGCGAATATCAGCTGACTATCGAGGGTGAAAAGATTCCTATTTCAACAAATCTGGCGACGCCGGTGCAGGCTAAAAACATTGCCATGGCGTGGCGGGTAGTCGAATGCCTTAATGGGAAATTTCCCGTTTCTTGGCAACAATTTTTGGATGGGTTGAAACACGTAAATATGGGGTTTGGGCGTTTTGAGCGGCTTATACAATCACGCCGTTGGTATTTTGATGGGGGGCATAATCCGGAGGCGGTTCGCGCGCTGAAGGAGTCGGTAAAAACAGTTGGGCAACCCAGTGATGCCACCCTTGTGCTGTCGATGATGCGTGACAAGATACAGCGTGAAGTGATGAATGAGTTTTCAGAATTCAAAAATATCTATTATTATGCTTTAGGTCTTGAACGGGCAGCTAGTTTTGACGATATTAAACAATGGTTGCCGCAAGTGAATCCCTTTCCTGTAAGCGATCATCAAACATCATTTCCAGATGATTTTGATTCGGAATTAGTAATTTTTGCAGGAAGTTTTTACTTTTATAAAACAGTTCGGGACTGGGTTTCAAGTATTGCTTAAACCAAGTTATTCATATCTACCTGCTTTGCTCCCTTTTACAGTGTAGATCAATTCTCTATAGACCCTAATACACGCTATAGGACCAATTATATTCATCGCAACCCATTTTAAATACCTTTAAATAGATAGAAGATTATTATGTCGGATTACCAAACCGATGGAGTTTCTCTGGAAGAAATAGATACCCTTCACGAAAAAACCGTTAAGGAACTCCGTTATCTGGCCCGTGAACAAGGACTTAGTTCTGTTTCGGGCCTACGCAAAGAAGAGTTGATTAGTCGTATTACACAGTCTGTGCGGGACAAAGCCAGGGCGCGTGGCGAACTGGATGAGTCATCTGATGGACATCAGGATAATAATACTCGTAATAAGAGCAATTCTGGCCATTCGAGCTCGAATAATAATCGTGGCCAGAAGAAAAAGAAAAAAAGCGTCCATGAAATTCTTCCCGAATCGGATGCACCCACGCTCGACGAGCGGTTGGAAGAAATTAAGCCTGAACTGGGTCCGTATTTGATCCAGGAAGGGACATTGGAGATTTTGCCTGACGGTTATGGGTTTTTGCGATCCGTCAACTACAATTATAAAGCAAGTCCCGATGATATTTATGTGTCGCCTTCACAGATCAAGCGTTTTCGCCTGAAACAGGGTGATTGCGTAATTGGTATTATCCGCCCGCCTAAAGTGGGTGAGCGTTATTTTGCGCTGCTTCGCGTGGATGGGGTCAACGGTAAAATTCCCCACGACATGGACAACCGGGGAGACTTTGAAGATCTGATGCCTATCTACCCAGAAGAGCGCTTAAAGCTGGAACACAATCCCACCGAGTATACGACGCGTATTGTTGATCTTTTCTCACCCCTAGGCAAGGGACAGCGTGGACTTATTGTAGCGCAGCCGAAAACCGGTAAAACGACAATCCTGCGTAATATTGCAAATGCGGTGAACGAGAATAATCCCGAGACAAAGGTGATTATCTTGCTAATCGATGAGCGTCCGGAGGAAGTAACCGAAATGGAGCGCAGTGTCGATGATGCCGAGGTTGTTGCCTCTACTTTTGATGAACGACCTGAAAACCATATTGGACTTTCAGAAATTGTGTTTGAAAAGGCAAAACGCCTAGTCGAAAGCGAGCATGATGTACTGATCCTGATGGACTCCATCACAAGATTGGCTCGTGCTTACAACATCTGCCAGCCGTCATCCGGCCGAACAATGTCGGGTGGTGTGGACTCGGAAGCCTTGAAAGCGCCCCGACAACTCTTCAGCTCAGCGCGTAACATTGAGGGTGGAGGAAGCCTTTCTATCTTGGCTACCGCGCTTGTACAGACCGGTTCTCGTATGGATGATCTCATCTTCGAAGAATTCAAGGGTACCGGTAACATGGAAATTGTGCTCGACCGTAACTTGTCGGAGCGCAGAATTTATCCGGCGATGGATATCTTCAAGAGCGGTACGCGTCGCGAAGAGCTTATTGTGCCGGAATCGGAGCACGAGAAAGTGGTGTTGCTCCGTCGCTATCTGAACCGAATGAACAGCTTTGAGGCTATGGAGTTTGTGCTGGATAAGATGAAGGGTACCGAAAACAACGAAGAGTTTCTGCTCTCTATGAACAAGTAAGTTTTTTACTTACCGTTCAATTCTTTCAAGACGTACTGTTTGTTTTTATTTCTCTCGAGGTTACCTACTTGGGAATGTTGTGAATGGTAGAAGAACAGACAGGCCTTTTCCTCAAATGCAGAACGCAATAGCTGTACTTTTCGCTTTTTAGCCTGGATAGGGTTGGTGTCCAGGTCGTCGTGCATTCCATAATGATTGAGATGCGCCGAAGAGGGAAGCAGATCCCCAAGGTAATAGGCCAACTTCCCATTTGCGTTAATGATCGTTGCTTGATGACCCGGTGTGTGGCCTCCGGTCAAAATAGTGGTGATGCCTTCCAGGATGGTGGTAGAATCGCCTTCCAATAACTCCACCTTCTCATCAGCGATCAGGCGATAAAAATCATCCATCCGATACTTTGCTCCGGGACGGGTCTGCTCGGTTTTTTCTTGTGTAAGGGCATGCTCCCATTCGCGCTTGTGCACATAGTAGGTCGCATTGGGGAAGGTAGGTTTCGTTTTATGATTAGGAGTGGTATATGAACAGCCGGCCGCATGATCATAATGAAGATGACTGAGAATAACGTGCGTGATATCTTCGGGTTCAAGCTCAAAAATTTCCAGATTGGTACGTACATTGGAAACATCGCCATAGGAGCTTCTGGAATCGAGTCCCCAGCCCAACCCGGCATCAAGCAATATATTGTAGGGACCGGTTTTTACCAGGATGGGGTTAATGCCAACAACCGATGAATGATCTTTTGAAACGATTTCCTGCGACTCAGGCTGATCACCCGATGATCGGTTGATATGGCCATCCTGAAATATTTCGAACCGGCCCTCGCTCAATATTTCAATGGTGAATGATCCTACCTGCATGGTCTTTTACTGTATATTGATTCGATACGGGAAGAATGTCAAAGCATCGCGTCGTTTCAAGATTGAAATCTGTTCTTGCACTTGTTCAGAAATCGGATTGGATAACAGGCTATTGCCGATCCAAGCTTTGGCTTGCGCAGCAGCAGATCCCATCAACAGTTCGTAGAAGGTTTTAGGCTTGGGATAACGATCAACCTTGTATTTGTCTATGCCTGCCTTTTGGGCGGCAATTTCCATTGCACGATCAAGACCACCAAGCTCATCCACAAGGCCAACCCCTTTGGCGTCGGCCCCAATCCAGACGCGTCCCTGCGCTCGGTCGTCAATCTCTTGTGAGGTCATCCCGCGGGCATCAGCCACTTTGCCAATGAAGGTTTGGTAAAATTGATCGATATACTGCTGAAATGCTTTCTCCTCGGAGGAGGTGAGCTCCCGCGTAGGCAGCAGCCAGTCGGCATGTTCGTGTGTTTTTACCTGGTCAAACGTTAATCCCAGCTTGTCGTTGAGTAGCTGCCGGGCGCTAAACTTGGTAGCAAATACCCCGATGGAGCCGGTGATGGTTGTGGGTTCAGCTACAATGGTATCACCAGCCATAGCGATATAGTATCCACCAGACGCTGCTACTTCTCCCATGGAAACGATGACAGGGATGTTATTCTTCGTCTCCTGGAGCATGCGCCAGATCACATCAGAGGTGCTGCCCGAACCACCGGGACTGTTGATGCGTAGCACAAGCGCTTTCACATTGTCGTTGTCTTGAATGTTGGAAAGCTGCTCCTTCATGAATTTCGCGCTGATTGTCTCTTGGTTGTTAAACTGAGAGCCCATTTCCGGCATGATGGGTCCGTTGGCATAAATCACTGCAATCTTGTCGGATGTTGAAGGCATGGTCACGCCCGCTGTAGCGTTCGAAACTTTGGCATAGCGTCCGTTGGCAATAGTCTCAAGTTCGTCATCCTTAGCAACTCCAATCTGCGTTTTAATGTGCTTTACCAACTGATCAGTGTACATCAGTGAGTCGATCAGGTTTTGCTCGTATCCGAACTCTGAAGTGAGACGAGGCTGGCTGTTCATCAAGCTGTTTAGCTCATCCACGCTGTGGCCCGACTTTTGGCTGGCAGCACTTACAAAGGTTTCGTTCACCTCTTTTAAAATTTGGTTGAGCTGATATCTGTTGTCTTCCGACATTTCTTTACGGAAGAAAGGTTCAACGGCTCCTTTGTATTTGCCATGGCGGATCACCTCTGCTTCGAGGCCCAGTTTCTCAAAAGCTCCCTCAAAAAACATTACCTGACTGAAGAAACCATCAAACTCAAAGAATGATTCCGGGGGAGAGAAGATGGAGTCGGCCGCGGTGGCAAGAAAATATCCTTTTTCATTAAGTCCGATGTCGTTGGTGCTGGCATAGACGAACTTATCCGAACTGTCTCGAAAAGTGCTGATCAGCCGATGTGCTTCCTGCAGATTAGCCCATCCCTCAGCCATCATATCAATTTCCAGCCAGACCCCTTTGATCTTGTCGTGGACCTGTGCTTTGTTCAAGTTTTCTTTTAATGTTTGCAGCGAGACCTTATCATTATTCTTTTGATTGAGCAGGTCATCCAGCGGATCAGAAGGGGACTGGCTGGGCAGTGTGCCGCTCAGCGAAAGTTTTAAAACAGAATTATTCCGAACATACGGTTCCGGTTCCTGGGAACTGGCGGAGACGGTGATGAGCGTGATAAAAAAGATAAGCAGTAAAGCGATGATTGTACCCAGCGTAGCGGCAATTAGCGTCTTGAAAAAATTCATATATGTTAATTGATGTCAGTTTCAGAATTAAAAGAGGGTGCTTCTTGTTTTAGTCGGAGTTGCGTAAAAACATTAAGTATGTTATTAAATGTGAGTATCAGAAACAATGACTAAACGACAAGATGTACTGGTTATAGGTTCAGGACATAATGGCTTGGTAACGGCCTGTTATCTGGCCAAAGAGGGCTATCGCGTAACGGTATTGGAACGCCAGCAGCAGCTGGGTGGAGCCGTTAGTACCGAGACGATGTTTCAGTCTGCACAATATCCCAGGGGATTTCGCATGGATGTGGGATCTTCGGTGCATATCATGATTCACCAGACCGGTATCCTTGAGGAACTTGAGCTTGAGAAATATGGCCTTGATTATATTGAGATGGATCCCATCATGTCGTACCCGGTGCCCGATGGAGAGGGCGTGATTCACTTTTTTAAGGATCTGGAACGTACCCTGGATTCCATTGCCAACGTAGCTCCTGAGGATGTCGAAAACTACCGCCAATTTGTGGAGTTTTGGGGACGTATCAACGAAGGGGTATTAAAAGCCTTCATGGTGCCACCGAGCGGGAAAAATATTGTGACAGAGTTGGCTAAAGGCCAAATCCGTAATGGTGGAATGTTCGAGAAGGGCAAACAGCTTGGCGGCTTGCAGAAGATTCTTAGCAGCTATGGCAAGGTGGTGGATGATGCTTTTGAAAATCCCCATTTAAAGGCAGCAATTATGTGGTTTGCGGCACAGTCGGGCCCAACACCCGATCACCCTGCTACGGGCGATTTTGCCGGCTGGCAGTCGATGCTGCACCAGAGCGGGGCAAAGCATCCGCGGGGTGGTAGCGGGATGCTCACACAGGCGATGGCCGAGTTTATTCGGGCTCACGGTGGAGAGATTATTACTGGATCGCCGGTAAAAGAAATCCTGATTGAAGACGGCACGGCCATTGGCGCGCGAACGGCAGATAATGAATATCGGGCAGAGGCCATTATCTCAAATGCTCATGTGCAGACGACGATGATGAAGTTGGTAGGCCGCGATCACCTGCCGAGCTCCACCTATGAGAAAGTAGAAGACATCAATGTAGGTAATGGTTTTGGGATGGTCATCCGCTGCGCCGTCGAAGAGCTGCCACGTTACAGTGCTTGTCCCGATGATCCCCATATACATAAAGGGATGCAACTGCTGGCACCGTCGGTACAATATATGAATAATGCTATCGGAGATTATATGCAGAAAAAGCCGCCGGTAGATCCCGCGGTGCTGGCGATGACCTTTTCCGAGATTGATCCCGAGATGGCACCAAGTGGGGGACACACACTTTACGCCTGGGCGCAGTGGCATCCTTATGAACTGCAGGACGGGATGCACTGGGATGATATTCGGGAACGAGAAGCCCAGAAAATTTACGATGTGGTAACCCGCTATGCGCCCAATATGGAAGGCAAGCTTATCGATTGGTATATCCAGACACCGCTGGATATCGAGCGTAAACACGGGCTAGTTCGTGGCAACGTGATGCACGTAGAAATGAGTTTTGATCAGATGTTTATGTTTCGTCCGATTCCGGAAATGAGTGAGTATAAAACGCCCATCGAAAATCTCTATCTTTCATCAGCGTCCTGCCATCCGGGAGGGGGTGTTTTTGGAGCGGCCGGCTATAATGCCGCCAATGTTATTTTGAAGGATTTAAAGAAATCGTGGTTCAAATTTTAATCGAACGTTCAGTATGATTCAGAAGTCAAATTCAACCGTAACTGTTAATCTTACAACGCTAAAGCAGAATCTTGAAACCCTGCGTTGTCATGTGGACGAAAATAGCCGCATCATGGCGGTCGTTAAAGCCGACGCCTATGGGCATGGGGCCGTCCCGGTGGCCGAAACACTGGAACCGCTTGTGGGGGCGTTTGCCGTTAATGATATTCACGAAGGTATTGAGCTCCGAGAGAACGGTATCACTAAGCCAATCCTGGTCTTTGAAGTGCCCGAACAGTCATCGGTTTCACAATATCGCGTGCATAATTTGACTGCTACGATCAGCTCGGAAGAACACTTTGAGTGGCTACCGAATGGCACTTCATATCATCTCAACTTTGATACCGGCATGGGACGACTCGGCTTTCCACCAGAAAAGGCTCAGCGGGTTGCTCAGTTGGTTGAGGATAATCAGGAACTATTTTGTACCGGCATTTATACGCACTATGCAACGGCAGACAATCCCGGTTCACAATTAGTTCTTAATCAGCACGATCAGTTTAAGACGATACGTAAATATTTTGATGATAGTTTGTCGGCACATATTTCCAATACCGGGGCAACGGCTTTTTACGAAACTGACCAGTTTAATATGGTTCGGCTGGGGATTGGTCTCTATGGGTATCCGCCGGGAGAGACGGAAATCGAGGCATTGGAACCGGTGCTCTCGTGGAAGTCGCGGCTGGTACAGACAAAACGTATTGCAGCTCACAGCACGGTTAGCTATGGTGCGAATTGGGAGGCTCCGCAGGATGGATATCTCGGAGTCCTACCTGTAGGATATGATGATGGAATCAAGCGTAGCTTGACAGGGAATATTTCTGTTCGTATCGATGATAAAGCGTATCCGGTAGTGGGTACGATAACGATGAACTACTGTATGGTTTATCTTGGCCTCGATCAGTATGAGCCAGGAACAGAAGTGGAAATACTGGGATCCGAGGAAAATGCGCGGAACTGGGCTGATAAGATTAAGACTATACCCTATGAAGTACTAACAAGTATCAATCCTAAAATCCCGCGCAAATATAAGTCGTAGGCTTAAAAGATGTTGACTAATTCGATGTCGAAGCGAAGAGTGTCGTTACGCAAGTCAAAACCATTGGTTCCTTTTTGAGCTTCGCCATAGCCAAGCTCAGGAGGAATAATTACGGTTCGTTTTTCACCTTCAACCATGCCCAAGATTCCGCGACGGAACCCATCAATGAGTGGAGATATCGTATTATTTCCAGAGGAGATGGGGACTGTTCGCAAATTTCGAAGAATTCCGCCAGTTCTTTGATCATTTCTAAACGTGCTGTCGAATACTTTCCCATCCATGGTGTAGCCGGTGTATTTTGCAGTCACCTGATCACGTGGAATAACCTCAAAACCTCCATAGCCTTCTTCAATAATATATACTTGCAGACCGTCATCGGTAGTATAGGAGGTGTCGGCCTTGGACAAGTCGTATTGAGGGGGAGGATTGAATTGAGGTTCCTTTACGTTGGTTCCGCTATCTGAACAACCTTGAAAGAGCAGGAATGCAGATAAGACGATTGTCAGTTGGAATAAAGAGGATTTCTTCAAGAAGTTCATTGATGGATTTCTTGTGTCATTGAATTTCATTAGAGCGAACAATATTCAAATAGCCGTTACGCTACTTTTGCAAGTTTTAAAGTTAACGTATTTCAAGTAAGCAGGAAAGGGAAATACCCTCCTAATTTTGTGCTGCTACCCATTACCAAACGCTTTTTCCAGTTCTTTGTTGCGTTTGCGGACGCCAAACTTGCTGACCCATATTGCCAGTTGGTACAACAGTATCAAGGGAATGGCGATAAGGACTTGTGATACGGGATCCGGTGGGGTTAAAAATGCCGATAGAATGAAACAGACGATGATGGCATGGCGCCGGTATTGCTTGAGAAATTCGGGAGTAAGAAGCCCGAACTTGGATAGGAAGTAACTGAGTACCGGAAGTTGAAAAATGATACCGCAGGAGACCACCCACATCGTCATTGAGCTAAAGTATTCGTTGATATCAAAGTCGTTATGAATAGCTTCTGAAATCTGAAATTGACTAAAAAACTGTAGTGCAAAAGGCACGAGAATAAAATATCCAAAAGCAATACCCAGCAGAAAAAAGAAGGTGATAAACAGGGTATGGGCAAAGGTTTTTAGCTTTTCGGAGGTTTCCATGGCTGGCTCCACAAAGGCCCACATTTGATAAAAGAAGATGGGTGATCCTACAATTCCGCCAAAGACGATGATGGTACCCCAGTACGTAAAAAACTGTCCAGGTAGTTTTCGGCTCTGTATCGTCAGGTCGATGGCATCAATACCAAGTAACCTGTACACCAGAAAATCAGAATTGGTGGGCCCAAGCATTACCTTATCTACCAGAAAGTCGCCTAAAAATATGGCTATTACAATACCAACTGCAATCCCCGAAAACCCTTTGATAAGGCGCCAGCGCAACTCTTCGAGATGGTCCAAAAACGACATGTTGGCCGTGCGGTCCTTTGGCGGCTTGGCTTTGGGCGGATCATCAGTCATAATTTCTCGGTTATCCACTGTGGTACTCGCTTAAATTTGAATATTCGGTAATGGTTATATCGAAATTATTATCTCAAATAAATCTCTTTGTTTATTATCTACGTAAAGTAAGGATGAATCAGATTTTAATTCGATAGATTTTTTCAAGAACTTAGACATCAAAAAGGTGTATTTATGACTTTTGGCGGAAGTGAAATATTAATTATTGCCGTTGTTCTTATTATTCTGTTCTTCGGCGCCAGTAAAATCCCTGAATTAGCACGTGGTATCGGCCAAGGTATTACCGAATTCAAAAATGCGACAGAAGACTCCCAGAAAGAACAAGTTGAAGAGGAAAATCAGTCCTCATCAAATAAACAGGGTTAAGCCGTTACGAAATCATAAAGCGGAAATTGGTCGCATAGATCAGTCACTTCGCGTTTGACCGCCTCAATAACTGTCTCATCTTCAGGGTTTTGCAGTACCCGGTCAATCATGGTAGCGATATGCTCAAACTCATCTGTTTGGAGCCCCCTGGTGGTCATAGCCGGCGATCCAACACGAATGCCAGAGGTTACAAACGGACTTTCGGTATCAAATGGTACCATGTTTTTGTTAAGCGTGATGTTCGCTCTTTCAAGTGCCTGCTCTGCTGTTTTGCCGGTCAGTCCTTTGTTTCGCAGATCAATAAGTATAAGGTGGTTGTCGGTGCCATTGCTGACGAGATTATACCCCATTTCCATAAACTTCTGCCCCATGGCTTTAGTGTTGGCTTTGACTTGTTGCTGGTAGTCTTTGAAGTCATCTTGCAGAGCCTCCTTAAAAGATACTGCTTTGGAGGCAATCACATGCATTAGCGGACCTCCCTGTGTGCCGGGAAAAACGGCTGAGTCAAGTACTTCGCTCCACTGCTTTGTGCGTCCTGATTTTCGAGCTTCTACGCCCAGTGTGTTCTTGCCGTCTTCGCCGAGCAAGATCATTCCGCCACGTGGGCCGCGCAGCGTCTTGTGCGTAGTTGTTGTTACTACATGGCAGTGGGGCAGGGGATTGTTTAACAGTCCTGCAGCAATGAGGCCGGCGGTGTGCGCCATATCCATCCAGAGGTAGGCGCCCACTTCGTCAGCGATTTCGCGAAAAGCTTTGTAGTCAAAATCACGGGGATAAGCCGAAGCCCCAATAGAAATCAATTTTGGCTGTACTTCTTTGGCTTTCTTTCGCACCTGATCCAGATCAATACGCCCGGTCTCTTTATCTACGCCGTAGAATTCGGAGTTGTAAAGAATTCCAGAGAAGTTTACAGGCGATCCATGTGTCAGGTGACCACCATGCGACAGGTCAAGGCCAAGCAGCGTATCACCAGGCTCCATGAAGGCCAGGTACACGGCTGCGTTGGCTTGCGCTCCGGAATGCGGTTGTACATTTACCCAGGATGCTCCGAACAGTTCTTTGGCGCGTTTACGTGCAACTTCTTCTACCTGATCCACAACTTCGCATCCGCCATAATAACGTTTACCAGGCAGTCCCTCGGCATATTTATTGGTGAGAGTAGAACCCATGGCTTCCATCACGGCACGAGATGCAAAATTTTCGGAGGCAATAAGCTCTAAATTGTTATTTTGGCGCTGTTTCTCTTTAGAAAGTAGGTCAAATATGGAGGAATCTTGTTCTGAAAGTGACTTCATTGGACCTTAATTTTTATCGGTTAAATCATGGATTTTGTTAACGCGTCGTTCGTGGCGGCCGCCGTCGAAGTTTGTATCCAACCAGGTGGTAATAAATTTTTTGAGTTGATCATCATCAAGCTGTCGACCAGGCAGGCACATAATATTAGCATTATTGTGCTCGCGTGACAGGCGGGCAGAATTATCATCATATACCAGCGCGGCGCGGACATTTTTATATTTGTTGGCAGTCATGCACATGCCCTGTCCGGTGCCACAGATCAGAATACCTTTGTCGTGTTCGCCGTCATCCACTTTTTCTGCAACCTGCACAGCAAAATCAGGATAATCCACGGAATCATCAGAATGAGTACCAAAATCCACCGGCATGTGCCCGAGCTCTTCCAATATTTTTTTCACTTTTTCTTTGGCTTCAAATCCGGCATGGTCGCTGGCAATAGGTATGATCATTATACACTAATTGGTTGATTTTATAGTCAACTAAATATCTCGAAAAAAAAGATGAGGAGAAAGTAATAGAACACGGGGTATATTGGTCCTATAAGTTAACCCGGAGAAATTAAGAAATTTGTGGTAACCCGCACAATCTGTAAGATCACTGTTCTGCATTATCGTCCGCTTGTAAGCGCATACACTAGAATATTGGTACCCATCTGCAGGGCTTTTTGCCGGATGGCGGCCGGATCATTGTGGACCTCGGGATTAGCCCAGCCGTCGGCCAGGTTCGATTCGTACGTATAAAAAAGAACGAGTCGACCGTTGCGAAGGAGCCCAAAACCGCGGGGAGGCTTGCCGTCGTGTTCATGAACTTTGGGCAGCCCCTCAGGAAAATCATACACCTGGTGATAGATCGGATGATCAAATGGAATTTCGATCAGTTCCTCATCGGGATACACCTGTTTGATGACGTCCCGAAAATGCTTATCGAGCCCGTAATCATCATCAATATAGAGAAAGCCACCATTGTTCAGGTATTCGCGCAGATTCGCTGCCTCGGTTTGGTTGATGCTGATGCTGCCGTGCCCGGTTAAGAAGGCAAAGGGATATTCGAAGAGGTCGCTGCTGCCGATAGCCACATCATCGTACTCAGGATTGATGGCAATGGGGACCTGCTGGCGGGCAAATTCTGCAAGATTCTTGAGCGACGAGGGATCGTTATACCAGTCGCCGGCTCCTCGGTATTTAATACGTGCCAGCTTAAAGGTGGATGACTGCTGAGCGCTGGCCGGCAGTACAAGACCTAACAAAAACAATGTGAGCAAAAAGGAAGTAACTATTCTCTTCATTGGTTGGTGATCGTTTGGGGACGTTCAATATAAATGCGGTTGGTATCGGTGGCCATGCTTCCGAAAACCCCGATGCCGCCTTTCACATTGTAGCGAATATTCTGGATTTCTCCAGGTGACAACGACGTGCCGCCGGTCTGTACATCCTGAGAACGAAGGAAGTCGTACATATTATTGTCAATTGCACTAGCAATAACGTCATTTAACTCATAAAAGGCGATAGCCAGCCAGGGTACAGTCAACGTGATATTACCATTTTCATTTTGCTCGTAGTTACCTTCGTTAATGATACCCGAAGAGTTTTTGAAGTAGTTTCCGATATCATTTTCCTGGTTGATGACCAAATCACGGTAAAAAGGCGTGAGGTTATCAGAATTGGGGTTCACTACATTGACGGAAAAAATGTAAAATGCCTGACGCCCGGTAATATACGAGCTGGGTGTTGTTGTAACTTCGATTTGTTCTTCACTCTGATAGGTGTACCTGTTTTGAAGATCATTGACAGTACTGAAATCGCCCGGCACATAAGTTGTAGAGGTAACGGTATCGCCGCTGGGGGTAATAACATGAAGCTGATACAGATGTTTGCTTTGCACAGTTGCGCTCACCCTTGATACGTAGATTCCATTGTTTGTTTCTGAATATGGGAAGGTTTCGGCTACGGTAGAGTCAGCATTGAGCAGCCGAATTTCTACGTCGGCATCCGATACGGCATTTTCCTTAAAAGAGTACTCCTTGGTGATTTCAGAAGTGGTTGAAAGTCGCACATTCGGTAACTCATCATTGGCAATGAGATATGATTCAACGACATAGTACTCCTGATATTCGTCCTGTTCATAAAGCTCGCATCCACTTAAAAGTAACAGCAAGCAAACGTAAATAGATAGATATTTCATAGGTTAGAAATCGAGCGTGTATGAAATTGTGGGCAATAGTGGTAACAGTTGGATGTCCTCGCGCTGGGCGGGATTTTCATCCAGATCATAATTGTAGAACCAGATATTGCGCCGCGAATATGCATTAATTAACTGGAATTGCCATTCGGCTTCACCGATCCCGAAGAAAGTTCCCTTGCGACTAACTCCAATATCAAGGCGATGGTATGGGGGTAGCCGAGAGGCATTGACGCGGCCAACAAGCAGTTGGTCGAGATTGCTGGATGAGGTCGGAAAGTCGAAGGCGGTTGTACGCCCAAGCGGTTGGGTGAAGGCCTGTCCCGTGGCATAATTAAAAACCAATGTGGATGACCATCGTCTGTTGATGTCATATTCCAGCACAACGTTCAGATCGTGAATACGGTCGTACTTGGGCGGATAAAATCGAGCGGGTCCATTTACCAGAACCGGCTCGTTAAAGTCGGGAAACTTGCGACGTGTCACGCTGAAATTATAGCCAATAAATCCTGTGAGGTCGCCAATTTGTCGTTCAAAAAAGAGCTCGGCGCCATAGGCATAACCTTTGCCAAAGCGAAAGGTTTCGGCATAGGGCAGTCCTGCACGATCGGGGAGAAAGGGATCGGGTTCAAACAGGTTTTTCATGGATCGGTAGTAAAGCTCCACATCAAAACCGTATCCCTTCCATGGGATGGTTTTGGCGCCGATTACATACTGGTTGCCGTAAGCCGGAGGGACGCCCTCATCAGTAGTGAGCCAGACATCAAAACCGGTAAAGGCTTCGTTTGAGACGAGGGTTAAAAACTGGTTATACCGGCCGTAAGCCGCTTGCAGTCGCACACGATTGCTGGGTCGGTATTCCATAGAGAGTCGTGGTTCGAGTCGAGCGTAGTTGCCTTCGCTAAAGGTTGCAAGTCGGAGGCCGGGTGTTATCGTCCATTTATCAGATATCGACCATTTATCCTGTAGGTAGAGGGAACCGTACTGCGACTGAATACGAGAGCTGAAGGTCTCTTGTCCATCAAATTCGTCCCGGAGTTTGAGTGTAAGATTTCCAATCCAAAAGCCGGAAGAAATCTCGTGCTTGTTGTTGGGCAGATATTCGATATCACCTTTAAGTGAGAAATCGTAAATATTATTATTCCGCTCAAAGGGGGTAGAGGCAATGTCAAAAGAAGGAAAGTTGAAGTAGCGCGAACCTGTTAGTGTGAAGTTAGAGAAGATGTTCTCCGAGAAAATATGAGTCCAGTTAGCGCTGAGTGTCTGGTTTCCGTAGTTGAGATTAACGCCTGCATCCTCGGCAAAAGGGAATTTCAGGTCATCAACGCCCGAGTAGAAAGCGAGCGAGAGCTTGTTATTTTGATTGGCATCGTAATTTATTTTACCGTTCAAATCCCAGAAGTAAAAACTTTCAGGTATATTTTCGTTGGATTCCTGCAGAATCGCCAGGATAGGTTCCAGCGTTGAGCGTCGGAAAGCCAGCATATAAGAACCGTTTTTGATGGGTCCCTCGATTGATACGCGCGATGCAAGCATTCCGATTGTAGCCGAGCCGGCGAACTCATTGCGGTTTCCATCCTTATTATATATAGTGAGTACAGATCCCAGCCGCCCTCCGTATTTTGCGGGATACCCACCTTTATATAAACGCACATCTTTGACGGCATCAGGGTTGAACGTAGAGAAAAACCCAAAAAAGTGGGATGGGTTATAGACGGTAGTGCGGTCGAGCAATATCAATGTCTGATCAGGACTGCCACCGCGGATGTAGAGTCCACTGGAAAAGTCGGAGGCGGCTTTGACGCCCGGCAGTAGCTGAAGGGACCGAAAGACATCTGCCTGGAATGCTGTCGGTATTTTCTTAATCATCTCGGTTTTGACTTGGGCCATCCCGATGTTACGCTGATCCTCCTTTTCGCGCTGTGATTCCACGACCACTTCATCTAGCTGATAGCCCTCGGGTTTCAATTCAATATCCAGCCGACGTTTTTCGCCGGGCTCAAGGGTGATTTCTTGTTTAAACCGTTCAAATCCGATATAGGTTGCTACAATTGTATGTGTACCAGGTTCAATATTAGTAAGTGCAAAATAGCCGGAGGTATTACTCGATGTGCCTTTGCGTGAATCCAGGATAGCCACATTGGCCGAAATAAGCGTTTCGCCCGATTCCGCATTGGAGATATAACCGTTAATTGAAGCGCTTTGTTGACTAGACGCAGACAAGGGAAGCAAGGAAATCGCAAGAACAAGCGCTGCAAGGTATTTCACGTCGTAAGAGATAAATGACTTTGTAGTCGTTCGGTTTGAGTGCAGAAAATAATGTTTTTCGGTACACGCCCAAAGAAAGGAATACTAACAGTATGCAATCTTTTGGCGTTTGGTAAATTTCGAGAAAATAGCTGCGCCAAAAGGCCCAGCGGGAGACTATTTTATATCTAGTACATTAATGCGCACCGTGGTTCGGGAGATACTTCCAAATATGCCGATTCCATCCCGAACCATATACTGGACGTATTGTATTTCTCTGGGCGGAAAGGTAGTGCTTGTGCCATAGGATGTGGTGGCTTTCCGCGATAAAATAGTATATATTTTTTCAAAAAACGGTTTAAAGATTGTTACCTTTCGCCTTTTCAAGTACTCTCAACAGATTAAATTGACGAACAAGTAATGGCTGAAGAAAATAACTGGATTGTATTAAAGTTTGGTGGAACCAGTGTATCCTCTAAAAGTAATTGGCAGAATATTGTATCGGTGATCAAGCAACGCCGGTCTGAAGGATTTTCGGTATGTCTGGTCCATTCTGCCCTGAGCGGTATCTCCAATAAACTGGAAGCGATTATTGAAAAGGCTTCACAGGGTAATTTTTCCGATCAGGTGCAAGCTATAAAAGATGAGCACTACAAGTTGGGACGAGAGCTGGGAGTTCCCGCTGATGAATTACTGGAAGAAGATTTCCAGGAACTGGAGCAAATTGTCAAAGGTATCGATCTCATCGGTGAAGCCAGCTATCGCGTACAGGCTCGTTTGTTGGCTATGGGCGAATTGATGGCAACCAAGCTGGGCGCTGCCTACTTAGAAAATGAGCTTGGACAGGCCCACTGGATGGATGCCCGCGGCTGTATTAAAACAGTGACCCAAAAAAATGCCACGGAACGGTCGCGCATTATATCTGCTGTTAGTACTACCGATTATGATCAGGATGTGGCTGACGCAGTTCAGAGTGGGCAGCCGTTGGTTGTTACGCAGGGATTTATTGGTAGCGATGCAGATGACAAAACGGTCATTTTAGGTCGTGGCGGCTCGGACGTCTCAGCGGCCTATTTTGCAGCAAAAATTGAAGCTGAACGTCTCGAAGTTTGGACGGATGTGCCCGGCATGTTTTCGGCTAATCCCCACTTGGTACCGTCGGCGCGTCTGCTAAACCATCTCAGTTACGAGGAAGCCCAGGAGATAGCAACCAATGGTGCCTCGGTTTTACATCCCCGGAGTATTATGCCGGCACGCAAACACAACATTCCCATTCACGTGCGATGCACGCAAAAGCCTGAGCTACCGGGTACGGTGATCTCGGCTGATGCGTCTGATGACGAGGCACTTGTGAAGGCTATTGCGGTTCGCGATGATGTGATCCTGGTAAGCATGGATTCGCTGGGTATGTGGCAGCAGGTTGGTTTTTTGGCGGATGCTTTTGCTGTTTTCAAGCAGTTTGGCCTCTCCATCGATTTGGTGTCCACCTCACAGTCGAATGTTACCGTTTCGCTTGATCCCGGGCTGAACGAGCATTTTCAGGATATCCGGCCACAATTTGTGGAGGAGCTAAGCGAGTATTGCAAGGTGGAAGTTATTGAGTCGGTTTCGGCGGTTAGCCTCTTGGGTCGACGTATTCGAACTATCTTGCATCAGCTGGGCTCAGCCTTTGAAGTCTTTCAAGAGCATCAGGTGTACTTGGTGAGCCAGGCAGCTAATGACTTAAATTTTACTTTTGTAGTAGAAAGCGAGCAGGCCGACCGGTTGGTGCGTCAACTACACGAACAGGTGATATTGCATTCTGGCGACCAGCAGTCGTTTGGTCCCACTTGGCCGCAGCTTATGGAAAAAGAAGAGCAGCAGGAATCTAATGGCCATGCGTGGTGGAAAGACAAACAGGAACAGTTACTCAATATTGCTGAAGAACATGGGGCATCATATGTGTATGATTTAGATACCATCGAACGATACGCGAATCTGATCCGCGATTTGGATGCGGTGGATCGCCCACTCTATGCGATGAAAGCCAATGACAATACGGAAGTGTTAAAGCGATTTCGCAAACTTGGTCTCGGCTTTGAGTGCGTGTCGATAGGGGAAGTCCAAAAAGTGTTCAACCTTTTCCCGGATATCGATCCCAAAGAGATTCTCTTTACGCCCAATTTTGCTCCCAGATCGGAATACGAGGAGGGGCTTGAACGGGGGATCAACGTTACACTTGACAATATTTATCCGCTGCGAGAGTGGCCCCAAGTGTTCAAAGGAGAAGAAGTGTTTCTGCGCATTGATCCTGGACACGGGCATGGCCATCACAAGCATGTTAAGACTGGCGGTATCCACTCGAAATTTGGGATCCCGCGGTTTGAGATACCAGAAGTCTCGGAGCTGGTTAATGAGCTTGATATCACCGTCAAAGGGTTGCATGCACATATCGGTAGCGGCATCAAAGATCCCCAGTCGTGGAAAGATACGGCGTTAATTCTTCACGAAGTTGCCCAGGAGTTAGGCGGCGTTGATATACTGGATCTGGGCGGTGGATTTGGCATCCAGGAGAACGAAACGCAAGCCGTGCTGGATCTGGAAGAAGTGAATAGTTCACTTAACCAGTTTAAGCAGGCCCACCCCGAGTATAATATTTGGGTTGAGCCGGGTCGTTTTTTAGTTGCCACATCCGGTGTGCTACTTTCACGGGTTACTCAGTTAAAGGGCAAAGGCAAGGTTCGCTACGTGGGCGTTGAAACGGGCATGAACTCGTTTATCCGACCTGCACTGTACGGAGCGCGCCATACAATTGTGAATTTATCAAAACTGGATCAGCCCACGGAACAAACGGTAAATATCGTGGGACCTATATGTGAATCTGGTGACAAGTTGGGTATCGACCGCATGTTCCCCAAATCGGAAGAGGGGGATGTCATTTTGCTGGCTAATGCAGGAGCCTATGGACACGTCATGTGCTCGCACTACAACCTGCGCGAACCGGCCGGCGAAGTGATTATTTAGGATACAAGACATAGGTTTCAGGATGCAGTGGTTATGATGCTGAATGCTGCACAAAACCTGGAACTTGTATCTGTGAGCCTGGATCTAGATATACTAACTAGGAATGATAAACCGTTAAATTTTTGTTATATTTATGCGACATGAAAAGGAAGTTCTTTGACATTTTGGGGGTGTAATGGATTCGACGGAATGAGTAGAATCGCAGGCTGCATGCCGAGTTTGCGCGATGAACTCGTATAAAATCATCCTGCAATTAAATGTAGTTGACAACAACTATTCTTATAGCTTGGCTGCGTAACGCAGCTTAGCCGTTCCATCAGCTTCTTGCCTGTCAGTGCTGATTGGAGCGCCGACTATGACAGGATAGCGTAGGTTCCGCTGACTGTCGGGCTTGCGTAAAACTTTTCAGTCTAGTCTGAGGTAGCCTAGTTACCGGGCAAAGCTTCAGGCGAAACTCAATACGGCAACTAAGCATGTAGATGCTTGAACGATATACCATTTCGGACCGGGGTTCGACTCCCCGCACCTCCACAATTTTCTGCCAAACCATTGTAGCTCAGTGGTTTGGCTTTTTTATTTTGGGATATAAAAAGTGCCTGCCTGAATTGCTGAATTTGTCATAAGTACAGATTATTATTTTTGCCTATCCGATATTATTCTTTCATTCATTAAATAATTGTTAATAATTTCACCTAATTAGTAGGTTATATATTTGAGGGATGTAACCTGAGTTATTGTCTACCGTAACACATTAAAGGTAGGGTATGGTTTTAGAAGGCTTCATTAATTAGATTTTATGGATCCCGATTCAGAACAGGAAAAGCTCCAAAAGCTGAAAGATGGTGATGAGGAGTGCTTCCGAAAAATTTATGATGAGTACCATAGGCGGCTCTATGGAATTGCTTTCAAATATCTAAAAAGTAAAGAGCTGGCCGAAGATGCCGTTCACGATGTTTTTGTCAAATTATGGAATCATCGCAAGGAGCTCGACGAGAAGGGGTCGCTCAAAGGATTTCTGTTTACGTCCGTCAAGAATCATGTCCTAAACATGATTCGCGATCATAAGAAAGAAGTCCAAAAAAATCAGAAGTATGCTACTCTTAAGCCGGTTAAAAAAAATAATACTGAGGCTGACATCACCCTTCAGAATTACAAGAGAGTTTTCGAGGCTGGCCTGCAAGAACTTCCAAAAGGGAAGAGAAAAATATTCAATATGAAGATGGAACAGGACGTCTCGAACAAAGACATTGCTCAAGAGCTCGATATCTCGGTAAATACCGTCAAATCGCAATATTACAAAGCCTCTCAATTTATTAAAGATCATTTAAGCGAATACACGGATATCGATTTCAAGTAAAAAATCTGTTTTAAGCCTCTCAGTACAGATTATTGTTTTTTTTAAAGAAAATTCAGATTTCTCGTAATACTTTTTGCCCTGGCAAGTGTAATTACTTGTAAGAAGCATTGTGATTTACATCTGAAATAAATTGGGCATGGACCAAGATCTATTAGAAAAATATTTTAATGGTGAATGCAGCCATTCTGAAGCAGAAGAAGTGCTGGAGTGGTTTACCACCCCGGAAGGACAGCAGTATCTCGAGCAGGAGATAGAGCAGGATATTAATGCTCTGGATGAGTTCGGTGCATTGATTTCAACGCCTGGGCCTGAGCCAAATTCCGATGCTCTTTTCAATAAGATTCAGGATGACAAATCAGCTGACCTGGGTTTTAGAGAAGTAAACAGTAGTTCATCAGGGAGCCAGTGGAAAAAAGTTGCTTCAATTCTGCTTGTTGTTGGGGTACTGGCATTTATGGTGAACTATTACTTTTCCAGCGTTGAAACCACACAAAAAGTTGTTGCAACCAAAGCAAATCAAGAAAAGACCATCCTCTTGCCGGATAGTTCAAAAATAGTTCTTCATCACAATAGTCGTGTAGCATACACTACGCCCTTTAAGGATAAACGAGAAATTGATTTAGAGGGTGAAGCCTATTTTGAGGTTACGCATGATAAAAAAAGTCCTTTTATCGTATATGTTGACAGTTCATACGTGAAAGTTCTGGGCACGAAATTTGTCGTCAGCGAGTATGTCGGCACAGAAGGCGTAGAAGTTGCTGTAAAAAGCGGCAGGGTAGAGCTGGGTACTCAGAATTCGGGTGGTAAAGATGCAAGAACGATCGATAAAACCAGCTCTTCCAATGCTATCGAAATACCAGTAAACAAAGTTGGAGTCAGTAATCGTAATGCTGATCCTGTTATTAGTGAGAATGTTGATTCGGATGAGCTTTTTGATTGGGTTGAAGGTAAAATGATATTTCGTAATACGCCCCTTAGAAAAGTATTGGCAGATCTGGAAAACCGCTACGGCGTACGTTTTGTGGTGCGAGACAAAGAACTGTTGAAAAAGAATTTTACCTCCTCGTTTGATGATGAATCGCTCGAACAGGTATTGACAGTATTGAAAATTTCTTTGGATGTAAGTACGAAACGGGTGAAGGATACGATCTATCTATCAAATTAAAGGTTAAAGCAAATATAGGGATTAAATCTATGCTGGAGAGAATAAAACAGCTGAATTTTTGTTGCGCATTTACACTTTTTCTTGGGTGTTGGTTGGGTGTTGCCGGGTTTGCCCATGCTTTTATGCAAAATGGACATGATTTAAATGGGAGCGATTATAAGAGAAGTGAGAATTATGAGACTTCTAAAAATGAGACTTATGAAAGTAGCACCAACTATTCGTTTCGCTTGGAAGGGATGTCTCGCAAGGCAGCTCTTAAAACAATTGCTGACAAAGCAGGTCTGACCCTGGCTTATTGCTCAGGGCTTTTTAAAAAATCTGCCTCTGTTTCAGTGATAGGCAATGAAATGAATTTTGAACAAGCCATACGCAAAGTATTGGATGGTTCAAAGCTCGGCTTCAAGATAACCAACTCGCGTCACCTGGTGGTATTTCAAAAGGAGAAAGCCAATGTGGCCGGCAAGGTTGTGGACCAATCTACCGGCATGCCGCTGCAAGGGGCTAGAGTGATGTTAGTTGATCGGAATGAGAGTTATTCGGCGGATGCAAGTATTCAGCGGGCAACGTTTGTGAAACCTGATGGAGAGTATGAAATCAAAGACGTTGATCCGGGAACGTACAAATTAGTGATTGCCTATTTTGGATATAAAAAGGCTTTTGAGCATGTACATGTTACCAGAGGGACGACCGTAGGAAACTTTGAGATTGAAGAAAAAGAGAATTGATAAGGTTCATCTTAAATCATCTTTGAAAATATTATGGATAAGTCAAAAGGTATGAAGGAACCGGCTAATAAAGATAATGCCAATACGTACTTAAGCAGAATTTTGATCAAAAATTCTGACAAAAATATTTTCATTGATGTAGGAGAAATTAACTGGATTGAGTCATCGGGCAACTATGTAAAGCTGCATACCGATGATTCTACACATTTGGTACGCGGCGCCTTAAAGACACTGGAAGAAAAATTGAATCCGCTGCGTTTTATCAGAATTCACCGTTCGTCGATGGTGAATATCCATATGGTTAAGGAGATAGAGCCGTGGTTTTCAGGAGATTCCAAAGTGATATTAGAAAATGGAGAGTCGTTGAAGATGAGCCGCAACTACAAAGAAACCCTGGATCGCTTCAAGCTTAACTAGCATGTTTTTGCTACCTGTCTGGCAGACCTTTTTTCGTTGCCTTCAATGAATTCAGAGGTTTGTCGACAGGTTTTTCCTTCTCTATTTGCTGTTCTTTTTATAACACATATTCCCTTCTCATAACATCTTACTTACGGTGACCTGAAGTATTTTCTACATTGAGTATAGACAAAATTGATTACCCTCAAGCCCAGCTCATAAGGTATCCTGCTTTCTAAGCATAGATAACCCATCTAAAACCATAGCCCTAAAGAAAAGGATGCCCAAGATGAGCTGGGTTTTCTATATGTATCAATGTGTATTTCCTACCTATGGTTGTCTTGTCAGCTTTCCTTCTGTGGTGGGATTAGATAACAACATTATGCAGGATATATATCTATTACTCGTTTGGCAACATTATGCTTCTTACGAGCTGTATCAGATTATAGGTTTGGCCTGTTAATAAATCAGACCACTAATCTAACAAAGGTGTATTATGACTAGAAAGTTACTTACCACAGTAGTTGTATGTCTCCTTGTTGGTATCGGCACGGCCTTTGGCCAAACTGGTAGCATCAGCGGGACAGTTACCGATGCCCAATCGGGTAATGTCTTGCCCGGGGCCAATGTTGTGATTGAGCAATTGCAGCGTGGGTCTCCCGTTAACGGTCAGGGGAAGTATGAAATAACAGATCTTTCGGCCGGCACATATACGGTAAAAGTTACCTTTATTGGGTATAATGAATCCTCAAAAACAGTTGAGCTCTCTGCCGGCGAAAATGTGACGGTGGACTTCGCACTTCAGGCCGGTGTTGACCTGGGAGAGGTTGTAGTAACTGCTCTGGGTCAAGAGCAGAGCGAAGCTTCCATTTCATTTTCTTCCCAAGAAGTGTCGGAAGACCAGCTCAATATTGCCCCCAGCAATAATGTAAAAAATAGTTTAGCTGGAAAAGTATCTGGTGTTCAAATTCTTGGCCAAGCTGGATCTAAGCTAGGTTCATTTGGTGGTATTAGAATACGTGGTGCTATTTCACTAACTGATGCTGAATCAGAACCCCTCTACGTTGTTGATGGCGTTCCGGTTAATAATCCCAACGTTATTGATATGAATAATGTCCAGAACGTCAATGTGCTGAAGGGGCCAAATGCAACGGCCTTGTATGGACAACGAGGTGAAAATGGGGTGGTTATCATTTCCACCAAGCAGTCGGCAGAATCTGGCATTAGCGTTGAGCTGAATAACTCTTTTACCATTGAACAGCCATCGTATTTGCCCAACTACCAAAATAAGTATGGTCAGGGATATCTGGGGCAAGGTGAATGGCGAACCTTCAACTACGATGCCAGCAAGCATGTACCCTATTTTGAAGCTTTGGATGGCAAGACCGCATTAAGCTATTACTGGGCTGATGAAAGTTGGGGACCCAAGTTTGATGGCCGGCAATATGCTCCTTGGTATTCATGGTTCCCTGATAGTCCATATTACGGTGAGACTATTGCCTGGGAGTCTCGACCCAATAATGTAAAAAACTTCTTTGATCGTGGTACTACGAACAAGGGAGGGTTTGCTATTAATGCTGTCGGAGACTCATATAGCGGTCGCATATCCTACACCAACTTGTCACAGAGTGGCCTAATTCCATATTCAGGGCTGGATAAGCACTATATGAGCGGTCGTTTTAGCTATGACATCACGGATGATTTTAATGTTGGTGTGAACCTCAAGTATACCATGCAGGATGTTTATGGTGATGTTCGTTCTGATGATTATGCAAACCCAACATCAGGTTCATTTAACCAGTGGTTTGGTCGACAGCTCAATGTGAAACGACTAAAAGAGCTAAGAGATCTTAAAACACCGGCTGGTACACAGGCAAATTGGAACTGGTGGGGGCCAGATGGGAACTATCCTTATTCTGGAAGTCCTTCGAACAGTGATTTGCACAATCGTGGACTCAAATCACCAACCTTCTGGTTTAATCCGTATAAATGGCAGGAAGAGTATAAGATTAACCACGATCGGAATAATCTGCTATTAAATCTGGATGCTACATACCAGTTTAACGATCAGGTTGAATTGACAGCCAATAGTAATATTACGCGTGAAGACTACAGGCGTCGATATGAAGTTCCCTATACCTTTCAATTTTCATCTGACCAAAGTGGTGCGCTTTATAATCACTTCGTAAATAGTTTCGGTGAACGTACTCGCACCGAAATTGAGTACAATCATACGGCTAAGCTAAATTACCAAAATGATTTCGGCGACTTTTCTGTCGAGGTGCTTGGCGGTGGAACAGCCCGTATTGAACATTATAAGTTCTTATCGGCTGAGATGTCTATGAGTAACTATACCAGCGGTGGATTGATTATGCCGAATGTGTATTCCTTCAGTAACTCTAAAGAACGTATTGTTCCAAACGAGTCTGATTGGGATAAGCGGGTATACAGTTTGTTTACCAAAGCAAAAATTGGATACAAGGACTATCTCTATCTCGACGGTTCATACCGTCAAGACTGGAGTTCTGCACTACCATCCAGTAACAATGGATATGGTTATCCCCAGGTAGGTGTTTCGTTTGTATTCAGCGAATTGGTTGACATCCCAAGCATGTCTTATGGTAAAGTTCGTGCCGGTTGGGCTCAGGTTGGTGACGATGTAGATGCCGAAGACTTGTTAACCCATTATCGCTTGGATTCCAATGCCTACTTTAATCCACAGACTGGTTCGCAAGTTCCACTCCTGTATACCGATGATGTAACAATCGATTCTCCTATCAAACCAGCACTTAATACCTCTTATGAGACTGGTTTTGATATTCGATTCTTCAACGATCGTCTAGGATTAAAAGCAACATATTATAAGGAGAAGCGAAAAGATGAGATCATCGGCATTGCACTTTCAACGGCTAGTGGTGTGGATGATTTCATTACGAATGCTGGTTCTTCCGAGCGTGAAGGAGTTGAGCTAACCCTGAATGGTGTTCCAGTTCAAACCCAAAATTTCCGGTGGGATATCACGGCTAACTGGGCTATGAATCAAACCATAGTCACTAATCTACCCCGTGGTCTGCAATCCTACCAGGTCAATAATGCAGTTTCAGACTTTGGTGTTGCAAACATTGTGCACGAAGTCGGTAAAGAGTGGGGACAGTTAAGAGGTCCGGCCATTGCCCGTAATGATCAAGGTGAACCTATTGTCCTGAGTAATAATGATTACTATAAAGTAGAACAAGGCCATAATTATGGTAGTGTACTGCCAGACTGGACGGGAGGCTTTATTAATACCTTTTCGTACAAAAACCTTAGCCTGACGGCAGCAGTCGACTTCCAGAAAGGCGGACAGTTTTTTAGTCTGTCGGAGCTCTGGGGTTGGCAAAGTGGCCTGTATAAAGAGACAGCCCAAACAAATGATTTGGGTAATCCTGTACGTGACCCCGTATATGATTCCAACGGAAATTTATTGCCGAAGGATGTACGTGGCGGGGTTCACGTAACAGGTGTCAATCCCGATGGAGATAAGGTCGACCGTTATGTAGCAGGAAATAGGTATTACGGCCAATTCGGGGATAACTTCATTGCTGAACCCTTTATCCATCCTGCAGACTATATAAAACTACGGTCGTTGAATCTGTCCTACTCCTTACCAAAGCGCTGGATTGGCAGTTTCTTGAATTCAGCCAAAGTTGGAGTGGTAGCAGAGAATGTTTGGATGATTGCTGTTCACCCCGACAATAATCATGGCTGGGATCCCTCTGAGCTTGCCGAACCATATGGCGAGAATGGTCAGCTGCCCGGGACCCGAAGCTATGGTATTAATGTAAGTGTAACTTTTTAATCAGTGACAATTATGAAGAAACGTATAGTTTTAGCTTATACAGTAATTCTGATCACAGTATTATTTACGTTTTCCGCTTGCGATAGTATCGACTTTGGAGACGTTAATACTGATGATGATGTTCCTAAAGAGGCCAATACGGAAGCGTTGATGGCAGGAGCCATGAACAGCTTCTCACAACTCTATGGTGAAATACTGCCTACCTTGTACGTTCAGTATCGTGCGCAGTCGGTTTATACGAGTGCCCAACGTTATGCTGTGAGCCCAAACTCTTGGCGCAATTTCTATGTTTTGCCGCTAAGTAACTTAAAACGTATTGTTGAAATAAACTCTGCTGACGAGATTAGTGATGTTACTCGCTCTTATGGTGCTCCCGTCAATCAAATTGGAGTTGCTGAATTGACGAGTGCCATGATTTGGAAGCGATTAACCGATCGCTATGGGCCAGTCCCATACACTGAAGCCCTTAAACAGAGCGAAAACTTAACCCCTGCTTATACGGATCAGGAAAAAATATATAAAGACCTGATTTCAAGGGTTAAAGCAGCACGCGATATGCTTGATCCCTCCCAGAAAGGGCCCACAGGTGATGGTTTTTATGGCGGTGATGTTATGAAATGGAAAAAGTTTGCTAATTCTTTTCTGATGTCACTGTCTATGCAGTTAACCAAAAAATATCCCAGTCCCAGCGGCTATGCGGCACAAGAATTTAAGGCTGCATTAAACCATTCGGCTGGAACTATAGATGAACTAAGTGAAGAGATGTGGTATCTGCACCAAAATAAGCCTGGTATGGAGAACCCATTTTCACAATATCGTGGTGCTGATTATTACCTTGCAGAGCCGTTTACGGATGCTCTTCACGGGACTACGCCTAATGATTCTGCCATTGCGTATTCCAACTCTAGGTATGATGCGCGAATAAATGTGCTTTCTAATGATCCTTCGGCCACTGGGGTTCCTTATGGTACAGATAATGAAGGAGTTAGTGGACCTTCGATGAGTAAAGCTAGTTCCGATCCGGCATCACCGTTGCCTTACATGACTGCTGCTTATACATATCTTAATCGTGCAGAAGCAGCCCAGCTGGGTTGGACCTCCGAAAGTGTGGATCAGATGCTCACAGAAGGCATTATGATGTCGTATGCAACCTTTGACGAGCATTTTGACGACGGGAGTGCATCCTCTGGTGATCTGCAGAAAGATGGGTCGCAATTTGCTGCTCAGCGCATAGCAGATGCCAATGACCCTGGTTATAATTACTTGCAGATTATTGGAGAAGAAAAATGGGTTTCCCTTTTCCCCAATGGAATGATGGCTTGGTCTGAGTGGCGACGTACTGGCTATCCTGGTTTAGTACCAGCTCCGGATGCAACTAACAATGGAGAGATCCCGCGCCGCTATATCTATCCTGCGGATGAGTCCGGAATTAACGGGGAAAATTATCAGAATGCTCTTAATATGTTGACTCCACAGGAAGACAACAATACATCACGATTCTGGTGGGATAAGCAATAAGTATAACGTTTCATTATTCGGTAGAGGCTCCTCCTGCATCAGGAGGAGCCTTTTTTATTTTGCGGTTATTTGTGCACAGTAAGGATTTGCTGGAGCGTGCTGTCGGATACCGATAGGATTCCGTTCTCGGTGATACGGCGTGTTAGCGTGATCCAATTCTTATTTTTATTAAATACCTCTTTAAACAGCGGCAGAGCCTGTTGTAGCCGTCCTGCGTTGGCCATTGAAACGGCCGTCCAGTAGGTCATCTCTACGTTTTGGGGAAACATTTCGCGGGCTTGTCCATATTCTTGTAGTGCTTTATCGACATTGCCTTCTTCAATAGCCAGATCGCCTTCGTTCATGTGTTCGTACGCCCGGTGCATCTTCAACAGACGGGTAATTTCATTAACGGCCTGTGGATGATCATCTACCCGCAGATCAACGAGCCGCTCTTCCCAGGGCTTGTCATTGGAGGTACCTTTCACTACTAAAATGGCTGCCGATTGTTGACCGCGGATGTCACCACCTGCTTTCTGGGCTGCTTGTAATGAGGCTACCAGCCGTTCCGCAAGCGGACCGTCAGCATTTTCATAGGCTTTCGACATGGCTGGCCATACCTTGTCATTCAGCATCATATTGGCTTGTACCGAGTATTGGTTGCCCTTGATATGTCCGGCCTCGGGAATGCAGTTATCACCGGTGTAGGTGGCCACGCGACCCTTGGTGTCAATAATGGCAACCTGCCGAAAGGCACGGCCTTCATCTTTGGCAATGAGAGAATCCATAGCCTGCTGTGGAGAGTAGCCTTCTTTAAGCATATCTAGTGCGCGGGGACCAAAACTTTTATTGACGAGTGATTGGGTGGCGACGGCACCGACACCGGCTTCGGCCCAGCTCACGGTGTTGCCTACCGAAAACCAATGTGATTGTACTGCTACGCCCACATTACCGGTAACGCTGTCCCGCGCTACTATTGAAAAGGTGTGAGCAAAGGGATCTTGGGTATCAAATTGCGCTTGCCCCAACGCATCCTGTGCCAGCAAACAACATAGAAGGGTAAATACTGCGAAAGAATATTTCATAATAGGAGGTTTAGTTGTGTTAAGCAGATTTTGGTATTGAAACATGAGTTTGTGCAATCACCCAACGGTTATTCTTCCTTTCCAGCACGCCGGTAAATCGAGCGTCTTCCCAGCGGGTGATAGTGTTATTAGATTTAATCTCGGCGTCCAATAAATGAAAGTACCAAGCTACCGTTTGGTCTTCCGACAGATTTATAGTCAGATCTTTGATGTTGGCTTTATAGTATTCCAGTCTTTCAAACTGAGCTTTTGTAGCTTCGTTGAGCACATCCCAGCCCCGCCAGATTTCATCTTTATCTGTACCTACATGGGTGGTGGTCTCGCTGCGTGGTATAAGGCGTTGCATCAGGCTGAGATCCTGGGTATTCATCGCTTGGAAAAATTGTTCAATTGTTGATTGAACTTGTGCTTTAACCGACATGAATTGAGTTTTTGTTGAGCAAATAGTTATTATCAAGATATTAATCTGTCTGATTTTCGCAATAGGCTTTGAAGACTGCCGTATCTTTTGCAACGACTTTCTTAATAAAATACTTCATCCACAGGTTGATCAGCCTGGGCAGAAATTTGTAAGCGCGTGCATCTATGAGCCGTTTTAGTTGGATATTCGTGTCATTTGAGCATCCAAAATATCCAAAGTAAACATTTTGGATTGCTCCATGTCGATAGCTACCAATATTTGAGTCAACGCCACATCTAACCAGATAGACCCCATAAGCTCTTTTGTTAGACGCTGGATATTTTTGAACCTGTCTTATTCAATTTAGCGGAAAATGGGTATGCTGCAAGCTATATAAATTCCCGTTGAGCAGCGGTTTTCTCATCCCCGGTGTTGGGAGTTCCGCTGGGCTCGATGAGCAAAAGATGGACCTCTTCTTTGGCCACGGGGCGATGTTCCACGCCTTCGGTGACTACAAATAATTCTCCGGGACCAAGTTCTATCTTGTCATCCGGCAGTTCAATAGTCAGATGTCCTTTGAGTACCAGGAAAAAGTCGTCGGTATCCTCGTGGGAATGCCAGACAAATTCGCCCTGCAATTTTGCAACCATAATATCATGGCCGTTAAACTCGGCCACGGTTTTGGGTGACCAGTGTTCAGAAAATTTAGCGAGCTTTTCTTCTAGATTAACTTTTTTATTCATGGCCTTAGGTTTAAATAGTTGGAATTATCAGGGGTTAAAGGGTTCATTGAGTGGTTGTATAATATTTACTGGTGATGGTTTTGTCTTGAATTAAATTATACGATTACGGATTAGATTTCATCGAGGCTCATCAATATGAAAACCAGCCTTCAAAGAAGCGATGCGCCTACTCCAAAGGCGACCGCCGAAGTTAAGGTTCCCCACCCGACCCAGTAACTCATTTTCTCTGAACTGATTGTAAAGCTGATGCCATAGCCCACGAGCCATCCGGCAATGATAGCGCCTATGGTATAGATGGGAATAAAGACGAGCCCCAATCCTGCGGTTGAGCTAGAGCTGAGATCTAGGGTACCGTGGGAATAGAGCAAAAATCCGATACCGCTGGCTAATGATATCCAGTAGGCTAGTGGCGCAAATCGGCCTGCCTTACCGGCTACATACCATGAAACGGCGGGTAAAATATTCATCGCTGACAGTAAAAATATGGCACTGGGTTCAGGAAAATAGCTGGTGAGCCAGCCCCAGCCATGAGCCGGCACAGCTAACATCCGCGCTACAAATGGCAGTAACAGAGCAAGCAATACGGAGAATAGAAAAAGCCGGTTGGGAATTTCGAGCGATGGGGATGCTTCTTCCGTAGTGATCATGAGGTTATGTCTGTTTGAAATATCAAAGTTATACATTTAAGGTATTGTCGAATTTAAAAATTCACAAACCTTTCAGCACATAAGGAAGCGCAGGGGGGCAGATTGGAAGAATGCAAGCTCACTATTCTTACGGCTTTTTTCTTATTCCATTCCTTTGTACTCTTTGGTAACACCTTATTTGTACAACTAATTTAGTTTTATGGATTACCGCATGCTGGAGCTTTCAGCTCCGCCGGAGACGGTCAGCGAAGCGCGAAAATTAGTAGATTCAAAAAAAGAGGTGCTTGGCATTTGGACCGACACCCTTGATGACGGCAGTGCCATACTGCGGGTACTGATTAATGTGGACCGCACGGAGTCGCTGTCGGACGAGTTGACCGAAAAGTTTTCGAGTGCCGAGGGATTTCGTATCACCTTGTTCTCGGTTGAAGCCACGCTTCCCCAGCCGGAGGTGAACGAAGACGAAGAAAAAGAGCATGAAGAATCCGAGGAGCAGGTGGTAGGACGCATCAGCCGCGAAGAGCTCTATGCCGATGTGACCAGTGGTAGTGAACTAAGTTGGGTATATTTGGGCATGATTATACTCTCAACACTGGTGGCAGGGGTAGGATTGGTTCGTGACGATGTGGCTGTTATCATAGGCGCCATGGTGATTGCGCCGCTGCTGGGTCCCAACGTGTCTATGGCGTTGTCTGTCACCCTCGGCGATCTGGATCTTGGTTGGCGATCACTAAAAGCTAATGCAGCAGGACTTTTTTCATCCCTTGCCGTTGCTTTTGTCATGGGCCTGCTTATGCATGTTAATTTAGAATCCCAGCAGCTCATCACCAGAACGACAGTGAGTCTGGGCGACATTACTATTGCATTGGCAGCGGGCAGCGCCGGCGTGTTGGCCTTTACCCGCGGTGTTCCGGCAACTATCGTGGGGGTTATGGTAGCCGTAGCGCTGCTGCCACCGCTGGTAAATATTGGTTTATTACTAGGGGGCGGTTATACCCAGCTGGCCGTGGGATCGGTGATCCTGACTTTTACCAACCTTATCTGTATTAACCTGGCCGGGATCATCACTTTTCTAATACAGGGCGTACGTCCCCGTACATGGTGGGAGGCGAAGAAAGCAAAACGAGCCACGCGCATAGCCCTGGCAATATGGTTTGCGCTCCTTGTAGCACTGGCCATTATAATTTGGGTATGGAATCTATCTATAAATCCGCTTTAGAAAATGCCCAGCGAGGCCGGTTTGTGCAGCAGCCACCCGCTTAAACTTTTACGCGGCGTGTGCGTGGTCATCACTTCGTGTTCGACCGTATCACTTTTGAACATCACAAGCCTCTTGGCAATCGGTTGAATCAGCAGTTCATTGCCATTGGTCTGATGGATTTTTAGCTCACCTCCGTCGCCGGGTTGCCAATTTTCATTGAGATAAATCAACACAGAAATTAGCCGGTTATTTTTCCCCTTAAACTGATCGACGTGTTTTTCGTAGCGGGTTTTCGGTGGATAGAGCGCAAAATGACATTCATAGTCGCCTATGCTAATCAGCAAGTATTGCCTGAGTTTATCTGCCAGCTCATCCAGCGTTTTGAACAATTCTTCTAGTTCATTGTCCACTTCTTTGTCAAGCCAATAGATAAAATCACCGCGGACAGATGATTTTATCTGCCGTTTTTCTGAGGAAACGATCGCTGCTTTTGAAAATTTACCCTTTTCCTGCAGGGATTTAAAATAGTCCTGAATATTGCGAAATAACTCATCAGAGATGAAATTATCTACAAATACAAAGTCTTGAATAGCCAGTTGGTCCAGCCACTCGTGCCATTTTGTTGATAAATGGTTATTGCTCTCTTGTTGCGATTTCATTGTCAAGTAGTTAAGAATTACAACCTGTTTATTAATATACGAAGAATCCCTGATTATAGCGTTAATATTTATTTATCCATTGGGTAAAAATAGTTGCCCCATTAGTTCAATAAGTGGAAAATCGCTTGGTACTTAACCAGTCAGATTAATATACAAATCCGCAAAATATGCTCGATTGAATGCGACATGCCATAGCTGACGGCACTCAGTGCAATTTCCTAATGCGGGTGGTGATGAAGAGCCCTTTCAGTTATCAATCATAGCCCTGGGAGTAGCCGAATAAATATTGAGTCAGTTTTTATGGCTACCTGTTACTCCTTTTTCTCTTCCGGCACAATTGAGATTTTGTCCAGCGAGAGTCCCTTCATGATTGCATCGTAGTTGGTGATATCTTTGGGGATGATGACATCATTTTTTTCGTTGGCCAGCTTCGAAAGTTGACTGATGTAGCGTTCGGCCAGCCGCATCTGCATGGCCTCTTTGCCTTTCTCCTGCGACAGCGCATCCGCAATTTCTTCGATGGATATTGCCGTGGCCTCGGCCAGCGACTCTATTTCCTGGGCAACTCCTTCGGCCTCATTAATGCGGCGCTGCATTTCACCTTCCGAGACGTTGATAATCTCACTCTTTTCGCCCTCTGCATCGTTGATGGTGGATTGCATAATTCCCTCAGAGCGCGATATGGTAGCGCGTCTTTCACGTTCGGCTGTCATCTGTCGTTCCATCGCGTTTTGGATGGTCTTGGGCGTGTATATGTTTTTGATCTCATAGCGCAGCACGCGAATACCCCAGGCTTTCTCCATCTCACTTAGCACTTCGACTACTTCTTTATTGATAATAGCGCGATCCTCAAAGGTATCGTCCAGGTTCATCGTCCCGATGATCGAACGTGTAGTAGTCTGCGCCAGTTGAACTGCGGCAAAGCGGTAATCCGTAACGCCGTAGCTGGCATTGACCGGATCGATTACTGCCAGGTAAATGACGCCGTCCACCTCAACCTTTACGTTGTCTTTGGTAAAGCATTCCTGCGGCTGCACTTCGATGGTTTCTTCGCGCAGATCCTGCTTGTACTTCACAAGATCGAAGAAGGGTACGAGTGCGTGAAAGCCGGGTCCAAGTGTTTTGTGATAATTACCCAGCCGCTCAACGATATATGCCTTCTGTGTTGGCACCAGCTGTATAGACTGGATGAACTTAAAAAGTATGTAAATGCTTAAAAGTCCGAGTACAATTTGGCTGATGAGTTCTATCATTGTTGACCTCCCTTGGCATTAGCGGTAGCTGAAGAAGGAGTGTGATCGCTCACTTTTTCGACTCCTTCAAAAAATGTTTTCAGGTTTGCGGTTTCGGTGGGCAGTACGGATACGTTCGAGCGTTCAATCACATTACCAAGCTGGTTTATAAACTGTTCAATAAGCTTGGTTTTGACTGCCAGATCACCGCCCGGCTTGGCAATAGCAGACGACACGCGTTTTATGCCTTTGGAGGTAGCCTTGGCAATGAGTTCAATTTCCTTGGCTTTTCCTTTGGCCTCATTGATGCGCTTCTGGCGCTTGGCCTCTGAGATCAGGATAGCGGCCTGCCGTTCACCCTGCGACTCATTAATTTTATAATCGCGGGTCCCCGTCGATTCGGTAATTTCGGCGCGCTTGTCACGCTCGGCTTCCATCTGCTTTTCAAGGGTATTAATGAGGTTATCCGACGGACGAATATTCCGGATCTCGTACCGCAACACCTTGATACCCCACGGATCGGAGGCCTTGTCAATCTCGCGGACGATATTTTCATTCATGGCCTCGCGCTCCGAGAAGGTGTCATCCAGCGTAATCTTTCCAATTTCGCTACGCATGGTTGTCTGCGCCAGGTTGATGGCTGCCAGTTTGTAGTTGCCGATACCGTAGCTGGCTTTGTAGGAGTCCATCACTTTTACATATACCAGGCCATCCACTTCCACCTCGATGTTATCTTTAGTGATACAGGTTTGGCTCGGTACGTCTATGACCTGCTCCCGCATCTCTTGGCGGTAGGCGGGCCGATCCACAAAGGGAATCAGGAAATGGAGTCCCGGTTTCAGAGTTTTGATATACTTACCGAGACGCTCTTGGATTACTTCTTCGCGCATCTCTACGATGATGAACACCTTGGTAAAGATAAAGATCCCCAAGGCGATTACTATTAGCAAAGTCGTCCACATAGTGGTAGGGTTAAGTTTGAATTTTGAAAAAAATAAATACGTGTGTTCCTGAATTTGTTTCAGGATCTCGTATAGCCAGAATGCTTGATAGAGCTTTAAAAATTAAGCCAGGTTTCTCGGATCAAGTCTGGTATGCCAGTCAACTTATTTAGCCCTCAAGCTCGTCCACCGGCTCGACAATCCAGGTAACATTGTCGCGGTAGCGAATTTTGGCTTTTGATCCGGCCGGGATTTCGCCCTCCATGGTCTTTGCCTGCCACGAGATTCCCTGGAAGCGTACGCGGCCTGAGTTGTCATCGGCATTTACCGGTTCAATCACATCCACAATTTGGTCCATGGCTTCCACATCCTCGTTGGCCAGTTTGTAGCTGCTTTCGCCGCCCCAGTATTTCATTAATACGGGACGCATGGCAAGAATGAGTGCCACCGAGGTGAAAAGCCAGGTAATGACCGATGTGGCGGGATCTTCCAAAATCCCAAGCCAACGAAGTGTACCTACAATGAGTCCGCTAAATCCCAGAAAAAATGATACGCCTCCCGGGATGAGCGTCTCAATAATCATCAGAATTATACCCCCGATGAAGAATATTAGCGTCAAGGTTTCAGCATCCATCAAAAAATTACTAAGTAAATATTAAGTATGAATAAGTATAGATAAATTTTACAATTCAAAAAACTGAAAAAGGGAAAGTTAGAAATTCATCCCGATAATAGATTGATGCGAGTGTTTAGGCCGTTGGGGAAATTATAAAGGATGCTCTTGATATAGATCAGCAACAAAAGCATAGTGTAGTAAATCGTTTTTTGGGACAGATCCTATTTCGCGTAATATATTATGCCTCTAGCAGGTCTATTCTTTTAAATTAAAGAGGGTTAAGTATTCTTAATGGAACATGGTCGTAGCAATTAGGTAACAACAACGATTGAATCATTTGTAACATCTGCTCGTCTCAATACTCTTACAATTGGAAAGGAGTATACAACAAAATTGTCATAACTATTGATATCGCATTTATGAAGAAGAAGGTATTAATTGTAGAAGATGAGATGATCATCGCTTTGTTAATTGAACGGATGGTCGCGAATCTTGGTCATGAAGTTATTGGAAAAGTCTCATCGGGAGAGGAGGCTGTAACAATGGCCCTGGAAAGTGAGCCGGACCTTATTTTGATGGATATTCGACTTCAGGGAGAACTGGATGGCGTTGAGGCCATGATTAAAATACGAGAAAATAAAAATATTCCGGTTATTTATATTTCCGGGAACACAGATGCTGTTCATAGAGAGAAAATTGAGCAAACCGACTACATCGAATTCCTTTCGAAACCTATAACAATTTCCGAACTCGACCGCTCGTTCAAATGCGCTTGTTAATTCGATTTCTTTGAATCTTTGGGAGTAGTATTTCGTATTTTGTGTAGTAAATCGAAAAAACGATTGTTATGGCTCCTAAATTTCAAAAACTGAAGGACGAGTTGAAATCACTGGAACAGGGCGATATGTTGTCGCAGTCGGTGATGAAGAACAACAAATCGAATAGCTTGTTTCAATCGGGACTCTCATCGCCCACCTGGTTAAAACGAATATTGTTTGCCGGTTTCCTGGGTACATTTCTCGTCTATGCAGGCATTACTTATGTAGGTGATTCTACCCCGACTATAGAGAATCCGTTTACGGCGGTCCAGAACTGGGCTAACCAACCTGATGAGGAATTGCTCGAAGGAATGGGTACCTGGATGGAGGAAATGGGCTATACCGGGTTGAGCAGAGAGGATCTTATCGAATTGCGCGAGCAGGGAGTTACGGCTACGTTTACATCCAGGATGCGCGATCTTGGTTATACCGACTTAACGCTCGATCAGATTGTACGCCTCCGCCAAAACGATGTCTCTTCAACGTTTGCTGCCATGATGAAAGAGCTGGGGTACGAGCTGTCTGTAGATGAGCTAGTCAACCTTCGTCAGCATAATGTAACAGCTTACTATACAAGCAATTTGCATGACTTAGGGTACACCGATATCACCAAGGAAGAACTTATTCGGTTGAAAGACACAGGAGTTCAAACTTCTGAAGCCCAAGAGCTTATCGAGCAAAATGGTGAGCGCCCTTCCATAGATGAGCTTATACGGCATCATATCAGTAATCAGTAGTGAGTGGAACAACCTGGATTCATCCCTCATATAATAGGATGAATTCTAAACCAAAGAAATACTCATGAAGAAGTTACTGATACTACCAATATTCTTTTTCATAATTGCACCCTTTAATTCGCATGGACAAAGCTCATCAAGCGACGCTGCTATTAAGAATACGATTGGTCTTGGCCCGCGACTTGGATATTACAAGGCTAATAATGCTGAAGAAGGCAGTTTCTATTTCGGTCTCCAATCTCGTATTCGCCTGGGCCCGGTTTTCGGCCTCGAAGGATCCGTGGAATACCGCGGGGGTCAGAAATATGAGTACACGGTGGCTGGCCAAACACAAACCTATAAAACGAGCTTCGTACCAGTAACGGGATCAGCTTTGTTGTTCCTGCCTGTGAACGAAAATTTTGCACCTTATGGCATTGTAGGTTTAGGTGCCTATTACACAATATTTGAAGCAGATGGGCCGATTAGTGATGATTATGAAAACGAATTTAACTTCGGTTATCACCTTGGCTTTGGCGCTGAATTTCCCCTCAGTTCAAATACGGCCTTAAACTTCGATTATAGATATCTGTTCTTAAATCCTGATGACAACGAAACCAGTACAGCAAATGCCGATTACAGCGGCAATGTATTCACTGCCGGTTTGATGTTCTATTTTTAAAACGTGTTTAGTGATAGAGGTATTAAGGTCCATCGGTACACGGTGGACCTTTTTATTTTGGGATGAATTTTGAAAGCTGTTGACGTTGTTGGAGATACTTATAAGTACTGGATTTACACTTGTTTCTTTGGCGTAAGCTTAAGAAATTCCAAGCCGTTTAAACTAGTTCTAAATAACGCATTTCAAGTCGCAGTTATGCCCGAGATTAAGCTTCCAGAGGTGGAATTGAATATTTACACCCCTAGAGATCCGGTGGAGGTCCCCATCGTAGAAAACAGGATATGCACAAAAGAAAGCAGTCCGAACTACGTGCGGCACGTGACTTTTGATATTTCCGGAACCGATCTGGAGGGGCACGTTCGGGTGGGGCAATCCATCGGGATTCTGCCGCCCGGCAAAAATGAGAAAGGACGAGATTATAAACTGCGGTTATATTCGGTAGCTTCGCCGACAAAAGGAGAACAGGGAAAATCAAACTTGGTTTCTACCACGGTAAAGCGAACTATTGAGGAGCTCGATAATAACGATCTCTATCTCGGTGTTTGCTCAAATTACCTTGCCGATCTACAACCGGGGGATAAAGTAAAAATGACGGGACCCAGCGGCCGCCGCTTTTTGCTGCCGGAAAATTCTACCGATTTCAACTACGTATTTTTTGCTACCGGCACGGGCATCGCACCGTACCGCGGGATGATTATGGAGCTGCTTGAGTCTGGCATTGAAAATGATATTGTATTGGTTTTTGGTTGTCCATATCGTACCGACCTGCTGTATGCCGAATATTTTGAGTCATTAGACGAAGAGCATTCGAATTTTCATTACATGCCGCACATCTCTCGGGAGGCCCGGCGTCCCGACGGATCCAAAAAATATGTGCAAACGTGTCTTTGGGATGAGGCCGAACTGTTAGATCCCCTGCTGAACAGTGATAACACATTGTTATATATATGTGGGCTTAAAGGGATGGAAAGTGGTATCTACCGGGCTCTTGCTAAAAAAGGATTGAGTCAGTATCTCGATATTCGAGAGCCAGCTGCTGATAAGAAACCCTCAGAGTGGGATGAGAATCATCTAAAGCGTTACGTTAAGCCCTCGGCCCGAACATTTGTCGAGGTATATTAGCGTTGGTTAAACAAATGTCTAAGATCTTTTTTTAGTGTGGGAGCAAGGATATAATCCAGCTCTTGCTTTAATGATTTCTCGATGGTTTCCAGATCCTTGGTATTTCCGACGGGTTCCGATACGGAAAAGTATCCCGGCGGTAAAGCAAATCGTTTGTAAAAATCGGAAAGTTCATTGTTCCACCTGTTGCAATCATTGGCAGGGTAAGCTTTGGGACCAACCAGATTCATTTGTCCCTTCCAGATATTGATTACTGAGGGTAGTTTATATGCTCCGGTTTTTTGTAGAAAGCTGATAGCCTCAGTCGGATAGCTGTATTGTTGAAAAACGATTCCCCGTTTTCCTGGCACCGTTGTTTTTTTGATAACTGGTTCCTCAGAGAATAATTTGATTAGAATCGCTATTAATGGAAAGGTTGCCAGGAATATCAGACTCAGAAAAAGGGTGCCAACCAATTTCAATAATCGTTGGGGGGCATTTTTTCGAGAGGTGAGTTCGTGGAAGTACAGTTCGACCGTTGGGCCCGTTTTCCTGCCGGGCTCATATGGCAAATGATTTTCCAGGTGCACTTTTTCTTCAACGGTGGAGACCGCTGACTTGTCTTGTTCCGAAACCGCCTGTCGCATAGTTATCCGGTTAAAATTTAAACAACATTAAAATTATTTAATGTTGCAAGAGGTAAGAACGGCAAAATGTTACAAATTCACAATTAGTTAATTACACTATCCATTAGTTTTGCTACAACGCCATTCGTATAGAAAAGTCCCCTGTATATTTTCTAGGATTACTGACACTAAATGAGGTAATAAAAATTACATGTCATCAGAAATATTAGTAACACCACCAGACACGATATATTTCATTACATCTGTAGAGCTTTTATTCAGTGAACGTATCTTCTCAGATTCCACCAAAAATAGATTACCGGAAAAATTATAGGAATGAGGACAGTACACGGCTACCATGTGTTCCAATCCTAACTGAGATAAATCTTTCTGCGTAACAAATCCGATGCGTTTTGTTCCTGCTGATCCCAAATCCACAAGCACCGGTTTGTTAAAGCGCTTTTTATCCCCAACAAACGCTTCGGTAAGTTCTTTAAGTGAAGTATATATGATTTTGATAATGGGCACCCGCCGCAGGAACTTTTCAAAGTAAGTCACGATGGGACGTGTAATAGCTCGCGAGAAAATGTATCCAACGGCCGCAATCCCAAAGAATACCGTAATGATTCCAAGCCCCGGAATGTCTAGGTTTAGCCATTCGAATAGTAAGTCGTTGAGGACGTTGTTTGACCAGCGAATAGCCGCGTAAATGATGTAAAGAGTTGTTCCGATAGGAAAAACAAGAAGAAGTCCGCGGAGAAAATTGTTGAACAATGGATGCATAAGAATAGAACTTGGAATTCAAGGTAATTTCGGGACTAAACTATTACTGCACAGAGTGATGTGCAACGTATCAGTTTTTATGCGTGTTTTAGGGTGAGTTCAACGCTAATTTTTGCTATTTTCAACGATCTTATGAATTAGAATTCAATCTAAGCAAGATTCATGTCCCACAAGAGTTCTGCACAAATTCGCCAGGAGTTCCTGGAATTTTTTGAAAATAAGGATCACATCAGCGTACCCAGTGCACCGGTAGTGCCTAAAAATGATCCCACGTTACTGTTTACCAATGCGGGGATGAACCAGTTCAAGCCTATTTTTATGGGTGAGCAATCCGGTATTGACAAGGATGGAAAGATTTGGAAGCGAGCTGTTGACAGTCAACGTTGTATCCGTGTGAGCGGCAAGCATAACGATCTCGAAGAAGTGGGCCACGATACCTATCACCACACGCTCTTTGAGATGCTGGGCAACTGGTCGTTTGGCGATTATTTTAAGCGTGAGGCTATCCGCTGGGCGTGGGAGCTCTTGGTTGATGAATGGGGTTTGGAGCCCGATCGGCTGTATGCTACGGTTTTTGAAGGTGATGACGAGGATGGTCTGCCGGTTGATGAGGAGTCTATTGAACTGTGGGAGGAAGAAACATCCATTAATCCAGATCATATCCTGAAGTTTGACAAAACTGATAACTTCTGGGAAATGGGAGATACGGGACCGTGCGGACCATGCTCTGAGGTCCACATCGACGTACGTCCCGATGAGGAGCGTAAAGAAATGCCCGGGGCTGAGCTCGTTAATATGGACGATCCCCGCGTGATGGAAATCTGGAATCTGGTATTTATTCAGTTCAATCGTCAGCCGGATGGATCACTTGAAAAATTACCGGCCCAACACGTGGACACCGGCATGGGATTTGAACGTATGTGTGCTGTCTTGCAGGATAAGCGATCAAATTACGACACCGATTTGTTTGAACCACTGCTGGAAAAAATCGGCGAACTGGCCGGTGTAACCTATGGGCAGGATGAAGAGATTGATATTGCTATGCGGGTTATTGCCGACCATATTCGTGCGGTAAGTTTTTCCATTGCCGATGGGGCATCGCCGGGTAACGATGGCCGAGGTTATGTAATCCGGCGTATTCTGCGTCGCGCCATCCGGTATGGCTGGGATAAACTGGATCTCAAAGAACCATTTTTCCATAAGCTTGTGCCCACGCTGGCAAACCAATTTAAGGATGTTTTTCCCGTGCTTGTGCAGCAGCAGGATTATGTAACCAATGTGATTCATTCCGAGGAAAAGAGCTTCCTGAATACACTTGGCCAAGGCATTGAGCTATTTAATGAGATGGTCGAAGCTGAAGGCGAAATTACCGGTGAGAATGCTTTTAAGCTGCATGATACCTTTGGCTTTCCCATTGATCTGACGCAGCTGATGGCTCGCGAGCGCGGCGTGGATGTGGATGAAGAAGGATTTAAGAAGCGCATGCAGGAGCAGAAAGAACGTGCTCGTGCTGCTGGCAAATTTAATGTGGATCAGTCATCTCAAAAAGAGTGGACGACTGTAACTGATACCGACGAGTTTGAGTTTGTGGGATATGATTCGCTGTCCGCTTGGGGGAATATCAAAGCATTCCGACAAGAGGATGAAGGGCGCAATGCTATTATCCTTGATAAAACGCCGTTCTATGCCGAAAGTGGTGGACAGGTGGCCGATTCGGGCATTATAAGTAATGGTGATGAGCACCTCCGTGTGTTGGATGTGCAGAAGTCACCTGACGGATATGTTCACTTTGTGAATAAGTTGCCTGAAGATCCCAATGGTAAGTGGGAGGCCATGGTGGATGGCGATCGCCGACGCGAAATTCGTAAACATCACTCCGCTACCCACCTTGTGCATGCAGCATTGAAGCAAGTGCTGGGCGATCATGTTCAACAGAAGGGATCGCTCGTGGATGAAAATCACCTGCGATTCGATTTTTCTCACTTCGATCAGATTTCGAACAAAGAACTGAATCAGATTGAAGAAATAGTAAACGATCGAATTCAACAGAATATCCCCAAACAAGAGGAGCGAGAAGTCCCAATTGATGAAGCCAAGGAGCGCGGAGCTACCATGCTATTTGGTGAACAGTACGGTGACCGAGTGCGCGTAATTACGTTTGATTCGGATTATTCGATGGAGCTGTGCGGCGGTACGCATGTAGAAGCCACTGGTGAAATTGGCTACTTTCGATTTTTGAACGAGTCATCGGCTGCAGCTGGTATCCGACGTATCGAAGCCAAGGTGGGCAAGAGCGTGGATGAATATTTGCGGTCCGAAAATGAGCTGGTGCACCGCATCAAATCCCAAATTGGGCAGAGCGAGGATCTGGCGCGGGATGTTCATCAGCTGATTGAAGAGAACAAGGAGATGGAAAAAGAAATCGAGCACCTTCGCCACCAGCAGAGTTTGTCGAAACTTGATTCATTCCTACAAAATGCGCGCACTATTGAGAATGGCATTAAATTAGTTTCCGGCGAAGTGCCACATGCCGATATGGATCTGTTGAAACAGCTTGGATATGAATCCCTTGAGAAAAGCAAAAAAGAGACCATTACGGTGCTCGGCGCCAAAGATATCGAGGAAGGTAAAGTGTATATTGCTGCTGCAATTACTGATGACTTAATCGAGAGTAAAGGATTAAAAGCCGGAGCGCTGGTGGGTGAGCTTGGTAAGATGCTTGGCGGTGGCGGCGGTGGTCAGCCGAATTTGGCTACGGCCGGTGGGCGCAAACCCGAAAAACTGAAGGAAATGTTCGATCAGCTGGACAGTCTTATTACAAAGCATCTAAACTAGCAGTTTGTTGTACTTGTATTAAGCTTTTTAACAGTCCGTGACCTGTAATCTTCCATAATTTTGGGTATATTCTCGATCTGGTTCAATGAAATTTTAAAAGCAAAGTTGAGACAGCGAAAATCCGCTGTAAATTATTATGGCCAAAAAGAATAAAGAAGCTGAGGAAGTAACTTTTACCCCAAGCGGAACGGGTATTCGCAATAATGGCAGGATTGAACGTAGTACTGAACTGCCATCACCTACCAGAAAGAAGCATAAGTCGCTCGGCTTATCCGAAGACGACCTTGTGGATATGTTTGAACTGATGTATCTGCAGCGGCGGTTCGAAGAGCGAGCTATGCAAATGTATCAGAAGGGAAAGTTCGGGGGATTCCTTCACTTGTATATGGGGCAGGAGGCGATTTCGACCGGAACGGTGTATGCCCTGAATGATGACGACGATATTATTACTGCCTATCGCGACCACGGATGGGGATTGGTCCGAGGCGTTTCTCCCAAAGAGGGCATGGCTGAACTTTACGGCAAAGAGACAGGCTGTTCCAAGGGCAAGGGTGGATCGATGCACTTTGCCAAAACGGAAAATCATTTCTGGGGTGGATACGGCATTGTTGGCGGACATGTTCCCCTTGGTGGCGGTATTGCGTTTGCCAATAAGTATAAGCTAAATGACCGTGTGACGGCCTGCTTCCTCGGTGACGGCGCTGTTGATCAGGGGTCGTTGCATGAGACGTTGAATATGAGTCAAAATTGGGGGCTTCCCTGTATTTACGCAATTGAAAACAACGGTTATGCAATGGGAACCGCGGTGCATCGCCACTCTGTTGGTGAGCTCCACGAGCGTGCGAAAGGATACGGAATGAAAAGTGCCGTCATCAATGGCATGGATGTTTTTACGGTGTATGAGAAAATGAAAGAAATTGCCAAAGATGTCCGGGAAAATTCTAATCCCTGGCTGGTAGAAATTCGTACGTACCGCTATCGCGGCCACTCGATGTCGGATCCGATGAAGTATCGTACCAAAGAAGAATTGCAAGAGTACGAAAAACTCGATCCCGTTGAACGGATTAAAAAGTATCTGCTTGATGAGGAAATTATCGGTGAAGATAAAGTAGAAGAGATCGAAAACAGTGTAGAAGATACGGTAATGGAAGCAATCGACTTTGCTGAAGAGAGCGATTTTCCCGATGAGGAAGCGCTTTACGAGGACATGTTTGTTGAAGACGATTATCCGTTCCACACATAGGATAGAGGATTCTGGATGCAAGATGCGGTATGTAAGCATCGTGTAACGTGAATCTTGAATCATCTGTGAACGGCAATAGTTGTCGACAGAAAACTGATTTTTAATGCAAATTTTTGAAATAATTAATTAGAAATGGCTGAGTTACAATTCAGAGAAGCAATCCGGGCTGCCATTGATGAAGAGATGAGCCAGGATGAGAACATTTTTGTGATGGGTGAAGAAGTCGCTGAATACGACGGAGCCTATAAGGTCACTGAGGGTCTGCTTGATAAGTATGGGCCTAAGCGAATGATCGATACGCCTATTTCCGAGCTTGGATTTGCCGGTATCGGCGTTGGAGCAGCAATGAATGGGCTGCGTCCGGTTGTCGAATTTATGACCTTTAATTTTGCTGTACTGGCAGCCGATCAGATTATTAATCACGCCTCCAAAGCCAAGTATATGACCGGCGGGCAGGTGGATATTCCCATCGTTTTCCGTGGGCCTAACGCTTCGGCGGGACAGCTAAGTGCGACACACTCTGTATCTTATGATTCGATGTACGCGCACTTTCCGGGACTCAAAGTAATTTACACCTCCGAGCCGGCCGATGCCAAAGGATTGCTGAAATCCGCCATCCGCGACGATAATCCGGTGCTGTTTATGGAGTCGGAACAAATGTATGGCCTCAAAGGCGAAGTGCCGGATGAGGATGATTTTACCATCCCGATTGGCAAAGCCAAAGTGAAGCGGGAGGGCAGTGATGTCACAGTTATAGCCCACGGTAAGATGTATCATGTGGCTACGCAAGCTGCGAAACAACTGGCCAAGGATGGCGTAGAGGTTGAAATTATTGATCCGCGGACGGTTAAGCCGCTGGACATGGAAACGATTGTGAAATCCATCAAAAAGACGAATCGATGTGTTATTGTTGATGAGGCGCATCCGTTTGGTGGATTTGCATCAGAAGTAGGATACCTGATCCAGCGAGAAGCGTTTGACTATATGGATGCTCCGGTTCAGCGGGTGACGCTGCCGGATACCAATGCACCCTTTGCCAAGAATCTTTTTGACAAGTGGCTCCCGAGTGCTCAGCAGGTAATTGATGCCGTCAACACGGTAACTTATCGCAAATAACTACTGCGCGTCGTTCTGAACTGAATTCAGGATGACAGTGGTTTTAATTGTATTTTTGATCGAATTACAAACAGTTAACGATTTAAATTTTAACTATTATGGCAGTTAAGGTTGAAATGCCCAAGCTTAGCGATACGATGGAAGAAGGCGTTATCGCGAAGTGGAATGTACAGGAAGGTGACAAAGTAGAATCCGGAGATATCATTGCTGAAGTGGAAACCGACAAGGCGACCATGGAGGTTGAGGTCTTTGATGCCGGAACTATCCTAAAAATTCTTGCTGATGAGGGAGATGCTGTTCCTCTTGGAAATTTGATGGCTGTAATTGGCGAAGAGGGCGAAGATATTAGTGAGCTCCTCAAAGAAGCTAAGTCTGGTGGATCATCGGATTCAGAAGAAGCCGACTCCGATGATAAAACAGAAACCAAAGAGGAAGAGCAGGATGAAGACTACGACCCAGTTTTTGAGGATCTCGAGGATAAAGGCAACGGTCAGGTTGCGGAAAGCTCAACCGAGGACGGACGTATCAAGGCATCGCCATTAGCACGAAATATGGCCGAAGAGCAGGGCATTGATCTTTCGAATGTGAAAGGCAGTGGCCCACAGGGGCGCATCATTAAACGTGATATTGAATCTTATGAACCTTCTGAAGTACCGGCGGCGCCTGCTGCTACGGTATCGCGGGAGGATAAGGAGCATCGCGTATCACAGATGCGCAAGACCATTGCTCGTCGACTGTCAGAAAGTAAGTTTAGCAGTCCGCACTATTACGAGACCATGGAAATTGATATGGGTGCGGTCTGGGATGCACGCAAGAAATTGAATGAAATCAGTGATACCAAGATCAGCTTTAATGATATTGTGGTGAAAGCGTGTGCTACGGCACTGCGCAAACATCCCGATATCAACAGCTCTTGGAAAGGAGACAAGATTATCGAGCATGGCGATGTAAATGTTGCTGTAGCCGTTGGTATTGATGAGGGACTGGTCACGCCGGTCATCAATAATACTGATCAGAAAGGACTGCAGCAGATTGCGGCCGAGGGCCAAGAGTTGATTCAGAAGGCCAAGGATCGCGATCTGCAGCCCGAACAGATGGAGGGTAGTACCTTTACCGTCAGTAACCTGGGCATGTTCGGTATCGAAGAGTTTACTGCTATTATTAATCCGCCCAATGCCTGTATTCTGGCCGTTGGTGCGATCCGTGAAGTGCCGGTTGTAGAAGACGGTGAAGTAGTTCCCGGCAAGCGGATGAAAGTGACCCTCTCCAGCGATCATCGTATTGTTGATGGAGTAAGTGCCGCCCAATTCCTGAACACGTTGAAAGGGATGTTGGAAAATCCTCTTGGAATGGTACTATAGTTGGTTCAAAAACTTAAGCTTTCTAATTTTTGAGCTCTGAATCGAAAGGTTCAGAGCTTTTTTTATGACATAAACTTAGCTCTCCTTAATTCTATTTTTGTAAACCGCCTATCTGAAACTTCAGAACCATTTATATAATTAGAAATAACTAATAAATATTAAATTTAATTAATATTAGAAAAATTTAATATATTGGTTTCAGTACCATTAGCGACTAAAAATCGGCAAGAGAAGTGATCAGGAAAGTTTACATATCGACTCTATTACTAATAGGGCTGTTTTCAACAGTTTCTCATGCGCAACATGCCCAGGCTACCATGCGTGTTAGTGTACGCGTTGCCAGTGGCAGTAGCGTGGAAATGAGCCAACCTTTGGCAGTCATTTTAAAAAGCGATAAAAAGTCTAGTTTGGGAATGCTTACACTGCGCGGAATTACTAAAGGGAATGTGCTAATCAGCAGTTCAACCAAGGTGAAGCTATCGGATGCCAACGGTAATCAAGCCGTACTGAAAGTTAATAGTACTCAAGAAAGGACTGGTCAAAATGAACAGCACATCCGGTATGAAGGTATCTCTGAGGGAAGGATAGTGAGTAGCAGTTACAAGGGAGAGCTAACGACCACCATTGAATACCTTTAATTAAATCTCTTAGGTATGAGAGGGATTGAAAGTTGAGGAATGTCAGGAGTACTCCAAAAGGTAAATGACCGGTGATAGGCTTGGTTCGTTTTTTTCAATCCGATTATAAAGTTTCAGCGCATTAGACCATTTCTGAAACGCTCTGGTAACTACATAGTGCGAACCTTCCCCAAAGGTTGTTACCGATGTTTTAATATCCAACTTATTTGAGATTTCCCTCGAAAAATTCCGGGCTTTTTCTTTCTGTGAAAACGAGGCTAATTGCAGTTGGGTATTAAATTTGTATTTCACTGTTGTATCAGCAACATAATCCAGAAAGATATTATCGGGAAGCTGTTTGTTTTTATATCGTTTGAGATATGCTGTAGCCGATTCAGTTGACTCATAGGGACCACTAACGACCTTGAAATACTGGGAAGTAGATTCTGCAAGGTGAGCCGAAATTTGGTATTCCCTGGACAACCTAGAACGGTACTCCTGCGCATTGTCTTTACTGCTAAAAGCCCCGAATTGAATTACATAGTCGATGGGTGGCGGAATCTTCTTTTCATTGCTATAGCACTGATGGATGAGCCCTATTTGGCGATCTTCAAAGTTATTTGCAATAGTTCGGTAGTTATCCAGGGCTTCAGAAAATGAAGGAGTGCTCAAGGTACGTACGGAAAATATTTGGCGGTTATAGGTGATGGTAAACTCGTAGTCAGTTCTTTCTTCAGCTAACCGGGCCATACTGATTCCATTTTCAAATATTTTAAAACCTCCAACTTGTATGGCATACTTACAGGCAACGCTGGAATCGGCTTGCTGATTTTGGGCTAAGATGGAAGGGTTCGATTTCTCTTTTTGTTCATCAGCAGTTGAGTAGTATAGCCTAAGTACAATGCGACGGTTTAAATCCTTGTTTTTGGGAATGGGATTACCCAGTGAATCCTCGTTGGGTACACGGGGACGAGAGTCGGCATAGCCCGAAGCTTTTAGACGTTGATTTGCAATGCCTCTTTCAGAAAAATATTTGACGATGTTGGAGGCTCGGGCCGTTGAGAGCTCCCAGTTAGAGGGGTAGGCCGTTGTTGCAATTGGAGTGTTGTCGGTATGGCCCTCCACATCAATATAGAAATCATCATGTCGTAGTTTTTTAATTGCTGCGAGTACCTGGTCGAGCAGCCGAGAAGCACCGAGTTGCAGTTTAGTACTGCCTGATTTGTATAGATCATCACTGCTGAAGCGTATGCGTAAATCATTTAAGTCGCGTACAATTTCAAGCTTACCGGCCTCAATTTCATCCTGTAACAGCTTTTCAAGTTCCTTTTTGATGTCTTCAATAGGGGTTGTAATAAATTCTGTTTCGTTACTAGATGATTTAAAAAGTTTTGAGACTGACGAGATCTCAAGTTGATTCATATTAGTGAGCGCCAGCAGGACAAACAGGAAACCGAGCAATATTGTGACGATATCCAGATAGCTAACTTGCCAACTTTGTTCATCCTCGACGTCAAAGTCCCTGTCGGGGAAGAGCGATTCGTTGTTATTTGGTGATTCTGGTTTCAATCTGGGTAAAAGTAGGTTTAAATGTTATATCTGGGCTTCGCTCCTTTGCATGTGAGCATGGAGCTTGTCGTAAATTTGCAGGGATGTTTTCCGTTTTTCGATGAGCAGAACGCCCTCGAGGATAAGCTTTTTTCTAAAATACTGCAGCGAGGCAGTATTGCTCATCTTTCTGGCAATGGGATTGAAAATGAAATTCCCGATTAATATTCCGTAAAAGGTTGTCATCAATGCGGCTCCCAGTCCCGAAAGAAGTGATTCCAGTTGTTCAAAACCGGATAAAATTACAATCAGTCCAAAAAGGGTTCCCAACATCCCAAAAACAGGTGATACTTTGCCCATGCTCGAAATTATTTCGTTGATCCGCTGCTTGCGGGAATAGGACTCTTGGATATAAGCTTCCCCGAGCTCACGGAGTTCATCGGTGGAATAATTGGTATCCATCAATGAAAATAAGTATCCTTCGAATTGACCATGATATTTCTCGGAAAGCTCCGATACCGCTTGTCTCTTATCTTTTTTTATCATCTTCCGCCAATCCAGAATTTTTTCCACGTCCTGCTCCAGTTGATCGTCGGTGATCTCACTGTGAGAAAAGAGACGTACACTGTTTCTCAAAGCTTTGGTCACCTTCTGAAACGGATAGCTGATAAAAACGCTGGCCAGGATGCCCCCAAATACAATAGCAAGGCTGGGCAAGTTCAAAAACTGGTAGGAGGGAGGAATGAGGTTATATTCGCCAAAGCCAATAACCATAAGCGCTCCCCAAATCATCAGGAGAAGTGAACCCAGAAAGCATAGTATATTTGAGAAGGATGTGCGCATAGAGATTTAAGTTTAGAAATTTGGTTCAAGATTTTCGTTAATCAGATCATGTTCTTGCAACGCCTCGATTAAACTATCAGATAGGGGCAGGGGTACGTTTCGATCCATCTCGAGAGCCTTTCTCCAGTTTTCCACAAATTTGTCAATGTTATTCAATCCGTAATAGATGTTACCCTTCAAGGCCAAGACATCAGCATTTGTACGTACATTTTCAGCTTTCTTTATATAAGAGAGCGCATTTTGGTATTCACGATTGTAAAAGTGACGTTGAGCAAGAATATAGTAGGTCGTAATCTCATTGGCCTGATCCTGATACCTTGATCGTAACTGTTCGCCATACTTTTCCTTCAAGGCTTTTATTTGTTCTTCATCCTTTTGATCGGCTTTTTGATTTGATGTAGACTTTTGTTGAGCCGTATCAGCTGCCGCTGATTGGTTACTACTTTGCTGTACCTGATTTGTATTACCGCACCCAGCCCATAACCCACCCAGCAACCCGACCACTATTAAAAGCGATATGTATTTGTTATTGAATATCAATCAGTTTTAATTATTAAATCGGTTGGCGGTTTGACGAATTGCTCTCATCAACTGTGATTTTGCGTAGTTGGTATCAAACTCATCCTCTTCACTTATCTGTTCGAGCTCCATTCGGATGAGCCGTTGTTCTCTTTGCGGACGAAGGGAAAGCAGCTTTTCAGTTACAGATTCGTCCAGACCGATAACAGCATCCAGCAGGGTTTCAGTGTTAATATTCCTGGTTGCGTTCTTGAGCAGCTCATTATCCAGATCCGGAATTTGTTCAATGGTGATAAAATAATCTTCAATGAATTTGCCTACCGAAGCCCCTTTTTCTTTTAACTGCTTGATATATCGACGCTGCTCTGTCACCGGCAGGCTTTCCAAGACGGGAAGAATACTCTTGGGGTCGTACTGCTCATCTTTGCGTTTGTTAAGCAGGCTTATCGCCTTGTCAAAGAGCTGAGAGGAAATTTCTTTCTGCTTTTTGTAGGATAAATCCTGGATCTTTGTCATTTCCAGCATGATGTCGGTGGCCAGGCCATTATCCAGTTGATCGAGTAATGCTGCTGCTTTTTGCTGCGACAGATAATTGACAATCAGGGCAGCGGTTTGGCTATCCTCGCTTTTAATTAAAGATAATGTTTGCTCATCCGAGATGTGATTCAAAAACTTAAACAGCGGTAGCTGCTTGTTTTTGTTGGTTGCAGTATTGGTATCGTCCGACTGTAGAATGGAGTTGAACTCTTGTGCCACTTCCTTCTTTTCCTCCAGCGACATAGCCGGCATACTTTCAGCGGCTTCGACAATAGCGGAATAATGATCTTGGTTTAATACATGTTTTAAGGATTTGATAAGGTCTTTATCAACGGTGCTGATGACTTTGGCAGCTCTGTTTATTCCCGCTGTACGGTCTTCATCAATCCAAGCCTCAAACAAAAGGCTGATCTCCTTTGGTTTGCTTAAAAACTTTTCAATGAGCTTATCGAATGCTGAACTGACCTTGTCATCCTTTGCACTTGTCGCAGTCACTTCTGTATCCTGAACTGGTGAATTGAAATCCGAATGACTATTGCGCTGTCGCAGGTTGGTAAACCCCTCGGATGTTTTTGATTTATTGTTGAGCCGACTTACAAATACTAACAAACCCACTACGAGCAATAGAATAATTCCGGGAAGATACTGGTTGAGCGAGGCAAAAGTATCAGCAAAATTTGAAGAGGAGTCGCCTTTACTTGTCTCACTGGAGGATAAAGGAGGGGCGGAACTAGAACTAAAACTGGGCATCGAGATCTGGCTAATGGTTACATTGTCGCCGCGCGATTCGTCTGTTTTGGCCGCAATACCCGCCATCTTCCGCATAAATTCCAGCTCTTCGCTGGTAAACGAAGAGTCGGCATAAATGTTAATGTTCAAGCTCTTCAACCGTAATGAAGGAACTGTTCGCTCATTGACAACGGTTTCAGGCGTTTGGTTCGCTTGATTTCCCTGCCTGTTTTCGTCCGGCAAAAAAGGCAGGCCCGGCATTGTAATATCATTGGATTGCTGCTGTTTAACTTTATTTTGCCTGGTAGTATATGTTTCATCAACTACTTCGGTAATGATATTTACATCGACATAGAACTTTGTGCGGTCAAAGTAGTTGGAAAGTATTTGAATTACCTGCTGATCGTAGCTTTGCTCAATCGAAGCAATCTTCAGGTCTGAGGATGTAGCTACAGAGGTATCCTCGGGCAGTTGGGCATTGGCTTTGGGTGATACGGCGGAAAACATAACGGCCACCCAGAAAATACTTAATAAAAACGTTTGCAAGTTATGTCTGTTGGGTAATGTGGTTATAATATACTGTGGTTGCCTGATCATCCTCGATTCTATTAATTGGTAAATAAATGACATAACCTATTTTCTGGCTCCCGTTTTGACTTTCTGGTCCAGCGTTTTCATGTCCGGGATGTAAATATCTGGATCAAATCGTTTAGCTGAATTCCAGCTTTCTCTAGCCCCACTTTTATTGCCTCTTAAGTATTGGAGACTGCCTTTCAAGGCGTACCCCTGTGCCGTTTCGAAAATTTCCAGAGAGCGGTTGACGAGAGTGAGTGCGTCGTCAAAGTCCCTATTATAAAAGGCTTTTTGAGCTTTTACAATTAACCGGAGCGACTCGTTAACATCCGCTGAGAGTTCTTCTTCCAACTTCACCATATCATCGGCGTTTTTGATATCAGTAGTGACAGGACCAAGGGTGTCGGCTTTGGCCTTGGGTGCTTCGGCTTCTTTGGGTACAACCGTGAATTCCAGCCCCTCGATAAAGTCGCCCTGGGCTAATGATTCCACCTCTATTTGCATTGTGTCGGGACGTGATATCGACTTCAGGAACTCGAGCTGGCTGGGATCAATAAACAGATTATACTTGCCCGGTGGAATCTCGTAGGTATAGAACGAGCCATCAGAAAAGGTTCGCATTTCTTTGCTAAAGTTCTCTCGTTTGGAGTCCTTTTCATAGGCCGACTCCAAGTTGAGTCGTACCCCACTCAGTCCCTTGCTTGTGCTATCTTGCTTTTGCGTAACCTTCCCAGATATTACGCCCGATTGGTAAAACGGAATTTGAATCGTTTTGTATTGATTGGGATCAGTGACAATGGAGAAATTTTCGACATCGGGAACCAGCATGGGATTGCTGAGAGCTCCTTTGTTGATCTCAATATCGTAGCGATAATATGGCTGCAGTTGTGTAATATAGTTTATACCATTTTTGACGCTTGTTTTCCCGCCGGCTCTGTTCAGGCGTACGGCCGGGTCGCTGATGACATTATCCGTGCTATCCTGATATTTACCGTCATTGTTGTTATCGACGAAGAGACGAACAGCAGCTCCCGATTGGCCCACCTGCTGGCGATTGTGTAGCAGTAGTTGATCTCCATGGGGATCGTAACCAATAGAGCTTCGAATATTTTGGTTGACCGTGTAGCTGGGACCGGTAGCCCGCACGCTGGTATTACTTCGAATCTTGTTGAAGTCGATGGTTAGGTTTAAATTTACGGAGGTAAAATCTCCCAAAAAGTTGTGTCCCACCCCAAGCTGAATGCGACCGGTTTGCAGCAGGTCACGCGAAAGCTGAAATTCTACTTCCTCAAACTGATTGAGTCCCGGCAGGTAGGTAAGATTTCCTCGCAGAAACATGCCCCGAAGCAGGCCGGGAATATCTTGGAACCTTCCCAGTGAGTAGGTGTAGGAATTTGTTAGTCGCGAAGCCGATGTCGTTTCCAGATTGAGATCACCAGCCTGTTGGTCCTGGTAGCCAAAACGTACGTTAAGACGACCAAGTCTTGTACTCAGGTCAGCACGATAACGCAGAAGTTTTGTTGAACCTCGTTGCTGGTAAGTTGAGGACCAGCGAATATTTAATGGTACTTCTCCAATATTAAAAGGCGTAAACAAGTTTACCCGTGCCTGATGCTCACTGCCACCCACATTGTAAAGTCTGCTGTCTCCGGGATTGTAGTCATAGGTCAGACTCCAGCTGGCTCCGCTGTTATAGACAACACTTGACGTTAGGCGGTAAAATTTTTCCGAATTGAAGTTCGCACTGATCAGATAATTGCTGAACAGACGGGCATTTAGGGTACCCGTGAAGGACGGCATATTACTGTGATAATCTGTAAGATACTCTGTAGAGGCTTTGGCGGTCAGCCAGTTGGTAAGCCCGGTGGCTACGCTTGCTTCTCCTACGTAGCCGCGTGTATTAGAGCCAAGAATGGGGTTTTGGAGCTGCCCACCGCTGAGGGTGTAGTCAAATTCGCCGGGAGGAAGGTAGTCGAAGGGAACCTGGATACGGGAGTTATGCTGTATGGAACGCCCTTCGGGGGTATAAATACGAACTTCGTAGTTCGTACTTCCATAAGTGAGCGGGACCAGGAAACGGTAATTTCCAGATTGGTCCGTTTCTTGATAGTCAACCAGTTGATTATTTAAATAGAGCTCTACTTCGGATTGTGCAGGCACAGTACCTTCTATGGGATAGCGGTCAAAGAGGCGACGCGATTCGATGGGCTTGTTCGATATTTTAACCCCCGTGATAGGCCTGCTGGTAATGCCCTCAGAGTTTGTTTGTCCCACGATGGCCGAGCTAAACCAGTTGTTGTTGCGCCGCACATATCGCCAGCGGAGTCCATTGGTGGTAAAGGTATTCTGTTGCTCAGAAAAAGCGCCAAACATGCTTCCCTGAACATCACCGCCCAAAAACTCCATTCCAAGCGCATTGCTGAACGAAAATAGTTTGGAGTTTTTTGAATAGACAGCTGACATATTGTAATCCAGGAAAGCACCGTTTAGTGCACTGTAATTGCGCTCATACTGTAGGGGATAGTAATCTTGATTAAACAGCGGTTGCTCCCGGTTGAGTTGCTGGCGCTTTTTTTCGCGCTCATATTGCGCAATGACTGGCATCCTGTCCGTCGTCTCAAGGTCCAGCGTTAAGTTATTGAAGTTGGTCGAAAAGGAGAGCCCAAACAGGGTTTCGAAAATTTCAGATTTTACAAAGTAGTCGATCTCTTTAATGATGAAATCGCTGGCCTGGAGGTCAATTTGAGTATCACCGGCCCGGGCAGTCTGGTTATTAAAATCAATAGCATAGTTTTTCTTGCCGAGATAGGAGCCCGATATGATCAGAGAACCCTGATCAACTTCGTGACTTACCTTTAGCACGTTGAAAAGCTCATTGACAGGTAAGTAAAACTGCTGATCTTTATAATAGGCGGTAATATATTTATTTACCACCCCGCGATACTGGAAGGTGAGATATACCTCAGTGGCCGAAGATTGGTTTTGCTGGCTTTGAGCTGGCAGTGCAAGGGCAAACAGGATCCCAACTGTTGCCATCGCAAAAATATTTTTTATTCGGAACCATCCTGTCACTCAATCGTAATTTGCTTTTCAAAGGGAACGGGTGTTATTTGCAAGAGCTTATCTTCACTGATGTCCCGCCGCTGAGAAGTTATTTCGCCGCTGATAGTATAGTTGCCCGGTTCGACATCTGACAAATCCATGGTAAAGTTGCGTGTAATAGTGGTATAAACCGAATTAGTGGTCTGGGTTTCGTACACGGTGTTACCGCTGCCGTCTGTGACTTGCAGGTTAATGGAACCCATAAATGGGGCGTTGCCGGTCTGTTGCATACTCACAGCAATTTGACCGTTATTGGTACTGTCTATCTGTGAAAAGGTAACACCAGTAACTTCAACACCTGTTTGGGCATTTTGAGTATAATAATGGGCAGGTATAACTTGACTGACGACCAAATTGACCTGAGCTCCGATCTCACCTTCTTCTACCGACTCAATGGGTGGTGAAACGGGATTGGATTGGATCTTTACTCGAGACCAATAACCGCCTTGGGATAAACCATTTGGAGGGCGGGCTACAAAGCGAACCGTTTGCCGTTGCTGGGGTTGCAGCGTAAAATTTTGAGGAAATATTTTAAGCCAGTCAGAAATTGACTTTGTCTTTGCGAGCGCAGAATCAGTCACGATAGATACACCACCATTCTTATTAGCAGGAAACCCAAATTGAGTACTGATGGAAATTTCCTGTGCTTGTTGTCCCCCGTTACTTATCGTAATAGAGCTAAAGCGCTGTTGATTACCAAAAAACAGGGAAGTGGGAGCAATACTGACTTGGGCTACAGCTTGGTGGCTAAACCCAATCAAAAAAAGAAATACTGCTATTGTAGTCTTTTTGACGTTTTTTGTTAAAAACATGTTCATTGAGTAATAATTTGATCCCGAATAAGAAGACTACAATATATAGAAACTTCTTTTTTATAAAAAAGGGCTTCAAGTTGGAATAACTTGAAGCCCTTTATATACAAATTTTTAAAATTCTATTGGTAATTAACGGTAACAGTTAAAGGCGTTCCATTTGAATTAGCAGTGCTATATGAACCACTGGTTTGACTACCATCTACAGTAATTTGTCCGCCAATGTAAAGATAAAGATTACCAGTACCATCAGTTTCAGTTTCAGTTCCTGCTGAGCCATTTGTTATGTCAGTAGAATTGTTCGCATCATTAGAAGACTGACTAGAGGCAATGTCTGCAGTATAATCCATTGTACTACTGTTACCATCACCGAGGGTAGCGTCAGTATTCCAAGAAATAATCAATTGAGTTGACGAAGCAGCACTAATATCTAAGGATCCGATTGAAGCTCCATTACCAACATCCGTTGTAGCATCTCCTTGTGGATCAAGAACTGGTGTTGTGCCTTGTTGAACTCCTGCAAACTTAACATTCGTTGAATTTGAAAGAGAAATATTTGATTGTACATTTGCAGTTGCTGTTATGTCTTGTGAAGGTTGCGCAAAAGCGTTTCCGCTGAATGCAAGTACAAGTGCTAAGACCGAGAGTAAAGAGATCGTCCGTTTCATAATATGTAGATGTTTTTATTGCGAGTAATAACCGAGTTTCTTTGTTCAGTTCAAACTTAAGGGTTTCGTCAGAGGGCTAAAATTAAGTTCTATTAATTAAAGAGCTTTAATCTAGTATAATACCCTTTAATGTTAGCTGATTACCCTTAGCCTTGTCTGAGCCGTGATTATTATACAGCATGACCGGCATGTGAGCAAATTATAAAGCTTTAATTTTCAAATACCTTTTCTCAGAATAAAGAGTGTATAAGAAGGGCTTTGCAAAACCAATCGGTGTCATGCTGAACTTGCCGTGTTCCGAGAATTAGGGGTTTCAGCATCTACTGTTTGATCTGTTTTATAAGGTATTAACGTACTTTTTGGCAAAAGACCCTGAACTAATTCAGGGTGACACCGGGTTCTGCAAAGTCCTCAAGAACTAGGTTGACACTTAGCGTATTGTTTGTAAACCCACTGTCATTTCGAACAGATGTGAGAAATTTATGTTTTTTCCGTTTATGTCCACAGAACAAAGATCTCTCCCTGTTGCCTGTTTGCCGTGCCTTTAGGCATAGGCTGGGTCGTTATGATATTTTGAAGTTTCAGGATTTACCAAAGTTCCCTTAAATATATTCTACGTTTAATATAATCTCATTAGAGTACACACCATCTGGGATATCTCCAATATTTATAGAACCGTACATAAAAATATAAATGGTATTCCAGGGACCCGGATCGGGATTGGTTTCTACTTTAAGTGCGTTAGTGGCCTCTGGCAATGAAGTAGCGCTCTGGTAGTTCTGAGCCGAGAAGCCATAACGCGCAAAGAGATTCAGAGGTACCGTGTCTTGAATGGCCGGGTTGTTATGACGGAGTACATCGGGCTTTTGCAGGGTTACAAGCAAAAGTTGGTTTTCAAGGGCGGTAATATTAAAGATTCCCATATTGATACCGCCCAGATCAATGCTTCGTTGTCCGCTGTTGGTGGATATGGCCCCAAAGTCTAGGGGCTGTACGGTACTGGCCGTCAATTCCGAATCTACGTCCAGGCGTAAATCAATAAACTGGGCGTGAGCAGCCGCAGGTATAGCCAGCCAACAGGCAACAGCGAAAATAATTGGCAGGATTATGTAATGATTTTGCTTAGAAGGAATCATAACTGACATTTACAGTTATATTGCCATCGTAAGTGCCTGCTGGTTTGTTGTTATCTACCGTGATATCCCCATAGAGATATAGATAAAAGGTCTCGAAAATAGCTTTGGTTTTATCAAGGTTGTTTTTGTTCACCTTTGATTGGGTATTCGCAGTAGGTGGTTTAGGGGGTGGTCCGGGGGGTTGGCTCTGACGTTCAAGTATGGGTGCCCGGATAGTAAAAGAATTGTTTGATGGCACATTGACGTATTTTAACGGTACGCTTGAAGGGTCACTTACATTACCTTGTCTATTACTGTAAGCTGCTTTTAATGTAAAGTTAATACCGTCTGCCCCCTTCGTAAGTTGGGTTGGCGCTTGTACCTGCACAAAAATATCCAGGTATTTTACCCCCACAATCTCGATAATCGAGGCGTTACTATTGTTGACGGCAATTGAATACGTACTGCCATCTGCGATGATGGGTCCAACTTCATCGAAATTTAAGTTCTTTGGACTGTTTGTAATTTCCAGCCCATAATCGGCGTAGGCACTAAAATTGACTTCCTGTGCATGGCTGTTCCATCCACAGAAGAGTAAAAAGAAGACTGCTATAAAAAGTCTTTTAGCCATTTATATATTTTCAATATCCAGAGTAAATTCACCTTGGTAGTTCCCGGGTGTCGCGGTTGAAATGTCCACGTTACCGCCAATCCAGAGATACAGCCGTCCATTTTCGTTAAATGCAAAGTCGCGATTTTCCTGATTCAGAATTTCAGATGTGGACTGTTCATCTTGGCTGTTGACCGATACTTTATATTCAAACAGTAGACTTTCCGTGCCGCGCTGCCGGGTGAGTTCGCGTTGAGGTAAAAAGCTAATGCGAACTTCAGAATTGGGCGTACCAATAGCCACCATTTTGCCGGCGTTGGAACTTCGCTGTGGGTTTAGTCTGATAATGCCATTCCGTTCCTCGGCATCAGACAAATTCATTGACTGCAGGGTAATCATCTCGATAGTATTTGTAACCTCTGCCGAGACATTTACAGACACATCAGGCGGGTTGCTTTGTGCTGATGCCGATGTTGACCAAAGTGGCAGGATAACCAGTAGGGAAATGAAAAAAGCCAGCTGATTTATATCCATTATTTGAGAGTTTACTTCTGCAATCAAATTTATAATACGAAAATATTTGATTAACAGTTTGGGTTTAAGCCGTTTGCCTTCTGTCGTTTAAAATAACAAAAGCGGAGGAGATGTTCCCCTGCTACGGATTAGAATCATTTAAGTTAATCGAATTTAATGGACAAGCTAATATTTTGCCATTCCAATAAAGCAATATCGCTTAAATAAAAAAATGCGGAGGAGATGCCCCCCGCATTAGTAAATTCTAAGTTAGATGAGTAGAATTTTATCTTATTTAATCACCCTCGTTTCTTCAAGAGATACTTTACGCGTATATTTGTTTTGCTTAACTGCATTAGCCGCAGCTATCTTGGCATATCTTTCTGAAGCACAATCATATTGCATATGTATATTACCATTTAAATCTATATCAATTTGTCCATCGTAATCGCTGGTATTTCCTACCAATACTGATCCATTTATTGTGGGAGTACCACGCCCTTTAAAATTATAGGCATTTTCGAAAACAACGAGTCCATTCCATTCAAAATTACCGGCAATATCAAGCGTAGATCCGTCATCGCCTTCATAACTCATTTCACCATCACTTCGTACAACTAATATGCCGTATCCTTCTTTTTGTTTCCCCGTTAATTTGAGTTGGTCTTCTACAAAAAATACCCCGGGGTCGCTTTCAGTACCCAGCGTTTGATCGGTTGTTCCAGATAAATATTCCACGCCGTTTGTATTAGCTAATCGTGCAATGAGTTCGTCTGTAGGCTCATATGAAAGATCGTTATCAACTGCTACTTTAGGGTCACCTTGAACATCTATATCACTAGTTTCCGACTGGACATTATCTTCTGAATTCTCATTTAGCACTGAGATTCCGGGTTTGCTTTGATCTCCATCTTCGCATGCAGATGGAGAATTACCATCGATACTGGCACTTCCATCGGTATTAATGGTAAAATTTTCAGTAGCAATGGATAACGGAGATTTAAATTTAGGAACAAAGTTGCTAAACGGAGCTACTAGGTAAACACTTTGCACTTTTGCTTGATAAGAACCATCAACAATTGCTGTTGAAGTTAACCGGACTTTATCCTCTTCAAAGTATGGGTTGGTTTCCCAGTCACTATTCAGAAACTCTACATAGAAATCAATAGTAGCCCCGTTTACTGTAGCCGAGGTCCATGAGTTATTATTATTTCTTTCATCCACATAAGCTTGATCCATATTGTCAATACCTTTCTCATTTATTTCCTGCATCACAACTTGGATAGCTGTATGAGCTGCATTTAATGCCTGTGTCTTTTGGGCATATTCAACGTTTTTTTTGGTAAGCATTTTGCCTTGGTCAGAGGTGCTCATCGAAACTATACCAAGTGAAACAAGCATCCCGGAACATATTATTAACATTGCTCTCCCCATAACGTTACCTCGTCATTTTCTTAGTTAGTAGGTTCTAAATTTGGTGGAGAAAACCGCTTCTCCCAAATTGTTCTCACAAATCGCCCATCGTCATTTGCGTTGCTATATACTTTTGCTGAGCTCTGCAATTCTATTGTAATGTACAACTGCCGCACATCGTTAAAATCTGATGATGACAATGGCGTGGCCATGTGAGTGTTTTCGTCTGTGGGTTTTCCGTATTCATCATAGTATTTGATTTCAAAATCGGTAACCCCCAGTCGTATTGGCGTTTTTTCTATGTTTCCTGTATCGAGGTCCTCTACCTTTCGCATCAACACGTAGGCATTTGGGTTGCCGTTATTCAGGGCGGTACTCGTAAATTCCCATGTTACTCGTTCAACTGAGTTATCAGTGCTGTTATCAATATTACTGCGGAACTGAATTTTATCACTTTCAGCAACTTCAAATATAGGACTTGTTTTTCCAGTACGATTGTAGCCAATTTTTTGGATGTCATGGCTAAACATTTCCTGTACAGCAGTAGCTTTTTCGCGGGTGGTTTGAGTCAACGTAAGTTCTGTTGAACTATTTGAAAGCGATATGTTCATAGCAAGAATTCCAATCAAGAGAATACCGCCAATAACGTAGCTTGTAATTAATCCAAGGTTCATAACACTATCCTCTATTAATCGGCATAGTAATTTCTAACAAATTCTAAGCTATATTTTGATTTGCCTTCCTTATTATCCAAGTATTTGCTGCTTATATATACTTTCAACTTTTTGAATGTCGTACGATAGTTGACCTTGTTAAAGTTATCATCCACGTAAAAAACTTCAGCTCGTATATTAAACTTACCATGCTCTGTCTCGATTACGTCTTCCCAACCATTAAAGTCATCAAAGTCGTCAAATTGAGAACGTTTTGTCGCACTACCGGGACCAAGACCTGAGGGCGAAGTAAAATCGCCGGGAATATTTTTGGGAGGTGTTTTAGCGCCAATACTTACTTGGTCAAATTCCAGTGTTCGTGCTTCTTCAATGACATCCTGCGCAAGGGCAATAACTTCTTGCTCTAATTCACCTTCTATTTGCATGTAGGTGTTGCGCTGGATCATACTGGTGGCACTGAGCAAGATCAGTGAGAAAATGATCATCGCCCCAATCGTTTGTAAGACTTCGCTATACCCAACCATAATAATCGATGCTTGATTTATACCCTTCTAGCAACATATTAAAAAAAATTAATCTTTCATATCCTTTCAACGGTATTAGGAGTTAATGAAGCCTTTCCTAGTATCAGCACGTTCGTTTTACCAGTCAAAACATTGATTTAATGTTATAGTAAGGAACAAATGAGTAGTTATATTTAATGTTTTTGTCAGCTGTAGTGGATGAATATAGAGGTTATTTAAAGAGTACTGTCAGTAGAAGCTGCATCTTCAAGATATCTATAGATAAAAAAGCGGAGGGGATGATCCCTCCGCATAAAAAGTTTCAAACAGTAAGATCTATTGGGCAAAGCTGTTAAAATAGGCCAGATCTAATCGTCTGTTTGCTTGGTTACCCTGTATTTTGAGGACCCGTGGACGGTCTTCTTGTTTGCGGTCGCCGTCTTTGACGATCACAAAATTGTATTTTAATGTTTTGCCATTTGCAGATGGTGGAAAATCCACGTTGGCTACATAAATACTGTCAACGGGGCTACTATCTTCCATTTTAATACTGTTTATGTCAGATAGCGGGGCTTGATTGCCGGTTAGGTACACCGCATCATCCGCTGGCTGGAATTCTCCACTAGCTATTTCCTGCTGCATGTCAATCGCAAAGAGGATCTGCTGTTGGCTATAGCTGGTTTGTGCTATCATAAGAAAGCAACCTATGAGAAATAAAAGTTTGTAGGGTAGTTTATTCATAGTATCTAGGGTTTGGTTAGGAATTAATATTCTGTTTTCCAAGAGACAAATTCATAGATATCTGAAGGTGGGAAACCACGGGGCGCTCGTCCCAGGAATCGTTCGTCATAACTGTAGAATTTTTTGTATCCACTGCCGCTGGTTAATCCCACCGGTCCGCGTTCTCTTTGGATGAGTCCGCCCAACAGTTTGAGCTGGCCTCTGGCTTCTCCGTCGTTATATCCTTCTACTTCAAAAGAGTTGCCAAGAGCCATAATACTGGCATGAATTTCTACGTCTTTGTCATCACCGGGACCGTTGGCTTCGTGAGCATTTTCATCGACCACAACATTGCCTTCGCTGACAATACCCAGAAAGTCATTCGATTTGCCATCTCTCGGGTCATCTTCATATTTGAGGTTCCCCATAACTTCCACTTTGCTTTCGGAGTGTAGACTTACATCGCCATTTACTGTTCCTTCTACCTGGATATCTCCAGAGGCCGAGATAACTCCGTTTTTTACGTCTGAGTCCAATGAATACTTAACCGGGGAGCTCCAGTTATACGAAGGTGGCTGGTAACACCAGCAGCGCCGGCTCCAGCCACCACCACTTTTGTTTCCAGTTGAGATGGATACGGTAGAGTCGGAACTGTTAAAGGTTGCTTTAATACTGCTGTTAAATCGTAACCCATTGTTGCTTGCAGCGTCGGCCAGGTCAGGCACTTCAACCGGCAGATCAATTTTATCGGCATTAAAGTTTTGGCCGCCATTGAACTGGGGATTGTGATCGTCTTGATCACCATTGGAGGCTACCCAGTCGTTGGGACTTGTTACTTTGCCGTTAAATACCGGTGCACCGTCAATGTGAAACTCATCGTTGGTATGAACTGGTCCGTTAAGGGTATCACCTGTAGTAAAGTAGATGGTTGGTTCTGATACGGTAAAATAGGAATATCGTGAAAATTCTCGTCGTTTTGTTTTAATGACGATTTCAACCGTTTCGCCCTGATACGTTCCTTTGGCTGTTAATACCTTGTGCACAACAAAGGGATTTTGAGGGGCAAAAGGGCGCTCTCGTTCCAGCTCTACTTCTCCAGTACCGTCGAGAAGTTCCATCTTGGGGAATCGCCCGGCAGTGGAATCCTCAGGATGCTTGTTAATTTCTGCAAAGGCAAGTTCGGCCATTGTGTTGGCTATGGTTTCAGCTTTGGTCCGCTCGGCATAGTTGGCACTGAATTTTGAAATTTCTTTCTGCCGCTCGTTGGCTGACTGCTGAATAATACCATACACTATAAACAGCCCCGTAACGATAATAAGTAATCCTCTACCCATCACAACCTCTTGTTAATTGGTTTGCATATTCCGTATGTGCAAGCTCGAGGGCACAATAGTTCGTTGCCAAAAAGAGCGTCCGTATTCCTTTTTGCCCGTGCTGCTGGTTAGTGGCTGGGGCGATTCGGTAACGATCTTAACTTTGATTTTATCAACCTTGCTCTTCGCCGTTGTTTCATTGCCTTGCATGTCGTAATAAGTCAAATTAAAGGAAACTACCGAATAGAACGTGGTACTAACTTTTCCGTTTGCAACTGGTCCTGTACGGCGAAGCTTATAATCGTTAGGATTTTCAGTTTTTTTGTACTTGGCTGAACTATTGAATTGCCAGATGATATTGTGTTTGCTACCTCCAATAGTTGCTTTAAAGACAATTTTCTCGGAACCTGCAAAGGTTATGACTGGCTCATTTTCCTTCACACCGTATCCCATGCGCTGGAAATCAGCTGTAATTGTTTGAGAGATGGTCTGCTGTTTCGTTTTTGCTATCATCTGCATGGTGGATTGCCTGGAGTTATTGCTGACTGTGTAGTTCATATGGAGTATCGAAAGCATCAGCAAGCCGCCAACGATAAAACTTGTTGTTATTCCAATATTCATAATTTGCCAGTATGTTTATTCTTCAAATGCTGCAACAAAATCCATGGTTATAGGATAGTCTGCCGTATTTTTATTGAATTCTTCATGGAAAAAGGGACTGGTAACATGAACTGTCACTTTTCTATTGGTAGTAGTGGAACCAGGAACAGTAATATTTTTGTCAATTGTTACGTAGATGTAAAAATCTATTTTAAACTGTCCCGATGAGCCCAGCTCCAGCGTTTCTTTATGGGGATCATCTTGAGTGTAATTTTCAAAGATATAATCACTCGAGTTCGGATCGAGTTCATTTTTGGAGGCCCATTGGGCACGTTCAATTTCGCTCTTGGCCAAGGCAATAGCATTATATTCGATCTCGCTTTTGGAGAGCTGCTTGGTATTCATCACCATACTTCGAGTGACGTTGAGGGTCAATATTGAAAACATAATCATGGCCCCCATTAAAAATATTATGTCGGAATAGTCATTCATGTGATCCCTTCTCTGCGATTTTGGCCAACGATCCTATTATAAAGAATCAAAGAGTAAACAAATGTTACATATTTTTTAATATTCTTTTTCTCCTGATAATAAATTTGCGAAGAAATGCTTACCGGGGGGTTATTTTTTCCACAGTATTCTGAAGCAAAAAATAGTTAGCCGATAGTTTGATACCTACTTGATGTAGGTCATTTTCTTGGTAATGGCTTGGTCTTCCGTTCGCACCCGGTACAGGTACACGCCGCTGGCTAGTCGATCCGGACTCCAGGTAAGGGTATGAAAGCCTGCCGGATAAATCTCATCTGCTGACAAGCGTCGTACTAGCCGACCCAGAACATCGTAAATCTCGATCGTCACCCGACTTTTTTCGGGGAGACCGAATTCAATCTTGGTACTGGGATTGAAGGGATTCGGATAATTTTGAGCTAATTGAAATTTGTTGGGAATATTACTCTCAATTTCCTCAGTCGTAATAATTAGTGTAAATCGAGTATCGTAGAGGTTCGAATATTTTTCAGAAGTTTTACTTTTTGATTTGTTATGAGTGTCAGTTGTTGGGTCCTGTATTACAAGAGGTTTTCCAGGTTCAGCGTTAATATTGCGGTAGGCCCGCGCTTTTGCCTGAGATGTTTTGTTGTCAAAGGTGTAAAAAGAGTTGCTGCGCAAATTGATTTCTTTTTCCAGCTTATTATCGCGTAGTTTAATAATCCAGTCGGAGGGCAGCGATTTCATTGTAGGCCAATAGAGGGTTAAAGGTCCATTATAAGCTTCGCCGTCGATGAGACTATTTACTTCCAGCGGAAGTTTATAGCGATGGCTGAACTCTTTTGGCAGATGCTCGATAGACATTTGAGCTCCTTCTTCATTGCGGAATGCAAGTTCAAGAAAATCACCTCCAAAGGGAAACATGCGATAGCCATCACGCGGATCATAGCCTCGTTTGGCATCAGGGCTAAACATGACATAAGCTTTTTCGTTAATCCCGCGATTTTTCTTGGTTTCTAACCTGAAGGTTATTTGAGGAGGTGTCTGGCCGTCTGTCTCTTTTCGCCGGAATATACCGTCAATGGTCTTGACTTCTTCTTCAGCTTTCAGTTCTGGTGTTTGGCTATTGGCTTTTACCCAGAATCCCTGGAAGGGAGCAATAAGTCCACTGCCGAGGGAGCCCACGCGGCCATTCCATGTTAGGAAACTACCATTTCCGCCATTGGCATTGGGATCCCAGATGTAAATGGTCTGGTTAATATTGGCTTTTGTCCAATTAGGGTTGTCATCCCAGTTCAGGGTAGCCCCAAAAGGGTTACCAACAAGATTCCATCCGGTATCTGGCACGTCGATAGAGTCTGCAATATTGGTGTACGATACGTCAAAGGTTACTTCACTGCCAGTGCCCGTATTTTCGGGACCGGTTACTTCAAGTGTATCGGGTAATTTTTGGTTATATCGATTGTCGTTGGTTACATCTCCAAAAACATAGACAAATAGACCGCGTGCCGCTGTTAAACTTTGAGAAGCACTTGACGGAGCTCTCCAACGCTGGTTATCGGTACCTTCGTAGTCTTCATCATACCAAAGCACATTGGGCTGAAGGGTGTCGTTTGGAGCAACATCCGCATCGTAATAAGCGCCCGAATATCCTTGGGTGATAATGCCGTCCAGCAGGTCGCCATACGTTGAGTTGACCGGTGAAGAAAGCATGCGCCAGCCTGGAATGCCCGACAACTGTCGTCGGAAGGTGATGGCTCCCGAGCTGACAGATTGGTCGTTGGCGATTAAATTTAATCCGGATGGGATAATTAGGTTGCCGGATGTGAGGGTAAGGGTACCGTCAACAAATAGGTTTTGGCTGACCTGCACGTTGTTTCCGTTGTCGATTTCGAGATTATTAAACTGGTTGACATTTTCGATATTCTGCAATGAGCTGCCATTCATAAGTACATTACCAATCTGCAGGTCATGGATGGTAAGGTTTCCGCCTACTTCGAGGTTAGCGCTGTTACTACCGTTAATATTTCCACCGCCACTTAGCTCACCACTGACAGTGAGTGTTTGACCACCGCCTACAGTAACATCAGCTCCTTCTTCAACAACAAGGGTTTTGATGGTTTGATCATTATTCTGTACCACTGGATACCGGTTACCAGTAGCGGGATCTTCAGGCACCAGAACCGCATCACCAGATTGCGGAACGGTTCCTGTACTCCAGTTGTCTTCGTTGCTCCACTGCTCCGCGGGCGGATCGCCACCCAGCGTGCCTTCCCAGATGGCATCGAACTGCGTAAAGGTAACATTAGCATTATCAGTGATAGTTTCACCGTCCAGGGTACCGGAAACGGTAGCAGTTTCATTATTCGTTGAAGAGGTCAACGTTGCGGTATAAGTACCATCATTATTATCTGTTATACTGCCTAGCGAACCTGCATTGGTACTGAGCGATACATTATCGCCACCGGATTGCAGGTTATTACCCTCAGAATCTTTTAGTTGAACGGTGATAGTTGATGTTGCAGATCCATCATTGGAGATATACGTAGGATTGGCTGATATCAGGGAGGTTGCTTTATCGGCACTTCCCGGGTTTACAGTAAACGAGTTACTTTCCCCATTTTCCGGACCGTCAGCATTAGTAGCCGTAATTGTATATTCGCCAATGTTAGAGAATGTTACAGTTCGGGAGCTGAGCACTCCATTCGTAAAACTGGCCGTAGTACCGGCTCCTTCGCTCAACGTACCGCTGGATGTGATTTCCACACTGCCATCAAAATCAGTATCTACAGATCCGGTGCCATCAATTGCAGATATCTTAATATCAAAGGGAATACCAGCAGTTTGTGGAGGTATAATGCCGCCGCCTACTTTTTCAACCTCAAATCTCGTTAAAGCTCCAGGATCAGTAATTTCAAATGAGCTGCTTTCGGTAGTGGGTAGACCAGAGGAAGTTACCGTAAGTTTTTTCATTCCAGTCTGATCTATAACCAAATCATTAAAATAAACTCGTCCATTCACGTTCGTTTGTTGCGTTGAGGTGCCAGAGAGTGTGCCCGTACCAGATGAGAGCGATGCCGATATTGAGGTATTGCTTTGTTCAATATTATTCCCAAACTGATCTACAATCTGCACTTCGATGGCTGGTGAGATAGCCTGATCAACCGGATTATTCGTAGGCGGTTGTTCATAATTGAGTGAATCAGCTTGGCCCGGCACCATAACTATATCGCCATAGTTGGTGGTACCACCGGGGCCGGTAGAACCACTGTTTGTGATGGTACCAGTATTGGGTAAAGTACCTTGTGTTGGCCGGATACGTAGTCCGCTGAATGTGGCTTCTCCAGGTTTGCTTGAAGAATTTGACTCTGAATTAACGATAAAGGTAATCTGATCAGCTGTCCGGCTTGTAAATGAAAGATCTAAATTGGTACTGTTACCGTAAGCTGGCTGTATTGCTACACTTGGATTCGATCCGCCGGTGTCCCACTCAAAACCATTGGGAGCTTCAAAAACGATAGTGTTCCCGCTAGTAAGCTCGCCGCGGAAATCCTCGCGAAGGCGTGGGCCTGAAAGGGTGGTGTAATCACCGGCTGTGTTGCTGGATCCGCCAGCGTAGGTATCGGCCGAGATATTTTCGCCACCAGTGGCTTTACCAATAAGTCGGATATTGATATTATATTTTTCTGAGAGATAATCTTCAACAGATTCTTGCTCAGCACCAGGAAGATAGCGGTCAAAAAGAATAACTTCTGCTATGTAACCATCCCAGCTTTGGCCGGGAGTATCGGGAGCATCTTTGGGGCCTTTGCCCAAGATCACCGTGTTGGCGCTATTTATTGTACCCGAAGGGGGCTGACTAACGGCACTGGGGTTATTAAGTACACCGTCGACAACGAGATTAAATTCTTCACCGCTTTGCCAGTCAAGCGATAAAATTTGCCCATCTGTGGTTTGGATATCGGAAAAACTTTCGAGCTGATTGTCGGGATTATCTCCGAGAATTCCCACCTTAATAAGATTTTGTGCCCCGGCGTTGGCACCTGAAGCATCATAACGGATTGCCAATATATCATCTGTGGTATTTGGAGTTTGGGTGTCAAAAAAGCCACGATTGGTATTCGTCTGATCAGATTGAATTACATAAAAAGCAGTAAACTGTGAAAGGCCGTTTATATAACTATTCCCGTCTGAGTCTTCGAGGAAATCACCGTCTCCGGTAAACTGAATGGCTGCCTGATTGTTAAGGCTGGTAATATTATTGGAAAATGATGGTCTGGTTCCACTGGCGGATGTAAAATCTCTACTGTATCCGCTCTGGTCGGCCCAGGTGGTTACTTCATTACTGCCGTTTGTGGATACTCCGGCATCGCCTTTCAACCAGAGTTGGAGGCCAGAGATAGATCTAACGGCACTCAGGGCAATATCACGGCTAACAGTATTGCTGCTTTTATCCCCATCGCTAATGGTGAAACTCACGGTACGGGTCTGTGATGAAGGATTAGAATTAGTATTGTCATAGGTTACCGAACGGAGTGCTGTTTCATAATCAGATTTGCTGGCCGTTCCGGTTAGTGAGAGCGTTCCCGTTGAGGAGTTCCAGTTGCCGGTTATTCCCAGAATATTCGTAAAGTTTAGTTCGTCCTCGGAGCTTATGTAATTGTTGGATATCTGGATGGTAGCACTTTCAATATTTTGATCATCACCGTCATCAACTGTTATCGAAGTGGTAACTTTTTTGGGACTATCATCTCCCTGAACTTGTAGCCTTGTACTTTCAATATTGGCTAATACCGGAGCATCATTAGTAGGAGTAATCGAGATGTCTCGATTTTGGTTGTTACTGTTATTTGATCCATCATTGATCGTAAAAGTAACGGTTCGGAGATCTGTTGATGGTACAGAGCTCAGGTTTTCGTATGTCACCGAACGCAGAGCAGATTGATATTCCGCTTTGGTAGCTGAACCACTGAGTGTGAGGGTTCCTGCAGTAATGTTCCAGCTGCTGGTAATCCCATTTGCATCTGAAAAGGCCAGCTTATCTTCGCCCTGTGAGTAGTTGCCCGTTACTTCAATGATAGCTTGCTCCATGTTGTTGTCATCTTCATCACTGATAGTGATTGACGACGTAATCGCGGAAGCACCATCTCCCTCGGTATAGTTCAAGGTAGTTGACTCGATATTGCCCAGAGAAGGTGCCGTGTTGACTGGTATGATCGTAATGTCGCGGGCCTGTGAGTTACTGGGATCATCCCAGTCGTAGGCCGTAAAGCTAATGGTTCGGTTGTTGGTTGAGGGATTTACATCATTGGTATTTTCATAAGTGATAGACCGAAGCGCCGATTGGTAGTTGCCGATTGAGCTGGTACCGCTTAAAAATAATTGACCAGTAGAACTGTCGTAGCTGCCACTGATACCATTTTGATTGCTGAATACCAGGACATCTTCGGAGGGAACCAAGTTGCTGCTAATGTTTACCAGGGCACTGTCCAGCACGGTGTTGTCGGGATCACTAATTGATAAGGTAGAGGTGATGTTCTTGGGGAGATCACCCTCAGTATAGCTTACATTACTGCCCTCAATAGCAGATAGTTGAGCTGGCGTATTGTCCCAGCGGTTTTTTAGAATAGCATGGACTTCGGAAAAGAGGGTCGTCGAGAAGGCCTGATTCCAAGAGATAAGTTCAGCAATATACCCATCAAAATTTGCGCCGTTCACATTGTTATAATTAACAGGATCACGAGCACCATTCGAAGCACCAATTTCGGGGGCTCCTGGATGGGATTCTTGTACGTCAGCACTATTCAAAGTTTGAATACTTCCACCGTTGACGTTTGCTGACCAGGTTCGGTTCGCTAAATTTCCGGCAGTGGCGTCGTGGCTGGCAATGACAATGTAGCTGGTGTGTGGCTGGACAGGGCCAAGATTTATAGACTTGTTCTGATCGCCTGCCTGCCATTCACTATTGTTCCATGTATAGGCATATAAATTGCCATTAAAAATTCCGAACAGGTATCCCCGCACTGCAGCTCCCTGCTCATATAGAACTTGATTACTTGAAATGTCATCAGAAGTACGAAACACCAGGGCAAATGATTTTTGATCGAAGCTGCTGGTATTGATCGCGTTTTCGGAGCTTCGGGTGTATGAATCATCTGTTCCGTCGTAAAGTAATGCTCCACGTTCACCCATGGCAGCACTGTTATCAAAAAACTGTGAACGCTGAGCAGCGGTCCCATTGCTAAAAGAGAAATCTGAGCTTCCTGATACGGCATCGGAACGGTCGCCCCAGGGATTTACCGCTGTACCGTCGGCCGGTTGGTCGTTCGTTTGATTGTCACCATCCACATCTTGGCCATCGAAATGGAATACCACGTTACTGACATCTGCTGAAAGGTCATCAATGGATGGGATATAAATTTCACGGCTCTGTATATTACTATTATCAGTGCCGTCACTGGCTTGAAACTCGATAGTTCGGGCTACTTCGCTGGGTGACCCACTGGTATTTTCAAAAGTGACTGACCGCAGAGCCGCCTGATAGTCAGCCGGAGAAGCACTACCCGAAAGTGTTAATGTACCGGTGGAAGAGTTCCAGGAACCTGCAATGCCATTTTGGTTGCTGAAAGCCAGCACGTCATTTGCGGTATAGTTCCCTGTAATTTGTACGGTAGCACTTTGGATGGTCCCATCATCGTATTCATCAACCGTAATATTTGAAGTAATTGTTATGGGGGGAGAACCGATATTATAGGCCTTAGCCAGATTTTCAACGTCAGCCAGTTCCGGCGGATCGTTGACAATACTCAGGAATGAACCGGGATTGTTTTGATTATTGTACTCCGTTTGGATCCAGCCCGCTGAATGAGCCGTGGTAGAAATGCGGACTTCGTCTATTCGTCCATCGTATGAGTACGTACTTCCAGAAACATTAAGTGGATTATTGTTAGTACCAAATGCCTGTGTATTGTTATCGCTGGCATCTTCATTTCCATTAATATAAATCGTTCGTCCCGATCCATCTTTTGTAAATGTTACGTATGACCACGAGTTTTGGGTAATGGTGGAGTTACCTGTAAGGTAACCGCTGTATCCATTCGTATTAAAAATGAGATAGCCGTTAGTATTGATAAAAGTAGTATAAGCCTCTTGGTAACTCCCTTTGGTCACAAGATCCGGATTTGAAGTGTTACGTGGTCTGATCCAAGCTGAAATAGTGATTTGGTCTGTGATGTTTAGGCTTGGACTACTTGAAGTTGAGTAATAATCACTGTTATTACTTTCAAAATCTCTAGCACGAATTAATTTACCGGTAATATCAGCAGTCTCACTGTTTGTTCCGTCATTACTATTACTGGTAGCATCGAAAAGATCGTTATTAAGATGTTGAACCAAGGAGTAGTTACTGTTCCAGGTATTGGGAGATGAAGGGTCGGAGCTTACACTTGAGTTCCCGTAGTACAGGTAAATGTAGGTACTACTCTGGGTTTTTAATGTAGGAACATTAACCCAAGCAGTAACTTGACCGGTAGTGGGATTATAGGACTGCAACTCGTGATTGAGTTGTGTAGAACCGTCAGCAGCGGTAAAGGCTATATCATAACCATTCGAATTTTCTACAAATCCTCCATTAATCGAAGAGCGAAGATCATCATTCGTGACTTCTACAAGAACTGGAAAGTTGTTGTGGTTCTGGCTACCTGAAACTTGCGAACTGCTGATTTCAATCCGTTTGCGGAAATTGTAGCCATCAGAAAATTGTGCCCAGACTGTATGGGCTGAGAAGAGAAATAATACAATAGATAGACATGCGGCTCTCGCCAAACGGGGCAATTTCTGATATATGGGTTTCTTGGGACTGGCCACCGTACGTAAAGCTGTCCGTAGTTGATATTAACGCCCTAATATACACACTGAGCTTAAAATTTGAGATTATAATCAATTAATCTGCATACGGATCAGCGAAGGCTATTATTTGATTACGGTCATCTTCTTAGAGATGATACGGCCGCCCGTCTTAAGTCTGTAAATGTAGGTGCCGCTGGCTACATTCGAAGCATCCCAGTTGACGTTGTGCAAGCCCGCCTGGAACGATTCATCGTCGATGAGGGTAGCTACTTTGCGTCCCAGGATGTTAAATACCTCCAAGGTTACCTCGTGTTGGATGGGTAAGGTAAAGCGTATGGTGGTAGTAGGATTGAAGGGATTGGGATAATTTTGCTTGAGATCAATTTTCTTGGGGAGTCCAAGGCCGGAAGTCCCGGGATGAATTTTAAGTATGAATCGGGCTTCCGAAGGATCGGCATCAGCTAAAATGTGATAGTCGGCTTCCAGCACATCGGTTGTGTCCTTATTACTGGTTGTTTTGGCTGAACGAGCAGTTGTAAATCTGTATTGCACACCTTGGGATGGTGATATTTCATGACCCGTTTTTCGATCTACCAACGAAACCTCCCAGCTGTGAGGCAGGTTATTCATTTCTGTTATATGCAGTTGGACCAGGTCTGACATTTTCTGATTTCCACGAATCACATTTGCGCTGATCGGAATTTCTATAGGTACTCCAAAATTGAGCGGAAGGGCATTAATAGTATAACGGCCGTGATTGCGGCTGATAGAGTAGATCTCAGAATAATTGTCCACGCCGGGCGGTGGTTGTAAATAGTAGCCGTCCAGCGGATCTTTACCGACCTTGGCGTTTTTGTAGAAGCTGAAAAAGATACGATTGGATTGCCCCTCATGATTCAGCTGGAGTTCAATTTCTGGATGACCCTCTGTCATGGTTTTGCCTACGAAGTTGCCGCCGAATGTTTTGGCACTTTCAGTAATTGTTAGTTCTGGATTAGCATCATTGGCTTTTACCCAGAAGGCCTGAAAGGGGCGGATGAGTCCATTGCCCAGACTCCCGGTTGATCCGTTCCAGGTTTGATAGGATTTGGAGTCTGGGTCCCAAACGTAGATGGTTTGATCGGTATTGCTTTTGGTCCAGCCGTCGGCATTATCCCAGTCAATCGTAGCTCCATAGGGATTGCCAACCAAATGCCAACCGGAATCTGCCTCGGCATTGTAGAGATCTATACTGCCGCTGTGTTCCTGTCCTGTTACTTTCAGGGTATCGGGCAGGGGATTGTTATAGCGGCTATCATTGGCAACATCCCCAAAAAGGTAGAGGTTGTGACCGAGACCAGCCGCTGCGGTTGCACTGGCCGAAGAAGGAGCACGCCATTTTTGGTTGTCGGTACCTTCAAAGGTATCCTCAAAATAGAGCACGTTGGGCTGCAGGGTATCATTGGGAGACACGCTCGCATCATAATAAGCGCCGTCGTATCCCTGCGTAAGTACGCCACTCAAGAAATTGTTATATGTGGCTTCAATGGGCGCTGAGATCATGCGCCAACCGGGATCACCCGACAGCACTTGCTCAAATTGCAGGTTCCCGTTTTGGATAGATTTGGTGTTGGCAATAAGACCTTGCCCTGATGGTATCACTAAAGTGCCATTTTGTAGGGTCAGAGTGCCATCAACCTGTAGGTTGCTGGTTGCCGTAAGGCCGGAACTGTTGTTGACCTGCAAATTATTGACTTGTTGCGGCAGTCCGGAACCGGTTTGCTGAGGAGCGGTTCCGTTATAAATATAATTGGCGGAACTGCTAAAGGTTCGGCTTGCCGTCTGGATGTTACCCTGATAGGTACCTTCGGCCGCAATGCCGCTCGCAGATCCAATGACAAGCGTTCCACCGTTTTGAAGTTTGAATGTACCATTTCCAATTACGGTAAATTGATTGAGGGTAAGCGTACCGCTAGAGGTAACGCCCAGCGTGCCGGAATTTTTTACCGTGAGTTCGCCGAGGTTGCTGACATCCTGCGCAGAGCTAACTGAAATAGTATGATTGTTACCTATGACCACATCCTCATCGTCCTGGGCATTGGGGATTTGAGAGGCGGCCGAGCCGGTATGGCTTTGCATAGACCAGGAATTGGTATTGTTCCAGTTACCTGTTTGTCGACTGTAATAGGTCACATCCACAATAGGCGTAAAACGCTTTTTGTGGTTTTGTGAAATTTTCTTACCAGCAGCTGATTTTACGTTATTGACCTCAAGGGTGTACTCGGTATTCTCACTTAATTGGGGAGAGACCGTGAGCGTAAAAGTAGAGTCATTCGTTGAAGTAACACTCGAAACAGATATCCCATTATTGATCGAATAATTGGAAGCGTTGCTGGTTGAACTTTGTTGCATTGGCTTGTCATAGGTAACCTGCACCTCAGTTAGAGAGGGAGTAGAAATAGCATAGACAAACGGTTTTGTACTCTCGACCTTTCCATTGTTATTTAGATCCCCCTGTACGTCGATGTTGTCATCGTCTTTGACGCCAACACTACCTCCTTCATCCACTGTAAGGTCGTTCTCAATGGTAACCGTATTTTCAGCCGAACCGTCAGTATTAACAGTAGATCCGGAATCTACCTTTACATTATAAAAAGTGATGTCGTTGCCGTTGGTATTTATAGTCTGATCTTGGTCCCCGCTAAAGACGACTGTGCTGGTATCGGCTTGAAAATTGCCGCCGCTTTGTACGGTGAGATCTCCTTCAAACGTCATTTCAGAACCACCGGCATTAACAGTTCCACCGTTGGTGAACGACGCATTTCCGCCTATGTTCATAGAGCCTTGTTCAAAGTCAAAGCTGCCGCCGTTTTGCAACGTTGCATCCCCGGTTACATTGACACTTCCGTCATTTACGGAGAGGTTACCATTATTTTGAAAATCAGCATCACCTTGTACATTCAGATCTCCGTTTTGCACGTTCACATTACCGTCACTTTCTGCAGTAAGACCATAGTTCAGATTAACCGTCCCTGATCCCATATTTAGCGTACCATTATCGCGGATGTAGGCTTCGTCATTAAAAGTGATAGTGCCCGTATCAAGATTCATTACCCCACCGCTGCGTACCTCTACAATGTTGTTGAAGGTCGTATTTCCATCTTCACCGTTATAAGTACCATTTACTGTGGCCGTTCCAGAAACAGTTACATCACCGGATTCAACATTGAAAACTTTGCTATCATTGACATTCAGTTTGCCGTTGATGGTTACTGTGCCCGTTCCGGCATTAAAACCATCACCCTTAATGGTAATATCGGTTTCACTGGTAAAATGACCGTCTTCAATATCGATGAGGGTATTGCCATATCCCATATCAAAACTTCCTCCGGTGAGATCTACTGTTCCCCCTGTCTTGATATGCAAAGTACCAGTATCCTCGAAGGTTAACCCATTGGTAATGGTGAGCGTGTGTCCATCGCGAACGGTAAGTTCACCGCCATCATAGTTTGATGCCTGAACACTGGCTACGGTGACATCCTGGCTGTGGATCACAGGAAAGGGATTGCCGTTATTGGGCCGGATGTTGACATTATCACCGGGGCCGGGCACGTTTTGGGGATTCCAGTTGCCAGCCTTGTGCCATGAGGAATCAATCTGACCAGTCCACGTCTGAGCGTGAGACTGAAAGGGAAGGGCACAGAGTGCTCCCACAAGTGATAATATCACTAATGGTAAAAAAAAGGATCCATTTGTAGATGTCAGAGTCATTATAAGCCGTCGTGTACTGTAGCAACTTCCCAAAAAGTATCGTTTGAAACAGCAAGATAACATTAATATTGCATTAAAAAGCCGAATATATAGAAACTTAATTGAGTTTTAGAATATCTAATATTTATCGAGTAGTAAATATAAGGTGTTCCGATACGATGAATTTCTCACTTCTTGGGATCCCAAACAAGTAATTTCAATGTAGCACAGTGAGTGATACGCTGTACTGCAACTTGTTCTCAGTAAATTTAAAAATCAGTGTCTGTTTTTTACTTAATGAATGTCATTTTTTTAGTAAACTGTTTGCCGCCGGCGCGCATTACGCAGATATAAACGCCACTGGCTAAGTCCGTTGGGGTCCATGTTGTTTCATGAAAGGCGGCTGGTTGTCGTTTATCTAGTATTGTTTTCACTTTGCGACCGAGTACATCGTAGATCAGAATTTCGACTTTGCCTTCAACAGGTGTGTTATACTTGATGGTCGTTTGTTTGCTAAATGGATTGGGGTAATTGATACCCAGTGAGTATTCATCCGGTATACTGGCAGCGTCATCTCCTGGTTTGATGGTAAGTGCAAAACGAGTTTCAGAGCTATTTTTGGCTTTTGCCTGCGCTTGAGGCTTTTGAACAAAATGAAAGTTTTTGATGGTATTAGCGACAGGCGCTTTGTCTTTAGATTGGGAAACGTTGAAGCTGTAGAATGTGTTTTTGCGCAAATTCACTTTTTTGTCGGTCTTATTGTCTTCCAAAATAAGGGTCCAGGAATCAGGGATATTCCCAAAGTCCGGCCATGAGATTGTGTATTCTCCATTTATAGGTGTCCCGCTTTTAAAACCGCCAACATGGATAGGAATTGAGATTTCTTTACCAAAAGAACGTGCCAGGTTGTTGATATCCAGCTGTGTACCATCTTCAAGTGTGCTGTAGAATTCCAGATAAGTATCAGTATCGAATGGGAGCAGGCGGTAAGCATCGCGTGGATCTTTGGACTGTTTCCCATCGGGGGACAAGGTGACATACATCTCTGACTGAAGACTGTCGACAGTTAGCTTAAAACCTATAGATGCCGGTTTCTTTTTAGACTTGCCGTAATATTGGCCGCCCGTTGTTTTGGCTGATTTATTGATCGTCAAGGTAGGGTCTGCTGCGTTTGCTTTTACCCAAAATCCCTGGAAGGGGGCAATGTGGCCTTCGCTTAGAGACCCATCTACGCCATTCCAGGTCAAATAGTCGTTTGCTTCAGAATCCCAGACATAAATAGTATTATCAATATTTGATTTCGTCCAGCTTTCAGAGTCCCAATCGAGTGTGGCTACATAGGGGTTTCCGACAAAATTCCATCCGGAATCAGCTTCAGCGGTATAACTTACAGGAAAATTAAATGTCCCGCTGCTCCCTTCAAATTCTTGACCTTCAATTTGGAGTGTGTCTGGCAGGGTGTTATTGTAGCGGTCATCATCTGATATATTTCCAAAGAAGTACACAAATAATCCTTGACCAGCAGTTAGATTGTTATTGGCATCAGTAGGAGAGCGCCAGCGCTGGTTATCAGTACCTTGGATGTCTTCGCTGTAATATAGTACGTTGGGTTGCAATGAATCACCAGAGACGTCTTTAATACCTTTATTTGAATTCTCATATCCTTGAGTGACGGTACTATCCAAAAAGTCATTATATGTAGAAGCCAAGGGAGGTGATAGCATTCGCCAGCCTTGAGACCCGTCGATAATTCGCCGTGCTATAAGAGACCCATTAGTTATATCTTTATTGTTAGCGATCAGGTTAACCCCAGAAGGTATAATGAGTGGGCCGTTGAGAAGGTTTAATTGCGTTGTTACTTCGAGATTGTTTGTGGCAAATATGCGTACACCACTGTTATTATCAATCGTAAGAGTGCTAACATCCTGAATATTTTCTATAAGCTGTTTTTTAGAACCGATAAATTTAACGTGAGCATCACTAGCCGATATACTAGCAAGATCAATTTTTTCGCGAACCTCTAGTGTATTATTGTTCAGGTTAAGTGAACCCGTACCCGTAATATTACTTAATAATAAATTGATGCTCGCATCCTGAGTCAATGTCATTGAGGTTCCATCAGCTATATCCAAATCGAACATGTTAACGTTGGTACGCAGTTCAACATCTGATCTGACGTTAACTTTATTTGCATTTAAGCTTCCTCCATTTATTAGTTGCAAACCATCGCCATTTAGTTTAAGTATTGCACCATTGTCACCTGAGGTATAAGAATTTATACTGATATTTCCGCCAATTTTGGTCACTTGATCACCATCAGCCGTGTAGGAACCGGATCCACTCAAATTCCCTTCAATAGTTACTTCAGAACCAGTATTTAATTGGAAATCCCACTGACCATTGATAATCGCATCACTTGCCACGGTAAAAAGTACTGGGCTATTATTTTCTTCCGGAAGAATAAGATCTGCTTGTGATTCCAGACGTAATGTTCCCACATTAATGTCTTCATCAATTAAGGGAAATACGCCGCCTATGGGGTTATTGGGGATTGTAACAAAATCATCTACTGTTGGCACTTTATCTAGACTCCAATTTGAGGGCTCACTCCAATCATCGGGTTCTCGATTTCCTTTGTTTGCATCACCTTGCCAGGTATTAGGTTCAACTATTTCAAGTGTTGCCGTGTCAGAGATATTATTACTATTCACTGTTGCCGATACCTCCACAGTTTCTTGTTGGTCACTAGAAGTAATAGTAGCCTCATAGGTGCCATCTTGTGAAGTATCGGCAACGCTACTTATTGTAGCGTTTGCAGGGGATCCATCAGAATGTTGTATAGATACACTTACTGTTTGTTGTTGGTAATTCCTATTACCAAAACTATCCTTAATAACAATACTGGCTTCTGCAGTGGGATTAATACCATCATCATTAATCTCAATAATAGTGGGGGCCACAGAAACAGTCGAAGTGGCAGGATCAGGAGTTCCTGCTATTATTTTAAAGCTATTACTACTTCCCGAAACGTTATTACCAGGCGTAGTGGCACTTATAGTTACATTCTCAGCAGCTTCATTAATTGTAACGCTATGAGAAGAAAGAACTCCATTTGATATCGAAGCGGACTGTCCTCCGTCAATGCCTACTGAGCTATTAAAATTAAGGTCGCCAGTGTAATCTACAGTATTGCCAAACTGGTCTAAGGCACGAACAGAAATATCAAAACTTTGTCCTGCTATTTGCTGGCCGATGTCATTTTCGTTGCTATTTTTGATAACAAAAGAATTGAGCTCACCTGCAGTAAATTCGACCGTTAGACTGCTGTCTATCAAATTATCGTCGCGTAATACTTCTACCGAGGCCGTTTCAACGGTCGTAGAGGATTTGAGATCGGCTGTATATGTTCCGTCATTATTATCTACGGCAGTAACAGAACTTCCCTCATTATTACCGGCTATAAGAGTACCGGCATCAGTTGAAATAGTAATGTTTTCCCCTCCTGTTATCAGATCATTGCCGTACTGATCTTTAAGCTGGACCGTAATTTTTGAGCTGCTGATTCCATTTGCAACAATTGAATTGGGATTAGCAGATACTTCTGTGTTGGTTTCATCAATACTTGCTGGTTTAATATTGACATCAACAGTACCGCTAATATTTGAATTGTTTGCTTTTTCAACGCTTAATGTATTTGTTCCGGCAGATGTATCAGTGATATCAACGGTAGTTTCGCCATTTGAAAATGTTGATCCGGATATGGTTCCACTTCCTTGTGTCAAATTTCCGGAAGAGGTCAATACAACGTCATTGGAGTAATCTGTTACAGAATTTCCATTACCATCTACTGCAGTAATCGTTACTTGAAAAGATTGTCCAGCTGTTTGGTCAGGGATAGCCGAGCCATCCGGTGCGGTAATATTGAATCCAGCAAGTTGTCCTTCAGCTAAAATTAAAAACTCATTACTCAGCACAGGGCCGTTTGCCATATTGATGTTATCGATCGTGGCTTCGAACTGATAAGGATCGTTATTTGAGCTTTCACTGACGATTATATTTGCAAAACTGGCAACCCCCTCGGAGTTGGTAGAAGCTGTTAATGACCCACTGATATTACCGGAGTTATTTGCCTGAGAGATTGTGATTGACTCGTTTTTACTTTCAACGATATTTCCGTACTCATCCAGCAGTTGTAGCTTTACAGGGGGGGATATGGTTCCGCCGGTTATAGTGTTGGAAGGTTGAACTACATACGATAGGTCACGGGGATTAGCGGGATATATTTCAATTTCATCACTGCTAACGTTCGAAAGACCGGTACTCTGAAAACTTAATGCTGTTGTGTCGGTCTGCTGAATATTCAGATCAGAGAACTCAATAATCCCATTTGTTGGGGTGATAGATTTTGTCCCATTCAACAACCCATTTCCCTCTACTGCTTCGGCTTCAATGGTTCGACTATCATCATCTGTCACTTTATTTCCAAACCGATCCCACAATTCAAGGATGGGGTAAGGGTTTATTGTTGTACCTGCAATAACGGAATCTTGGGGTTGCTGCGTTAGTACCATCTTATCTGTTGATGACGGCACTACCGTAATAGTGTTGGAGGGGATTGCCGTGCCACTTCCGTCCGAGGCTTCAATTTGGGCTGACCCGACAAGCTTGGCATTGAAAGTAGCATTACGTGCAGTGCTGGAAGCAACGAGATCGGACTGTTTTATACCATCACTGATGTTGACAAGCTGCCAGCCATTTTCTCCGACATTAATATTAGAGATATAATTATTAAACTGGTCACGAGCTATGGAGTAGACAGTTATTGAGTTGCCGGCAGTGATATTTTGCGTTGTAATCTCATTGCCGGAACCACTCGGTTTTGTTTCAATGGTAATAGATGTCTTGGCACCGGCTGCCATTTCAAGTTCACCCAGGTTGTTAGTAGGTAAATCGGCCGATCCAATGTGTGTGATGGTACCACTGTTGGGAAGTTGCCCGCTGGTTGGACGAACTTCTAATCCGGTAAATTTGATACTCCCGGGGCCTTGTCCACCTCCCTTACCATTTCCTGAAGATTTGCTTTCGCCCGTAATTTCAATTGATATTACGGAACTGGAAACCGAAAGGTTACCTATCTTTAGCTTGGTATTTTTTGTTCCAACTGGTGTTTTTGCTATATCATCAATTGTGAAATCCGTATTCCATTCAAATCCGGAAGGTGCTTCAAGGGCGATAGTGTTACCGTTTTTTAATTGTCCATTAGAAGTCTCGCGGATAGTAGGTCCATTCAGTGGAACAAATCCATCTATAGCAGTAGTTGAGGTAGTAGCGCTGTCTGCTGAAATAGGATCACCGCCCGTTGCTCGGCCAACGGTTTGGCCAAGACTAATTGACGGCAGAATCCACAGTAATGCCATACAGACCACTAAGAATACAAAGTGACCATCAATTCCGGAAAATTTATGGGGGTACCTTTTATCCAAGCCGTTTACTGTAGAATTTTTTTAAGTGCCTAAATGACTTACTCCAAGATAGGAAGTTAATTAGGCAACCTAGAATTAATTCGTTTTAAGTAAGCTTAAAAGAATTTATATTCTGTTCTGCCTTCTTCCCAACAAGGTAAGAGTACGTATCATTTAATTATTCGGATTTAAATCTATTTAATTTCATGAAAGGCATCATTTTAGCAGGCGGCACCGGTTCGCGACTGTATCCCCTGACCAAAGTTACGAATAAACACCTACTTCCGATTGGGGATAAACCCATGATCTATTATCCCATCCAAAAACTAACCGAAGTGGGAATCGAGGAGATCCTGATTGTGACGGGCACCGAACACATGGGCGATGTCGTAAACCTGCTCGGTTCAGGCAAAGATTTCGACTGCCGTTTTACTTATAAGGTACAGGACGAAGCCGGGGGTATTGCCCAGGCATTGGGGCTGGCTGAGAATTTTGTGGGCAACGATGACATGACGGTTATCCTTGGGGATAATATTTTTGAGACATCGCTCAACAAGGCGCTGGAATCTTATCCCGAAAAGGGAGCCCAGATTCTCCTCAAAGAGGTGGATGATCCTGAGCGATTTGGAGTCGCCGAAGTAGAGGGCGACAAGATTGTGGGCGTCGAAGAAAAACCGGATCAACCCCAAAGTAATTTAGCGGTGACGGGTGTTTATATGTATGATGCCCATGTGTTTGATTATATCCGTGAGCTGGAGCCTTCGGATCGGGGGGAACTTGAAATCACTGACGTCAACAACAGGTATATTGCCGAGGATGCGATGCGGTTTTCGGTGATGGATGGCTGGTGGACTGATGCCGGCACACCAGCTTCTTACAAACGAGCAAATGAACTGGTAGGCAGAGAAGGATGAAAATATTACTAACCGGTGCATCAGGACAGTTGGGGCAGGAGTGGCAACGTCTCACCAACGACCGCGATGATATTATTCTCTGGCCCTATACTTCATCCCAGCTGGATATCACCAATAAAAAACAGGTTGAGTCTGAGCTGCACGGGCGACAGCCGGATATAGTCGTAAACTGTGCGGCATTTACTGATGTGGATGGTGCCGAAACGAAGAAAGAGTTGGCGCATCAAGTTAATTCAGAAGCTGTTGCAAATCTGGCTGAGCTTTCAACAGAGTTGGGCTTTAAGCTTGTTCACTATTCTACGGATTACGTTTTTGCAGGTCGGGAAGAAGATCGCGAAAACTGCCCCGAGGGATATCCAGAAGATTACCCCGCTGACCCTATCAACTGGTATGGACAAACAAAGTGGGAGGGAGAGGAAGCGATTCGACAAACAGCCACCGACTATTTAATTTTGCGACTGTCTTGGGTTTGCGGACAGTTTGGAGGTAATTTTGTAAAGACTATGCGACAACTGGGTCGGGAGCGCGAAGAGTTGCAGGTCGTTGACGACCAGTGGGGAAGTCCTACTTTTGCCGAGAATGTGGTGCAAAATACGGTAGCGTTGTTGCAGGCTGATAAAAAAGGCACTTACAATATTACTTCAAGAGGATTAATTAGCTGGTACGATTTGGCAGAAGCCATATTTGAGCTGAGTAATATTGATGTGGAGCTTGAAGCAGTCACCTCCGATGCTTTTCCCACCGAAGCCGAGCGCCCTCATTTTTCCAAGTTAAGTACAAAAAAGTTGGAGTCGGTTTTAGACAGCCAAATTATCGATTGGCGCGATGGACTGGAGTCGTTGTTGAAACAGCTTTAATATCGTTGAAACGGTTTTTCAATCCCGCAAATATTCTATTCCCAAATCGTTATATTTGTCCTGAAATTTGAATCATGTAAAGTAAATAAATGGAGATCACACCAACTAATATTCCTGATGTATTATTGCTTAAGCCGGAAGTCTATGAGGATGATCGCGGTTTTTTCCTGGAAACATTCAGGGTAGAGCACTTGGCTAAACAGGGCGTTGATGTGCGGTTTGTGCAGGACAATCTCTCCAAATCACAAAAAAATACCGTCCGCGGTTTGCATTACCAGATCGAGCAGCAGCAGGATAAGCTCTTAATGGCCATGCAGGGCACCATCTTGGATGTAGCGGTCGATTTGCGGCGCGATTCGGACACTTTTGGTCAGCATGTGGCCACTGAACTCTCGGCTGATAACAAGCATCAGCTCTTTATTCCCAAGGGGTTTGGCCATGGTTTTTCCGTACTTTCAGATAGCGCGCTCGTTTATTACAAGTGCAGTGCTTATTACTATCCAGAAGGGGAGCGGGGCTTGTTTTGGAATGATCCCGAGCTGGATATCAATTGGAAGGTGAATGATCCCATCATTTCAGAAAAAGACCAGCAGCAACCGAAGTTGAAAGAAATTCCGAAAAAAGATCTGTTTTAAGATGGACAAACGCATTATCGTTACTGGAGGGGCGGGATTTATTGGTTCTAACCTGCTCCTTTACCTGCATGAAAAATATCCTAACAGCCAATTTTTAAATATCGATAAGCTGAGCTACGCATCAGACCTCAGCTACCTGAATTCCATCAAAAACTCCAACCGATACACCTTTAAAAAGTTGGATATTGTGGACCGGGAAGCCGTCCGTGATATCATCCGAAGTTACAAGCCGGAGGGCGTTATTCACCTGGCCGCAGAATCACATGTTGACAATTCCATTAAAGGACCGGAGCCTTTTATTCAGTCGAATGTGGTCGGGACCTTTAATTTGCTGGAGGAATGTCGGCAGTTCTGGAAAGAGGACGAAGAACGCTGGTCTAATAATCGATTTTTGCACGTTTCCACCGATGAGGTATATGGAGAGCTGGGAGATGAAGGCGCTTTCTCTGAAGATACGCCCTATGCTCCCAATTCACCGTACTCGGCCTCTAAAGCGGGTAGCGATTTCATCGTGCGGTCGTACTTTCATACGTACGGCATGAATGTGGTGACTACCAACTGCTCCAATAATTTTGGTCCCCACCAGCACGACGAGAAGTTGATCCCCACGGTCATTCGGTCGGCCATCAATCATGATGACATCCCGGTCTATGGCAAGGGACAAAATGTGCGCGATTGGCTATATGTTCGCGATCATTGCCAGGCAATAGATTTAGTTTTTCAGGAGGGCAGGGCAGGAGAGACCTACATCATCGGGGGCGACAACGAGTGGAAAAATATCGATTTGGTAAACAAGATTTGCGATATCCTGAATGAAGAGGTGGGCGATGCTCCGGAGGACGATTACAAATCACTCATCACATTTGTCACCGACCGCCCGGGACACGATTTTCGTTACGCTATCGATGCCTCAAAGATTAAGAACGAGCTTGGGTGGCAACGAGAGTATTCCTTTGAGAATCGCCTGCGCGAAACTATTCGCTGGTATATAAAACGATATAAGAACAGTTAGCAAGTGAGTATCGGTAAATAATTAGCTACTGCTGTTCTCAAGTCGTTCCATTCTTCGCCGGTGTGCTTTAAGATATCGTTCGTCTTCAGCATAAGTGGTGGGATAGACCTTGGGAACCGGTTTAGGATTAAGCTCCTCATCTACGTTTACAAAAGTAAAAACGCAGGTATTCGACAACGCCTTGGTTACTTTGTCCATGCTGGTGCGCTCAATATCAATTTCAAGTGTCATGGATGTATCTCCGGAGTAAACAATGCGACTCGTAAAGTCGAGTTTATCACCTATACGAATAGGTTGCAGGAAATTTATTCGATTAACACGAATAAAAACGGGTCGATCAGGCATGATTTCCTCAGCGTGGATTAACGCAAGTTCAAAAGCCCGACGAATGACATATCCACCAAATATTTTGTGGGGTACATTTTCAAGATCAGGATACATGCGTTCTACGCTATTGCGGATCTGTTCGCCGGCCAGCAATCCATCAAAGTCATCGTCCTCTTGTGCCTTGTGGAGTTCACGCAGCATTTGGTATTCCTCTTTGCTGGGTGGTTCTTCCAGGGCGTCGATCTGATCGCGATAGTTTTGCCGTCGTTCAATGGCTGCGTTGTAGCGCTCCTTTTCAATATCACTTTTATAATCGAGCGATGGAATGGGCAAACTTTCGGCCTCATCACCATCACCGGTGCGGGCCACCATCGTAAAATAACAGGCCGCCAGGGAATGTTTTGCTTCTTTGTCTTGATCTACACGGATGCCGACCTCCATCGACGTACGCCCCACATAATTGATGCGTCCACGCAGGTACACATCTTTGGTGATATCCGCCGGTACGTGCAATGCAATATCATCTATGGCCGCGGTAACAACACGACCATCTGGTTCAAATTGGTGAACGTAATCCAGTGCAATATCCTCAGCAATTTTGTCAAGTTCTTCGAGCAGGCGTCCCCACCGGATGTTGCCAGGAATATCTTTGTCGATAATCATAAATTTTTGACGCAGTTTTTTATCACTGCTGAACGGAAGTGTTCGTTCGATGGAGGTATCAAGTGGACGCATAGTCATCAATTTGATTGGCGCTTTTGAATCAGTTGAAAGATAGAAATCTGCAGGTACTTTTGAATATTCTTTCTGATGATTAATGACATTGTTTTTGTTGATGGATTCCTACAACTTTCGAAACTTTAACTAATACTGCATCGGTTTGGCAATCATATTTTTAATATTGATCGTCAGTTTTGATTTTAATCTGAATTAGAAGGTAAACCTCCAGTCGGTATTATGGGCAGTCGTAAAACTACCCCACTTAAAGATTTTTCACTTGCTACTCATCGCTGCTCGGTTGATCTGCGATTGGAGAAGCTGGGTATGGTTCCCTTTTTTGATGATTTAGATCATGATGAGCTTAGGGGCATCAACCAGAAATTCAGTGCAACTCATCATCATGCTGATGAGACTATTTATCACCAGGATGAACGTGCGAGAATGCTAAGGGTGGTGGTCCACGGAGCCGTAAAGCTTGTTCGTCATACGATGGAGGGGAAAGATGTATTGTTGGATATGCTTGAGCCGGGTGAATATTTCGGCAACCTTTCCACGACGGGAAACGCTGTTTATTCCGAGACTGCTCGTGCTCAAACGGATGTCTGCATCCTTTCAACCCGGATGAATGATTTTCGATCGTTGCTAAACGATTATCCGAACGTTGCTATGCGGGTGCTTGATATTACGGCTGAACGACTGCAATCATCTCAGGAAAAAATTCGTCACCTTACTACGCTCTCCGTTAAAGAACGTATTGCCCATATCTTGGTGATGCTTTCCGAAAAATTCGGGGAACAGAGTGCATACGGATTACTTTTACAGTTACCGCTTTCCCGCAAAGACCTGGCTGATATGGCCGGCACATCCACCGAAACCGCCAGCCGAATTATGAGTGATTTTCAAGATCGGGATATTATTAATACCGGTCGTCAGTGGGTTGCTATACGTGCCATGGATCGTCTTGCTGACATTGCCGATGGGTAGGTTAGTTGTAAGTATAGGATGAGTCCATTTTTGCCGGGCATTTTAAAATGCTTCCTTAATTGAGCTAGATCATTTTAGTGCAGATGCGCCTCCGTTACATTGGGCACAGAAACCAATGACAATAAACGGAGAACATCATGTTACAACTAAAAACGGTAAAGTTATCAGCACTAATTGCACTTTTCTTTTTAATAGGATTATCACTCCCGAAACAAACCGAGGCGCATTGCGATCGGGTAAACGGTCCGGTAGCAGTGGATGCTCGAAAAGCTCTGGAAATCGGTAATGTGAGCCATGCTCTCATCTGGGTGACAGAAGAACAATCGGAAGAACTCAAGTCGGCATTTGAGCGAACAAAGGAGGTTTATGCAAAGGGCGGTGAATCTAAAAAATTAGCAGAACGCTATTTCATGGAGACTACCGTACGCTTGCACCGTGAAGCCGAAGGTATGCCATATACCGGATTAAAACCGGCGCAAGAAAATCCCAAAGATATTGCTCTTGCTGAAGAAGCGCTTCAATCGGGAAATGTACAGCCGGTAACAAGGTTGCTTGCGAGTGAGATCGAAGAAAAGGTAGCAGAGTTGCATCAAAAGGCAATTACTGCCCAAAATGATAAGGACAAGAGCATTGCATCAGGACGTGAGGCTGTGGACGCTTACGTGCGTTATATCGTATATGTGCATAGTCTGTATAATTCAATCCAGGCTGGACCTGCACATGGAATCGGTAATTAATTATTAAAAGCTCATTCTAAATAGAACGATTCCGATTTGTGGCTGGAGAATTCGGTCCTGGTCGGGATCTTTCCAAAAATGAAAATATTATGGAATCACTGACGAAAACAACATTGCGAAGCGACGAATTAAGCTGCCCATCCTGTGTAAGCAACATCGAATCAACGTTGAATAATATGGACGGCGTAGAACAGTCGAAGGTTCACTTTAATACCGGTCGGATTGAAGTGGAACACAATGCGAAGATGGTATCCAAGCAGGATCTTGTTGAGGCTATTCAGAAGGCAGGTTATGAAGCTAACGTATCTCAATTCTAGAAATCACAGGTGAACATTATGAAGCTATTAAATCGATTAAAGCAAAAAATAAGAAATCCCACAAGTCGAAAGAAGATGCTGCTTATTACAAGTGGGGCATTCATTGTGATGGGCTGGACCGGTGTATGGCTTTTAGATGCGCTGGTCATTTTTAATGCGATGATGATCGTTGCAACGCTTTTGGCCGGTTACGATATTATAAATCGTGCTTGGCAGGGACTAAAGAATCGTCATACTAATATTGAGCTGCTGGTCAGTATTGCAGCTCTGGGCGGGCTATCGATTGGTGTGTATTGGGAGTCGGCAGCAGTGACGTTTCTGTTTTTGCTGGGTGGATGGCTCGAGGCGCGAACACTCAGCAAAACCCGAAGCACACTCAAAGAGCTTATTGACATGGCTCCGGAAACGGCTACTGTGATAGAGGGTGAGGAGCAGCATGAAATACCGGCACGGGAAGTAGCGTCGGGTTCATTAATACTGGTAAAGCCGGGTGGTAAAATTCCGGTGGATGGAATCGTAGAAAGCGGACATACTACAGTTGATGAAAGTATGGTCACCGGAGAATCCATGCCTTCGGAGAAGCAGAAAGATGATGAGGTATATGCTGGCACGATCAACCGAAATGGCAGTGTTCGAGTTCGGGCTATACACTCTGGTTCGGAGACAACCTTGGCTAAAATTATCCGAAGAGTGGAAGAAGCCCAGGAAGAAAAAGCACCAACGCAGCGATTCATTGAGCGTTTTGCAACATGGTACACGCCCGGTATTGTGGCATTGAGTATCGGGTCTTTTGCTTTTACTCAGGATGTTGAGCTGGCCCTGACATTATTGGTCATCGGTTGTCCCGGCGCGCTTGTTATTTCTACTCCTATCTCCATCATTACAGGCATTGGTCGAGCCGCAAAACAGGGGATACTCATAAAAGGGGGAGAGTACCTTGAAAATGCTGGAAATATTACTGTATTAGCTTTGGATAAAACCGGGACGCTTACCGAGGGCAATCCAAAAGTGACGGATGTGGTAAGTTTCAGATCAATAGCTGTTACAGCGGAAAGGATGAGTGGAAAAGTTAGAGAGGATGGTTTTGCCGATGAACAGCAAGAGGTTTTGTATTGGGCTTCGATAGCAGAATCGGCTTCCGAACATCCACTAGCCGATGCCATTTTGGCTGCTACGGATAAAAGTTCTGGGATAGCCGAAGCAGATCGGCTTACTGCTCACACCGGACAGGGAATAGAGGCAGAATATAATTCCGATTTTATACTGGTAGGACAGGCTGAGTTTGTTGAGGATCATGGAATTCCCATTGACGATCAGGCTGCAACTGAAATAGAGAATCTTGCCGGGTCAGGCAGAACAGTAGTGTTAGTGGCATTAAATGGCGAGTTAATTGGGGCTTTGGGCATCATGGATACCATTCGTCCTGATGCACCGAAAATGGTAGAGAAGTTACGAGATTATGGAGTAGAACGACTGTTAATAATAACCGGAGACGCTCACGAAACCGCAAACTATATCGCTGAATCGGCAGGAATCAATGAAGTTCATGCTCGCATGCTTCCCGAGGATAAATTGGAGGTGGTTAAGAAGCTTCAAAATGAAGGGCACAAGGTGGCTATGACCGGTGATGGCATCAATGACGCTCCGGCGCTGGCTGCTGCTGACCTGGGTATTGCCATGGGAGCGGCCGGGACGGACGTAGCCATAGAAACGGCGGATCTGGCACTTATGAGTGACGATTTGCTTACGATTCCGGAGGCAATAGCCCTATCCAAAAAGACCCTGCGCAACATACGTCAGAATGTAGTGGTAGCTCTTGTCACGGTAGCGGTATTGTTGACGGGGGTATTTATGGGGTCAGTGCACATGGCGGGAGGAATGCTCATCCACGAGCTTTCGGTAATGGCGGTAATCCTGAACGGAATGCGTTTACAGTGGATGTAAAATTAAAAATATGAGTGATATGTTACATTCATAGCAACAAAAAAAGCCTGTCAATTATATAAACTGACAGGCTTTAAAATGTAAATATTTTTCCACTAGAAATTTATCCCGGCATATCGTTACCGCGGGGCACAAAGGCCTGAATATCAGTAATCTCACGTCCTAGTATTAATCCGTGAATGTCGTAGGTGCCCTCATAGGTATTCACCGATTCAAGATTCATTAGGTGGTGAATTACTCGGTATTCGCCGGTAATGCCGTTGGCACCATGCATATCACGAGCGATACGAGCAATTTCCAATGCCGTTCCGCAATTATTTCTTTTGGCTAAGGATACCATCGAATGGTGAGAACGTCCTTCATCTTTGAGTTTGCCCAACCGCCATGCCAGCAGCTGCATCTGGGTGATGTCGGTGAGCATATTGGCCAGCTTGGTTTGCGGTAGTTGATTAGCTGCGATGGGATATCCAAACTGCTTGCGATCGCCCACATATTCCCGGGCCTTTTGGTAGCAGAATTCGGCGGCTCCGACCGTGCCCCAGGCAATACCGTAACGGGCCGAGTTCAGGCAGGTAAACGGACCTTTGAGTCCCGTAATATCAGGGAAAACATTTTCATCCGGCACAAATACGTCTTCAAAAACCATTTCGCCGGTCTCCGATGCGCGCAGTGACATTTTATGCTTGGTGGATGGTGCGCTGTAACCGTCCATATCTTTAGTTACAATAAAGCCACGGATTTCGCCTTCATCGTTTTTGTTTTCTTTGGCCTTTGCCCAGACGATGCCTACATCGGCAATAGGTGAGTTGGTAATCCACATTTTGGCTCCATTCAGGATCCATCCGCTCTCAGTTTTAATAGCTGTGGTAGCCATCGAGCCGGGATCAGAACCGTGATCGGGTTCAGTAAGTCCAAAGCAGCCGATGAGTTCACCAGTGGCCAGCTTGGGAAGAAAGCGCTCTTTCTGTTCCTCAGTACCAAATTCAAAAATGGGGAGCATCACCAGTGAAGATTGCACCGACATAAAAGATCGATAGCCGGAATCCACACGCTCCACTTCGCGGGCAATGAGTCCATAAGCTGTTTGACTGGCATCCACGCCCCCGTATTCAGGGGGTAGATATGATCCAAGTAGCCCCAAGTCGCCCATTTCCGTAGCAATATCCGGATCAAAATATTCTTCCTGATTTCCTTTTAGTGCTCGGGGCTCGAGTTTGCTCTGGGCATAATCACGAGCCGTTTCCATGATCATGCGATCATCCTCGGATAGTTCGGATTCAAACTGGAAGGGGTCGTCAATGTTAAAACTTTTGCTAGCCATGGGTAGTAATTTCTGTACGGATTCTAACTATTTGTGCTAAGGTAACCGGTTGGGGAGCATTTGTAAAGCAGAACAGTGAACAGTTGTATCAACCACACTGTCTACTGTTAACTGGTCACTGATAAACTGCCTCATCCCCAATGTTCTTTTTTGAGTTCCCGGCCGATAATCATGCGTTGTACCTCGGAAGTCCCTTCGCCGATGGTCATCAGCTTGGCATCGCGCATAAAACGTTCTACGTGATATTCCTTGATATAACCGTAGCCGCCGTGAATTTGTACGGCTTCATTAGCAGCACGCACGGCCAGCTCAGAAGCAAAAAGTTTGGCCATCGATACTTCTTTGGTAAAAGGCTTACCCTGATCTTTAAGCCAAGCGGCCCGATGGACTAACATACGAGCTGCATCAACCTCCGTAGCCATATTGGCCATTTTAGTTTCAATGGCCTGAAAGTCGCCGATGGAAGATCCAAATTGCTTGCGTTCACCAGAATATTTCATGGATTCCTCGAGAGCGCCGCGGGCAATACCAACCGACAGGGCACCAATACCAATACGTCCGCCGTCGAGCACCTTCATGGTGTCCACAAATCCTTTGCCAAGTTCTCCCAGTAGATTTTCTTCGGGCACTTCAACATCCTCAAAAATGACTTCCGTCGTGTCGCTTGAATTCATTCCTAGCTTTTCCATTTTGCCGCCGGATTCAACGCCATCCCACTTACCTTCGACTATAAAAGCGCTGATTCCTTTCGTCCCTTTATCGGGATCCGTTTTCGCAAGTACCACATAAATATCTCCTACGGAGCCCTGGGTGATAAAAATCTTGGTTCCATTAAGAATATATTTATCACCCTTTTTGATGGCTGTTGTTTTCATACCCGATGCATCACTTCCCGATCCGGGTTCCGTTAAGCACCATGCTCCCAGCTTTTCACCTTTGGCAAGGGGCGTCAGATATTTTTCTTTTTGGGATTCGTTGGCTGCCAGAGCAATATGTCCCGAACCCAGAGACGTATGTGAAGCTACGGTCAAAGCCAGGGATGCATCCCAACGGGCAATTTCTTCGATAGCGAGGCAAAAGCTGACATGCCCCACGCCACCCCCGCCGTACTTTTCGGGATGGACCATGCCCATAAAGCCTTGGTTGGCTAACTTTTTGACGAGGTCATGCGGAAATTCTTTGCTGGCATCACGCTCTTTAACTCCGGGCTTTACGTGGCGCTCTACAAAATCTCTGACACTGTCTCTGATGAGTTGCTGTTCTTCGGAAAGTTCAAAACTAAGAGTCTCGGATTGTAGCAGATCTGTACTCATAAGGCTAAGTAAAAAAGATTGATATTTTCATCTCTTAAAATAAAAATTTTTCGGTAAATCGTTCATTCTAAATTGCCTCCGTACCTTGTTGTGCACAAGTAGTGGAAAGCCCAAAAGTCAATAGTAGTCTGAAGCCTGTATACCGAGGAACATAAATTTGTCGCTGTTGGTACGTAGGGTTGAAAGGTTGACGTCCCATAAAGTCAACCAAATAATAAGGACAATAAAGACAGAGACGATATGTATTTATTCAAGAAAAAAGTTTTCTTTTCAGCCGTTTTAGTATTGTTAGGAGTAGGCTTAATTGTCAACCAGTCTATGGCACAAGAAAAGGCCGATGGTAAGCTATATGGCAAAGTTGTGGACAAATCCTCTACCCAAGCTCTTGCAGATGTTGAGGTAAAGCTACAAAATACCGAGAAGAAGGCAACTACCGGTGAAAAGGGTATGTATGCTTTTAAGTCCCTGAAGACCGGTACCTATACCGTAACGGTTGATGCCAAAGGTTATAAGGATTGGGAAAAAGAGATAGAAGTTACAGCCGAAGGCAAAGAATTGACTATTAAATTGAAGCCGACAGAAAACTAAAAGTAAATTTGGCAAAAACAGAAAGGCCGTCCAAAACGGACGGCCTTTTCTTATTTCTGTTCCACATTAATCTGGTTATAAGCAGAGCATCGTAACCAGATCTAAAGATAATTCTTACCGATCCTATCTCATCACAATGCTCTGCGTTGCGACGTATGTCCTAGCCAAAATTCCAGGTCACACCACGGCCTACCTCAGGATCCGGATAGTTCCAGTCTACAGCACCCTGATCGCAGGCGTACATACAAGTGCCGCACTCGATGCAATCCTCAACTTGGAAATGTACCTTGCCGTCCTCGTCCAAAGTGTAACAATTAGCAGGGCATACGTACGTAGTGCACTTATGGGGACAGGTTGAATTACAGATATCTGTATCCACCTCGATGTGTGGCTTAATCTCTGATTTAGCCTGGTTGCGATAGCTGACTAGTCCCAGTCGTTGCGAAAGTTTCATTAGATTCATAGCAAAAAACCTTTTCGGCCTAGTGTCATTCTGAACTTGTTTCAGAATCTCAATTGGCTTTTTATTTGGATGAAAATCCTGAAATGAATTCAGGATGACACATTAATTTAACATTTAATTCTACAACGATTTCGCTCCTTTAAATCCTATTTTAATCAGATCCCAGTACGAAGAGTGTTCTTTGATCGATTCACTCATCATTTCACGTGACTTCTTCGTTGGTTCATTATCGATCGTAAAAAACTTGCGTCCAAAGTCACAGATCAAATTGGGGACATCTTTAAACATTTCCGGGCTATGCAGCATGTGTACAGCATCCTGGAAATTGTTGATGTCCTGCATCACATAGCTCTCATCCAACGCCTGGCGATATTCTTTCATTGTCTGACTGGAAAAATCTCCGCGCTCTTTTGCTTTGACAATCGTTTCTGCACCCAAAATTCCTGATCGCATCGCCAGATCCATTCCCTGGATAGCCTTGCCGGCGTTCATAAGCAGGTTAGCCGATTCGCCACAGAGCAGCAAGCCATCCTTGTAAAGCTCTTTGGGCATCACACGTTTGTCTCCCGAAGAAACCACATGCGCTGAATATTCGACCACTTCGCCGCCTTTGATGGTATCCTGAATAACGGGATGACCTTTGAAGGTATTTAGAATATCGTGGGGACTTTTCTCTTTTTCGCGCATATCCTTGATGCCGGCCACCAGTCCCAGTGAAATGGTATCGCGGTTGGTGTAGAGGAAACCGCCGCCTTCCACGCCGTCGGTGGCATAGCCCACAAACTCATTCGACATACCGCTAAGCCCATTCAGCTGAAAGCGATCTTCCAGAACTTTCTGGTCGTAGCGAATTACTTCTTTGATCCCGGTCAGCATATGATCGGCGGGTACATAATCATCCTGAAGCCCCACCTGACGAGTGAGCAAATTATTTACGCCTTCAGCCAGGATCACGCTGTCAGCATGAAACTCTTCGTCGCCGGTGCGGATCCCCACCGCTTTGTCGTCTTCCATGAGTACTTCATCCACCTTGATATTGGTGGCAATAAACGATTCCATGGCGTGATCGCTTTGATCGATCTCTTCCTGCACCTTGCCAGCCAGCCAGCGGTCGAATTTTGAGCGAAGTACAACAACCCCGGAGTAGGGCGTTTCATTAAAGTGAGAGGATTTGAAATCGATCGAAAAGGTTGACTGGTCGTCCATGAAGGTGAGGCGCCGGTGGTTGATGAAGCGCTCCCAGCCTCCGTCTTCCTCCTCCCAGTATTCGGGGACGAGCCGTGCCAGATCGTGTCCCCAGAGTACGCCCCCGGAAACATTCTTGGAGCCGGCAAATTCACCTTTTTCAATAAGCAGAAACTTCATGTTATTGCGGGCCAGAATCATCGCGGCTGCTAAACCCGCAATACCTCCACCTACAATAATACAGTCAAACTTTTCGTCCATAGTTTAATAATTGTTGGATGTTAAAAGTTTCAGGTTGAAGGTTCTAAACAAGCTGTTGTACATTCAACTTTCAATCTTCAACAAATTAGCTTTTAATCTTCTTCAGCTCCTCGATAAACGGGGGCAATACTTTGTATAGGTCACCAACAATACCGTAATCAGCGATATCAAAAATGGGCGCATCGGGATCTTTGTTGATTGCTACAATCACTTTGCTATTGGCCATTCCTGCTACGTGCTGAATCGCACCCGAAATGCCGACTGCAATGTACAACTGCGGAGAGACAACCTTACCGGTTTGCCCAATCTGAAGGCTGGGATCCATAACACCCGCTTCTGTGAGTGCACGGGATGCCCCGATTCCGGCATTCAATACCGAGGCTAATTCGTTGATAAGCTCTTGTCCCTCATCGTCTTTGGCACCACGTCCAGCAGCTACGATTGTCTCAGCTTCCGAGAGGTCGATCTTGTCGCTGTCGGCGCCGATGATATCGCGCAAGGTAGCCTTGATGTCGCTTTCGTCAATACTGAAATCCAGATTGACCACTTCGCTGTCGGCGGACGATTCATCCAGGTCATAAGAACCCGAACGGACCGACACCAGAATTTTGGCTCCTTTTGCTACGCTGTCGGACAAGATTTTAGCAGCCATTACGGGGCGACGGGCTTTAATGCCCTCATCGGTAAGCTCAAACTCTGATACATCCGAAAGTACCGCCGCATCCTGACGAGCTGCCAGGGCACCCAGTATATCTTTGGTGCTCTCGGTGGAACCAAAAGCAAACACATGGGGATCCGCTTCGTCCATCACCTGACCGAGTGCTTTAAGCAGTGGTGTATTTCGGTGATTCTCGAAAATAGAATCTTCAACAGTATAGATTTTTGACGGGCCATATTTTTTAACCTGATCAACATACTGTGAAGCATTTTGATCAATGATGACCGCTTCGGTGTCGTGGCCGTTGGCTTCGGCCTGTTGACGCACGTGCGATAAAACTTCTAGTGATGATCGTTTAATTTTTCCGTCACTGATGGCGATGTGTGTCAGTAGGGTGCTCATAATTGTTGGCTAATATTTTTTGTTATATCAATTTCCAAAATGCTGATTTGTAAAGAGCTTAGCGAATAGGGATCAGCAATCAGCTTTTAGCATAATATTGATAGCTGACAACTGAGTGCTAATAGCTTACACAACATTCTCCTCTTCATCGAGAAGGTGAGCTACTTTTTCCGCCAGCTCGTCCGGTTCGCCCTCAAATTTTTGGCCCGGCTCGCGTCCCGGTTTTTCCATATAACCGGTTACCTCTGTTTTAGGCTGAAGGGCAGACTCATCGAGTCCCAGATCCTCCAGTTCAACAGACTCCATCGGCTTCCGCTTTGATTGCATAATGCCTTTCAGGCTGGGGATGCGCGGCTCATTCATATCGTTAGAACAGGTGACGAGACACGGTTGAGGCAAGGCAATCACTTCCTGTCCGGAATCGCCCTGACGTTTCACAATCAAATTTCCATCTTCCAGCTCAAGTCCTACCGCATTTGTCGCGTAGGGCAGATCAAGATGCTGGGCCAGCATGCCGCCCGTTAATCCTGCATCGGTATCCTGAGATTGCTTGCCGCAGGAGATCACATCATACTCTTTGTCCTCGAAAAACTTTGCAAGGATCCTGGCATAGGTGCCCGAGTCAAAATTTTCGTCGCCGTTCGTTTTAATGTGCGTCGCCTTGTCGGCGCCCATGGCTAATGCTTTTCGGATAGTTTCTTGAGCCTTATCGGGACCAACGAGGACTACTTCCACTTCGCTGTCGTCATCCTCTTCGGTAAGCACCAGTGCTTCTTCTACAGCAGAAGCATCATAAGCATTTAGAATCATGCGATCGGTATCTTGAATCAGGTTGCCGTCCTTAATCTGGATGGGTGCATCCACATCGGGCACCTGCTTGATGCAAACATAAAATTTCATATGATGAAAATTTTTTCAGTTAGAATGGTAATAGTTTCTAGAGTCAGGAAAAGAATATACAAAACCTCAGATAAAGTTTTCAGTTGTAAACGGTTACAAAGCTCTGTCAGTAATCAATGATTAGTTTTTTTTGCTAGCATTAAAAAGCAAGCAATAGAAGCAGTTGGCAATTTCTAATTCTTAACTCCAAATTCTTAATTAACCTACTGCAACTTGCGGTATTCGGTAAGGTGGCCTTGATCGATCTGGGAGAGCAGGTTAAAAGCCTCTAGGCGAACCTGAGGGTCGGCATCCTCAAATATGGATACAATTTCGCGGTATTTGGCATTGAAAAAGATATCAAATACCAAGTTGCTGGAGGTATTGCGCTTAGCTTCCTGTATTTTTTGCAAGGCTTTTAGCACTTGCTGGCGTCCTTTGGGAGGATTATTAAGAAACGCATCTAGTCCCTGCCGGTGATACTGGTAGATAGCTTGGCGAAACAGCTCAAAATTGGTATTCATCAGGTCTGCCACAAGCTGGGCTCGGTTGCGACGGTTATTGCTGCGCGACCAGCCGGGACTCGAGGTGGTTTGTGCCAGCGAAACAATATTTTGAGCTTCCTGAAAGTAGGGGGTTCCCCCCAATTCCGAGAAGCTGTCGAAATCAAATCCCAAAATAATGTAAGCGTAAAAGTCGATTAAACTGGTAAGTCCGTCAAACTGTAACTCATCATGGATTAGCGCACGGTTGGGCGTATAGTTGAAGTTCCAGTTTTCATCATTGTATAGAAAGAGTGCTGTTTCTTGGGTCGTATTGTAAATGGGGCGTCGGCTTCGGATGACGACCTGGGCTTCGAAATTATAGTTGGAATCCACATTCAGTAATGTAATCTGCAAATCCACTCCAATGCGTTCATGCTCCCGGAAGGTTGCATCCGTCCAGTCATATTCATTGATGTAAACTTCGAGCTCTTGCGGAAGATTATCCAAGTAATTGAGGGAGGTGCTGCTAAGCTGACTGCGGTCGATGGTTACGCTGGCATTGATTTCCTGAGCAGAAGCCGGTATCGCTACAAAGGACATTAAAGCCCAGAGTATGATTCCGGAAAAAAAGTTGTTGGCGGAAGAAAAATTCATTTTGAATCTATAGTTTAGTGCCGGGTACGAATTCAGCAGAGGTTTATGATACGAAAGCTATTGCATTTACACAGGAATTTATCAACTGTACTGACGTTTTTTCTTTTTTTATTATTGGGTAGTTCCCTGAATGTTCGAGGACAAACCGTGCTCGGAGCTCGCGAGCTGGCGATGGGGCAAGCCACAACGGCACTGCAGGGGACAAGCTGGTCGATGTTTTCCAATCCGGCTATGATGCCTACCGATAAGAAAACCGTTTCGTTTTTTGGCGTTCGCTACTATGGGCTTTCTGAGATCACAGATGTAGCTGTTTCGGTAACTTATCCTACGAATGTTGGGGTTCTGGGAGCCGGTGCGCACCGTTTTGGATACAGCAAATATAATGAGAATCGCATCCGGTTGGGGTACAAGAATTCGTTTATGGGATTCCATTTTGGAGCCATCGTCAATTACAGCCACGTTGCGATGGGCGGAGGTTATGGTTCGGCGGGAGCGACTGGGGTAGATGTGGGATTGGCTGCTCCCATATTACCTGGTCTGTGGATAGGGGCAAAAGCAACGAATATCAATCAGCCGCATTATGGTTCGCGGAACGATGAGGCGCTGCCCCGGGACTTGAGTATTGGTCTGTCGTATCAGCTTTCGGATATTGCGCTGTTTACCAGCGAGATATATAAGGATGTACAATTTCCAATTTCGTATCGAGGTGGGGTGGAAGTAACCATCATCGATAATCTTGTGGGTCGGGCAGGCTTTACCACTGGACCGCAGACATTTTCAGCGGGTTTTGGATACAGCGGCTCATTCTGGGGCGCCAATGTAGCGGTGCAGCGGCACGAAAATCGCGTTCTTGGCTACAGTCCGGCTGTGGATTTTAAAATCAACTGGTAAGTGAAGAGAGCTCTACTATATATTATAAGCACGGTTCTGTTGTTGCCGGCTGTTGCTGTGGCCCAGCAGCAGGATACTACTCGTTCGGACGTACAGGAAGATCTCGAAGAGGCGATTGAAAATTTCGATCCCCAGAACACTGATTTTAGCAGCGAACAGATCACGCAGTATCTGCGGGAGTTGGCCGAAAATCCTATCAATATTAACAGGGCGGGACTAAATACCTTGCTTCGGGTTCCGGGACTCAATCTTAAAACGGCGCGGGCCATCATCGACTACCGTGAAAATACCAAGCCTTTTGAGAACATTACCGAATTAGATGAAGTATCGGGTATTGGACGTGTGACCTTCGAAAAAGTGCGCCCGTATGTTACAGTTGGCAGTGGAATGGAGTTGGGGAAAGCGCTATACACCGATTACCAGTATTGGACGAATGATGGCCGATTTCAGGCTTTTTCGAGATATCAACAGGATTTGCAGGAAGCGCGCGGCTACGAGATGTCACCCGAAAACGGTGGATATATTGGTAGTCGCATAAAATATTATCAGCGGATGGGATATCAGAGCGATCACCTGTCGTTGAATCTTACGCAGGAGAAAGATCCCGGCGAACAGCTTGTAAGTCCGTGGCAGTTCGATCACCGCACTTGGCATGTTGCGCTGGAGGATAACGGCGATTTGCAGATGTTGGTCGGTGGGGATTACAGTTTGTCGTTTGGGCAGGGATTGGTGCTCTGGAGCGGGGCAGTGTTTGGCAAGGGAAGCGATGTGACGGGCACGGTGAGCCGTAATGGACAGGGCATCGATCCCTACACGTCGGCGCAGGAGACTAATTTCTATCGGGGTGGGGCTGTCACCTATGGGGATAAGCTTCAATTCACTGGATTTTATTCTAGTCGCAAGCGGAGTGCCAGCGAAATTAGTAAAGATACCACGCGTTTTCCTAGGACGGATGGGTACCGGCGCACGGTTAATGAGCTGCTACAGGAAAACAATCTGCAGCAAACACTTTATGGTGGGCGTCTGCAAATGGAGTTGCCGTTTGGCATTATTGGGGCTACGGGCTATGAGACTACGTTTGATCGCTATATCAAGGCAAGTGATCGTACCTATGCACAGTATGATTTTGAGGGGAAATCAAATTCCGCTTTTGGCATCGACTATCGCTTTCTGATGGGTCCGGCTGTGGTCTTTGGTGAGGTGGGACGTAGCGAAAATGGTGGTTATGGGCTTATTTCTGGTGTTGAAAGCGACTTGGGTAACGATACTGAGATAACGTTGGCCTATCGCAAATATCAGAAAGAGTTTCAGTCGATTCTGGGCAATGGCTTTGGGGAAGTGTCGGGACAGCCTAAAAATGAGGAGGGAGTGTATTTGGGATTACGCCACACCATCGGCCAAAAGGTGACGCTGAGTGCTTATATGGATCAGTTCCGATTTCCCAGTGCACGCTTTGGCACCAATCAGCCTACGCAGGGATTTGACTGGCTGGGAAAGGCCGAGGTTGAATTTAATAATAATCTCAATTTTTACCTGCAGGTGCGCAGTGAAATTGAGGATGATGAGTACGAGGTTACGGATGAATTTGGCCGAGAGCAGCGCCGACTGGGTGAAGCTCAGCGAAGTAGTTTTCGGGCTAACCTGGAGTATTGGGTAAATCCCAAAGTACGGTTGCGGACGCGTGGCGAGTTGGTACGCAGCCGTCAGGCCGGTGAAGATCTGGAGCTGGGATATTTGCTATATCAGGATTTACGTCTTGAGCTGTCAGAGAAATTACAAATTGATACCCGGCTGACGATGTTCGAAACCGAGAGTTTTGCTACGCGGGTCTACCAGTTTGAGAATGATTTACTTTATGTGTTTGCCAGCCAGTCGCTGTTTAACAAAGGTCAACGTATGTATGTACTGTTGGATTACGAGCCCTTTGAATTCCTCGAGATATGGGCCAAGTTCGGAATTACTATTTATGAGGACGAACAGACCATTGGCAGTGGCTTAAATCAGATTCAGGACGATACCCGCAGTGAGGTTGGGCTGCAGGCCAGGGTGACCTTTTAATACTTCTGGCAAGGGTGTATGCATTAAGTGTAGAAGTCGTTAAAATGCAATAGCTTATCTGCAAATATCTTTTATCTTATACAAGGTTGTTTCATTGTTGATCTAAAGACTCTTATCTGAGAATTCCGATAATTTGAGCATGTAATTATCACCGAGTGTTTACACTCCAATCACCGGTACGTCAATGAGTATTGATATTATAATTATAATAGCTGTATTGGTGCTTACTTTTGTAGCATTGGTACTAGATCTATGGAGCCCGGATGCTATTCTGCTTACGGCCCTGGCTTTGGTTACTGTAAGTGGTGTACTTAGCTTAGAACAGGCCTTTCTTGGATTTGGGAATACCACAATCATTGCATTGGGAAGCCTGTATGTGGTGGGAGGGGCACTCAGGGAGAGCGGGGCGTTAGATCGGGCCAGTGAGTTTATCTTGGGGAAAGAAACCCGCAGCATCCAGCGGATCTTATTACGATTGTGTCCCAGTGTTTCCATTTATTCGGCCTTTTTGAATAATACGCCTATTGTGGCAATGGGGATCCCGGCTATTCGCAGTTGGTCCCAAAAGAATCATGTCCCTGTTTCAAAACTGTTAATGCCACTGTCTTTTGCGGCCATATTAGGAGGCCTTTGTACCCTTATTGGAACGAGCACGAATCTTATTACTCATGGTTTGCTGGAAAGCCACGGATTTCAGGGATTATCATTTTTTGAGCTGGCCTGGGTGGGCGTCCCATGTGCGATAACAGGACTCATTTACCTGATTTTTATATCCCCCAAACTTACGCCGGCCCGGCGTGATATCCGTTATCAGGAAGAACGGAATCGAAAACTGTTGGTGGAGGTTAAGGTTACAACCGATGCTAATATTATAGGAAAAACAGTAGCTGAAGCTGGTCTGACTGGATTCCCGGGTTTTTATCTTTCCCGCATCAATCGCAACGAAATTGAAATTGCACCTGTGCCTGATGAAGAAAAACTGCGTGCAGGCGACCACCTTTTTTATGCTGCGAAGGGAGGAGTTGCCGCTAAAGCACCGGACCTTGATGGGTATCCTGGTCTCCAGTTGGCCTACCAGCCTCCACGTAATATCAATCGCGAAGAAAAAGATCGTGAATTGCATCAGGTTGTGGTTAAAGAAGGATCAAGATTAGTTGGTTCAACGGTAGGAGATGCACAACTGCTGGAGCGCTTTGGCGCAGCCGTTACTGGGGTACGGCGAAGGGGTAAACGCGTTAATCAATCTTTGGGCGATTTCGTCCTGAATCCCGGGGATGTGTTGTTGCTTGATACCGGACGTGGTTTCCGCGGTGCTTATGAAGATACTGAGGATTTTTTCTTGACCAGCGAGGCCGGTGGAGATAATCCTGCTGATGCCACCGAAATAAAAGAGCACCGTCCCGGTGGTAAGGATCTGTATGTTTCTGTTGCAGTTTTATTAGGTATTGTGGGCAGTGTAGCTGCCGGACTGGTACATATTGCGTTGGCAGGTATTCTGGGGGTAGCTGTGTTACTAGCTTTTAATGTCATTGAAGCCGGTGAAGCGCGCAAATCGGTAGACTGGACCGTTCTCATAGTTATTGGAGCGGCTCTGGGCCTTGGTAAAGCAATGGAGGTTAGTGGTGCTGCGGTTATCATTGGCCAGGGAATGGTAGATCTCACCAATACCTATGGACCAAGGACAGTGCTGGCAGCTGTAGTCATTGTCACTGTAATATTAACAGAAGTCATTACCAACAATGGAGCTGTGGCACTAATGTTTCCTATTGCTTTATCCGTTGCCGAGACACAGGGTATAGAAGCCCGCGGTTTAATTATTGGAATTACATTAGCCGCATCCATGTCTTTGATTACCCCTATAGGATATCAAACGAATTTGATGGTGTATGGGCCCGGTAATTATAAATTCAGTGATTTCTTCAAGGTGGGTTTTCCCCTGCAGGTGACGTTGTGGACGGTCGTTATTATACTGACACCGATCATTTGGCCTATGTGATCGGACAGAATAGTATCTGCAGATACAGATTTGAAAGCAGACAATAATTCGTTTTATTTGCTCCTGCAAAAAGAAAAACATCTAAAGAGTGAATTGAATAATGACCTTGGCTGGCTGGACGGTGATCGCCGTAATTTTGGGATGCCTGATACTACTAGTGGGCACCCGTATATCAGCCGATGTGGTATTTCTCGGGGGACTTACCGTCTTGATTGTCACGCAGGTGGTTCCACCTGAGGAAGCACTGACAGGGTTTTCGAATCAGGGGATGCTGACGGTCGCCGCCCTGTATGTGGTCGCTGCCGGACTCAAAGAAACCGGAGCCATCCAATATGTGGTGAATCAGATCGTCGGGAATACTTCCAACATTCGTCGCGCGCAGGTGCGCATCATGGCGCCGGTCATGGTGGTCAGTGCCTTTCTGAACAACACCCCTGTGGTGGCGGCGTTTATTCCCGCCCTGGAAGACTGGGCCCGCAAGAGGCGCATTGCCGCTTCCAAAATTTTGATTCCCCTTAGCTACGCCGCCATTCTCGGTGGTACCTGCACGCTCATCGGTACCAGTACTAATCTTATCGTCAATGGTTTGCTCATCCAGGAGGCCTCAACGCAGGCCATCGGCATTTTTGAGCCGGGGCTGGTGGGGCTGCCATGCGCGATTGCCGGGTTCATCTATCTGACGCTGTTTGCTGAGAAGTTGCTACCCGAACGCGGATCCGGCTATGACACCTTCAAGGATCCCCGCGAATATACTATTGAGATGATCGTCCAGGAGGGAAGCCCGCTGCCCGGCAAGACCGTTGAGGAGGCGGGGCTGCGGCACCTGCCGAGCCTGTATTTGGCCGAGATTTACCGTCAGGACCATATAATTGCCGCCGTGGATCCCCAGCAGCAGCTGCAAGCCGGTGACCGCCTGATCTTTACCGGGGTGGTGGATTCGATTGTGGACCTGCAACAGGTGCAGGGACTGACCCCCGCCACCGAACAGATTTTTAAGCTTAACTCGTCCCGCCGCGAGCGACTGCTTATTGAAGCGGTCGTATCGCCGACCCACCCAGTGAACGGGAAAACGATTAAAAACGGCCGGTTCCGCAATATCTATGATGCGGTGGTGCTGGCGGTATCCCGAAACGGGGAGCGCGTCAAGGAAAAGGTGGGTGATATCCGTCTGAAAACCGGGGATACGCTGCTACTGGAGGCGCATCCAAACTTTTTGGAGCAGTATAAAAACTCCAGCGACTATTACCTGACCAGCGGCATTAGTAATTCGAGCCCGCCCAACTATGAAAAATCAGCCGTTGCGTGGAGTCTTTTGGCGGTGATGGTGTCGGCCGTGGCCTTTAACTTCGTGTCGATGTTCCAGGCCTCCTTTGTAACGGCCGGGCTGATGGTGGCCACCGGATGCTGCCATGCCACGGTGGCGAAAGACTATATCGACTGGTCTGTATTGCTGGTCATTGCGGCCAGTCTCGGCATTGGCGGGGCCTTGCAGCACACCGGTGCGGCAACGACGCTAGCCGAAGGATTTTTGAGCTATACCGAAGGCAACCCGCAGTTGGCGCTGGCCGGCGTATACCTGTCCACGTGGATTCTTACCGAGATGGTAACCAACAACGCTGCCGCTGTGCTTATTTTTCCCATTGCCATTTCGATGGCTGCTTCCTTCGGGGCCAGCTATATGCCATTTGTGATGACTATCATTATGGCGGCTTCGGCCAGCTTTTCTACCCCTATCGGCTATCAGACCAACTTGATGGTGTACGGGCCGGGCGGATACAAATTTACCGATTTTACCAAAATAGGGCTGCCATTAAATTTGATGGTTGCTGGGATTACTATATTTTTGGTGCCTCAAATTTGGCCATTGTGAAATGGTGATTATGTGATTAAGTAATTAGGTTAATAATTCTTGATGATACGGTATCAGGAGGAAATTTATACTTTCAATCTTGTTACAATGCTCCGCGTTGTAATAAGATGATATCAGGTAAATAATGTAATAAATTATCAATTTGTGAGGGTGGCTTACTCTCATAGAAAAGCTAACAAATATGCTAAAAGAAATTATTGGAATTGCCCAGCAGGCCGGAGCAGCCATGCTGGATATTTACAATCAGGCTCAGGATGTCGAAATCACACGAAAAGATGATGACTCTCCGCTTACGAAGGCTGATTTGGCTTCCCACGAAATTATTTTGGAAGCGCTGAACGAACTTGATCCGGAAACGCCTGTTATTTCTGAGGAGTCGGGCATTCCTGATTACGCCGAACGTAAAGAGTGGAATAAGTTCTGGATTGTGGATCCGCTTGATGGCACCAAAGAATTCATCAAGAAAAATGGAGAGTTTACGGTTAATATTGCCTTGATTGATGAAGGCGTACCGGTGTTAGGGGTTGTTTACATTCCTGATAAAGATACGACCTATTATGCAGACAAAGATAGTGGCGCCTATAAACAGATGGGAACGCAGCGGCCTCAACGAATTTATTCACAGCCAGCCTCTAAAGAGCAAGATCTTGTGGCCGTTCAAAGTCGGTCACATGGATCCGACACCCTCAAAAGCCAATTGAAGAAAAAGGGACTGACAATCAGTGATGCCATACCAGCCGGTAGCTCGCTGAAATTCTGCTTGGTTGCTGAGGGCGAAGCTGATATCTATCCCCGCATGGGGCCTACCATGGAATGGGATGTAGCGGCCGGTGATGCCGTGTATCGATACTCTGCTAAGGAGGGCGTTCATCCTTCGCCGTTGACTTATAATAAGCCGGACTTAAAGAATGGTAGTTTTTTAATTGGTTTAAAAGAGAATGTTGAATTTTGAGTGTTGCAGGTTAAGTGATTTGTGCAAGTACTAAACTTCTTTGTAAGTAATATATGACTAAAAAGTCTTACTACTGATACTATTAAACAAATTCAGTAGTCAAAATGGGAAATAAAAGAAATGTAATTCGAGATAAAAGTTTTCAATTTGCTTTAAAAATTATCTCCCTTAATCAACAATTGGTAAGGAATAAAAATTACGTAGTTGCTAGACAGCTTTTAAAAAGTGGAACTAGCATTGGAGCAAATGTTGAAGAAGCTAGTGCGGCTCAGACTAAGAAAGATTTCATTGCCAAAATGGCCTTGCTTCTAAAGAAGCTAGGGAAACAAAATATTGGCTTCGTTTACTAAAGCATAGTAAGCTAATTAAGCTTGACTTTGACCCATATTAAAAGAGATAAATGATATTGTAAATATTTTAACTGCTATAGTTAAAACAGCACAAAAAAATACCACTTAATAATTCAAAATTTATCATTCAACATTTAAAATTCTTAATCGGTCCTTAGTCACCGGTTGTCTGTCAATATCTTAGAAAACTTAATACTTAAAACTTAACACTTTTAACAATGAGCGAAGCGAATCTAAAACCCACCGTTCTCTGGTTTACCGGCCTGTCAGGATCGGGAAAAAGTACGATATCGGAGAAAGTCTATGCCCGTTTAAAGGATGAGGGCTATGAAGTAGAACACCTTGATGGCGATGCCGTTCGGGACGTATTTCCCAGTACTGGATTTTCAAAAGAAGAACGTGACAACCACGTCAAGAAAGTGGGCTTTATCGCCAGCCTGCTGCAAAAACACGGGGTATTTGTAGTGGCTTCTTTTATTTCGCCTTACCGGGATGCTCGCGACTTTGTCCGCCAGCGTTGCCAGGATTTTACCGAAGTGTATATTTCTACGCCGCTGGAAATTTGTGAGGCCCGGGACGTCAAGGGACTCTACGAGAAGGCACGTGCCGGTGAGATAGATAATTTTACCGGCATCAGTGATCCCTATGAGCCCCCTGAGGATCCGGAACTGGATATCGATACCACCGACATCAAGCCCGAAGAAGGAGTACAGATGGTGTTTGACTATTTGCAAGGCAGGAGCTGATAGCAGACCGTTGATCGATGACTGTAGGACGGTAAATGGTGATTGTAGGTGACTAAGTTTCAGAGTGACAGAGCAACGAAGTGACAAAGGGTCCATTGGTATTATTTCGATCAACGTCGTTGGAGAGAAAATGTTGGTTTAGGAAATTTCCTTTACTTAAAACCGAGTAGTCATTGTATTTAGAAATCCTTAATTTTGTTCGCTTTCGATTTATCTTAAATAACAGTTAATACATGCATTTATATAAACTCAACCACATCCGACAGCTCGAGTCGGAATCGATTCACATCATGAGAGAAGTGGCCGCCCAGTTTGAGAACCCGGTGCTGATGTTTTCGGGGGGCAAGGACTCCATCACGATGGCGCGGCTGGCCCAGAAAGCCTTCTGGCCGGGGAATATCCCCTTTCCGTTTCTGCACGTGGATACCGGCCATAACTTTCCCGAAACCATCGAATTTCGCGACCAGCTGATGGACGAGCTCGGCGTAGAGCTGATTGTTGCCCACGTCCAGGACATGATCGACGAGGGCAAGGTCAAGGCGCCGAAAGGCCCGAATCCCAGCCGGAACAAGCTGCAGATTCCGACCCTGTTGAACGCCCTGGAAGAACACGGTTTTGATGCGGCCTTCGGCGGCGCCCGACGCGATGAGGAAAAGGCCCGGGCCAAAGAGCGATTTTTCTCCCACCGCGACGAATTTGGGCAGTGGGATCCGAAGAACCAGCGCCCCGAGCTCTGGAACCTGTATAACGGCAAGAAAAACCACGGCGAACACTTCCGCGTGTTTCCGCTGAGCAACTGGACGGAGATGGACGTCTGGCAATATATCGCCGCCGAGCAGATCGACATCCCGAGCCTGTATCTGGCCCACGAGCGCCAGGTCGTACAGCGCGAAGGCACGTACCTGGCCAAGTCGGACTATATCACCCTGACCGACGACGAAGAGTATGAGACCAAGCAGGTGCGCTTTCGCACGATTGGGGATATGACCTGCACCGGCGCCTTTGCCTCGGATGCGACGACCCTGCCACAGGTCATTGAAGAAGTGGCCTCAGCCCGCATCACCGAGCGCGGGAACCGTACCGACGACAAAAAGGCCGAAGCGGCCATGGAAGAACGCAAGAAACAGGGCTACTTTTAAAGACGGTGAAGGTTTAAGGCTTAATGTTGCAGGTTAAATATTATGGCATCAATTGAGAAATTTGAGGATTTAGAGATTTGGCAACTGTCCAGAGAGTTGGTTAGAGAGGTATATAAATTGACTCGAAAAAAGGAGTTCTCTAAAGATTATGGATTGAAAGTAGAACTACCAAAAGGTTCATAAACTATTTGGGGCATGCTAAGGGATCAAGTGGGGAAACAAGATCAGTTTCTTATGTAGCTTTAGATTGTGAATATATCTCAGAATCAGAGTTCCAAATACTGTACGATCGATGTACAATAATTTCCAAAAAGATCCAGAAGTTAATTTCTTATTTAAAAGGTTATGACTCTAATGACAGGGTGCAGGATGTTATAGTCAATTATAGAACTTAACCTGCAACATTAAACCTTTAACATACAACAATAGCTGCTGTTGGGATTGAGAAAAATTTTGAACGAAATTAAAATTCATTTAAATGAGTAAGACAAACGACGAAGCACAGAAGTACCTCGACATGGACATGCTCCGCTTTACGACGGCGGGCAGCGTAGACGACGGCAAGAGCACCCTGATCGGGCGGCTGCTGTACGACTCCAAATCCATTTTTGACGACCAGATGGAGAAGATCGAAGAGTCTTCCCGCAAGAAAGGCGACGAGTATACGAATCTGGCGCTGCTGACCGACGGGCTGTCGGCCGAACGCGAGCAGGGCATCACCATCGACGTAGCGTACCGCTACTTCTCGACGCCCAACCGCAAGTTTATTATTGCCGATACCCCTGGCCACGTGCAATATACCCGCAATATGGTGACCGGCGCCTCCACGGCGAATCTGGCGGTCATCTTGGTGGATGCCCGCAACGGCGTGATCGAGCAGACCTGCCGGCACTCCTTTATTGCCTCCCTGCTGGGGATCAAGCACGTGGTACTCTGCGTTAACAAGATGGACCTGGTCGACTATTCCGAGGAGCGGTTCAAGGAGATTCGCGAAGAGTTCAAGACGTTCTCCTCCAAGCTCGATGTGCCCGATATTCACTACATTCCCATCAGCGCTCTTTACGGAGACAACGTGGTCGATAAATCTGATAACATGCCGTGGTACGGTGGTTCGACGCTATTGTATACCCTCGAAAACGTGCAGGTCGACAGCGACTACAACCACGTCGACAGCCGTTTTCCGGTGCAGTGGGTCAACCGCCCGCAGTCGACCGAGTACCCCGACTATCGCGGATATTCTGGACAGGTCGCCGGCGGCGTCTTCAAACCCGGCGACGAAGTGATTGCCCTGCCGTCCGGGTTTACCTCCAAAATTGATACCATCAACACCTTCGAAGCCGAAGAAGAAGAGGCCTTCAGCCCGATGTCGGTGACGATGACCCTCGAAGACGATATCGACATCTCCCGCGGGGACATGTTGGCCAAACCCGATAACCAGCCCACCGTGGGCCAAGACATTGACATGATGGTCTGCTGGTTGAACAAAGAGCCGCTGGATCCGAGCGGCAAGTATGCCATCAAACACACGACCAAAGAGGCGCGCTGCATCATCAAGGATGTGAAATACAAAGTGAACATCAACACCCTTCACCGGGTAGAAGGCGACAAGGAGATTGGCCTCAACGACATCGGCCGAATCAAGATCCGCACCACCAAGCCGCTGTTTTACGACGCCTACAAGCGCAACCGCAAGACCGGCAGCATTATCCTTATCGACGAGTATACCAACGAAACTGTCGGCGCTGGGATGATTCTTTAAGGACGGTTGATGGTGATGAGGCAATTGAGTTGCTGAGTGATTAAGTAACAAAGTTGGTATTTAGTGAGTGCCCGACGACGGTTGACTGATGACTGGTAACCGGAGGTTTTATGTTCAAGGGTGGCAGAGGTATTCCTTTAACCTTGATTCAAAAGGTACGAAAAGAGCAAGGGTCTACTGCGTCGAAGTAACTCTGGCTACGTAGGCCGTACTTGGAATCTTAAAATCACAACGACTTCTAAAATCCATGTATTTTGATAATGCCTGGCCTATCGGGATTAGGCAGAAAATGATCACTGGGTTAAAATACATTTGGGCTCTTTTGGTCTCATGGTGAAATTTTCATCCCAGGTCTATCCCGTACCTTTGGCATGTAACAGTCCCTTTTGGAAGGAGATTTGGAGATTTGTTTCAAGCGGAATTCGTTATTAAGATTGTTGGCTTGCAGAGTGCAGTAATCTATTTAATCAACAACGTCGGTCACTGTAAACGGAATGATTGAAACGAATGCAGTGCGGCAATTTCCCTGAATCGGGTTACCAAGTTGTGAGGGTTTATGCTCTTAAACTTATGCTGTGTTTGTTTATTTTGTTGTTGAATTTCCCATCCTTTAGACCTTCCTAATAAATATGGAGAGATTAAGTCCTGTGAAATTATCAGCAGTATTTCTGACTTGTTGCGATGGCGAAATATGAGGTTTAAAGTGATAGTCAAAGGGGCGTAGGGCCAGGGGAATTTGTTGTTATTCTACTGGCTTGGGTTAACTACATTCAAATGTATCCGTGCAATTCTGAATAAAAATATTAACGGATTGATTTATGGCTGTTACTCTTTTAAAGAATTATTATTCCTTATTCAATATTGAATAAGTTACCCCTAGCATAAAACCTGTCTCATCTGACAATTCTCCCTTATCAATACCTATCATTGTATTGAGAGAGAGATTCTTATTTATTTTTTGGGTTAATTTTAACTGATGATACCACTGATCTTTTCGTTCTGTCCGAAGGGGTTGCGGATCATTTTCATCGCAAAAGTCGCCTCCGCAGTTTGAGGTACGGCCATAACTGCGACTGTAGGTTGTTTTTAATTGATATTTTAAGGGCCACCTGCTTATCGATGTAGAAAAACTTCCTTCCAGTCCCAGGTGATGAGCCAATATAATATTATTGACTACTTCAAGTCGATCATTTACAGGCCCCAATTGAACCAATGGAGAACCCAATATTCTGCTCTTATATGACCAGCCGTTACTATAAATAAAATTGTGGTAGTATTGATCTGCTCCAATTGTTTCACCGGTTTTTGCATTTTGTTCCTTCGTATTCAAATGTTCCCATAATAACGTAGTAATAAAATTTGAGGTAAGCTCATCCATTTGAAGTTTAAGTCCCCATTGACCATCCCACGGACTTCGGAGCCGTGTACTTACACTGGTTTCGATGAAAAACTGCCGATATGCAGAGATGTCAATATTTCGAAGGTCAACATCCAAACGTGCTTCATAAGCACCAACAGTATTTCCCAACGCATTAATGACTTCCCCGCCGGGAGAGGTATTTGCTTCGCCGGCCCGGCCCGAAAAAATTCTCAGGTAATCCCCAAAGCTATCTGGAAGGTCGCCCAAGGTAGGGTGTTTTCCCGCCCACTGTACGTTGTGAATAATTCCGATATGCCCGTTAACCGGAAATTCTTCCTGCAACAGGCGTAGATACAGTGCCTTTTCATGGAGATAGGTTCCTTCAACATATCGATTATCTCCAAACCAGCCGTGCCCCAGGTAGCCGCGAAAAGAAAGGTACCTATTGGTATAGGGCACAGGAACATATTCGGGAATGCGGATCATAATTTTGGGCATGGTGGCAGTATTTCCGCTCCATATCAGGGATCCCAAAGACAGCCCGGACGACCAGATGCCGTCGCTCCATTTCTTCTTACCGGCGTACAGTTCTATAAATCCTACTTTGGCTTCCCCATAAAGCTCATTGAAAAGGATATTTTCGTTTGCAGAAAGGCGTCCTACTACATCTACTCCGAAGCCATAGTCGATAAGCTTATTATGAGCCAACCCTTTTTGAAAGCTAAAACTCTGTAACAAGTTGGAGCCTTCCTTATCATAAATCCCGTATTTATTAGAATGCAGCCAAAAGGGAAGGTTGCCACCTGTACCGAATAAAACATGAGATTGGCTTTTTAACTCCAGTTGACCTTGGGCAGCAGTTGATATAGCGAAGCAGCCAAAAAGAAGGGCGGCAAGAATAATTTTAAGAGAATACCGGATCATTAATGATTTTGTTAACTGAAGTTAAAGGGAATTTAAAAATGAAATCTAAAATAATATGATATCTACAGCATTAGCAAATGAGACCAAGAAGGGTATAATAATTCTTTTATTTTTCGTTTTTGGAGCTACCTTGGCAAAAATTTATCTTTGCGTTTAATTAATTTACAAGTATAAATACTACAATCAAGATTAGGTTAATACCGCGATATGAAGCTAGCAGTAATTGGGACCGGATATGTGGGACTGGTCAGCGGGACTTGTTTTGCCGACTCCGGAAATGACGTAACATGCGTTGACATCAATGAAGAGAAAATTGAACAATTGAAGAATGGTGAGATCCCCATCTATGAGCCGGGACTTGAAACCATTTTTAAACGAGTACGTCGCGAAGAGCGCCTGCACTTTACAACAGATATTACAGAAGCGGTTCCGGAAGCAGATATCGTATTGTTATGCCTGCCAACTCCACCGGGTGGCGATGGACAGGCTGACCTATCAGCCGTAATGCAGGTTGCCGGGGATTTTGGATCATTGATTGAGGACTATAAGGTAATTGTCAATAAATCAACCGTTCCTGTAACTACCGGAGACCGTATGGAAGAAATTATTGGTGAGCAGTTGGATGAGAAACTGTTTGAAGTGGTTTCCAATCCTGAGTTTCTCCGTGAAGGGGCTGCCGTTGATGACTTCATGAAACCAGAGCGCGTAGTGATCGGTACTGAGAATGACCAGGCCGCCGAAATTATGACTACCCTCTACGAACCCTTTGTTCGGTCCGGTAATCCCATTATTGTGATGGATCGCCGCAGCGCTGAATTAACCAAGTATGCGGCCAATGCGATGCTGGCAACCAAAATCACCTTTATGAACGAAATAGCCAATATTTGTGAGCGAGTGGGTGCGAATGTGGACCAAATCCGTCGCGGTATAGGTACAGATTCGCGCATTGGACCTCGTTTTTTGTTTGCAGGCATTGGGTATGGCGGCAGTTGTTTTCCCAAAGATGTGCAGGCTATTCATCATACCGCTGGTCAACATGGCTATGATTTTCGAATTGTGGATTCGGTGATGAAGGTTAACGAGTATCAGAAAACCTCCATCGTACGCAAGATGGAAGAGTATTTTGGTACTGATGATTTTAGCGGGATGACATTTGGAATATGGGGACTCTCATTTAAGCCCAAGACCGATGATATTCGGGAAGCACCGGCATTGTATATTGCCGAAGAGCTGGTTAAGCGTGGAGCAGGGCTGACTGCATACGATCCCGAAGCTATTGCAACTTTTAAGCAGGCTACAAGCGAGCAAGTACTTGCCAATACAACATTTGTGCACGATCAAAAAGATGCGTTGCAAAATGTAGAAGCCTTGCTTATTTGTACCGAATGGAACGAGTTTCGTCGTCCCACTATCGACGGTATTGCTGAAGAGTTGGACAATCCCGTAATTTTTGATGGGCGAAACCTGTATGATCTGGATCGCGCGCGGGAAACAGATGTCGCTTACATAAGCGTGGGCCGCCCAGCAGTTAACGTCAAAGAAACTAGAACCGGCGGAGTAAATTCTGTCTATTGACGACCGACTACTGACCACTGTCGTAAGCTGTCCGTAGACTGTGGTCCTTTATTAAAAATTTTTAAATTTGCGATACTCAAACGTATGGCGTTTAAATTCGAGAAACTGGAAATCTGGCAGCAGTCGCTTGATTATGCTGATATAGCTTATGAGATTGCCGACCAACTGCCAGCTAAAGAACGTTATAATCTTTCTGACCAATTGAGAAGGGCGGCAACATCGATATCACTAAATATTGCTGAAGGATTTACCGGTCAGACTGACAAACAGCAAAGTCGATTTTTAGGAATTGCTTTAAGATCCTTAGTTGAGACAGTGGCATGTATCCATTTGGTTAAAAGAAGAGATTACTGTAATACAAAAGAGGCGAAGAAACGATTAAAAAGCTTATATAATGAGGCTAACCATTTGGCAGCACGCATTCAGGCGATGAGGAATTCTTTGGCTGAAGGAGTGGAAGAAGAAAAAATTGACTATTTAGCTGAAAACTGACCACCGACGATTGATCACCGTCGTCCGTAGTCAGTCGTCACTTAAACTAATACATAAATTAGGGACAGGTTATTTTGAAAGATTTTGTTAAAGACCAAAGTGCAAATAAACCAAGAGTTTTAATTACCGGCGGTGCCGGTTTTCTTGGCTCCCATCTGTGCGACCGATATATCAACGAAGGCTATGAAGTGATCTGCATGGATAATTTGATTACCGGCAATGCCGACAACATTGCACACCTGATCGGGAATGATCGCTTCTCATTTATTAAGCATGATGTGACCAATTACATCCATGTTAACGGTGAGCTGGACCTGATTCTGCACTTTGCATCTCCGGCATCGCCCATCGATTACCTGGAAATGCCGATACAAACACTCAAGGTAGGCTCACTGGGTACGCATAAAGCACTGGGGCTGGCCAAAGAAAAAGATGCCCGTTTTGTACTGGCATCTACCAGTGAAGTATATGGCGATCCGTTGACCCATCCCCAGAGCGAAGATTACTGGGGCAATGTAAATCCGATCGGCGACCGTGGGGTGTACGACGAGGCCAAGCGCTTTGCCGAAGCCATGGCCATGGCTTATCACCGCTACCACGGTGTGGAAACACGTATTGTGCGTATCTTTAACACCTACGGATCGCGAATGCGCATTAACGACGGACGCGCCCTTCCCACCTTTATGCGGCAGGCCCTTAACGGCAATCCGCTTACAGTGTTTGGGGATGGTTCGCAAACCCGCTCCTTTACCTATGTTGATGACCTTGTAGAAGGAATTCACCGTCTGTCACAGAGCGACTATACGGACCCGGTTAATATTGGCAATCCCCAGGAGATCAGTATCCTGGATTTTGCCAAAGAGATTATTGAACTAACGGGATCTGACAGTGAAATTACCTTCGAGGAGCTGCCCAGCGATGATCCGCAGGTGCGTCAGCCGGATATAACCCGGGCCAAAGAAGTGCTGGACTGGGAACCTCGCTACGATCGCAAGGAGGGGCTTCAAAAGACGCTTGATTATTTTGAGCAGGCAGTGAATGGGGATAAGGTTATTGAGTGATTTCATGAGTACGTAACAAAGATATAATTAGCAAAGTGTGGCTTGGTTTGTTAGATGTTGAAGGTTGAATGTTATTTGATTTCGCTATTGCGAATCTTAAAATGAATGTGTCATTTCGAACCCAGTGAGAAATCTTTGTTTTGGTTGACGGTTGAATGGAGCTGTTGAAGGTTGAATGTTGAAGGGTTAAAATTGTGGAGCCTAACCAATCATGTTATCCTATCACGGGTAACTAGGTGACTGAGTAATTAAGTTAATACAGGATTGAAGCTTCAGGATTACCCACAGCGGCCTTTTTGTTGACCCACCCTAAATCCCTCCCTATAAATAAGGAGGGACTTTTCTTAATTGATCTTTTGTCCATCCTGGACCACAATTTTTGGCTTGATATGGAATCTGAGAAGCTTCGCCAATCGTGTCATCCTAATAATGGGTAACTAGATGAATGGAAATTAAATAATTGGGTGACTGAGGGCCACAACGTGGCATTTCACAGGCCGAGTGACTGAATGGCAGGGATTGAAAAAGTAACAATATTAGCCCGGGAACGCTTCTTATCTTGTACTCTGGACTCTGCTGCGGTAGGTAGCTTGGATAGTTCTTCCTTAGAGATTCAGGATGCGGTATGATGGCGTTACTGACTATAGTAGATCATGTAGAGCGAGCAGCTTGCTCGCTTGGAACCTATTCCAGGCTCTTTTCTTGCAAAGTCCCCCTTTGGGTAAAATCGAAGTGGCGGCTGGTAATAGTAACTGCAACGAGCGCAGAGCACACAACGGGTTTAATCTCGTTTTTTACCCTCTGGTGCGAAACGGATTTCCTCTCATCTCGAACCTATGCTCTGTGTGGGTTTGCCGGGCTTTCTTTCTATGGGAAGGCTATGACATTGAAACTTAGCCTCTCTCGGTCACTCCGAGGGGTTTTGCCGACGAGGAGTCTCAAGTGTCAATGTAGCAGGCAGTTTGCGGGTGTAAGGCTAAGGAGCTGGGTTATCGGTTGATACTCTTCACTTCGTTCGGAGTGACTTCTTTCCTATCTGGAACCCTATTATTGCCTCGCGTGGGTTCGTTACTTGCCTATGACGTCGAAAAGGTTTGCAGCGCAAACTTTGTGGCAATGCCAGTCTCTGCTTTCAATGTTGTTCCTTTACTATGCTATAGCTTCGGAAGAGTCTGAAAACCGGCAGATAGCGTGTCATCCTGAACCCGTTTCAGGATCTATCAGCACTGTTCTGGGGTCATGTTTCCCTCACCCGCGCCTACACTCAAGTTTCGGTGCGCAGGCCAACTCCTCTCCCAGAGGAGAGGGGCTAAAACCACGAAGCTGGCAAGAAATTGTCCTCCTTTTGGCAAAATCGAAAGCAGGTTGAGAAATATGAACGGAAGGAGGTGCAGGAGGATGATTACTAAATTTCTTTTTTTATCTCGTTGCAATGCTCTGCGTTGAAACGTTGTTACCGGTTTTTGTCCATCTTTGGTGGCTCAAAGGCTTTTTATTTCATATTTAAAACAACGCAAAGGGTACCGTCCATTTTTTGTCAGCAAAAAATAGACGAAAAAACTGTTGGGGGAATCGTAGATATTGTTCTGGTTAAAGTCTTGATGGCAGGGATAGCTCTTCCACATGAGTAATTGTACTCAGCTGATCTTTCCCGCGATTCGCCCCCAAACCCCCATTGGGTTAAGCCTTTTAAGCCAGCACCTATATTTATCATCCCTGGGCTGCGCCCTCAATTCTTAGGCTGGAGCTAAACCCGTGAAGCTGGCACTCAGCGTGTCATCCTGAATTTATTTCAGGATCTGTGTTTCTCTCACCCAATCCCTCTCCCGCTGACAGGAGAGGGGGCTTAAAGCCATGAATTTAATTTATTGTGGAATTGCAGCCAAAAAACAGATAGTCGGCTAAGGTAGATCATACAGCTTCGCTGAAGCATTTAAATGGCTCCGTGGACCTACAAAATTGCTCCGTTGAAGCATAAATAAGCTCCAATGGGGGGGGCGTTGAATTGGGTGTTTGCTCCTTATTCCCTCCGTACCAGCTCCTTACCAACTCCGTATATAGCCCGGTGATCTGCTTTTCAGCTCAGACGGACCTGGTAAGCAGGAATCAGGAATTACATAAGGTGCTAAAAGCCAGCCAAACAATTATTTTTGGTTGTTGATTTAAGAATCAATTTTTGCTTTCTACTCAGGCGATATTTCATTATCATTAGCCTCTCAAAATCAAGCAGGGATATGGTAGTAAGCACATATCATTTTTCATTTTGTCATTTATAATTTTTAATTGAAAGCGCGCTGAGCAACGAAGAATCACATAACGACAAGCCATCCGAGTCGGGCCAAAAGCCCCAAAAGAGATCCGGTAAAGAATTTCCCCTCCAGGAATACCGTTTGGTTCCCGTCGAAGAATGGGATGAGCACCAGAACGAAGAAACAGAGATCGACTTAGTTGAGCTTGCCAAATATATTTGGGACGAACGGTTCTTTATTGCCAAGGTGACAGGAGTGTTTGTCATAATTGGATTGTTGGTAGCATTGTTAAGTCCCAAGGAATACCAGACCGACGCAACGCTGATGCCGGAAGTGCAGAGTTCGAAAAGTGGCGCGGCCGGACTGCTGCAGCAATATGGCGGACTGATTGGTATGAGCGGTAATTTGAATACTGGTCAACAGGGTAGCATTTCCCCTCAGTTGTATCCAACGATTATACAGAGCTTGCCTTTTCAGCTCGAACTGCTCAATAAAAAAGTGAACTTTTCCGAACCCGACACCACGGTATCTGTCTATACTTATTTTAACGAGATGCATTCCCAATCTGTCTTTTCATATGCCTTGGAGTTTACCATTGGTTTGCCGGGTAAAATCATTGGATTATTTAAGGGTGATCAAAAAGCAGTTGAACAGCAATTACCTAAGGGATTTGAGACAGATACAGTGTATACGATATCCAAAAACCAGATGGCAATTGTAAAAGATATGAGAAGGCGAATATCGGTAAGCCTGAATAAAGAAACAGGTATTTTAACTCTGACTGTGAAAATGCCGGACCCCAAATCGGCGGCAGGTGTGGGACAAGTTAGCATTGCACTCTTGAAAGACTATATGAAAAATTATCAAACCCAGAAGGCAATGGAAGATTTAGAATTTGCTCAAAAACAACTCGAGCGGGCAAAAGATGAGTTTGAACAAGCTCAAAACAAGCTGGCGGAATTTCGGGATAGTAATATTAATCTAGCTACGGCGAAAGCCCAAACACGTGAGCAGAAGTTGCAATCCCATTATGATTTAGCATTCAATGTTTATAATTCTTTAGCTCAGCGTGTAGAACAGGCCAAAATGAAAGTACAAGAACAAACGCCGGTAGTGAGTATTTTACAACCCTTAAGAGTTCCTTTAGATGATATGACTAGTGGTTATAAAATATTAATTTCTTTAACAATGCTAGGATTGCTTTTTTCTCTCTTTCTACTCTACGTAAATAATAAGATTTATTCATTTTTAGGTTAGGATTATATTTCTTAACAAACAACAAATTTTGATGGAAGAAAACTTTTTGAACTATTTATCTATTGAATTAAAAGCCTTAGAACATACTGTAGAGTTTTTTAAGGATAGTGCCAACAAGAATATCCTTAAAAAAGTTTTGAATGCACTAGTAAGTGTAAAAGGGAGAATTATAGTTACTGGTATGGGAAAGGCTGGACACATTGGTAGAAAAATTGCCGCTACTTTATCTTCTACTGGAAGCCCATCAGTTTTTGTACATCCTGCTGAGGGTATCCATGGTGATTTAGGTATGATTGATCAAGAAGATATAGTACTGGCTTTTAGTAAAAGTGGAGAAACTAAAGAAGTTCTTTCTTTAATACCATATTTGAAAAATTCCAATATCACTTTATTATCGATTACTTGTTCTCCTGAGTCTAGCTTAGCTAGGTCCTCTGATTACTTTTTAAGTGTACCGATTAAAGAAGAAGCATGTCCATTAGATTTAGCACCAACATCTAGTACTACTGCTTTTTTAGCTATTGGTGATGCTATAGCATTAACTTTAATGGATATAAAAGGTTTTAAAAAAGAGGATTTTGCCAGATTTCATCCTGGTGGTAGTTTAGGTAAAAGATTGTTGTTAAAAGTAAGCGATTTAATGCATAGTGGAACTGAAAATTCTATTGTCTCCAAGAATGCTAAATTAGAAGAAATAATAGTAGAGTTAACGAATAAGGCAATGGGAGGGGTGAATGTAATTAATGGGGAAAACGAATTGTTAGGGATTATTACTGATGGAGATGTGAGAAGAGCGATCCCCAAAATTAGGAGCGAGAATGTTGATATTCTTGCTAAGGATCTAATGACTGCTAATCCAATTACAGTACAGGATGATTCAAAGGCATATGATGCTTTAAAACTAATGGAAGATAGAGAGAGCCAAATTTCTGTACTTCCTGTTTTAAATCAAGAAAGAAAATTAGTTGGAATATTAAGATTACATGATTTATTGAATGCAGGTTTCTGATAAAACAAGACAGCGGATCAATAGACTAGAATTATTAGTTTTAGATGTTGATGGTGTTCTTACGGATGGTCGAATATATCTTTTACCTGATGGTAAAGAGTTTAAGGTTTTTGATGTCAAAGATGGTATGGGAATAAAAAAGGCTCAAAATAAGGACTTAATTATTGCTTTAATCAGTGGTAGAAGTTCGGATTCAGTTAAAAGAAGGGCTGATGAACTAGGTATCAATGAGGTTTATCAGGGAATTTCTGATAAAGTAAGTATAATTAAAAATATGATTAGTACATATAACATCAGCCGAGATAAAGTTGGTTATATCGGTGATGATGTAAATGATCTTGAAGCATTTAAATTTGTTGGAGTATCTATAGCTGTGCAAAATGCTGCCAATGAATTGAAAGACATTGCAGATATTATTTTAGAAAAAAGTGGTGGTCAAGGGGCAGTAAGATTTTTTATAGATTTAATGTACGATGAGGGGCAAAATGAGTAGTACTTTAGCTGTAATTCCTGCAAGATTTTCATCTACTCGATTACCTGGTAAGCCCTTAATTGAAATACAAGATAAGCCGCTAATCCAATGGGTTTATGATTCAGTTGTGGCTACGAATTTATTAGATGAGGTAATTGTGGCTACTGATGAAAACAAAATAAAAACTGTCGTAGAGGATTTTGGAGGGAAGGTTGAATTAACTGATAAAAATCATAAATCTGGTACAGATAGAGTTAGAGAGGTATCTCTTCGCCATCCTGAGTATGAATATGTTCTAAATATTCAAGGGGACGAACCAATTATAAAAAAAGACTGGATAGAGAAGCTTACTATACCTTTAAAAGAAGGGATTAATATTTCTACTTTATGTACAAAGAAGAAAGATATAAAAGAGTTTAAAGATAATAACGTAGTTAAAGTAGTACTTGATAATACTAGTCACGCCTTATTTTTTTCTCGTGCCTCAATACCATATCCAAGAGATATTGATGAAATTTTCTTTTATAAACATGTTGGCCTGTATGGTTTTAGGACTCAATTTTTAAAGAACTTACCTAATCTTTCTAATTGTTTATTAGAAGATATTGAAAAACTTGAGCAACTGAGGTTTTTATCCAACGGATATGAAATAAAATGCAATATTATTGAAGGTGAAAATATAGACATTAACACACGCTCTGATATCGATAGATTTTTGAACTATTTGAAAATAAATGATGAGATATAATGAATAGCTTTAATGTTAGTAATAAATTTGAAGTAGGTGGATCAAATAATAAGGTTGCTGTAATAGCAGGTCCATGTGTTATTGAATCAAGAGAATTGGTTCTTGAGGTTGCTGGTAAGTTAAAGGAGATATGTAGCAAATATAATATCCCATTGATATTTAAATCATCTTATGATAAAGCAAATCGTACATCAATTGAATCCTTTAGAGGACCAGGATTGGAAAAGGGCTTACAGATTTTATCTGATGTAAAAGATCAGTTTAAATTACCTGTGACATCAGATGTCCATGAGCCTAATCAAGCCAAACCTGCTTCTGAAGTGCTTGATATTATTCAAATACCTGCTTTCTTATGTAGACAAACTGATTTATTAATTGAAGCTGGTAAGACAGGCAAGGTTATAAATGTAAAAAAGGGTCAGTTTTTAGATGCTGAGGGGATGGAATTTGTAGCAAATAAAGTTTCTTCTACTGGTAACAAAAAGATAATGTTAACTGAACGGGGAACCACTTTTGGGTATAATAATCTTGTAGTTGATATGAGGAATATACCTAAAATGAAGAGTTTGGGCTTCCCGGTAGTTTTTGATGGCACTCATTCTGTTCAGGAACCTGGAGGAGGAGCAACAACAGGAGGAAATCGAGACTTTGTACCCTATCTGACTAGAGCGGCAATAAGCGTAGGGATTGATCTCCTTTTTTTAGAAGTACATCCACAACCAAGTAAAGGGTTAAGTGATGCAGCGAATATGATAGACTATGACATGTTTGAACAGCTAATGAAATTTTTAGCTAATTTTGAATATTCTTAGTCTATTTAGAGAAAAGCTATGGAGTAAATTTGGAGTTTTATTTCTTTATCAAATTTTAGGATTTGCTTCGGCTTTCATTATCAATATTGTTTTGGCTCGGACTTTGAGCGTTTCTGAGTTTGGGCAATACCATTATATAGTTACAGTAATAGTATTAATTGCTCATTCTTTCAATTCTGCTCTGCTATCCAAAAATACAAGAGAGGTAGCTAAAGATTCTAATAACATACCAGTAGTACTTTCCCAAAGTTTATATGTGTTAGCAATTGGTGTCGTTATCTTTTTACTAGTTTCCGCCTATATATTCTGGAGTGAAGGGTATAGTTTATTGCTATTTATTTGTTCTCTTTCAATTTTTACGATTCAAGTTCTCCAAATAGTAAATATTTCAATTTTAAGGGGGTTAAAAAAGAATAAACTAAGTGAGTTGCCGGAAACAGTATTACAAAAAATGTTTTTTCTGGTTCTTATATTTATTTTAGCTTTCTACACTATTGATGTATTTAGTGCAATATTAATACTATTAGCTTCTTATTTTTTATCTTTTCTGATTAGCCTCTTTTTCTTGCTTAGGAATAATAAGTTTAGCAAAAAGAAGTTAATAAATTCGCTTGGCACCCGGCTCAGTATTTGGGGATATTTCCCATTCTTGGTTTCTGGGAGCGTATCTATTATAAATAACAATATTGATATTATACTTCTCGGCACGTTAGGAGGTGAAACGGGAGTCGCATTTTATAAAGTTGCAGTACAGGGTAGTAAGATTTTGGTTTTCTTTTTGTCAGCTACTAATATAGTTTTAGCCCCATTATTTGTTGAATGGTTTCAAGATAATAACTTAAGAAAAATTGAGGAGGTAGGGTCAAAAGTTTCAAAATATTTGACCCTTATTATTATTCCTATATTAATAGGTTATTACTTAGTTGGGGAATATTTTTTAGAGATTGTTTTTGGTACAGAATACTTAAAATCCTATTTGCCTTTAATTATTCTATCAATAACACAACTGATAAGTACGGCAATTGGATCGGTTGGTGTGTTGCTTAATATGAGCAATAATGAAAAGATAAACATGTACATTGTAGCATTTTCAGCAACAATTAATATAATTTTAAATTTTTTCTTGATACCGTCATACGGAGCAGTTGGGGCAGCGATAGCTTCAATGACCGGTATTTTGTTGGGAGGTCTTCTTGCTACAATAATTATTTACAAAAAGTATAGAATTGTTTTGTCATACCCATTAAAGATTTTGAAATACTTTTAACATGAAGTATCTAGTTGAATTACCACACCATATAAATGATAGTAATGTACCTACAGTCAAAAAATTTTATGTGAATTTATTATATCAAATGGAGTATGAAAATCTTCAGTTTGATATAAAAATGAAGAATGTCTCTACTTCTATTTTGGAAAACTTATTGTCAGTTTTCCAAAATAAGCAATATTCAAAAGCGAAATATGATTATATTTTCAGGTATCATACTAAAATAAAAGATCCAAAGACGATTAATATTAAAATATCATATCTTCCAGATTATTTTTATATGGATGAAACAGGGTACTCTGGGTGGGCAAAAATTGCGAATGAAAGACCCAATTTTCAAAAGATGAAAATTAATAAGGCAGAAAAATTTCATGAAGGACTTTGCAAAAAATATGTTGAGCAAAATGTAAGTAAATATCATCAGGAAGATAGGAATCAAAATTTCTCTAAATATGAACCCTATGTTTTTATTCCTACGCAAGTGGTTGATGATGAAGTTGCTGATTTAGCATACGTTAACATAATAGATCTTTTAAAAGAAATACCTTATAAAATACAAAGACAGGGGTTTAATGTACTCATAAAGAGGCATCCAAAATGTAAATCAGATAAAATTAAAGATATCCTAAGTAGTTTAGATGATGAAGAAGGGATCAATGTAGTTAAGGGCTCAATACATGATATCATTAGTTCTTCAAGTGCAGTAGCTGTAGTTAATTCTGGTGTGGGCTTTGAAGCTCTGTTGCATCTAAAACCAGTAATTAATTTTGGTCATTGTGATTATCATTGGGTTACTAGGACCATCAAAGATAAAACCGCTAACTTTGAGGTTAATAGGGTTATTGAAAATACGGATACTACTGACATAAAAAAGTTTCTCTACTTTTATTTAAAAGAATATTTAGTTGATATTAATTCTGATGAGGATATAAGAAATAAAATTAATGAATTCAGTAAATGATTTTTTGGAAAAGAAAATTAGCTAATTTATTACCTTGGCCTATTCAAAAAAGAATAATTCGGAATTTGTGGATAGATCCTTATCAGGATATTCATGATAAATATCAGGCGATATTTATTCATGTTCCCAAAAATGCTGGGACAAGTGTTTGTTACACAATATTTGATAAAGAAGTATCGCATAGTCCATTATTGAATTATAAAGCTCATAACGAAGAGAAGTTTGAAAACTATTATAAGTTTACTTTTGTGAGAAATCCGTGGGATAGATTAGTTTCCGCATTTACTTTTCTAAAACAAGGAGGGATGATTAGAGAAGACAAAAAATGGGCTGAAAAGCATTTGAGTAGATTTGATAGTTTTTCTGAATTTGTGACGGCTCTACAAAGCCACTCATTTAGAAAGAAGGTACTGAGATGGAATCATTTTAAGCCACAGTATACTTTTCTAATTAATGAGAATGGTGAAATTGGGGTTGACTTTGTGGGACGGTATGAAAATTTGTACGAAGACTTTGAGGTAGTCCGTAGGAAGTTACGAACTAAGGATCAATTGAGACATTTAAATGAAACTAAGAAACGAGATTACAGAGAATATTATGATAAACAACTAAGGCAAATTGTAAGTGATATATATAAAAAAGATATAGAGCTCTTCAATTATAAGTTTGCTAATTAATTTTAATATATGTTCTCTGTCGTAATACCACTATATAATAAGGAAGATCATATTTTTGAAACGGTTGAATCTGTTTTAGGTCAAGAATATTCGGATTTTGAATTAATCATTGTAGATGATGGGTCAACTGATAAAAGTCTTGAAATAGTACAATCAATTAGTGATGAAAGATTAAAGTTAGTTTCTCAAGAAAATGCGGGAGAAGGAGCAGCAAGAAATAGGGGAATTAGAGAGGCAAACCGTGAATTTATTGCTTTCTTAGATGCCGATGATTATTGGAAAGAAAATCACTTAGCAGTTTTAAAGAGATTGATTGAAAAGTTTCCTAAAGTTGGGATTTATGCTTCTAACTATCAGATTAAGAATAAACAGGCTTTTCAAAGACCCGATTTTGCTTATTTAAAAAAGGATAATGATCAAAAAATTGTTAATTATTTTGAGGTAGTTACTGACGGTGATCAAATTGTTAATTCTTCTAATTCTTGTATACCTAAGCAAGTCTTTAAAAAAATAGGTTTTTTTAAAGAAAATGAACCATTGGGAACAGATCTCGATATGTGGGGGCGAATAGCTTTAGAGTATGATATAGCTTTTACAAGAGAAATCAGTTCTGTTTATAATCAAGAGGCAATAAATAGATCTTGCGAACTCTTTGTTTCTAAAAGAGAACTCCCATTTGGAAGATATCTAAGAAATGAGTACGGCAAACCCAAAGATCCAGATAATGATCTACGTCATGCATTTAACTATATCAACAAACTATTAATTGAACGGGCATCTGCAAATATTAAACTTGGTGAAAAATATTACGCCCGTAAATTATTAAAAAGGTATGAGGGTGATGAAATACAGAAAAAATACTTTTGGTTAATAATGTCTTATTTGCCGGTAAAGTTAACAAAGCAAATTCAACAACTATATAGAAAAATTAAATATTCATGGAAGTAAAATTCTCTTTAGTTGTCTGTACGCTTGGTAGATATAATGAATTAGAGCGTTTATTTGATAGTTTTGCTAAACAGACCTATTCGAATTTTGAAGTTATTTTGGTTGATCAAAATAATGAGGGTTTTTTCGATGATATCGTAGAAAAGTATTCAGAAGAATTTCTATTAAAGCATATACGTTCTGAAAAGGGATTATCAAAATCGAGAAATGTAGGGTTAAAACATGTTAAGGGTGATATCATTGCTTTTCCTGATGATGACTGCTGGTATCCTGAAGGTTTATTGAAAAAGGTTGCTTTCTTTTTTGAGGAAAACTCAGCTATTGATGGGATAACTTCTGTAACAAAGGATAAAGAGGGTAATGAAAGCGTGCAAAATTATAGTAATAAAGAAGGGTTGATTTCTACTAAGGATGTTTGGTTCAAAGGTAATTCTACCACGATTTTTATAAAAGCATCAAAAATTAAAAAACTAAATTATTGGTTTGATGAAAATCTTGGTGTGGGCGCAGGAACAAAGTGGGGAGGTTGTGAGGAAACTGATTTTTTAATTAGGCTAATTAATAAGGGGGCTAATATACTTTATAAACCTGATTTTTTTGTGTTTCATCCTCAATTAGCAATTACAAATAAAGAAAAATATATCCTGAGAAATAAATCATATTCACTTGGAACTGGCTACACGTTAAGAAAAAATGATTTTTCTATCTTTTTCATTATTTACTTTTTGATTAGGCCTATATTAGGATGGGGATTAAGTATTTTGCAACTTGATTTTTTTAAGGCTAAAGAACGTTTTGTTAGAGCTAAAGGAATTTTTAGAGGATGGTTGAATATATAGTTCCTACTACTCTAGGGATCCTTACTTTTTGGGGAGGAGGTATTAGCCCTTTTTTGATAATTTTTTGGTTGATATGGTTAGGTTATCGGTATCTAACTAAGAGAGATCGACTTATACTTATACGTATATTTATTGCTTTATTAACGCTTTATACTACCACTTCTTATTTAGTATACTATTTCGGGGGCATAACTTATTTTGGTGTTAAAGGAGAAACAGTTGCATATATTACTAAATATAGTTTTCTGAGTGTCCTCTGCTCCTACATTATTTGTACTTTTCTTGCAAGAAAGTATAAGATGCCTTCATTAAATCAGATACGATTAAAGCTAATTGGCAAGGCGAGAAAGGTAAAAAGGGATCGGCTCATCATTGTCTACTTGTTACTTTTTTTAGTCGGTTCATTAATGTGGTACGATGTTTTGTTTACGATTGGGAGTGTAAGTCCCGTTGGAAATCGTGAAATGGTCGGTAAACTTCTGTTCGGAAATAATCATTATTTTCAGGTAATCATTATTTCACTTACAATTTTTCTGATTTTTTTACTAAAGGCAGGAAGAAAAAGATGGGTAAATTACTGGGGTATTTTCTTGCTGATTTGGCTTTGGTATCCTACAGTAGTTGTAGGCGCGAGAAAAGAGCTTTTTATTATCTGCGTAGTCTTTTACTTATTCACCAATTTTAAAACATATCAAAAAATAGGCGTTGGAGCTTGTTTTCTGCTATATATGTTTGGAATTCCCTTAATTAGGGAGGGATGGGCCAGTGCAGCTCTTAACATTCTATCTATTCAAGAATTTATTTTACCTCAATATGTTCATTTTGTCCTGTTTGAAAGTGGAAAACAATCAATTAATCATGTTAGCCAATTTTCTTCCTATCTAGATGGTGTTTGGGTGTTTTTTCCAGGTTCTTTAAGATTATCCGAGTTCAAGCCTCTTGGGGTAAGTTTTTTTGAGCTAAATGAAACTAATGTAGCATTAGGAGCCCATCCGATTGGTGAAGCTTGGTTGAACTTTGGTGGCTGGGGATATCCGTTTTTTATAGTCGAATATTGTGCTCTTATATTTATTTTATTTATTAAAAATCGACGTTATCCTGAGTTTTTTGTTGTTGGTCTGCCATATATAGCCTTATTTGGTCGAAGTGATTTATGGGTTACACTATTTTTTATTATTTACTCAGGTGTAATCCTTAAACTAATATTTAAGGATATTAAAGTAGAAACAGAAAGCGTAGATTTTAAAATATAGTTTTTGATTTATTTTAACTGTAAATATAAAACCAATGAGAACTCTACAGGCGTAGATAATGTAGCCAAAGCTTATAATGATTTTTTGCAGCGTTTTTATGAGGTAAGAGAATTTAACTATTCGTATAGCTCTACAATCAAGAAGAATATGGAGGAGCAGCTTTTTTTTCCAAAAAAAACTTTTGCGAAAAATGATATTGTTATTCATCCAACAAATACAGCTCCACTCAGAAAGTTAAATGCTATTGAAATTCTTGTACTTCATGATTTAGCATATGTTGATTATCCTGAAGGATTTAGCCGTGCTTTTCGAATGTGGTATAAGTTTATGGTTCCAAAACTTTTAAAGAGTAAGAATCATATTGTAACAGTTAGTAAATTTTCTAAACAGAGAATAATTAAATATTATGGCGTAAATCCTAAAAAAATTTCTATTGTATGTAATGGAATTAATGAACTGAAACTAAATTTCAACTTTGAAAAAAATGAACCCGAACATTTTTTAGCTGTAGGTTCTCTTACAAGAAGAAAAAATCATAAGTGTGTTGTTAGAGCTCATAAGAAATTACCAACAGAGTTGAGAAAGAAATTTCCTTTAAAAATAGCAGGTGGGAAAAGTAGTTATTTTAATAATAGTGGGATAGACGATGAGGTTGATCAGTATATTGACATTTTAGGTTATGTGAACTCTTCTAAATTAAAAAGCCTTTATGAAAGATCTCTTGCCTATATATCTGCATCGAAATATGAAGGCTTTGGATTACCCATTTTAGAAGCATTATCGTATGGCAAGCATATTATTTGCTCTGATATACCTCCATATAAAGAGATTGTCGGTGAAAGCTATAAGCATTTATTTCCTGATGGAAAAGAAGGTGAGTTGGCAAAGTTAATGGAGCAAGTTGCAAGTAATGCTGACCATTATTTTGCGGATGATAATCTTGTAAAAAAAAGATTTGATTTAGCTGGGAAATATTTGTGGTCTAATACACTTATTGATCTGAAAAATATAATAGAGAAAGTCGGTAGAAATTAAATTATAAATGGATGTTAGTTTACTACACCACTGGCTCGTAAGCCTACGTGGAGGCGAAAAAGTATTAGAACAGTTCTGCCATTTATTTCCTAGTGCTGATATCCATTCATTGGTTAAAACAAAGCACTCTACCAAGTTGGGTTCCATAATTCCCAACCACCCCATTCAAACAACACTGCTTGACCGTATTCCCAAGGCGGAAAAGTATTACAAGTCGCTGTTACCGTTGTTTCCTAAAGCTATAGGGAATCATAAAGTAAAAGCGGATTTCATCCTTTCTTCTGATGCCAGTCTCATAAAGGGAATGAAAAAAGAAAATAATGTTCCTCATGTGTGCTATTGCCATTCACCCCCCAGGTACCTCTGGGATATGCAGGAGGAATATTTGAGTACAATGAATCCTGTAAAAGCAAAAGTATTTGAATGGCTAACGCCTTATTTAAGGAGGTTTGATTTGGAAGGGGCAGCAGATGTAGATCACTTTATTGCCAACTCAAACTATGTTAAGGAGCGTATTAATCGGATTTATGATCGAGAAGCGGAGGTCATACATCCGCCTGTTTCGTTAGATGATTTTGATTACTCTGAAGAATCAGAAGATTTTTATTTTATTGTTGCTGCTCTGGTCCCCTACAAACGTATAGATATTGCAGTACAAGCGTTTAATAAGTTGGGTAAACGATTGGTGATCATTGGGAATGGGTCCGAAAAGAAACAACTCGAAGAAATAGCTGAGCCTAATGTTAAAATAATGGGCCCGCAACCATTTGAGGTTCTCAAAGATCACTACAAGCGATGTAAGGCTTTTATCTTTCCCGGTGTTGAAGATTTCGGGATAACCCCGTTAGAGGCCCAGGCTTCTGGGAAACCGGTAATTGCCATGAAAGCAGGAGGGGCTTTAGAAACAGTTCTTGAGGGAGAAACAGGAGCATTCTTTGAAGAACAGACGCCGGATGCATTGATGGAGGCTGTTGAGCACTTTGAGAATAATTTTGATGAGTTTGCTCCTGAAGCATGTCGCAAAAATGCGGAAAAATTTAGCCCTGAGAGATTTCGCAAAGATATAAAAGCATTTCTCATTGAAAAGTATCCTTCCTATTTTAGCGATTTTGAATGGGGTATTGACTAAGAATCAAAAATTTTTAATAACCAAGAATGTCTAATTGTATTATTACCGGTGGATCCGGTTATGTGGGTTCACACCTTATCGATCATTTAATAGCTAAGAATATATATGAAACGATCATCATATTAGACTTTGTGAAGCCTGAGAGGAATCATTCTCATGGTTCAACGAAGGTCGAATATGTAAAAAGTGATGTTCGAAGCGCTATTGATCCCAGTCCATTCAAGGAACGAGGGTGCGGTGAAGATACCGTCATTTATAATTTAGCAGCTATTTGTCGTATCCCTGGTTTTCCTGCTATCGATTATTTTAGAACAAATATTCGCGGTGCAGAGGTAGTTTGTCAACTGGCCGAGGAGCTTGGCTGTAAAAAGATGGTATTTACCAGTTCGGTATCTCCCTATGGAAAGTCTGAAGAGTTAAAGACTGAAGAATCGGTTCCACAGCCAGAAGATCCTTATGGGAGTTCCAAACTTGTGGCTGAATATATCCATAAAGGCTGGCAGGAAAAAGATCCTAAAAATCGAATGCTAAGTATCCTGCGACCTGGTATTATCTTTGGAAAGGGTGAGCAAGCAAATTTTACACGGTTATACGAATCACAAAAAAAGGGATTTTTCGTTTATCCCGGTCGCAAAGATACGAAAAAAGCCTGTGTCTATGTGAAAGATGTAGCCCGGGCCTGTTATCATTTTAGTAAAAAGGAAGTAGGGCAACATCTTTATAATTTGGTGTACGAAAAAGCTCCTACTATCCAAAAGATTTGTGAAACGGTGGCTGAAGAAACGGACGCTCGAAAACCTTTACTACTCATTCCTGGGCCAGTACTTATTTTTGCCGCCTATTGTATCCTGCTTCTAGGTAAAATCATTGGAAAGGATTTTACCGGTATTCACCCTGACCGGGTTAAAAAAGTTATGATTTCAACGAATGTGTCAGGTCAAAAGCTAGCCTCATCAGATTTTAATCTAAAATATAGTTTGCAAGATGGAATTAAAGATTGGTATCAAGATTGTGATCAGAAAAAACTATACTGAATACTAAACTAGTATTTTATAGTTTCATCTCTTATAATTCTTTCCTACATTCTTATCTATCTACAGAAAAAAATGTAATTATATCGGGAAATAGTTACTAATTTAAAAAACCACATTTATGAGTTCTAAAGGAGAGGCTGCGGTGGCAGAACAAACTACCGCGCAGGTGGCTATGCCATCCGTTCGCGAAAGTATTGTTCAGGATCGGTACCAACGCAAAGCCCCAATTCGAAATTTCAGTCGCCCATATTTTAAAACCCTGCAGGAAAAAACGTATACGGGTAAACGTTTCATAGACCTGTTTCTTAGTCTGTTTGGGCTAGTACTCTTTTCTATAATGACTCCTTTTATTGCCCTTGGTATCAAACTTTCTTCCAAGGGTCCTGTTATCTTTGCGCAAAATCGTACGGGTCAAAACGGCAAGAAATTTACCTGCTATAAGTTCCGTACGATGCATCAATTGAACTTGCGTCGTATCGATGGCAAACCTGTGGTGACGAAAAAGGGAGACAAGCGTATCTTTAGCTTTGGTAGCTTTCTGCGCCGGACCAATCTTGATGAGCTGCCCCAGATACTTAATGTAATCAAAGGGGATATGAGCTTGGTGGGGCCGCGTCCCTATCCGGTAGATGAGTGCAAGCACTGGAACAACACCTTCGAGGACTTTTATTACCGCTATGCGGTGAAGCCGGGTATATCGGGGTATGCACAGGTTACCGGCTACCGGGGAGGTACGCTTGATGAGGAACACATGAGAGGTCGTTTGGATAAAGATTTGGTATATGTTCAAAAACAGTCTCTAGTTTTTGATTTAAATATTATTTATCGAACGGTAAAGCAGATGCTGCATATGGAGACGAATGCACACTAGAAGTATTAAGTTAGCCTCGTACTTTATGCGAGAAAGAGAATTTGAGGCATCTTAGAAAGGCATGCTCTACGAAGTTTTATACGCTGTAGAGAGGTGCCTTTTTTATTTTAAGGGCAAGTTAAATAGTGACAAAGCACCAAAGCTACAGAGTTGTAAAGCGCAGTTCTTGTTAAAGGTTTAATGTTAAATTTTGGATTGAGCTGCTGTGGTTAATCGGAAGGCGAACTCCGATAGGGGTTTGCCTTTTTTTGATTGTTAGACTGGTACTTAAGTGCCGGTCAATAAAGGGAGGGAATGGGCTACCAAGTACAAAGACAAAAGGCGACGATTGACGGACGATAGGTGACCAATGGCGGCGAAGGAGCTGAATGTTGAGTTTTGAGTGTTTTTCCTGTGAGGTCAGACCTCAGCGCTTGGCTAACTCTGAACCCGAGCCTAAAGACTTCCAAGACGTTTTCCATATCACCTGAGATGATCCGCTGTATAAACGACATAGACATATGAGTTATCTTGAATCATTGCTCTGCGTTGGTTCAGGTACTCTTTTGCCGATACCTAACAACTTATGTGTGAGCTGCAAGTGAATGAAATTAAAAAGCGATTATTCAATCTTGGCAATCAAAGATAAACCAATTAGCTGCAAATGTTTGAAAGTTTACATTGCCAGTCCACAGGCTATGGCCTTATAAGGCTGATGCTTGTCCCTTACTATGGCAGTGTCACTTCCTTATAAGGCCGCTGTGAACTTGCTACATTTGAGTAGACACCCAGTTAAGGTACATTGCGGGTAATCAAATCACAGACGAATGGGACAAAAACAAACACGTAAGCAGTACACCAAGCAGTTCAAGCTGGATGTCATTGCCCA